>Ga0209269_1000004_pt1 | contig 700712 bp, 670 predicted proteins | sample MTBAKMMethaMetaG_FD_187455 | JGI IMG/M metagenome (GOLD analysis project Ga0209269, IMG submission 187455) | Enrichment culture microbial communities from Arthur Kill intertidal strait, New Jersey, USA, that are MTBE-degrading - MTBE-AKM (Arthur... | ecosystem: Environmental > Aquatic > Marine...
AAGACCCATTTATGGGTGGCTAGGAACCAACGCGGACGTCGGCATAGGCGCTCTTTAGAGTGCTGCTGATACCAGGCCCTTACAGGGCCAGAGCAAACCGCCCCTTGAAGGGGCGGTTCTGATTTGCGCCTATTGCAAGGCCCTGGCCGCGGGCGGCAGGCGCAGGGCCAGGAAGACCGCCAGGGCGGTGCCGGCCGCGGACAGGGCGTAGGCAGGCTGGAAACCGCCCAGGACGTCGGCCAGGATTCCGGCCAGGGCCGGGCCTGCCACCTGGCCCGCGGCCAGGAAGAACGTGATGAACGCGAATCCCCCGGCCATGCGCCGGATGCCCAGGCGGTCGGCCACCATGGCGGCCATGACCGTGGGCACGCTCCAGGCGGACAGGCCGTACAGGCCCACGGACAGGTACAGGGGCAGGGGGCTGCCGCCCAGGCCGGCCAGCAGATAGGCGACGGTCTGCATGGAAAAGGCCGCGGCCAGGCCCAGCCGGCGGCCGCGGCGGTCCGAGAACTTGCCGATGAGCGCGCCGGAGAACAGGCTGAACAGGCCCACGCAGGCCCAGAACCGGCCGGCCGCGTCCTGGGGGAACCCGAACTCGTCCACCAGGGTGGTGACGATGAAGGTGCCGTAGATGATGTAGGTCAGGCCGAACAGGGCGTACACCAGGCCCAGGCGGACCAGGAAGGCCCGCTCCCGGGCCGGGACCGCGGGCGGCGGAGTGGGGGAGGGCGGCGCGGCCGGGTCCTGGCCCGTCTCGCCGACCGGGGCCAGGCCCATGACTCCCGGGGATTCGCGCAGCACCAGCCAGGCCGCCAGCAAGGCCAATCCCACCAGTCCGGCCAGGGTGGTCCAGCCCCAGCGCCAGTCTCCGGCCGCCACCACCGTGGGCACCAGGAAGCCCGAGGTCACGATGCCCAGGCCGTTGCCCGCGATGACCAGCCCCGTGGCTAGGCCCCGCACGGACTTGGCGAACCAGGCCGAGACCAGGGCCATCATGGAGATGTTGGCCGCGCCCGAGCCCACTCCGGTCAGGGTGTAGGCGGCCAGGGCCACGGCATAGGACCCGGCCAGGCCGAGCAGGGCCATGGTGGCGGCGATGAGGGCCAGGCCCAGGAGGATGGAGCGCACGTGGCCCAGCCGGCGGGACAGGCGGGGCGCGGCGGCCACCATGGCCAGGTAGCCCAGGAAGTAGCCGGTGCCCACGTAGCCGCGCTGGGCGTAGGAGAGGTCCAGGCCCTGGGCCATGGAGGGCAGGAGGATGCCGAAGGCGAAACGGGCCAGGCCCAGGCAGGCGAACATCACCAGGCAGCCGGCTGCGGCCACGGCCCAGCCGTAGTGCAGGCGGCCGGCCGGGCGGCCGGAGGAGGGAGCGTTTGCCATGACGAGGCACCCTGCCGTTTTCCGGGCCGTCCGTAAAGGTCCTGCGCAAAAAGACGAGGGCGGCTCCGGGGAGCCGCCCTCGTGGCGTACCAGGGGAGGAGGGGGCTACTTGGTCGCCTTGGCCAGGGCCAGTTTGTCCGCGATATTGTCCTTGATCCAGTGGGCGTCCCACCACTCGATGGGCTGCACCGGCAGCCCCGAGACCATGGTCCCGAAGTGCAGGTGGTCGCCGCCGGCCAAACCGGTGGCGCCGGTGCGGCCGATGGGGTTGCCGCGGAACACCATCTGTCCCTCCTCCACGCCGATGGAGGAGAGGTGGGCGTACAGGGTCATGAGGCCCAGGCCGTGGTCCAGGACCACCACGTTGCCGTAGATGCCCACGTAGCCGGCCTTGGTCACCTTGCCGTCGGCCGCGGCCGGGACCTCGTCGGCCACGGTGGAGGCCAGGTCCAGGCCCAGATGCACCGAATGGCTCACGTCCTTGCCTTCGAACAGGTAGGTGCGGGCGTCGGCGAATCCGGCCCGGGGCGCGGTGTTGGGCATGCGCAGGAAGGCCCCGCTCCACAGGGGGACGGGGCTGGTCGTGGTGCGCAGCTCGTAGAATTCCTTGGCGTTGGCCTCGCGAATTTCGGTGTTGACCTTCACGAAGCGGTCGAGCTGGTCAGCGGCTTCGGGCACCATGGTCTCGAACTCGGGCATCTTGGCGTCCAGGAAGGACTGGGGCAGGGTCAGCACGTCGTTCTTGAACTTCCAGCGGTCGATGGGATGGAAGATGAAGCCGCTCACCCGGGTGTTGCCCGCCAGGTCCGTGGCCCGGATCTGGGGCTTGAAGTCCGCGATGGCCATGTCCCAGGGAAAGGCGAACAGGCAGAGGTAGACCCCGGAGGGCTGCCGGTAGCCGGGGAAGAGGCGTTCGCCCACGGCCACGCCGCTCTCCTTGGCGTCCTCGTTCAGGGAGTAGGCCACCAGGCCAGCACCGCCACGGTTCACGTTGTGCGCCATGGAGAGCACCGAGATGACCGGGGCCCGGGTGTCCAGGGTCAACTGGTAGGTTTCGGTGCGCACGTTGCCCTGGCCGAAGCCGCGGATGGAGGCGTCCGCCGCCCGGACCTGGATGGTCAGGGGGCCTTCCTTGAAGCCGTGCTGCTCCAGGGTGAAGGTGGCTTCGGCGCGGGCCTCGGGGGTGGCGTAGGAAAGCTGGACAGGGGTGGCGGCCTTGCCCTGCTGGGTCACCACGACGGACAGGGAGCGCAGCCCCGAGCCCGGGTCGTCGGCAGTGACGGTGAAGGGCGCGGTAGGACCGATGGGCCCGGAGGCGGGGGTGAGGGCCACCATGGGGGCATCGGTATCCTTGTAATACAGGGCCAAGCCCGCGGCCAGGGCGATGCCCAGGACGACAAGGGCGATGATGAGCAGAACTTTGCGTGAATTCACGAAAAACTCCAGGTCATGAGGTTGCAGGTGCGTTCCATCTGTAGGGTATACTCGCTCCTTTCCCCCCTGCCAAGGGGAGGTCTGGGCCGAGGAAATTGGTGCCTGAACGTGGAAAAGCAACGTTTCATTGATTGAAAGGAAGGTCATGAGAAGTTGTTACCGTGCTGCCTGAATAATTTGATATTTCCCCAACATGTCTTGAGAAGTGGCGCAAAGCTGCATACACTTATTTAAAAAGTAATACTCAGGTGCTATTTTCCGGTAGTCCCCCCAAAGATAACGCAGCAAGAACACGGGAAAAAAATGATTTTCTGTTGACGAAATGAGGAGATTCTGTTTTGATTTTGCTCGATTCAAAATGGGGTGTGGCAGTGTAGTCAGGCAAGTTCTTCAAGATACCCTAATGCAAACATGTGGGGAAGTAACCGCCAACGTGTTTCAGAGCTGATGGGAGGTGTCTTATGAGATGTCTTATTGGGAGCGGCCAAAACGACGTCGAGAAGACCTTGAAAGACAAGGGGTTCACCCGGCGTGATTTCATGAAGCTTTGCGCAACGGTTTCGGCCGCCATGGCCGCCGATGCGAGCTTCACTCCTGCCGCGGTGGCCGCGGCGATGACCTCGCCCAAGCGGCCTCCGGTCGTTTGGCTGCAGTTCGCGGAATGCACCGGTTGTACCGAGTCCATTCTGCGCACCGTGGATCCGCCTATTGCCGACGTGATCTTTGATGTGATCTCGATGGACTACCACGAGACCATCATGCAGTGCGCCGGCGAGGCCATTGAGGAAGTCCTGGAGAAGACCATCCACGACTACGCCGGCAAGTTCGTGCTGGTGTGCGAGGGCGGCATTCCCACCAAGGACGGCGGCATCTACGGCAAGGTGGGCGGCAAGACCATGCTGTCCATCGTCAAGGACGTCTACCCCAAGGCGGCCGCGACCATCTGTATCGGCACCTGCTCCTGCTTCGGCGGCGTGCAGAAGGCAAAGCCCAACCCGACCGGCGCCAAGAGCGTCCCCGAGGCCCTGGGCACCACCAAGAACATCATCAACATCGCGGGCTGTCCGCCCAACCCCATCAACTTCATCGGCGCCGTGGTGCACTACATCACCAAGGGCGTTCCGGAGTTGGACAGCAATCTGCGGCCCAAGCTGTTCTTCGGCGAGTCCGTGCATGACCACTGCCCGCGCCTCAAGCATTTCGAGGCCGGCGAGTTCGCCAAGTCCTTCGACGACGTGACCGCCAAGAAGGGCTACTGCCTGTACGAACTCGGCTGCAAGGGCCCGGACACCTTCAACAACTGTCCCACCGCGCTGTTCAACCAGGTGAGCTTCCCCATCCAGGCCGGCCACCCCTGCATCGGCTGCTCCGAGCCGGACTTCTGGGACAAGATGTCCCCCTTCTACGAGACGGCGTAGGCTTAGGCACATAACTGGATGAACGGAACGACGAACTGAAAGATATCCGAGGAGGCAATCATGGCTGGTTGTAAGCCCAAGACCATGCCGGTCACCCCGGTGGGCAACTACTCCGGGAAAGTGGTCATCGATCCTATCAACAGAATCGAAGGCCATCTGCGTATTGAGGTCGAGGTCGAGAACGGTCGGGTGAAGAACGCGTGGAGCAGCTCGCAGCTGTTCCGCGGCCTGGAACTCATCCTCAAGGGCCGCGACCCTCGCGATGCCAAGCACTTCACCCAGCGCGCCTGCGGCGTGTGCACCCACGTGCACGCCCTGGCCTCCACCCGCATGGTGGAGAACGCTGTCGGCGTCGACAAGAAAATCCCCGCCCTCGGCGTTGCCATGCGCAACCTGCTGCTGGGCTCCCAGTTCCTGCACGACCACGTCGTGCATTTCTATCACCTGCACGCCCTTGACTGGGTAGACGTTGTCAACGCCCTGTCGGCCAACCCCAAGAAGGCCGCCGACCTGGCCAACAGCGCCGGCCTGGGCCACCGCAAGCACACCGAGGCCGAACTCAAGGCCGTTCAGGAGCGCCTGACCAAGTTCGTTCAGGGGGGGCAGCTCGGCATCTTCGCCAACGCCTACTTCCTGAAGCCGCACGCGGCCTACAAGCTGCCGGCCGAACTGAACCTGCTGGCCACCGCCCACTACCTCGAGGCCCTGAAGCTGCAGATTCTGCCCTCCCGCATGATGGCCATCATCGGCGGCAAGAACCCGCACACCCAGGCCCTGTACGAGGGCGGCATCACCAGCTACGACGCCATCACCAAGGACAAGTTCAAGCTGTTCAAGGATCTGTACAAGCAGACCATGGACTTCGTGGCGAACACCTACGTCCCCGACGTGCTGGCCGTGGCTCCCTACTACCTGGACTGGGGCGGGATTGGTGGCACCACCAACTTCCTGACCTGCGGCGAGTTCCCCTCCGACGAGGGCGACATCAACTCCCGCTACCTGCCGGCCGGCGCCATCTACAAGCGGGACATCGCCAACGTGAAGGCGTTCGATCCCATGAAGGTCGCCGAGCACGTCAAGTACAGCTGGTACGAGAACGGGCCCGCCCTCAACCCCTTCAAGGGTGAGACCAAGCCCAAGTACACCGACATGGACCACATGACCACCAAGGAGACCGGTAAGTACTCCTGGATGAAGGCCCCCCGCTACGACGGCGGCGCCTTCGAGGTCGGTCCCCTGGCCCAGACCCTGGTGGCCTTCGCCAAGGGACACAAGGAGACCGTCGGCCTGGTCAGCCTGGTGCTCAAGCACCTGGGCGTCGGCCCCGAGGCCCTGTTCTCCACCCTGGGCCGCACCGCTGCCCGCTGCATCCAGACCGTGGTCATCGGCAAGGAGATGCAGAACTGGATCAACAACGTGGACAAGATGCTGGCCAAGGGCGACACCAACCTGCTGGCCAAGTGGGATATGCCCGACTCCGCGCAGGGCGCTGGCTTCGTCGACGCTCCCCGCGGCATGCTGTCCCACTGGATCAACATCAAGGGCAAGAAGATCGAGAACATCCAGCTGGTCGTCCCCTCCACCTGGAACCTGGGCCCGCGCGACGACAAGGGCGTGCTCGGACCGGTGGAAGAGGCCCTGATCGGCACCCCGGTGTTCGATCCCAAGCGCCCGGTGGAAGTGCTCCGCACCGTCCACTCCTACGACCCCTGCATCGCCTGCGGCGTGCACATCATTGATCCCAAGACCAACGAGGTCTACAAGTTCAAGGTGTGCTAGCCCCGAGCTAGACAAGGGCTCATCGGAACGTATACAAGGACCTGGCCCGGAAACGGGCCAGGTCCTTGCTTTTCAGTCGGGAGGCAGCGTGAGCGAAAAGGTTCAGTCCATCCTGGTGCTCGGCGTGGGCAACGTGCTCATGCACGACGAGGGATTGGGCGTGCGGGTGGTGGAGCATCTGGCCGAGAACTACGAGTTCTCGCCCAACGTGGAGGTCATGGACGGCGGCGCCGGCGGCCTGCGCCTCACCGAGGAACTCACCACCCACGACGTCGTGGTGATCGTGGACGCGGTGATGAACGGCGGTGCGCCCGGCGACCTCTACCGCCTGGAGGGTGACGACCTCAAGCTGTCGCTGACCTTCAAGCAGTCCATGCACGAGACCGACCTCTTGGAGACCATGGCCTGTTGCGAGATCATCGGCCACCGTCCCAACTGCGTGGTCCTGGGCATGGAGCCCCTGAACATCGAGGGCTGGAGCCTGGACCTGACTCCGCCCTGCGCCGCGGCCATGCCCGGGCTCATCGCCCGGGTGCTGGACGAGATCCGCGCCCTGGGCGGCGAGGCGCGGCCCAAGACTCCGACCCCGGTCCACGGCCCCACGAGGAGCTCCCAATGTGTCTAGCCATCCCCTGCAAGATCACTGAAATCGACGAGAACGAGACCGCCACGGTCCAGGTGGGCGACAGCGAAACCTTCATCCAGTGCTCGCTCATGCTCCTGCCCGAGCCCGCGGGGGTGGGAGACTTCGTGCTGGTGCACGCCGGGTTCGCCATCAACACCGTTGAGGCCGAGGAGGCCGCCAAGACTATCGCCCTGATCAAGGAGATGGCCGAACTGGCCGGCGCGCAGCCCCTGCTGAACACCGCGTTCGATATGTACTAGGCCCCGGGAGGGGCAGAGGGATACGAGTTTTGGCCTGGAGTAGGGCGGTCAACGCGGAATGGCCGAGTATCTCGGCCATTCCGCATAAGTGCGCCTTGGCCCCTCCGGGGCCTAGGCGCATTAAAGCCCGTCCAATGCGTCCATGAGCCGGATGGTCAGCTTGAGAAAGTCGGCCTCGGTGAGGATGCCCACCAGTATTCCGTCCTCCAGCACCGGCAGGCAGCCGTACTTGTGGGCCAGGAGCAGCTCCGCCGCCGCGCGCAGGGGCAGGTCCGGGGACACCTCGGTCACATCGGTGCGCATGATCTCCGCGATGGGAATGCCCGAGTCGATCTCGTCCTGGGTCTCCCGGTCGATGTCCGCGAAGCGCGAGATGGTGGCTCCCAGGATGTCGCGGTGGGTGAGGAGCCCCTGGAACTCCATGTGATCGTTCACGATGGGAATGTGCCGGATGCGGGCCAGGGACATCATGGACCGGGCGGTCTTGAGAGTGTCCGCCTCGCGCAGGGTGAAGACCTCCCGGGTCATGATGTCGTGCACGCAGAGCTTGGACATGGGCGCCCCCTGGTTTTTTTTCTGGAATATCAGAGTCGCAGAACCGGTGCGGTGCTGTCAAGGGGCTGCGTCGCGGGCGTTGACTTGGGACGGCAAATCTGGTTTGCATGGAGCGCCTAAACGCGGCGGGCCAGGAGGCAGGGCGGTCATGGACATGCGGCGCAGCCGCGAGCGGATGGTGCGGGAGCAGATCGAGGCCCGGGGAGTATCCTCCCCGGCCGTGCTCGCGGCCATGGCCAAGGTGCCCCGCCACCATTTTGTGCAGGAGGCCCTGCACGCCCAGGCCTACGCGGACAATCCGGTGCCCATCGGGCACGGCCAGACCATCTCCCAGCCCTACATCGTGGCCCTCATGAGCCAGATGCTGGAGATTTCTCCCGGCATGCGGGTGCTGGAAATCGGCACCGGGTCGGGCTACCAGGCCGCGGTGCTGGCCGAGTTGGGGGCCGAAGTCTACACCGTGGAGCGCATCAAGGAGCTGCATCTGGAGGCGCGCAAACGCCTGACCCGGATGCGCTACGCCAGCATCCGCCTGAAGCTGGACGACGGCACCATGGGGTGGCCCGAACAGGCGCCCTTCGACCGGATCATCGTCACCGCGGGCGGTCCCTACGTGCCCCAGCCGCTCCTGGACCAACTGGGCGACCCGGGCCTGCTCATCATGCCCGTGGGTCGCAGCCGCCGCGACCAGGACCTGGTCCTGATGCGCCGGGAGGGCGGGGAGCTGAGCGAGGAGCGCCGCGGGGGCGTGGTCTTCGTGGATCTCGTGGGCGCGCACGGCTGGTAGCCCGCGCCCTGGTCAAACCCGGGAAAGGTGCTATATTCATCCCACGGCCCAGCTCCGGCCGGGCCGCCAAGAACAACCAACGGGGAATCCGACATGTCCTCTTCCCACTCCTCCTGCTCCACCTGCCCCTCGGCGGGCGGCGGGAGCAACGGCCGTGACGGCGCGGGCAAGAGCCTGCAAGACGAACTCATCACCTCCACCCTGTCCCGCATCCGCTACAAGCTCTTCATCATGAGCGGCAAGGGCGGGGTGGGCAAGAGTTCGGTGGCGGTGAACATCGCCGCGGGCCTGGCCAAGCTGGGCCAGAGGGTGGGCATCATGGACGTGGACATCCACGGCCCCAGCGTGCCCCGGCTCCTGGGCCTCACCGGCAAGCACATGGAGGCCGACCGCGGCCGGCTCATCAAGCCCGTGCCCTACAACGAGAACCTGTGCGCCGTGTCCATGGACGCCCTGCTCAAGGACCCGGACCAGGCGGTGCTCTGGCGCGGGCCCATGAAGACCTCGGCCATCCGCCAGTTCATCGCGGACATCTCCTGGGGCGACCTGGACTTCCTGGTCATCGACTCGCCCCCGGGCACTGGCGACGAGCACATGACCGTGCTCAAGACCATCCCCGAGGCCCTGTGCGTGGTGGTCACCACCCCGCAGGAGATCTCCCTGGCCGACGTGCGCAAGGCCATCAACTTCCTCCAGTACGCCAAGGCCAACGTGCTGGGCGTGGTGGAGAACATGAGCGGCCTCATCTGCCCGCACTGCTCCCAGGAGATATCCCTGTTCAAGAAGGGCGGAGGCGAGAAGCTGGCCCAGAAGTACGGCCTGGCCTTTTTGGGGGCCATCCCCCTGGACCCGGCCACGGTGGTGGCCAGCGACCTGGGCACCCCGGTGGTCCTCCTGGAGGAGGATTCCCCGGCCAAGCGGGCCATGGAGGCCCTGGCGGCCACGGTGCGCGAGTCCGCGGAAAAGAGCCTGGAATCGGTGTCCACCCTGCACGCGTGAGGCCCGCATGCGTCACTGGCTTGCCTGCCTGCTCCCGGCCCTGCTGGCCCTGTGGGCGATCCCCCTGGGGACCGTCCCGGCCTGGGCCTGGAGCATGTATTACTACCAGGACGAACAGGGGGTGTACCATTTCACCAACACTCCGCGGGGCGGCCGGCAGTGGAACATCTTCGCCGTGTACCGGGACTTCCCGGACGTGGCCAAGGACAAGATCATGGCCGCGGTGCGCACCTCCAGCGAGCGCAACGGCCTGGACCACCGCCTGGTGCAGGCGGTGATCCAGGTGGAGTCCAATTTCCAGCCCCACGCCGTGTCCACGGCCGGGGCCCAGGGCATCATGCAGATCATGCCCCAGACCCAGAAGGACCTGGGCCTGAACTCGCCCTTCGACTACCGCCTGAACATCGAGGCAGGGGTGCGCTATCTGCGCATGCAGTACGACCGGTTCCGCCGCCTGGACCTGGCCCTGGCCGCCTACAACGCAGGCCCCGAGGCGGTGGAGAAGTACCAGGGCATCCCGCCCTTTTCCGAGACCCAGAGCTACGTGCGCAAGGTCCTTTCCCTCTACCGCAAGCTTGGCGGATAAGCCCTCATGTTCAACCTGGCCAACAAGTTGACCCTGCTGCGCATCCTTGCGGTGCCGGTCATCGTCCTGCTCCTGTATTTCCCCAGCCGGGTGTCCTGTTTCGTGGCCACCGCGGTGTTCGTGCTGGCCTCCATAACCGACATGGTGGACGGCATCGTGGCCCGGCGCCAGAACATGGTGACCAATTTCGGCAAGTTCCTGGATCCGCTGGCGGACAAGCTGCTCATCGGCTCGGTGCTCATCATGCTGTCCCACCTGCACTGGGTCCCGGCCTGGATCGTGGTGGTCATCATCTGCCGCGAACTCGCCGTGACCGGGCTGCGCGCCGCGGCCATGGAGCAGGGCCTGGTGCTGGCCGCGGACCGCTTCGGCAAGTTCAAGACCATCCTCCAGACCATTGCCCTCATTCCCCTCATTCTCCACTTCCCCCTCTTCGGCCTGGACCCCGCCGGGCCGGGGGGCGTCCTCCTCTACCTGGCCCTGTTCATGACCGTGTTTTCCGGGGCAAATTATCTGTACAATTTCTACAAGAATTGGTTATATGAAGGAAATATGAGGAAGTAGGGCAGGCCGCCGCGCCGTGGGTTGAACCTCGCAAACATCGGGAGTTTTTGGCATGGCCCAGATAGATGCCTTCTTCAAGATGGTGCATGAAATGGGGGCCTCGGACCTCCATCTGTCTTCCGGCAATCAGCCCATCATCCGGCTGCATGGCGACCTGGAGCGGGTCAAGTACAAGATCCTGGAGCATGACGAACTCAAGAAGCTGCTGTACGAGATCACCCCCGAGGGCAAGGTCAAGGAGTTCGAGGAATCCGGGGACGTTGACTTCGCCTACGAGGTCCCGGGCATGGCCCGCTACCGCGTGAACTTCTTCAACCAGAACCGTGGCTGCGCTGCGGTTTTCCGCGAGATTCCCTCCAAGATCCTCACCTGCGAGGAGTTGGATCTGCCCCCCCTGCTTCAGAACCTGGCGCTTCTTCCCAAGGGCCTGGTGCTGGTTACCGGCCCCACCGGCTCGGGCAAGTCCACCACCCTGGCCGCCATCGTGGACTACGCCAACAAGAACCGCAAGCGGCACATCCTTACCATCGAGGACCCCATCGAATTCGTGCATACCCCGCAGCAGTGCCTCATCAACCAGCGCGAGCTGGGCCGCGACACCAAGAGCTTCTCCGCGGCTCTGCGCGGCGCCCTTCGCGAGGACCCGGACATCATCCTGGTGGGCGAAATGCGCGACCTGGAGACCATCCAACTGGCCATTGAGGCCGCCGAGACCGGCCACTTGGTGTTCTCCACCCTGCACACCATCTCCGCGGCCAAGACCGTGGACCGCATCATCGAGGTCTTTCCCGGCGACCTGCAGGCGCAGGTCCGGGCCGGCCTATCCGAGGCCCTGCGCGCGGTGGTGGCCCAGAATCTGTTCAAGCGCGTCGACCAGAAGGGCCGGGCCGCCGCTCTGGAGATCCTGGTGGGCGTGCCCGCGGTGCGCAACCTTATCCGCGAGAACAAGACCTTCCAGATCAATTCCATCATGGAGACTGGCAAGAAATTCGGCATGCAGACCCTGGACGACGAGATCATGAAGCTCCTGAACGCCAAGAAGATCGATCCCAACGACGCCTACGAGAAGGCAGTGGACAAGGCCAAGTTCAAGCAGTTCCTGACCAAGCCGCCCAAGGACTTCACCGAGGGAGCCTAGCATGCTGCGCGCCCAGTTCGACCATGTCATCAACCAGGTGCTGGACTTCGCGCCCGGCACCTCGGACATCTTCTTCGTGGCCAAGAAAGCACTCCAGGCCGAGGTGCATGGGGTGCTCCAGGACGTGCCGCTCAAGCCCGAACTGGGCCAGCTCACGCCCTTCCAGACCGAGGCCGCGGCCATGTGCATCATGGGCGCCAACCTGCGCCTGTTCAAGGACCTGGTGGAGCGGGGCTCCTGCGACACCTCCTATGAACTCTTCGGCCGGGCCCGCTTCCGGGTGAACATCTTCAGCCAGCGCGGCACCATGTCCATCGTCATGCGCCAGCTGTCCATGGAGGTGCCCACTCCCCAGAAGCTCGGCTTGCCGCCCATCTTCGAGGAGATGGCCCGGGAGAAGTTCGGGCTCATCCTGATCACCGGCGCCACCGGCTCGGGCAAGTCCACCACCCTGGCCGCACTCATAGACTCCATCAACACCCAGTTCCCGGTGCACATCCTCACCCTGGAGGACCCGGTGGAGTTCGTACACCGGCACAAGAAGGGCACGGTGAACCAGCGGGAGATGGGGGTGGATTTCGACGCCTTCGCCTCGGGCCTGCGCGCGGCCCTGCGCCAGGCCCCCAAGGTTATCCTGGTGGGCGAGATCCGCGACCACGAAACCATCGAGATCGCCATGCAGGCCGCGGAGACCGGCCACCTGGTGCTTGGCACCCTGCATACCTCGGACACCGGTCAGACCATCAACCGCATCATCGGCATGTTCGACTCCTCGGAGGAGCGGCTGGTTCGCCAGCGCCTGGGCGAGAGCCTGAAGTTCATCGTGTCCCAGCGTCTGCTGTCCAAGGTCGGCGGCGGCCGGGTGCCGGCCATGGAGATCCTGCGCAACACCATGCGCGTCAAGGACATCATTCTGAACGGTGAGCAGGAGGAGAAGAACTTCTACAACGTGGTGGAGCAGGGCGACGCTTACGGCATGCGCACCTTCGACCAGCACATCTCCTCCCTGTTCAAGGGCGGCATCGTGAGCGAGGAGACCGCCAACATCTACGGCTCGGACAAGTCCAAGCTCATGCAGATGATCGACCGCATCAAGAGCGAGCGTGGAGACAAGGTCACGGACATCGGCGGTCTGGAGATCGACGGCGATTACGGCCAGTAAGCCATCACATCCTGGAGGCACCCATGCGTTTTCTCTGCGCCTGTGGCGAGAAAGAGATCAACATCCCGGACGAGAAGGTCCCCCAGGTCCCCAAATTCGCGCTCAAGTGCCCGTTCTGCCAGAAGAAGCTGGTTGTGGAGCGGGTCGGGGACACCTTCAAGTCCTCTTTTGCCGACGCCCCGGCTGCGGCGCCGGCCCCGGCCGCCGCTCCTCCCGAGCCTCCGGCGCCCGCGCTCCCGGCCGTGGAGCCTGACGTGTTCCCACCGGGCTCCACCACAGCCTTCCTGGAGGTGGACGACGCAGCTTGGCGCACCGCAGCGGAAGAGGTCTTCACGTCCAAGGGCGTGTTCTATTCCGAGGCCGAGGAAACCCTGGTGGGCGTGGCCAAGCTGCGCCTGAACAACTACAACGTCATCGTGGTCGAGGACTGCGAGGATTGCGTGCCCCTGCTTGCGGAGATCAGTTCCTGGCCCGGGCTCAAGCGCAAGGGTGTCAACGTCGTCATGATCGGCGGCGCGGCCCCCAGCATGCAGCCCAACATCGCCTTCGAGAAGAGCGTCAACTTCTACCTCAACCAGGCGGACGGAGCCCGGGCAACCGAACTGCTGAACGAATGCCTGGCCGGCTACGAGCTCTACTACCGGCCGTTTGCAATGGTCGAAGAAAAGGTGTAGAAGTTCTCTAAAGAATGGAAACCGCCGCCAGTCCCCTGCATTCCAGGCTGGCCAACTGCCTGGAGACCATCCTTGAGCTGGAGCCGGATCTGGAGCAGCTCGAGCTTGGTCATGTGCTGCTCGCGGAGTTCGGCCAGCTCAAGTCGTTCCTGGAGAGGCTGGATACGGTGCGTGTGGACGAGGCCGACGTGACCCGCATCGAAGCGGCCACGTCGCATTTCCTGGAGGAACTCAAGGTTCCGCTGGGCGTCATTCGGGAGGGCGAGGTGAAACGGCGGCCCCTGCATTGACCATGCTGTGGAAAAAACTCCTCCTGGTCTTCCTGCTGGCATTGAACCTCCTGCTGGCCTACCATCTTTTTTCCGGCGAGCAGGGGGTTTTCGCCTATTTTGAGCTCAAGCGACGCACCGCGGCGCTGCAGGAGGACCTGGCCGCGGCCCAGCGCCGGGGCCAAGCCTTGTCCACCGAGATTCGCCATCTCAAAGGCGACCGGTCCCAGGTGGCGGACGTGATCCGCACCCGGATGAATTATTTGAAAGACGGCGAGGTCTTGTATATATTCCCAGACCAACCCGCGCCGGGGGCCGCTGCCGATGGACAATAAGATCAAATGGTTCAAGGAATTCCTGGAGATTGAGCCCAACTCCAAGATTTTCTTCCCTCTGGCCCGGCTGCTGCACGAGGACAGCCGGACCCCGGAGGCCATCGAAACCCTGAAAAAGGGCGTGGAGAAGCACCCGGACCACCTGGAAGCCCGCTTCTTCCTGGTGGAGCTTCTGGCCGAGGGCGGCCAGGGCGACGGCGCGGCCAAGGAGGCCGACGGCCTGGCCTCCACCCTGTCCCAGTACCCCGCCTTCTGGCAGGTCTGGGCCGAGCGCAGCGCCCCCCGCTCCAAGGACAGCGCCCTGGCCCTGTCCTTTTTGGCCTCCACCTTCCGGGGCCGCAGCATCACCTGGTCCCAGGTCATCGAGGAGGGCCTCAAGGCCCTGTTCGCCAGCGAGGGCATCCCCTGTCCCGCGGGCCCGGCCCAGGCCGAGGTGGTGGGCGAGGTCCAGTTCGAGGCCCCTCCGGACATCGAATACATCGAGGAAGAGGAGCCCGTGGCTCCCGCAGCCCAGAGCGTGGACCTGTCCCTTGAGGCCGCCGAGGTCTACGGGTCGGCCAGCGCCGAGGCCGCCATCGCCCAGGTGCTGGCCGAGGAGGACGAGTTCGCCCTGGAGCCCGAGCCCGAGCCGGGCCAGCCCGAGCCGGAAGAGGCCGGGGAGGAGGGTGAGGGCACCATCCGCACCCGCACCATGGCCGACCTGCTGGCCGAACAGGGCGACATCAAGGGCGCCCTGGCCATCTACCAGGAACTGGCCGCCACCGCCTCGGGCCAGGAGGCCGCCGAACTGGAGGAGTTGGCCGCCGCCATGCAGGCCAGGTTGCGTCGCGGCGGCGCGCCGTCGCCTGCCAAGGACAGGCGGCCCGAGCCCGGCCCCATGCCCGGCAAGGAAAAGCTGCTCTCCACCCTGGAGGCCCTGGCCGAGCGCCTGGAAGCCCGGGCCCAGGCTTGAGCGCGCAGGACGCGGCCTGCAGCGCGGAGCATTTTCCCTTGAAGAAATCGCCGTCTTCTGTCACATGCCCCTGTGTCGCCTGCGATGCGTCGCAGGCATTCGCCAACCACCACAAGGGAGCATCCGTGCGGCGATTCACGCTCTTCGCCTGCCTGGCCCTGGCGCTTGTGGCCCTCACGGGCTGCGAGACCATGCGCCGGACCTGGAAGGACACCCAGGAACTCTACCGCACCTACGTCAACGTGGATCCCGCCGTGGATCTCCAGGCCGCGGACCACGACCATTGGGAAGCGGTGCTCGCCCCGCTCATGACCCCGGTGGACATGCAGCTCGGCGAACTGGCGCGGGTGGTTGACAACCAGGACAGCTTCCCGGACGACGCCTGGGCCGACGGCCTGCTCAAACGCTTTGCCTGGCTCACCGGCCTGGTGGTCACGGACATGAACGGCATGGAGCTCCTGGTCCGGCCCGACGTATCCCTGAAGCCCCTGAACATGGCCCCCCTGGTGGAGGCCGGCAACGCCTGGCGGGACCGCAAGCTGCGCTCCTTCGTGGACGATACGCCTCTGGGCTCCGAGGTCTACGTGGGCTCCCCCTTCTTCCGGGACAACGTTCTCCAGGGCATCGTGGCCGCGCATTTCGACATGCGCAGCTTGGTCCAGCTGAGCCCCGACTCGGGCAAGCTCCTGGTGCTCACCCCCCAGACCGTGCTCTGGGCCGGGGATTTCGGCGCCCTGGCTGCTGCTGCGCAGACCGAGCCCTGGGCGGACATCCTCAAGGACGAGGTGCGGGGCGAGATCGAGGTGCAGGGCCGGACCCTGGTCTGGCTCACCCGCTACCTGGGCGACATGCAGATCATCTACCTTTCCGAGCTTCCGCCCGAAGACTGACCGAACGTCCCCCTTTCGGGGGCGTCCCGCCTTGCTTCCGCGCCCCAGGGGACGTATAGTCCCTGGCACGTTGCGTTTTTTCCATCCCTTTGCATCCAGGAGGACCAGCCATGGCCGTGCCCCGCCAGGTCACCGTCACCGAGCACCTGCTCTTCCACCAGACCAAGTCCTCTGTGGCCCGGGGCATGTTCACCAGCCTCGTTTCCGAACTCATCTTCTCGGCCAAGATCATCTCCCGGGAGGTGACCAAGGCCGGGCTGGTGGACGTGCTGGGCTTCACCGGTGAAACCAACGTCCAGGGCGAACGGGTTCGCAAGCTGGACGAGTTCGCCAATTCCATCCTCATCCACCGCCTGCGCCGGGCCGGGGTGCTCTGCGCCATGGCCTCGGAGGAGAACGCCGACCTCATCGACATCCCCGAGAAGTTCCCCCAGGGCGACTACTTCCTCATCTTCGACCCCCTGGACGGCTCCACCAACATCGACGTGAACGTGAGCATCGGCACCATCTTCTCCATCTACCGCCGGCCCAAGGAGAGCTGGGGCAAGGCCTCGCCCACGGTGGACGAGGTGCTGCAGTGCTGCGACAAGCAGGTGGCCGCGGGCTATTTCATCTACGGCTCCTCCACCATGATGGTCTTCACCACCGGCTATGGGGTGCATGGCTTTACCCTGGACCCCAGCGTGGGCGAGTTCCTGCTCTCCCATCCGGACATGAAGATACCCCAGGCGGGCAAGATCTACTCGGTGAACGAGTCCAACTGGAACTACTGGGACAAGGGCACCAAGGACGTGGTCTCCTATTTCAAGAGCGAGGGCACCCCCCGGGGCAAGCCCCACACCCTGCGCTACATTGGCTCCCTGGTGGCGGATTTCCACCGCAACCTGCTGGACGGGGGCATCTTCATGTACCCCATGGACTACAAGAACCCGGACAAGCCCCGGGGCAAGCTGCGCCTGTTGTGCGAGTGCGCGCCCATGGCCATGATCGTGGAGCAGGCCGGCGGCCTGGCCACCGACGGGGTGAAGCGTATCCTGGAGTACACCCCGCAGGAACTGCACGAGCGCGTGCCCCTGTTCATCGGCTCCCACGACGACGTGGCCAAGGCCCGGGAGATCCTGCAGCAGAGCTTGAGCCAACCGTGACTCTGGTCCTGGGCATCGAGACATCCTGCGACGAGACGGCCCTGGCCGTGCTGCAGGACCGTCAGGTGCTGGCCGAGGCCATGGCCTCCCAGGTGGCGGCCCACGCCCTGTTCGGCGGGGTGGTTCCAGAGTTGGCCTCGCGCGAACACCTGCGCTGCCTGGGGCCGCTGCTGGATGGGCTGCTGGCCCAGGCCGGGGTGGCCCTTGCCGACCTGGACGCGGTGGCCGTGGCCCGCGGCCCGGGCCTCCTGGGCAGCCTGCTGGTGGGGGTCTCCCTGGCCAAGGGCCTGGCCCTGGCCAGCGGAGCGGCCCTGGTCGGCGTGAACCACCTGGAGGCGCATCTCCTGGCCCCGGCCCTGGATGCGGACATCCCGTTCCCGGCCCTGGGACTGCTGGTGTCCGGAGGCCACACCCAACTCGCGCTCATGCGCTCGGCCACGGATTTCGAGGTCATCGGCCGGACCCTGGACGACGCTGCGGGCGAGGCCTTCGACAAGGCCGCCAAGAGCCTCAACCTGCCGTACCCCGGCGGCAAGGTCATGGACGACCTGGCCGGCCTGGCCGAGCCTGACCCGGGCCTGTTCCCCCGGGCCTACGTGGCTAACGACAACCTGGACTTCAGCTTCAGCGGCCTCAAAACGGCATTGGCTCAGTACGTGGCTGCGCATCCGATATTGCGGCTCCCAGTCCTAGCCGACCCTGCTTCCATGAACCCGGCCTCCCTGCCCGAGGACCTGGCCCGGGTCTGCGCCTCCTATAACCTGGCCGTGGCCGAGACCCTGCGCATCAAGGTGGAGCGCGCCCTGGACCGAGCCCCTGTCCGGGGGCAGGTGCGCGGCCTGGTGGCTGCGGGCGGGGTGGCGGCCAACTCCATGCTGCGCCGGACCCTGGCCGGGGTGGCGGAGCGGCGCGGGCTTCCGCTCCTTCTGCCCCCGCCCCGGCTGTGCACGGACAACGGGGTCATGGTGGCCCTGGCCGGGCGGTTCCTGTTCGAGGCCGGGCTCACCCATGGCCAGGATCTGGAGGCCATTCCCCGGGGCCGCGCCGTGCCCAGGGACTTCCTTCCGGTGGTGCGGGCGTGAGCCTGGAGGAGGAAGTTCCGGCTTGACTTCGCGCCGCTCCATTACTACTTTGCCGTAATGTTGTGCAGATAATTTGCACCCCTGGCTGGGGTGAGCAGGCGGTTCGCCGCCTGTCCCGGATGGGGCGATGCTCACGGAGAACCAAAGGAGAAAACCATGGCCATGCAAGTGACCGATGCCTCGTTTGAACAGGAAGTCCTCAAGTGCGACCTTCCGGTGCTCATTGATTTCTGGGCGCCCTGGTGTGGTCCCTGCCGGGCCATGGGGCCGGTGGTTGAGGAACTGGCCAACGAGTTCACCGGCCGGGTCAAGGTCGCCAAGATGAACGTCGACGAGAACCAGGCCACCCCCAGCAAATACGGCATCCGGGCCATCCCCACCCTGATCCTCTTCAAGAGCGGCGAGGTCCTGGAGCAGATCACCGGGGCGGTATCCAAGAGCAGCATCAAGGAGATGATCACCTCCAAGCTGGCGTAGCCGGCCTCGGGTAACCGACGTCTTGGGGCGGCCCTGCTCGTGCGGCGGCCGCCTCTTTTCATCGCCTTGGTTGCCCTTTCTTTTTTGGGCCGGCAAGGGTATAGGGCAGCATCCGGGCCGCGGTGGCCCGCCATTCCCGAACAACCCGGTCACCGCGCCGGAACGACCCGCGCGGCTCAAGCCGCGCCAAGTGACGCCATGCACACGTTTGTCCGTAACGCCTTGTTGGCCCTGCTGCTCCTGTGCGTGAGCGGCTGCGGCGTCATCGACTACTTTCTGCTGCCCCCGCCCGAGGATACCGCCCAGGAGCTTTTCGAGGCTGGCCGGGACGCCATGAAGGAAAAGCACTATTCGGCCGCGGCGCAATACTTCCTCAGGCTCAAGGACCGCTATCCCTTCAGTCCCTACACTCCCCAGGCCGAAATCGCCCTGGGCGACGCCTATTTCATGGGCGAGGACTACGCCCTTGCGGCCGATGCCTACCGCGAGTTCGAGACCCTGCACCCCAGGCACGAGCAGATTCCCTACGTGCTCTTCCAGTTGGGCAAATCCCACTTCCGCCAGTTCCGCTCCATCGACATGCCCCAGGCCCATGTGGCCGAGGCCCTGGAGTATTTCACCCGGCTGGAGCAGGCCTACCCCGACAGCAAGTACGGGCCCGAGGCCCGCGAGTTCGTGGTCAGGTGCCGTCGCTACATGGCCGAGCACGAGGTCTTCGTGGCCGACTTCTACTGGCGCGCCGAGCACTACGCCGCCGCCTGGCGTCGCTATCGCTTCGTGACCGAGAATTTCACCGACCTGCCCGATGTGGTCCAGTACGCGGCCAAGCGCGCCGAACTGGCCTACCTGCGCTCCCAGGAGACCGCTTCCCAGGAGGAGCGGGAACGCATTCAAGGCAGTTGGAAGCAGTGGTTCGACTGGTTGTAGCAGGCCGTTGAAAACTCCACGATGGCTGCGTTGCTGCGAAAACGTCAAACCCTTACGTCTCAGCAATACGCTTCGGCCTTGACGTTATCTTGCGCCTTGCCCTCGCGGCTTTTGAACGGCCTGCTAGGATAAGCACTGAGACCGGCGGGTCGCGGCGGCCTGTCGGCACTGGATGGAACCCCGACCGGCCAGGCTCACATGGTAAGCATTTCCCTGCCGGACCGGCTCGCGGAGGCGCTCCTAGGCGACCGCCTCTTTGCGCAAGCCTACTCCCGCACCGATCCCGCGGTCCGGGCCTGGGTCAAGACCTTGGCCGCCGGCCTGCATCCCCTCATGGACCCGCATGGCCTGAGCACCCGGTTCGGCCATTCGGCCTGGGATAGCGGATTCTCCCTGGACACCCGGGCCACCCCGGTGTCCGCCGTGGCCCTGTTCCTGGACCAGACCCTGGATTCCCCGGCCCAGGCCGCGGCTGCGGCCTTGCCCGCGGTGCTGGCCGGCGCCGCCGCCATCGTGGCTGTGCGCCTGGGGCCGGGCGCGGGCAAGGCCGATCCGGTCCTGGCCGCCCTGGAGCTCTGCGGCCTGGAACACGTCTGCCGCCTGGACCGGGCGGGCGCCCTGGAGTTGCTCGACCACCTGAGCCACCTGCCCGGGGGCGCGGCCACGCTCTTCCTGGGCTCGGGCCGCATCCTGCGCGACCTGGCCGCCCGGGCCACGGTGCTGCCCGGCCTGGTGCGCTGGCAGCGCGAGCCTGTGGCCCGCATCGGGGCCTTTGACCCGGACCGGACCCTGGACCTGGCCGCCCTGCGCCTTATGCACCCCTCCGCGGACCTGGAGGTCTGGCCCCGCCGTGGCAAGGCCGCCGGCCTGCCCGCAGGGGCCCGTCCCCGCCGCGGCACCTTCCTGGACTTCCTCGAACAGCGCTACCCCGTGCTCTGCGTGCCCCGGGACCTGACCGCCCCGGCCCTGGAGCGCGTCCCCCTGGTGCTGGGCCCCGGGGCCGAAGGCTGCTTCGCCTGGCCCGGCCTGACACCCGGCCTGTTCCTGCGCCACGGCCTGGCCCTGCGCCGGGAATCCTGATTCTTCTTCCAAGGACCCCCATGGCCAAGAAACCCGCCATTCCCAAGAATTATATCGAATCCCTGCGCAACATCGGGATCATCGCCCACATCGACGCGGGCAAGACCACCCTGACCGAGCGCATCCTGTTCTATTCCGGCCGCATCCACCGCATGGGCGAGGTGCACGAGGGCACCGCCACCATGGACTTCATGCCCGAGGAGCAGGAGCGGGGCATCACCATCACCTCGGCCTGCACCACCTGCCGCTGGAAGGACAAGACCGTGAACCTCATCGACACCCCGGGGCACGTGGACTTCACCATCGAGGTGGAGCGCTCCCTGCGGGTGCTGGACGGCGCGGTGGGCGTGTTCTGCGCGGTCGGGGGCGTGGAGCCCCAGTCCGAGACCGTGTGGCGGCAGTCCGAGCGCTACAAGGTGCCCAAGCTGGCCTTCGTGAACAAGATGGACCGCCTGGGCGCGGATTTCGGCCGGGTGGTGGAGGACATGCGCCGCAAGCTGGGAGCCACGGTCCTGCCCCTGGTCATCCCGGTGGGCGAGGGCCAGGACTTCGTCGGGTGCGTGGATCTTCTCACCATGGAGCGCCTGGATTTCGATCCCGAGAGCCTGGGCGGGGACGTGTCCCGCTCTCCGCTGTCGGACAGCGACGCGGCCCTGGCTGCGCCCTGGCGGGAGCGCCTGCTGGAGACCCTGGCCGAGAACGACGAGGCCATCCTGGACCGCTACCTGGGCGGCGAGGATCTGCCCGTGGCCGACCTCAAGGCCGCGGTGCGCCGGGCCACCATCGCCCTCAGGCTGGTGCCGGTGTTCGCGGGCTCGGCCCTGCGCAACGCCGGCGTGCAGCCGCTCCTGGACGGGGTCTGCGACTACCTGCCCGGCCCCCGGGAGGTGGCCTGCCAGACCGTCCTGGACCCGGCCACGGGCAAGGGCCTGTGCCTGGACCCCGCTCCCGACGCGCCCCTGTGCGCCCTGGCCTTCAAGGTGAGCATGGAGACCGGCCGCAAGCTGGTCTTCTTGCGGATCTATGCCGGGGTGCTGGAGGAGGGCATGGAGGTGGCCAACGTCACCCAGGGCCAGTCCGAGCGGGTGGCCCGGCTCTTCCGCATGCACGCCGGCCGCAAGGAAAAGGAGGACCGCGCCCCGGCCGGGGACATCGTGGCCGTGGCCGGCCTGCGCTTCGCGCGCACCGGCGACTCCCTGTGCGACCCGGCCCGGCCCCTGGTGCTGGAGAACATCTCCGCCTACCGGCCGGTCATCTCCCTGGCCCTGGAGCCCAAGAGCGCGGCCGAGACCGACAAGCTCACCGAGGTGCTGGACAAGTTCCTCATGGAGGACCCCACCCTGGCCGTGGAGCGGGACAAGGACACGGACCAGATCATCCTCTCGGGCATGGGCGAGTTGCACCTGGAGGTGGTGCTGGAGCGCATGCGCCGCGAGTACGGGGTGGACCCCCGCTCGGGCAAGCCCCAGGTGGTCTACATGGAGACCGTGTCGCGCACCGGATTGGCCGAGGGGGTGTTCGACCGGGAGTTGGGCGAGGTGCGGCATTTCGGCCAGGTCACGGTCTCGGTCTCGCCCCTGCCCCGGGACAGCGGGCGCGAGGTGGTGCTGGAGATGGACCGCGAGGGTTGGCCCCAGGCCTGGCTGGATTCGGTGGCCCAGGGCCTGGAGGACGGCTTGCAGAGCGGGGTGGTCAAGGGCTACCCGGTGCAGGACGTGCGGGTGGCGGTCACCGCCATGCTGCGCGGCCAGGACGCCAGCCCGGTGGGCTACCACATGGCCGCGGCCGCGGCGCTCAAGTCCGCCCTGGCCGCTGCCGGGCCGCAACTCCTGGAGCCGCTCATGTGGGTGGAGGTTTCGACCCCGGGCGATTTCGTGGGCGACGTGATCGGGCTGCTGGGCGCCAAGGGGGCCAAGGTGGAGAACATGTACGACCAGGCCGGCCAGAAGCTGGTGCAGGCCCTGGCGCCGCTCCGCCAGCTCTTCGGCTTTTCCACGGACCTGCGCTCCGCCACCCAGGGCCGGGCCGGCCTGTCCATGAAGTTCGCCCGCTTCGACCTGTTGGGGTAGCCGGTGGCCGAGGCGGAGGTTACCGAACGCGGCGCGGGCCGCTCCCTGGTCGGACGGCTCAAGCGCTGGACGCGCTACCAGTACCTGCGCATCCTGCGCCAGAAGTCCTCGCCCCACAACATCGCCCTGGGCGTGGCCCTGGGCATCTTCGTGGGCTTTCTGCCCATCATTCCCTTCCAGACCGTGGTGGTGCTCACCCTGGCCTTCATCTTCCGGGGCAACAAGGTGGCCGCGGCCATCTGCACGGTGATCTCCAACCCCTTGAACGTCATTCCCTTCTACACCATGCTCTACTTCGTGGGCCGGGTGTTCCTGCCTCTGGACGTGCCGGCCTTCGACCCCCAGCACCTGTCCATGCAGGAACTCATCGCCACGGGTTGGGACTTCTTCGCCATCATGTGCGTGGGCGGGGTGGTAATGGGCATACCCGCGTTCCTGGCCTCCTATTTCCTGACCCGCAAGGGCATCGTCGCCTACCGGCAGCGCAAGGCCCTGCGCCTGCTGCACCGGCGCAAGAGCAGATAGGGCAGGGGAGATGCGCACCTGGCCGGACGTGAGCGTCGATCCCGCGGTGTGGCGGGCCGTCGCCGATGCGCCGCAGCGGGTGCTGGTGCTGGACTTCGACGGCACCCTCTCGCCCTTTGTGCCCGACCCGGCCCGGGCCGCGCCCTATCCCGGGGTGCGGGAGCGGCTGGAGGCCATGCTGGATGCGGATTGCTGTCGGCTGGTCCTCGTCACCGGCCGGGAGTGCGAGGTGTTGCTCGGACTGCTGGGCCTTTCCCGGCCGGTGGAGGTCTGGGGCAGCCACGGCGGGGAGCGTCTCCTGCCCGACGGCCGGCGGGAGTCCCTGCCCCCGGACCCGGCCCAGGCCGTGGGCCTGGAGCAGGCCGCCGCGGCGGTTCGCGACCTGGGGCTGGCAACGAGCCTGGAGCGCAAGCCCGGCTGCCTGGCCTTCCATCTGCGCCGGCTGGATCCGGCCCAGGCCCCGCAGGTCCGCGAGCGGGTGGAGGCGGCCTGGGCTCCCCTGGCCCGGGACGCGGGCCTCACGCTGCACGGCTTTGACGGCGGCCTGGAGTTGCGCCTGCCCGGGGCGGACAAGGGCCGCGCCGTGCGCGCCATCCTGGCCGAATGCCAGCCCGGGGCCGCAGCGTTCTACCTGGGCGACGACGCCACCGACGAGGACGCCTTCGCCGCCCTGGAGGGGAGCGGGGTGGGCGTGCTGGTGCGGGCCGAGGCTCGACCCAGCCGGGCGGCCTGGCATCTTCTCCCCCCGTCCGAACTCCTGGCCTTTCTCGACGCCTTTGCTCGGGCCTGCGCCCCGGCCGCCTTGCCTTAGCTCCCGGCCTCGGGTATAGGCTGGAGGTGAATCGTTCAACGTTTCCGGGCTGTTTGCACGGGGCAACCGCGGGAGTTCCATGACCTATCAGGATATGCGGCTGGTGGTGGTGTCCAACCGCCTGCCTGTGGCGGTGCAGGGCAAGGGGCAGCAGGCCCGCATCACCGCGGGCAAGGGCGGGCTGGTCACGGCCCTGGCTCCGGTGCTGCGCGACCGGGGCGGGGTGTGGATAGGCTGGTCCGGGGCCGCGGGCCAGACCGGCCTGGAAGGCCCCTTGCGCACATTTTCCGAAGAGGCCGGCTACGCCATGCACACCGTGGACCTCACCGAGGAGGACATCCAGGGATTCTACCTGGGCTTCTCCAACGAGGTCATCTGGCCCCTGTTCCACGATTTCCAGTCGCGCTGCAATTTCGTTCCCGACTACTGGCGCTCCTACCTGGCGGTGAACCGCAAGTTCGCCGCGGCCATCGCCCGGCACAGCCGGCCCGACGATTACGTCTGGGTGCACGACTACCACCTCATGCACGTGGCCTCCATGCTGCGGGAGCAGGGGGACCAGCGTCGGCTCGGGTTCTTCCTGCACATCCCCTTCCCGCCGCCCGACCTCTTTTTCAAACTGCCCTGGCGCTCCGAGGTGATCCGCGCCCTGGCCCAGTTCGACATGGTGGGCTTCCAGACGCTGCGCGACCGGCGCAACTTCCTGCAGTGCCTGTCCATCCTCTGCCCCCAGTCGCGCGCCCAGGGCCGCGGGCCGGTGATGACCGTCGCGCTGGATGAGCGCAAGGTGCTGGCGGGCTATTTCCCCATCAGCATCGACTACAAGGATTTCTCCGGCCGCGCCCGCACCGGCGAGACTGCGGAGGCGGCGGCGCAACTCCGGAGCACCCTGCGCCACCGCACCATCGTGCTGGGCGCGGACCGGCTGGACTACTCCAAGGGCATCCCGCAGCGCTTCGAGGCCATGCGCGCCCTGCTGGGCCGCTATCCCGAACTGCGCAACCGGGTGTCCCTGCTCCAGATCGTGGTGCCCAGCCGGGAGGACCTGCCCGAATACCGAGCCATGAAGGAGGAGATCGACCGCCTGGCCGGGGACATCAACAGCCAGTTCGGCGAGCCCGGGTACATGCCCATCCAGTACCTCTACCGCAACCTGGACCGGGACGAACTGGTGGCCTACTACCGGGCCGCGGGCATCGGCCTGGTGACGCCTCTGCGCGATGGCATGAACCTGGTGGCCAAGGAGTACTGCGCCTGCAACGCCGACGAACAAGGGGTGCTCATTCTCTCGGAGTTCGCCGGGGCCGCAGCCCAGCTCCAGGGCGGGGCGTTCCTGGTGAACCCCTACGACGTGGAAGGGGTGGCCGACGCCATCCACCAGGCCATGGCCATGCCCTCCGAGGAGCGGCGGCAACGCATGCGCCGCATGCGGGCCGGGGTGCGCAAGTACGACATCTTCTGGTGGGTGGATTCCTTTCTCCAGGCCGCGTTCGGCCGGCATCTGGAGGAGTTCCCCCAGGTGGAGATGGCCTACCACGCCGAGCGCTGAGGTCCCGTTGTCCCGCCGTTCCCCCTCCCGCAGCACCCGGTCACCGGCCCTGCCCCGGGCCAAGAAGAGCCTGGGCCAACACTTTCTGCACGACGCCGGGGTGTGCCGCCGCATCGTGGCCGCCCTGGACCTGGGGCCGGCCGACCGGGTGCTGGAGATCGGCCCCGGCCCCGGAGCCCTGTCCCGCTGGATCGCCGCGGCCGCACCCGCGGCCTACGGGGTGGTGGAGAAGGACACCGCCCTGGCCCGGGATTTCGGCGTCGCCTATCCCCAGGCCGCCGCAGCGGCAGCCGACGCCCTGGACTGCCGCTGGGAGCGCCTGGCCCCGGAGGGGGGTTGGAAACTGGCCGGCAACCTGCCTTACAACGTGGCCTCGCCACTCATCTGGGAGATCGTGTCCCGCTGCCGGGGCATGGAGCGGCTGGTGTGCATGGTGCAGAAGGAAGTGGGCCGCCGCCTGGCCGCCGCTGCCGGGGGCAGGGAGTACGGGGCCCTTTCGGTGTGGGTGCAGAGCTTTGTGGCCGTGCGCCGGCTCTTCGACGTGGGGCCCGGGGCCTTCGTGCCGCGGCCCAAGGTGGACTCGACCGTGCTGGCCCTCACTCCGCTGCCCGGCGGGCCGCTGCGCCTGCCCGCGGGCGGGGCGTCCTTCCGGCCCGAGGCCCTGTCGCGGCTTCTGCGGCTGTGCTTCCAGCAGCGGCGCAAGCAACTGGGCACCATCCTCCGGCCCCGCTGGAGCACGGGAATGGAGGCGTGGTTCGCGGCCCGGGGCCTGGCCCCGAGCGCCCGGCCCGAGGAGCTTTCCCCCTCGGATTTCCAGTCACTTTCCAACATATTGGAATAGCGTGATATTCTTGTTTCCCTTTACTGGGGGCCAAGGCTTTCCGGAAGGGGGCCTGAGGCGAAAAACCCGCGTGGGATGCGGGTTTACGCGGTTTTTTTTCAAGGAAACCTCTGGACATGGCCGAGGGTTTGCTTTAATCCCTGCTTTGGAGAGCGCGCCGGAAAAGGCCAAGCGCCGACGAGGCATGGTCCCGGCCGATTTTCAAGAGTCATCCCTTGTGGTCGCGCGGAGACGAGCGTTGGGCCCGCCCCACCCGAAAGAGACGGATCGGGTCGCGGCGGCGCCTCAAGACAGGTAACTTCTCGTAAGGAGGAACGGACTGATGACTAAGGCTGATCTGGTTGTCAAGATCGCGGAAAAGGCCAACATCACCAAAGCCAATGCCGAGCGCTCCCTGAACGCCTTCCTCGACACCGTCGAGGCGACTCTGGTCAGCGACGGCAAGCTGACCCTCACCGGTTTCGGCACCTTCATGGTGGAGGAGCGCAAGGCCCGCACCGGGCGCAATCCCCGCACCGGCGCCAAGATCAAGATCCCCGCGACCAAGGTGGTCAAATTCCGCCCCGGCAAGCTGCTCAAGGACGCCGTGAAGTAACGTTTCCCCAGCATTTTTTGGAGTACGACCATGATCCATGGCGAGACGCTGCACAGCACCATGCCCTGGGACATCCCCTGGTGGAATCCCGACCACGTGGTGTTCTTCTCGGTCCTGTACCTGGTGCTGTTCATCATCGGCAATGCGGTTGGCTTCGCTGCGGTGAAAGCCTTCCTGGACACTATCGTCCACAAGGGCCACGGGGCCCATTAGGCAACTGTCCGATTCCAGTCCTTCAGGTCCGGCCTATCCTCCGGGATAGGCCGGACCATTTGTCGTCTGCGGCCGTCGGGATTTTTCTTGACGTGCCGAGCGCGGCGGCCTATAGTTTGAAGTTCACAGCGCGGTGAGCGCAGGCCTGTCCTGCGGCCGCGGCCAGAGGGGGTGATGTTCGTGCCCGGAGTCCTGCTCGACGACAGCGAAAACTTCGACATCGCACTGCGCCGTTTCAAGAAACAGGTGGAGAAGGCCGGTATTCTCTCCGAACTCAAGAAGCGCCAGCACTATGAGAAGCCCAGCGTCCAGCGCAAGAAGAAACGCGCCGCCGCCCGCAAGCGGCTGCTCAAGAAGATGCGCAAGATGAACATGGGCTAACTCCCCCCTCGAAGGCCGCCTGCGGCCTTCCTGTTCGACGATCCGCGCGCGGGGCCGGGCATCCGGCCCCGCCGCCTGATTTTTTTGTACGTGTCCCGCACCGTTCCCGGCCCCCTGGCCGCCGCCTCCCGGAGGTGCTCTCCATGAGCCTCGCCGCCCGCATCGAAAAGGACTTCCTCGCCGCCTACAAGGCCAAGGACGAGCTTACGGTCTCGGTCCTGCGCATGCTCAAGGCCGCGGTCAAGAACCGCCAGGTGGAGCTCATGCGCCCCCCCACGGACGAGGAGGTGCTGGCCGTGGTGGCCAAGCAGGTCAAGCAGCGCCAGGAGTCGGTGGAGCAGTTCGCCGCCGCCGGCCGCGCCGAGATGGCCGCCAAGGAGGCCGCGGAGCAGGCCGTGCTGGAGGGCTACCTGCCCACCCGCCTCACCGATGCCGAACTCGCCTCCCTGGTGGACGAGGTCATCGCCGCCACCGGCGCCGCCGGCATGAAGGACATGGGCAAGGTCATGTCGGCCGCCATGGCCAAGGCCGCGGGCCGCGCCGACGGCAAGCTGCTCAGCCAACTGGTCAAGGCCCGGTTGTCCGCCTAGCCCATGGCCAAGAAGTCCTCCCAGCTCCTGGAATTCCCCAAGGTCCTGGCGCAGGTGGCCGGTTTCGCCCGGTCCGAGCCCGGGGCTGCGGCCTGCCTGGACCTCGCCCCCCTGAAGGGGCAGGGCCAGCCAGGCAAGGAACTGGCCCTCACCCGGCAGTGGATCGACTTCCTGGCCGAGGTCCGGCCCGAACTGGAGAGCTTCCCGGACCTGGATGGCCTGTTCGCCTTCCTGGCCCGGCCGGCCCACGTCCTGGACCTGGACGGCCTGTTCGCCCTGGCCCAGGTCCTGCGCCAGGCCCGCACCCTGCGCGAGGCCTGCGCCTGCGCCGACCCCAACCGCTTCACGGACCTGCCGCCCCTGGCCGCCTTCCCCTGGCCCCAGGCCGCCTTTTCGGGCCTGCGCCGCTGCCTGGGCTCGGACGGGCGGCTGAAGGACGAGAGTTCGCCGGAACTCTTCTCCGTGCGCTCGGAGATCCGCGCCATCCACCAGCGCTGCACCAAGCGGGTGCGCGACTACCTCACCGCCGAGGACGTGGGCCAGTTCCTGCAGGACGACTTCATGACCGTGTCCTCGGACCGCTACGTCCTGCCCATCAAGAGCAATTTCAAGGGCCGGGTGCAGGGCATCATCCACGACTACTCCCAGACCGGGGAGACCTGCTACGTGGAGCCTATGTTCCTGGTGGAGCTGAACAACCAGCTCCAGAACCTCAAGCAGGAGGAGCGCGAGGCCGAGAAGGCCGTGCTGCGACTGCTCACCTCCCTGGTGCGCCAGGAGGAGGACCCCCTGCGCGCGGCCTACGCCTTTTTGCTGCGCACCGACATCCTGGGGGCCAAGGCCGCCTATGCCGCGGCCCGCGACGCCCGGCCCATCGAGATGGGCGAAGGCCTGCCCCTGCGCCTGGCCGAGGCCCGGCATCCGCTCCTGTCCCTGGAGGTCAAGAAGGCCGTGCCCGTGGACATCGAGTTGCGCGAGAGCCAGCGGGCCCTGGTGGTCAGCGGCGGCAATGCGGGCGGCAAGACCGTGGCCCTCAAGACCCTGGGCCTCACCGCGCTCATGACCCTCTCGGGCCTGCCCGCGCCCTGCGCCGAGGGCAGCACCCTGCCGGGCTGGCGCGAGGTGGTGGTGGTTCTGGGCGACGAGCAGAGCATCGAGGACTCCCTGTCCACCTTCACCGCCCAGATCCGGGCGTTGTCAGATTCCTGGCCGCGCATTGACGATCGCGCCCTGGTGATTATGGATGAGTTCGGTGCGGGTACCGATCCGAGCCAGGGCGCGGCCCTGGCCCAGGCGGTGGTGGACCGGCTCCTGGCCCGGGGGGCCTGGGTCGCCGCGGCCACCCATTTCCCGGCGCTCAAGGCCTACGCCCTGTCCCGGGAAGGGGTGCGTGCGGCCAGCGTGCTTTTCGACCCGGCCAGCAAGCGGCCGCTCTTCCGGTTGGCCTACGACCAGGTGGGCGCGAGCCAGGCCCTGGACGTGGCCCGGGAGCACGGCCTGCCCGAGGAGGTGCTGGCCGCGGCCGAGCGCTACATGCTCCTGGACGGCACCGACACCTCGGGGGTCCTGGAGCGGCTGAACTCCCTGGCCGTGGACCGGGAGAAGGAGCTTTCCGGGCTCAGGACCGAGCAGGACAGGCTGCGCCAGAGGCGTGAGCGCCTGGCCGAGCGGTTCGAGAAGGAGAAGCGGGCGGTGCTCGACGAGTTGCGAGCCGCGTCCCAGTCCGTGCTGCGCCAGTGGCAGGAGGGACGTCTGGGCCGCAAGGAGGCCCTGCGCAAGCTGGCCGAGTCCCGGCAGCGGGCCGAGGACGCCGCGCCGGAGAAGCCCGAGGCCGAGGCCGCCCCGGTCCTGGACTGGGCCGCCCTGGTTCCGGGAACGCGTTTGCTCCATACCGGCCTGAACAAGGCCGGGGTGGTGGTGGAGATCGACGACAAAGCCCGCCGGGCCAAGCTGGACCTGGGCGGGGTCACGGTGTGGGCCGAGGCGGACAGGCTGGCCCCGGCCGACAAGTCCGCGGCCAAGCCCGCGGCTCCTGCCGTGGCCGTGCAGTCCGGCCGGCCCATGGCCCTGCGCCTGGACCTGCGCGGCGAGCGGGCCGAGGCCGCGGAGGCCGAGCTTTTGCGTTTCCTGGACCGGGCGGTGCTCTCCGGCCAGGAAAGCCTGGAGATTGTGCACGGCAAGGGCACCGGCGTGTTGCGCAAGGAGGTCCACCGCATCCTGCGCGAGTTTCCCGCGGTGAAGAGCTTTGCCCTGGCCCCCGAGGACCAGGGCGGGGACGGCATGACCCAGGTGGAGATGAAATAGTGGCCAAGGGGTTCGACTCCCGCGGAGTGGCCGCTGTCAAGGCCCGCCTGGACCTGGTGGAGATGGTCCGCCAGTACGTGGACCTGCGCCCGGCGGGCGGCCGCTGGACCGGGCCGTGCCCCTTTCACCAGGAGACGAAGCCCTCCTTTTCGGTGCGGCCGGCCGAGGGGCTGTTCTACTGCTTCGGCTGCCAGGCCGCGGGCGACGCTATCGATTTCTACTGCCGGGTCAACGGGGTGGAGTTCCGCGAGGGCCTGGAGCAGTTGGCCGAGAAGGTGGGCATCCAGCTTTCCGACGCCAGGCCCGACCCCCGGGAGGCGGCGCGCCGCAGCGCGCGCAAGGAGAGCATAATCCTGCACGGCCTGGCCCAGGACTACTACGTGCGGACCTTGCACTCGGGCCGGGGCGATGACGCCATGGCCTATGTGGTCAAGCGCGGCCTGTCCAAGGAGATGGCCGAACGCTTCGGCCTGGGGGCCAGTCCGGACGCCTGGCACGACCTGGAGAATTTTCTGCGTTCCAAGGGACACGAGCCCGCGGCCGGGGTGACTGCCGGGCTCCTGGTCAGGAATGAGAAGGGGAACGTCTACGACCGCTTCCGCGGCCGGCTCATGTTCCCCATCCACAACCTGGCCGGCCAGGTCATCGCCTTTGGCGCGCGGGCGCTCAAGGCCGATGACGATCCCAAGTACCTGAACTCGAGCGAATCGGACATCTACACCAAGGGCGAGAACCTCTACGGCCTTTTCCAGGCCAGACGAGCCATGGCCCACCATAAGGTCGGGCTGCTCACCGAGGGGTACCTTGATGTGATGTCCCTGCACCAGTTCGGGTTCAACCACGCCTGCGGGGTGTTGGGCACGGCCCTGACCCCGGGGCAGGTGCGCCGGCTGGCCGGGTTCTGCAGCCGGGTGGATCTGGTCTTCGACGGTGACGGGGCGGGCCGCAAGGCCGCCCTGCGCAGCGCGGAGATGGTCCTGTCCGCGGGCCTGGCCTGCCGGGTGGTGGACCTGCCCGAGGGCGAGGACGTGGACAGCCTGCTCCAGAAGCAGGGGGCCGACGCGTTTCGCGCCTGCCAGGATGCGGCCAAGGAGGGCCTGGACTACTGCCTGGACGCGGTGCGCCGCACCTTTGCGCCCAAGGACATGGTGGACTGGGCCGGCCGGTTCCTGCGGGGCTTCGACAAGCCCGAGGTGCAGGCCGCCTACATTCCCCGCCTGGCCGGGGGCCTGGGCATGTCCGAGGTGGAGTTTCGCAGGCACCTCAAGCTGGGCCAGGACGCCGCGAACCAGGCCCCGGCCGGTCCCGCGACCGGAACGGACACCGCCGAGAGCCGGCGGAGGGGTTTTGACCGTTGGGTGCTGCGTTTTGCGTCGCGGCATCCTGAGCATGTGCCGCAACTGGCCGATAAGGGTGTGCGGGAGGTTCTTTCCACGGATCGGGCCCTGGCCCTGTGGGACCGGCTGGCCACGTACGGAGAGGCGGAAGTCCTGTCCGAACTGGACGACCAGCAGAAACGGTTCTACATCCAAAGCCGCATGGAAGAACCCGATGAGCCCGAGGAAGCGGCCCGCCAGTTGGATGGGATCGTAGCGGAAGTGAGTGAGAAACGGCAGCAGATGAGCGTGGAAGCCGGCATTTCGGCCGTGCGCGGTGCTGCCGGTGCGGAAGGCATCGAGGCCCTGAAGAAGATGCAAGAGCTGTTACGTGGGAGGGCAGATGAGTAACATCAAGGAAATTCAGCAGATCAAGACCCTGATCGCCCAGGGCAAGAAAAAGGGCTTCCTGACCTTCGACGAGGTCAACAAGGCCCTGCCGGCGGAGATCAACAAGCCCGAGCAGATCGAAGAGATCATCGGGGTCTTCGACCAGCTCAACATCGCCATCGTGGACACGGAAAAGGACGCCAAGTCCCTGGACCTCATGTCCTCCGACAGCGACGAAGAGGCTGCCGAGGCCCCGGTGGCCGACCTGGAGCTCATAGAGACCGAGGATTCGGCGGACTACGCCTCGCGCAGCACCGACCCGGTGCGCATGTACTTGCGGGAGATGGGCGCGGTGCCGCTGCTCGATCGCGAGGGCGAGGTCTACATCGCCAAGAAGATCGAGAACGGCGAGATGGAGGTGCTCTTCGCCCTGGTGGAGGTGCCGGTGGCCATCGAGGAGCTCGTCACAGTGGGCGAGGACCTCAAGCAGGGCCGCATCAAGCTCAAGGACGTGGTCAAGACCATCGAGGAGGACGATCCCAGCGAGGACGAGATGAACCAGCGCCAGCGGGTCATCTTCCTGCTCGACGAGATCCGGGCCATCTACCGCAAGAAGAAGAAAATCTACGGCAAGCTGGACCAGTGCGCCACCCTGGAGCGCCGGGTGGCCGGAGTGCAGAACGAGGTCCTGGGCTTCAAGGACGAGGTGGTCCGCCGGCTGCGCGACATCAAGCTGGAGAAGACCCTCATCGACCAGATCATCGAGACCGTTGAGGACTACGTGCGGCAGATGCACAACTGCCAGCGCGACCTCTCTGCCTACATCCTGGCCACCGGGCTGCCCCAGGCCGAGATCAAGACCATCTTCAAGCAGATCGACAGCCGGGAGATCAACCCGGTGCTGGCCGCGGACAAGCTCTCCATGACCGTGGAGGAGGTCTTCTCCTTCAAGGAGATGCTGGCCGGCAAGATGGAGATCCTGGTCCGGCTCCAGGAGAAGTGCTGCCACGAGGTGGACGACCTGGAGGAGGTGCTCTGGCGCATCAAGCGCGGCTCGGACGCGGCGTCGCGGGCCAAGCAGGAGCTCATCCGCGCCAACCTGCGCCTGGTGGTGTCCATCGCCAAGAAGTACACCAACCGCGGCCTGCAGTTCCTGGACCTCATCCAGGAGGGCAACATCGGCCTCATGAAGGCCGTGGACAAGTTCGAGTACCAGCGCGGCTACAAGTTCTCCACCTACGCCACCTGGTGGATCCGCCAGGCCATCACCCGCGCCATCGCGGACCAGGCCCGGACCATTCGCATCCCGGTGCACATGATCGAGACCATCAACAAGCTCATCCGCACCTCCCGCTACCTGGTGCAGGAGCTGGGCCGCGACCCAACGCCCGAGGAGATCGCCGAGCGCATGGACTACCCGCTCGAGAAGGTCAAGAAGGTGCTCAAGATCGCCAAGGAGCCCATCTCCCTGGAGACCCCCATCGGCGACGAGGAGGACTCCAGCCTGGGCGATTTCATCGAGGACAAGAAGGCCACGGCCCCGGCCGAGGAGGTGGTCAACACCAAGCTGGGCGAGCAGATCGCCCGGGTGCTGTCCGACCTGACCCCGCGCGAGGAGCAGGTGCTGCGCAAGCGCTTCGGCATCGGCGAGAAGAGCGACCACACCCTGGAAGAGGTGGGCAAGCTCTTCAACGTCACCCGCGAGCGCATCCGGCAGATCGAGGCCAAGGCCCTGCGCAAGTTGCGCCATCCGGTGCGGAGCCAGCTCTTGCGCTCCTACTACGAGAGCTAGGCAAGACCCATACCACGTCAATCAAAGCGGCCCGGCGGCGGGTGTTCCGTCGTCCGGGCCGCTTGCATTCTAAGGGAGAAACACAATGGAAGCTGAAGAAAAGGCCCTGGCCGAAATGGACCGCGGGGAACTCCTGGAGGCCCTGTACGGCGGGCTGTACACCGTTCTGGTCGAGGACGAGGAGTACGAGGACCTGGGCCAGGTGGTGTTCGCCATCGGGCTCAAGCACTACATCGAACAGAAGCTGGACAAGCTGTCCGACGACGATATCCGCGGCCTGTTCGACAACGCCGAGGCGCTCATGCAGGGCATCCTGGAGTTCGCCAACGAGAAGGGCGTGCTGGAGTTCGAGGAAGAGGGCGAGGAAGGCGAGGGCGAGGGCGACGGCTGCGGTTGCGGCTGTTCCTGCAGCCATTAAGCGAGTGGCCTCGAAGAGGCTTACCCACGCTGATTGACCTTTTGCCAGGACCGGGCGAGGAAGGCCCAGGAGGAGTCCGTCGGGAACCAACCGAAAGCTTCAGGTAACACATGAAGAAATTCGCGGTCATCCTGCTCGTGCTCGTGCTCCTGGCCTTCCTCGTCCTGGTCCTGGCGCTGTTTTTGGGCGTCGGCCCCTTCACCCCTGCTGCCGGCAACGCCACCGCGTCCAACGCGACCTCCACGAACGCCACGTCCGGAAACGCCACGGCAGCCGACGCCGTCGCGGGCGGCAAGGAAGCCGGAAAGGCCCTGGCCGGGCTCTTCGGCTCCAATGCCACCGCCCCTCCGGGCGGCAACGCCACGGCCGCGGGCAACGCGACCTCCGCCAACGCCACCGCGGCCAACGCCACCGCGCCCGGCCCGCCCAAGATTCCGCACGACCTGGTGGCCGGGAGCTACCTGTCCGCAGCCGTGGCCAACGCCACCCTGGCGGATTTCCGCGCCAAGGGCCTGGCCCCCGTGCTCTTCACCCGGCCCGACGCGGCCGGGCAGGTCTGGTGGGAGGTCCACCTGGGCCGGTTCCCGGACCTGGCCCCGGCCCAAGCCGAGGCCGACCACCTGGGCCGGGACAAGGGCGTCTGGACCCGGGCCCTGCCCGTGGACCCGGCGGCCAAGCCGGTGGTGGCGGCCAAGGGGCCGAGCACGGTCTACATGGTGAGCGCCGGGGAATACCTGACCCGGCACGCGGCGGACGGGCGGGCCAGGGAGTTGGTGGTCCTGGGCTTCGAGCCGTGCGTGGTGCGCACCCCCGGGGAAGGGGACCTGGTGTGGTATGCTGTGGCCGTGGGCCTGGCCAAGACCGAGGAGGAGGCCGCGGCCGTGTCCGCGGGCCTGGCCGCCAAGACCGGCCTGCCCGGCCGGGTCACGGCCGAGGACGCCGCATCCCTGGCCGGGCGCAAGCTGTGCGAGTGAGTTCCGTCAGTTCGCCTTTTCCAGTTCCTGGACCATGTCCTTGATGGACGCTCCGTCCGGGGTCATGGCCAGGGGGTCGATGGCCAGCACTTGCTTCCAGGCGGCGATGGCCCCGGCCTTGTCGTTCAGGTCGTGGAAGAGCACCACGCCCTTGTTGAAGCGCGCGTTGCGGTGCTTGGGGTCCAGTTCTCCGGCCTTGTCGAATGCCGCGATCGCCTCCTGGAAGCGGCCCAGTTCCCGGAGCATGACGCCCATGTCGGTCCACACGTCGGCGCTGCCCGGGGCCAGGTCCAGGGCGTGCTGATAGGCGTGAACCGCAGGTTCGGGCATGTCCGCGTCGAAATAGGCATTGCCCAGGTCGACCCAGGCTTGGGGATTGTTCGGAGCGGCCTCGGCCGCGGCCTTGAGTCCGGGGATGCGCACCGAGGCCTTGTCCGCCTCGGTGATTGCGGCCTGGGGGGCCTGGGCCGCGGGCCGGGCAGCTTGCTGCGCCTGAGGCGGGGCCTGGAGCACGGAAAGTTGCAGTCCGATGACCACGCCCACTGCCAGGGCGGCTATGATGGACACGGACAGGACCGTGCCGGAATATCCTTTGGGTTGTTCGGGGGCGCGACGGGCCATGAGAGTTCCTCCTGAATTGGCGTCGGAAGATACTGCCACAAACTCCGGGTGCTGGCTACGGCGCTGCGCCGGCCTGGGCCGTGCTGCGGGTCGGGCTCGCGCCCTGTCCCGGCCCGTTCTCTGGCTTGCGGCATGTATCCTTGTTTTTTGCTCTGGTTTGCCCTCGCCGGCCGGCGGGTTCCCGGCCCGGGCCGCGCGGGTGGTGGACGGCGACACCGTGTGGCTGGCGGACGGGCAAAAGGTGCGGCTGGCCGGGATCGACGCCCCGGAGGCCGGGCGGCCGGAGGAGGGCAGGGCGGCGCAGTACTGGGCGGCCGAGGCCACGGCGCTCCTGGAGTCCCTGGTGGGGGGCCGGGACCTGGAGGTGGAGTCACTGGGCCGGGACGACTACGGACGGGTCCTGGGCCTGGTCCGGGTAGGCGGGGTGCTGGTGAACGAGGCGCTCCTGGAGCAGGGCGCGGCCTTCTACCTCTACTTTTCCGGCCGGCCCCCGGGCCTGGACGAGCGGCTCCTGGCCGCCCAGGTCCGGGCCATGGACGCGGGCCGGGGCTTCTGGCCGCGCATCATGGCCCTGCCCGCGGCCAACGCGCCCTGGGTGGCCAACGCCCGCAGCGGCCGCGCCTTCCCGGCGACGTCCAAGGAGGCCCGCCGCGTGGGCGCGGGCCACCGCATAGCCTTCCCGACATTGACAGAGGCCATGCGCAAAGGCTACGCCCCGGCGAGGCATTTGACGCCCTGGCCGCCGGCCGGGGACTGATTGTCCGCGTTTTACACCGACAGCAAGGGGGGACCATGACCGACACCAAGTTCATCCTGCCCGAGAGCGAGCTGCCCACGGCCTGGTACAACGTGCTGCCCGACCTGCCCACGCCGCTGCCGCCGCCCCTGGACCCCCGCACCCACCAGCCCGTGTCCCCGGACATGCTGGGGGCCATCTTCCCGCCCGCGCTCATCGAGCAGGAGATGTCGCCCGAGCGGTGGATTCCCATCCCGGAAGAGGTCCGCGAGGTCTACAAGCTGTGGCGCCCCTCGCCTCTGGTGCGCGCCCGGCGGCTGGAACAGGCCATCGGCACCAAGGCCCGCATCTACTACAAGAACGAGTCCGTGTCCCCGGCCGGCTCGCACAAGCCCAACACCGCGGTGCCCCAGGCCTACTACAACATGAAGGCCGGCACCAAGCGCCTGGCCACCGAGACCGGGGCAGGGCAGTGGGGCACGGCCCTGTCCTTCGCCTGCCAGATGTTCGGCATGGCCTGCACTGTGTACATGGTGCGGGTGAGCTACGACGCCAAGCCCTATCGGGGCATCCTCATCCGCTCCTACGGGGCCGAGGTCTTCCCCTCGCCCTCGGACAAGACCCAGTCCGGCCGCGCGGCCCTGGCCGAGAATCCCGCCAGCCCCGGCTCCCTGGGACTGGCCATCTCCGAGGCCGTGGAGGACGCCGCCACCCACGGCGACACGAATTACGCCCTGGGCAGCGTGCTCAACCACGTGATCCTGCACCAGACCGTCACCGGCCTGGAGACCAAGAAGCAGCTCGATCTCATGGGCGAGACGCCGGACGTGCTCATCGGCTGCGTTGGCGGCGGGAGCAATTTCGGCGGGTTCGTGTGCCCCTTCGTGCCGGACAAGCTGGCCGGGTCCAAGGTGCGCCTCCTGGCCGCCGAGCCCCAGGCCTGCCCGACCCTGACCCGGGGCGAGTACCGCTACGACTTCGGCGACGTTGCCGGCCTGACCCCGCTGCTCAAGATGCACACCCTGGGGCACGGGTTCTATCCCCCGCCCATCCACGCCGGCGGCCTGCGCTACCACGGGGACGCGCCCATCGTCTGCTCCCTGGCCAAGGACAAGCTGGTGGAGGCCCGCGCCTTCTACCAGAAGGATGTGTTCGAGGCGGGCCGCATCTTCCTGCAGAGCGAGGGCTTCCTGCCCGCGCCCGAGACCACCCACGCCATCGCCGCGGCCATCGAGGAGGCCAGGGACGCGCCCGCGGGCAAGGTCATCGTGTTCCTGTACTCGGGGCACGGGATGCTGGACCTGGCCGCCTACGACGCCTACCTGCAGGGCAAGCTGGAGAACTACGCCTACCCCGATGCCGAAATTAGACGGGCTTTGGAGGCCTGCCCCAAAGTCGAGGGTTTTTAGTCGGTTGCGGCGGCTCGGGACTTCCTGCCCCGGGCCGCCGCATGCCGTTGACTCCGCCTGGTGAATACCGTAACTTTTCGTCTCTTTTCGGGGTCGAATGCCCCTGTGAAACCCTACCGAATCTGCAAGGGAGCACCATGGATTACCTGAAGACCTTGCCGGGCGACGATGTCCGGCAGATCATGTGGCGCTTTGCCGACCGTTTCGATCTCCAGATGGCCGTGCAGTCGGCCCGCTCCATCGCCCGCGGGGTGGTGGCCCGGATGGTTGCCGACGGCGTGCGCAACAGCCACGAATGGAACGACCGCAAGGCGGAGCTACTCAAGGCCTTTGACGATTCGGGCCTGACCTCCATCTACATGGACCCTTGCCACGGCGGCTTCATCGAGGGTCCCAAGAACCTCGCCCTGTCCCTGGTGGCCTTCGAGCTGGCCTGGGTGGACGGCGGCGCGGCCACCTCGTCCCTGGCCAACTGCCTGGGCCTGGCGCCCATCCATGAGAAGGGCACCCCGGAGCAGCGCGAGAAGTACATGGGCGCGTGTTCGCCCACCGCCTGCGTCACCGGGGTTCCGCAGCACGCGGCCTTCGCCCTGACCGAGCCCTTGCCCTTCGTGGGCGTGGACACCGGCATCCTGGCCGGCAAGCTGCGCATCGCCGAGTGGGAGGAGGGCCAGGAGCCCATGCTCCAGGTGGAGAAGCGCGGCCGCTTCATCACCGGCATGGACTTCGTCAACATCGTCACCGCGGCGGTGGACACCGACGACCCGCGCATCAAGAGCTCCTGCATGGTCATCCTGGAGGAGACCGACCCCGGCGTGTTCGACCGCGGCGCGCCCACCAAGAAGCTGGTGCACCAGCTCTCCTCCACCCGCGACCCGGTGTTCAGCCTGAAGATCCCCGCCTCCCGCATCATCGGCGGCTACACCGTGCAGGACGGGGCCATCGTGCCCAATTTCAGCCACGCCGAGATCATCGGCGCGGTGTTCCACCGCACCCGCATCCCGGTGGGGCTCATGACCTCGGCCAAGCTGCTCTCGGCCGTGGAGCCCATCATCCGCTACCACCGCCAGCGCTTCCGCGGCGGCAAGGCCGAGCCCGGCACCCCGCGCTTCGACCAGGGCATCCAGATGAACGAGGACGCCATGCTCCGCCTGGCCGACTTGTGGGCCACGGGCGAGGCCGCGTCCTCCCTGGGCTTCGCCGCGGCCCGGCTGGCCGACCGCTTCGATCCCATCGAGCGCGACAAGGACCGCGTGTTCGAGGAGCAGGGCATCACCAGCGTACGCAAGCAGATGGCCGAGCTCAAGAAGGTGGCGGATCGCACCGTGGAATACCTGGACCTGGCCGCCGAGCCGGAAAAGGACCCCGCCAAGCTGGACGAGCTGACGGCCGACGCCCTGGTGCAGTACAACTGGATGGACGCCCTGGCGGGCGTGCTCATCCCGGCCTGCAAGCTGTGGAATACCGGCTACGGGGCCACGGCCATGCGCGAGGCGGTGAGCCTGGTGGGCGGTTACGGCATCACCGAGGACTGCCCGGGCTTCCTGTGCCAGAAGTGGTCCGACGCCCAACTGGAGGCCACCTACGAGGGGCCGGAGGTGGTGCAGCGCCGCCATCTCGGGGCCACCATGACCAACCCCCTGTTCCTGCACCAGATGGGCCTGTGGGCCAAGGATCTGGACCGGCAGGCCGCTGCCGACCCGGCCAGCGGAGTGTGCAGCTTGGCCCAGGCCATCCGCCTCTGGGCCTGGACCCTGGAGCACCTGCAGAAGGCCACCGACCCCGAGGGCCGCAAGCTGTACCATCCCAAGCGCCAGGGCGTGACCTTCCCCCTGGCCGACGCCCTGTGCTGGATTCTGGCCACCTACCAGTTCGAGTCGGACGTGCGCGAGCTCAAGGCCAAGGGCCCGGAGAATCCGGTGGTGGCCGAGGGCCTGCCCGGCCTGGCCGCGTTCTATACCGACCTGGTGCATGTGCAGTGCGCCCGGGCGGCGGCCGAGGTGGCCAAGGTCTGCGCCGAACTGGTGTACGGCTATACCCAGGCGGACAGCGCGTCCGAAGCCCTGGCCGAGTTCGCGGCCCTGCGCTCGTCCCTGGACGCCTGCCTGGCCGGCGCCCGCTTGGCCAAGGACCGCGCCGGCGCGCACCTGGCCGAGGTCATGATTCCCGAGGCCCTGGATTATCCGGTGTAATACCAAAAAAACATCTATGTTTTTTTGAAAAAACCGCGTTGCCGCTTGTAGGGCAACGTCCGGGAACCCAGGGAGTATCGCCATGAACACGGAGAACGCCGTGAATCCCGACGACCTGCGCCAGAGCATGGACGCGGACATCGTGTGCGTGGGCTTCGGCCCGGCCGTGGCCGGGTTCCTCAGCACCCTGACCCGCGGCCTGCTCAAGGAGGATGGTTCGCCCATCGCCGAGAGCGCGGCCATGCCCGGCATGCCGCCCCAGGTCATCTGCTACGAGCGGGCCGACGACGCGGGCTTTGGGGTGTCGGGCATCGTCACCCGGGCGCGGGGCATAGCCGCCTCGCTCCCGGACCTGGACCTGGCCTCCATCCCCCTGGCCGCCAAGGTCAGCAGTGAAAAGACCGTCTACCTCATGGACCCGGTGGGCGCGAGCCGCAGGCCCCTGGCCCTGCGCCTGGACGACCTGTGCCTCAAGCCGCTGGCCAAGCACTCCGCCTTCGAGCTGCCCTTCACCCCGGGCTTCCTGGCCAAGCACGACGGCTGGGTGCTCTCCATGGGCCAGTTCATGAGCCACGTGGCCGGCGAGGTCATGGGCACCGGCCTGGCCCAGGTCTGGCCCTCCACCCCGGTGGCCAAGGCCCTGGTGGAGAACGGCGCGGTGAAGGGCGTGCGCCTGGCCGACCAGGGCGTGGACAAGAAGGGCAATCCCGAGGCAGCCTTCATGCCCGGCATGGACGTGAAGGCCGCCCTCACCGTGCTGGGCGACGGCCCCATAGGTCCTGTCGGCGCGGGCCTGGACAAGGCCCTGGGCCTGCCCGCCGGCCATCACCAGCGGGAATGGGCCGTAGGCATGAAGATGGTGGTGGACCTGCCCCCGTCCTGCGACCTGGCCCCGGGCACGGTGATCCACACCCTGGGCTATCCCGAGCCCGAGATCTTCGGCTTCATGTACGTGTATCCGGACCGGGTGGCGTCGCTGGGCATCTTCGTGCCCTCCTGGTTCGACGCCCCGGCCCGCACCGCCTACCAGTACCTCCAGCACTGGATGCGCCATCCCTATCTCTGGCGCTGGCTGGACGGCGGCTCCATGCGCTCCTGGGGGGCCAAGTCCCTGCAGGAGTCCGGCCGCCGGGGCGAGCCCGTGCTGTGCGGCGACGGCTTCGCCCGCATCGGCGAGGGCTCGGGCTCCACCAACGTGCTCACCGGCTCGGGCGTGGACGAGGCCTGGACCACCGGCGCGCAGCTCGGCGAGGCCGTGCTGCAACTGCTGCGCGAGGGAAGGCCCTTCACCAGGGCCAACCTGGAGTCCACCTACGTCCGCCGCCGCCGCGATTCCTGGGTGGAGGCCGAGGCCAAGATCGCCGAGAAGTCCCGCGACGGCTTCACCCGCGGCGTGACCCAGGGGCTTCTGGGCATGGCCCTGACCGGGTTCACCCGCGGCCTGCTCAATTGGCCCGCGGCCTCCAAGAGGCCCTGGGAGCGCATTCCCTCCATTGAGGAGTACTACGCCGGCCGCATCACCCGGCAGGAGATCACCCGCATCCGCGAGGAGTGCCAGGCCAAGGGCCGGCCCCTGCACCCGGAGCTCATGCAGCGGGTGGGCTGGCCGGAGATCCCCTACGACGGCAAGCTGCTCATGTCCCACCAGGACGCGCTGCTCAAGGGCGGCAAGGTCCAGGCCAACCCCGGGTACGCGGACCACGTCCTCTTCAAGAACCCCGCGGCCTGCGAGGCGTGCAAGGAAAAGGTCTGCATCGAGATGTGCTCGGGCCAGGCCATCAGCACCAACCCCGAGGGCGGGGTACCCCTGTTCGACCGGGAAAAGTGCGTGCACTGCGGGGCCTGCCTCTGGAACTGCTCCAAGCCCGACGCCGCCGATCCGGAAAAGACCAACGTGGATTTCAGGGCGGGTTCCGGCGGGCTCCATTCCGCCGAGAACTAGACCAGTCGCCTAAGGAGGCTAATGCATGAGTGAGTTTCATATCGTGGTCTGCGGGAGCATCGTGCCCGACCCGTTGCAGACCCTGGAGCCGGTGCAGGGGCCGACCGGTCCCGCGCTGAAGAACGAGATGATGCTGCCCGCGGTGCTCGACCCCTGGGCCGGGCACGCCCTGTTCGAGGCCGCCAACCTGGCCAAGTCCCAGCCGGGCTCCAAGGTCTGGCTGGTGTCCATGGGGCCCAAGGCCAAGCTGCAGCAGGTGATGATGACCATCGGCCAGAAGGCCGCCTTCGAGCTGGTGGTGCTGGACGGCCCGGCCGGCGGGTTCACCGACGCGGCCGAGGCCGCGGCCGAGTTGGCCGGGGCCATCGAGGCCATTCCCGGGCTGGACAAGGGCAAGCTGCTGCTCTTCGGCGGCTGGATGTCCGCCTCCCGTGGCGCGGGCGCGACCCTGCAGATGATCGGCGAGCGCCTGGGCGTGACCGAGCAGTTCCAGGGCGTGGACGAGCTCAAGGTGGGCGCTGACGGCTCACTGACCATCAAGGAGCGGGTGGAGGCCGGGGCTTACCAGGTGTCCGTGGTGGCCGGCGCGCCCGCGGTGCTGGGCTGGGCCACGGGCAACCTGCCCGAGCCGCCCAACAACCCCCAGGTGGGCATGCAGAACATGCGGCTCATCATGCCCGCCCTGCAGAAGGCCAAGCCCGCCAAGGTGGGAGCCGAGGGCGTGACGTTCACGGCCGTGGAGCTGCCCAAGCAGCGCCGCGAGACCAAGGTGGTCAAGGACGTGCCGGTGGACCAGATCGCGGCCGAGATTCTGGCCTGGATCAAGGCGTAGGAGGGAGCCATGGAAACGATACTCTTCCTTGCCCATGTGGAGGCCGATGGCTCCCTGGCCAAGTCCCATCTGGAGGCCCTGTCCGGGGCCAAGGTCCTGGCCGACGGCCTGGCCGCCGAGCTGTGCGTGGGCCTGGTGGGCGCGGACTGCGCCGCTGCGGCCAATTCGATTGCGGCCTGCGGCGCGGCCAGGCTCTTCGCCGTGTCCGGCCCCGAGTTCGCCGCCTCGCGGTATGCGACCGATTGCGCGGCCCTGACCGCCCTGGCCAAGGCCGCGGGCGCGACGGTGGTCATCGGCGCGGCCACCTCCCGCTTCTCCCGCGTGCTGCCCGGCGTGGCGCACCGGCTGGGCGGCAAGATCGACACCCAGGCCACCGGCCTGGCCGCCGAGGGCGGGGCCGTGGCCGTGAGCCGCTGGTACTACCGCCAGCGCATGGTGGCCAACATGACCCGCACCCAGCGGCCCTGGGTGCTCAGCGTGGCCCCCTGCTGCTTCCTGCCCTGGGAGGGCGCGGCCGGTTCTGCGGCCGTGGAGGCCGTCGTTGCCGAAACGGCCACCCGCACGCAGGTGCAGGGCCTGGAGTCGCCGTCCGCGGACCAGCAGACCATCCGTCCCGAGGCCGAGCTGCTCCTGGTGGCCGGCGCGGGCTGGATGAAGAAGCAGGCTGACGGGGCCACTCACGTCAAGGATGCCGAGTCCCTGATCAAGGGCTTCCTGGACCGGACCAAGGCCAGCCTGGGTTCGTCCAAATCCCTGGTGGACGTGAGCGGCGAGGGCGGGGAGGTCATCAGCTACCTGTCGCACCTGCACCAGGTGGGGCAGACCGGCGCGACCCCGCGGCACAAGAAGGGCCTGGCCACCTGCTGCCACGGCGAGGAGCCGCACGTGGTGGGCTGGCGCTTCATCAACGAGCGCCGCGCCGTGAACCTGGACGCCAGTTGCGGCTGGGCCCAGGGCAAGGCGGACGTGCTCTACGTGGCCGACGCCTTCGCGGTGGTCAAGAAGCTCAACGAACTGCTCGGCGCGTAGCCGGGACAAGACGACCAAGAGGCCCCGGGGGAGACCCCGGGGCCTTTTCTCTTTTGCGGCTCCACGCCAAGCACGCCAAGCTTTTTTGTGAACTTTGGGGCATGCCTTCACATTCCTCGCCCGTTGTTCTACGAAATCGGGACAATCCGGTTTCCCCAGTGAGGTTTTCATGTCCCGTGCCTTCATTCCCCGCGAATACGACGCCTGCGCCATCATCGCCTTTGTGGACAAGCGGGGCGTGCCCAGCCACGCCAACATCTTCAAGACCATCGACGGGCTCAAGCACATGGCCCACCGCTCCGGCGACATCTGGGACGAGGGCGACGGCTGTGGCATCCTGACCGACATCCCCCGCGAGGTCTGGGGCTGCCGCCTGGAGGAGGCCGGCCTGTCCCGCCACCTGGCGGACAGCCGGCGGTTCTTCGTGGGCCATTTCCTCGTGCCGCACGGGCTGCGGCCCCGGGTGGAGGAGGTCAAGGCCGCGGTGCGCGCGGTGCTGGCCGATCATGGCGCGGACCTGCTCCTGGAGCTGTCCGGCGCCACCAACGACGCGGAGCTCGGCCCCCGCGCCCGCAGCGAGGCCCCGCTGTTTTGGCAGGTGGCGGGCATGCTCCCGGCCGGGGAGCCCGCAGCCGCGGGCCGCATCCTGTTCGCGGCCAGCCTGGCGGTGGAGGCCGCGGAGCCCGGCCTGCACGTGGCGTCGCTGTCCGCGGACATGGTGGTCTTCAAGGTGCGCGGCACCCCGGACCTCTTGCCCCGGGTGTACCCCGAACTCACCGACGCCCGCACCCGCTCGGCCATGACCCTGGGCCACAGCCGCTATTCCACCAACACCCTGCCCACGGTGGAGCGCGCCCAGCCCTTCTCCCTGCTGGGCCACAACGGCGAGATCAACACCATCGAGCGCCTGCGCTCCACGGCCCTCACCCTGGGCATCCCCATGGTGCCGGGCGGCTCGGACTCCCAGGACCTGGACCGAATCCTGGCCGGGCTCATCCATCAGCACGGGTTCGACCCCCTGGAGGCTCTGTGCATGGTCTTCCCGGCGGTGCACACCGAGGTGGCGGGCTATGGTCCGGAACTGCGCGAGGTGTACGACTTCTACCGCTGGTTCTTTCCGCCCTCGGCCCAGGGACCGGCCGCGGTGGTGCTGCGCTCGGGCGACGTGGCCATGGGCAGCGTGGACGCCCTGGGCCTGCGGCCCCTGTGGTTCGCGGAGAGCGCCGAGGACTACGTGCTTTCCTCGGAAAAGGGCGTGGTGGACCTCAAGCACACGGTGGACGACCCCCGGCCCCTGGCGCCGGGCGAGAAGCTGGCCATCCTGGGCGGGCACGGCCGGCGGGCCGAGGTCTTCGAGCTGGGCAGCGTGCAGAAGCGCCTGGTGCGCCTGCTGCGGGGCCGGAGCGGCGCGCGGGCGCTGCTGCCCTCCCTGTACCACGGGATTCCGGCCCATCTGGGCAGGAACGGGCAGGACGGGCCCCAGGCCGTGCTCCTGGCGGAATTCCTGGAAGACCCTGCGGCCTGCCGCTCCTTTGCCACCCTGGCCACGGAGACCATGCTCGGGGCCTTCGGCTGGCAGCGCTACGACATGGACATGCGGGGGGCTGTGGCCGAGAACGGCAAGGCGGTGATCGGCTCCATGGGCCACCAGGGGCCGCTGGCCTGCATGCAGGATGAGTCCCTGCCCAACATCTCGGAATTCTTCAAGGAGATGGTGGCGGTGGTGACCAATCCCGCCATCGACCGGGAGCGCGAGGCCGACCATTTCTCCACCCGCGCCATCCTGGGGTCGCGGCCCGACGCGGACGCCCGCCAGAGCCCGCCGCCCCTGGCCCTGGAGCTGGCGACCCCGCTGCTCCTGGGCGGCTGCCTGGACCAGGGCGCGGTGGACAACCAGGCCCTGCACGACCTGGCCAGGGAGTTCGGGGCCTGCACCCTGGACGACGTTGTCTCCTTTTTCAGCGCCGGCCGCCGGGACCTGACCCGGGTGGCGGTGCTGGACGCCACCTTTGACCCGGACGCCGGGCTGGGGGCGCGGCTGGACGCCTTGGGCGCGGAGGCCGAGGCCGCGGTGCGGGAGGGGGCGCTCCTGCTCATCCTGGACGATTCCCGTTCCTTCCGCGACGGCCGCTGCTACATCGACCCGGCCCTGGCCGTGGCGGCCACGGTCAGCCGCCTGGACGAGGCCGGCCTGCGCCGGAGGTGCGGCCTGGTGGTGCGTTCCGGGGCCATCCGCAACCTGCACGACGTGATGTTCCTGCTGGGCCTGGGCGCGGACGCGCTCAATCCCTACCTCATCTGGCGCACGGCGCGGAGCTTCGCCTCCGAGGCCCTGCCCATGGAAAAGGCCCTGCGCAACACGGTGCGGGTGTTCCAGGAGGGCATGGAAAAGGTCATGTCCACCATGGGCATCCACGAGCTGTGCGGCTACGGCCGCATCTTCGCGTCCGTGGGCTTGGCCCCGGACCTGGCCGCGTTCTTCGGCTGCGCCGGGTTCGTGGGTTCGGACCGGACCGGCTTGTCCCTAGCCCGGCTGGAGGATATGGCCCGCCGCCGCCTGGAACGGGCAGCCTCGGGAGAGGAGCTTCCCCTGTGGAAGGAGGAGCAGCGCAACGTGCGGGTGGCCAAGGTGCTGCGCGCCGCGGCCACGGGCGAGATCGGCCACCGGGAGATGGCCAAGCGCATGGCCGTGCTGGATGCGGAGCGGCCCGTGGCCCTGCGCCACGTGCTGGGGTTCCGCAAGGTGGCCAAGCGCGCGGACCGCGGGAGTGTGGACATCTCCGTGGGCGGGCACGCCATGCCCGTGGTCATCGCGGCCATGAGCTTCGGCTCCCAGGGCGAGAGTTCGTTCCGGTCCTACGCCGAGGCAGCCAGGCGCGCCAACATCGTGTGCATGAACGGCGAGGGCGGCGAGATACCCGACATGTTGGGCAAGTACCGCGCCAACCGCGGCCAGCAGATAGCCTCGGGCCGGTTCGGGGTGTCCATGGACTTCCTGAACTCCGCGGATTTCCTGGAGATCAAGATCGGCCAGGGAGCCAAGCCCGGGGAGGGCGGCCATTTGCCCGGGGCCAAGGTCACGGCCATGGTGGCCGCGGCCAGGCACTGCAAGCCGGGCATCGCGCTCATATCGCCCTCCAACCACCACGACATCTATTCCATCGAGGACCTGCACCAGATCATCACCGAGCTCAAGACCGCCAACCCCCGGGCCAAGGTGTCGGTGAAGATACCCATCACCGCGGGCGTGGGCACCATCGCCGTGGGCGTGGCCAAGGCCGGGGCCGACATCGTGAATCTTTCGGGATTCGACGGCGGCACCGGCGCGGCGCGCGAGCACTCCAAGAAGTACGTGGGCCTGCCCGCGGAGATCGGGGTGGCCGAGGCGCACCGCGCCCTGGAGGAATCCTGTTTGCGCTGGCAGGTGGAGCTGTGGTGCGACGGTGGCATGCGCACCGCCGCTGACGTGGTGAAGATGGTGCTGCTCGGGGCCAACCGGGTGGGCATGGGCACCCTGGCCCTCATGGGCGTGGGTTGCATCGCCTGCCGCCGCTGCCACCTGGACACCTGTCCGCGCGGCATCTCCACCCAGTTGCAAACCAAGGCCGAGGCCGAGGCGCGCGGGGTGAAGGGCTTCACGCCCCTGGACCGGGAGCGGGAGGTGGAGAACCTCACCCGGCTTATCGGCTACGTGGGCGAGGAGATTCGCACCATCGTGGCCGAACTGGGCCAGCCCCGGCTGGCGGACCTGGTGGGCCGCACGGACCTCTTGGAGCAGGCGGCCCTGGCCGAGAGGGTGGACGTGTCCGGGCTCCTGGCCCGGGAGACGCCCAAGGATGCGGCCTGCGAGGTGGTGTTCACCCGGCAGATAGCGCGCAAGCCGTTGAACTATTTGACTAAGCTCATCTCGGACCTGGCCATGGAACGCCTGCGCGCAGGCAGCGCTACGGTGCGCTACAATGATGAGGAGGTCGGGAGCACGGACCGCGCCCTGGGCACCTATCTGGCCGGGGCCGCGTCCCGGGAGCTTGGCCCCGGGGCCGGGCAGCGCGCCCTGATCCGCCTGGCGGCCAGCGTGCCGGGCAACGGGTTGTTCGCCTTCGGGTCCCCGGTGCTGGACGTGGTGGTGGACGGCGGGGCCCAGGACGGCACGGCCAAGGGGGCCAGCGGTGGCCGGCTGGCGGTGCTCAAGGGCGTGAACCTGGACGGTTTGCGGGTGGACGGGTCCACGGGCAAGAGCTTCGCCTACGGGGCCGTGGGCGGGAGCTTCGTGGTGCAGCACTGCGCCGATTCGAGGGCCTGCATCCGCATGTCAGGGTCCGACGTGGTGTTCGGCGGCCGCATCACCGCGCCGGTGCGCGACGAGGAGGGCAACCTGGCCTGCCGCGCGCACCTCAAGGGCTTCGCCTTCGAGTACATGACCGGCGGCCGGGCGGTGGTGCTGGGCGATCCCGGCCCCTGGCTGTGCGCGGGCATGACCGGCGGGGTGGTGTACCAGTGCCTGTACCCGGAATTCGGGTTCACCGCGGACAGCGTGCGTCGCCGCCTGTCCAAGTACGCGGCCGTGCGCCTGGAGCCCCTGGACAAGGCCGGCCGCGCGGACCTGGACGAGCTCCTGGGCGGCTACCTGGACACCCTGCGCGCCAACAACCAGCCCGTCGAGGCCGCCGCGGTCCAGGCCCTGCTGGACCAGGCCGCCGAGCGTTTCCTCATGCTGCTCCCCAAGGCGTTGCCCCCGCACCAGGAGTAGGGTAGGGGCAGGCCATGCCTGCACGCATGCGATTGACCAGGCGTCGGTTCCTGGGGCTCATGGCCCTTGCGCCCGCTGCCTTTGCCGTGGATATGGTGGGGTTTGCGCCGCGGGAGTTGGCCGTGGTGGAGCGGGAGGTTGCCGTGCCCGGCCTGGCCCCGGACCTGGCCGGGCTGCGCCTGGGCGTGCTCTCGGACTTCCATGTCGGCCATGTGTCCCTGGACCTGGCCCGGCACGCGGTGGAACTCATGAACCGCCAGGCCCCGGACCTGGTGTGCCTGCCCGGCGACCTGGTGCACGGCGGGCCGGAGGACGCCGCCCCCCTGGCCGAGGTCCTTGCGGCTTTACACGCGCCCCTAGGGGTTGTGGCCAGCCCGGGCAACCACGACCATTGGAGCCAGGCCGTGCCTCGGCTCAAGGCCGAGTTGGACAGCCGGGGCATACCCCTGCTGGTGAACGCGGCCCGATCCGTGGCGAGCAACCTCTGGGTGGCCGGGGTGGATGATCCCTGGTCCGGGCATCCCCGCCTGGACACGGCCTTGGCCGGAGTTCCGGCCGGGGCCTGCACCCTGCTCCTGTGCCACACCCCGGACTATGCCGATCACATCGCGTCCCATCCTGCATCCATCCCCCTCCAGGTCTCGGGCCATTCCCACGGCGGCCAAGTGGCGCTGCCCGGAATCGGGCCGGTCAAGTTGCCGCCCCTGGGCCGCAAGTACCACACCGGGCTCTATCCCATCGCGGGCACGGACCGGCAAGTCTACACCACCCGCGGGGTGGGGCACACCCTGCCCGTCCGTTTCAACTGTCCGCCGGAAGTGACCCTGTTGGTGCTCAGGCCGGCCTGATTCCTTGCTCGGCCCCCGGGGCCTCCATCACCTCCGCGCAGATATCCATGAACCGGGTGAGCAGGGGGGAGCACCAGCGGTCCGCGTGCCAGATCATGAGCACCGCGGCCTCGGGGTGTGCGAGGCCGTCTCCATCGGGCTCGAACCCGGTCCAGGGCAGGGCCGTGAGCCGTCCCGAGTCCAGTTCCGCGGCAATGGACACCGCCGGGCACAGGGTCAGGCCGATGCCCCGCTTGAGGCAGTTGCGCAGGGACTGCATGGAGGTGAACTCCAGGACCCGGGGCCGGACGTGCTGGGCTTCGAGCGACCGCTCGAAGGGCTTGAAGTAGCTTCAGTCCGTGCGCGGCCGCAGCACGGTGCGGCCCTCCAGGTCCTGCGGGGAAACGCGCTCCCTGCCGGCCAGTTCGTGCCCGGGCGCGGCGGCCAGCACCAGGGGTTCGCTGCGCAAATACCGTACGTTCACCCCCTCCATGGTCACGTTCTCGGTGAGCAGGAAGGCCAGGTCGATGCGGCCCGCGCCAAGTTCCTGGCGCAGCCGCGCGTCGTCGCAGTGGATGAACTCCAGCCGCACTCCGGGCAGGGCGGCGTGGAACCGCGCCACCACCTCGGGCAGATAGACCTGGGCCAGGGTGGCCGGAACCCGGGCGCACAGGCTGCCCCGGGCCTCCTCGCCCCGGCCCACCTCGGACCGCAGTTCCTCGGCCATGGCCTGCATGCGCCGGGCGTACTCCACCAGCCGGCGGCCCGCCTCGGTGAGCAGCACCTGCCGGCCCAGCCTATCGAAGAGCCGCACCTCCAGGTCGGCCTCCAACTCGCGTATCTGGGCGGACACCGAGGACTGGGCCAGGTGCAGGTCATCGGCGGCCCGGGTGAAGTTCAGGTGCCTGGCCACGGCCAGGAAAGTGCGCAGGTGGCGTATCTCCACGGCCCCCTCCATCGGCTGCCGCGATGGCAGCAAGAGGAATTAATCGTTTGTGGCGATGTTAAGCTTCAAGTAATCGGAAATGGATATCATGGCAACACAGGAGGAGACCATGCTGAGCGAGACCCAGAAGCAGGCATTTGCGGCGTTCCATGCCGCGGTGGAGGGGGACGGGGCCCTGGACGCCCGGGAGCGGCACATGGTGCGGCTGGCCGCGGCCGTGGCCCTGGGGTGCTATCCGTGAATGGAGTCCCTCCTTGGCGTGGCCAGGGAAAAGGGGCTGGGCGAGGATGCGGTGGGCGCGGTGGTGCTCAACGTCATGATGGTGGCGGCCGGAGCCACCAAGAATAAGGCCCAGGAGGTGTACGACACCCGGGTGAACTCGGCCTAGCCGGACGCAGGCAACGAATAAAAAGGCCGCCCCGAAGGGCGGCCTTTTCCGTTCTCATCAGACCCGGCGGCTAACCGAGCGGGTCGTTCTTGACCATGTTCCAGATGCCGCAGGGGCAGGCGTTGGCGCAGAACCCGCAGCCGATGCACTTGTCCGGGGCGGACACCATCTCGAAGCCGGCCTTGCCGTCGTCCAGGGACTTGCGCCAGATGGCGCCCTGGGGGCAGATGGACACGCACAGGCCGCAGTCGCGGCACTCGCCGCAGGAGGAGCACTCCCCGGCGCAGGTCTGCAGGTCCTTCCACTGGGCCACCCGGGGATCGAAGTACTCCAGGTGCATGCGGGAGTAGTCGATCATCTCCGAGGCCTGGATCTCGGGCGAGGCGTACTCGATGAGCACCCGGGAGTGCTCGATCATCTCCCGGGTGTCGGACATGGGCCGCTTCTCGTCCAGGATGGAGGCGATGGCCCGGGCGGCCTTGCGGCCCGCGCCGATGGCCTCGGTGAGCAGGCCCGGCCGCACGATGTCGCCGATGGCGAACACCTTGGGGTCGGTGGTCTGGTAGATGTCGTTGACCGTGATGAACCCGCGCTCCGAGGCGACCGTGGGGGACAGGAACTCCAGGTCCGGGGCGTCGCCAATGGAGATGACCACGGTGTCCGCGGGCAGCAGCTCGCCGGTGGTGAGCTGCACGCCCTTGTCCGTGACCTCCTTGGTGAAGCAGGGGTAGCGGAAGGTCGCGCCCAGGGCCTCGGCCTCCTCGCGCTCCTTGCCGAACGAGGCGGGCTTCTGCACGTCGATGAGCAGGACCTCCTCGGCGCCCAGGCGGTAGGCCTCGGTGGCCACGTCGCAGCCCACGTTGCCCGCGCCGATGATCACCATGCGCTTGCCGGGCTTGGCCGTACCGGCCTTGGCCGCGCGCAGGAAGTCGTTGGCCGGGACCAGCTTCTCCTTGCCCGGCACGGGCAGGATGCGGGGCTTCTGCGCACCCGTGGCGATGACCACGAAGTCGTAGTCCCGCTTGAGTTCCTCGAAGCCCTGCTTGGTGAGCTGGGTCTCCAACTGCACGTGGGGGATGGCCTTGCGCACCCGCTTGATCTCGGTCTCGAGCACGTCCTTGGGCAGGCGGGAGGAGGGGATCACCGAGGTGATCTTGCCGCCCAGCTCTTTTTCCATGTCGTAGATGCGCGCCTCGTGGCCCATGAGCCGCAGCTGCCAGGCCAGGGAGATGCCGGCCGGGCCGCCGCCGATGACCGCCACGGTGCGGCCCGAGGGCGCGGGCAGGTCGGGCAGGGTGGCCGAGAGGCTGGCCTTGCCCAGGGCGGCCATGTCCGCGGGCAGCATGTGCTGGGTGCCGCGGGTGCAGCCCTCGCGGCAGAGGTTGGGGCAGAGGTAGCCGCACACCGAGGCCGGGAAGGGGGTGTAGGCCATGGCCAGGTCCACGGCCTCCTCCATCCGGCCCTGCCGGATGAGCTTCCAGCGCTCGCGCACCGGGATGCCGGTGGGGCACTTGGCCTGGCAGGGGGCCATGTACTTGCGGTTTTCCCACACCGGCACGTGGTGGCGCAGGTACCCGGTGTTGATGAGCGGGATGGGCGAGCGGTCCAGGTCCGTGAGGTCGCCGATGAGCCCGCCCCGTCCCAGGTCCTTGTCCCACACGTCGCGGTGGAACTCGGCCATGGAGCGGCGCTTCTTGGTCAGGCGCTCCAGGGGCGACTTGGCCACCAGCATCTGCCATTCCGCACGCTTGGACAGTTTCTTGAAAAGGCTGGACTTGCCCACATCCTTCAAGAACTGCTTGAGGTTTTCCGTGAGCCAGGCCCAGTCCTCGTCCGTGATCTCGGCCAATCGGGCGTCGGCCTGGGAATAGCCCAGGTGCGGGCCGCGGAAGTAGATGCGGCCGCCCACCATGCCCACGCAGGGCCGGTAGCCCAGCACGTTGTCGCGGTCGTGCAGGTCATGGCCGCAGACCACGGCGATGCCGCCGGCCATGAACTCGGCGAAGTAGTCGCCCACGTAGTCCAGCACCCACAACTCGGGATCGGTGAGCCGCGGGTTGCGCTTGGTCATGGTCATGGCCCGGGCCCCGGTGCAGCCGGCCACCTTGACCTTGCCCTGGGCCATGGCGTTGCAGCAGCCGTCGCCGGCGTTGCCGTGCACGATGATTTCCGCGCCCGCGTTGAGCCAGCCGATGTCGTTGGAGGCCGGGCCGGTCACCTCGATGCGGGTGCCCGGGAAGCCCAGGGACCCCAGGCGCTGGCCCGAGGTGCCGGTCACCGTGATGGTGACGGGCTCCTTCATGGACACCGGCAGCCGGCCGCCGATGCCGTGCTGGCCGAAGGCCTTGATGGACAGTTCCCGCACCCCGTCCTTGACCGCCTGCTGGATGCGTTCCTCCAGGATGCGGCTTTCGATGCGGATGCCGTTTTCCTTGCCCGACAGGGCGACGCGTTTGGTCTTCTTGGACATGCGTGTACTCCCTGTCTAGACGACGTAGCTGATGGACAGGCGCTTGGCCGCGTCCCTGTCGGCGATGCCCAGGGCGTCGGACATGCCGATGGGCAGGGCGGTGGAGCGGCCCAGGGGGGCGACGATCTTGCGCAGCTCCATGTCGAAGGACAGGAACAGGTCCACCAGCCGCTCGGCCACCTTTTCCGGGTCCAGGCGGCGGTAGAGCCGCGGGTCCTGGGAGGTGATGCCCTTGGGGCACACGCCGATGTTGCACACGTTGCAGCGGTCGGCCTCGGAGCCCAGACAGCCGGCGGCGGCCTGCATGGCGTACTTGCCGATCTGCACCGCGCTGGCCCCCAACATGATGAGGGCCGCGGCGTTGGCCGCCAGGTTGCCGTTCTTGCCGATGCCGCCGCCCGCGATGATGGGGATCTCGTTCTGCTTCCCGAGCTTGGTGAGGGTCAGGTAGCAGTCGCGGATGTTGGAGGCGATGGGGTGGCCCATGTGGTTCATGGACACGTTGTAGGCCGCGCCCGTGCCCCCGTCCTCGCCGTCGATGGCCAGGCCCGCGGCGTAGGGGTTGCGGGTCAGGTTGTTGAGCACCGCCAGGGACGTGGTGGTGGCGGAGATCTTGGGATACACCGGCACCCGGAATCCCCAGGCCATGCTCATGGACTGGATCATCTTGGCCACGGACTCCTCGATGGAGTACTGGGTCTGGTGGGTGGGCGGGGAGGGCAGGCTCACCCCGGGCGGCACGCCGCGGATGGCGCCGATGAGCTTGTTCACCTTGTGCCACATGAGCAAGCCGCCGTCGCCGGGCTTGGCCCCCTGGCCGTACTTGATCTCGATGGCGCAGGGGTCTTCCTTCATCTCCGGGATGGCGTGGATGATCTCGTCCCATCCGAAATAGCCCGAGGCGATCTGCAGGACCACGTATTTGAGGAAGCGCGAGCGCAACAGGCGCGGCGGGCAGCCACCCTCGCCGGTGCACATGCGCACCGGCATGCCCAACTCCTCGTTGAGGTACGTGACGCCCATGATGAGGCCTTCCCACATGTTGGGGGAGAGGGCCCCGAAGCTCATGGAGCCGATCATGAGCGGGTAGATCTCGCGCACCGGCGGCATCCAGCCGGACTCGGCGAAGGTCGCGAGGCCCTCCTCGGGCGGAAGCACCCGGCCGAGCAGGGTCTTGAGCTCGAACTCGTGCCGGCCGGCGTCCAGGGCCGGGTCGGTGAGCATGGAGATGCGGATGAACTTGATGGCGTCCAGCAGGCTGCGCCCGTCGTTGCGCCGGCCGCCGCGGGTGCGCGCCCCGCCGCCGCGGTTCACGTGGAAGCGCAGCTTGTCGATCTCCTCGTTCTTGGCCGGGATGATGGCGTCATTGGGGCACACCAAGTTGCACATGCCGCAGCCGATGCAGGAGAAGGACGGGTCGGTCTTCTGCCGGATTCCGTAATAGATGGAGTAGTCGGTCTCTGACGCGCCGGACAGCCCCAGGCTGGTTCGTATCTCGCGCTTGCGGAACACGCCCAGTTCGATGGCCCGCACCGGGCAGACCGTGGTGCAGGACCCGCAGAGGGTGCACCTCTGCTTGTCCCAGAGAACCTGCCAGGGCAGGTCCTTGATGCTCAGTGTTGAAGGGCCAATGGGTGCGTCTGTCGGCATATGCGGATCTCCGTGCGCTTGGGGGTCACGATGGCGGTGTCCTGGTACATGGGCTGGAAGTCTTGGGTCGGGTCCCGATCCGGGATCACGGCGTCGATGCCGCAGACCTCGGAGGAGAAGGCGTAGAACCCGGGCCGTCCGCCCACGATGCCGGGACGCAACTTCTTGCGGTCCTGGACCATGAACAGCGTCTTGTCCGGCAGGCAGCCGATGACGCAGTTGGGACCGTCGATGATGAACTTGCGGCAGACCCGGGAGAGGTTGCGCAGGAACCCGCTGTCCGGGTGCGCGCCCATCTCCTCGGCCTTGAGGGGCGTGATGACGTGCTTGTAGTGCGCAACCGTAAGGTGCAGGTGGTAGAGGGTGTAGTGCAGGATGTGGGTGAACACCTCGGAGTCGGAGTTGTAGCCCTCGTACCCGGTGACGCCCAGGCCCTGCAGGTATTCCCGGATGGGCACGAAGGCGGTGTTCTCGCCGTTGGTCATGGTGCCCACGCCCTGGATGAAGAAGGGGTGGCAGGCGTAGAGGTTGATGGCGTAGTTGGTGTTCTGCCGGCCCTGGGCCAGCATGACCCGGGCGGCCAGGTCCTCGCGGTCCAGGCCCAGGTACATGCCCACGTGCAGGGGATCGCCGATCTCCTTGATCATGATCACGTCGGGCCAGAAACTGTACACGGTCATGGACTCGTCGGCCTCGCCCAGGCGCTTGAGGTCCAGGCGGGTCTGCACGCAGCCCAGGCCGCGCTCCAGTTCGTCGAACTTTTTCCAGGCCTTGGGCGGCTCGTAGGCGCGCAGCACGTAGCGGTCGCGCTTGGGCACCCCGCGGGGCGCCCGGCCCTCGGGCACGATGTCCCGGGCCAGCTTGAGGGTAAAGCCCTTCTCCTCCATGTAGGCGTCCAGACGCTCCACGCCGGCATCGGTGAAAATGCCGGAGAGGATAGGCAGCTTCTTGTACTTTTTCCAGGGGCCGTCCAGGTCGGTGAGGAACAGGCCCACGCCGGAGCCGTCGTGGCCCTCGCGCATGGCGTCCAGGGCCAGTATGCCCTGCATGGGCGATACCGGGTCGTCACAGGTCAAGGCGAACAAGCGGCACATGGGTGCGTCTCCCTTTGGTGAACTCTCTGGCCGAAATTCTACAAAATTATCATTACCTAATTATTTCGCTGTATTGTCCTTGTGCCAACCGGCAGCGTCACGAAGCGCTCACCTAGGCGTGGAGCAGGGCAGGGGCCGGGAAAGCCAGTCCACACCTGCTGCGAGCGCGTTCTTGACAATTGCGTCGTGGCGTGCGCCACGGGGCATGGCCGGAAATGACAAGAGCGACTGCATATATCAAAATTGTACACAAGTCCAGTAGGGGTATTCGGTGCAGGCTGTCCCGTCTTTCCCAATCATGCCGCCATGTTCTCCGTGCCGGCCCGGGGGCCGGGGAAAGTCGGGTTTGCAGGAGCCGTGCCGCCGCGAATGGCGCAACGCCGTGGGTGAGTTGACGAAGCCCGCAAATGGTTTTATCCGGGTGCGCGGTATGCAGGCATTCCGCCGCGGCCCGGCGTATCCGAGGCCGCGGGCGCGCCAGGCCCCTTTCGGGCCGGCGCGGCCTGCTCCAGCACAATCCATTTGGAGGATACATGTTCTTCGACAGCATAGCGCACGCCATGGGCTCCGCGCCCCAGGGCGGAGAGGCGGGAAATCCCCTGGTGGGGCTCATGCCCCTCATCTTGATGTTCGTGATCTTCTACTTCCTGCTCATCCGTCCCCAGCAGAAGAAGGCCAAGCAGCATCGGGAGATGCTGACCAACATCAAGAAGGGCGACAAGGTGCTCACCTCCGGGGGCATCTACGGCCGGGTCCTGGAAGTGGACGGCGATGTGCTCACCGTGGACATCGGCCACGACATGAAGATCGACGTGAACCGGAATTTCGTGTCCAGCATGGCCGACCGCGCGCCCAAGGACACGGGCAAGAAGTAGCTGCATACCGGGGCTTCCTCCCGGCCATGTTCCGGGAGGCCGCGGCGGGAACCACGGTTCCCGGCCGCGGCCTTGCCTTGGCGCATGATTCGGCGTAGGGAGTGGGGCCTTCGACCATCCCGCCGGGCCTTGCCCGGCTTTTCTTGAGGAGATCCGCATGACGAGCCTGCGCTTCCGTCTGCTCCTGGCTGCGGCGGTGACCGCCATCGGCCTCATCTGCATCATTCCCTCGCTCACGGGCGAGGGCTCGGTGGCGGCCAAGCTGTCGCCAGTGGGAGCCATCAACCTGGGCCTGGACCTCAAGGGCGGGGTCCACCTCACCGTGGGCGTGGACATCGAGACCGCCGCGGTCAACAGCCTGGCCCAGAACGGCCAGGACATCCGGGCCCTGGCCCGGGAGGACGGCCTGGTGGTGCTGCGGCCCACGGTGGACAAGGGCGTGCTCAGCTTCTACCTGGTGGACTCCGCCAAGCAGGCCGCTCTCGACGAGTTGCTGGCCAAGAGCTACGGCAACCTCAAGGTCCTCTCCCGCACCGTGCAGGACGACGGCAAGGTGCGTTACGATCTGGTCATGTCCCCCCAGTACCGGCGCACCTTCGAGGCCGAGTCCCTGAGCCAGGCGGTGAAGATCATCCGCAACCGCGCCGACGAGTTCGGCGTGGCCGAGCCCGACATCCGCCGACAGGAAGGCAACCGCATCCAGGTGCAGCTGCCCGGCCTGGATGACCCGGAGCGGGCCAAGCGCAACATCAGCCGCACCGCCCACCTGGAGTTCAAGATCGTGGACGACACGGCCGACGTGGCCAAGGCCGTGGCCGGGGTGCTGGCCCCGGGCCGGGAGCTGCTCATGCTCCAGGGCCACCGCAACGCGGACGGCACTTTCAGCGAGCAGCCCCTGGTGGTCTATAAGGACGCGGCCCTCACCGGCGAGCACATCACCAACGCCTTCGTGGGCTTCGACGCGGGCGGCCCCTACGTGGGCCTGCACTTCGACGCCCAGGGCGGCCGCATCTTCGCCCGGGTCACGGGCGAGAACGTGGGCAAGCGCCTGGCCATCATCCTGGATGGCAAGGCCTCCTCGGCCCCGGTGATCCAGGACCGCATCGCCGGCGGCCGGGCCACCATCACCGGCCGCTTCACCGACCAGGAGGCCCACGACCTGGCCGGTGTGCTGCGTTCCGGCGCGCTGCCCGCGCCCATCACCATCATGGAGGAGCGCACCGTGGGTCCCAGCCTGGGCCAGGAGTCCATCGACAAGGGCCTCACCGCCGCCCTCATCGGCTCGGCCCTTGTGGTGGTCTTCATGGTGGTCTACTACGGCATGTCCGGCATCATCGCCGACTTCGCCCTGCTGCTCAACATCGTGCTCATCATGGCCGGCCTGGCCTCCTTCGGAGCCACCCTGACCCTGCCGGGCATCGCGGGCATCATCCTGACCATCGGCATGGCCGTGGACGCCAACGTCATCGTGTTCGAGCGCATCCGCGAGGAACTCAGGCGCGGGCTCACGGCCAAGGCGGCCATCGAGGAGGGCTTCTCCCGGGCCACGGTGACCATCCTGGACGCCAACATCACCACCGTGATCGCCGCGGCCATCCTCTACCAGTTCGGCACCGGGCCGGTGCGGGGCTTCGCCGTGACCCTCATCCTGGGCATCGTGTCCTCCATGTTCACGGCCATCTTCGTTTCCCGCATCATCTTCGACCTGTGGACCGCCCGCAAGAGCGCGGACGCGTCCTTGAGCATATAGGGGGAGCCGGCCATGGGACTGCATATCATCCGCCCCGACACCACGTTCAACTTCATCGGCATCCGCAAGCTGATGCTGGCCATATCCGGGGCGATCATCGTCCTGGGCATCCTCTCGGTGCTGCTGCAAGGCGGCCTGCGCTACGGCATCGACTTCGCCGGCGGCGTCACGGTGCAGGTGAAGATGGAAAAGGCCGTGGACCTGGGCCGGTTCCAGGACGCCCTGGCCTCCTCCGACCTGCCCGGCATGCTGGTGCAGCGCTTCGGCCAGGAGGACGACAACGAGTACCTGGTGCGCATCTCCACCCTGGACGTGACCGCGGACCAGGCCAGCGCCAAGGTCTCCGAGGCGCTCAAGTCCAAGCTGCCGGACAATCCCTTCCAGATCCAGCGCCAGGAGATGGTGGGCCCCAAGGTGGGCGCCGACCTGCGCACCAAGGCCATGGAGGCCATGTTCTACGCGGTGCTGCTCATCGCCATCTACATCTCCGGCCGCTTCGAGCAGCGCTGGATGGTGGCCGGCATCATGGCCGCGGGCCTGGCCACGGGCATGTACCTGCTGGGCCTCACCGGCATGTCCATGGCCTGGATGACCATCGGCGCGCTCATGATCACCCTGGTGCTGTGCTGGAAGCTCAAGCTCAACTACGCCCTGGGCGCGGTGGTGGCGCTGGTCCACGACGTGCTCATAACCGTGGGGGTGTTCTCCTTCCTGAACAAGGAGTTCGATCTCACCACCGTGGCCGCGCTGCTCACCATCATCGGCTACTCCCTGAACGACACCATCATCGTGTACGACCGCATCCGCGAGAACCTGCGGGCCAAGGCCGCCCCGGACCTGGGCGCCATCATCAACCTTTCGGTGAACCAGACCCTGTCCCGCACTCTGCTCACCTCGGGAACCACTCTGCTGGCGGTGGTGGCGCTGTTGCTCTTCGGCGGCGGCGTGATCCACGACTTCGCCCTGGCCCTGTTCATCGGCATCTTCGTGGGCACCTATTCTTCCATCTACGTGGCCAGCCCGGTGCTGCTCGGCTTCGAGAGCTGGATCAAGACCGAGGAAGAGCCCTCGGCCGCCTAGCCCAGGCAGAACGAACGAAAAAGGCCGGCTCCCGCGAGGGAGCCGGCCTTTTTCGTCCTGCCGTGCCGTGTCGGCTATGCGTTCTTCAGCAGGCCGTTCAAAAACCGCGAGGGCAAGGCGCGAGAAACCGTCAAGCCCGAAGCGTATTCGGACATACGTGAGGGTTTGACGGTTTCGAGCAACGCAGCCATCGCGGGATTTTCAACGTCCTGCTAGTCCACGCGGTAGTGACAGCCCATGCTCACCGGGTTGCGGTGGGAGGCCAGGGTCACGATGTAGGCGGCCTGGCAGCCGTGGAAGAGCTGCACCAGTTCCCGGGTGACCCGGGTGCGCTTGTAGAAGTCGTGCAGCCGCTTGTTGAGCGCGCGCATGTCCTCGAAGGCCCGGTGCAGCCGGGATTCGGTGCGGGTGATGCCCACGTAGTTCCACATGGTGGAGCGGATGGTGGCCCAGTCCTGGGCGATGAGGGCCGGGTCCTCGTTCTCCTCGTCGGCCAGGTGCACCCAGTCAGGGATGGAGTCCATGAGCCGGCGGGTCAGGGCGGTGCGCCGGCCCACCCGGGAGGCCAGGTCCCGGCCCGAGGCCAGGCCCCAGACCAGGCCCTCCAGCAGCGAGGTGCTGGCCAGGCGGTTGGCCCCGTGCACGCCGGTGCAGGAGCACTCGCCCGCGGCGTAGAGGCGGGACAGGGTGGTGCGGCCGGCCAGGTCCACCAGGACCCCGCCCACGAAATAGTGCGCCGCCGGCACCACCGGGATGGGCTGGCGGGTCATGTCCACCCCGATCTCCAGGCACTTGGCGTGGATGGTGGGGAAGCGGGCGGGCAGGTCCTCCTGGACGTAGCCGGCCGCGTCCAGGAACACGCAGGGCTCGCCGCTGGCCAGCATCTCCTCCTGGATGGCCCGGGTCACGATGTCGCGGGGGGCCAGGTCGGCCATGGGGTGATAGCGCTTCATGAAGGCCCGGCCTGCCGAGTCCACCAGCCGCGCCCCGGCCCCGCGCACCGCCTCGGAGATGAGGAAGCGCCGCGGCGCGCGGTGGAACAGGGCGGTGGGGTGGAACTGCACGTACTCGCCGCACACGGTCTTGGCACCGGCACGGCTGGACATGGCCAGCCCCGAGCCGATGGAGGAGGCGGAGTTGGTGGTGTGCAAAAATACCTGGCCGATGCCTCCGGCGGCCAGCACGGTGTAGTCGGCCAGCACGGTCTCCACCTGGCCCAACTCCTGGTTGAGCACATAGGCGCCCACGCAACGGTTTTCGAGCTGGTACTTGAAATCCAGGGTGCGGGAGTGGTGGTGGGTGGTGAGCAGGTCGATGGCCACCCGGTTGGTGAGCACCGTGATGTTCGGCTCGGCGGCCACTGCGGCCATGAGCCGGTCCATGATGGTGCGGCCGGTGAAGTCCGCGTCGTGCAGGATGCGCGGCCGGGAGTGCCCGCCCTCCTTGATGAGGTCGAACTCGCCCGAGGCGGTGCGGAAGAAGGGGGTGCGCAGGCGGTCGATGAGGATCTCCTGCACGTTCTGCGGCCCCTTGCGGGCCAGGAAGCGCACCGCGCGCAGGTAGTTCTGCTTCCAGCCCGCGGTGAGGATGTCCGCCTCCAGGTCCTTGGGGTCGCCCTGGTCGGACTTGAAGATGATGCCGCCCTGGGCCAGGGCGGTGTTGCCCTTGTCCATGGCCTCGTCCGCGGTGATGAGGGTCACCGGCACCCCGGCATGGGCCACGGCCAGGGCCGCGGTGCAGCCCGCGATGCCGGTGCCGATGACCAGCACGGTGGTATGGTAGCGGTAGGAGTGCATCAGGCGCAGGCCTCGAGCATGCGGGCCAGGGCCGTCTTGGCCTGGTCCGCGGTTTCCCAGGGTACGCGCACCGGCGCGGTGCTGTCCAGGGCGTTCAGCAGGGCGGCTAGGGAGTTCTCGCTGGTCTTGGCCATGTTGGCGCAGCGGGCCACGGCAAGGGGCCGGATGCGCTTGTCGCCGCGGTACTGGGCGGCCAGGCGCTCCACCAGGTTGATCTCGGTGCCCACGTAGACGGCCGCGCCGGCCGGGGCCTCGGCGCAGAATTTTATGATCCCCGAGGTAGAGGCCGCGGCGTCGGCCGCCTGCACGGTGGCGGGCGGGCATTCCGGGTGCACGATCACCCGGGCGTCCGGGTCGCGCCGGCGCACCTCGGTTACGTGTTCCGGCCCCATGACCTCGTGCACGCAGCAGGACCCGGGCCAGATGAGGAGTTCGGCGCGGGCCGCGGCGGCCAGGTCGATGTGCTCGCCCTTGCCGCGGATGTTCAGGCGCAGCCGGCGGGTGGGGGGGATGTCCAGGAGGTCCGCGGTGTTGTCGGCCAGGTTGCGGTCGGGCAGGAAGAGGACCCCGTCGCCCTGGCGCAGGGCCCAGGCCAGCATGGTCTGGGCGTTGGCCGAGGTGCACACCGCGCCGCCGTGCCGGCCGCACAGGGCCTTCACCGCGGCCGAGGTGTTCACGTAGGCCAGGGGGATGATGCGCCGACCCGATGCCGTGAGCCGTTCGAACACCGCCTCGGCCAGGGCGGCCGGGGCCATGCTGGACATGGAGCAGCCCGCCTCGGGCACGGGCGCGAACACCCGGCGCTCGGGGCCGGCCAGGATGGCCGCGGTCTCGGCCATGAAGGACACCCCGCAGAACACGATGGTGGAGGCGCACGCCCCGGGAATCTTGCGGGCCAGTTCCAGGGAGTCGCCCCGGTGGTCGGCGTGGCGGATGACTTCTTCGCGCTGGTAGTGGTGGGCCTGGATGAGCAGGTCCCGGCCCAGGCGCTCCCGGATGCGGCGGATGGTCTCGGCGGCGTTCATGTGTTTCTCCCGGGCCTGGCCAGGCGAAGGCTGAAGTCCGCAGCCGGGGCGGAGTGGGTGATTCGGCCCACGGAGATGGAGGAGGGGCCGAGCAGGGCGATCTGCCGGATGTTCTCCAGGCTCACCCCGCCGCTCACCTCGCTGGCGATGCGGGAGGGGATGAGGGCCAGGGCGCGGTGAATGGCCTCGGGGTCCATGTTGTCCAGCATGATGCGGTCCGCGTCGCCGGCCACGGCCTCGCGCACCTCGTCCAGGGTGCGGCACTCCACCTCGATGGGCGGGCAGGGGGCGTAGGCCCGGCGCAGGGCGGCCAGGGCCGGGGTGATGCCTCCGGCGCGGTCGATGTGGTTGTCCTTGAGCATGAGCATCTCTTCCAGGTCCTTGCGGTGGTTCTCGCCGCCGCCGCAGAGCACCGCGTACTTTTCGGCGTGGCGCAGGCCCGGGGTGGTCTTGCGGGTGTCCAGGAGCCGCGCCGCGGTTCCCTCCAGTTCGCGCACGTAGCGCGCGGTCAGGGTGGCGATGCCCGAGAGCCGGCAGATGAGATTCAGGAAGACCCGCTCGGCCTTGAGCAGGGCCAGGGTGGGGCAGTCCAGGGTGGCGGCCACCGTGCCTGGGGCCAATTCGTCCCCGTCGGCCGCGTGCAGGGCCACGCCGTCCCCTGCCCCGGGCTCCACCAGGTCGAGCACCAGGGCGGCCAGGGGCAGCCCGGCGGCCACGGCCCGCTCCTTGGCCACCAGTTCCGCCAGGCACCGGTCCCCGGGGCCGAATACCGCCCGGGAGGTGAGGTCCACGCCGTCCTCCTCCAGGGCCAGCTCCAGGCATTGCAGGAGAAACGTGCGGGGCTGGCCGGCAAAGAAGGCGTCGAAGGTGCGGCTGGGGTTGGTCATGGCGGTTCACATTCCGGAAGAGGGGAGGAACGGGGAAGGCTCTTATACGCAAGCCGTCCCTGGCCGTAAAGCATTGTGCTGGTTTTCACGGGCTTTGACCTGGGGCGGGATTTGGGCTACCCCCGAAGCGCCATGAGCGAACCCCGCGATCACTCCGAGCCCGAGGCCGAGCCCCGCCCCGAAGCCGCTGCCGCGGCGGGCGAGGCCATGGCCGCCTCGGACCTGGAGAACATCCATCCCGCGGACGGCGCGGACCACCTGGAGAACCTCCCCCTGGAGGAGCAGGTGCAGCTCGTCCACGCCCTGGAGCCCGAGGATGCGGCCGAGATCGTGGCCGAGATGGAGCGGCACGACCGGGCGGCGCTCATGCGCGAATTGCCCCCGGACTACGCCGCGGACATCCTGGGCGAGATGAGCCCGGACGACGCGGCCGACGTGCTGGTGGACCTGGACCAGGACCACCAGCAGAAGCTCTTGCGCCGGGTGGAGCACGAGGACGCGGCCGAGATCCGCAACCTCATGACCTTCGACCCGGACACCGCGGGCGGGGTCATGAACACCGAGGTCATGGTCCTGGAGCAGGGCCTGACCGCGGACCAGGCCATCACCCTCATCAGGAAAGCCGTGGAAGACACGGAAATCCCGTACTACGCCTACATCGTGGACGCGGACGAGAAGCTGATGGGCGTGCTCTCCCTGCGCGATCTGCTGCGCGCCCGGCCCGGGGTGTTCCTCAAGTCCCTGCTCAAGGACCAGACCCTGATCAGCGCGCCGCACGACCTGGACCGGGAGGAAGTGGCCCGCATGATCGGCCGCTACAACCTCCTGGCCCTGCCCATCGTGGACGGCGAGGGCAAGCTCCTGGGCGTGGTGACCCACGACGACGTGTACGACATCATCCACGAAGAGGCGTCCGAGGACATGCTGTCCATGGTGGGTGCGGGCGCGGACGAGACCATCGACACGCCGTGGCGCAAGTCCGTGGCCATGCGCCTGCCCTGGCTCATGGTGAACGTGGTGAACTCCGCGTTCTCGGCCTGGGTGGTGTCGCACTTCGAGGCCACCATCTCCCAGATGGCCATCCTGGCGGTGCTCATGCCCATCGTGGCCAACCAGGCGGGCAACACCGGGCAGCAGTCCCTGGCGGTGATGATCCGCCAGCTCGCCCTGGAGAGCTTCGACCGCAAGAAGGCCTGGGGCGCGGTGCTGCGCGAGACCAAGATCGCCCTGGCCAACGGGCTCATCCTGGCGGTGCTGGTGTTCGGGGCCGTGGCCTGGATCACGGGCCGGCCGGGCCTGGCCGGGGTCATGTCCCTGGCCCTGGGCATGGACATGCTGCTCGGCGCGGCGGCCGGCGCCTCGGTGCCCCTGGTGCTCAAGGAACTGGGCCGCGACCCGGCCCACGCCTCCTCCATCTTCCTGACCACCCTCACCGACTCGGCGGGATTCTTCTTCTTCCTGGGCCTGGCGGCCTACTTCCTGATCTAGCCCTTTCCGACCTCTTCGAACTGCCGGGCCAGGTCCTCTTCGCCCTGGTCGCGAAGCCGAACTGCTGCGGCCGTGGCCATGGCCGTGAGGCGCTGTTTGTCCGCCAGGAGCGCGGCGATGTGCTCCAGGCGTTGGGCCGCGTCCTTGGCCAGGTCCAGGTGGCCGGCCTTGCCCGCGGCGCGGCGCAGGGCCTTGTAGCTGTCCGCCAGCGGGAAGAAGCTGGTTTGCAGGAAGCGCAGCTCCATGGCTTCGGCCCATAGGCCGCGTTCCTCCAGGTGTGCGCCCAGGGCCGCATAGCCGCCTTGCCACAGGGGCTCGGCCAGGAGCGTCTCCAGCCAGCGGGCCGGGTCGGACGGGCCGGCCAGGATGCGGCCCAACTCCGCCTCGCGCGCCTCAGGCAGGGCCAGGTGGGCCGTGAGCCAGGGCGTGAGGCGCAGTTCGAACCCGTCCTCCCGGGCCAGGGCGTGCAGGTCCGGGGCGAAGCCGTTCGGGCAGCGCCGGCGCAGCAGGGCCGCGTTGGCGTCGTCATGGCTGAACCGGCCCGGGGTGGCGCTGGCCAGGTGCAGCACCGTGCTGCCGGGAATGCAGGACACGGTGAGGCCCATGCCGCGGACCTGGCGACACAGGTCCATGTCCTCGCTGCCGTTCACATACTCCGGATGGAACCCGCCGCAGGCGTCGAACGCCGCGTGGCGCAGCATGAGCGCCGCGCCGGTGGCGGCCTGGAGGCTGCGCCGCCGGGCCAGGGCCGGGTGGCCGGCCGGGAACTGCTCGTACAGGTGCTCCACCGCCAGGGTGGGGGCAAAGGCGATGCCGCAGTGCTGCACCCGGCGCGAGCCCGGGTAGAGGAGCAGGGGGCCGGCCGCGCCCAGTTTTCCGTCCGTGGTGAACGCCTCCAGGAGAGGGGCGGTCCAGCCCGGGGCGGGCAGGGTGTCGTTGTTCAGGAAGAGCACGAAGGCGGCGTCCACAGCTGCCGCGCCCTGGTTGCAGGCCGGGCCGAAGTTCAGGTTGCGCTCGTTGCGCACGAACACGAACCGCTCCCCGAACAGGCTGCGCCCCAGGCCCGGGGCCTCGGCCGGGGTCGTGTCGTTGGACCCGTTGTCCACCAGGGTCACGGCGAAGTTTCCGCCCGGGGTGTTCTCGGCCAGGCTCCGCAGGCACTGGGCGGTCAGGTCCCAGAGGTTCAGGGCCGGGATCACGATGTTGAGCAGGGTGCTCACGCGGTCTCCAGCACGGCTGCCTTGGCCAGCAGGTCGTCCCAGGCCAGGTCCAGGTCCTGGGCCACGGCCCGGGCCACGGCCTCGCGCGGGTGCAGGTGGCCGAGCTTGAACAGGTTGCCCCGGGCGTTGCCCTGCCTGGCCGCGGACTGGCGCAGTCCCAGGGCCGAGGCGTGGTGGTGGCGCACGCTCAGGTCGCCCAGGTACAGGCAGGGGATGCCGGCCAGCAGCGCCCGAAGGTCGCGCTCGAAGTCGTCAAGCTGGCTGGGGCTGAAGCGGATGTCGAAGAATCCGGTCGCATCCAGGGCCGAGCGCCGCAGCAGGTGGCAGCAGCCGGTCACGGACAGGCAGGGCCGCGCGTAGTCGAAGAGCCCGGCGTCGGGCACACCCGAGAGCACGTCCAGGAACTCCAGGTGCGGCCCCTGGCCAGGCGGCGGCATGAGGTGCACGTCCACGGACTGGAGCACCGAGGGCCGGGCCGCGTCCACGATCTTGGGGCCGACAGCTCCACACCCGGGATGCGCCTGCCCGGCGGCCAGCATCCGGGCCAGCCAGTCGGCCGGGGGCAGGGCGTCGTCGTCCAGGAAGGCCACCCAGTCCGCTTCCCGGGCCGCGGGCAGGGCCAGCAGCCAGTTGCGCGCGGCCGGCGCGCCGCAGTTCACCCGCAGCCGCACCACCTCGGCCCGTTCGGAGCCCAGGCGGGCCGTGCAGGACTCCAGCAGGGTCGCGGTGTCGTCGGACGAGCCGTTGTCCAGGAGCAGCACCCGGGCCGGGCCCAGGTCCGAGGCGAGCAGAGCGTCCAGGGTGGGGGCCAGCCGGGCGGCGTTGTTCCAGGAATAGACCGCCACCGCCACCCGCGCGTCGGCCGGGATCGGAGCGGTGGCCAGGGGGCGGGCCAGGGTGTGCCTGGCCAGGAGCAGGTTGGGGTGCCAGGGCAAGCGGGCGCAGGCTGCGTCCAGTCCGGCCCGGGCCGCGGCCAGGTCGCCCGTGAGCTGGGCGCAGCGGGCCGCGCGCTGCTCGCGCCAGGGACCCCACAGGGCCGGGTCCAGGGCCAGGAGCGCGGCCCGGGCCGTTGCCGGCTTGTCCCGGTACAGGGAAATCTCGGCCATCAAGCGGGGCGCCAGGGGCGCCAGGGGGCCGGACAGGTCCGCTGCGGGCAGCAGCCCGGCCAACTCGTCCCAGGCCCCCAGGCCGGTCAGCGCGTCCCAGCCCCGGCCCAGCCAGGCCAGGCCAGCGCCCGGCGCGGCCAGGCGGGGCCGCAGGAAGGCGGCCATGGCCGCCGGGTCCTCGGCGTCGCGAACCTCGTCCCACGCGGGCTCCGGGGTTTCGGGAGGCAGGGCGGCCAGGGCGCGCAGCACCGGGACCAGCCCGGAGGGGACGAGGGGAATCCTGGCGGTCAGGGCCAGGAGCGACCCGGCCAGGGAGGGCTCCAGGGGGCGGGAGAGGAAGGCCCACAGGAGCAGGTCCAGGCCGGCCTGGAGCAGTTCCCGGTCGTTGCCTGCCGCCTCCAGCGCCTCGCCGGCCAGGCGCAACTGGTTCCAGTGGCCCTCCACGCCCAGGGCCCAGGAGGGGATGCGGGAGCGCAGCCGGCTGAGCAGGGGGGCGGCGCCGGGCATGGGGGGTTATTCCAGGCCGAGCTGGGAGAGCAGGTCGTCCACGTCGTTCTGGGAGGTCCCGGCCTGGGGGCCCTTGAGTTCGGACACCCGCTGCCTGGCCTCGGCCTGCATCTCCTCCATGTCGCGTTCGGGCCGCTCGTCCCGGGCCTTCACCAGCAGCCCGGTGGACATGTAGACCTCGAACACGATGCGCTCGATGTGCTGGAGCGCCTGGATGACCCGCTTGATGCGCTGGCCGGTGAGGTCCTGGAAGCTCAGGGCGGTCATGATCCGGGTCATCTTCTCGTTGGCCTGGGCGTTCATGGCCGCCAGCTCCTCCACCGCCTTCTTGCTGGCTCCGCCGCTGCGGAAGGAGTCCACCAGGGTGGTGGTCTTGGCCAGGTTGTCCTGGAAGTCCTCCACGATGTCCATGATCTGTTCCGTGGCGGTCTCGGTGGACGTGAGGATGGCTTCGAGCTGGTCCGAGGCCTCGCTGAAGAGCTTGTCCGCATCGCCGGGGGAGACTGCGCCCGTGCCGGTCTCTCGTTTCACCGCGGCGATTTCCTTGTAGATTTCCTGCAGGCCGTGGCGCATGTCCGCGTTCACCTTGCGGAAGAACTCGCCTTCGCGCAGGGCGCGGGGCAGGGAGTGGCTCAGCTCCTCCTGCACGGTGCGGGTGATGGCCTCGCCCACGCGGCCCACCACCTGTTCGGTCAGCCGGGCGATGATCTCGGCCATTTCCTTTTCGCTGTCGTAGTCAACCATGGTCCTCTCCCCGGGCTATTGGCCTGCAAAAAATGTCCGCTTCAGCAGGCCGTCCAGCGCGGCCTGCTATTCGCCCCACTTGTCGCGGCGGATGCGCGCCCGCTCTTCCTTGAACACGAACTGGACGATGCGCTCCAGGTCCTCCTCGCGGATGCGGGTGAACCGGAACAGGCACACCGGTTCGCCCTGGCGCTGGGCCTCTTCGTCCACCACGCCCACCGCCGTGACCATCTGCAGGGGGTAGTCGGACAGGACCACCACCACCTCCAGGGGCTGGCCCGGGGCCAGGGCGTCGGTTTTGGCCAGGGCCAGGCCGTGCTCCCCGATCTCCAGCACCTCGGCCGGGTCGTATTCCGAGCCGAGCTGGGCCTGGTTCAGGTAGCCCACCAGCATGTCCAGCTTGTCGGACATGGCCTGGAGAAAGGCGGCCAGGGCCGGGTGCAGGTTGCTGTCCGAGATGTCCGGGGCCGGGCCGGCCGCGGACTCCGGCGCTCCGTAGGTGCGGGGCAGGGCGTCCGGGGACTTTGCCGGGCGCACGTGCGCGCGCAGCCTGACTTCCGCGGTGGGGGAGGACGCCTGCGCCATGGGGCACCTACCAGTCGTTGTTGAGAAGGACCTTCATGGCCCCGACGGGGCAGACCCGGGTGCACATGCCGCAGGCGGTGCAGCGCTCCGATTCGAAACACACCCGGCGGGCGGCGGGCTCCACGGACAGGGCTCCGGTGGGGCACAGGGCGGTGCACAGCCCGCACTCGATGCAGGCCTCGTCATCGCGTGAGATCCGCTGGGCCACCGAGGAGGTGTTCACCCCCTGCTCCTTGAGGTAGGCGATGCCCTTGCGGTAGTTCTCCTCGCTGCCCACGATCTCGATGATCATGGCCCCCTCCTGGCGGGGGGAGATCTGGGCCTTCAGGATGTTGAAGGTCAGGTCGAAGAGCCGCGTCAGGTTGCACACCACCGGCCGGTTGGAGGACTCCGGCGGGAAGGTGAGATGGACGATCTTGCGGAATGCCTTGATGACGTCTTTCATGGCGTTACTGTCCGAGCACGGCCTTGGCCCGCTTGGCTTCCACCGAGTCGGGGAATTTCTTGATGAGATCCTGGAGCAGCACCTTGCCGGCCTTGTCCCGGCCCAGCTTGATGAAGCTCATGCCCTGCTTGAGCACCGCCGGGCGGTACTTGTCGCTCTTGGCGTGCTTGTCGATCACGTCCTGGTACTTGAGGATGGCTCGGGCGTAGTCGCCCAACTGGTAGTAGCTCTCGCCCTGCCAGAAGATGGCGTTGGGCGCCAGCTTGTTGTCCGGGTTCTGGGTGGCGAACTGTTCCCACATGGCCTGGGCGTCGGCGTACTTGCGGGCTTCGAAGGACTCGCGCGCCTTGTGGTAGAGCGCCTCCGCCGCGTCGGCCGGGGGAGCGGTGGACACGCTGGGCGCGTTGGCCGGGGCCGCGGGTTCGGTCGTCGGGGCGGCAGGCTCTGCGGCCGCCTGGGCGGGAGCGGTTTCGGCCGTGGCCGGGGCGGCGGGCTGGCCCGGGACCGCCGGGGCGGGCTGGGCCGCGTCGGCCGGAGGCGCCGGCATCAGGGTCTTCTGCCGCTCGGCCCGGATCTTCTCCAGGTCGATGTCCAGGCCCAACTGGGAGGACGCCTGAGTCCAGGCGCTGCGCAGGTCCTTCACGTCCTCGGCCGCGCCCGCCAGGACCTTGTTGTTGGCGCTTTGGACCTGCTCCAGTTCGTCCACCTTGCGCTTGAGCACCTCGATCTCGCCCTTGGCCTCGGCCAGGTCGCTGCGCAGGCTCTGCACCTCGGCCCAGATCTCGGCCTGCTTGGAGCGCACCGGCTCGTTGGCCTTTTCGATGCGGTTGGCCAGGTCCTGGGACTTGGACTCCACGGACTCCAGGCGGGTGTCGAGGATCTGTATGTCCTTCTGGGCCGCGCAGGCGCAAAGCAGCAGGCCGGCGCAGGCGAGCAGGATGAGACGCTTACGCATTGGGCTTCTTCCCCCTTTTCCGTCCGAAAAACAGGTAGGCCAGGCCGCCGAATACCGGCACGAACACCGCGACGACCAGCCATATCAACTTCTCGTTGAGCGACGGGAATTCCCGCCAATAGGCGTGATGAATAGACCACAAATTGGGCAGGATGGGAACCAGGGCCAGCCCCATGACCAGGGCCAGCTTCCATGCCGGCATGTTCGCCAGAGCTTCGTACATGCGTTCTCCGTTCAGTCCCGGCGGCTGCGCCGCCGGCCCTGGCCGTACATGGAGGCGATGAGCAGGAGAACCCCGCAGCTTATGCCCATGTCCGCCACGTTAAAGGCCGGCCAGTGCCACGCGCCCACGTGGAAGTCCAGGAAATCCACCACCAGCCCGGTGCGCACCCGGTCCACCATGTTGCCCAGGGCGCCGCCCAGGACCAGGCCCAGGGCCGAGGCCCCCAGCCGGCTCTCGCCCTCCTCGGAGTGCAGCAGCCAGAAGATGACCCCGCAGGCGACCAGGCTGGCGGCGATGAAGAACCAGCGCTGCCAGCCCAGGCCCTGTTGGTTCAGGAACCCGAAGGCCGCGCCCAGGTTGAGCACGTGCACCAGGTCGAAGTACCCCGGGACGAGGGGAATGGCCTCGCGGGGGCCGATGTTGGCCTGCACCAGGAACTTGGTGGCCTGGTCCAGGACCAGCACGGCCCCGGCCAGGGGCAGGGCGATGCGCAGGGGAGGGCGCATGGCCGCCTAGGCGTTCCCGTCCAGGCCGCGCACCACGCCCGAGCAGCGCGGGCAGATTTCGGGATGCCCGTCCAGGGAGCCCAGCTCCTCGGAGTAGATCCAGCACCGCTGGCACTTGCCCCCGGCGGCCTTGGCCACCCCGACCTTCAGGTCCTGCACCTCGGCTGCTGCCATGGCGTCCTCGGGGGCCGCGTCCAGTGGCGCGAGCACGACCTTGGAGGCGATGAACACCTCGCGCAGGTCGATGCCGGCCAGGGCCTCGGCCAGGGCCTCGCCGCAGTACAGGGTCAGGGCCGTGTCCAGGGAGTGGCCCACGGTCCCGGCCTTGCGCGCCGGCTCCACGGCCCGGGTCACTTCGGCTCGCACCTTGAGCACGGTGTCCCAGCGGTGGCGCTCCTCTTCCGGGAACTGCCAGTCCGCGGGCGGGTCGAAGCGCAGGGCGAAGACCGTGCCCTGGCCCTGGCGCATGCCCTCGGGCAGGTGCGCGAACACCTCCTCGGCGGTGAAGGAGAGGATGGGGGCCAGGTCCTGGGTGAGGATCATGAGGATGCCCCACAGGGCGGTCTGGGCCGAGCGGCGGGCCACCCCGTCCTTGGCCTCCACGTAGAGGCGGTCCTTCACGATGTCCAGATAGAAGGAGGACAACTCGTTGATGCAGAAGGTGTGCAGGGAATAGAACACCTTGTGGAACTCGAAGCGGTCGTAGGCCCGCACCACCTTGGCGTGCAGCCGGGCGGCCAGGTCCAGGGCGCAGCGGTCCAGGGGCAGCATGTCCGCCGGGGCCACCGCGCTCACTGCCGGGTCGAAGTCGCCCACGTTGCCCAAGAGAAAGCGCAGGGTGTTGCGGATGCGGCGGTAGGCGTCCACCAGGCGGGAAAGGATCTCGTCGGAGATGCGCACGTCGTCCTGGTAGTTCTCGGCCGAGACCCACATGCGCAGCACGTCGGCCCCGAACTTGGCGATGATCTCCTCGGGCGCGATGACGTTGCCCACGCTCTTGGACATCTTCTTGCCCTCGCCGTCCACCACGTAGCCGTGGGTGAGCACGGACTTGTAGGGCGGGATGCCGCGCACCCCCACCGAGGCCAGGAGCGAGGAGTGGAACCAGCCGCGGTGCTGGTCCGAGCCCTCCAGGTACATGTCCGCGGGGTAGCGGCACTCGGGGCGTTGTTCGCACACCGCGGCGTAGCTGGTGCCGGAGTCGAACCACACGTCCAGGATGTCGTCCTCCTTCTCCCAGTTGGACCCGCCGCAGTGGGGGCAGGTGAGCCCGGCCGGAACCACCTCCTCCATGGGGGCCTCGAACCAGTAGTCGCAGCCGCGCTCGTGGGTGGCGAAGCGGTCCACGATGGAGTGGACCCAGGAGCCCTCGAAATAGGCCTCGTCGCAGTCCTTGCAGAGCAGGGCCACGATGGGCACGCCCCAGGTGCGCTGGCGCGAGATGCACCAGTCGGGCCGGCCCTCGATCATGCCGTAGATGCGCTCGCGGCCCCAGGCCGGGATCCACTGCACCTGGTTCTCGATGGCCTCCAGCGCGGTGTGGCGCAGCTGGTTGGCGCTCATGGAGATGAACCACTGGGTGGTGGCCCGGAAGATGACCGGCTGCTTGCAGCGCCAGCAGTGGGGGTAGGAGTGGGACATCCGCTCCTTGGCCAGGAGGTTGCCCTTGTCCTCCAGCACCATGACCACGTCGGGGTTGGCGTCGAACACGTTCTTGCCCGCGAAGAACTCCACCGTGGGCAGGAACACGCCGGAATCGTCCAGGGGGGAGAGCACCTCCAGGCCGTAGCGCAGGCCGGTGTCGTAGTCCTCCCGGCCGTGGCCCGGGGCGGTGTGCACGCAGCCGGTGCCCGCGTCCAGGGTCACGTAGTCGCCCAGTACCAGCTTGGACTCCCGGTCATAGAAGGGATGGCGGGCCACCAGGCCCTCCAGGGCCGCGCCCTGCACGGTGCCCAGGATGTCCAGGGTCTTCCAGCCGAACTTCACCGCGCAGGTGGCGAGCAGTTCCTTGGCCAGCAGGTAGAATCCGCCGTTCGCGCGCACGCAGGCGTATTCGAACTCGGGGTGCACGGCCACGGCCAGGTTGGCGGGCAGGGTCCAGGGCGTGGTGGTCCAGATGGCCACCCAGGCCCGGGCCGGGTCCACGCCCGGGAACAACTCGGCCAGCTTGGGGTCGTTCAGGGGGAAGCGCACGTACACCGAGGGCGAGGTGTGGTCCTCGTACTCCACCTCGGCCTCGGCCAGGGCGGTCTTGCAGGACATGCACCAGTGGATGGGCTTCTTGTCCCGGCGCACCGAGCCCTTTTCCATGAACCGGGCCAGCTCGCGGGCGGTGGCCGCCTCGTAGGCGGGCTTCATGGTCATGTAGGGGTCGTCCCAGGTGCCGAACACGCCCAGGCGCTTGAACTCCTTGCGCTGCACGTCCAGCCACTTGGCGGCGTAGTCGCGGCAGATCTTGCGCACCGTGACCGGGGGCAGGTTGGTCTTGCCCTTGGCCTTGAGCTCCTGGGCGACCTTGTGCTCGATGGGCAGGCCGTGGCAGTCCCAGCCGGGCACGTACTCGGCCTTGAGCCCGCGCAGGTTCTTGTGCTTGACGATGATGTCCTTGAGCACCTTGTTGAGGGCGGTGCCCATGTGGATGTGGCCGTTGGCGTAGGGCGGGCCGTCGTGCAGCACGTAGCGTTCGTTGCCGTCATTGGCCGCGACCATGGCCGTATAGGCCCCGGTCTTTTCCCAGAACGCGAGGGTCTCGGGCTCGCGCTTGGCCAGGTCGGCCTTCATGGGAAAGGCGGTGGCCGGAAGATTAAGCGTCTTCTTGTAGTCGCTCATGGGAGCGGTGAACCTCCGGGAAGCAAGGTGGCGAACGGAAACAGGGAAATTCCCCCAATCCGTGCAGGAAGTCAAGGAGGACCGGCTTCCCTGGCTGGGTTCCCGGGGTCAGACCGCCAGCGCGGTGCGGACGCGCAGGGGCTCGCCCCGCACCTGGGCCAGGGCATGGGCGGTGAGGTCCTGGAGGCGCTGGCTCGCCATGGCCGCCAACCGGGCCGGGACGGGCGCAGGGGCGGGAGTGCCGAGCACGGCCGTGTCCACAGCCCGACGAACCTCGTGCTTCACAGCGTGTCCCACCTCCTGTCGGGCCTGGGCCCCGGCCAGGCGGAGCACGCCGCGCTCGGCCAGGCGCTGGAGTCCGCGCGCCGCCAGTCGGGCCGCGGCCAGGCCCGGGACCTCGGCCCTGCGCAGGTTGTGGCCGGGCAGGGCCGAGGCCGGGGCGGTTGCCGGCCAACAGAGGGGAAGGATGAGGGCCATGAGGACGAGACAACTGATGATGCGGCGCATGGTCGGCTCCGGACGCTGGGTGAACGGGACGTGCCCCGGATTCAGCAAGACCCGGGCCAGGGCGGTATCCTTCCGGAATCCTTGTCGCGATCCGGACCTGCGTCGGAAAGCCGACTCTCCGCCGCCTGCCGCGAAATACACGACCAAAAAGGTGCTGAATATATAATTCAGGATATTTGTGAAAAAAGATGGACATGTTGAGAACCGCGTGAGAAATTTCACATGCGGGTGGTCATTGACATGCCCTAACGGGGGGGCGTCATGTTCAGGAACTTGAGTATCGGGGCCAAAATCGGCCTCGGATTTTGTGTTGTCCTGATCCTTCTGTCATTGACCGGCGCCATTGGCGGATATGGGCTCATCCGCAACTCTTCCTTCTTTTCGGCCTACGAAGAACTCGCCGGCAACAACAATCTCATCGCCCGGGTTCGCGCCAATCTGTTGTCGCTCCAGCTCGGCGTCAGGGATTTCCTGACCACGGGCAATCCCGACAGCGCGGAAGTCTACGCGAAACACTGGGACATCATGTCCAAGGCCCTGGACCAGGCGCAACAACGCATGGCCTCCACCGAGTCCGCGGCGGACATGAAGCGGATGAAGGAGCTGCTCGACAACTACGACCAGGGCTACAAACAGGTGGTCCAGATCCAGCGGACCAACAGCGAAAACGCAAAGAGCCTCTTCGCCAAGGGCGAGGAGCTCAGCGACATCCTCTCCCAGATCGTGCAGTCGGCCTTTACCGACAACGTGGTCCTCGCCGCCTACCTGGGCGGCCAGGCCCTGGTCCACGTGGAGAAGACGCGCCTGTCCATGCAGCGCTATCTCTACAGCAACGACGACAAGGAATTCGCGGCCATCGAGGAGCACATCGTGTCCATCGAGGGGGTGCTGGACAACCTGGACCTGCGGCTGCGCGACCCTGGACGCCGCAAGCTCAACAGCCAGGCCTTCGACATGATCGACGCCTACAGCGCGGGGTTCAACAAGGTCTTCAAGACCCGCCGCGAACGCAACGCCATCGTGGCCGGGCTGGACGCCATCGGACCCGAGGTGGCCGAACTCTGCGCCAAGATCAACCGTTCCCTGCGGGCCGAACAGGAGAAACTCGGGAGCGCGGTGGCCCAGTCCAACGCCTCCAGCATCCGGGACATGGCCCTGGTGTGCGGCGTGGCCCTGCTCCTGGGGGCGGCCCTGGCCCTGCTCATCACCCGGGGCATCCTCGGCCCCATCAACCGCGGGGTGCGGTTTGCCGAGGCCGTGGCCTCGGGCGACTTCGACCAGGAACTGGACGTGCGCCAGAGGGACCAGGTGGGCCAACTCTGCCAGTCCCTGAAGAAGATCGCCGACACGGTGAAGGCCACCGTGGCCGCGTTCGACGCCGTGGTCTCGGACATCGAGCACGGCCGCCTGGACACCAAGGCCGACGCCTCCCGGTTCGAGGGCGGGTTTGCGACGCTCATCGCCGGGGCCAACAGCATCAGCGAGTGCCTGGCCAAGCTCATCAACGAACTGCCCCTGGTGTTCTTCACGGTGGATACCGACCTCAGGGTCCAGTTCCTCAACAAGCACGCCCGCACCCTGCTGGGCGACGGCGAAATCACGCCCGGGACCACCTGCGGCGAGTTGTTCCGCGCCGAATCCTGCGGCACGGACAAGTGCTTCTGCCGCAACGCTACCAAACGCAGCGGCGACTCCACCGGCCAGACCTGGATCATGGCCGGGGACCGGCGGTTCGAGATCGACGTCAACGCCCAGGAGCTCACCGACCGCCGGGGCAACGTGCTGGGGGCCTTCGAGATCTGCGTGGACCAGACCAGCATGCGCAACGCCCGCAAGAAGATGGCCGCCGTGGCCGGCGACGCCCGGGATATCGCGGACAGCCTGGCCACGGCATCGGAGCGCCTGGCCGGACAGGTGGCCCAGATCACCGGCGCTTCCGAGGTGCAGAAGAACCGCATGACCGAAACCGCCACGGCCATGGAGGAGATGAATTCCACGGTCATGGAGGTGGCCCGCAACGCGGGTTCCGCGTCGCAGAGCGCCTCCGAGGCCAGGGAGAAGGCCCGGGGCGGGGCGGAGGTGGTCGCCAAGTCGGTGCAGGCCATCGCCCTCGTGCAGGCTTCCGCCTCCTCCCTGCAAGAGAACATGCAGTCCCTGGGCAAGCAGGTGGAATCCATCGGCGCGATCATCGGCGTGATCAACGACATCGCGGACCAGACCAATCTGTTGGCCCTGAACGCGGCCATCGAGGCGGCCCGGGCCGGCGATGCGGGCCGCGGCTTCGCGGTGGTGGCCGACGAGGTGCGCAAGCTGGCGGAAAAGACCCTGGGCGCGACCCAGGAGGTCGAGCAGTCGGTCACCGCCATCCAGCAATCCACCGCCTCCAACATCCGCAGCATGCGGGAGGCCCTGTCCAACATCAGCTCGGCCACCGACCTCTCCACCGAGTCAGGCCGCGCCCTGGATGAGATCGTGGCCCTGGTGGACAACAGCGCGGCCAAGGTGGAGGAGATCGCCACCGCGGCGGAGCAGCAGTCCGCCACCTCCGAGGAGATCAACCGGGCCGTGGCGGATGTGCACGGGATCATCGGCGAGACCGCGGAGGGGATGATCCGCTCCTCGGAAGCGGTGAACGAACTCTCGGCCATGTCCCAGCAACTCAACGAATTGATCCGGGAGCTGCAGCAGGAGGCCGGTCCTGAAAAGGCGCGCTAGCGCCTAGCACATGCACAGAAACCCGGGATGCCCCGGGAGGATGGAAACCAGGAAACAAGGAGCAATCGGCATGAAATGGTTCATAGGCAGATGGTTTGCGGTGGCGGCAGCCCTGGCGGTGGCGGCCGGCGTGGCGCTATCCCCGGTCCCGGCCGCGGCCGAGGACATCCACATCATCGGTTCTTCGCAAATGTACCATGCGTTCATCAAGGACTCCATCGCCCCGTTCTCCAAGGCCGCCGGCGTCAAGGTCACAGCCGACGATCGCCGCTCGCGCGACGCGGTGCCCGGCCTGGTGGCCGGCAAGTGCAACGTGGGGGCCACGGCCAACAAGCTGAGCGCCGAGGAAAAGGCCCAGGACGCCAAGCTGACCGAGGTTCTCGTGGCCCGCGACCACATCGCGGTCTTCGTGTCCAAGGGATCGGCCGTGGCCGACCTGAGCAAGGAGCAGCTGCGCAAGGTCATGGCCGGCGAGATCAAGGACTGGAGCGCCATCGGCGGCGCGGCCGGCCCCATCACCGTGGTCATTCCCCAGTCCCGCACGGCCTGCAACAAGAACTTCTCCGCCGCGGTCATGGGCGACGCCCAGTTCAGCCCGGCCAGCGTGGTGAGTTCCACGGCTGGCGACGTGCTCAACGACGCCAAGGGCAAGCCGGCCATCTCCTTCATCTCCTTCGGCGCGGTTTCGGATACCCCCGACTTCAAGGTCATCAAGATTGACGGCAAGGCGCCGAGCGAGGCGGGCTACCCCATCGCCCAGGATATGTACCTGGTGACCCTGGGCCCGCCTGCCGGCGTGGTGAAGCAGTACGTGGACTTCTTCCTTACCGGCGCGGGCAAGGACATCATCAAGAAGGCCGGCCTGGTGCCGGCCAAGTAGCCCTCCACAACCTCTGCGGGCCGTCTTCGGGGCGGCCCGGCGCATACTCACCGGGATGCCTCGGCACTGCCGCCGGGGCATCCCGTTTCCTTTTCCCCGGGCGGCCAGGGACGCCACGCCGCGCGGCCCCGGGAGCGGGGAGGAGGGCGGCTATCGACAACCCGTCGGCTTTGGTCTAGTTTGGCGCTGCCCGCGGCGGCCCCTGTCCTTCGGGACGGGCCTGAAAAGGGAACCCGGTGGAAATCCGGGGCGGTCCCGCCGCCGTGATCCGGCCCCCTGCGGGGGGAAACGGCCCGGCCAATACGCCACTGTCCGCCACCGGACGGGAAGGCGGCCGAGGCTCCGGAGAGCCGGAAGACCTGCCGTGGGCCACCCGCAGTCAGCGGCAACGGACCTTTGCCGCGCGGGAATACCGGAGACGGACACAGGGAGGAGTCCCCGGGCGGTGGCCTGCCCGGGGTTTCGTATTTATGGAAGCACAGAGCAAGGGAATCCTGTACGGCGTGGGCGTGGGGCCGGGCGATCCGGAGCTCCTCACCCTCAAGGCCGCGCGGCTGCTGCATGGTGTGGACCGGGTCTATGCCGCGGCCTCCACCAAGAACACCTATTCCGTGTCCCTGTCCATCGTGCGGCCGCACCTGGCCCCGGGGGTCACGCCGGTGGTGCTGTCCTTTCCCATGACCCGGGACCGGGAGGTGCTGGACCGGGCCTGGCGGGAGAACGCCCGCACCGTGCTGGCCGACCTGGACGCGGGCCTTGATGTGGCCTTCCTGACCCTGGGCGACCCTTCCACCTACAGCACCTTCGGCTACCTGCTGCGCACCCTGCGCAGCCTGGACCCCGCGGTGCGGGTCGAGGTGGTGCCCGGGGTGGCCTCCTACAGCGCGGCCGCGGCCCTGGCCGGCGAGCCCCTGGCCGAGGGCGACCAGACCCTGGCCGTGGTTTCCGGGGTGTGCGGGGGCGATACCCTGCGCCGGGCCGCCGCTGCGGCGGACAGCCTGGTGGTGCTCAAGGCGTACAAGCGCTTCGACGACATCAAGGCCGCCCTGGCCGAGGCCGGGCTGCTGGACAACTCGGTGCTGGTGTCGGCCTGCGGCCAGGACGGGGAGAGCCTGGTGCGGGACCTGGCCCGGGTTGAAGAAATTCCCCCCTATTTCTCCCTGGTGCTGGCCAAGAAGAAGCGGGGGTGAGCCGTACGGCCCGCCCCCGCTCCATGATATTCTCTAGAGTACTTTTTCGTCAGGCATGCGGCGTCGCGCGACCTGGCGAGTCTTCCCGAGATTCTCTCGGGATTTTTAAAACTCCAATTATTCCGCAGGGACGAACTTCCCGCCCTTCACCTGGATCATGACCATGGAGTCCACGTCCAGGCCGTTGTGGTCCTCGGGGGTGATGGTGAACACACCCGAGATGCCCACCAGGCCCTTGGTGCTCTCGATGGCCGCGCGCAGCTTTTCAGGCTCGGTCCCGGCCTTGCGCATGGCGTCGGCCAGGATGGTGATGGCGTCCCAGGCGTAGCCCGAGTGGGTGTTGACGGGGTAGTCCCTGTCGTACTTGTAGACCTCGGTGTAGAGCTTGGTGAACGCGGCGATGACCTGCTTCTGGGGATCGCTGTCCGGCAGGCTCTGCCAGGTGAGCAGCTTGGTGGCGGGCATGAGGTCGCCCTCGGCGGCCTCGCCGGCCAGCTTGATGTAGTTGGGGTCGGGCTGGCCGTGGCACTGGATGAGCGGCATGGCCAGGCCCAGGGCGTGGTGGTTCTTGGAGATGACCGAGCCGGCCGGGCCGATGGTCCAGACCACGATGGCCTGGGGCTGCTTGGCCGCCAGGTTGGTGAGCTGGGTCTTCATGTCCACGTCCGTGGGCTTGAACTGTTCCTCGCCCACGATCTCCAGCCCGAAGGTGGGGGCCAGCTTGGCCAGCCAGCGCCGGCCGTCCTGGCCGAACCCGTCGCCCGCGGTGAGCAGGGCCACCTTGGCGAGGCCCTTGGCCTTCAGGTAGCCCAGCACCTTGGACACGGCCACCGAGGAGCGCTGCGGGGCCTTGAACACCCAGTGCGCGGTGCCGAAATCCATGGTCCCGACCTTGCCCTCCATGATGACCGGGTCGCCGCCCACGGTCATGATGGTGGGCACCTGGGACTGCTCCACCTGTTTCTTCACGGCCATGCCCGTGTCCGTGCGGGTGGGGCCGATGACCGCCACCACCTTGTCCACGTTCACGAACTTCTTGAAGGCCAGCACCGCCTTGGTGGGCTCGCTCTCGGTGTCCGCCACCACCAGTTCCAGGGGCCGTCCGTTGATGCCGCCGGACTTGTTGATCTGGTCCACGGCCATCTGGGCCACCAGCTTGGTGGGCGTGCCGATGGGCGCGGCCGGACCGGACAGGGCGAAGAACGCGCCGATCTTGATGGGCTCGGCGCAGGGTGCGGGCGCGGCCAGGGCCAGGGTCAGGACCGCCCCCAACGCCAGGGAACACAGGGTCTTGCGCATGATGCCTCCTCCTTGTTCGTGCGGCCTCGGGACCTGCCTGGCCCGCGGCCGGATGTATTGCGCACGCCCCGGGACGGGGCGCACCTGTCAGGGTTTTTCGCCTCGTATGCCCAGGCGCTCCAGGATGTGCCGGCCGCCCCGGCGCACGTGCTCGGCCGCGGCTTGGGCAGCGGCCTCGGGGTTGCGCGTGCGCAGGGCGGCCAGGATGGCCCGGTGCTCGTCCAGGGACCAGCACCCGGCCTCCATGCCCGTGGCCGACTCGCGGGATATGCGCTCCACCAGCCCCTCCAGCACTTCCAGGAGCCGGATGAGCAGGCGCGAGCCCGCGGCCTGGGCCAAGAGGGCGTGGAACTCGGCGTTCAGCGCGGCCAGGGCCGCGGTGTCGCGCTCCTGGTGTGCTGTGCCGAAGGCCGCGATGTTGCGCTCCAGTTCCTCCAGCATCTCGTCCGTGGCCCGGCGGGCGGCCAGGGAGGCGGCGTAGGACTCCAAAAGGCCGCGGGTCTCCACCGCCTCCTCCACCTCGGCCGGGTCCAGGGGCTTGAGTTCGTAGCCGCCTCGGGGCCGGCGGGCCAACAAGCCCTCCTGCTCCAGGCGATGCAGGGCCTCGCGCAGGGGAGTGCGGCTGGCCCCCATCTCCCGGGCAAGGGCTTCCTCCACCAGGCGTTCGCCCGGGGCGAAGCGGCCCTCAATGAGCATCCGCCGCAGCACCCGGGTCACCTCGCTGCCCAGGGAGGAGCGCGCCACCCGCGGGCTCATGGCGTGGCCTCCGGCCCATCCCCGTCCTTCTGCTCGGGCCCGAGAAAGGCCTCGCGCAACTGGGGATCGCAGGCGATGTCCTTGGGCTCCCCGGAAAACCGGATGCGTCCGTTGGTCAGGATGTAGCCCCGGCTGGACACGGCCAGCGCGCCCAGGGCGTTCTGCTCCACCAGCAGCACCCCGCAGCCCGTGGCGGGCAGCTCGCGCACCACGCGGAAAATGTCCACGGTCATCTTGGGGGACAGGCCCAGGCTGGGCTCGTCCAGCAGCAGGTAGCGGGGCCGGGCCATGAGCGCCCGGGCCATGGCCAGCATCTGCTGCTCCCCGCCCGAAAGCTTGCCCGCCTCCTGCCCCAGGCGCTCGCGCAGCACCGGGAAGAGGGAGAGCATGCGCTCCAGGTCCGCCGCCACATCGGCCTTTTTCCCGGCGCGCAGGCGCAAATAGGCCCCCATCTCCAGGTTCTCGCGCACCGTGAGCGGGGCGAATACCTGGCGGCCCTCCGGGGCCTGCACCACCCCGGACCGGACCCGGGCCGCGGCCCCCCGGGGCGCGGGCGCGCCGTCCAGGAACACCGAGCCGGAAGCGGGCGTGAGCAGCCCGGAGATGATGTTCAGCAGGGTGGTCTTGCCCGCCCCGTTCATGCCCAGCAGGCTGACCACCTCGCCCGGGGCCAGGGCGAGGCTCACATCCTCCAGGGCCAGGGCCTGGCCGTAGCGGAAATGTATGGCGCGGACCTCAAGCACAGAGACCGAACTCCTTGCCGTCGCCCAGGTAGGCGGCCACCACCTCGGGGTGGCGCTGCACCTCGGCGGGCGCGCCCGAGGCGATGGTGCGGCCCGAGCACAGGGCCACCACCGTGTCGCTCACCCGCATGACCAGGGACATGTCGTGCTCCACCAGCACCAGGCCGACGCCCCGGTCGCGGACCTTGAGGATGAGGTCGGCCATGCCCCGGGTTTCGGCCGGGTTCAGGCCGGCCACGGGCTCGTCCAGCAGCACCATGCGCGGGTCGCTCACCAAGGCGCGGGCCAGGGCCAGCCGCTTCTGGTCGCCGTAGGGCAGCGACCCGGCGGGCTTGCCCGCGGCCCTGGCCAGGCCCACCTCGGCCAGGGCGGCCATGGCCCTCTCGGCCAGGGCGCGCTCCTCGCGGCGCAGCACCGGGAAGCGCAGCATGGCCGCCAGGAAGCCCCGGCGCATGCGGCCGTGCAGGCCCACCATCGCGTTCTCCAGCACGTTCATGCGGGTGAACATGCGCAGGTGCTGGAAGGTCCGGGCCAGGCCCAGGCCCACCACGCGGTGCGCCGGCAGGCCGAGCAGGGCGTGGCCCCCGAAGTCCGCCTGGCCCTGGTCGGGCCGCACGAATCCGCTCACGCAGTTGATGAGCGTGGTTTTGCCCGCGCCGTTGGGCCCGATGAGCGCGGTGATGCGGCCAGCCTCGGCCGTGAAGTCCACCTGGTCCAGGGCCGCGACGCCGCCAAAGGAGACGGACAGGCCGCGTACGTCCAGGAGCGCGCTCACGGCGCTTCCCTCCGTTCGTCCAGGGGCGGGCGGATGCCGCCGAATCCGCGCCGGGCCAGGGATTCCTCCAGCCGGCCCACCAGGCCCTGGGGCAGGAACATGAGCAGCAGCAGGAGCACCCCGCCGAAGATGAGGTCCTGGTATTCCTGGAACACGTGCAGGAGCTGGGGCAGGGGGGTGAGGAACGCGGCCCCGAACAGGCCGCCCCACAGGGAGCCCATGCCGCCTACCAGGCACATGGTGACCAGCTCCACGGACTTGAAGATGTCGAAGCTCTTGGGCGTGACGATGCCGAAGTAGTGGGCGTACAATGCCCCGGCCACCGCGGCGTAGCCGGCCGAGAGCACGAAGATGCGGATCTTGTAGGAGGCCACCGGCACCCCGCAGGCCCGGGCCGCGTGGGGCGAGTCGTGCAGGGCGCGCAGGCCGCGGCCCACGTGGGAGTGGGCCAGGTTGCGGGCCGGCACCAGGCCGAGCAGGGCCAGGCCCCAGGCCAGCCAGTAGAACTTCAGGTCCGTGTCCAGGGCCATCCCGCCGAAGGACAGGGGCGGGATGCCGAAATACCCGCTGGACCCGCCGGTCACGTCCTCCATCTGCACCAGGAGCATGGTGACGATGATGTTGAACCCCAGGGTGGCCATGACCAGGTAGTTGCCGGACAGGCGCAGCACCGGCACCCCGATGGCCAGGGCCACCAGGCACACGAAGCACACCGCCACGGGCAGGGCCAGCCAGGGCGCAACGCCGTAGCCCGCGGACAGGATACCCGACACGTAGGCCCCCAGGCCGAAGAACGCGGCGTGGCCCAGGCTGATCTGGCCCGCGAACCCGATGAGCAGGTTCAGGCCGGTGACCGCCAGCACGTGCAGGGCCGTGAGATTGAGCACGTTCAGGTAGTAGGGGTTCTCCACCACCAGGGGCAGGGCCGCCACCAGGGCGGCCAGGGGGAAGAGCCCGGCCATGAAGCGTTTTGCCTGGATGGACGGGCTCACCGTTGGCCCTCCCCGGAACCGAACAGCCCCTGCGGCCGCAGGAAGAGCACGGCCAACAGCACCACGAAGGCGATGACATCCTTGTAGGCGCTGGAGAGCAGGCCCGCGCCCAGGCTCTCCAGGAGCCCCAGGCCCAGCCCTCCGGCCACGGCCCCGGCGAAGCAGCCGTAGCCGCCCAGCACCGCGGCGGCGAAGCCCTTGAGCCCCATGAGCAGGCCCACGTCGTAGGACAGGGAGGTGATGGGGGTGATGAGCACCCCGGCCAGGGCTCCGAGCCCGCCGGCCAGGGCGAAGGACAGGGTGGCCAGGCCCCGGGTGTCGATGCCCATGAGGGCTGCGGCCCGGGGATTGGCGGCCATGGCCCGCATGGCCTTGCCCACGGTGGTGCGGGAGAAGAACAGGGACAGGGCCAGGATGGCGGCCAGGGTCACGCCCATGACCCAGAGGTTCTGGGGGGTGAAGGCCGCGCCCATGACCTTGAGCGGGACCTCCCGGCTCCAGGGGGGCAGGGCCAGGGCCTGCTTGCCCCAGACGTGCTTCATGCCGCCGCGCAAGAGGATGCTGGCGGCCACGGTGATGAAGATGAGCACCATGATTTCGCGGCTCTTGGCCGGGCGCAGGCACAGGCGCTCCACGGCCGCGCCGGCCAGGGCCGCGCCGGCCAGGGCCAGGAGCAGAGCCGGGATCAGGGGCAGGCCTGCGGCGGCCAGGAGGGAGTACATCATGAGCCCGCCCAGGCTCAGGAAGTCGCCCTGGGCGAAGTTCACCACCCGGGTGGCGTTGTAGACCAGGTTGTAGCCCAGGGCCACCAGGGCGTACACCGCGCCGGTGGTCAGGCCGCTGATGGCGTATTGGAGCAGGGCGGGGCCGGAGGGCATGGGATGGGTGGTCTCCTTCCGATTGGGCCGGCCGAGAAGGGATTCTGGTTTTGCCCGGGGGCGGGATGCCGGCCCGGCGGCCGGAGGGGCGTTTTGTATACTGTATACAAAAGTACGTCAATGGGAATCGGGCGGCAGAAAAAGACGCCCCGGAGGCCGGGGCGTCGCAGGATCGTCGGTCCGCAGGGCGAGGACCGGAGCAGGGGGCTAGTCGAGCTTCTCGAAGAAATCTTTTTCCGCGCCGCACTTGGGGCAGACCCAGTCGTCGGGCAGGTTGTCCCAGGGGGTGCCGGGGGCCACGCCGTGTTCGGTGTCGCCCTCGGCAGGATCGTAGACGTAGCCGCAGGGGCATTCCCATTTGTCCATGAGGTCCTCCATCAGGGTTGGTCTGGATTCTTTGGAGTATACGGGTTTTTCCGGGATTGGCAACGCGCCGGGGGCGCCGGGGCTCAAGCTTTTCCGGGTCGCGCCGATGAGGACAGGGAGGAGGAGCGTATGCTCACGTCCGTCATGGCCCTGCTCCTGGGCCGGCCCCGGGTCTGGGAGCTCCTGGGCGTCTCCCGCCGCCTGTACGAGCGGGCCCGGCCCTGGGAGGCCGCGGGCCTGTCCCGCCGCCGCTACGAGCGGCTGATGCTGGACCTGTCCCCGGAGGAACTGCGCCGGGTGGTCCGGCGAGGGCCTAGGGAGTAGGGCCGCCAGGGTGTTGCCGCGGATTTCCTCCGTGCTATACTTCCGGCCCAGGTCGGACCGGAGGCCCCATGGCGCGGATGCTGCGGCCGTTCATTTTCCTCGTGTTCCTGGCGGGTGGCGGTTGCGCCGCCTCCCCGGCGACTTGGCTGCACACCTGGGGCCTGGACTCCGGGCCGCATCCCGGGGGCTTCACGGTTTGCACCGCGTTTTCCTGCACAGCCACTGCCCGAACCTTCCTTGACCCGGACGAATGGTCCCGGGTGCAGGATCTGTTCAACCCTCCGCCCGGGGACGCCGCGGACGAACGCCTGGCCGCGGCCCGGGCCGTGGGACTTCTGGAGGCGATGGTGGGAGCCCGGGTGGGGACGGCTGGGGACCGGTCCCGGGACGATGTCGGCGGGGAGGACGAGGGGCAGTTGGACTGTATCGCCGAGGCTGCCAACACCACGGTCTATTTGCTGCTCATGGCCCGGGAAGGGCTCCTGCCCCGGCACCGGGTGGCCACCCCGGCGCGCCGGGGTGTTCTGGTTTTTCTGGCGCACAGCACGGCGGTGCTCGAGGAGCAAGGCGGGGCGGCCTATGCCGTGGATTCCTGGTACGGGGCGGGCGGGGAGGCCGCCCGGGTCTGGCCCCTGGCGGCCTGGATGGCGCGGGAGAAGGAGGGCGAACTGACCGGAGCGCCGCCCATCAGGCCGGAGTCCGGAGTGCGGCTGGTTCCCTAGTGGTGATTCGGGCGCACCACACGACAAGTGCGGAAGAGTGGATTTTTTTCTTCACAAAATACCTGGCGGTATTTTGTGGACGCGGCACTAGAAGCAGGGAATGTCGCAGGCCGGTTCGCAACTGCCGTCCTGGCATTCCTCGGCCATGCGGCGCATGGCCTCGGCGCTCATGAACAAACGGCGGGACGCGCCGCACTCGGGGCAGCACCAGTCCTCGGGCAGGCAGGCGAAATCCTGGCCCGGAGCCAGGGCCAGGCGGGGCTCACCCTTGGCCGGGTCGTAGCAGTAGCCGCAAAAGTTGCACGAATAGGTTTCCATGGTCCCTCCCGGGTGGCTTCGCTCGTCCTGACTGCTCCGGCCCGGAAATGGCAGGGGCGGCGGATCAGGCCACCACGTGGATGACGCCGCCCACCCGCATCTCTTTTGGGATGTTGTCCGGACCGGAGATGATGGGCACTTCGCCGCCGAGTTCGACCTGGACGTAGCCGGAAGGGCCGGGCACGATGTTGTCCGGCGGGACCGGAGTGGCCTGGCCGGCCGGGCTGGCCACGATCTTGTCCGGGGGCGCCGGGGTTCCGGGACCGGCCGGGGTGGCGACGATCAAATCTGTCAATTCCATGTTGGAAGAAATACGCCTCGCCAGCCCGGACGTCAAATCCGTCCCGACCGAACTCCTGGAATTATCTCCCCGGTTTCCTTGATGACATCCGTTCGCAGGGTTGGTATTGTCAAAGTGCGCACAGCCCTGCGGCCCGGCGGGTGGTTGCATGGGCCGCGCACAAGGAGGCTCCATGTCCCTGGTCAAGAAGATACTCTGTGCAGTGGACTTTTCCGAGGCCACCCCGGTAGTGGCCCAATGGGCTGCCGAACAGGCCCGCAACTCCGGGGCGGAACTGCTGGTCATGTACGTGGTGCCCGACCTGGGGCGGTACTCCAACTTCCACATCCGCAACGACCGCATCGAGGACATGGTCCAATCCATCCTGGACGGCGCGCGACAGAACATGGAGGACTGCCTGACCAAGCATTTCCCGGAGATCGAGGCCCAGGGATTCCTGTCCACGGGCTATGCCCCGGAGGAGATCCTCAAGGCCGCCAAGGACCACGACTGCGACCTCATCATCATGGGCACCCACGGCCGCAAGGGCATTGACCGGATCATCTTCGGCTCGGTGGCCGAGAAGGTGGTCAAGACCTCGCCGATTCCGGTGCTCACCATCCGCCCGTATGGTGTGGCCTTGCCCAAGGGGCACGTTGCCTAGGAGGCGTTTCATGGCCGTCGAGTCCATGCCGGAGCTGCACCTGCTGGTCACCGTGAGCGGCGATGCCGCGGCCCTGTGGGGCGCGCGCTTCGTGGGCGGTTTCCTGGACTGCAAGGATGCGGCGCGGCTCACCCTCTGGCACATGATCCCCCGGCCGGCGCCGGCCGGGGCTCCGGACCCGTCCCTGGAGGCCGCGGCCGCCCGGCGCGGCGCCGAATTGCGCGAGGAGGGCGCCCAGGCCCTGTCCCAGGCCGCGGACGTGCTGGCCGGGCTGGGCTTCCCCCTGGAGCGGGTATCCACCAAGGTCTCCTTTTCCGCGGGACAGAAACTCGAGGAGCTCCTGGCCGAGGCCGGCAAGGGCGGCTTCGACGCCGTGGTCCTGGGCCGGCGCGGCCTGGCCTGGTACGAGGCCCTGTTTTCGGACAGCCTCACCCGGGACATGCTCCTGTTGTCCGTGGCCACCCCGGTCTGGGTCTGCCGCGAGCCCGAACCCGGCAGGAGCGGGGTGCTCCTGTGCCTGGACGGCTCGACCCCCAGCCTGCGCATGGCCCGACACGTGGCCCGGGTCCTGGCCGGCGAGGACCGGCACTCCGTGACCCTGCTCCAGGTGCGACCCGGTGGAGGGACGGCGGTCATGGACCCGGCAATCCTGGTTTCCGGTCGGGAGGCCCTGGTGGACGAGGGGCTGGACCCCTCGCGCATCATCGGGATGGCCGTGTCGGACAACGACGTACCCCGCGCCATCCTGCGCCAGGCGGCCGAGGGCCGGTATGCGGCCGTGGCCGTGGGGTGCACCGGCGTGGGCCGGGGCAGCCTGGGCGGCATCTTCGCCGGCTCGGTGAGCCAGGCCCTGCTCAAGGGCCTCAAGGGCGCAGCCCTGTGGGTGAGCCACTGAGGCGGGATCGGGAGTGACGTGGTGGGCGGGCGAGCCGGGCGTCACTTCCCGGCCGCGTGCTCCAACTCCCGGAACTTGCGCTGGATGGCGTCCACTACCTCGTAGATTTCGAAGAAGGCCTCCACCACCTCGGGGTCGAACTGGCGGCCCGACTCCTCGCGGATGAGGTCCATGACCTTTTCCCGCGGCCAGGGCTCCTTGTAGGAGCGGCGCGAGCACAGGGCGTCGTACACGTCGGACAGGGCGGTGATGCGGGCGGCGATGGGGATGTCCTCCCCGGCCATGGGGCGGCCCATGACGCTCGCCCCAGGGGCGAATTCCATGCCGAGCATGTCCCCCACGTCCCCGGGGTACCCCTTTCCATCCCAGCGCTCGTGGTGGTGCAGGGCGATGTCCAGGCACATGGCGTCCAGGTCCGAGGTGGGGGTGGCGAAGAGCCGCGCGCCAAGGACCGAGTGCCATTTCATGACCGCGTATTCCTCGTCGTCGAGCTTGCCCGGCTTCTTGAGGATGGCGTCGGCGATGCCCACCTTGCCCACGTCGTGCAGCATGGCCGCCAGGCGCAGGAGACCGGCGGTGCGCTTGACGTCGGCGAACACCCCCTCGGGATTGCTGGCGAAAGGCTTGGCCTTGAGGTCGGACAGGGCGCGATTCATGGCCCATCGCTTGTAAATCTCGGCGGCGATGGCCCCCACCCGCTGCACGTGGGCTCCGGTCTCGGACGGATCGCGCAGCTCGGCCATGCGCATCATGCGCAGAATCTGCTCCCGGGTCATGAGGCCGCGCTCGATGGCCGACGCGGCCTTGACCGCCAGGAGCGGGACCTGCTTCTTGGCCGAATCGCTGAAGGGCGCCGGCCGCCCCTGGTCGTCCAGGGCGTTGATGACCTGCATGACCCCTACCAACTGGTCGCGGAAGGTGGTCAGGGGCACGGTGAGGATGGAGCGGGTGCGATACCCGGTCTTGCGGTCGAAGTCCTTGTTGAAGGTGTAGGGCAGGCCCGGGCCCAGGTGGTAGGCGTCGTCCACGACCACCACCTGCCGGGTCACCGCGGCGTGCCCCACCACCGACGCCTCGTCGATGGGCAGGGTCACGTCCGCGTAGAGCACCTTGCTGGTCACGTCCTGGCGGAACAGGGTGTCGTTGTGCACGAAGCTGAACTTGAGCGTGCCGCCCTCCACCAGGAAGATGGTGCCCGCGTCGGCATTGGCCAGCCTGCGGCAGTCCCCCAGGATGCGGTCCAGGATGCCGTCGATGTCGATGAGCTGGTTCAGCTCCTCGATGGTCTGTAGGGTCTTGGTGGCGAACGCGGTAGCGCCGAATCCGTAGACATCGCCCATTTCCGTTGCTCCCGGTTCAGGCGAAGGAGATGCCCGCCACCTCGACCAGGCTGTCCGTCAACTGGTCGAGGATGGTTCCCAGTTCGGCGGTGCCCAGCTTGAGGCGCTTGAGTGCGTCCTTGCTCAGGTCGGGAACGTTGTCGTCGCCGCCTGATCCCTGTTCGAAGAGCCGGGCCAGGAAGTCGCCCAGGTGGGCCACGCAGGCGAACTCCGGGTGGTGTTCCGCGCTCAGGGGCTTGTGGTGGTGGCTCATGCCCTCCTTGGTGCTCAGGGGCAGATGCCAGTGGTTGGCCAGCCAGAGGTTCACCATGTCGTGGCCGAAGCCCAGCACCTCGCGTTCGGCCTCCAGGAAGGTGAGGTCCCGCTCAGCCACGGCCGCGTCCACCTGGCTCTTGAGTTCGGGCAGTTGCACGGCCCAGACCACCTTGCCCAGGTCGTGCAGCAGGCCGGCCACGGAGTACTCCTCCGGGTCCTTGAACCCGGCCGCCTGGGCCACCACCCGGCAGGCCGTGGCGCAGGCCACGCTGTGCTCCCACAGCCCGGCCATGGACTGGGCCATGAGGTCGAACACCGAGGTGGAGACGATGATGCCCTTGATCACGTTGTAGCCGAGCATGACCAGGGCGTGGTTCACCGAGCCGATGCGGCCGGGAAAGCCGTAGATGGGCGAGTTGACCATCTTGAGCACCTTGGCCGAGAGCACCAAGTCGCGGGAGATGACCTTGGCTATCTGCTCGGTGGAGGAGGAAGGGTCCTCCACCAGCCGGGTGACCTCCTCCAATGCCTTGGGCAGGGTGGGCAGGTCCTTGACCGCCAGGATGACGTTCTTGCGCTCGCCGCGCAGGTCCTGGCTCATGACGCCTCGCCTCCGGCCTCATCCCCGGCCGGCGGGGCGGCTGGGGAAGGTGCGGCCTGGGCCGCGGCCTGAAGGGTGAACCGGCCGCGGACAAAGGCCTTGACCTTCACCATCCAGGGGTCGGCCTCGTGCTTGCGGAAGAGGTGGTCCAGGTGTTCCAGGCGCTGGGCGAAGCTCATGCCGCCGGCCGCGCCCTGGTCCACGGGGGAGCCCTCCACGACCAGGTGCTCCACGTGCATGGCCGCGAGCCGGTCCAGCAGGGCCTGGGTCAGGGCCGTGCCCTCGGCCACCAGGACCATGCCGTTCTCGCGCAGCACGGCCTTGGCCAGGGTCATGTCCGGCCGGGCCAGGTCGAGGGGTATCTTCTGCACGTGGTCACCTCGTTCCGCTTTGACGCACCATCCTCTTTGTACGAAGGGCCATGGTGCAGGTCAACCGGGCAGGATGCCGCGATGGCCTCTTTCTGCATATCGGCCGCAAGGGGGGAACGCTGCAGGGCGCCGGAGGGTCAGGACCGGTCCAGGACCAGGGAGAGGGCCTGGACGAGCTCCTCCAGCTCCACCGGTTTGGAGATGTAGCCGTCCATGCCTGCGGCCAGGAACTTCTCCCGGTCCCCGGGCAGGGAGTGGGCGGTCATGGCCAGGATGGGGATGGCGGACTTGGCCGCCAGGTCCTTGCCGGTGCGGATGGCCTGGGTGGCCTCCATGCCGTCCATCTCGGGCATCTGGATGTCCATGATGATGCAGTCGTACTCGTCCAGCTCCAGCTTCTCCAGCACCTGGCGGCCGTTCTCCGCCCCGGCCACCTTGCAACCCAGGCGCTCCAGGAAGCGGGTGGTGGCGAAGCGGTTGACCCGGTCGTCCTCGGCCAGGAGGACCCTGAGGCCGTCCAGCGAGATGCCCTGGCCGTTTTCCGGGCTGCGCTTCCCGGCCCGGGCCGGCACGTTCAGCCCGCAGCGCAGGGTGAAATGCATGGCCGTTCCGGCACCGGCCGTGCTCTCCACGCAGATGGTGCCGCCCATGAGCTGCACCATCTGGCGCACGATGCCCAGCCCGATGCCGGTGCCGTGGTACTTGCGGCGCAGGGAGCTGTCCGCCTGGGTGAAGGGCTCGAACACCACGCCCAGCTTGTCCTCGGGGATGCCGATGCCGGTGTCGGCCACGCTGAAGAGGAGCAGCCCTTCGCCAGGCGCGGGGGTCCAGGGCAGCAGGCAAACGTCGATGGACACCGAGCCCTGCTCGGTGAACTTCATGGAATTGCCCACCAGATTGAAGAGCACCTGGCGCAGCCGACCCGGATCGGTCATGACCTTGGCCGGTACGCTCTCGTGCAGGCGGGCATTCAGGACCAGGCCTTTCTCCGCAGCGTCGTAGCGGAAGGCGCGGCACACCGAGTCCGCCAGGCTCCCGATCTGCACCGGCTCCCGCTGGATGCTGATCTTGCCGGCCTCCAACTGCACGAAGGAGAGGATGTCGTTGATGATGGTCAACAAGCCCCGGCCGGACTCCAGGGCAGTGTCCAGGAGCACTCCCTGGTCGTTGGTGAGCCCTCTCTCGCCCTTCAGGAGCTGGAGCATGCCCAGCACCCCGTTGAGCGGGGTGCGCAGTTCATGGCTCATGTTGGCCAGGAATTCGCCCTTGGCCTTGTTGGCGGCCTCGGCAGCCTCCTTGGCTTGGGTCAATTTCTGCTCGTAGGTCAGGCGTTCGCTGATGTCGTTCATGAAGACCAGGGAGCCTTTGCGCTGCTGGTAGGAAGTGGGCGCGCCCATGGTCTCGGTGTGCACCGGCGTCCCGTCCAGCCGCAGGAATACCATGGCGCGCCGGGGTGGGGCCTTGCGTTCCTCGTTGAGCATGCGGATGCGCTCGGTGGCGAGTTCACGGTAGTCGGGATGCACCCGGTCCAGGACCGGGGTGCCCAGAAGGTCCGTGGGCGACGTGGCGCCCAGCAGATGCACCGCGGCGTCGTTCAGGTAGACGAACTTGCCATGGGTCTGCACGAAGATGGCCTCTGGCGCGTTCTCCACCAGGGTGCGGAACCTGTCTTCGCTCTCGCGTAAGGCTTCCTCGGCCCGCATCCGCTCGGTGATGTCGTGCACGATGGAGAAGAGCAGGGGCCGTCCGGACACGTCCAGGTGCGAGGAATAGACCTCCACAGTGCGCGCCTCGCCGCTCTTGAGCCGGTGCGGGAAGATGAAGTGGGTGCGCGTTCCCTCCTTGGCCTGTTTCCGGTAGGCGGCCACCTCCTCCGGAGGGAGCAGGTTCAGCTCCCGCACGCGCATGGAGAGCAGTTCGTCCCGGGGGTAGCCGTAGAAGCGGGAGGCGCTGGCGTTGGCGTCCACGATGTCGCCGGAGTCCGGGTCCACCAGCAGGAACATGGCCTGGTGGTTGTCGAACAGGGTGCGGAACCGCTCCTCGCTTTTGCGCAGGGCCTCCAGGGCCTGTTGGCGTTCGGTGATGTCCAGGCCGTAGAGGTTCGCGTAGCCCTCGTCCATGACCACGCTCAGATCCATGGCGAAGGTCCGGTCTCCGATCTTCGCTTCGAAGCGCTGCGCCTGTCCGGTGAGGAATGCCTGGTTCACATGCCGGGCGTATGGGCCGGGCAGGGGCTTACCCACCGCTCCCGAGCAGTGGGCCAGGAAATCCCGGCTGGCCTTGTTGGCGTGGCTGACCACGAAGTCGCGGCCCACTCGCAGCACCGGGTTGGGGTTTTCGCTGGGGAAACGGGCCAGGTTGCGTATCTCCCGTTCGGCCTGTTTGCGCTCGGTGATGTCCAGGAAGGTGCCCACCGCGCCCATCACCTGGCCGTTGCTGTCCAGGAGAGGCGCGGCGCTGCCCAGGATGCTGCGGACCCGGCCGTTGGCCGGGACGATGTCCATCTCCATGTCGGTCATGTATTCGCCCCGGGCGGCCCGCTGCATGGGCAATTCGTCCAGGGCCAGCTCCCGGCCGTCCTGCAGGCTCCGGTAGGGCGGTGGGACGTGGCCCCGGGAGGGGCGGCGGGAGAGGTTGGAGCCTGGAGACTGCCCCAGGAGTTCGTAGCTGGCGGTGTTGCCCTGGATGATCCGGCCCGTCGGGTCCCGGGCAATCAGGACTGCCGCCGGGACCTGCTCCATCACCGCCTCCAGCTCCCGGGCCCGGCGCTCGGCTTCTTCCTTTGCCGACGCCAGGGCCCTGGTGCGAGTGGCCACCAGTTCTTCCAGTTCGAGGTTGGTGCGGCGCAGGACTTCCTCGGCGGCCTTGGGCAGGGTCACGTCGGCATAGGTGAGCACCGCGCCCGCCACCTCGCCCGAGGGGGAATGGTAGGGGAAGGCCTGCTTGAGGAACCAGCGGTCATCCGGAGCCCGCAGCTCCCGTGGAGGGGCGGGGGCGCCATCGACGACCGCCTGCGCCTCGTCCTGGGGGTGCGGGTCGTCGACCTTGGCCTTGATCTCGGTCAGGAGGCGGCCCTGGTCCGCTGGCGCCAGGTAGAAGAGGTCGCAGGCCTCGGGGGTGAAGCGCAGGATGCGCAGGTCCCGGTCCAGGAACACCGCGGCCAGCTTGGTGCTGGTCAGCAGGTTCTCCACGAAGGCCTTTTCCTGGGCCAGCTCGTCCACCTTGGCCGAGAGTTCGGCGTTGAGCACCGAGAGCTCCTCGTTCAGGGACTGCAATTCCTCGCGGGAGGCCTCCATCTCCTCGTTGGAGGACTGCAGCTCCTCGTTCATGCTGAGGAGTTCCTCGTTTGAGGCCTTGAGTTCCTCGTTGAGGCTCTCGTATCCCTCCACCGCCTGTTGGAGCTGGTCGTTGGCCTGTTGGAGCTCCGCCTCGTAGCGCCAGATCAGGTTCTCCTCGGAGAAGCTGTGCAGGTTCATTTCGGGCGCAGCCGCTCCGTCGGCAGGGACGTCCTCGAACATGACCAGAAGTCCCTGGAGCGAGCCGTCCTTGTCCAGTTGGGGCTCCACCACGAGATTGACCGGTTCTCCCGATTCGTTCCGGGCCTGCGCCGCGCCGGGTTCCCGGGTCTTGGCCACCGAAGCGAGCAGGGCGCGCAAGCGGAGGCGCAAGTGTTTCTTGGCCAGCTTGATGAGATCGGGATTGAGTTCGCCCTCGGGCAGCTCCAGGTAGCGGTTGGTGTTTCCGGACAGGTGCAGGATGCGCAGCCCTGGGTCCACCAGCGCCGCTGGCGGAGCGTAGCGGCGCAGCAGGGCGCGCTCCGCTGTGTCGCATGGCGAAGGGGGAGGGGACGGGTAAGGATGGCGGCCCAGGCTGGACTGCAGGCCGGAAAGGCGCAGCGGACGGCAGGGGAGGTCGACGCTGTCCCTGCCCTGGTGGCGGAATATGCGCCACTTCTTGTCCAGTGGCGTGAACTGGTCCAGATGGATGGGAAGGGCCTCGGCCGGCCCCAGGGCCAGCACTCCTCCCGGGAGCAGGGCATAGGACAGGATGGAGAGAACCCGATCCTGTATGTCCGAGGTCATGTAGATGAGGACGTTGCGGCACAGGACCAGATGCATGCGCAGGAAGGGCGGGTCCTGGAGCATGTCGTGGGGCGCGAAGATGATGTGCTCCCGCAGCTCGGGCAGCACCACCATCTCCTTGTCCGTGTTGCGGAAATAGCGGTGGGCCATCCGCGGGGGCAGCCCCTCCCGGAAGCGCAGGGGATAGACGCCCTTGCGGGCGATGGCCACCGCCTCCTGGTCGATGTCCGTGGCGTAGACCTTGAACGAGCACGCTAGGTCTTGGTTCTCCAGATAGTCGTCCAAGAGCATGGCCAGGGAGTAGGCCTCCTCGCCGGTGGAGCAACCCGCCACCCAGACCCGCAGGGTTTTCCCGGGGCCCGACTCCGGAACCAGGAGGGGCAGTACCTTGGCGCGCAGGGCAGCGAAGAAGTCCGGGTCGCGGAAAAAGCTGGTCACCCCGATGAGCAGTTCCTTGAAGAGCCGGGTGCGCTCCTCGGAGTTGGCCTCCACTTCCTTGACATAGGACTTCAGGTCGTTCAGCCCGGCCAGGAGCATGCGCTTGTGCACGCGGCGGTGGACCGTACTGGTCTTGTACCCGGTCAGGTCGTGCCCGTTGTGTTCCCGAAGCAGGACCAGGATGCGCTGCACCAGGGCATCCCGGTCCACGGACTCTTCCGGGGATCTGGCCAGGAGCGGGGAGGACAGGGCCCGCGCCAGGGCCTGGGCGAGCTGCCGGGGTTCCAGCACCAGGTCCGCCCGGCCGGTGGCCACCGCGCTCTCGGGCATGCTGCCGTGTTGGGCCGATTCCGGGGCCTGGACCAGGGCCAGCCCCCCGGCCCGGGCCAGGGCCTCCAGGCCGCTGGCGCCGTCGTTGCCCGCTCCGCTCAGGATGACGCCCGCCGCCCGGGGCCCGGCATCCTTGGCCAGCGAGAGCAGGAAGCGGTCGATGGGGTGGGGAGGCACCGCCCGCTTGGGTTTTACCAGCCGGAGCTTTCCGTGGCGCATCACCACGTCCTTGCCCGTGGGCAGGGTGTAGAGCGTGCCCGGCAGGGGCAGGGTCTCGGGGTCCAGATCCCGGGTTGGCATGGCGGTGAAGCTGGACAGCACTTCGTGCAGGCGGCTCTTGCCGTGGGTCGGAGTATGGGTCACCACCACGAAGGCGGCGGGAAGGTTGGCGGGAAGGGCCTGGAGTAGGGCCTTGAGGGCCTCGATGCCTCCGGCGGAAGCGCCGATGCCCACCACGAGGGGGAGGAGCGGGGCTTTTCGGCTGGCCTGCCCGGTCCTGGCCTTGGAGGAAACTCCGTCGGACGGGGTAGTTCGGGAGGGAGGCATGCTGTGCGGTGTCTGGTTGAAGCCTTCAAGAACGGCTAAGGGTTACAAGAAATTTTGAATATTCATTCGATTCAAATCAAGCATATCGCAAATGCGGCAGTGGGGCAAGGGGGCGGGAGAATGCAACGCAGTTTACGGGCATGAAAAAGGCCCGGTCAATGACCGGGCCTTGGTGGGACCTGCAAGGGGGGGTGGTGGAGGCGGGGGGAGTCGAACCCCCGTCCGAGAACGCTCCACACAAGACTTCTACAGGTTTAGTCCGTCTTTGCTACTGCCCCGCGCAGGCCGGCGGACAGGCCGCGCGGGGAGGTTCCGCCTGCGTTCTCGCTCCGGTCCCGACGGAAGAGGACCGGTCGCCAGTCCGAAGTGTCGTTGCCTCTTCCAGCCTATCGGACGTCGGCCGGGGAGACACTGGCATTAAGCAGCCAGAGCGTAATCGTAGTCGTTGGCAGTTGATTGCCGTGCCGCTTTTTACGAGGCCTGCGGCGCCTCGACCTGCCACCTTGGTTTCACTGTCCCCGTCGAAACCGTGGCGCCCCCTTGTCAATGAACCGTGTCCGCAAGATAAGGCTTTCCCCGGGAAAGGCAAGCCCGCGGGGAGGCCGCCGCGGGCGTGGTTTACTTTCGAACCGCGGGAGCCGAGCGCGCCCTGATCCTGCACGAGCGGCCGCCCTGCGCGCTGCCCCCGCTGTTCGACTCCCTGTGCGACTTGACTCGGCAGTACATGGAGGGAGCCAATTCCGCCCTGCGCGACCTGGACCTGGCCCGGGCGGTGGAGCTGATCGAGGGCATCATGGGCTCGGTGGACGTGAACCGCCGCCTGAACCTGGATCTCACCGAGAACATGATCGCCGAGTCCCGCCGTGTGGAGCGGGCCATCCAGGTGGTGCACATCTCCAACAAGCTGCGGCGCAGTTGCGTTTCGTGCAGCAGCCTGTGAAAAAACGCCCATGGGTTGCACGCCTGTCGATTGGGTGTACACTGACCTGTACATCGGAACAGGGAGGTACCCCATGGCCCTCGCCCCTTGCCCGCATTGCCGCCACAACGTGAACACCAGCCACCAGATCTGCCCCTACTGTGGCCAAAGCATGGCCCCTGCCAGCGTAGTCCTGGCCGGGAAGTTCCTTACCGCCGCGGAATGCGTCGGCGGATTCGCCTATTTCATCGGGCTGACCTGGCTGGCGTTGGACCCGGCCCGGCCCTTGGCCGCGGTGCTCGCCGCCGCGTTGGGCGGGGCGGCCTTCCTGGCCTGCCGCTTGTTCCGCCGCTAGACTGTCCGCTGTCGGCACTGCCGGCCCCTGGGCACGGGACATCCCGGGCCTTCTCCATCCTGCCCTCAAGAAATCGGGAACCCGCCTCATCTCATGAGGCGGGCTCTTCCGTTTGCGGCGTCTCCGGTCACGGCTCTACAGGGCGCGAAGGGGGATCGCCTCTATCCTGGCATGGTGGTTGGCTGGTCGAGAAAAAGGGACGCGCTGCTTCTTTCGGAAAAAGAGAAAAGGGGATATGCGAACTGAACTGCCATGCAAACGTGCTGGGGGTTTCCGCCGTGAGCCCCGCTCCGGAGCAGAGAATGAACAAGGAAATCAAGGAGGTCGCCTTCCAACTGGCCGTGTCCGACAAGGACCAGGCCAAGCTGGGCATTGGCGGCACGACCAAGAGCACCGAGCATCAGGTCTATTATTTCGCTGAACGCACTGCGGACGGCGGCCTGTACGTGCAGCCCCTGAACAGCAATTTTGTGCCGGCCGGGAAAAAGACCGTGGTGGAGCCGGAAACGTTTCTGGAGAACTACAAGCCCGAGCCGTTGGTCTTCTACAACCGGGTCAAGCCGGCCATGGACGCCTTGCAGCAGTCCATGGACAAGGCCGAAAAACACCTGGCCGAGAACAAGCTGGACCGGGCGGAGAAGGAGTTCAAGAAGGCCCTTGACGTGGACGGGGAGAACATCAAGGCCATCTTCGGCCTGGGAATCACCTACCTCACCGGCGGCAAGCTGGAGGACGCCGGGGAGATATTCAAGGACATCATGGCGTTGGACCTGGCCTTCGACAGTGAGCATGCCCACCTGTTCAACGAATTCGGCATAAAGATGCGCAAGACGGGCATGTTGGACAAGGCCCTGGAATACTACCAGAAGGCCCTGCGCCTCAATGGGCGCGACGAGCACCTGCACTTCAACGTGGCCCGCATCCACTACGACGCCAAGGACTATGCCAGGGCTTCCGGGTGCCTCAAGGACGCCCTGGCCATCGCCCCGGACTTCACCGAGGCCGCCAGGATGCTCAAGGCCGTGGACAAGCTCCTGGCCCAGGCCGCGGACTGAGGCCCAGTCTTACCGGCGGCTGGCCACCCGGGTAACCACCCGGATCACTTCCTCCATGTCCAAGGGCTTGGCCAGGTAGTCGTCCATGCCCGCGGCCAGGCACTTTTCCCGGTCTCCGGGCAGGGCATGGGCGGTCATGGCCACCACCGGGGTGAGGGCCTTGGCGCCCAGCGCGTCCGAGGACCGGATGGCGCGGACGGTCTCGAACCCGTCCAGCACCGGCATCTGCACGTCCATGAGAATGCAGTCGAATTCGTTTTGGGCCAGGATGTCCAGCACGTCGCGGCCGTTGCTCACCGTGGTGGCATGTGCTCCCGCACGCTCCAGGAAGCGCACCGCGGTGAGCCGGTTCACCCGGTCGTCCTCGGCGATGAGCACGCGCAGCCCCTCCAGGCTCACCCCCGTTGCCGGGGGGGCTGGCTCCGCCGCCGCGGCCTGGGTGGGGCCCCAGCCGCAGCGGAGCGTCACGTAGAAGCTCGTCCCCACCCCGACCTCGCTCTCCAGGCAGACCCCGCCGCCCAAGAGCCGCGCCAGATGGCGCACGATGGCCAAGCCGATGCCCGTGCCCTGGAATTTCCGGGTCAAGGAGCCGTCCACCTGGGTGAAGGGCTCGAAAATGGTGTCCTGCTTTTCGTCCGGGATGCCGATGCCGGTGTCGGCCACGATGATGAGCACGGTGCGCAGCGAGGGCGCGGGGGTGGCGGGCAGGATCGCAACGTGCGCCGCTATCTGTCCCTCGGGCGTGAACTTGAGCGCGTTGCTGATCAGGTTCAGGAGGATCTGGCGCACCCGGCCCGCATCCGTGAGCACCATGCCGGGAATCGCTTCGTCCACGGAACAGAGCAACTGCAACCCGCGCGCCAGGGCCTCGTGGCGCATGGCCCGGAAGACCGAGTCCAGCACCTCGCGCAGGTCGGTGGGCTCGCGGGATACGGTGAGCTTGCCCGCATCCAACTGGGCGAAGCTCAGGATGTCGTTGATGATGGTCAGCAGGCTGCGGCTGGACTCCATGGCGGTTTCCAGCAGGTCGTGCTGTTCCATCGAGGTCTGGGGATCGCCTGCCAGGAGCTGGAGCATGCCCAACACCCCGTTGAGCGGGGTGCGCAACTCGTGGCTCATGTTGGCCAGGAATTCGCTCTTGGCCTGGTTGGCGGCCTCGGCCTCCTCCTTGGCCCGGGCCACCTGGGCCAGGGCCTGCTTGCGTTCGGTGATGTCCCGCACCACGCCGAAGACCAGGGTCTCACCCAGCACCTCGGCCCCGCTCACGCTCACCTCCACGTCCAGGAGGGAGCCGTCCTTGCGGCGGTGGACCGTTTCGAACGCCTTATTTATCTCAGGAAACTTGCTGAAATTCTTGCGAATTTCAGCCTCGGTCATGGTGGCTTCGTAGTTCCAGGTGTGCAGTCCGATAACCTCCTGGGGCGGGTAGCCCAGCAGTTCGGCAAAGCGGGGGTTGGCCTCCACCACCCGGTGCTCCTGATCGATGATGACGATGCCGTCGTTGCTCTGGTCCATGAGCAGCTTGCGGCGGAGCATTTCGGTCTCCAGCGCGTTCTTGCTCCTTCTGCGCTCGGCCTGGTCCGCCTCCAGGGCCTGGGCCATGTCGTCCAGGGAGGCGGCGAGCTGGCCCAGGCTGCCTTTTTTCTCCACCAGGCCGGACCGGGCCGACAGGTCTCCGGCACCGATTCGCTGGGCCACGGCCAGCATCCGGGCCAACCGCTGGTGGATGCCGTACTTGCCCACCAGCCAGGCCAGGCTTGCGGAAAAGAGCAGGGACAGCCCGAACAGGCCCATGTACCTGTTGGTCACCTTTGCTGTGTGTCCCATGACATGCTGCTCGGGGATGGCCACGAAGACGTTGAGGTAGGGGACGTCCTCCGACCGCAGTCGCAGCCGGCGGGCGGCGATGATGCGGCGGATGCCATCCGAGCCTGTTTCCGTGAACATGGCCTGCCGCTGTACGGGTTGGAGCCGCGCCCAGACGTCGGGGGCGATGGCCTGGCCTATGGGCGCGGACTCTTTGGCAGGGTGGCGGTACAGACGCTTGCCCCGGTGGTCGCTCAGGCCCACGAAAGAGTCCGGAGGGAGTTGGGCTTGATCGAAGATGGTGGACAACTCCAGCAGAGGCAGAGAGGCGAGCACCACCCCGGCCAGCCGGCCCTTGCTGTCGCGCACCGGGTTGGCGAAGGGGAGAATCTGGACCCTGCTGACCCGGCCGATGGAATACTCGCCCACGGCGAACGCGCCAGTGGCCATGGCCTCGATGAATTCCCTGCGGGTGGCCAGGTTCTGCCGGGTGAAGGGCAGGGCCGAGGCCAGGGCTTCCCCGTTGGCGTCGAGCAGGGCGAAGTTCGCATAGTTGGGATTGGCGTCCAGGGCGTGCCGGAACAAGGTGTTGCAGGCCGCGGTGTCCATGGTCCGGACCTCCCTGGCCTGGGCCAGGGTGGCGAGGATTTTCCGGAGCCGCAGGACCTCCGCCTCCTGTTGCCCTGCATAGAATTCCGCCAGCCGCATGGTGGTTTGCTGGGCATGGAGGTATTCGTCCTGGCGGCGGTCCAGCCCGGACAATAGGACCACGCCCAGGGCCGGGAGCACGCCCGCCAGCACCACCAACAGGAGGTTGAGGCGCACGGAACTGGGAAACTGGAGCCGCATGTACGTCGGTCGGTTTGTCCGGGTGGGGTGTTGTCCTCCACAGCATGCAGGCGTGCGGCGGAGGAGAATGCGGACAAGTATAAATGAAGGGGGGAATTACGGCAACATATGGCGGGAACTGGGCAATGCGTCCGAACGCCTTGCTACCAAAGAAAAAGGCCCCGGAAACTCGGGGCCTTGTCATTTCAGGTGGTAGCTAGGGAGGGACTTGAACCCCCGACACTGCGGGTATGAACCGCATGCTCTAACCAACTGAGCTACCTAGCCACGCCAACGGGAAGGCGGTCAATAGTACCTTTTGCCCCAAAACGCAAGGGGCGGGGAAGGGGATATTTACCCCTTCCAGAAGAGCAGGACAAGGGGGGCCAGCACCAGTCGATACACGGCAAAGGGGCGCAGGGTCCAGGTGGACACCAGGCCCACGAACCACTTCACCGCCAGCCAGGCGGACGCGAAGGACACCGCGAACCCTACGGCGAACAGGGGCAGGTCCGCGACGGCCAACAGCGACCAGCTCTTGTAGAGCTCGTATCCGGTGGCCGCGGCCATGATGGGTACGGCGGCGATGAAGGAGTATTCCGCGGCCAGGCCGCGCTTGCAGCCCAGGAGCATGCCGCCCATGATGGTGGCGGCCGAGCGCGAGAATCCGGGCCACAAAGCCAGGCACTGGAAGAGCCCGATCCCCAGGGCCAGGGCCGGGGTCATCTGGTCCAGGGTGAAGAAGCGGGACTTGGAGCGCCTGGCCTCCACCGCGAAGATGGCCAACCCGCCCACTGCCAGGGCGATGGCCACGGTGGTCGGGCCGAACAGGTGCTCGTGGATGAGCTTGCGGGTCGCCAGGCCCAGCAGGCCGGCGGGCAGGGAGGTCAGGAAGAGCAGCCACAGCCCGCGCATGCCGGAGAACGCCTGGTGGGGCCGGGGCAGGGCCAGGCCCAGGAATCGCGGCCAATACAGGGCCACCACCGCCAGGATGGCGCCCAGTTGGATGACGATCTCGAAGGCCTCGGCCTTGGGGCCGGTGAAGCCCAGCAGGTGGCCTGCCAGGATGAGGTGGCCGGTGGAGGAGACCGGAAGGAATTCGGTGATGCCTTCCACGAGGCCCAGAACCAGGGCGAGGACGAGGGCGGGGAGCAGGGTTTCCATGGGGTGTCTGAGGGGGGTTGAAGTGGGGGCGGGCCGGTCCCGCAGGTAGCCCAACCCGGCGCAAGTTGCAAGGCCCCTGGCTTTGCGGTAGGTACGGGCCGGCCGCCGCGTTCCCCGCGGCGCGCCCAACCACGGGAGGAACCATGGCCACCATCATGCCCAAGAGCGAATTGGCCCGGAAGGCCCTGGCCTGGATCTCCGCGGAGCGGGCCGACACCGGCAAGCCGGTGCAAAAGCTCATCGAGGAGGCGTGCGTGCGCTTCAACCTCGGCCCCAAGGACGCCGAGTACCTGCAGCGCCAGCTCACCGACTCCCAAAACCCCTCCGAGATCTGCTGAGAATGCGCCCCCAGACCAGGCCCAGGCTTTCCGCCCTGGTCCACCGCCGCATCTTCCGGGAACTGGCCTTCCTGTTCTCGCTGTGCGCCAGTGCGCTCTTGTCCCTGCTGCTCATAGGCAGGCTGCTCCAGTTGCGCGAGCTGTTCATCACCCAGAGCCTGAACCTGGGCGATCTCCTGCGGCTGTTCTTCTACCTCTCCCCGTTCTTCCTGCTGCTCATCATCCCCATCGCCTGCATGCTGGCGGTGTTCCTCACCTTCTTGCGCATGGGCACGGACCGGGAACTCACCGCGCTCAAGGCCGGCGGGGTGTCCCTGTACCAGCTTTTGCCCGCGCCTGCGGCCTTCTGCCTGCTGGGCGCCCTGGCCACGGCCTTCGTGTCCATGTACGGGGTGTCCTGGGGCATGTCCCGGTTCCGCACCACGGTGTTGGACCTGGCCCGCACCAAGACCCAACTGGTGCTCCAGCCCGGGGTGTTCAACCGCGACTTCCCCGGGCTCATGGTCTTCGCCCGCAAGGTGGACAGCCAGGCCGGAGTGCTCTCTGAGGTGCTGGTGCAGGACCGCACCCGCAAGGGCATCACCGCCACCATCCTGGCCCCCGCAGGCTCGGTGCGCACCGATTCGAAGCAGGGGGAGATACTGTTCCAACTCCAGGACGGCTCCATCTACCGCCAGGAAAAGGACGGGGTCTCGGTCCTGGCCTTCGGCGAGTACAAGGTGCGGCTGGACCTTTCCAAGCTGGTGCACGGCTACGACCTGGGCGAGGTGCGGCCCAAGGAGATGTCCTTTGGCCGGCTCCTGGAGTTGGAGTCCACCCCGGGCCTGGCCGAGACCTTCGGGGCCAATTTCGCCCGCAAGGTGGAGGTGGAGAAGCACCTGCGCCTGGCCATGCCCTTCGCCTGCCCGGTGCTGGGGCTCTTCGCCCTGCCCATGGCCTGCGCCTTCGGCGGCCTGCGCCAGCAGTGGGGCCTGCTCCTGGCCATGGGCTTCTTCCTGTTCTACTATTCCCTGCTTTCCCTGGGCAGGGCCACGGGTGAGGCCGGCAGCATGGCCCCGGCCCTGGGCCTGTGGCTGCCCAACCTGCTTTTCGCCCTGGTGGGAGCGGCCGGCCTGCGCATGACCGTGCGCGAGGACTGGCCCCACCTGGCGGACCAGCTCTCCCATATTCCCTTGCCCTCCTGGATGCGGCGCCGTGGGCACGCTCGATAAGTACCTGGCCCGCCAGAACCTGGCGGCCATGCTCACCTGCCTGGGCATCGGGGTGGGGCTCTACCTGCTCTCCGACGTGTTCGACCGCCTGGACGATTTCCTGGAAGCCGGCCTGGGCTTGGGCACGGTGCTCACCTATTTCGTGGTGAAGATCCCGCTCATCGTGTCCCAGATCCTGCCCGCGGTATTCCTGGTGTCCATGGTCATCCAACTGGGCATGATGGCCCGCAGCCGGGAGCTGTTGGCCCTACGTGCCGGGGGCGTGACCTTCGGCCGGCTGTGCGCCTTCTTCCTGGTGTACGCCGGGGCCTGGTGCCTGGCGCAGCTGGCCGTGGCCCAGGTGGTGGGGGTGTATGGCGAGGCCGCGGCCAACCGCATCTGGGCCGAGCAGGTGCGCCAGCGCAAGGTGGAGCGCATGGAGTTGCCCAACCTCTGGTTCCGGGAGGGCTCCTACGTGGTGGAGTTGGCCCGGGCCTGGCCCGGCCGGGGCGAGGCCGAGGGGGCCATGCTCCTGGAGGTGGCCCCGGACGGCCGCAGCATCCACCGCATCATCACCGCCCAGAAGGTGCAGGCCGAGCCCGGCCGTTGGACCTTCTCCCAGGTCCAGGTGCTGGACCCGGACACCTTCACCTACGATCCCCAGGACGCCCTGGTCCTGCCCCTGAACCAGGATCTCAAGTCTTTCCTGGCCATCGATCCCAACGTGGATCCGGCCTCCCTGCCCATGTGGAAGCTGTCCGCGGTCATGGACCGGCTGGCCGCCTCGGGCTCCAACGTGGAGCGGCTGCGCACCGCCTGGCACATGAAGTGGTCCTACGCCTTCTCCCTGGCGGCCATGGCCCTCATCGCCCTGGCCCTGGCCACCATGTGGGAGAACGTCTACCTGAACCTGGGCCTGTCCCTGGCGCTCACCTTCGCCTACTACGCGGTGTTCATGCTGGGGGTCACGGCCGGGCAGAAGGGCCTGCTCCCGGCGGTGTTGGGGGCATGGCTCGGCAACATCCTGTTCGCGACCCTGGCCGGGGCCAGGCTGTGGTGGGTGGTCAGGCCGTCGCTGTCGGGCCGGCTCCCCCGGCCGCGGCGCTGAGCGCGGCCCACAGGGCCTCGATCCCCAGGCCGGTCTTGGACGACACCACCAGGGGCTGGGAAGCGCCCGGGAGCAGGGCGGCCCATTGCCGGCGGAGCAGGGCCACCTCGGCCTGTTTGCACTTGTCCGCCTTGGTCAGCACCGCCAGGATGGGGATTCCCGCCCGGGCCAGGTAGCCCACCATGTCCACGTCCAGGCGCTGGGGCGGCAGGCGGCTGTCCACGAGCACCGCCACCGCGCGCAACTGGTTGTTTCCCTTCAGGTATTTCTCGATGAGCCCGGCCCAGGCCGCGCGTTCGGTCTTGGCCGCCTTGGCGTAGCCGTAACCGGGCAGGTCCACCAGGTAGAAGTTCCCCGGCGTCACGGTGAAGAAGTTCACGCTGCGGGTCTTGCCCGGGGTTGAGCTCACCTTGGCCAGGGCCTTGCGGCCGGCCAGCCGGTTGATGAGCGAGGACTTGCCCACGTTGGAGCGGCCGGCCAGGGCCACCTGGGGCAGGGGAGAGACCGTGAGCTGGTCCTTGGTGTAGGCCGTGCAGGCCAGGTCGAGGGTGTAGCGCATGGGGGCACCTCTAGCCTAGGCCGCGCTGTTTGCCAACTCAAAGGGAAAAGGGTAGAGAGGGTGCGGCCCGGCTCCGGGAGGCTTTATTTCGGCCTCGGCCGGGCATTGGGGGGTAATCATGGCTGCATGCAGGATTCTGGTGCTCAACGGCCCCAACCTCGGCCATCTGGGCAAACGCCAGCCCGAGATATACGGATCCCAGGGCATGGCCGAACTGCCCGACATGGTGGCCGGGATGCTGGGAGAGAACGCGTCCGACGTGGAGTTGGGCTTCTACCAGGCCAACGGCGAGGGCGCGCTCATCGACCGGCTGGAACAGGCCCGGGAAGAGGGCGTGTGCGGCGTGGTGCTGAACGCCGGGGCGTACACCCACACCAGCCTGGCCCTGGCCGACTGCCTGGCCTGGATCGGCATCCCCTGCGTGGAGGTCCACCTGTCCAACATCCTGGCCCGGTCCGAGGAGCGGCACGTGAGCCGCATGGCCCGGCACTGCATCGGGGTCATCTCCGGCTTCGGCCTGGAGTCCTACGCCCTGGCCGTACTCGCCCTCTACCGCCGCCTGGTCGGCGAAGAGAAATAGAAAGCAATTTTCGGAGGATACATGCTCTCAACCACGGATTTCCGCAACGGACTCAAGATCGAACTGGACGGCACGCCCTACGAGATCGTGGAGTTCCAGCACTTCAAGCCCGGCAAGGGCGGGGCCATGGTGCGCACCAAGCTGCGCAACCTGCTCAACGGCCGGGTGGTGGACAACACCTTCCGCTCCGGCGAAAAGGTGGGCAAGCCCGACCTGGAGGTGCGCACCATGCAGTACCTCTACCGCGACGCCGAGGACTTCGTGTTCATGGACATGACCACCTACGAGCAGCTCAACGTCACCGACGAGCAGACCGGGGGCAAGGGCGGCTATCTCAAGGACGGCCAGGAGGTGAAGGTCATGCTCTACCGGGGCAATCCCCTGAGCCTGGACCTGCCCGCCGCGGTGATCCTCAAGGTGACCCAGACCGAGCCCGGGGTGCGCGGCGACACCGTGAGCGGGGCCAGCAAGCCGGCCCAGCTCGAGACCGGCATCTCCGTGAACGTGCCCCTGTTCGTGAACGAGGGCGACGACGTGAAGGTGGATACCCGCACCGGGCAATACCTGAGCCGCGGGTAGCGCCGCACTCGCACGATGCCGTCGGGTTTTTTGGGGATAAAAAAAGTTATGATTCCGGAGTGCTGTGTGGTACATCAGTGTCGCTTCGCACTGCGGGCGCGAGACGAGTAGCGAATGAGGGGGGCCGCGCGGCCCCCCTGTGCGTTGCAAACCCGAGCGAGGCGGGAGGACGACCCTGGAAGGACGCAAGCTTTTCCGCGAGATGGTGGGACTCATGGTCCTGTTCTGGGCCGTGCTCCTGGCTGTGAGCCTCTTCACCCACGATCCCGGGGACCCCAGCCTGAACACCGTGGTGAGCCGGGGCTACCAGGTGAAGAACGCCGCCGGGGTGGTGGGCGCGTACCTGGCCGGTCTGTTGGCCGATATCTGCGGGGCCGGGGCGTTCCTCTTTCCCCTGGGCTTCGGGGTGGCCGGCCTGGGCTGCTTCGTGCGTCGGCTCATGCCCGCCTGGTGGCAGTGGCTGGGCTTCGTGGTGTTCCTGCTCACGGTGTCGGGCGGCGCGGCCTCGGACTGGGGCCTGGCCCACACCGGCCTGGCCGGCATCGCTGGTGGCGGGTTCCTGGGCAAGGTGCTGCACGCCGCGGCGCTTCGGCTCTTCCAGCCCACCGGGGCCTTCATCCTCTGGCTCTTCGCCCTGATCGCCGGCACCCAGCTCATGCTGGGCCTGCTCTGGGCCTCCCTGTTCCGCAGCCTGGCCCAGCGCTTGGCCGCCTCTCGCGCCAAGGGGCGCGAAAAGCGGGAGCAACGCCGGGCCGAAGCCGCCTTCAAGGCCGAGGAGCGCGCTGCCGCCAAGGCCGCGGCCCGGGAGGAGAAGCAGGCGGCCAAGGCCGCCGCGTCGGCCGAGAAGGCCGCAATCCAGGCCGAGAAGGCCGCGGCCAGGCCGTCCTTCCTGGACCCGACCCCTGACCCTGCGCCCCGTCTTGCCGCGGACCCCCGTCTTGCGCCGCAGGAGCTGCCCCCGGACGATGACGAGCCCCCGGTGTTCCGCAGCCTGGAGCAGTTGGCGGACGGCGGATTTACGCCCGCCGCCCCGCAACCGGAGCCTGCTCCTTCCGTCCCTGCGTCTGGGCCCACGGCCGGGGAGGGCGACGGCGAAACCTGGATTCCTCCCTGGGAGCGCGCGTCCGCGTCCGCGGCCCCGGTGTCCAGGCCGGCTCCCCGCACCGAGCCGCACAAGCCGGCGGCCCCGGGTCTCACCGTGCGCAAGGAGCCCAAGTCCGCGCCGGCCCCGGTTCAGGAAGCCGCCCCCCTGCCCAAGCCGGGCAAGGACGGCAAGACCCCGCCCCCGCCCCTGGAGTTCCTGGCCCCGGCCCCGCCCGACGCGGCCGCGGCCGAGAACCGCGAGGAGCTCAAGGCCCAGTCCGAGCGGCTCATCGCCTGCCTGGCCGACTTCGGCATCCAGGGCGAGGTGCGCGACGTGGTGCCCGGGCCGGTGGTCACCATGTTCGAGGTCAAGCCTGCGCCCGGGGTCAAGATCAGCCGCATCGAGAACCTCTCCGACGACTTGGCCCTGGCCCTCAAGGCCACGGCGGTGCGCATCGTGGCCCCCATCCCGGGCCGCGACACCGTGGGCGTGGAGATTCCCAACAAGGTCCGCAAGACCGTGTGCCTGCGCGAGGTCATGGAATCCCCGGCCTTCGCCAAGTCCGCCTCGCTGCTGACCCTGGCCCTCGGGCAGGACATCTTCGGCAAGCCGGTGTGCGCGGACCTGGCCCGCATGCCCCACCTGCTGGTGGCCGGGGCCACGGGCCAGGGCAAGAGCGTATGCCTCAACTGCCTGCTCATGAGCTTCCTGTACAAGGCCCGGCCGGACCAGGTGAAGCTGCTCCTGGTGGACCCCAAGCGCATCGAGTTGTCGGTGTACGAGGATCTGCCCCACCTGGTGCACCCGGTGGTCACGGACATGTCCCTGGCCAAGAACGCCCTGGACTGGGCGGTGTACGAGATGGAGCGCCGCTACGAGTCCATGGCCCGGCTCGGGGTGCGCAACATCGAGGGATTCAACAGCAAGCTGGCCAAGGGGCCGGAGAACCTGCCCCCGGACGCGGCCGAGTTCACGCCGTTGCCGTACCTGGTCATCGTCATCGACGAGATGGCCGACCTCATGCTCACCGCGCGCAAGGAGGTGGAGACCTCCATCGTGCGTCTGGCCCAGCTTGCCCGGGCCGCGGGCATCCACATGATCCTGGCCACCCAGCGGCCCAGTGTGGACGTGGTCACCGGCCTGATCAAGGCCAACTTCCCCAGCCGCATCGCCTTCACCGTGACCTCGCCCCAGGACTCGCGCACCATCCTGGACACCGTGGGCGCCAACCAGTTGCTGGGCCGGGGCGACATGCTGTTCAAACCCGGCGGCGGCCGCAACGAGCGGGTGCACGGGGCCCTGGTGAGCGAGGACGAGATCGGCCAGGTCATCAGCTACTGGAAGGAGCGCGAGGCCCCGGCCTACGAGTTGGATTTCGGCTCCTGGTCGGCCGACCCCTCGTCCGACGGCGGGGACGGCGGGGCAGGGGGGGGCGACGCCGAGGGCATTGCCGACGACCCGGTCTATCCCGAGGCCCTGGACTTCGTGATGCAGCAGGGCAAGGCCAGCATCTCGCTCATCCAGCGCCGCTTCCGCATCGGCTTCAACCGCGCCGCCCGCTTCGTGGAGCAGATGGAACGCGACGGCCTCATCGGCCCGGCCGACGGCAGCAAGCCGCGGCTGGTCATCAAGGGGAGGGAGTAACCCAGGAGCGTTGCCGGAGTTCACGGCCGGTCCCGGCCAGGGTGGTTCAACCCGGACGAGGAGGCAGCGTGCCTATATTCTTGCGGAATTTCCATGGATTAAGGATGGCGGTGGGGATGGTCCTGGCCCTGGGCCTGGCCTCCTGCGCCCCGGCCACCGGAGCCAAGTCCCCGGCTGCGCCGCCGGCTCCGGCCGCGTCCGCGGCGGTGCGGCATCCGCTCCAGCTTGCGGACCTGCCCCAGGAACTGGGCGGGTTGGTCCAGGGTGCGGCCAAGACCTCCGAGACCCGTGAACTGGGCGTGTCCGTGGTCTATGTCGGGCCGGGATTGGAGGCCACGGTGTACCTCTACGACGCCGGAATCAAGGATATTTCCGAAGAGCTGGGAGACCCTGCCGTGGTCAGCGAGTTCCAGGACTCCCTCAACGGGTATTCCATGTGGGTTCAGGCCGGGTGGGCCAGGGACGTGGTGGTGCGGGATTCCTACGTGCTGCAGAACGCCGGCCGGCCGCAGTTCTTGTGCGCGGAGCTGGAGATCGACGCCAAGTCCGGGTACAAGGATTCCTACCTCTTCCTGGCCACGCACCAGGGCCAGTTCGTCAAGGTGCGGGTGATCGGCGTGGCGGATAAGGCGTCCAAGGCCCGGGCCATCGGCTTTGCCCGGGAACTGGGCCGCATCCTGCGGCCGGAGGCCGGGCAGTGAACATTCTCGTCATCCTCGGCCATCCCCGGCCGGGCAGCTTCAACCACGCCATTGCCCAGGCCGTGACAGGAATCCTAAAAGACGCGGGCCACGCCGTGACCCTGCGCGACCTGTGCGCCGAGGGGTTCGACCCGGTGCTGCCCGTGGAGGAGATTCCCAAGGACGCGGTGCTGCCCCCGGACGTCCGGGAGCACTGCAACCTGCTGGCCGCGGCGGACGGGCTCATCATCGTGCACCCCAACTGGTGGGGCCAGCCGCCGGCCGTGCTCAAGGGCTGGGTGGACCGGGTGGTGCGGCCTGGCGTGGCCTACGAGTTCCTGGAAGGGGACGGGGGCGAGGGCGTGCCCGTGGGCTTGCTCAAGGCCAAGGCCGCGGTGGTGTTCAACACCTCCAACACCCCGGTGCAGCGCGAACGGGAGGTCTTCGGCGACCCCCTGGAGCGGCTGTGGCGCGACTGCATCCTGGCCTTTTCCGGCATCCCGCGCTTCGAGCGCCGCATGTTCGGCGTGGTCTGCACCAGCATCCCGGAAGAGCGCGCCGCTTGGCTGGACGAGGCGCGCGACCTGGCGGCCCGGGTCTTTCCCGCCTAGCTCATTCCTTCCACTCGTACCGGAACGGGCACTCCTTCCCACCCTCGGCGATGGTGGCGGGGCGGGTCATGCGCAGGTGGGGGGAGTAGCCCGCCGCGAAATGGATGTCGCGCAAGCAGGAGAGGAGATAGGGCAGGGGGGACGTGAGCCCCATTTCCTTGTACATCTCGGCATAGCCGCAACGGGTCACGGCCACGGAGAGCACGTTGCCGTCCAGGTGCGGCCCCTGGGTTTCAAGCGCGCCGCCCTCGGTCCAGCGGGCGATGACTGTGGCGAAGTGTTCCAGGCTGGGGCCACCCGGGGCCGTCGCGGCGAAGGCCCGGCCCGCAGCCCGGGCGTCCTCGGCCACAGCCCGCTCGATGTGCGCAGCGGCCTGGTCGGCAGGCATGGCCTCGCACAGGGCGTCGTACACGCGCTTCAGCATGGCCGCCTCGATGCGGCGGCGTTCGATCTGGGGCAGGGCAACGGGCATGGCGCACCTCTGGCGTTCTTTCCGGCATGTCGCCATGCCGTGGCAGCAACTCGTTGTCAACTAAGGATTTTATCCGAAAAAACGCAAGCGCTTTTTGAAACTGGTGGCAACTCCCCCCCTTTGCAAACCCAAGGCAATTGCCGCATACTGCCCATGGAAACTTGAAGCTTCACATGAGCTTTGCCGTAAATCCCGCTGCCCAGGCAGCACCCCCGAGGAGACGCCATATGCGCCATCTGCGCGCCATTGTTACTTTTTTTCTTTTCCTTTCACTTCCTCTTCCGGCCCTGGCCGGGGAGACCGCTGCGAACATGCAGCGCCAGTACGAGGCCCTGACCAGTTTCACCGCGGACTTCGTGCAGACCCTGACCAATGTCCAGACCGGGGAGAAGGAGGTGCGCAAGGGGACCATCGCCTTCCGCCAGCCCGCCCTGGTGCGCTGGGACACGGTGTCGCCCGAGAAGCAGCTCCTGGTGGTGGGAGACAAGGCGGTGTGGGACTTTTACGCGGACGAGAAGGCCGCGTACAAGTACCCGACCTCGGACGTGCTCTCGTCCAAGACCATGCTCCGCTTCATCTCGGGCAAGGCCCGGCTGGAGCAGGACTTCTACGTGACCGAGCATCCCGAGAAGGACGGCCTGCTGGAGATGGAGCTGGTGCCCAAGGAGGCCGAACCCGGCCTGGTGCAGGCCACGGTATGGGTGACGCCCGGCACCTACATGCTCTACCGGGTGCTGCTGGTGGACTTTTACGGCAACAAGAACGACCTGTCCCTGGACAACCTGCTCCTCAACCCGGATCTGCCCCGGTCGGACTTCGAGTTCAGCCCGCCCGGCGGGACCCAGATCTTCGACAACACCAAGAAATAACAGGCGTTACGTCAGAATTTCGCGGGCGGCCCGCACCACCTGCGCGGTGAGCCGGTCCAGCCGGCCGGTGCGCAGGCCCCAGGCGTGCCAGTACAGTGCCGCGGCCTCGGCCCGGCCCGGGGCCAGGTCCACGAGCGAGCCCGCGGCCAGCCGGGACTTCGCCTGGAGTCCGGGAACCATGCCGTAGGCCAGGCCCGCGGCCACCAGTTCCAGGAACTGTTCGGACGAGGGCAGGTAGTGGGCCGGGAATTTGGCCTCCTGGCCCAGGAGCCCGGCCAGGAACCGGGCGTGCATGCGGTCTTTGCGGTTGAAGACTACGGCCGGAGCGCGCCCGGCCGCCTCCAGGTCCAGCCCGGACGGGAACCAGCGCGCCGCAAAGTCCGGGGTCGCCAGGCACAGGTAGTCCATGCGGCCCAGGGCCAGGCAGCGGCAACCCTGCAAGGGCTCGGCCCGCGTGCCCAGGCAGGCGGCCACGGTCCCGTCGCGCAGCAGTTCATGGGACAGGTCCTGGTCCTCCACGCTCACGTCCAGGAGCACCTGCTCCGCCTCCAGGAAGGGCCGCACCGCTCCCAGGAACCAGGTGGCCAGGCTGTCCGCGTTCACCCCCACCCGTAGGGTGGCCCACTCCTGCTCCGGCTCCCGGGCGAGACCCCGGGACAGGTCGTCCTCCAACTGGCCCACCTTGAGGAAGTGCTCCACCACCCGCTGCCCCTCGGCCGTTGCCCGGGGAGGGGATGACCGCACCACCAGGAGCGTTCCCAGGGCATCCTCCAGGCTCTTCACGCGCTGCGACACCGCGGGCTGGGTCAGGTGCAGGGCGCGCGCCGCGCGGTCGAACCCGCCCTCCAGCACCACCGCGGCCAGGGCCTCTACCAGTCGATAATCAAACATGGCCGATCATTAGCAATGCTAATGAAACATTTCAACAATCAATTTCACGAATGAACGGGCCTGACCTATGGTGCCCCCACAAGGAGGAACCATGGTCGGCGCGTATCTTTCCGGACTGGGCGTGGGACTCGGGCTCATCGTGGCCATCGGCGCGCAGAACGCCTTCGTGCTGGCGCGGGGGGTGCGGGGCAACCACCACTTCGCCGTGGCCGGGGTCTGCTCCCTGTGCGACCTGGTGCTCATCGCGGCCGGAGTGCTGGGCCTGGGCGCGGCCGTGGCCTCGCATCCCGGATTGGCGGCCGTGGCCGGATGGAGCGGGGCGGCGTTCCTGTCCTGGTACGGTTTCCTGGCCCTGCGCGCGGCCCTGCGGCCCCGGGGCCTGGCCGCGCAGGAGGACGGCGAGCTGTCCCGCAACGCCGCCGTGGCCACCGCCCTGGCCGTGTCCCTGCTCAATCCCCACGTGTACCTGGACACCGTGGTGCTGTTGGGCAGCGTGAGCGGGTCGTTTCCGGGCGGGGAGCGGTGGCTCTTCGGCCTGGGCGCGGGCTCGGCCTCGGTGCTGTGGTTCTTCGGCCTGGCCCTGGGCGGCCGGGCCCTGGCCCCGCTCTTCGCCCGCCCCATGGCCTGGCGGCTGCTGGACGCGGCGGTCTGCCTCACCCTCTGGGGCGTGGCCCTGTCCCTGGCGCGCTCCGCCTGGGCCGGTGGTTTCTGAGAGGAGATTTTTTAGAAATCACAAGTGGTTTCTTTGGGATGGCGTGGCGCTCTCACTGGCGGAGACCGCCTGGGCAGGAGGATTCTAGAGGCCAACTGCCTTGCGCAGGGCGGCCAGTTCTTTTTCCGTGAGGGATCGGACCTCGCCGGGCTTGAGCTTGCCCAGTTCCAGCGGCCCCAATCCTACCCGTTGCAATTTGAGGATGGTGAGCCCCAGGTCGCGGCACATGCGCCGGATCTGGCGGTTCAGGCCCTGGCCCAGGACCAGGCGCAGCACCGTGGCGCCCGCGACGGTGGACAGCACCTCGGCCCGGGCCGGGGCCAGGCGCTCGCCCTCGGCCAGGGTCATGCCCGCGCGCATGGCGGCCAGAGCCGTATTCGGGATTTGGCCGCGCACCGTGACCGTGTAGGTGCGGGCCAGGTGGTGGCTGGGGTGGGTCAGGCGGTTGCACAGTTCGCCGTCATCGGTGAGCAGCAACAACCCCTCGGAAAAGAAGTCCAACCGGCCCACGTGCACCAGGCGGCGGTTCGCGTACTGTTTCGGAAGCAGGTCGAACACCGTGGCCCGGCCCTCGGGGTCCCTGGCCGTGGTCACGGTGCGCACCGGCTTGTGCAGCATGAGGGTGAGGTGGCCTGTTTCGGCAGTGGCCAGGGCAACGGGCTTGCCGTCCAGGGTCACCGTGTCCCGGGCCGGGTCCACGGACTGGCCGGGCGTGGCCGGAACGCCGTTGACCAGCACCCGGCCCGCTGCCACCAACTCGTCCGCGGCGCGGCGCGAGGCCACGCCGGCTGCGGCCAGGGCCTTGTTGATGCGCACGAAGGACGGCGTACCGCCGGCCGGGGAGGGGGCAGGGGAGGGGGATTTCGCCGGCCCGGCCTTGCGGGCCGGGCCGGTACGCGACGGTTTGGGCGGCATGCGCCCGGGGTTACACCTGGATGACCTTGGAGGCAAGCTGGAGGCTGGTGACCACGTCGAGCATGTTGGTGGTCTCGCCCACCTGCTTCTGCTCCAGGAGCCCGAAATGGGTCAGGCAGGTGCCGCAGACCAGGATGGACACCCCGGCCTCGTGCAGGGCCAGGAGCTTGTCCAGCACCGGGCTGCCGGCCACGGCCAGCTTGACCCCGGCGTTCACCAGGATGATGCGCCATAGCTCCTTGCCCAGTTCGGGCAGCGTGCCCAGGAAGTTGAACATGAGCTTGCCGCCCAGGTCGTCGTCCCCCCGGCCCATGGCGTCCGAGGTGATGAACACCGCCACCTTGCTGTTCAGGCGGGCCATGTCCGCGTCGGACATGGGCGCGCAGTCGCAGGCCGGTGCGCCCGCAGCCGGGGCCGGGGCGTCGCCCGAGGCCGCGCCCACCACCTTCCACTGGTTGCCCTCGCGCTCGGTGCGCACCGTATAGCCGCGCGTGCCCAGGAAGCGGGATACGTTCTCCTTGGCCGCGTCGTTATCCACCAGCACGGCCACCTCGGCCGGGTTTTCGTTGTCAAGGCATTGCTTGCATTGTAAGACGGGCTGCGGGCAGGGCAGCCCGGCGCAGTCCAGGGTCCGGGGCATGGCTTGACTCCTCGTGTTTTTGTGTTCCATACACCCCTGTCCGGCCCGCAGGCCAATCGAAACCATCTATGATTTCCGGGTATTCCCATTAACTGATTTGATGCGAGGGGTGCGTGGGGTCCGACAGCAAGTTATCGGCCATGAAGAGCCTGCCGCTGCTCAAGCGCTGCCTGGGCTATTTCCTGCCGCACAAGGTGCGCATCATCGTGGCCGTGGTCTCCATGACCATCGTGGCGGCCATGACCGGCGCGGCGGCCTACCTGGTCAAGCCTGCGTTCGACGACATCTTCGGCAAGCGGGACCAGGCCGCGCTCCTGCTCATCCCCATGGCCTACGTGGCGGTCTTCGCGTTCAAGGGGGTGTTCCGCTACCTCCAGAACTACGAGATGCGCCTGGCCGGGCTCAAGGTCCTGGAGACCCTGCGCAACGAGTTGCATGCCAAGATGATCCGCCTGCCGGTCCGCTTTTTCGAGGACAACCAGGTGGGCATGCTCATGAGCCGGATCATCATGGACGTGAACCAGATCCGCAACAGCCTGCCCTCCCTGGTCATGCTGGTGCGGCAGGTGCTGGAGATGGGCTTCCTCATCGCGGTGGCCTTCTACCAGGACCCCTTCCTGGCCACCATGGCCCTGGTGGTGCTGCCCCTGGCCGTGTACCCCATCGTGTACTTCGGCAAGAAGCTGCGCACCATCGGCCGGCGCAACCAGAGCAAGATCGCGGACATCTCGGTGCTGCTCCAGGAGGTCTTCTCCGGCATCCGGGTGGTCAAGGCGTTCGCCAACGAATCCCGCGAGGACAAGGCGTTCTCGGGCCAGAACCGCAAGCTGGTGGACATCGCCCGCAAGGAGGTGGTGTACTCCGAGTTGTCCTCGCCCATCATGGACCTGGTGGGCGCGTTGGGCACGGCCTTCGTCATGTGGTACGGCGGGTCCAAGGTCATCGCCGGCGAGACCACGCCCGGGTCCTTCTTCTCCTTCATCGTGGCCGTGGGCCTGCTCTACGAGCCCTTCAAGAAGTTCAACAGCGCCAACATGGACATCCAGCGCGCCCTGGCCGGCGCGGAACGGGTGTTCGAGATCCTGGACTCCCCGGGCATCGCCGTGGAGCAGGGCGGGGCCGAGGCCTTTGCCCCGCCCTTCGAGGAACTGCGGCTGGAGGGGGTGAGCTTCACCTATCCCGGCTGCCCGACCCCGGCCCTGGACCAGGTGGACCTCACGGTCAAGGCCGGCCAGCGGGTGGCGCTGGTGGGGCCGTCGGGCGCGGGCAAGTCCACCCTGGCCAACCTGCTGCCCCGGTTCTACGATCCCGAAGCCGGCCGCATCGTGCTGAACGGCCGGGACCTCAAGGACTACACCCTGGACAGCCTGCGCCGAAACATGGGCATGGTGTCCCAGGACGCCTTCCTGTTCAACGCCACGGTGCGGGAGAACATCGCCTACGGCCAGGCCGAGGTGGACCAGGACGCGGTGGAGGAGGCCGCCCGCGCGGCCTATGCCCACGAGTTCGTCACCGCCCTGCCCGAGGGATACGGGACAGTGCTCGGGGAGCGGGGGGTCAAGATCTCCGGCGGCCAGAAGCAGCGCCTGACCATAGCCCGCGCCCTGCTCAAGAACCCGCCCCTGCTCATCCTGGACGAGGCCACCAGCGCCCTGGACACCGAGAGCGAACGCATCGTGCAGTTGGCCCTGGAGAACCTGATGCAGAGCCGGACCTCGGTGGTCATCGCCCACCGCCTGTCCACTGTGCTCTCCGCGGACGTGATCGTGGTGATGGAGGCAGGCCGGGTGGCGGCCCAGGGCACCCACGCCGAACTGTTGGAGACCTGCCCGCTCTACGCCCGGCTCTACGCCATGCAGTTCAACGAGGCCGCTCCGGAGACCGGTCCGGCCTGCCGGGGCTGAGCGTGCGCATCGCGCCCGAGCGCATCGCTCCGGTCCTGTACTGGACCTTCCGGGCCTGGAAAACGACCCTGCGCTCCCGCGAGTCCAACCTGGAGCCCATCCAACGCATCTGGGCCCAGGGCGGGCGCGTGGTCTTCGCCTGCTGGCACAACGAAATCTTCGCCTGCACCAACGGCCTCGGGGACAAGCGCCTGGTGACCATCGTCAGCGCCTCGGGCGACGGGACGCTGCTGGCCGGGGTGCTCAGCCGCATGGGCGTGTGGTGCGCCCGGGGCTCCAGCTCCAAGCTGGGGGTCCGCGCCCTGGTCCAGGCCGTGAAGGTCATGCGCGACCAGCAGCGGGACGCGGTCATCACCGTGGACGGCCCGCGCGGCCCGCGCCACCAGGTCAAGGACGGGGTCATCTACCTGGCCCACCGCCTGGGGGCCTATCTGGTGCCCACGCGCGGCCTTTCCTCGCGCAAGTTCGTGTTTTCCAAGGCCTGGGACCGGTTCGAGCTGCCCTTGCCCCTGTCCCGCTGCACCGTGCTGTACGGCGAGCCCTACAAGGTGGAGGCCGAAGAGCTGGACAAGGCGGCCGTGGACCGGGAGACCGCGCGCCTGGCGGAGAAGCTCCATGCCCTGGGCTAGGTTGCTGGGCCGCTCCTCGGTCCCGGTGCTGCTCTACCATCAGGTGGGCGCGGGCGGGGTGTCACGCGCGGATTTCATCGCCCAGATGCGCTGGCTGGCCCAGGCCAAGGTGCGCAGCCTGCGGCCCGCGGACCTGGCCCGGGTGCTGGCCGGCGAACCGCTGGACCGGCCCTCGGTGTGCATCACCTTTGACGACGGATTCCGGGACCTCTACACCTTTGCCCGGCCGGTGCTGGCCGACCTGGGCCTGTGCGCCACGGTCTTCGCCATCACGAACCGCCTGCGGCCGGATGGCGATCCCGGGCAGGAGGGCGAGATCGACGCCGGTCGGGCCATGCGCGACTACGTGCTGCGCGGGGACCGCTCTGCCTGGCTTTCCTCCGGCGAACTCAAGGAGTTGGCCGCAAGCGGGGTGTTCAGCGTGGGTTCGCACACAGCTTCCCACGCCAAGATCCCGGTGTCGGCGCCGGAATTGGACGAGCTTCCTGGACATTGGTCATATGTCCCTTGGCAGGGCATGCCCGGTCCCTATCCCCGCCTGGCCCCGGAACTGGCCGGCCCGGCCTGGTTGGCCGAGCAGGGCAGGGCGGAGACCGGGGCGGAGTTCGGCAAGCGGGCTGAAGCCCTTCTCACGGAAGCAAGGTCCGGCCTGGAGGCGATTCTGGGAGAGCCGGTTCCGGCCCTGGCCTGGCCCTGGGGCGCGCACCATGCCCGGGCCGTGGCCGCTGCCCGGGCCGCCGGGTTCTCCCTGGTGTTCACCACCACGCGCGGCCCGGTGGGGCCGGGCACGGATTCCCTGGCCGTGCCTCGGCTGGAGGTCAGGAAGACCAAGGGACTGGGCTGGTTCGCCAGCCGCATGGCCGCCTACTCCCGGGCCTGGACCGCGCGGCTCTACTCGGGCATGAGGGTCTGATGCTGCATCTGGCGTACGAGACCGTGGCCGCCCTTGGCCGCCGCCTGGGCCTGGACGGTGTGGCCCGGGTCGGCGCGGTGGTGGGTTGGTTGTTGTGGTGGCTGCTGCCCGGACGGCGGCGGCTGGCCAGCGAGGCCATTGCCCGCCACCTGGGCCTGGACCCGGCCGCAGCCCAGGCCCTGGCCAGGCAGAGCTTCACGCACAACGCCCGGTCCTTTTTGGAAATCCTGCTCGCCCACGGCCTGGATTGGCGGTTTTTGCGTGAGCGGGTGCGCATCGCCGACCCCGAATTGTTCGCCGCCTTCATCGTCGATCCCCGCCCCTTGGTGGCACCCACCGCCCACCTGGGCGCCTGGGAAATGTCGGGAGTGTTCTTCCGCCTGTACTGGCGCGACCGGCCGCGGATGGTTGTGGTGCGCCGGCCCAAGGACCTGGCCCTGCACCAGACCATGCTCCACCTGCGCAGCCGGCTCGGGGTGCGCGTGGTGGAGCACCGCAACGCGGTGTTCACCCTGCTCAAGGCGCTCAAGCGCCGGGGCGTGGCGGCTTTTCTGGTGGACCACAATACCGGCCGGGACGAGGCGATGTTTCTGCCCTTCCTGGGCCAAACCGCGGCGGTGAACGCAGGGCCGGCGCTCCTGGCGGTGCGGGCCGGGGCCGCGGTCTGGCCCTGTTTCCTGGTACGCGAGACCCGGCCCGATGGCCGTGCGGGCTACGTGTTCGAGATGTATCCTCCCCTGGACACCACGGCCCTGGAAGGCAGCCGAGACGAAAAAATCAAGCAGACCGCGGCGTTCTACACCAACGCCGTGGAGCAGGCCGTGCGCGCCCACCCGGAACAGTGGTTCTGGATGCACCGCCGCTGGAAGACCCGGCCGCCGGGGGAGAGCGGGGAAGGGTAGGGGGCTGCACGCTCCCCTGGACTCGGCCGCGGTTTTCAGGGTAGGGGAGATGAGGTTTTTTCCACCCGTTGCGGCAGGAGTGCTGGCATGTTCGAGCGGTTCTCGGCGGCGTGCGAGGGAGTGGGGGAGAAGTGCCCGGGGTTGCGGCGCTTCTGGAAGCGGCTGGTCACCGGCAAGGTGCTCATCTTCTCCTGCGGGGTCCTGTTCTCGATCATCGTGTCCCTGCTCTACATCCGGCAGCCGCTCCTGCTCCAGTTCCTGGACGAGAAGATCTACGACGTGCTGCTGGTGCAGACCGCCACGCCCAAGACCTCGGGCGTGCCGGTGATCTGCGACCTGGACGAGCGTTCCCTGGCCCAGTACGGGCAATGGCCCTGGCCCCGCTACCGGGTGGCCCTGCTCCTGGCCAAGCTGCGCCAGGCCGGGGCCCTGGCCGTGGGCCTGGACATCGTGTTCGCCGAGCCGGACAACACCTCGCCGTACGTTTTGAAATCCCAGCTCAAGCGCGACCTGCAGGTGGACATGGGCTTCACGGGCCTTCCCGAACAGCTCATGGACAACGACCGGGTCCTTGGCGGGGTGCTGGGCAGCGGCCCCTACGTGCTGGGCTACTATTTCAACTTCAAGGGCGATGCGGTCTCGTCCGAAGGCTGCCACCTGCACCCGACCAGCACGGCGGTGAAGCGCGAGGCCGGGGCGCAAGGCCTGGAATCCTACCTCCTGCACGCTCCCTCGGTCATCTGCAACGTGCCGGTCCTGTCCGAGAGCGCCCCGGCCTCGGGTTTCTTCAACGCGGACCCGGACCGGGACGGCGTGCTGCGCCGGGTTCCCCTGCTCATCAACTACGGAAAGGACGGGCAGGTCTTTGCCAGCCTGGCCCTGTCTACGCTCATGCAGGCCACGGGCGTGAACCAACTGGTGCTCAAGGTGGCCGCGCAGGGACTGGAGTCCTTCAAGCTGGGCGACACAGTGGTGCCGGTGGACCACGGCGCGCGGCTACTCCTCAAGTACCGCGGCCCGGGCGGGGCCTTTCCCTACATCTCCGCGTCCAAGGTCCTGGGCGACCGCCTTCGGCCCGACGAGCTCAAGGGCAAGATCGTGTTCGTGGGCACCTCGGCCGCGGGCCTCAAGGACATCCGGACCACGCCCTTTGACCAGAACTTCCCTGGCGTGGAGGCCCACGCCACGGTGGTGGACAACATCCTGATGGGCGACTTCATCCAGAGGCCGGTGTGGGCCTTTGGCATGGAGTTCATGCTGGTCATGGTGGTGGGCGTCCTGACCACCGGGCTGCTCACCTGGGCCAGCGCGGCCCTGTCCGTGGTGCCGGTGGTGCTCTCGGCAGCGGGCTTGTGGTTCGGCGCGGTGTACATGATGGAGCATCAAGGGTTCTACGTCTCGCCCGAGTACCCCATGCTCCTGCTCATCGGCAACTTCACCCTGCTCACCCTGATCAAGTTCTGGCGGGAGGAGGGGCAGAAGAAGTTTTTGCACGCCACCTTCAAGAGCTACCTGTCGCCCGACCTCATCAACCAGATGTTCGAAAGCCACATCACCCCCAAACTGGGCGGCGAGGCCAAGGTCATCACCGCGTACTTCACCGACATCCAAGGATTTTCCACCTTCTCGGAAAAGCTCACCGCCACCCAGCTGGTGGAGCTGCTCAATGAATACCTCACAGCCATGACCGACATCTTCATCGCCGAGGAGGGCACCCTGGACAAGTATGAGGGCGACGCCATCGTGGCCTTCATCGGCGCGCCCCTTGACGTGCCGGACCACGCCCTGCGCGCCTGCCGGTCTGCGGTGTCCATGCAGGCCAAGCTCCTGGAACTGCGGGAGAAGTGGGGAAGCGAGAAGGAATTCCCCGGGGAGAACCGCAACGTGAAGGGCTTTCCCCCGGAGGTATGGACCCCGGGGGACAAGTGGCCCGCCATCGTGCACCAGATGCGCATGCGCATCGGCATCAACACCGGCGAGATCGTGGTGGGCAACATGGGCTCGGCCATGCGCATGAACTACACCATGATGGGTGATGCGGTGAACCTGGCCGCCCGGCTGGAGGCCGGCTCCAAGCAGTACGGCGTGTTCTCCATGCTCAGCGAATACGTGCTGGACAACGAGTTCACGGATGAGAAGGGCGTGTCGCATCAGATCCGCGACCTGGTGGAGGTCCGGTTCATCGACCGCCTGACCGTGGTGGGCAAGTCCGAGCCCGTGGCCGTGTACGAGTTGTGCGCCATGAAGGGCGATCTCACGCCCCAGGAAGAGGAACTCCTGAGCATTTTTGCCCAGGGCCTTGAACATTATCGCCGCATGGAATGGGACCAGGCCATCACCACCTTCCAGGAATCCGACAAGATCGAGCGCTTCCCGGACGCCGCGACCACGCCCTCCCGGGTCTTTCTCAAACGCTGCCAGGAATACAAGGTCAACCCGCCCGTGCCCGAGGGCGAGACCTGGGACGGCGTGTACCGCATGACCAAGAAGTAGGCTCGCCCTTTCCTATCCGACCGGGATGTCCCGGGCCGGGCAGGGGAGGGGAGCCCCCTGCTCCACCCCTGCTGGAAACGACCAATTTCGGCCCCTGCTCGCGTTTTTCCTTCTGGCGTAGGGCCACTCCCATCCTGGCCTCCAAAACTGCGCCACAGGGCCTTCCCAGAACTTGGTCCCCACACACGACCGGATCGTCTCCCGGAAACCTGTCCTGAAGAGCGCGCCAAGGAGGCGGCATGCGTCGCCGCCACATGATGCCTGGCTCACACCTTCATCCTCTGGCTGAGACCCTGTTTCACGCCAATCCCGCCACGAAGGAATATCAGAACTATCCACCATTTCAAATGGTTATCAGGGCGCTCGGTATAATTAAAGTTAACATAATTTACATTATGAGACATAAATAAAAGGGGAAACCAGGGCCAAATCGGGCTGTCCCAGCGGTTCGACGGGCAAGCAACCCTCCCTTGGGGCTTGAGCTGTTCCCTGCCCTCTGGCGGCATTTTGGCGGTCATCTGAGCCTTGACCCTTAGGGCCTGGGCAATCTCTCTTCTCAGGCTGAAATACGAAGGCGTGCGTGAAGACGTCGATCCGGGCACTGCTGGCCATTGCCTCGAACCCATGACCTTGGCTTCCACCTCGTTGCGGCATGAAACGCGACGTGATGCCTGCCTTGGGATTGTTCGGCCCGGCCTGTTCAATGAAGCTGTGCATGAAGTGGCTATATTTCAGGGAATTGCCCTGCTGATGAACAACTGTCCAGGCAGGTGGGCAGTAAAGAAAAAGGCCCCGACCGGGGCCTTTTATTCAAGTAATGGATGAGGGAATGCCCTGTTTCTATTTGGCGGGCTTCTTGGCCGCAGTCTTTTTAGCAGAACCAGCCTTCTTGGCAGCCTTGGCCCCCGGGGCCTTTTCCCAATCCTTGAGAAAGGTGGCCAGGCCCAGGTCGGTCAGGGGGTGCCGGGCGATGCGCTCCAGCACCTTGAAGGGCACGGTGACCACGTCCGCGCCCAGGAGCGCCGCCTCCTGGATGTGCAAGGGGTTGCGCACGCTGGCCACCAATATCTCGGTGTCCAGGGCGTAATTGTCGAAAATGGTCACCATGTCGGCCACGATGTCCATGCCCGTGTGCAGGATGTCGTCCAGCCGGCCCACGAAAGGCGACACGAAGGCCGCGCCGGCCTTGGCCGCCAGCAGCGCCTGCATGGGCGAGAAAATCAGGGTGCAGTTCACCGGGATGTCCTGGGCCTTGAGCTCCCGGATGGCGGCCAAGCCCTCCATGATCATGGGAATCTTCACCACCACGTTGGGCCCGTACTTGACGAGCTCCCTGGCCTCCTTGAGCATGTCCTTGGCCGTGGTGCCGATGACCTCCAGGCTCACCGGGCCGTCCACCTCCCGGCAGATGGCCTCGGCCAGTTTGCGCCAGTCCTGGGACTCCCGGGCGAACAGGCTGGGGTTGGTGGTCACCCCGTCGATCAGCCCGTAGCCCTTGGCTTTTCGGATTTCCTCGAGATTTGCGGTGTCAATGAAGAAGCGCATGCCCTGCCTCCTTGGGGGGTCGCCCTACTCGGCCTTTTCCTGGTCTGGTTTGCTCGCCTCCAACTGCTTGAGGAACTTGTCGCGGCACTCGTAGCTGCAAAAGGAATGCACGGTCTCGCCGGAACGGATGCGGATGGGGCTGTCCTTTTCCACGAAGGTCCCGCAGATGGGATCCTTGACCATCTCGCCCGAGGCCACGAGCTTTTCTTCCTGCTTCTTCCCCTTGGCGTCCTTGACCTTCTTGTCTCCGGTAAAGAGCTTGAAGATGAGGAAGATGGCCAGGGCGATGATGATCCAGCGTATCATGGCGTTCTCGAAGGGGTTGCGATTCTTGAAGTAGCACTTTAAGAATCTGTATTCATCCGGAATCGTGTCCTTTTTCGCATGTCATGGGCCCTGGTAGATGCGGTCCCCGTCCAGCCGGTAGGCCAGGCGGGCCAGGCAGGCGGGCAGGGGCTCCCCATCCGGGAACACCAGGTCCGGGGCCAGGTCCGCCAGGGGGACCAACACGAAGGCCCGCTCCCGCATCCGGGGATGGGGCAGGATGAGGGGCTCCGCGTTCCGCGTCTCGTTGCCAAAGAGCAGCAGGTCCAGGTCCAGGGTGCGGGGGCCGAAGCGAGGCGCATCACAGGCTCCGCACTCCCCTGCTCCGCTCTTCTCAGCCCTGACCCGGCCCATGCCCTTTTCGATGTCCAGCAGCGCGGCCAAAAGGTCCAGGGCTCCCGGGCCGTTATATAGCACCTGCAAGACCTGGTTGGCAAACCACGGTTGGTCCCGCACGCCCTGCGGCTCGGTCCGGTACAGCGGCGAGGCCGCCTCCACCGTGAGCCCCGGGACTCGGGCCAGGCGCTCCCGGGCCGCGGCCAGGTTGGCCACGGGATCGCCCAGGTTGGAGCCCAGGCCCAGGTAGGCGCGCACAGCCTCGGCTACAGCTTCTGGGCGATGCGCGATACCGCCTCCTCCAGGCGCGGGGTGTCCAGGGTCAGGGAGATGCGGAAGAAGCCCTCCCCGGGCGCGCCGAAGCCGTTGCCCGGGGTGGTGACCACGCCGGTTTCCTGGAGCAGCCTGGACACGAAGGCGGCCGAGGTCTGGCCTTGGGGCACCTTGGACCAGATGTAGAAGGTGGCCTTGGGCGTGCGGCAGGAGATGCCGATCTTGGCCAGGGCCTGCACCACCACGTCCCGGCGCTCCTTGTAGATGGCGCGGAACTTCGCGGCATAGGGCTCGCCCTGGGCCAAGGCCACGATGCCGGCCTCCTGCACCGCCTGGAAGATGCCCGAGTCCACGTTCTCCTTCACCTTGCCCAGGCCCTTGACCAGAACCGAGTTGCCCACGGCCATGCCGATGCGCCATCCGGTCATGTTGTAGGTCTTGGACAGGGAGTGGAACTCGATGGCCACGTCCCTGGCCCCGGCGAACTCCATGATGCTGCGCGGCTTGTCCGCAGGGTCGTAGTAGACCTCGGTGTAGGCCGCGTCGTGCACCACGATGACCCCGAACTCCTTGGCCTTGGCGATGAGCTTCTCGTAGAAGCTGTCCGGCGCGGTGGCTGCGGTGGGGTTGTTGGGGTAGTTCACGAAGATCATCTTGGCCCGGCGCCAGCTGTCTTCGCTGATGGCGTCCAGGTCGGGCAGGAAGTCGTTGTCGTCGGTCAGGGGCACGAACTCCACGTCCCCGCCCGCGAAGTTCACCGCGATGTTGTACACCGGGTAGTTGGGCGTGCACACCAGTGCCAGGTCCCCGGGATTGATGAAGGCCAGGGGGAAGTGGGCGATGCCCTCCTTGGACCCGATGAGGCTCACCACCTCGTTCTTGGAGTCCAGTTCGACCCCGAACCGGGCCTTGTACCAGCCGGCCACCGCAGTGCGGAAGGTGTCAAGGCCGGAATAGGAAGGATACTGGTGGTTTATCGGGTTGTGGGCGGCCTGGGCCAGGGCTTCGACGATAAAGTCCGGGGTGGGCAGGTCCGGGTCGCCGACGCCCAGGCTGATGATGTCCACGCCGCGGGCGCGCACTTCGGCCTTGACCCGGTCGATCTCGGCGAACAGGTAGGGGGGCAGGCTGGCCAGCCGGCCGGCCAGGGGAAACTGGGGCATGGGATGGGTCTCTCCTTGCATGCGAATGTGCCGCGGCCCGCAGGCCACGGAAGGCTTTTCCTACGTGCCCCGGCCCGCGGTTGTCAACGTGCTCCGGCGCGCAGCCGCCAAGGCGGGCTTGCCTCCCCGGCCCGGCCCCGGGTATGGTCTTGTGTCTTGCCCGCGCCTGTGTCAGGACAACTCACCATGGTCCGCGCCCCTGCCCCAGAATCCGTACCGCCCAGATCCCGGGCCGCAGCCAAGGCCACCCCGCCGCCCGCCGCACCGTCTCCGGCCCAGGAGCCCTCCCCGGCCGGACACCCCTGGCTGGACCTCTTTCTGGAGCACATGCTCGTGGTCAAGGGCCTGTCCGAGAACACCCTGGCCGCCTACGCCTCGGACCTGGGGCAGTTCCTGGGCTTCCTGGCCAGCCGCGGCGCGGACCCGGCCGACGTGAACAACGACACGCTGTTCCTCTACCTCATGCACGAGCGCGGCCAGGGCCTGGCCAGCCGCAGCCTGGCCCGACGGCTCTCGGCCCTGCGCGGGTTCTACGACTTCTTGCGCGAGGAGCGGCTCCTGGAGGCCAGCCCGGCCCAGCACCTGGAGAATCCCAAGCTCCCCCGCCGCCTGCCCGAGGTTCTCTCCCAGGAGGAGGTGGCCGCCCTGCTCGCCCAGCCCGACGTGGCCGACAAGCTGGGGGCCCGGGACCGGGCCATGCTGGAGCTGCTCTACGCCGCGGGCCTGCGGGTGTCCGAGCTGGTGAACCTGCGGCCCTTGGACTACGACCCCCAGAGCGGGCTTTTGCGCATCTTCGGCAAGGGGGCCAAGGAGCGGCTGGTGCCCATCCATTTCGCGGCCCAGGCCTGCCTGGACGCCTATCTGCGCGACTGGCGGCCGGCCTTCGGCCCGCGTGAGGACAAAGTCTTCCTCAACCGCTCGGGCAAGGGCCTGTCCCGGGTGGCGGTATGGAAGAACATCAAGCGCTACGCCGCCATGGCCGGAATCCGCCGGGAAATCTCGCCCCACACCTTCCGCCACTCGTTCGCCACGCACCTGCTGGAGGGCGGGGCCGACCTGCGCACGGTCCAGCTTCTCCTGGGCCACGCGGACATCTCCGCCACCGAGATATACACCCACGTCCAGGCCGGCCGGCTGGCCCGCGCCCACCGCGAGTTCCACCCCCGGTCCCGCCTGTTGGAAAAGACCCCATGAGCACCCGCATCCCGGCGCCCACGGTCATCACCGCCCATTCCAACGCGGATTTCGACGCCATGGCCTCCATGGTGGCGGCCAGCCGCCTCTATCCCGGCGCGGTGCTCATCTTCCCCGGCTCCCAGGAGAAGAACCTGCGCAACTTCTTCATCCAGAGCGCCATGTACATGTTCAATTTCAAGAATCCCAAGGAGGTGGACCTCTCGGCCACCACCACCCTGGTGATGGTGGACACCCGGCAGCGTTCCCGGCTGGTCCACGTCGCGCCCGTCTTCGACAACCCCGGGCTCACGGTCCACGCCTACGACCACCACCCGGATTCCCCGGACCCGGGGGACGACGTGCCCTTTTCCGAGGGCGTCGTGAAGCCCTGGGGCTCCACCTCGGCCATCCTGGTGGACATCATCCGGTCCCGCGGCCTCGCCCTGGAGCCGGACGAGGCCACGGTGGTGGGCCTGGGCATCTACGAGGACACCGGGTCCTTCACCTTCTCCTCCACCACCGAACACGACCTCACGGCCGCGGCCTGGCTCCTGTCCCAGGGCATGGACGTGGCGGTCATCGCCGACCTCATCACCCGCGACCTGTCCTCGGAGCAGATATCCATCCTGAACGCCCTGCTGGAGTCGGCCCAGACCTACGACATCCGCGGCGTGCCGGTGGTGGTGGCCGAGGTGACCACCGAGGATTACGTGGGAGACTTCGCGCTCCTGGCCCACAAGCTGGTGGACATGGAGAACATCCGGGTGCTCTTCGCCCTGGGCCGCATGCGCGACCGGGTGCACCTGGTGGCCCGCTCCCGCAGCCCGGAGGTGGACGTGGGGTCCATCTGCGCCAGCTTCGGCGGCGGGGGCCACGCCTTCGCGGCCTCGGCCAGCATCAAGGACCGGCCCCTGGCCCAGGTCAAGGAAGAGCTCTTCGCCCTGCTCTATTCGCACATCAATCCCCAGATCAAGGTCAGCGACCTCATGTCCCGGCCGGCCATCGCCCTGGAAAAGGACAAGACCATAGCCCAGGCCGTGGAGCTCATGACCCGCTTCAGCCTCAAGACCCTGCCCGTGCTGGACCCGGCCAGCGGGACCTGCGTGGGCCTTCTGGAGCACCAGATCGCGGACAAGGCCCTGGCCCACGGCCTGGGCGACCTGCGCGCCGCGGAATACATGCTGCGCGACGTGGTCTCCATCGCCCCGGAAACCGACCTCTACGAGGTCATGGACCTCATCCTGGGCCATAGGCAGCCCCTGGTGCCGGTGGTGGACAAGGGCCGGGTCCTGGGCGTGCTCACCCGCACCGACCTCATCAACATCCTCATTGAGGAGCCCGCCCGCATCCCCGAGTCCCTGCTCCCGGAGCGCAAGCAGGAGCGCAACATCCGCATCATCCTCAAGGAGCGCCTGCCCCCGGGCATGGTGGGCCTGCTGGAAACCTGCGGCCGCCTGGCCGACGAGGTGGGCTGCTCGGTATACGCGGTGGGCGGGTTCGTGCGCGACATCCTGCTCATGACCCCCAACCTGGACCTGGACCTGGTGGTGGAGGGCGACGGCATCGCCTACGCCAACACCCTGGCCAACGCCACCGGCGGCCGGGTGCGGCCCCACCACAAGTTCAAAACCGCGGTTGTGGTCCTGCCCGACGGCCGGCGGGTGGATGTGGCCACCGCCCGGCTGGAGTACTACGAGTATCCCGCGGCCCTGCCCACGGTGGAGCTGTCCTCCATCAAGATGGACCTCTACCGCCGCGACTTCACCATCAACGCCCTGGCCGTGCAACTCAACCCCGGCCAGTTCGGCCGGCTGGTGGACTTCTTCGGGGCCCAGCGGGACATCAAGGACCGCCAGGTGCGGGTGCTGCACTCCCTGTCCTTCGTGGAGGACCCCACCCGCATGCTGCGCGCCATCCGCTTCGAGCAGCGCTATGATTTCGCCATCGGCGGCCAGACCGAGCGGCTCATCAAGAACGCCCTGCAGCTCGACATGCTGGGCAAGCTCTCGGGCTCCCGCCTGTTCCACGAGCTCAAGCTCATGCTGGAGGAGAAGAAGGCCGTGGCCTGCATCAAGCGCATGCGCCATTTCCGCATCCTGCGGGCCATCCACCCCTCCCTCATCCTCAAGCCGTTCATGGAGCTTCTGCTGGACGAGGTGGACAAGGTGCTGGGCTGGTACCGGCTGCTCTACCTGGAGCCCAAGGCCCGGGCCTGGCTGCTCTACTTCCTGGTGCTCGCCAGCGGATTCTCCGAGGACGAGGAATCCGCCATGCTCACCCGGCTGAACCTCACCGAGCGCCTGCGCCGGGAGTTCTCCCAACTGCGCCGCCAGCTCTCGGACGTGCTCTACCAGCTCAAGACCTGGCGCTTCCGCAAGGGCAGCCCTGCGGAGCTCTTCGTCATCCTGGAGACCGTGCCCGTGGAGGGCGTTCTCTACCTCATGGCCAAGAGCCGGGACGAGGACATGCGCAAGCACCTGTCCAAGTTCCTGACCAAGTACCGGGACCAGGTCCCGGACATCACCGGCAAGGACCTCCTGGCCATGGGGGTTCCGCCCGGCCCGCTCTACGGGCTCATCCTGCGCAAGGTGCGGGCCGCCTACCTGGACGGCGAGGCCCCCTGCCGCACGGACCAGCTTGAGTTGGCCCGGAAGCTGGCCGCGGACCCCGCCTGGGCCGGCATCGACGATCTGCGGCCCCGGGGCCAGGCATGACCTTGCCCTTTGCTCCGGCCACGTGTAAGACTGGCATTTCCATGGGAATTGTCCAGAATGCCCGAAATCTCCCGGCAGGCCGGCCATGACCCGGCAGCGCCGGGTTTCGGTCATCGGCGCGGGCGACTGCGGCCCGGAAACCGCCGGGATGGCCCGCCGGCTGGGCCGGCTGCTGGCCGAGCAGGGCTTCGAGCTGGTCTGCGGCGGGCTGGGCGGAGTCATGGCCGCAGCGGCCCAGGGCGCTCGCGAGGCCGGCGGCCGCACCGTGGGCATTCTTCCGGGACTCGACAGGAGCGCGGCCAACCCGTACATTGACGTGCCGCTGGTCACCGGCCTGGGACCCATGCGCAATTTCCTGGTGGTGGCCAACGGCGACGTGGCCGTGGCCGTGGAGGGCGGCTCGGGCACCCTGTCCGAGATCGGCCTGGCCCTCAAGATCGGCCGGCCGGTCATCGGCCTGGGGCGCTGGGCCGACCTGCCCGGGGTGCGCCGCGCGGACACCCCCGAGGAGGCCGCGGCCGAGGCCGTGCGCCTGTGTGGGCAATCGCAAGAACGGTAGGAGAATCATGGAAGTGCTGTGGGCGCCGTGGCGCCTCGATTACATCCTGGGCCCCAAGCCCGACGAATGCGTGTTCTGCCTGCCGGAGCACACCCGCGAGGATGCGGACCGCCTGGTCCTGCACCGGGGTCGGCGCAATTTCGTGATCATGAACAAGTACCCGTACAACAACGGGCACCTCATGGTCACCCCGTACCGCCACGTGATGAACCTCACGGACCTGGACCCCGAGGAGCGGCACGAGAGCATGGACCTGCTGGCGGCCTGCGTGCGCATTCTCACCGCGCATTTCAAGCCGCAGGGGGTCAACATCGGCCTGAACATCGGCGAGGCATCGGGCGCGGGCATCCGCGAGCACCTGCATTTCCACCTGGTGCCGCGCTGGGTGGGGGACGCCTCCTTCATGGCCGTGGCCTGCGACACCCGGGTCATCCCCGAGGCCCTGTCGTCCACCTACGCAAACCTCAAGCCCCTTTTCGACCAGCTCGGGGCCTAGGCCCGGGCCACGGAGGAAGAGCATGCGTTACCTCAAGTTTGTGGCCCTGCTGGCCTTCTTCGTCCTGACCATGACCCTGTTCGCCCAGAACATGGAGGTGCTCAAGACCCAGGTTCCCCTGTCCCTGAACCTGGCCTCCACCACCTGGTTCGCCATCGAATACCCGGTGTACTTCCTCATCCTGGGCGCCTTCTTCCTGGGCGGCATGCTCACCGTGCTCTTCTTCTTCCTGGAGCGCATGCGCCTGTCCAAGGACCTGGGCAAGTGCCGCGGCCGCATGGCCACCCTGGAGCAGGAGGTCAATTCCCTGCGCACCCTGCCCCTGGAGGACAAGGGATACCCCTCCACGGACGAGCCCGCCGCGGGCGAGGGCCAGTAGGCGACGGCCATGTTCCGCTGGTTGAAGTTCCTGTCGCCAGGCGGGCAGCGCCGGCCCGAGCACGACGCCCCGCCCCCGGTGGCCGGCCAGGCCCAGGACACCGGCCTGCCCGTGTCCCGCGACACCCTGGCGGCCATCAGCGAGCTGTCCCGGGTGGTGCGCAACAACCCGGATGCAGTGGAGATCTACCTGGCCCTGGGCAACCTCTACCGCGCCCAGGGCGAGATCGAGCGGGCCGTGCAGATCCGCCAGAATCTCATCGTCCGGCCCGGACTGGACACCGGCTACAAGGCCAAGGCCTGGTTCGAGCTGGGCATGGACTACAAGCGCGGCGGGTTCCTGGACCGGGCCATCGGGGCGTTCGAGCAGACGCGCAAGATCGAGGGCGACACCGAGTTCATCATCCTGGAACTGGCCCGCCTGGCCGCCCTGTCCGGGGATTTCTCCGGCGCGGCCAAGCACTACGCCAGCCTGGACTATCCCCTGGCCGAGGCCCACTACCAGGTGCGCCTGGCCCAGGAGGCCGAGGCCAAGGGCCAGGAGTCCGAGTCCCGCAAGTGGCTGGACCGCGCCCTCAAGGTCTATCCCGCCTCGGTGGAGGGCTGGCTGGAGCGCCTGGTGCGGCTGCGCCGGGCCGGCCAGTTCAAGCCCCTGGCCGAAAACCTGGACAAGGCCCTGGACCTGGTCCAGTCCCGGCTGCGCTTTGTGATTCTCGAAGGGCTCCTGGCCGACGCCGCGCACTGCGGCAATGCGGCCGGGACTTCGGCCGAGGCCAGCTCGGCGGCCTCCGGGGCGGCCTGCCTCGCCGCCGGGCCGGAGATGGACCGGCCCTTCTCCGTGGTGCCCGACAGGGAGATGGCCGAGGCGGTGCTTCCGGTGCTGGCCGCCCAAGAGCCGGACCTGCTCATCTCCTATTACGCGGCCTGGTTCGCCGCAGGGCTGGACCGGGAGCAGGCCCTGGTCTGGCTGGAGAAGACCCTGGTGGTGAACGCCGGGTTCTGGCCCGCCCGCCTGGAGCTGCTGCTCATGGCCGCCCAGGACCAGGATCTCACCCCGGCCTTCCGCACCCAGTTGGAGTTCTTCGCGGCCCGGGCCCGGGAGATCAAGCGCTTCGTGTGCCGCACCTGCGGGCTCAAGCGGGAGCAGGTCTTTTTCGTGTGCCCGCGCTGCCAGAGCTGGCACTCCATCGGCTACCGCCTCGTAATAAACGAATAACAGGCCTCCAAGGCCCCCACGCGCCGTGCGCCAGTCCCCCAAGCTCACCCCCATGCTCGAGCAGTACCTGCGCATCAAGCAGGAGCACCCGGGCGCGCTGCTCTTCTACCGCATGGGCGACTTCTACGAGATGTTCTTCGAGGACGCCGAGATCGCGGCGCGGGAACTGGGCATCGCGCTCACTTCGCGAAACCCGGACGCGGCCAGCCCGGTGCCCATGTGCGGGGTGCCCCACCACGCGGCCGAGGCGTACCTCCCCAAGCTCCTTCGCCGGGGCTACAAGGTGGCCATCTGCGACCAGGTGGAGGACCCCAGACAGGCCAAGGGGCTGGTCAAGCGGGCCGTGACCCGGGTGCTCACCCCGGGCACTGTGGTGGAGGACGCCAACCTTCCGGCCAAGGCCCACAACTACCTGGCCGCCCTGCTCTTCGACCCCGACTCCAACGCAGGGGCAGGGGCCGGCGGCCTGGCCTGGCTGGACTACTCCACCGGCGACTGGAGCGGCCTGGCGGCCAGGGATGCGGACCTGCTCTGGCAGTGGCTGGAAAAGGTCGGCCCCAGCGAACTGCTCCTTCCCGAAGGCCTGGAGCCGCCCCGCGGCCTGGGAGACGGCGGCATCCACCTTACCCGCCTGCCCCTGCGCCCCCATTTCGATCCGGCCCCGGCCCGGGACCGCCTGCTGGCCGCCCAGGGCGTGACCGACCTGGCATCCCTGGACCTGGCGGACAAGCCCCAACTGGTGCGGGCCTGCGGCGCCCTGCTCACCTACGTGTCCTCGACCCAGATGCAGGACATCTCCCACCTGGCCCCGTTCCGGCCCCTGAACCTCTCCCGCCACCTGCTCCTGGACGAGGTCACCGAGCGCAATCTCGAACTTTTTCGCCGCCTGGACGGGGGCAAGGGCCGCGGCACCCTGTGGGCCGTGCTGGACCACACCGCCACCCCCATGGGCGGCCGGCTGCTGGCCGAGCGGCTCAAGAATCCCTGGAAGGACCTGGCCCCTATCGAGAAGTCCCAGGACGCGGTGGCCTTCCTGTTCGAGCGCGACGGCCTGCGCGAGGCCCTGCGCACGGAACTGGACTCGGTCTACGACCTGGATCGGCTGGCCACCCGCATCGTGCTGGGCCGGGCCATGCCCCGAGACCTGCTGGCCCTGCGCGGCAGCCTGCACGCCCTGCCCCGCATCCCGGCCCGGTTCGAGGACGTGCAAGGTCCCCTGCCCGCGGCCCTGGGGTCGCTCCTGCACGGCTGGGACGGGCTGGCCGACCACGCCAAGCGCCTGGACCGCGCCCTGGCCGACTCCCCTCCCCCGGTGCTCACCGAGGGCGGGCTGTTCAAGGCCGGCTGGAACCCGGACCTGGATGAGCTCATGGAGCTCACCGAACACGGCGAGGCCCGGGTCAAGGAACTGCTGGCCCAGGAGCAGCGCGAAAGCGGCCTGGACAAGCTGCGCCTGGGCTACAACAAGGTGTTCGGCTACTATTTCGAGGTGTCCAAGGCCCAGGCGGACAAGGCCCCGGCCCATTTCGAGCGCCGCCAGACCCTGGTCAACTGCGAGCGCTTCGTGACTCCGCGCCTTAAGGAGCTGGAGGACAAGCTCCTCTCCGCCTCGGACAAGCGCAAGGAGCTGGAATACATCCTCTTCGTCGAGTTGCGCCGCGGCCTGGCACAGGACCGGCACCGCCTGGCGGACATGGCGGAGCGCCTGGCCGCCCTGGACGTGTGGCAGGGCCTGGCCACTGCCGCGCGCAAGCACGGCTGGACCCGGCCCGAGCTGCACCCCGGCCTGGAGATGCGCGTGAAGGGCGGCCGGCATCCGGTGGTGGAGGCGGTGCAGGGCGCGGGGGACTATATCCCCAACGACCTCGCCCTCACCGAGGACAGGCGCATCCTGCTGGTCACCGGCCCCAACATGGCGGGCAAGTCCACGGTGCTGCGCCAGGCCGCATTGCTGTGCATCCTGGCCCAGATCGGCTCGTACGTGCCCGCGGACTCGGCCCGGCTGGGCCTGGTGGATCGCATCTTCTCCCGGGTGGGGGCCTCGGACAACCTGGCCATGGGCCGCTCCACGTTCATGGTGGAGATGGCCGAAACCGCCCGCATCCTGCGCCAGGCCACTCCGCGCAGCCTGGTGATCCTGGATGAGATCGGCCGGGGCACCTCCACCTTCGACGGCCTGGCCCTGGCCTGGTCCGTGGTGGAGGCCCTGGCGTCCCTGGGAGGGTCGGGAAGCCGGGACGGGGCCGGGGTGCGCACCCTGTTCGCCACCCACTACCACGAACTCACCGCCCTGGAAGGCCTGATTCCCGGGGTTGCCAATGTGAACATCGCGGTCAAGGAGTTCCGGGGAGACATCGTGTTCCTGCGCCGGCTCATCCCCGGCCCCTCGGACCGCAGCTACGGCATCGAGGTGGCCCGGCTGGCCGGGGTGCCCCGGCCGGTGGTGGCGCGGGCCAAAGAGATCCTGGCCGGCCTGGAGAGCAGGGCCCGCCGCCGCGCCGCCGAGCCCGCGCCCCGGGAAGCGGGCCAACCCCTGCTGCCCGGGATGGCCGCGCCCGCCCCCGAGCCCGGCCCCGGCCTGCCCGTGGAGTTCCTGGCCTTCCTGGACGACCTGGCCGGCCTGGACATGGACCGGCTGCCGCCCATCGAGGCCCTGACCTTCCTGCACCGCTGGCGAAACCTGGCCGCCCTTGCGCGCCAGACCCTGGCCTCGGCCGGCCCGTCCCCGGACGCCGACGCCGGGACCCTGGAGGAATGATGCCGAGAAAACCGTTGTCCTGGAGCGCATTTTTTGTCATATGCGGCCTCCTTGCCTGGGCGTCGGTCCTGGCCGGCTGCGGCAAGAAGGTCTGGCCCAAGCCCGACGCCAAGGGCGAGGCCATCGCCGTGACCCAAGAACTCGCGGGCTGGAACGCCGCCTGCCTGGGCGTGAGCGCGGTCCTGGCCGGCAAGCCCGGCAACCTGGAGCACCTGGAGCTGGAACTGGCGCCGGCCGACTGCCCGGGCTGTCCCTTCCAGGCCACGGAGCGCCGGGAGTTCCGGCCCGGCGGCCCGGGCTTCGCCCTGGACCCGGACACCGGCCGCATCCTGCTGTCGGCCTGCAACCTGGACCCGGCGGCAGGCGTGCGCTGGCGGCTGCGTGCCTACAACGTCTATGCGACCCTGCCGCCGGCGGTGAGCCAGGACCACCTGGCCCTGCCGGCCGGACATACGCCCGAGGAGAGACCATGAACCATTTCGATTACCGCGACGGCCAACTCTTTGCCGAGGACGTTCCCGTGGCCGAGCTGGCCGAACGCTTCGGCACGCCCCTGTACGTGTATTCCGCAGCCACCCTCACCCGGCACTTCACGGCCTACGACTCGGCCTTCGCCGGCACGGAGCACCTGACCTGCTTCTCGGTCAAGGCCTGCTCCAACCTGTCGGTGCTCAAGCACCTGGCCGGCCTGGGCGCGGGCATGGACATCGTGTCCGGCGGCGAGTTGCACCGGGCGCTCACCGCGGGCGTGCCCGCCTCGCACATCGTCTACTCCGGGGTGGGCAAGCGACCCGAGGAGATCCGCCAGGCCCTTGAGGCGGACATCCTCATGTTCAACGTGGAGTCGCTGGCAGAACTGGAGCGGATAGGCGAGATCGCCCAGGACATGGGCAAGACCGCGCGCATCTCCCTGCGCATCAACCCGGACGTGGACCCTAAGACCCATCCCTACATCTCCACGGGCATGAAGAAGAACAAGTTCGGCCTGGACATGGACGCCTCCCTGGCGGCCTACGCCCGGGCCAAGGAGATGCCGGCGGTGGAGGCGGTGGGCATGGACTGCCACATCGGGTCCCAGCTCACCACCCTGGAGCCCTTCCTGGAGGCCCTGGACAAGGTCATGGCCTTCCACGCCAAGCTCAAGGACATGGGCCTGCCCATCCGGTACCTGGACCTGGGCGGCGGCCTGGGCATCACGTACGACGAGGAGGCGCCGCCCCACCCCACCGAGTTCGGCAAGGCCCTGGTGGAGCGCACCAAGGATTCCGGCCTCACCCTGGTACTGGAGCCGGGCCGGGTCATCGTGGGCAACGCGGGCATCCTGGTGACCCGGGTGGTCTACACCAAGGATACCCCGAGCAAGCATTTCGTGATCGTGGACGCGGCCATGAACGACCTGGTGCGGCCCTCGCTGTACGGCTCGTACCACCGGCTGGCCGAGGTGCGGGAAATGGGGCGCGAGTCCCGGAACGTGGACGTGGTGGGCCCCATCTGCGAGTCCGGGGACTTCCTGGCCCGGGACCGGGACCTGCCAGGGGTGGAGTCCGGGGAGCTTCTGGCCGCGTTCTCGGCCGGGGCCTACGGGTTCACCATGAGCTCCCAGTACAACTCCCGGCCCCGGGCCGCGGAGGTGCTGGTGGACAAGGCCGAGGCCAAGCTCATCCGTCGCCGCGAGACCTACGAGGACCTGGTGGCTCTGGAGCTGGACGCGCTGGCAGGCCGTTGAAATTCCCGCGATGGCTGCGTTGCTGCGCCCCCATCAAACCCTCACGTATTTGCAATACGTTTCGGCCTTGATGGGCGCTAGCGCCTTGCCCTCGCGGTTTTTGAACGGCCTGCAAGAATGTGGTTTCCGAGTATAATCGACCGGCCATAACCAAGCCGCTCCGGAGTTTCTCCGCGGGTGGCTTTTTCGTGCTCACATGGCGTGGGCCCGGGCCGGGTCGAAGGCCACGCTGACTTCGTCGCCCTCGCGCAGGCCCATGTCCAGCAGATCGCGCTGGGTGACGAAGGCCGTGAACACGGCCCTGCCCACCCGCACAGTGACCTCGAACTGGAAGCCCTGGTTGAGCAGTTGGTCCACGCGGCCCGTGAACGCGGTCCAGCCGTTTTCCCCGGGAGGCGTGCGGGACACGGCCACGTCTTCGGGGCGCAGGGCCAGATGGCCGTCCCTGGCCGGGCCGTCCAGGGATATGGGGCATTCCAGGCCGTGGAACCGGGCCGCGCCGTTCTCGAAGCGGGCCGGGAAGATGTTGCGCATGCCCAGGAAGGCCGCCACCTCGGGGGTGGCCGGATGCCGGAAGACCTCCTCGGTGGCCCCAACTTGGCGGATGCGGCCCCCCTGGATCACGGCCACCCGCTCGGCCAGGTACAGGGCCTCGGCGAAATCGTGGGTGACCATGAGGAAGGTCAGGCCCATTTCCCGGTGCAGGTCCTTGAGGGCCCGGCGCACCTCTTCACGGAAATTGGGGTCCAGGGCGGTCAGGGGCTCGTCCAGGAGCAGCACGCCGGGCTGCACGGCCAGGGCCCGGGCCAGGGCAACGCGCTGGCGCTCGCCGCCGGAGAGATGGGTCACGCCCCGGCGGCCCAGGCGCTTGAGGTCCAAAAGGTCCATGATCCGGTCCAGGCGCGGCTTGGCCTGGGCCAAGCTCTGGCCGTGGTGCCGCAGCCCGTAGTGGATGTTGCGCTGCACGCTGAGGTGCGGAAACAGGGCGCTGTCCTGGTACACGATGCCTATGCCCCGGCGCTCCGGGGGCAGGCGGGTCACCTCGCGGCCGTCCAGGAGGATGCGCCCGGCCGCCGTGGGCATGAGTCCGGCGATGGCCTCCAGGAGCAGGCTCTTGCCCGAGCCCGTGTGCCCCAGCAGGCAGAAGAATTCGCCGCGATCGATGCGCAGGCAGGCGTCGGCCACGGCGAACCCGGGCACCTCGATGCGCACGCCGTCCAGCTCGATCACGGAGACTTCTCCCGGGGCAGGGACACCAGGCGCAACATGAGGAACAGGACCAGGCAGACCACGATGAGCCACACGGCCACGGGTTGGGAATAGGCCAGGCCGTAGGCCGTGAAGCGTTCGTACATGAGCACCGGGGCGATCATGGGGTGGTAGGCCACGATGACGATGGCTCCGAACTCGCTCACCGCCCGGGCCGCGCACATGATGATGCCGGCCAGCATGTGCCGCCAGGCCAGGGGCGTGGTCACGCGCATGAAGGTGGCCCCGCGGCCGGCCCCCAGGCTGCGCGACACGTTCTCCAGACGCCGGGGCACGGCCTCGAAACCGGCCTTGGCCGTGTTCACGTAGAACGGCAGGCCCACGAAGAGCAGCACCGCGACGATGCCCGTCTCCGTGCCCATGAGGCGCACGCCCAACTCCTGGAGCACACGGCCCATGGCGTGGTTGCGGCCGGCCAGGGTGAGCATGGCGATACCCACCACCGGGTGGGGGATCATGATGGGCAGATCGATGATGCTCTCCACCAGGCGCTTGCCCGGAAAGGTGTTCCGGGCCAGGAGGTAGGCCAGGGGAGTGCCGAACAAGAAGGCGATGCCGGCGGCCGCGCCCGAGGTCCACACCGAGAGCCAGATGGAGGCCATGACCTCCTTGTCCTGGAGCGTCTCCCACATCATGGCCGGACTGGGGGCCGTGACCATCTGGTACAGGGGCAGGACGATGAAGGTCAGGATGATCAACCCGCTGGCCAGCATGAGCCAGTGGAACAGGCCCCTGGGGACCACGGGTGCGGATGCGGCGCGAGGCATGGCGGCAAAAGGAAGGGCCCGGACGGCTCAACCGACCGGGCCCTGGGCGATGCTAGTTCTTCACTTCCACCAGGGCCTTGAGGGCCTTGGGCAGGGCGTCGTGCATGGCCTTGGTGGGCACACGGGCGGGCAGGAACGGGGGCTGGCCCATGTCCTTGAGGATGGCCAGGCCGCCCTTGGGATCGAGCAAGTAGGCCATGAAGGCCTCGGCGGCCTCGCGGTTGGGGGCGTCCTTGAGGATGGTTATGCCGTAGGTCACGGACGCGCCTACCCGGTCGATGAACTCGCCGGGCTTCTTGCCGGTGACCTGGACCTTGGCCTGCTTGTAGAAGTCGTCATAGGCGTAGTTGCCCAGGTTGATGTGGTCGTCCAGGACCACGTACTTCAGCCCGTGCTGCACGGCCACGGACAGGTATTCCCAGGCGTAGTCCATGTTGCCGCTCTGGAGCAGGGCAACCAGCTCCACGGACTTTGGCCGCACGTTCTCCATGGGCCGGTTGTCCAGCAGCTTCTGGTACAGGCCGGACTTCTTGTAGAACTTCTCGGCCAGTTGCAGGACCATGACGCTGCGGTAGCCGCAGGGGTCCAGGTTGGGGTCGGAATGCCCCCAGATCACGCCCTTGCGGGTGAGGATGTCGTACCAGTTGTCCGCGTTCACCTCGGAGGCGAACTTGCTCTTGTCCGTGTAGCAGAGCACCAGCTGGTTGGTGGCGAAGCGGATGTTCACGTCCGCGAACTTGGGGATGAGGCTCTTGTCGATGACCACGTAGTCGGCCGAGGCCATGATGTCGGCGGGCTTGCCTACCTCGGAGATGAGCCGGGCCATCTTGGTGCTGCCGCCGGACTCGCGCTGTACGTCCACCTTGGGATACATGGCCTCGAAGTTCTTCTCGATGGCCTGGAGGGGCACGGACAGGCTACCGGCATGGAAGATGGTCAGCGTGCCCGATGGCTCGGCCTGGGCCGGGGCGGATGCAAGCACGGTGACGATCGCAACGCACAGCATGGCCGCAAGGGAAATCCGAAGCGCAGTCATATCCCACTCCTTCTCGCCAAGGTTCGTCTCCAAAATGCAGCGGTGCGTTCTCTTATAGGCCAGAGATTGCACAAGAAGCTGCCGCCCAATCCCCTACAGTCATGTTGGGATACCACGTCACCTGCACGATGACAATTCCAACAGCATACTGAGAGATTGAACCACAAATTACTTTGAATAACTCGATACGACTCTTGGCCGACAAGGCCCGACGTCTTCCGGGCCGGGGTTGGGAATCAGCCGTGGCGCAGCTTGAGTGCGATGACCGCCAGCACCAGGACCAGGGTGACACCGTTTGCCATGGTCACGGACAAGGAGCCGATGAGCAGGCCGTAGGCCAGCCACAGGGCCATGCCCGCGGCCAGGATCAGGTACATGCCCAGGGACAGGTCCCGGGTGCAACGGGTCCGCCAAGCCTTCACCACCTGGGGCACGAAGGCCAGGGTGGTGCAGCAGCCGGCCAGGAGGCCGACGGCTTCGGCAGGAAACGCCGCCATGGGCGGCCTACTTCTTCGGCGCGCCCACGCCCGTGACCACGTCGCGCAGGATGTCCAGAACCTTGCCCGTGGCCGACTCCACCAGCACCACGTCCTGCCCCACCTCCACCCGCTCCAGGCCGGGCGCAGGCGCGGGCAGCTTGGCCTGCAGGTTCGCGGGCAGGGCCCGCTTGGCCAGGCCGGGCGGCAGGGTTCCGTTCTTCTCCAGGTGCTTCTGCAGGCCCGGGGGCAACTCGTCCTTCTTGGCCAGGCCCGGGGGCAGGCCCTCCTTGCCCTTCTTCTCCTTCTTGTCCTTCTTCCCCTTGTCCTTCTTGGCCTTGTCCTTCCCACCCTTGGCGTCGTCCTCGGCCTCGGCCGGTGCGGCCTCCTGGGTCCCGGCCTGGCCCGGCAGCTTCTTGTAGAACTCCTCGATGGTCCGCCGCTCCATCTCGGTGAAGACCACTCGGGCCTTCTCCTTGGCCGCGGTCGCGGCATCCTTGGCCACGGTTGCCGCATCCTGAGCCAGGGCGGGCCGTACCGTCACAGCGGCAGCCAACAGGACGGCGAGGGCCAGGGCGGCGGCAAGGGATAACATGCGCATGGCAATCTCCTGGGTTCGGGGTTCGGAGTATTTTATCCGACTCAACCGGCCAGTGGAAGCGGAAAAAGAAAAGGCCCCGGTCCGAAGACCGGGGCCGTACGTGCGGTGGTGCCGAAGGGGGGACTCGAACCCCCACGGGATTTCTCCCACTACCCCCTCAAGATAGCGTGTCTACCAGTTCCACCACTTCGGCGTCGTCTTACTGCTTGGCCCCTTCGGGCTGGGCCGGGGCCTCGGCCGGAGCTGCAGCCTTCTCTTCGATCTGGACACCCGAGGCCGGCGCTTCGGCCGCCTTCTGGGTCTCCTCGATCTGCACCCCGGTGGGTGCGGCGGGCTTTTCCGGAGCCGGGGCCAGGTCGCCCAGGGGGGCGTCCATGAGGGATTTCCTCTCCACCGGACGGCTGGAGAAGATGTTGTAGGCCAGCGAGGTCACCAGGAACACAGCGGCCAGGACCGCGGTCAGCTTCACCAGCAGGCCGCCCGCGCCGGAGCTGCCGAACACCGTGCTGGAGCCGCCGCCGAAGATCACGCCCATGCCTTCCTTGCCCGACTGCAACAGCACGAGCACGATGAGGAACAGGCAGGCCAGGATGTGCAAGGTGAGAATCAGGGTCGTCAAAGGATAACTCCTCGGGATTGCTTGCTTGTCGGCGCTAAGCTCCAGCCAGGACGATGCGGCTGAAACTGTCGGCCCGCAAGCCGGCACCTCCTACCAGCACACCTTCGACATTGTCAAGGGAAATGATGTCGGAACAGTTCTCCGGCTTGACGCTTCCGCCGTACTGTATGCGCACTTCGGCCCCCCGGTCCAGCAATTCCACCAGGGTTTTTCGCACAAAGGCGTGGGCCTTCAGGATGTCCTCCGGCCCGGCCACCTCGCCGGTGCCGATGGCCCACACCGGCTCGTAGGCCACCACGATGCGCTCCGGGTCCACATCCTTGGGCACCCCGGCCAGGCCGGTTTTAAGGTGCCGGGCGCAGACCTCCTCCACCTTGCCGGCTCGGCGCTCCTCGATCTTCTCGCCGATGCACAGGATCATCTTGAGCCCGTTCTCCAGGCCGAAGGCGGTCTTCCTGCCCACCAGTTCGTCGGACTCGCCCAGCACGTGGCGGCGTTCCGAGTGCCCGGCCAGGGCGAAGGAACAACCCGCGTCCAGGAGCATGGCCGGGGAGATTTCGCCGGTGAAGGCCCCCTCCTTGGCCGGGTACAGGTCCTGGGCGCCCAGGCTGAAGCCGGACGCGCCGCCCAGGGCTGCGCCCGTGGCCTCCAGGGCGGTGAAGGGCGGGATGACGAGCACCTCCCGGTCCGCGGGCAGGTCGCGGCCGCAGGCCGCCACCAATTCGCGCGCGGTGGACGCGGCCTCGGACCGGGTCTTGTACATCTTCCAGTTGGCGGCCATCAGCTTTTTCATAAGGACCTCCTAATCATTGAGCGCGGTGAAGCCGGGCATTTCCTTGCCTTCCAGGAGCTCCAGGAAGGCCCCGCCGCCGGTGGAGATGAAGCTCACCTTGTCGGCCATGCCCGCGGCCGCGAGCTGGGCCCCGGTGTCGCCGCCGCCGGCGATGGTCACCGCGTCCAGCCCGGCCACGACCTTGGCCAGGCCGATGGAGCCCGCGGCGAACGCCGGGTTCTCAAAGGCCCCGGCCGGGCCGTTCCAGACCACGGTCTTGGCCTGGGCCAGCGCCTTGGCGAAAAGATCCACGGACTTGGGGCCGCAGTCCAGCACCATCTTGCCCGCGGGGATGGCGTCCGCGGCAACCGTGCCCTCGGCCTTGCCCTCCAGGGAGGAGCCCAGCACGAAGTCCACGGGCAGCACCAGGTTCACGCTCTTGGCGCGGGCCGCGTCCATGACCTTCCTGGCCTCGTCCACCAGCTCGGGCTCGGCCAGGGAGGCCCCCACCCCGTGGCCCTGGGCCAGGAGGAAGGTGTTGGCCATGGCCCCCACCACCACCAGGATGTCCACCTTGTCCAGCAGGTTGGTCAGGATGCCCAGCTTGGAGGACACCTTGGCCCCGCCGGAGATGGCGGCGAACGGGCGGGCCGGGTTGGCCAGCTTCTCGCCCAGGTACTGCCACTCCTTGCTCAGCAGCATGCCGGCGCAGCGCTCCTTGGACGCCCGGGCCGCGGCCACGATGGAGGCGTGCGCCCGGTGGGCCGTGCCAAAGGCGTCGCCCACGTAGATGTCGGCCAAGGCCGCCAGGGCGCTGCCCAGGGCCTCGTCGCCCTTGGTCTCGCCCGGCTCGAAGCGCAGGTTCTCCAGCATCAGTATCTCGCCGGGCGCAAGCGAAGCGGCCAGCTTCTCCACCTCGGGACCCACCACGGCCGGGGCCATCCGCACCGGCTTGCCCAGGAGTTCGGACAGCCGGGCCGCGCAGGGCGCGGTGGAGAGCTTGGGGTCCACCACGCCCTTGGGCTTGCCCAGGTGGGAGCAGAGTATGAGCGCCGCGCCCTTGTCCAGGGCGTACCGGATGGTGGGCAGGCTGGCCCGGATGCGGTTGTCGTCGGTGATCTTCCCGTCCTTGAGGGGCACGTTGAAGTCCACCCGGATCAGGAGCTTCTTGCCGGCCACGTCCATGGATTCGAGAGAGCGGATCATGACGGTTCTCCTTGGGATAGGGCAGGATTGGAGTCCGGCGCGTTGGGCCGGTCAGGATCGGTTTCCGGGACCGGGAGGTCCAGGCGCATGAGCACCGCGTCCTCCCCGTTGTCCGGGTAGTAGCCCTTGCGCACCCCGCATTCCGCATAGCCGAACGAGGCGTACAGGGCGCGGGCCGCGGCGTTGGAGCGGCGCACCTCCAGATACCCCTGACGTATGCCCATCTTGCGGCAGATTTGCAACACCAGGCCCAGCAGGCGGCGGCCCAGGCCGCGTTGCCGCAGGTCCGGGGCCACGGCGATGTTGAGCACCTCCATCTCCCCGGCCACCGCGTGGAACGAGCAGTAGGCGGCCAGCGCGCCGCCGCGCTTCAGGCCGAACACGAAGAAGGCCTTGTTCTCCAGTCCCAGGAGGAACTGGCGCTCGGTCCAGGGGTGGCTAAAGCACAGCTTCTCCAGGGCCAGGAGCTGGTCCAGGTCGTCCGGCCCCAGGCGGGCGAAGGCGTAATCGCTGGCGGATGCGGGCATGTTCGTGCTCGGGCGTTGGCCCGGGGTTCAGGTTGCGCAGGCGCGGACGCCACTTTATACTGGCGGACAGGAGCTGTGAAGCATGAAGGAACCTGGCATCGACATACCCCGGGACCTGGAGCTGGTGGACGTGGTGGACGAGGCGGACCGCCCCCTGGGGGTGCTGCCCCTGTCCGAGGTCCACAGCCAGCGCCTGTACCACCGTTCGGTGCGGGTGGCGGTGTTCGACGCCGCGGGCCGGGTCTACCTGCAAAAGCGCTGCAAGAGCAAGGACCTGTATCCCGGCCGCCTGGACCTTTCGGCCACCGGGCACGTGCGCGCGGGCGAGTCGCGGGAGTCCGCGGCCATGCGCGAACTGGACGAGGAACTGGGCCTGGCCGTGGAGCGCCTGCGCCACGTGGCGGACGTGGCCGGCAGCCCGGACACCAATTTCGAGTTCATCACCCTCTACACGGCCGGCCGCCTGGACGTCCAACCCCGCCCCAACCCCGCGGAGGTCGAATCCGGCTTCTTCGCGGATCGCAGCGAGCTGGACTACCTCATGGCCAACTACCGCGACCAGCTCACCCCCGGGCTGGTGCACAGCCTGGAAAAGGGGCTGTTGTTTCCGGTGGAGGGGCTCTAGACTCCCCTACTCCTCCAGAAGTTCCGAAACCTTGCCGTGCACCCGGCCGTTGCTGGCCAGGATGTGCTTGTCGCCCAGGGCGTAGGGCTGGCCGGCGTAGCCCGTGACCGCGCCGCCGGCCTCCTCCACCAGGAGCCAGCCCGCGGCCACGTCCCAGGGGTTGAGGCAGGACTCGTAGAACGCATCCAGCCGGCCGCAGGCCACGTAGGCCAGGTCCACGGCGGCCGCGCCCATGCGGCGCACGCCCTGGCTCGCCACCAGCACCCGCTCCAGGTTGGCCATGATGGGCCGTATCTCCTCCCGGATGGCGTAGGGGAAGCCCGTGGCCACCAGGGACTTCTCGATGTCCGTCACGTCCGTGACCGCGATGGGCGCGCCGTTGAGATACGCCCCTACTCCCCGCACCGCGTGGAACAGCTCGCCCAGGACCGGGACCGCCACCGCGGCCAGCACCACCCTGCCCTCTTCCCAGAGAGCCACGGACACCGCGTGGATGGGGAGGCCGTGGGCGAAGTTGGTGGTGCCGTCCAGGGGGTCGATGATCCAGGTCAGGTCGCCCAGGCGGGCCTTGGCCGACCCCTCCTCGGCCAGGAAGGTGGACCCGGGCAGAAGCTTCGCCAGGTCGCGTGTGAGCGCCGCCTCAACGGCCGGGTCGGTCGCGGTGAGCAGGTCGATGCGGCCCTTGTGGGTCACGCTGCGGGGCCGGGCGTCGTGTTCCTTCACGATGGCCGCGGCGGAGTTCATTATCTCCAGGAACGGATCGGCCAGGGCGTTCAGGTCCAGGGGCATGGGCTACCTCCGAAAAAAGAACGGCGGCCGGAAGGCCGCCGTGAAGTCGTTCAAGGCATGAACAGCGGGGCCTAGTTGATGTACACCTTGCTGTAATGCTTCTTGTTGTCCAGGGTGCGGCCCGCGCCCCGGGCCACGGTGGTGAGGGGCTCCTCGTCCACGATGACCTGGAGGTTGGTCTCCTGGGAGATGAGCTTGTCCAGGCCCTTGAGCAGCGCGCCGCCGCCGGCCAGGAGCAGGCCGTTGCGGGCGATGTCGCCCACCAGTTCGGGCTGGGTCATTTCCAGGGCTTTCTTCACCGCGCGCACGATGGTGGCCACCGGCTCGTGGATGGCCTCGCGGATCTGCTCGTCGGTGATCTCCATGGTGCGCGGGGTGCCGTTGATCAGGTTCTTGCCCGACACCTCGGCCACCAGCCGCTCGGGCAGGGGCGAGGCGCTGCCGATCTCCATCTTGATGCGCTCGGCCATGTTCTCGCCGATGAGCATCTGGAACCGGTCCTGGAAATAGCGCTGGATGGCCTCGTTCATCTCGTCGCCCGCCACGCGCACGCTCTCGGAATAGGCCACCGCGGACAGGGAGATGACCGCCACCTCGGTGGTGCCGCCGCCGATGTCCACCACCATGTTGCCGATGGGCTGCTCGATGGGCAGGCCGGCGCCGATGGCCGCGGCCATCGGCTCCTCCACCAGGTTCACGCTGCGCACCCCGGCCTGGAGCGCGCTCTCGATGACCGCCCGCTTCTCCACCTGGGTGATGCCCGAGGGAACGCCGATGACGATGTGCGGCTTGACCACCCCGATGCCCCGGATGACCTTGCGGATGAAGAAGCCGATCATCTCCTTGGTCACCTCGAAGTCGGCGATCACGCCGTCGCGCAGGGGGCGCACGGCCTTGATCCGTTCCGGGGTGCGGCCCAGGAAGTCCTTGGCTTCGCGGCCCACGGCGATGATGGCGTTGGTCTTGGCGTCCAGGGCCACCACCGAGGGCTCGTTGAGCACGATCCCGTCCTTGGGCGTGTACAGGAGGGTGTTGGCGGTGCCCAGGTCCATGGCCAGGTCCTTGCCGAGAAATCCGAAAAGCCGCGTAAAGAACATGGCAGCGACCTCGCTTGCTGGGGTTGGACGGCAAACGCGTTGCCGGCCCTTTGCGGCCTTGTACCTGAATTGTGAAAAGAATCAAGAAAATCTTTAGACTTTCTTTTGCGGCTTGTCCAACTGGCTGCGGAGATGGAGGTTTTCCAGGTAGATGGCCAAGTGGTCCGCGGCCATCTCCAGGAAGTTCTTGAGGTCGTCGTCCAGGGTGACCGGGGTCTCGCCGCCCAGCACCAGCACCGCCCGGGTCTTGCGGGTGATGAACAGGGGTAGGCAGGCCAGCACCGCGAAGGACGGGGTGTCCGAGGGCGAGCCGAACAGGGCCTGGGAGGCGGTGCGGGCCTCGGCCTCGCCGGAGAACACCGGCTTGTTGTTGGCGAACACCCAGCCGATGAGCCCGCTCTTGGCCGGGAAGGACGCGGCGTGCTGGCCCGGGTCCGCGAACACCGGCTGGTTGTAGCCTTCCAGAAGGTAGGTGTCCTTGTCCCCGCGCACGGCCAGAAAGGCGTGGGAGATGCCGGTGGTGTGGCAGGTGAGGTCCAGGAAGTGGCGCAGGTATTCGGCCCACTTGGGGAAGCGGGCGCGCAGGCCCGAGAGCAGGCGCAGCCCGTGGTAGAAGCGGTGCTCGGCCAGCGACTGTGCGGTCTCCAGGTCGGAGCGCTGCATGTCCGCAGCCAGGGCCGAGAACATGTCCAGGATCTTGAGGTCCTTGTCTGAGAGCGAGTAGGTGCGCTTGGAGTCCAGGCACAGGGCGCCCTCCCCGCCCTTGAGCGGGCAGCCCATGAAGGCCTTGACTTTCTTTTCCTCGTCCTTGGAGCGGTAGTAGCCCAGGCGGCTGCGCTTCTGGTCGAAGTTGGCGATGCGCAGGGGCCGCTTGTTGCGGATGATCCAGCCCACCAGGCCCTGCCCCGCCTCGATGACCGTGCCCTGGTCGATGTCGTCGCCCAGGCTGAAGCGCGCGGCCAGGCGGTACTCCCCCACGCCCGGGCCGGGCAAGAAGAGCACCGTGGAATAGGCGTCGAACACGCTGCAGATGATGCCGAGAAGGGAGTGCAGGCAGTCCATGGTTGGTCCGGCCCCGGGCCCGGTACGTGAATGGGAGCCGGGTACTAGGTGTTTATTAGCCTGACTCTCTACCCCAAAAGATGCGCTCCCGTCAATATATTGAATTCTTTTGACAAATCTGAAAGGCTGGGAGAAGCGTCCGGGTCGGGGCGGAGCCGGACACGTTTTTCCCCGAAAGTTCCCCGGAATTGTTGTCTTTCCCCCGTCCACACTGTATCCTTTGGCGGTCGCCGCTTTCTGCGGCGCGGACGGAGGACATGGCCAGAACGAAAACACCCCCCTTCACCTGGGAAGACGCCTTTTCCCGGGTCCCGGAGGCCCGGACCCTGACTGCGGGCGACGATGGCCCCAATCTGGTCATATCCGACCTGGCCAGGCTCAAGGAATTCCTGGACTGGACCCACATCAAGCAATGCCTGCTCAAGCCCTATTTCGAGCACGCCAACTATCCGCTGGTCGAGTCCCGGGAGCTTCTGCCCTCCTTCGAGTCCGACGCCCAGGAGTACCGCGACCTGCCGGGATTCAGCATGGTCGCCCTGGCTCGGCCCCTGGACTATTTCAGCGAGATATTCCAGTTCGACATCCTGCACAACGTGCTGGAGCACGTGGGCTTCGGCCTGGGGCCGGCCTGTCCCCTGGAGCAGTCGGTGCTGGCCCAGAACCTGCGCACCTTCCTGGACCGCATGCCCAAGCCGCTGCAGGACGAGTTCAAGCGCGCCTTCGCCCGCCGCGACCTCACCGCCCTGGAGAACTACCCCGGCCTGGTCCCCTACCTGGACCAGATGGACCGCGCCCATGTCATGGCCCTTGACTCGGACGGCGCGTTCTACCTCTCCGGGGTGTACGCCTCCCTCCCCTCGGACCTGGACACCGAGATCAAGCGCTACGGCCTGCGCATGAAGCGGTTCGCCCCGGGCGACAACGTGCGCTACGAGCTGCACCGCAACTTCGTGTACCAGTTCCTCATGGAGCTCTACGGTTTCGCCATCGTGTCCGAGCGCCGCACCTCCTCGGCCCTGTTCGCCCGCCGCCTGTTCCGGCTGGGAGAGGAATTCCTGGTGCGGGTGCTGGGCCAGTCCGACCGCACCATCACCACCCTGTGGTCCCACCCCGACGCCAAGCACTACCCCCGGGTGGAGAAGCTGGCCCTGGTCCAGGTGGACAAGGAGCAGAAGGACGCCATCCGCACCCTGTCCCGGGGCCGCTATTTCGTGGACCGGGAGCGCCGCGTGGTCATCCTGCGGGTGGTGTACAGACAGCACAAGTACGACCCGGGCAACGTGCAGCAGGACCGCGCCCTGTCGGTGCTGCACCAGGAGGTGGTGCATCCCCTCACCGGCTGGGCCACCCGGCGGGTGAACCTCATCAAGGACACCACCAACATGTTCCTGCGCCTCAACGACATCGTGCGCGGGGAATACACCGGCCGCATCGTGTACAAGCGCAACGAGGTGGTGGAGAACACCGACACCCACGAGAAGCGGCTCAAGTTCCTGTTCGCCTGGCTCTCCAAGCACCAGCGCCGCTACATCGCCTATTCCGAGGAGTTCTACGCCAAGGTGGTGCGGGTGCTGGACGGCTACCTGCTGAACCCGGACAACCTGGACGTGTTCCAGTCCATGCACGAGCTGCACCAGGAGGTCTGGGGCAAGTACAGCTACATCCGCCAGGCCCGCAAGGTGAAGCTCCTGGAAGACCTGAACCGCGGCGCGGGCAAGGGCCGCACCCGGATACGGGAGCGGCTGGAACAGACCAACCACATCCTGCACGAACTCAAATTTGAGTTGGTCAACTATTTCGATGTGTTGGTCCAGGCGGTCATTGACATCTGCGAACACACGCTGCATGACGGGTACCTCGTCTCGGCCTACGTGTCGCGCAAGGAAGAGGACCTGACCCGGTATGGCCAGGATGTGCGCAAGCAGTACGGCCGCATGGTGGCCCTGCTGGACGAGTTCAAGGCCATCCGCCGTTCCCGGGCCGAATATCCTGCCCAGGCGCGGGCCGTGTAGCAGACCGTTGAAAATCTCGCGATGGCCGCGTTGCTGCGTAAACGTCAAACCCTCACGTATCAGGAATACGCTTCGGCCTTGACGTTTTCTTGCGCCTTGCCCTCGCGATTTTTGAACGGTCTGCTCAAGAGCGTTAACCGACCATAAACACCCTGTTGGGAGGACCCGACATGTCCGAACTCAAGACCACCCCGCTCACTGCGTGGCATCGGGAACACGGGGCCAAGATGGCCCCCTTTGCCGGCTACGAGATGCCCATCCAGTACGAGGGCATCCTGGCCGAGCACCACCAAACCCGTTCCGCGGCAGCGGTGTTCGACATCTGCCACATGGGCGAATTCAAGCTGCGCGGGGCCAAAGCGAGGTCCGCCCTGTCCGGGCTGGTGACCCAGAATCTCGCCACCCTGGGGCCGGGCCGCTGCCGTTACGGCTTCCTGCTCAACGAGTCGGGCTGCGTGCTGGACGACCTCATCGTCTACTGCCTGTCCGACGAGGAGTACATGCTGGTGGTCAACGGCTCCCGGGCCGAGGGCGACTTCGCCTGGATCAAGGCCCGCCTGCCCGAGGGAATGTATTTCGAGGACATCACCGAGTTCACCGCCAAGATCGACCTGCAGGGCCCGGCCTCCCGGGAGGTGCTGGAGCGGGTGTTCGCGCGGGACTTCAGCTTTCTCGGGTACTTCTCCTTCCTGAAGGCCGAGTTCGAGGAGGACCCCTGCATCGTGTCCCGCACCGGGTACACCGGCGAACTTGGCTACGAGTTCTACCTCCGGGAGGATCGCGCCCTGGCCCTGTGGGAACGGCTGCTGGCCGAGGCCCAGGTCAAGCCCGCGGGCCTTGGCGCGCGCGACACCCTGCGCCTGGAGCTCGGCTACCCGCTCTACGGCCAGGACCTGGACGAGGCGCACACCCCGGCCGAGGCCGGGCTGGATATGTTCATCAAGTCCCCGGAGGACTTCGTGGGCAAGGCCGGGGCCTTTGCCGTTCGTTCCCGGCTCATCCCCCTGTCCGTGGCCGGCCGGCGCAGCGCCCGCACCCACGACGCGGTCTGCCTGCCCTCGGGCGAACAGGTGGGCGAGGTCACCAGCGGGTCCTTCGCCCCGTCGCTGGGTCACGCCATCGCCCTGGCCTACGTACGCGCCGACGTGGCCGGGGAGAAGAGCTTCCTCATCCGCGCCTCGCGCACCGAGCTGGAAGCCAACCGCACCGAGCTGCCCTTCTACAAGGATGGGACAGCGAGAATGAAGTTCTAGGCAGGCCGTTGAAAATCCCGCGATGGCTGCGTTGCTGCGAATCCGTCAAACCCTCACGTATGTCGAATACGCTTCGGCCTTGACGGATTCTTGCGCCTTGCCCTCGCGGTTTTTGAACGGCCTGCAAGACATGTTCACATTGTGAGGCTAAGTTGAGAGTTTTCTACCTGGAACCGGAACGCTGGGCCGAACCCTGGGTGCTGGATGGACCCGAAGCCAAGCATGCGCTCAAGGCCGTGCGCCTGGGCGTGGGCGACGGGCTGCGCCTGTTCGACGGGACCGGCCGCGAGGGCGAGTTCCGCATCGTGAAGGTGGGCAAGGACCGGGCCGAGCTTGAGGTTGTGGAACTGCGCGAGGCGGCCAGGCCCGAGGCCCAGATCCACCTGGCCCTGGGCTGGAGCCGGCAGGCGCGGCGATCCTGGCTGCTGGAAAAGGCCGTGGAGTTGGGCGCGGCCGGGCTGTGGTTCTGGCGCGCCGAGCGCAGCCAGGGCGACCCGCCGGACGAGCCCAAGGAGGGCTGGATCGCCAAGATGATCGCCGGGGCCAAGCAGAGCGGCAACCTGCTCCTGCCCGAGGCCGGGGTCATCGCGGGCGGGCTGGACGGCCTGGTGGAGTTCGGCCGCGGCTTCGACCGCCGCCGGCTGTGCTCCGAGGCGGCCAAGGCCCCCCTGGTGCGGCCCGTGGACCTGGCCGCCCAGGGCCGCATCCTGGTTGTCGTCGGTCCCGAAGGCGGACTCACGGACGAAGAGGCCGCGGCCCTCAAGAAAGGCGGCTTCATGGCCGTGAGCCTGGGCCAGGGCGTGCTGCGCTGGGAGACCGCGGCCCTGGCCGCGCTGGGCCTGGCCTTCTGGGCGCGCGCCAAGGGGTAGCAAGCCGCTGAAAATCCCGCAATGGCTGCGTTGCTGCGAACCCGTCAAACCCTCACGTATCTGCAATACAGCGCTGCTCTCTTGCGCCGTAGCGCTCGAAGACTCGCTGACGGCTCAAGGGCTTCGCAATGACGGATTCTTGCGCCTCCCCCTCGCGGTTTTTGAGCGGCTTGCAGGATTAGACGTTTCAACATACCTGGCACGTATACATATTATGCACCAACCCCTTGCCGACCGCATCCGGCCCCGAACCCTGGACGAGTTCATCGGCCAGGACCATTTGCGGGCCAAGCTGGCCGCCTTTTCCAAGGCGGGCCGCCTGCCCAGCGTGCTGCTCTTCGGCCCGCCGGGCTGCGGCAAGTCCACCCTGGCCCTGCTCCTGGCCCAGACCCGGCTTGCGCCCTGGGTGCGGGTGTCCGCGCCCGAGGCTGGCTTGGCTGAGCTGCGCAAGCGCCTGGCGGGCAAGGAAATCCTCATCCTGGACGAGTTGCACCGCTTCTCCAAGGCGCAGCAGGACTTCTTCCTGCCCCTCCTGGAGAGCGGCGAGATCACCCTGCTGGCCACCACCACCGAGAATCCGTCCTTCAGCGTGACCCGGCAGCTCCTGTCCCGGATGCACGTCTTGCGGCTGCGGCCCCTGGGGCCCGAGGAGATGGACCAGGTGGCCGAGCGCGGGGCCAAGGCCCTGGAGATGGAGTTGCCGGGCGAGAGCCGGGATTTCCTGGCCCACGTGGCCGGGGGCGACGCCCGCACCCTGCTGAACCTCCTGGAGTACGCCGCGCAACTGACCCCGGACCAGCGCCAGCCTGAAGAGATCAAGCGCATCCTGCCGGAGATCATCCTGCGCGGGGACAAGAGCGGGGACACCCACTACGAGCTGGCCTCGGCCCTCATCAAGTCCATCCGCGGCTCGGACCCGGACGCGGCGCTCTACTACCTGGCCTGCCTGCTTGAGGGCGGCGAGGACCCGCGCTTCATCTGCCGCCGGCTGGTCCTGTCCGCTTCCGAGGATGTAGGATTAGGCGACCCCATGGCCCTGCCCATGGCCGTGTCCTGCCAGCACGCGGTGGAGTTCGTGGGCATGCCGGAAGGCTTCATCCCCCTGGCCGAGACCGTGGTCTACCTGGCCCTGGCCCACAAGAACAACTCCACCTATTCCGCCTACTTGAACGCCGCCAAGGAAATCAAGACCAACGGCAAGAAGCCGGTCCCCATCCACCTGCGCAACCCCGCCACCAAGCTCATGAAACAATGGGGCTACGGCCGCGACTACAAATACCCCCACGCCTTCCCCGACGGCTGGGTCGAGCAGGACTACCTGCCCGAAGACCTGGTGGGCCGCCGATTCTACCACCCCAAGGAATTGGGCATGGAGAAGCGGCTCACGGCGTGGTGGCGGCACCTGCGGCGGAAGCTCGCGCCGCCAGAAGAGGATTAAAAGACCTTCCCCCGGGCAGCCACGGCCCACTCCGCTGTAGTCCCATCCTCGTCGAGAAGCGTCAGGGACTCCGCCAGGTTGGCCACCGGGCAGGAGTGGTTGGGCAGGATTTTCAGCAGGTCCCCTACTCCGAGCCTGGAATCCCCCCGTTGCACGAAGCCGTGCTCTTCGGAGAGGCGGAGGACCGGGAGGGCCTGGGTGAGGTCGTCGCCCGCGTCCAGGGGGAAGGCCAGGCCGTGGCCGTCCAGGGCTGAGCCGTGGCCGCCGCCGTCGGAACTCAGGACCTTGGAGCCGGCGTCCACGATGAGCCAGTCGGCGTTGGCGCTGACCACGGTGGCCAGGACCCAGAGGGCCATGTCGGCCAGGCCGGCCAGGCCCAGGCGCAGGGGCGTGCGGTCCATGAACACGTAGTTGCCGGGGCGAATCTCGGTGATGCCCTCCCAGGCGTCGCCGGCCAGGACTGTGGGCGTGGAGCCCACGGAGATTTCGGGCACGTCTAGCCCCTCGCCCCGCAAGCGGGTCGCGGCAGTGTTCATGAGCCGGTTTTCATCTCGCGCTATCTCCCGCACCTGGGCCGCGTCCTTGGCTCCGTAGGCATGGCCCGCGTGGGACAGGATGCCGGCCAGGCGCAGGCTTTTCGATTCCGCGATGTGCCGCGCCAAGGGCAACAGGTCCGGATGGTCCGGGACCAAGCCGCAGCGGTGCAGGCCCACGTCGATCTTGAGGAACACCGGGAGGTCGAAGGCATGCCGCGCGGCGGCAGCCTCCAGCGCCGCCACTCCCTGCGCCGAGTCCGCCAGCATGCGCAGGTCGCAGCCCGTGTCCCGCGCCGCTTCCAGCAGCCGGTCCGCCTTGCGGCCGTCCACCACGGGATAGGCCACGGTGACCGAGGGCGCGCCGCCCTCGATGAAGACCAGCGCCTCGTCCGGCTTGGAAGCGGTCAGGCCCACCGCGCCCGCGGCCAGTTGCATGCGGGCGATCTCCCGGCACTTATGGGTCTTGATGTGAGGACGGACCGCCACGCCCGCGGCCCGGGCCAGGTCCGCCATGCGGGCGATGTTGGCCGCCAGCCGCGCGTGGTCCACCACCACCCGCGGGGTCTCCAGACTGCGCAGCGTGGCGGGGTTCATGACTTGTCGTACTGCTTCTTCCACTCGTCCAGGAAGAGCAGCGAGGTCTCCAGGTCGGAGAGCTTCCCCTGCTCCCGGCGCAGGGCCGACACCAGGTCGGCGAAGGGCACGTCCGCGGGCAGGCGCAGCCGCTCCAGGAGTGCTCCCACCTGCTCCCGCAGGTCCTCGGGCAGCTCGGCCAGGGAGGGGTCGCCCGCCCCGCGCTGCCTGGGCCAGCCCGGCCGGTCCTTGGCGATGTAGTCCAGGAGCGTGCCCATGCGGCGCTCGTAGGTGTGGTCCCTGAGCACCCGTTCCCGCGCCCGGGCCGCCATGGCCGCGCGTTTGTCCGGATGGGCCAGGTAGTAGGCGATCTTCTCCTTGAGCTCATCCATGTTCACGAAGGTCTCCAGCTCGCCAGGGGCGAACAGTTCGTCCATCAGCTCGCGCTGGTCCACCAGCTGGAACGCGCCGCAGGCCGCCAGCTCGAAGGTGCGGGGGTTCACGAAGTCGCCCTTGGGCACCAGTTCGCCGGCCCGCACGCTGGAGTGCAGGTTCAGGTTCACCGCGCTGGCGTTGAATATCTTCACCGCCTCCTCGGGCGGGATGCGCGCCCCGGCCCGCTGCACCCGTTCGGCCAGGGCGGGTTCGCCCTCCCACTCGGTGCCCCATATCTTCAGGTCGAAGTTCAGCAACTGCAGGAAGGCCCTGCGCCGGTTGGGGTAGCCCGCGCCCAGGAAGGACACGTCGGACCCGAACTGGCGGCGCTCCACCGGGGAAAGCTCCAGGGGCCGGTGGAACTCGGGGGCCGCGGCCAGGGGCAGGTAGATGAGCTTGTCGCACCCGATCTCCTGCAAGCGCTCGAAGAACGGCACGATCTGGATCACCGCGAAGTAGTCGTAGAGCGGCGCGAACGCCCGCCAGTAGGTGAACAGGCTGTGGTCCTCCACGAACCACATGGCCGTGGCCACCCCGTCCCGGCGCAGGCGCTTGAGCGCCTGCTGGCTGAGCGGAGCCTGGGCCAGGGAGAGCACCAGGTCCGGCTCGAAGGTCTCGGCCTTGGCCAGTATCGCCTGGGACACCACCTGGAGGAAGGAGTTCTCCAGAAAGGCCAGCCGGTCGGCGGTGACCCGCAGGTCCCCCAGCGCGGTGAACGCGCCGTGGAAGGCCGGGGCCTCGAAGACCTCCACGCTGTGGCCCAGCCGGGCCAGGGCATCGGCGCAGTAGCGGCCGATGGGCAGGGACCCGCCGTACATGGGCAGGACCAGGAGCACGCGGGCGGGTGTGTTCATTGTCTCATGTAGTGGTTGAAGGTTCAGGGCGTGCGGCCGCCCACGACCTCGAGGAAATCCGGCGCAGCCTCGTGGTCCAGCATCCAGTCGCTCTCGTGCAGGAACAGGGAGGCGAACTGGGCCGAGGGGCCGGACGCCACGCCCAGGCCCAGGCGCTCGGCCATGAGCGCCCGGAACGCGGCGCGCTCCCGGGCCGAGTCGTCCTCGCCCAGCACCGGCCGGTAGGTGCAGCCCGCCAGGTCCAGGGCCGACACCAGGCCCAGGAGCCCGGGCGGGTACTCGAATTCCGGGTTGCCGGACAGGTGGCGCAACAGCTCCCGGCTCCCGAACGGGGCCAGGCAGGCCAGGTCCGCACTGCACGGCGCGCTCTCCAGGCAAGGGGCGCACTCGGCCGCGGCCTGCCACACCCGGTGGCCCAGGCCGTAGGGGCCGGTTTCGTAGCACCAGGCCGAGGACAGGAAAAAGGCCATCACCGGCGCGCCCAGGTGCGCGGCCAGGTGCATGGTGCCGGTGTCCGGGGTCATGGCCAGGTCCAGGCCGGCCACGGCATCGTACAGGTCGGCCAGCGAGGTGCGGCCCGTGAGGTCCCGGGTGATGGCGGACAGGGCCGGAGGAAAGGCCGTGGCCAGCTCCCGGGCCAGGGGCCGCTCCGCGGCCGTGCCCAAGAGCTTCACCTGTTTGGCCCCGGTGGTCTTGGCCACGGCGTGCACCAGCGGGGCCAGGGACTTGGCCGGCAGGGAGCGGCGAGAGTGCCGGCCGGCCAGCACCACCCCGAGGCCCCCGCCCTTGGGCCGGGCCACGGGGTTCACCTCGCCGGGCGGCAGGGGCGCGTCCGCCAGCCAGCCCCAGAGGTCCACCAGGTTGAGCCCGGCGAAGCGGCGGTGCCGGGTCCAGCGGAAGGCCAGCCGGGTCCAGGGGTCCATGTGGTGCTGGCCGCGCTCCACCCGGTGGCCACGCACGGTGGCGGGGTCGAAAAGATTGGCCAGGGCCAGGTTCAGGCCCGAGAAGTTCAGGTTGTAGACCTGGCCGAACCCTGCGGAGGCCAGCTCGCGCAGCCGGGGCAGCAGGTCGGAGAGCAGCTCCCCGGCCCCGGGGCTGCCCGCGCGGTGGGCGGGCAAGCCGTGCGCCACCGCGCCGGGGAAGGCCAGTTCCGCGGCCTGGGTCAGGGAGTGGTCCACGGCCAGGTGGACCTGGGCTCCGGCCGCCTGGAGCGAACGCACCAGGCGCGTGGTCTGGAGCAGGTCGCCGAAGCGGGCCAACTGGACCACCAGGGCGCGGGTCGGGGCAGGGGCCGGGGGATGGGGATGCATCTGGGATTTCCGGGATTTCAGGGAACCTACCGCAAAGACTGGGCCTGGGCAAGCCGGGCCGAGCCGGCCGCTTCCCCCCCGCCCCCTCTTCTGGTATGCCCTCCCCATGCGCTACTACCCGGCCTTTCTGGACCTTTCCGGCCGCCGCTGCCTCATCGTGGGTGCGGGCCGGGTGGGCCGGCGCAAGCTGGCCGGGCTCCTGGCCCTGGAGCCCGGCTGCCGGCCCACGGAGATACTGGTCCTGGACCCCGGCCTTGCGCCCAACTCGGGCTTGCCCCACGACCCTGTGGTGATGTACGTGAAGCGTCCCTTCCGGGAGGACGACCTTGCGGGCCGCGCCCTGGTCTTCGCCGCGTCCTCGGACCCGGCGGCCAACGCCGAGGTGGCGCGGCTGTGCGCGGCGCGGGGCATCCCGGTGAACTGCGCGGACGACCCCGCGGCCTCGGGCTTCATCGTGCCGGCCAGCGCCAGCCGAGATGGCCTGACCCTGGCCGTGTCCACGGCCGGCGGCAGCCCGGCCCTGGCGAGGGCGCTCCGGGAGGAGCTGGAGGCCGAGGTGTTGCCCCGTTGGGCGGCCCTGACCGCCTTCATGGAGCGGTTGCGGCCCCTGGTGCTCGACCTGGGCAAGGACAGCGACGAGAACGCCCCGCTCTTCCGTGCCCTGGTCCGCTCGGACCTGGGAGCGGCCCTGGCCGCCGGTGACACGGAGCGGGCCCGGGCCGTGCTGCGCGAGCTTCTGCCCGCGGCGCTGGCCCCGCACATCGAGGAGTTGACCCATGGACTGGATTGAGAACCTGCGGCCGGTGGTGGCCCTGCTCTACCTGGCGGTGAGCGCCCTGTTCATCGCCGGCATGCTGGGACGGCGGGCGGGCCTGAAGCGCGCGGCCTCCATCCTGGCCGCGGCGGGCTTCGGGCTGCACACCCTGGGCCTCATCGCCCGGGTGGCGGCCGGGGGCGGCGCGGCCCTGGCCCTGGCCCCCTTCTACCTGAGCCTGCTCTCCTGGGCGCTGCTCCTCTGCTTCTTCATCGTGCGCCGGGCCATGCACATGGAGTTTTTGGCCCTCACCGCCGCGCCCCTGGCGCTCATCCTCTTCCTGGCGTCCCTGGCCTTCACCGCCAGGGTGGTGCTCCCCACGGCCCTGGTGGGGCCGTTCTTCGCCCTGCACATCGGCTCGCTCTTCGCCAGCATCGCCCTGCTCACCATGGCCTTCGGGGCCGGGGCCTGGTTCCTGAACCTGGAGAAGCGCATCAAGACCAAGGCCAAGCTCACCGGGTTCCAGCAGGACATGCCCTCGCTCAACGCCCTGGACGCGGCCAACCATTGGGCCGTGGTCCTGGGCTTCCCCCTGTACACCCTGGGCCTGGTGGCCGGGTTCATCTGGGGCTGGTTCACCTGGGGCCGCACCCTGCAATGGAATTTCCTGACCATCGCGCCGGTGGTGATCTGGGTCTCCTACGCCTACCTCTTCCACCAGCGCCTGGCCGCCGGCTGGCGCGGCCGCAAGCCCGCGGCCCTGGCCATGTTCGTGTTCGTCCTCTGCCTCGTGATGCTGGGGATGAACTTCCTTCTGCCCTCCCACCACAGCGTCACTCCCTAGCCATGCACCACGAACAGGACATCTACCTCATCGGCCTGAACCACAAGACCGCGGGCGTGGAGGTGCGCGAGACCTTCGCCCTGACCGCCTGCAACACCATGGAACTGGGACTGGTCACGGACGACGGACCAGTGCGCGAGGCCCTGACCCTGTCCACCTGCAACCGGGTGGAGATGTTGGCCGTGGCCGACCGTTCGCCCGAGTCCGCGGAGCGGCTCATGGCCTTCTGGGCCAAGGTCTGCGAGGGCGACCTGGAGCGCCTGCGGCCGCACGTGTACGTGCACAAGGGTCTGGACGCGGTGCGCCACGTGTTCAGCGTGGCCGCCAGCCTGGACTCCCTGGTGGTGGGCGAACCCCAGATCCTGGGCCAGCTCAAGGAGGCCTACCGCGACGCGGTGGAGCACGGCTCCGCCCGGGTCATCGTGAACCGCCTGCTGCACAAGGCCTTTTCCGTGGCCAAGCGGGTGCGCACCGAGACCGGCATCGCCTCGTCCGCGGTGTCCATCTCCTACGCCGCGGTGGAGCTGGCCAAGAAGATCTTCGGCGACATGCGCGACTACACGGCCATGCTCATCGGCGCGGGCGAGATGGCCGAACTGGCCGCGGCCCACTTGGTGAACTCCGGCATCAGGGAGATCCTGGTGGCCAACCGCACCTTCGAGCGGGCCGAGGAGCTGGCCCGGCGCTTCAAGGGCCGGCCCATCGTGTTCGAGGAGCTGTTCCGCCGCCTGCCCGACGTGGACATCGTGATCTCCTCCACCGGCGCGCCCACCGCGGTGATCCGCGCCCGGGACGTGAAGCCGGTGCTCAAGCAGCGCAAGAACCGGCCCATGTTCTTCATCGACATCGCCGTGCCCCGGGACGTGGACCCGGACGTGAACGCCCTGGACAACGTCTACCTCTACGACATCGACGATCTGAAGGAAGTGGTGGAGGAGAACCTGGCCCAGCGCCGGGAGGAGGCGGTCAAGGCCGCGGCCATCATCGAGGCCGAGACCGGACGGTTCGGCGAGTGGCTGGACTCCCTGGCGCTCACCCCCACCATCAAGGACCTGCTGGCCAAGGGCGAGGACGTGGCCTGCCGCGAGTTGGAGAAGACCTTGAAGCGGCTGGGGCCGGACACCCCGGAGGAGACCCGCAAGGCCCTGGAGTTCCTGGTGTCCTCCATGGTGCGCAAGCTCTACCACGAGCCCATCACCTTCCTCCGCCGCCGCGCCCTGGAGGAAGGCGTGTCCCGCAAATACATCGACCTCGCCCGCCGCATGTTCAACCTGGACGAGGAAACCACGCCCGAGGACGCCCATGCGGACCGGCGCGCCAAGGTGGTGCCCCTGGAGCGGCCCGGCGGCGGAAGCAGCGAGGCCCAGGGCCACGGGGAGGACGCCGCGTGCGGACGTACCGAATAGAGGATTTGCAGCGCGAACACGTGGAGCGCCTGGCCCGCGCCCTGGACGCCCGGGGCCTGGGCTCGGGCATGGAGGGGCTGTACTGGTTCCCCCTGCCCCCGGACCTGCTCAACGCCGAACAACTCGAACACGCGCCCGAGTGCGGCCCCCACGTCCTGTCCCTGGAACTCCTGGACGAGGGCCTGTCCCTGGAGCTCCTGGTGCGCGCCCGGGGCCGCCTGCGCTGCTCCTGCGTGGCCTACGCCAACCCGGCCCAGCGCGCCTGGGGCATGGACACCGTGGACGCCCTCCTGCGCGAGCTCGACATCCCCTCGTAGCAGGCCGTTGAAAATCCCGCGATGGCTGCGTTGCTGCGAACCCGCCAAACCCTCGCGTATTTGCAATACGCGTCGGCCTTGACGGATTCTTGCGCCTTGCCCTCGCGGTTTTTGAACGGCCTGCTCCTGGCATGGCCGTAACGTCGCATCAGAGTCGTATATGCTCGACAACATCGACCTTCCCCTGCGCCTGCAAGGCCTGCCGCCCCGCGCCGCGCACTTCTGCCTGGGGGTGGAGCGCTTTCTCCGCCAGGAGCTGGGCGTGGACCTGGCGGGCGCGGTGGTGGTCGTGGGCTTCTCCGGCGGGCCGGACTCCACCGCCCTGCTCCTCTGCCTGGAATGCCTGGCACCCCGCCTGGGCTTCTCCCTGCAGGCCGCGCACCTGGACCACGGCCTGCGCCCGGAATCCGCTGAGGAGGCGGACCAGGCCGAGCTGCTCTGCTCGGGCCTGGGAATCCCCTTCGCCTCGTGCGCCGTCGACACGGCGGCATTGGCCAAGGAGCGCGGCTGCGGGCTCGAGGAGGCCGGCCGGGAGCTGCGCTACGCCTTTTTCGCCGACTGCCTGGCCGGCCACCCGCGGGCCTTCCTGGCCCTGGGCCACACCCTGGACGACCTGGCCGAGGACCAGTTCATGCGCCTCATGCGCGGCGTGGGCTGGCCGGGCCTGGGCGGCATGGCGGGCCACGACCCGGCCCGCTCCCTGCTGCGGCCCTTGCTTCTTACCCCCAAGGCCACGGTGCTGGACTTCCTGGCGGACCTGGACGCGGACTACGCCACGGACGCCTCCAACGCGGACCCGGCCTTTTTGCGCAACCGGGTGCGGGCGGGGGTACTGCCCCTGTTCCTGGCCGAGAATCCGGCCTATCTGGACGCGGCGGCCGGGCTGTGGCGGCTGGCCCGGATGGACCAGGAGCTGTTCCACGGCCAGTGCACCGCGCCCGAACCCGGGCCGGACGGCAGCGTCGTGCTGCCCCGCGCGGCCTTGGCCGGGATGCCCCGCGCCTTGCGCCTGCGGCTGTTCAAGGCCTGCCTGGAGCGCCTGGGGCAGGGCCAGCCGCTTCTGGACAACCTGCTGCGCCTGGACACCTCCCTGGACGCTGGCATCTCGGGCAAGGCTATCCAGTTTCCCGGCCGCAAGGTGGCGCGGGTGGAGCGGGACGCGGTGGTTTTTTCCTGCGGGGCGTAAGGCCCCTGTCCAGCGTCCTTTTCCCGCGACCTGCATTGACAGCCCGGGGGGCGCGGGGTAAAGACCTTGTGAATTTTTGTACGCGGTAGAACACTTCGAGGAGGAACCACGTGAATACCCTTATCTTCGGTCCCAACGGCAGCGGCAAGGGCACCCAGGGCGCCCTGGTGAAGAAGAAATACGATGTTGACCACATCGAGTCCGGCGCCATCTTCCGCAAGCACATCGGCGGCGGCACCGAGCTGGGCTTGAAGGCCAAGGAGTACATCGATCGCGGCGAGCTGGTGCCCGACGACATCACCATCCCCATGGTCCTCGACGTGCTCAAGAACGCCAGCTCCAAGGGCTGGCTGCTGGACGGCTTCCCCCGCTCCATCGTCCAGGCCCAGAAGCTCTGGGAGGCCCTGGAGAAGGACGGCGTGAAGCTGGACTTCGTCATCGAGATCCTGTTGCCCCGCCAGGTGGCCAAAAACCGCATCATGGGCCGCCGCCTGTGCAAGAACGACAACAACCACCCGAACAACATCTTCATCGACGCCATCAAGCCCAACGGCGACGTGTGCCGGGTGTGCGGCGGAGAGCTCTCCGCCCGGGCCGACGACCAGGACGAGGGCGCCATCGACAAGCGCCACGACATCTACTACGACACCACCACCGGCACCCTGGCCGCCTCCTACTTCTACAAGGACCTGGCCCCCAAGGCCGGCTTCACCTACATCGAGCTCAACGGCGAGGGCTCCATCGACTCCATCAAGGACACCCTGCTCAAGCAGCTCGTCTAGTTCCCTGACGCGCAAGGCCCCCGGCTCCAGGGCCGGGGGCCTTTTTCTTTGGAGGCACCGTGACCCGCCTGCGCATCGGCCAGATCGATTACCTGAACGTCCTGCCCCTGTTCCACACGCTCAAGCGGGCCTTTCCGCCCTCGGAGGTGGTGCAGTACGTGCTGGGGCACCCGGCCCAGCTCAACGCCGGCCTGGCCGACGGCAGCCTGGACGCGGCCCCGGCCTCGGCCTTCGAGTATCTGCGCAACGCCGAGCGCTACGAACTGCTCCCGGATCTGTCCATCACCGCGTCCCACGGCCCGGTGCAGAGCGTGCTCCTGCTCTCGCCCGTGCCCCTGGCCGAGCTGCCGGGCTTCATGGCCAAGACCGGCAACGTGGTGCGACTGTCCACGGCCTCGGCCAGCTCGACCGCCCTCCTCAAAGTGCTCTGGGAGTTCGCCTGGAAGCTGCCCCCGGCCCGCTGGGAGGCCATGGAGCCCGGCGCGGGACCGGCCCAGGACCGGCCCTTCCTGGAAATCGGCAACCACGCCCTGCGCTGCTGGCTGGAGAGACCCGCGGGCTGGCACGTCATCGACCTGGCCCAGGCCTGGCAGGACTACAGCGGCCTGCCCTGCGTGTTCGCGGTCTGGATCGTGCGGCGGGGCCTGACCCCGGCCCAGAAGGAACTGCTGGCCGAGGTGCGCACCGCGCTCATGCACTGCAAGGCCAACTGCGCGGAATCCCTGGACGAGGTGGCGGCGCGCGACGACCTGGCCGCCTGGATCAGCCGCCGGGCCATGGACGACTATTTCTCCTACCTGGACTACGACCTGGGCCCCGCGGCCCGGGCCGGGCTGGTGCTCTACGCCGAACGTTGCCAGAGGTTGGGGCTCATCCCCGGCGTTCCCGCCCTGCGGTTCGTCTTCTGAGCTTCTTCCGGAATTCGACGCCAGGAAACCCGCCGCTACCCCTCCTGCCTCTCAAGCTCCTCAATAAGGTTCTTCAAAGCCTGGGACTGTCCTACCAGTTCGGTCACGGCCTTGGCACCCTCCCCCATGGCGCGGACGGTTCCCAGGGAGATGGTGTTCACCTGCTCAATGGACTTGCCGATCTCCATGCTGGTGGCGGACTGCTCCTCCGCAGCGGTGGCGATGGACCGCACCTGGTCCGAGGCCATCTGCACCAGAGACACGATCTCGCCCAGGGCCTCGCCGGCCTGGCCGGCCAACGCGGTGGCCTCCTCGATGGTCTTCACCGCCCGGTCCACGTTGCCGATGTTCACCCTGGCGCTGTTCTGGATCCCGGCGATGGCGTCGCCCACCTCCTTGGTGGCGGCCATGGTCTTCTCGGCCAGCTTGCGCACCTCGTCGGCCACAACGGCGAAGCCCCGGCCGGCATCCCCGGCCCGGGCCGCCTCGATGGCGGCATTCAGGGCCAGCAGGTTGGTCTGGTCCGCAATGTCGGTGATCACGTTCATGATCTGGCCTATGCCCTCGGCCAGCTTGCCCAGAGCGCCCATGTCGTCCTTCATGCCCAGGGCCTGGGCCTGCACGTCGCTGATGCCCTTGACCACCTGCCCCACCACCGTTGCCCCTTCGCTGGCCTTCTTGCGGGCGTCGTCGGTGGTCTCCGCGGCTCCCGAGGAATTCTTGGCCACCTCCAGGACAGTGGCGTTCATCTCCTCCAAGGCCGTGGCGGTTTCCGCAATGCGGTTGGCCTGGTTCTCCGCCCCGCGGCTGGACTCCCCTATCTGGTTCGAGAGCCCGGCCGAAGCCGAGGTGATGATCTCCACCACCTGTTCGAGCTTGCCCACGGCCTGCATGATGCCTTCCCGCTTGGCTCCCTCCGCGGCGCGGTGAGCCTCCTGGGCCTCCTCCTGGGCCTTCTTCGCCCGCTCCGCCTCGACGGCCGCGGACTTGCAGGACTGGTCCGCCTCCTCGATCTTGCTGCGCAGCGAACCCACCATGGTCTCGATCATCCCACGGAGTTGGCCGAGTTCGTTGGAAAACTTCCCCTCGGGCTTGGCCAGCAAGTCGCCGGCCGCCACCTTGCGGGCGTACTCCACGAGCGCGGCCAGGGGAACCTTGATGCTCCGTCCGAGGAGCAGCGCCAGGAGCAACGCGCCGAAAAGGGCCCCCACCGAGATCAGGGTCAGGTTCCTGCCCGCCTTGTTCTGCGCCTCTTCCCGCGTCTGTTGCAGCAGCTTCAACTGCTCGTCGCCTTTCTTGCGGTCCTGGGCGAGCTGGTCCTCGATCCGTTTCTGGGTGTAGCCGAGAAAGACTTTGCCGAGCTTCACGGAATCCTGGACGATGGGCACTTCGAGCATCTGTTCCGGCGGCACGGACGACTTGTCGCCGGCCGCGGCCAGTTCGTTGCCGTCCATGTTCCGGAAGCTCACGTAGACGATGTCCTTGTCCTCCTGGACATTGGCGGCGAACTCCAGGAGCGAGGAGAGGTTGAAGCTGAGGATGAGTTCAGGGGCGGTCTGCGCCAGCAGCTTGGCCAATTGCTGGGCCTTGAAGCGGTTCTCCTCCTTCTTGGCGTCCGCCTGGCGGGTTGAGATCTCTTCAAGGGCGCTGCGGGTGATGACCGCCATGGATTCCGTGACCTGCGCCTGCTGTCGGGTTGCGGTGACAAACATGAGCAGCAGCACGATGACGAGAATCCCGACCATCGCAAGAATACCTTTTCCGACCAAACCAAGTTGCATGGCGAACTCCTCGGCAGGTTCCAATGCGCCGCCCCGCCGGTCCGGCGGGGCGGCGCGCGTTGGCGAAAAGGCCCCTACTTGTCGAACGGCGGCATCTTCAAGGCCTTCATGGCCTTGACGTAGCCGTCGAGCGGCAAGGGGGAGACGAATCCCTTGATCTTCGCGGTCGCTGCCGCCGGGGAATCCGCCGGGAGTTTGAGCAGGGCGGTCTTGACCTTCTCCCGCAGGGCCTGGTCCGCGCCGGGCAGCGCGAAGGCGAACCACTCGGGGTAGATGTCCGTGGAATGGATGAAGTCGAAGCCCTGGTCCTTGCGGGAGTCGATGATCGTGAAGTCGTTGAGGGAGACCTTGCCCTCCTTGGTCATGGCCTCGATCAGGCCAGTGCGGAAGAATCCCGCATCGGCAAGGCCGCTCTTCACCCCCAGGATGATATCGTCCTGCTTCTTGGCCGTGATCAGGGTGTAGTCCGCAGGGGCTATGCCGGCCTGCAGCAGGTGGTAGACCTGGAAGGTGTAGGCGCCGGACGAGGACTTGCCCAAGGCCATGATCTTCTTGCCCTTGAGATCTGCCAGCTTGGTGATGCCGCTGGCCTTCGAGGCGATGATGACACCGGAGAACTGGGGGCCATCCTTACGATTGAGGGTGGCCATGGGCGCGGCCTTCTGGGTTTCGACCAGAACGACCCCTTGGGTGGGGTTGGCAATGACGAAGGGAATCTTTTGCGCCGAGACCTGATTGATCAGGTCGGCCACTTTGAGGGGAACGACGGTTACGGTTTCACCGGTGGCCTTGCTCAGGTACTTCCCCAGCTCCCCCCAGGTGGCCATGGCGTCCACCTCGCCGCGGGGGGCGTTCACGGCGAGCTTCACCTCGCCGGCCAGGGCCGCTTGGGCCGTAAACACCAAGCTGACAAGAATGATGGCAATGAGACGTTTGGACAACATGGGTGCTCCTTTGCGGTTAGGGTGCTCAAGCTGCAAAACACGTTCAGCCGGCATCCAGAAGCAAAACACCGCCCCTTGTTTCCTTCCGTCTCAAAAAGCCTGTTCCCGCGTGTCCTCCATGGCCGCAATTCGGACGGCCATCACCGGGAGACAGACTCTTCTGCGCGATTGATCTACTCCGTCATTCCTCCTGGCCATGCAGCGCGGCCATGTCCGGCCGCGCCATTCGCGAAACGCCATACTGCCGAAAAAACAATGGCATCTAAGCTACATTTTTGGAGTATCCGACACCTACAAAACCCCTGTCAAGGGAAAGTATGGGTAAGCGCCACAAAACCGGCAAGCCGGAGCAGCGAGGAGGAACAGTCGGGTCCGGGATGCCTCCGCGGAGCGAACCGGGCCAAGACCGCAACGCGAACACCGGCTGCCGCGCGGCCGGGCCGATCGCATCGGGAGGGGGATGGGCTACGGCTTGATCTTGGGGATCATCTCCTCCTGCACCATGACCACCAGCTCGTCGCCCTTGTCCACCCTCTGGTCCGCCTGGGGCAGGTAGATGTAATCCTTGTCCGCGGCCTTGCGCACGGCCAGGACCTGGACCCGGAAGCGGTTGGTGAGGTTCAGTTCGCGCAGGGTCTGGCCGGACCACTCGTCCACCGTGAGCTTCTGCACCAGCACGCCCTGGGCGAAGGGCAGGTACTCGATGAGCCCGGGCACGGTGATGCGCTGGGCCATCTGGCGCGCGGCGTAGCGCTCCGGGAAGAACACCTCGTCCACCCCGATCTTGCGCAGCACCTTTTCGTGCTCCCAGGACACGGCCTTGGCCCAGATGTCCTTCACCCCCAGTTCCTTGAGGTGCAGGCAGATGAGGATGCTGGCCTCCATGCGTTCGCCAACGCTCACCACCACGTGGGAGAAGTCCGCGAACCCGAGCTGGGAGAGCACCGAGGGGTCGGTGCCGTCGCCCTGGTAGACCTGGGTCATGATGTCCTTGGCCCGGCGCACGTGTTCCGGGTCGTCGTCCAGGGCCACCACCTCGTGCCCCAGTTCGGTGAGGAACTGGCCGAGCACGAAGCCGAACTTGCCCAGGCCCACGACGCCGATCTGCAGTTTCGCTTTTTTCATGAATACGCCCTCGCTAGCCGACCATAAGGGAGTTCTCGGGCCACAGGAAGTTCTCCTTGCGCTGCACGTCCTGCAGCACCTGGAGGAAGATGATGGGGCCCAGCCGGCCGATGAACATGACCAGGGTGATGACGATCTTGCCCGCGTCGCTGAGGGTCGCGGTGACCCCGGTGGACAGGCCCACGGTGCCGAAGGCCGAGACCACCTCGAAGAGCAGCTCCAGGAAGGAGCCCCGGCTGCCGGCGTGGTCCGTGAGCCCCACCTCGGTCAGGCACAGGAGCATGGTGGCCGCGGCCACGATGGACAGGGCGAAGATGGTGAGCGTCAGGGACTTGTTCAAGGTCTCGTTGTCCAGGGCGAAGCGGCCGGCCACGGCCTGGCGGCGGCCCCGCAGCTGCGAGCCAACGAAGCCCAGGAGCGCGCGCAGGGTGGTGGTCTTGATGCCGCCCGCGCAGGAGCCCGGGGACCCGCCCACGAACATGAGGAAGATCATGACGAAAAGCGTGATGTTGGTCATCCTGCCGATGTTCACGGTGTTGAACCCGGCGGTGCGGCAGGTCACGGACTGGAACAGGGAGGTCAGCACTTCCACATGCGCCGGGGCCACGTTGGGCTGCATGAGGTATTCGGCCGCGAAGATGACCAGCGCCCCGCCCAGCACCAACAGCAGGCTGGTCTTGAGCACGATGTGGGTGTGCCAGGTGAACAGGGGCTGGCCGCGCAGGGTGCGCCGCCGGCCCGTACCCAGGGAGAACACCTCCAGGAGCACGGAGAAGCCCAGGCCGCCCAGCACGATGAGGGTCATGACCACCAGGTTGACCCCCCAGCTCCCCTTCCAGGCCATGAGGCTGTCGCCGTAGAGCGAGAAACCCGCGTTGCAGAACGCGGAGATGGCGTGGAACACGGCCGAGTACGCGCCGATGCCACCGCCCGTGGCCAGGTAGAGACCGACAGCGCCCATGGCCTCGATGGCCAGCACCACGGCCACGGTGCGCACCAGGAACCGGCCCAGGGCGAAGCTGGGGTCGTGCAGCAGGCTCTGGCCCACGGCCACCCGGTCGGTGATGGAGACCTTGCGCCGCCAGAGGTAGAGCACCAGGCTGGTGTAGGTCATGACCCCCAGGCCGCCCAACTGGATGAGGCCCAGGATCACGTCCTTGCCGAAGGCGGTGTAGAACGCCCCGGTGTCCTGCACGATGAGCCCGGTGACGCAGGTGGCCGAGGTGGCGGTGAACAGGGCGTCCACCCAGGTGCTCGGCCCCTGGGCCAGGCTGGCCGGGTGGTGCAGCACCGCGGCCCCGGCCACGATGGCCACGGCGAAGGACAGGATGGGCAGGGTGTAGGGGGTGACCCAGCGGGTAGACATGGGAGCTTGCCTTACTCCTGTGGGACGCGTTGCGCAAATGCCTACTTGCGCCAGTACTCCGGCACGAAGAGCACCACGATGGTGTAGATCTCCAGCCGGCCCAGGAGCATGCATAGGGTGAGCACCCATTTGGCCAACTCCGGCATGTGGGCGTAGTTCTCGGTGGGGCCCACGCTGCCGATGCCCGGGCCGATGTTGCCGATGCAGGCGGTCACCGCGGCGAAGGAGGACACCAGGTCCACGCCCAGGGCCGCCAGCAGCAGGGAGGAGACAATGAACAGCCCCAGGTAGAGCACGAAGAACCCGGTGATGGAGCTGATCACGTCCGGGGGCACGTTCTTGCCCCCCAGCTTGACGCGGATGACCGCGCGGGGGTGGATGAGGCGCTTGAGCTCCAGGGAGACCTGCTTGAGCAGGAGCATGATCCGCATGCACTTGATGCCGCCGCCCGTGGACCCGGCGCAGCCGCCCAGGAACATGCACACCAGCAGCAGGCTCTGGGGCAGGGCCGGCCACAACTCGTAGTCCTGGGTGGCGAAGCCGGTGGTGGTGAGGATGGACGCCACCTGGAAGGCGCCGTGCCTAAGCGAGGTCCAGAAGGATTCGTAGTTCCTGCCCCACAGGGCCAGGGCGGTGATGAGGGTGAACACCGCGAATACGCCCATGAAAAACCGCCACTCCCCGTCCTTGAACATGGTGCCGGGCCGGCCCTTGAGCAGCTGGTAGTGCAGGGAGAAGTTCATGCCCGCCAGGACCATGAACACGGTGATGACCACGTCGAAGTACACGCTGTCGTAATGCCCCACCGAGGCGTTGCGGGTGGAGAACCCGCCGGTGGCCATGGTGCCGAAGGTGTGGCACAGGGACTCGAACAGGCCCATGCCGCCCAGCATGAGCAGCGCGGCCTGGAGCACGGTGAAGAGCACGTACACCTGCCAGAGGATCACCGCGGTGTCCTTGATGCGCGGCTTGAGCTTGTCGGGCACCGGGCCGGGCACCTCGGCCTTGTAGAGCTGCATGCCGCCCACGCCCAGGAAGGGAAGGATGGCCAGGGACAGGACGATGATGCCCATGCCCCCCAGCCAGTGGGTCATGCTGCGCCAGAAGAGCAAGCCCTTTGGCGCGGCCTCGATGTTGGCCAGCACCGAGGCCCCGGTGGTGGTGAACCCGGACACGGACTCGAACACGCAATCCGTGAACCCGGGCAGCATGTCCCCGAACCAGAACGGCAGGGCTCCGGCCACGCCGGCCGCGCCCCAGCCCAGGGCCACCACGGCCATGCCCTCGCGGTGGCTCATGGCGTGGTTGCCCTTGGGCCGCCACAGGAAGTACAGGCATGCGCCCGCGACCAGGGACACGGCGATGGCCTTGATGAGCGGGAGCATCCCGTGGTCGTTGTAGTACATGGAGAAGGCCAGGGCGCTGAGCATGGTCAGGCTCACGCAGACCAGAATGGCCCCCACCACGTGCAGCACGTAGCGCCAGCGCATGTCATTCCCCTTTGCGCCGGCGCATCTAGAAGTGCTCCAGCTTGACCGTGAGGGCCTTTTCCACCTTCTCGATGGTCTTGCGGGTGGAGAGGATGATGAACCGGTCCTGGGGCAGGATCACCGCGTCGCCGGTGGGGAAGATGACCTCCTCCCCGCGCTGGATGGAGAGCACCAGCGCGCCCTTGGGGAGCTTCAGGTCCTTGAGGGACTTGCCCACCACCTCGGAGTTCTCCTGGGCCACGGCCTCCATGGCCTCGGCCTCCTCGCCCCGGATGGAGGCGGTGGTCAGCACCTTGCCCCGGCGCATGTAGCGCAGGATGGAGTTCACCGCGGACAGGCGCGGGCTCACGGTGTGCTCGATGCCGATGGTGCGCACCAGGGGCAGGTAGGCGAACTTGTTGATGCGGGTGATGACGCTCTTGGCCCCCATGCTCTTGGCCAGCATGGAGATGAGCACGTTGGTCTCCTCGTGCCCGGTGAGGCTCACCACCATGTCCATGCCGCCCACGTTCTCCTCGAGCAGCAGGTCCTGGTCCGTGCCGTCGCCCTCCAGCACCACTGTGCGGTCCAGTTCCTGAGCCAGGTACTGGCAGCGGTCGCCGTCGCGGTCCAGGAGCCGCACCCGCAGCGCGGAGCCCTCCAGCTCCCGGGCCAGGCGCAGGCCGATGTTGCCCCCGCCGATCACCAGCACGTTCTTCACCTGGTGCGAGCGCCGGCCGAACAGGGCCATGGCCTCGTACACGTGCTCGTCGTCGCACACGAAGTAGACCAGGTCGCCGGGCCGAATCTCGTCGCCGCCCGAAGGGATGGTGAGCTGCTCGCCCCGGATGATGGCCGCCACCAGAAGCCCGAACCCGCCCACGGCCTGGCGGATGTACATGAGCTTGCGGCCCACCAGGGGGCCGTCGCCCACCCGCACGCCGATGAGCTTGATGCGGCCTCCGGCGAACTGGCTGATGTCCACGGCCCCGGGCACTTCCATGAACTGGCGGATGGTCTTGATCACCTCTGCTTCGGGGTTGATCACCTTGCCGATGTTCAGGATGTTCTCGTGGAACTCGATGTACTCCTCGTTGCGGATGCGGGAGAGCTTGGTGATGTTGGGATTGAGCGCGTTGGCGATGGTGCAGGCGATGAAATTGGTTTCGTCCGAGTCGGTGACCGCGAGCAGGATGTCGGACTCGTGGATGCCCGCGGCGCGCAGGGTCGACGGGCAACTGCCCGGCCCCTCCACCACCTGCACGTCGGCGTACTCCACGATGCGCTTGAGCGCCTGGGGGCTGCGGTCGATGACCACAACCTCCTTGTTCTCCGCGGCCAGGCGGCGAGCGATGTGGAATCCCACCTCGCCCGCGCCCACGATGATGATCTTGAGGGACATGGCGCCTCTGCGGAAACGGGTTTGCGGACAGCGGTGACAGGTGTAGCCCATCCGGGCCCGTAAATCCAGACGGCAGCGCCCGGCCTAACCGGCCGGCGAAGGACAAAAGCGAACGGCCCGCCGCGCTTGGCGCGGCGGGCCGGAAAGGGCGTGAAAAGCCTGGGCTAGGCCGCGGAGTTGGCGGCTTTGTGCAGGCGGGAGATGGTGCGGGAGGCGGCGCGCCAGTGGATGGCCTTCTTGGTGGCGGCCTTGTCGAGCACCGAGGTGGCGGTCTTCAGGGCGGCCGACACCTGGTCCTTGTCCTTGGTCTCCAGGGCCTGGCGCAGCGCCTTGACCACGTTCTTGATGCGGGTCTTGACCGCCCGGTTGCGGGCGCGGGCCTTGAGGCTCTGCTTGTGCCTCTTGATCGCGGACTTGTGGTTCGCCAAGGTCGTTCTCCTTCGAAATGCGTCGAACAGTTCGTTTCAGGTCGTCGAAACGGGGCTCTTATACGCAGAGCAGCCTGGATGTCAAGCCCCTATCCACACTTTGTCTAGACTTGCAGGGCCGAAAAGTCGGCCAGCAGTCCCAGCTTGTCCACCAGGGCCTTGAGCAGGTTCAGCCGGTTGCGGCGCAGGGCCTCATCCTCGCACATGACCATCACGTGGTCGAAGAAGGCGTCCACCGTGGGCCGCAGCTCACGCAACAGGCCCATCAGCGCCGGGAAGTCGTCGGCCGTCCACAGGGCGGAAAAGCGCGGGGCCAGGGTGGTGAGCGCCTCGGCCAGGCCCTTTTCCTGGGTCTCGGCCAGGAGCGCCGGGGCAAAGGTCCCGTCCAGGACCACCCCAGCCTCGCCGCCCTGCTTCACGATGATGTTGGCCGCTCGCTTGAAGGTCAGCACCGCCTGCCCGAAGTCGGCCTCCTGCGCAAAGGCCCCCAGGGCCTCCACCCGGGCGGACAGGGCCCACACGTCGGCGAAGCCCGCTCCCAGGGCCGCCTCCACCACCAGGGTGGGCTGGCCCTTGCCGGTGAAATAGTTCTTGAGCCGGTCCCCGGCGAAGTTCTTCAGCTTGGCCAGGGCGTCCTCGCGGGAGAGCTTCCACGCCACCCCGGAGTAGCCGTCCAGAGCCTGGGCGAAGAAGGCGTCCAGGTCCAGGCGCAGGCCCTTTTCGATGAGGATGCGGCAGATGCCCAACACGGCCCGGCGCAGGGCGTAGGGGTCGTTGGCCCCGGTGGGGGCCAGGTCCAGGCCGAAGCACCCGGCCAGGGTGTCGGCCTTGTCCGCCATGGACAGCAGGCATCCGGCCAAGGTGGAGGGAACCGGACTGTCCGGCCCGGCGGGCAGGTAGTGGTCGTAGATGGCCCGGGCCACGGTCTCGGACTCGCCGAAGCGGCCGGCGTAGATGCCGCCCATCATGCCCTGCAACTCGTCGAACTCGCCCACCATGCCCGAGACCAGGTCGGCCTTGGCCAGGCGGCCGGCCTGGGCCAGGTCCGCGGCTTGCTCCGGGGCCAACTGCTCGCCCAGCCAGCGGGCCAGGCGCTCCATGCGGCGGGACTTGTCGCCCATGCTGCCCAGGGGGGCCAGGAACACCACGTTGTCCAGGCCCGCGAGCCAGGGCTCGAAGCCCGCGGCCAGGTCGGTCTTCCAGAAGAACCGGGCGTCCTCCAGCCGGGCGCGCAGCACGCGCTCCCAACCCTTGCGCACCAGGGCCTCGTCCTTGGGGTTCAGGTTCAGGGTGGCCAGGAAGTGCGGCAGCAGCTTGCCGTCCGCCCCTTCCACGCCGAAGCTCTTCTGGTGGCTCTCCATGCTGGTGAGCAGCACCTCGCGGGGAACTTCAAGGAACGAGGAGTCGAAGGAGCCCAGGATGGGCCGGGGCGACTCCGCAAGGCCGGTGACCTCGGCCAGCAGCTTGTCCTTCCAGAGCACCGTGCCGCCCTGGGCCTTGGCCAGGGCGTCGCCCTGCTCCACGATGGCGGCGCGGCGCTCGGCCGCGTCCAGCACCACCCTGCCCTGTTCCCTGAGCACGGTGAAGTAGTCGGCCGGCGCGGCCACCTCGAACGGGCCCGGGCCCATGACCCGGTGGCCGCGGGTGGAGCGCCCCGAGGCGACGCAGGCCACCTCGAAGGGCACCACCTCGGCCCCGAACAGGGCCAGGACCCAGCGCAGGGGACGGCCGAAGCCGAAGTCCAGCCCGCCCCAGCGCATCTTCTTGGGGAAGGACAGGCCGGCGATGGCGTCGCGGCAGATGCCGGGCAGGATGTCCAGGGTCTTGGCCCCGCCCCTGGTCTTGCGCACGGCCAGGTATTCGCCCTTGTCCGTGGCGTGCAGGAAGGCGTCGGCCAGGTCCACGCCCTGGGTCTTGGCGAATCCCTGGGCGGCCTTGGTGGGGTTGCCGTCCGCGTCGTAGGCCACCTTCCTGGGAGGGCCGGTGACCAGTTCCTCCTCGCTGCGCTGCATGGCGGCCATGTCCGCCACCCGGGCCAAGATGCGGCGCGGGGTGGCGAAGGTCGCAACCGGGCTGTGGTCGATCATGGCCCGGTCCAGGGCCTTGTCCAGCAGGGCGCCCAGCTCCTGGTTCAGGGCCGGGAAGAAGCGGGCGGGAAGTTCCTCGGCCCCGATCTCGAAGATGAACTCAGGCATGGGCGGCCTCCGGCTTGGGCAGCATGGGATAGCCCAGTTTCTCGCGCTGCTCGGCGTAGAGCCGGGCCACGGCCGAGGCCAGGGTGCGCACCCGCAGGATGTAGCCCATGCGCTCGGTGATGGAGATGGCCCCCCGCGCGTCCAGGAGGTTGAAGGCGTGGGAGCACTTGAGGCAGAAGTCGTAGGCCGGCCAGGGCAGGCCCTCGGCGCACAGGCGCTTGCACTCCTTCTCGTAGGCCGCGAACAGGGTGAAGAGCATGGCCGCGTCGGACTGGTCGAAGTTGTAGGTGGAGTGCTCCACCTCGCCCTGGTGGTGGACCTGACCGTAGGTCACGGTGTCGTTCCACATGAGGTCGTACACCGACTCCTTGCCCTGGAGGTACATGCACAGGCGTTCCAGGCCGTAGGTCAGCTCCACGCTGATGGGAGCCAGGTCGATGCCGCCCACCTGCTGGAAATAGGTGAACTGGGTGACCTCCATGCCGTTGAGCCAGACCTCCCAGCCCAGGCCCCAGGCCCCCAGGGTGGGCGACTCCCAGTCGTCCTCCACGAACCGGATGTCGTGGCTCGCCGGGTCGATGCCCAGGGTGCGCAGGCTGTCCAGGTAGAGCTCCTGCACGTTGTCCGGGGAGGGCTTGAGGATCACCTGGAACTGGTAATAGTGCTGCAGGCGGTTGGGATTCTCGCCGTAGCGGCCGTCCGTCGGGCGGCGGGAGGGCTCCACGTAGGCCACCTTCCAGGGCTCGGGCCCGATGACCCGCAGGAAGGTGGCGGGGTTGAAGGTGCCCGCGCCCACCTCGATGTCGTAGGGCTGCTGGATCACGCAGTCGTAGGCGGACCAGAAAGCCTGGAGTTTCAGGATCACGTCCTGGAAGTTCATCGTGTTCTCCTTGACGGCAAGGCCGCCCGCAAGTCGCCCTAGCGCAGCTTCGCCTTGTTTCAAGGCGAAGCTGCATAAGCGCCTCTAAACGTCTGCGACGTTAAGAGGCGCTAAATTTTCCGAAAAGAACCACCAGCCCAGGCCAGGCCCAGGTGGAAACGCACGTAGTGGTCCACGGCCGCATAGCACTGCCGGCGGGCCGCGCCTTGGGGCCGGACGTCGCGCCAGTCCCAGGGGCTGTTGGTCCGCACCCGCTCCAGCAGGTCCAGGGCCTCGCAGCACAGGTCCAGGCCCGGGGCGCTTCCGGCGCAGTCCGCGCAGACCACCCTGCCCCGCTCCACGTCAAGGCGCGGCAAAGACCCGCTGTGTATGCCTTTTCCGCAATGAGAGCAAGCCGTGAGCGCAGGGGCGTAGCCCTGGCTGAAGGCGATCTTGGCGCGGAACAGGACCGGAAAAAGCCCGGAGACGGACTCGGCCCGGTCCAGGGTGTCCAGGCATTCGGTGATGAGCCCGTAGGCCTCTCCCGCGCCCTCGGGCCCCAGGTGCACGGCCTCGAAGAACTTGAGGCAGTTCACGGCCTGGCCCAGGCGCTCCCGGTCCGTCCGGATGCGGGGGTAGGCCTGCTCCAGGGTGCCTTCCAGCAGGTAGAGGTAGGCCCCGCGGCGGTCGCTCTTCACGTGGAAGCGCACCTGGTTGAGCGCGTCCAGGCAGCCGCAGAAGCGGCGGCGGCTGCGGCAGCCGCCAAAGGCGAAGGCGGTGTAGACGCCGCGGGAGGGAGAGAAGAGCCGGACCCACAGGTCCTGTTCGCGGAAGCGGCCCACCTTGAGCACCAGGGCCTGTTCGGAAAACTCTATCATCCTAGGGAATGGTGACGGTGCGAACCTCGCCGGACTGGGCGTTCAGGGGGAAGGGGGCGTTGTCCAGGGTCACCTTCACCCCGCCGGCGTTGCCGAACTTCACGGTCAGGGCCTTGTCGAAATGGATGGCCTTGGCCTCGCCGGGCTGGAGCAGCATGTCCAGGACGATGGTCCCGTCCACCTCGGCGTTGACCCAGCAGATCTGGCTGGCCCGAATCTCCATGATGCGGGTCCCGGTGGCGGCGACCACGGGGGCCGGGACGACCGGGGCCGGCGCAGGCTGCACGGCCTGGGGTTCGGGATTGGGTGCGGGCTTGGGTGCGGGAGCGGCTGCCTGCGGCTGGACTACGGGCTTGGCCGGCTCGGCGGCAGGCTTGGCCGGCTCTGGCGCGGGAGCGGGTTCGGGTTTGGGCGCGGGGATAGGAGCGGCCTCGGCCTCGGCCGCGTGCTGCTCCGCGGGCGGGATGGCGGCCTCGTCCCCATCTTGGGGCGGGGCCTGGGACTGGGCCTCGGCCGCGGAATCCTGGGGAGCCGGCGCAGGCTCGGGCTCGGCCGGGGCGGCCTGGGGCGCGGGCGCCGGCGGGGCCGGGACCGGCTTGGGCGCGAGCAGCGTGCTCCACAGGATGGCCCCGGCCACGGCCGCGACCAGCAGGAGCACAAGCAGGCCGCGCACGCCGGTGCGGCGGCCCTGCCCGCCCACGCTGCGCGCGGCGTTCATGGAAATGGGCTTGTCGCGGGTGGGATCGTTGCCGAAGTCGTCGTCGGCCACGAAGTATTCCTGGGCCAGTGCCGCAGCGAACTCCTCGGGGTCCAGGTCCAGAAGCCGGGCATAGTTCTTGACGAACCCCTTGGCGTACACCGGGTGGGGCAGGTCGTCCTTGCGTCCGGCCTCGATGGCCAGGAGATTGCGGCGGCTGATCTTGGTCCGCTGGACCACATCCTCGACGGAAAGACCCCGCCGCTCCCGCTCCTGCTTGAAGACTGCGCCCAATTCCTGGAGATTCATGCCCTACCCCGCATGGTTCCCGGGTTTGCTAGAGCCGGTTCTCGATGACCGCTTTGGACCGGAGATCCGCCATGTACTCGGTGAAGCGTTCCTGAATCCTTTCCGCGTAGATCTTGTCCCGGATTTCGTTCTCGACGTCCGCGAGCTTCTGGGGGTCTCCGGCCTCCACGGTTCGGGGCGTGAGCAGGGCCTCCCGGCCGTTGATGAGGAACGGCTTGCTCACCGCGCCCTCGGCCACGCCATCCAGGGCCGTGCGCCACTCCTGGGCCAGGCTCTTCCACTCCAGGACCCCGATGTCTCCGCCCTGGCCCTTGCCCGGGCCTTCGGAATAGGCGTCGGCCGCCTCGGCGAAGCTGATCTCGCCCTTGGCGATGCGCTCGCGCAGGGGTTCGGCCGGCTCGCCCTGGGGCAGCAGGATGAGGCCCAGGTGCACGGTGCGGTCCTTGGCGAAATCCTGCTTGTGCTCGTCATAGTAGCGCTGGACGTCCTCGGAGGTGACCACCACCTTGTGCCGGACCATGACCCCCAGGACGCGCCGGCGCAGGATGTCCTTGCGCAGCGTTTCCGCGAACTCCTGGCGGGTCATCTTCTCCAGCTTGAGCTGCTCCTGGAAGGCTTCCTCGGTGAGCTTGTTGTTCTCCTTGAAGCTCTGGACCAGGTTCTCCACTTCCACGTCGGAGACGGTGATGTTGAACTTCTTGACCTCCTGCTCCAGGAGGATGTCGTCGATGAGCTTTTCCAGCAGGTCCTGCTTGAACTTGAGCAGGGACTGCTTGTCCGCGTCCGAGAGCGTGCGGCCCTTGAACCGCTCCAGAACCGGCTTGAGGCGTTCGTTGAGGTCGAAGAGGGTGATGATATCCCCATTGACCACGGCCACGATGCGGTCCACCACCTCGGCGGAACGGGCCGGCGCGGCGGCAGAGAGGCACAGGAAGGTCAGGGTCAGGGCAAGGGCGGCAAGTCGGCTGGGCAGTCGCTGCAACGTCGTTTCCTCCGGGCGGGGTGGGCGCCGGCCGTGCGGCCGAACCGCACCTGTGGTAGTCTGTTTTTCATCGACATGCAATCATCCCGCGGCCTATGCCGCAGGAGTGCTAGGGAGTCGTGGCGTTGCGCTCGGCCGGAGCGGCCGGGGACAGGTCCAGGGACAGGAGCGGCGTCACCCGGATGTCCGCGCTGGCCAACTGGGACGTGAGCCAGGCATCGAAGACCCGGCCCAGCTTCTCCTCCACCAGCACCTTTTCCACCAGGGGATAGGCCCGGGAGGGGTCCAGCACCTTGGCCGGGGTGTTCTCCACCAGCACCAGGCGGGTGAACCCGCCGCTGCCCGCCAAGGCCTGGGTGGCCTGGCCGGGCTCCAGCCCCTTGAGCGCGTCGCGCCAGGCCGCGGTCAGCCGGTCCTCGCGCATCTTGAGGTCCTGCACCTGGACCTGGGGAAACTGCTCGGCCAGGGCCGCCGGGTCCGGGGCCTGGGCCAGGGCGTCCACCGCCTGGTTCACCATGTCCAGGCTGGGCCCGCGCAGCATGAAGAACCGCACCCGGGGCGGCAGGTAGAAGTCGTGGATATGCTCCTTGTAGTAGGCCTCGGCCTCCTGGTAGTCGAGCTTGATCTCGGGCCGGAGGATTTCCCGGTTGAACTTCTCCATGGCCAGCCGGGATCGCAACTGCTGCCGCCAGGTGTCCAGGTCGATATACTCCTCCACCAGGACCTGCTCGAAGGCCCCCTTGGGATAGTCGGCCCGGATCTCGGCCTCGGCCTTGGCCAATTCCTCGTCGGTGACCTGCAGGCCGCGCTTCTCCAGGGTCTGGTGCACCAGCTCCAACACCACCAGGTCGGAGAGCACCTGGCCGTACTCCTGCTGCAGCTTGGCCACCGAGGGGTTGTTCTCACCGGGGCCGGAGAGCACGGAGAAACTGTGCCTAGCCTCCAACTGCTGCTGGGTGATGGGCCGGCCGTTGACCTTGGCCACCACGCCCTTCTCCTCAGGGCTGCGAGCGCAGGCCGCCAGGGCGACGGCCAGAGCCAGTGCCAGAACAACGGCCCGGTTCGCGAGGGCTCTCATGCCCGGTCCTCCGGAAGCAGGGCCAGCAGTTCGTCTTCCACGTGCCGCATGGCCTCGCGGATAGTCTGCTTTTCGGGAATGCGCAACTCCAATCGCGCCGGGGGCATGAGCTTGGCGCTGCCCTGCCGGGCCGCCACCCAGGGCAGGAGGCGGTCCGGGTCCACGCCGGCGTCGTCCTCCTTCCAGGTCAGCACCACCCGGCCCGCATAGAGGTCGGCCGCAACCGCCCGCAGCCTGGAGAGCAGGCGCTTGAGCGAAAGCACGGCCACGAAGGCCTCGGCTTCCGCGGGCAGCGGCCCGAAGCGGTCGCGCATCTCCCCGGCCACCTCGTCGATGCCGTGCGCATCCACGGCCGAGGACAGGGACTTGTACAGGCCCAGCCGCTCCCGGGAGTCGCCGATGTAGCTCTCGGGCAGGCGGGCCGGGAATCCGATGGTCAGTTCCGGCTCCACGTGCTCGGCGCGTGCGCCCTCGCCGCGCTGCCGGCGCACCTCCTCCTCCAGCATCTCCAGGTAGAGGTCCAGGCCCACCTTGGCGGCGACGCCCGATTGGGCCTCGCCCAGGATGTTGCCCGCGCCGCGCAGGCGCAGGTCCTCCATGGCCACCGAGAACCCCGCGCCCAGGTAGTCCATGTCCAGGATGACCTGGAGCCGCTTGCGGGCCTGCTCGGGCAGGTTGTCCAGGCTGGGGATAACGAAACAGGCGAAGGCCTGGCGCTCGGAGCGCCCCACCCGGCCCCGCAACTGGTAGAGTTGGCCCAGGCCGAACATGTGGGCCGAATCCACCACCAGGGTGTTGGCCCGGGGAAAGTCCAGGCCGGACTCGATGATGGCGGTGCACACCAGGATGTCCAGCTCCCCGTGCCAGAACTGGTGCATGGCCTCTTCCAGGGCGCGCTCGGACATCTGGCCGTGGGCCATGCCCACCCGGGCGCCCGGGGCCAGGCGGCGCACGTAGCCCACCACGTCCTCCAGGCCCTGCACCCGGTTGTGCACCCAGAACACCTGGCCCTGGCGGTCCAACTCGCGGCGCAGGATGCCCGCCAGTGCGGCGTCGTCGCGCTCGATGAGGAAGGTGGACACGGGCTTGCGGTCCACCGGCGGGGTCTCGATGACCGACAGCCCGCGCAGCCCGGCCAGGGAGAGCTGGAGCGTGCGCGGAATGGGCGTGGCGGTGAGGGTGAGCACGTCGATGGTCTTGCGCAGCTGCTTGAGCCGCTCCTTGTGCTTGACCCCGAAGCGTTGCTCCTCGTCCAGCACCAGGAGCCCGAGGTTGGGCAGGTCCACGTCCTTGGAGAGCATGCGGTGGGTGCCGATGAGGATGTCCACCCGGCCCTTGGCAGCGGCGGCCAGCACGGCCTTCTGCCGCTCGCGGGTCACGAAGCGCGAGAGCATGGCCACGTTGATGGGGAAATCCTTCAAGCGGCGCTTGAAGTTCTGGTAGTGCTGCTCGGCCAGCACAGTGGTGGGGCACAGAAGCGCCACCTGTTTGCCGTCCAGGGCGGCGCGGAAGGCGGCGCGCATGGCCACCTCGGTCTTGCCGAAGCCCACGTCGCCGCACACCAGTCGGTCCATGGGCTCGGCCTGGCCCATGTCCTCCAGCACCTCGGCGATGGCCCGCTCCTGGTCCGGGGTCTCCTCGAACCCGAAGGAGGCCTCGAACTCCCAGAACAGCTCATTGAGCGGGCCGTAGGCGAATCCCTTGGCCACCCGGCGGAAGGCGTACATCTCCACCAGTTCCCGGGCCACCTTCTCCAGGGCCTTGCGCACCCGGCCCTTGGTGCGGGCGAAGCTGGCCCCGCCCAGCTTGTCCAGGGCCGGGGCCGCGCCGTCCGGCCCCTTGAAGCGCTGCACCAGATTCATGCGGTCCACGGGCAGATAGAGCTTGTCGTCGCCCGCAAAGCGCAGGAGCAGGTAGTCGCCGGTCACGCCGCCCACGGTGAGCCGGGTCAGGGCGTCGAAGCGGCACACGCCCCAGTCGCGGTGCACCAGAAGGTCATTGGGGGACAGGTCGTCGTGCTCGGCCAGGCCCTTGAACGCCTTGTCCCGGCCGGTCCGCGCCTCGGCGGGCCGGGGCTGGAGCACGTCCTCGGCCAGGACCAGCATCCCGCTCCAGGACAGGTCGAAGCCCTTGCGCAGGGGCGAGACCAGCGCGAACAGCCCGCGGGAGTCCGGCCGGTAGGCCGTGGAGGGCATGACCCCCTCCTGGCCGGCCAGGGTGAGGAACTTCTTGCGCGCGCCCTCGGAGCGGAAGGACAGGAGCACCTGGGGCCGTTCCCGCTCCCACTGCTTCATGGCATCCACCAGGGCGTGCCAGGGCCGCTCCTTGTGCTCGGGCTTCCAGAACAGTTCGGTGAAGTCGTGCAAGGCGCGTTCGGGCAGATCCAGGCCCTTGCGCTCCGCGCCCATGGTCAGGTCCTCGAAGAGCACCTGGCTCTTGCCCACCCAGGACGCGCGCGCGCCCTCGGCGGTCTGGACCAGCGCGCCCCGCGGCCAGCGCCGGGAGCCGGCCCGCCATTCCTCGTCCAGCCACTGGGACCAGTCCCACTCGGCCTCCTCCAGCCGGGTGCGCAACTGCCCTGCCCCGCACAACAGCCAGACCGCGTCCCGGGGCATCCAGTCCGCCAGCAGCAACGGGTCCTGGTAGTACAGGCCGGGGTGCACCGCGCCCCCGGCATCGGCCAGGCGGGAGAGCTCCTCCAGGGCCTGGGGGGACAGCTCACCGATGGCCTTGTGCCGTTTCCACTTCTCGGCAGCCGGCCCCTGCAACTCGGGCAGGGAGGGCGAAGGAGTGGCGGGCAGGAAGATGGCGCTCTTCACCTCCTGTCGGGAGCGCTGGGTGGCCGGGTCGAAGCTGCGCAGGTCGTCCAGGGAGTCGCCGAAGAACTCCAGGCGCAGGGGATCGTCATAGCCCGCGGGGTGCACGTCCAGGATGTCGCCGCGCAGTGCGGCCTCCCCCGGCCGGGTCACCATGCGCACCCGCTCGTAGCCCCAGGCCACGAGCTGCTCGAGAAGGTGGCCCGGAGCAATAGCCTGGCCCTTGGCCAGTTCCAGGCTGCACCCGGCCAGCACCTCGGGCGAGGGCCACTTGGCCAGCAGGTTGTCCACCGTGAGCAACGCCCCGCGCGGGCCGCGGCCGAAGGCCAGGCCGTAGAGCGCAGCCCAGCGGGCGGTCCAGGCCCGGGCCTCGGCCCGGCCGGCCCCGAACGACGGGAACACCGACCAGGGCGCGCTGCCCGGCGAGGCGGCCTGGCCCGCGCCGCCGCCCGGGGCCATGAGCTCCAGCAGGCTGCGCAACACGGACAGCTCGGCCTCGCTCGGAGCCACCAGCACCACGCTGCGGCCCAGGGCCAACAGCCCGCTGGCCACCGCGGCCTGGGTGGCCGGGCCGCTCTTGTACACGCTGCGCACCGTGCCGGGACGGGTCAGCACCTCGCGCAATTCAGGGGGAAAGGACACGTTGGAGAACCTCGGAAATCGAAAAGCCGCGCCGTCCGCCGAAGCGGACGGGCGGCCTTGGACGCTGGGGTTTACGGAACAGGCCTAAACCTGGGCCAGGATCTCGTGCTCTTCGTTGGAGAGCAGCCGGTCCAGGTCCAGGAGGATGAGCAGCCGGTCCTCCAGCTTGCCCACCCCGCTGATGTACTCGGACTCGAGGCCCGCCACCACCGGCGGCGGCGGCTCCACGGTGCTGGAGGGAATCCGCAGCACCTCGGACACCGAGTCCACCACGAATCCCACGATCATGTTGTTGATCTCGATGACGATGATGCGGGTGTGCTTGTCGTGCTTGCGGGTGTCCAGGCCGAACCGCTTGCGCAGGTCGATGATGGGTATCACGTTGCCGCGCAGGTTGATGACGCCCTCCACGAAGGGCGGGGCCTTGGGCACCTTGGTGATTTCCATGGTGCGGATGATCTCCTGCACCTTGAGGATGTCCACCCCGAATTCTTCGTCGCCGATGCTGAAGGTCACGAGCTGCATCAGCTCGGCATCTTTCTTTACCTGGGTCTCTTCCACGGCGGATTCTCCTGGTTTGTCGCCCGGCAGGGGACTGGGCGGCTGGGACCGGACAAAAGACGTTCAGTATTGAATTGATAAACTCATTTTTCCCGGCTGGCAACACAATGTTGCGCAGGGAGCGCTGACGAACGGCCGTGGTTGCCAGGGAGAGCGGCCTCGGCTAGAATATACCGATTCGCGATCCCGGCCCGGCCGGGAATCCGGCAAGGAGAGCACCCCGCATGGCCCAATTCCTGTCCACCAGCATCAACTTTCCCATCGAGGAGCAGATCAAGACCCTGGGGGACGACGAACTGCTCGATTTCTGGGAGGAGACCCAGTACCTGGAGCGATTCCTGGAAGAGGAATCCGCCAGCCACACCGCCTCGTCCTTCGAATACGAACGCCTCATCGTGCAGGAGCTCCAATTGCGTTCCTGCCAGCGCTGCGCCTGCAAATCCTGAGCGCCTTCCCCCTGCCCCATGCGAAAAAGCCCCGGTCACCCGGGGCTTTTTTCTTTTCCTACGACTTGGGGAATACCGGGGCCAGGCCTATGCCGTAGTAGGCGAAACCCTGCTCCGCCACGAAGGGCGGGGCGTAGAGGTTGCGGCCGTCGAACAGCACCGGTTCGGACAGGGACTGCTTGATGCGGCCGAAATCCGGGTTGCGGAACTGGTTCCACTCGGTGACCACGGCCAGGGCGTCGGCGCCGTCCAGGGCCGCGTACTGGCTCTCGGCCAGGCTGAACCCGGGGCAATCCCCCAGGTCCCGGGCCGCATTGGGTCCAGCCACGGGATCGTAGGCCTGCACCTTCATGCCCTGGGCCGTGAGCCGGCGCACCATCTCCAGGGCCGGGGCCTCCCGCACGTCGTCGGTGTTGGCCTTGAAGGCCAGGCCCCAGAGGGCCAGGGTCTTGCCAGCAACGCCGCCCAGGGTCGCGAAGTGGGCCTCGATCTTGGCGGTGAGCGCGCCCTTCTGGGCCGCGTTCACCGCGTCCACCGCGGCCAGGAGCGTGGGCTCGCCGCCGTTCTCCCGGGCGGTGTTGATCAGGGCCTTCACGTCCTTGGGAAAACAGGACCCGCCGTAGCCCACCCCGGGGTAGATGAAGTGGTAGCCGATGCGGTGGTCCGAGCCGATGCCGATGCGCACCTCGCGCACGTCCGCGCCCACCCGCTCGCACAGCCCGGCGATCTCGTTGATGAAGGATATCTTGGTGGCCAGCAGGCAGTTGGCCGCGTACTTGGTCATCTCCGCGCTCTTCACGCCCATGACCACTAGCTTCTCCCGGCTGCGGGCAAAGGGCGCGTACAGGGCCTTCATGAGCTCGGCCACCCGCACGTTGTCCGTGCCCACCACCACCCGGTCGGGTTTCAGGAAGTCGTTGACCGCATCGCCCTCCTTGAGGAACTCGGGGTTGGACACCACGTCGAACTCCAGGTCCGAGCCGCGGGCCGCCAGCTCCTCGGCGATGAGGCCTCGCACCGCGTCGGCCGTGCCCACCGGCACCGTGGACTTGTCCACCACGATGAGGTAGCCGGCCATGGCCTGGCCGATGTCCCGGGCCACCTGGTGCACGTAGGACAGGTCGCAGCACCCGTCCGCCCCCGAGGGCGTGCCCACGCAGATGAAGGCGAACAGCGCGTCGGCCAGGCCCTCGGCGATGTCCGTGGTGAAGGTCAACCGGCCCTCGGCCGTATTGCGCTTGACCAGTTCCTCCAGTCCGGGTTCGTAGATGTGGACCCGGCCCTGGCGCAGGCCCTCCACCACCGCGGGATTCACGTCCACGCAGCGCACGGAGTTGCCCATCTCCGCAAAGCAGGCCGCGCTGACCAGGCCCACATAGCCGGTGCCGACGATGCACAGATTCATGTCTATCTCCAGGGAAGTGCTTTCGTGTTGTCCACCCGCGGGACGCGGGGAGGGGTCTATCTAGCCAAGGCCAGGGGGAGGCGTCAACCGCCGGCCTGGGACCGGCCGGGGCGGGCTTTGCCAGCTTTTCCCTTGACTTTCCAGCAGGGTTGCGGACAATCGCGGGATACCGCAGCCCCAAGGAGAGACTCATGCCCAGCCTTGCCGTGAACGTGGACCACGTGGCCACCATCCGCCAGGCCCGCCGCGGTGCGGAGCCCGATCCGGTGGCCGCCGCGCACCAGGCCGAACTGGCCGGGGCCGAGGGCATCATCGTCCACCTCCGGGAGGACCGCCGCCACATCCAGGACCGCGACGTGGAGATCCTGCGCCGGACCGTGAAGACCTCCCTGAACCTGGAGATGGCCGCCACCCCGGAAATGCAGGCGATCGCCCTGGCGGTGCGGCCGGACCTGGTCTGCCTGGTGCCCGAGAAGCGCCAGGAGCTCACCACCGAGGGCGGCCTGGCCGTGGCCGGCCGGGAAAAGAAGTTCACGGCCTACCTGGCCCCGCTGCACGAGGCGGGCATCCGCTCCAGCCTGTTCATCGACGCCGATCCCCGTCAGATCGAGGCTGCGGCCAAGGTGGGCAGCGAATTCATCGAACTGCACACCGGCCACTACGCCGACGCCGCCACCCCGGCCCAGCGCAAGAAGGAGTTGGAGCGCATCCTGGCCGGCATCCGCCAGGGCCGGGACCTGGGCCTGGCCGTGAACCTGGGACATGGGCTCAACTACGTGAACGTCCTGGCCTTCGCCCGGGTCGAGGGCGTGAACGAATACTCCATCGGGCACAGCATCATCTCCCGGGCGGTGTACACGGGCATCACCCAGGCCGTGCGCGAGATGGCCGACCTGGTGCGGTCCTTCGCTCCCTAACAGCCGCCAAACCCGATACGAGTGAAATCAATGATCGTCGGCCTGGGCATTGACGTGGTTGAGCTGGACCGCATCGCCCTGTCCCTGGCGCGGTACGGCGACCGCTTTCTCAAGCGGGTGCTCACAGAGTACGAACGCTCCCGCTTGCCCCGCCACCCCACGCCCTTCGTGGCCGCCCGTTTCGCGGCCAAGGAGGCGGCGTCCAAGGCCCTGGGCACGGGCTTCAGGCGCGGGGTGTGCTTCCAGACCATCGAGGTGCGCGACCTGCCCTCGGGCAAGCCCGAGCTGCGCCTGCACGGCGCGGCCCTGGACGTGCTGGCGGAGCTGGGTGGCGCTGCGTGCCTGGTGAGCCTCACCCACGGCCGGGACGTGGCCGCCGCGGTGGTGGTCATCGAGGCCGCCCCATGATCCTCTCCCTGTGCCCTCCCCTGCCCACCCCGCGGGAAATGGGGGCCTGGGACCGGGCGGCCATGGACCTGGGCCTGGCCGAGGCGGTGCTCATGGAGAACGCCGGCCGCGAAGCCCTGGCCGCCCTGGCCGCGTCCTTCGGCCCGGTGGCCGGCCGCCGCGCCCTGGTGCTGGCCGGGCCGGGCAACAACGGGGGCGACGCCTTCGTGGTCGCCCGGCTGTTGGCCGAGGCCGGGGCTGCGACCCGCACCCTGCACCTGGCCCCGCGCAAGAAATACCGCGGCGCAGCCGCAACCAACCTGCGCCTGGCCGCCCGGCTGGGCCTGGATTTGGCCCTGCTCTCGCCCGAGTCCCTGGACCGGGAGCCCGCCCCGGACATCCTGGTGGACGGCCTGTTCGGCACCGGCTTTGCCGGCCCGCTGCGGGACAAGGCGCGCCGCGTCATCGAGGCGGCCAACCGCCTGGGCGAGCGCGCCTTCGTGCTGGCCCTGGACATCCCCTCGGGCCTGTCCGGGCTTACCGGCGAGGCCCAGCCCATCGCCGTGGCCGCGGACCTGACCGTGGCCTTCCACGCGGCCAAGCTGGGTTCGGCCCTGCCTGCCTCAGCCCCCTGGGTGGGGCAACTGGCGGTGCGCGACATAGGCATCCCGGCCCGCTGCCATGACGCGGCCCCGGCCTCCTGCCTCCAACTCGGCCCGGCGGTGCGCGCCCTGGTCCCGGCCCCGGCGCCGGACATGCACAAGGGCCGGGCCGGCCACGTGCTGGTCGTCGGCGGTTCCCCGGGCCTCACCGGCGCGCCGCTTCTGGCTTGCCTGGGCGCCCTGCGCGCGGGCGCGGGCCTGGCAACCGTGGCCTGCCCCACGGACCTGTGCGCCGAGGCCCGGGCCGGGTTCCCAGAGGTCATGGCCCTGCCCCTGGGCTCGGGCCGGGACTGGACCCCGGCCATGGCCCGGGAGTTGGCTCCGCACCTGGAACGCTTCGATGCCCTGCTCCTGGGGCCGGGCCTGGGCCGCGCGCCCGGGGCGGCGAAATTCCTGGCCGCCCTGCCCTCCCCCCTTCCCCGGCCCGCGGTTCTGGACGCCGACGCCCTGTTCTGGCTGGCGGAGAAGCCGGCCCTGCGCCGTCTCCTGCCCGAAGCCTGCATCCTCACCCCGCACCCCGGCGAGGCCGGCCGCCTGGCCGGCTGCTCAACCCGGGACATCCAGGCCGACCGGCCGGCCCGGGCCAGGCGACTGGCCGCGGACCTGGGCCGGGTCACGGTGCTCAAGGGCGCGGGCACCCTGGTGGCCGCCCCCGGGGGGCTCCTGCTGCTCTGCCCCCTGGCCGCCCCCTGCCTGGCCGTGGCCGGCTCGGGCGACGTGCTGGCCGGCCTGGCCGCGTCCCTGTTGGCGCGGGGCCTTGAACCTCTTGACGCCGCAGGGCTGGCGACGTACTGGCACGGATTAGCGGGAATCCTGCTCGCACAGGGATTTCCCGGCCGCGGCAACCTGGCCCGGGAGATCGCCGACGCCCTGCCCCAGGGCCTGAAGGAGATGCGTCCATGCTGACAGCCCAGGACATCATGACCAAGGACCCCATCACCCTGCGCCCGGAGGACGACATCACCGCCGCGGCCAAGGTCATGGTGGCCAAGCGCATCAACGGCCTGCCCGTGGTGGACACGGACGGGGATCTTGTGGGCATCATCACCCAGAGCGACCTGGTGGCCCAGCAGAAAACCCTGCGCCTGCCTTCGGTGTTCACCTTGCTGGACGGATTCGTGCCCCTGGCCTCCATGGACAGCCTGGAGGAGGAGTTCAAGAAGATCACGGCCATGACCGTGGCCCAGGCCATGACCAAGGAGCCGGCCATCGTGGCCCCCGACACCCCCCTGGACCAGATCGCCGCCCTCATGGTTGACCGCCAGTACCACACCTTGCCGGTGGTGGCCGACGGCAAGCTGGTCGGCGTGGTGGGCAAGGAGGACGTGATCCGCACCCTGATCCCATTGGCGGCCAAGGCTTGAGCAGCGCGACGCTGGTTCTGTTCCTGCCCGATGCGGACGCCACCCTTGACCTGGGACGGGCCCTGGCCGAGGTGCTTGGCGCTCCTCCCTGCGGGCCGGACACGCCTCCGGCCCTGCTCCTCACCGGCGAACTGGGCAGCGGCAAGACCACCCTGGTGCGCGGCCTGGCCCTGGCCCTGCCCGGCGGCGAGGACGCCCGGGTGAGCAGCCCCAGCTTCAACCTGGTGAACCTCTATCCCACCCGGCCCCCGGTGGCCCACTTCGACCTGTACCGGCTGGAGGCCGGGGGGTTGGACGTCGGGCTGGAGGACTGCCTGCTGGAGGAGCCCGGGCTCAAGGTGGTGGAATGGGCCGAGCGCCTGGCCCCGGGCTGCCGGCCGGACCAGGCCCTGGAGATTTCCTTCCGTCCGGAGGGAGAGGGCCGCGAGGCGCGCATCGCCGCCCTGGGCCCCCGGGCCGAAGAATGCTTGCAACTGCTGCGCTCTCGGTTTACCACGTAACCCCCTGACCGGACCGGGCCGCATCCCGGACCCTCCCCGGAGGGAAGCCCCAGAAGAGGTTGGATACGGGCATGAAGATCATCGTGCAGAAGTTCGGCGGCACCTCGGTGGCCGGCCTGGACCGGATGCTGACCATCCGCCGCAAGGTGCTCGCGGCCCTGGAGAAGGGCTACAAGGCCATGGTGGTGCTCTCGGCCATGGCCGGCGAGACCAACCGGCTCATCGAGCTGGGCCGGCAGTTCTCCAAGACCCCCTCGCCCGCGGAGATGGACGTGCTCGTGACCACCGGCGAGCAGGCCTCGGTGGCGCTCTTCGCCATGCTGCTGGCCGACGCCGGGGTCAAGGCCCGTTCCGTCCTGGGCCACCAGGCGGACATCGTCACGGACTGCATGTTCGGCAAGGCGCGCATCATGTCCATCAACACCCAGAAGCTGCGCACCATGCTCCTGGAATACGACGTGCTGGTGGTGGCCGGGTTCCAGGGCCGCGACTGCCAGGGCCGGCTGACCACCCTGGGCCGGGGCGGGTCCGACACCTCGGCCGTGGCCCTGGCCGCGGCGGTCAAGGCCGATGTCTGCGAGATCTACACCGACGTGAACGGCGTCTACACCACCGACCCCAACATGTGCTCCAAGGCCTGCAAGATGGCGCGCATCTCCTACGACGAGATGCTGGAGTTCGCCAGCATGGGGGCCAAGGTGCTGCAGATCCGCTCCGTGGAATTCGCCAAGAAATACGGGGTGACGGTCCACGTGCGCTCGAGCTTTTCCGACGAGGAAGGAACCTACGTCACCCAGGAGGACGCAAGCATGGAAGCAGTGCTGGTTTCCGGCGTGGCCTACGACAAGGACCAGGCCCGGGTCACGGTGACCGACGTGCAGGACCGGCCCGGCATCGCCGCGTCCCTGTTCTCTCCCCTGGCCGATGCCGGCATCGTGGTGGACATGATCATCCAGAACACCAGCCGGCAGGGTGAGACGGACATGACCTTCACCGTGTCCCGCGGCGAACTGGAGCAGACCCTGCGCATCATCGAGAGCCTCAAGCCCCAGATCGGCTACCAGGAGGTCATCACGGACAAGAACGTGAGCAAGGTCTCGGTGATCGGCGTGGGCATGCGCAACCACTCCGGCGTGGCCTCGCGCATGTTCCAGTCCCTGCGCGACGAGAACATCAACATCCTCATGATCTCCACCTCGGAGATCAAGGTCACCTGCCTGATCGAGGAGAAGTACACCGAACTGGCCGTGCGCGCCCTGCACGACAAGTTCGGGCTGGAAAACGGGCCCGCGAAACAAGCCTGAGGCGGCCGCATGCAGAAAATAGCCATCTACGACACCACCCTGCGGGACGGCACCCAGGCCGAGGAGATCAACCTCTCCACCGAGGACAAGGTGCGCATCGCCCGCAAGCTCGACGAGCTGGGGCTGGACTACATCGAGGGCGGCTGGCCGGGATCCAACCCGACAGACCGCAAGTTCTTCAAGGAAATCGGCGGGTACGAGATGAAGAACAGCCGCATCGCGGCGTTCGGCAGCACCCACCAGCCGGCCCATTCCCCGGAGAGCGATCCCAACCTCAAGGCCCTGGCCGAGTCCGGGGCGCCGGTGGCCACCATCTTCGGCAAGAGCTGGGACCTGCACGTGACCGAGGCCCTGCGCGTGCCGCTGCCGCGCAACCTGGAGCTCATTTCCGGCTCGGTGGGTTTCCTGCGCCCCCGCTTCAGCGAGGTGTTCTACGACGCCGAGCACTTCTTCGACGGGTTCAAGGACAACCCGGACTACGCCCTGGAGACCCTGCGTCGCGCCCAGGAGGCCGGAGCCCACTGCCTGGTGCTCTGCGACACCAACGGCGGGGCCATGCCCGCCGAGATCCGCCGCATCGTCACCGCGGTGAGGAAGGCCCTGCCCGAAGCCCGGCTCGGCATCCACGCGCACAACGACTCCGAGACCGCGGTGGCGGGCACCCTGGAGGCAGTGGCCTGCGGCTGCGTCCAGGTGCAGGGCACCATGAACGGCTACGGCGAGCGCTGCGGCAACGCCAACCTCTGCTCCATCATCCCCAACCTGGAGCTCAAGAGCGGAGGAGCGTACCGCTGCCTGCCCGAGGGCAACCTGAAGCACCTCACCGGGGTGAGCAACTTCGTGAACGAGGTGGCCAACCTGCGCTCCTTCATGCGCCAGCCCTTCGTGGGGCGCTCGGCCTTCGCCCACAAGGGCGGCATCCACGTGAGCGCGGTGCTGCGCAACCCCCGCACCTACGAGCACATCACCCCCGAGTCCGTGGGCAACGAGCAGCGGGTGCTGCTCTCGGACCTGGCAGGCCGCAGCAACATCATGTTCATGGCCCGCAAGTACGGCTACGAGCTGGACAAGAACGACGCCCAGGTGCTGGACCTGCTGGCCGAGGTCAAGGAGCGCGAGAGCCTGGGCTACGAGTACTCCGCTGCGGAGGCCTCCTTCGAGCTGCTCTTCTTCCGCACCATGGGCTGGTCCAAGTCCTACTTCAAGCTCCTCTCCTTCCGGGTCACGGACGTGATGCAGGAGGACTGGCGCGATCCCTTCATAGAGGCCACGGTCATGGTCAAGGTGCGGGGCAGCGTGGTGCACACCGCGGCCACGGGCCAGGGGCCAGTCAACGCCCTGGACAACGCCCTGCGCTCGGCCCTGGAGAGCGCCTACCCCTGCGTCCGGGAGATGCGCCTGGCCGACTTCAAGGTGCGGGTGCTGCCCGGCGCGGTGCGCGACGCCGGAGGCACGGCCTCGGTGGTGCGGGTACTCATCGAGAGCACGGACAAGACCTCGCGCTGGACCACCGTGGGCGTGTCCTACGACGTGATCCAGGCATCCTGGCGCGCCCTGGTGGACTCCATCACCTACAAGCTCTTCAAGGACGACCCCAAGAAGTGGCCCTCCAAGGTCGTCAAGGCCGCCAAGAAGAAATAGCGCATTGCCCCCCGCCCGCCTGACCGTCCTGTGCGACAACCAAGCCCTGCCCGGCCTCAAGGCCGAGTGGGGCTTTTCCTTGCTCGTGGAGACCCCTTCCGGCGGACGCCTGCTCTGGGACGCGGGGCATACCGGCCTGTTCCTGGACAACGCCGCAGCCCTGGGCGCGGACCTCTCCCCCCTGGACGCGGTAGCCCTGTCCCACGGCCACTACGACCACGGCGACGGCCTGCCACTGTTGCGGGAGCGAGCCGGATTCGCCGGCCCGGTGTACGCCCACCCCGGGCACGGGGTCGAGCGTTTCGCCCGGGAGGACGACGGCTCGATCGTGCCCGTGGGCCTGTGCCCCGAGGCCCGGCTGGCCATGGCCGGGTTCGTTCCGGTGGAGGGGGCCGCCGATATCCTGCCCGGCCTGGCCATGCTCACCGCCATCCCCCGCCGGCCCGGCCTGGGCGCGGCCACGGACGGGCTCTACCTGGACCCTGTCGGCGCCCGGCCCGACCCTCTGCCCGACGACGCCTGCTTAGTCCTGGACACCGCGTCAGGCCCGGTGCTCATCCTGGGCTGCTGCCACTCGGGCCTGGCCAACACCCTGGCCCAGGTCCGGGCGGAGCTGGGCCACGAGCGCCTGGCCGCGGTCCTGGGCGGCCTGCACCTGTACGCCGCCGACGCCGTGGCCCTGGCCGAGGCCCGGGACGCCCTGCGCGCCTTCGCGGTCCCAAGGATGCTTCCCGGCCACTGCACCGGAAAGCCGGCCACGGCCTGGCTGGCCCGCGAGCTGCCCGGGTGCGTCGAACCCTTGGCCGCGGGCCAGGTCCTGGACTTCTAGGCCGTCCCGCAGGCCCCATGGGCACTGGCCGGGAACGGGTGTTGCATTTCCCGCCCCGGCCCGGTTGCCCGGCGCGGGCGCACGGACTGGATTCTTCAGGACTTTCGGGCTATCATGCCCCAGCCGCGGAATCCGTCTGCGCGAAAACGGCTCCGGTTGAGCCAGGACCTCCAACGTCGGCAGCCCATGGAAGACATCATTCTCGCCTGGCTGGAAAAGATCGTGGCCTGCCTGGAATGCCTCGGCCGGGGCACGTACCGGCTGTGCCGATGCGCCCAACGCATCGGCGAGGGACTGGACCGCTGCCCCGACCTGGCCCGCGCGGCCGGCGGGGCACTGCGGTGTGCCGGCCAGCGGCTCCTCGCGGACCTGCGCGAGGACCGGCGGGTGGCCATGCTGGTCCTCGGCCACCTGGAGCGCCGCATCCGGGGCCAGGCCGTCCTGTTCTGCGCCGAAGCCGCTCCCCTTCTGCCCCGGCTCCCCAACTGGCCCTCCCTGCGCATGCCCCTGGTGCTGGGCGGTTGCCTGTTCCTGGCCTTCTGGCTCGAACTGCTGGTGCTGCGGGCCATCCTCCCCCGACTGCAGCCCCTGGCGGCCGAGGCCCCAGCCCCGGGACCGGCCCTGGACCCCGCCTACCTGAACAACGTGGAGAGCCTGCTGGCCGAATTCTGGCATTTCCCGCTCCCCACCCCGGGGATATCCCCGGTGTGCGGCCCGGCCACGGACCTGTCCGGCATGGACCCCACGGCCGCCTCCGCCGGTGTGGCTTCCGACGAGGTCGCGCATCCCCTGCTCACCCTGCTGGACCTGGGCGAGGCCGCCCGGTTCTCGGCCTACAGCCCGACTCCGCAACTGCCCGCGGTGCGCCTGGCCGTGCGGCGCTGCGAAGTGCGCCGGCCGGTGGACCATAGGGCCTTCCATCCCCTGGACAAGGAGGCCCTGCTGGCTGCGGGCCACTCCTACCTGGGCCAGGCCTTCGCCATGGTGGAAAACGCGCCAATCCACCAGCCACAGCCCCCGGCCGCCACCACGGTGCTGGCCCAAGCCCTGCCCCGCCGCCCCGCGCCCCTGGCCCCGCGCCTGACGCCCGGCCCCCTGGGCCAGCTCTCGGCCCTGTTCGAGTCCGGGGACCACGGAGTGCACGCCATCGGCTGGGACCCCCGGGGCGGAACCTCCTACGGCAAGTACCAGATGTCCTCCCTCATGGGCACCGTGGAGAAATTCATCGCCTTCCTGGACAAGCGCGCCCCGCGCTGGGCCGAGCGCCTGCTCAAGGCCGGGGACGCGGACACCGGCGGGGTGCTCGGGTCCATGCCCCGGGAATGGAAGCGCATCGCCAGCGAGGACCCCGCCCGCTTCGAACGGCTCCAGGACAGCTTCATCCACTCCCAGTACTACTCGCCAACGGTCCTGGCCATCAGCGCCGAAACCGGCCTGGACGTGAACGCCCATCCCGCGGTGATGCGCGAAGTGCTCTGGAGCACCGCCGTGCTGCACGGCCCCACCGGCGGGGCGGAGATCTTCATCGAGGCCGCCCGCAAGGTGCGGGACCAACCCGCCCGGGCCTACAACCGCGCCCTGCTGGAAGAGGTCTTCCGGGAGCGGGCCAGGCGCATCAGCCGCTCGGGCAACCCCAAGGGAGACGAGTTGCGCCGCCGTCTGGAAATGGAGAAGAACCTGGCCCTGACCATGCTCGCCACCCCGGGCGGCCTGCTCCGGCTCTCGGACCGGTTGTGAGCTGGCGCGTCAGGCAGGACACAGCAAAAATGCTTCGCTTGCCTGGATACCTGGACCCGGCTATGTTGTACGCGCCCGTCTGCTGAGAGGAACCCATGGCTCCAGACCTGTCCGCGCCCATCCTCGTGGTGGATGACAAAGCCGGCCAAGAGGCCACCGCCGCAGCCCTGAAAGCCAAGGGGTTCTCAACCGTGCTGGTGGCGGACAACGCCCCTGCGGCCTGGAAGCTCCTGCACCAGGCCCCGGTGAAGCTGGTGCTCTGCGAACTGGTCATGCCCCAAATCACGGGCATCCACCTGCTGCGCAAGATTCGGGCGGACAACGCCCTGGCCGGCCTGCCGGTCATCATCATGTCCGCGGTCAAGGACCCCCGCCTCATTTCCGCGGCGGTGGCCTCCGGGGCCACGGACTTCCTCATCAAGCCTTTCGACCCCGACACCCTGGAGCGCAAGGTGGCCGCGGCCTTCGTGCCGCGCACCCCCATGCCCGCAGGCCAGAAGAAGCTCCTGGACGCCGGGGAGAAGCTCATCGAGCAATACCGCTACGACGACGCCGTCAAGATCTACTCCAAGGCCCTCAAGGACGACCCGCTGCTGGCCGCGGCCTACCACGGCCTGGCCCGAGTCTTCAAACTCAAGAACGACAAGGCCAAGCACAAGGCGTTCCTGGAGCGGGCGGTGCAGGTCTACGCCCAGACCGACAAGTTCGACGAGGCCGAGGAACTGCTCAAGGAACTGCGCAAGCACCATCCGGATGCGGGCAACCCCTTCAAGGCCGCGGGCGAGGCCCACATGGCCGCGGGCAAGCACGAACAGGCGGCCACGGCCTTCCTCAAAGCCCTGGAGTTGTCCCCCGACGACCTGGACCTGGATGTGCTCCTGGCCCAGGCCTACCAGGCCGCGGGGCAGGAGGAGAAGTGCCTGGGCACCATCATGCGGGTGCTCAAGAAAAAGGACGCCATGCCCGACGCCCGGGGTATCTACGCCTCCCTCACCGGCGAGGAGTGGGACGCCAACCCGTCCAGCGTGGCCGGCAAGAAGCGCCAGGCCGACGAGGAGGAATACGAGAAGAAGGGCACCGTGAAGTTCTGGACCCCGGATCTGCTGATCAGCGTCAAGGGCCGCCAGAACATGCCCATCGTGGCCATGAGCCCCTCCACAGTGACCTTCAGCACCCTGAACGAGGAATTCGCGGCGGACGAGAAGTTCCACTTCGACATCGTGCGCCTGGACGAGGGCGGCATGCCCCACAAGGAACTGGAGGACATCAAGGCCAAGGTGGACAAGACCAGCACCCAGGCGGTCAGGGCCATCTTCGACCCCAAGGTCAAGGAGGCCCGCAAGGAGGAGATCATGGCCATCATCCTCGCGGCCCAGATTCGGGTCAAAGAGGAGATCAAGAAGGCGGGCAACGTCAAGGACTTCGAAGTGGATATGCTCTTTATGTAAGAGCCCGCCCTATTCCCTCTCCATTCCTTCCGTTTTTTCCAATTTCCTGAAAAATTCCACCACCAGCCCCTCCACTACCGGCCCATGGTCGCAGTGGGTGGTGAGCACGTGGTGGCTGGTGCCGTCCTCGGTGGCCGGCAGCATCGCCAACTCCTTGTGCGCAGAACCCGCGTTCCCGTAAATCTCCCGGGCATTAGCCGGGGGCGCGGTGCGGTCACGCTCGGCGTGCGCCACCAGCAGTGGCGCGCGCACCCGGCCCAGGCCGCGGCGCACCGCCCGGAGTCCGGCCATGAAGCTGGCCAGGGCGTCCAGGGACGTAGCCTCCTCGTACCCCTGCCAGGGCATGCGCTGCCGGGAGGTTTCCGAGCGCGGGGACGAGGGCCACAGGGGCCGCACCCGGCGCATGAGGGGCAACAGCGGCAGCCGCCAGTCCGCGGCCGCATAGGGGAAGAGCCGGAACAAAAAAACCGGCGCGGCCAGGGTGGCCAGCCCCGCGGGCCGGTGGCGCTCCCCCAGGGCCAGGCACAGGCTGCCGCCCATGGACAGGCCGCAGCAGTACACCCGGCCGTGCTCCTGCATGAGGCGCAGGTACTCGGCCTCGGCCGCCCCCAGCCAGTCGGCCCAGCCGGTGCGCGCCCAGTCCAGTACCGTGGTCCCGTGCCCGGGCAACAGCGGCGTCGACGTGGCGAAGCCCGCGGCCTCCAGGGCTTCGGCCATGCCCAGCATCTCGAAGGGCTCGCCCCCGAATCCGTGCAACAGAAGAACGCCAGCCGCCATACTCCCGCCTTCCTGAAGGGTTATCCTTGCCCGCAGGCCCTCCTTGCTCTACAGGAGGGCGAAACCCGATGCAAACGGAGGCTCCATGCCCCTTGCCTGCGATACCCTGGTGCGCTGCGGCCTGCTCCTGACCCAGGACGACGAGCGGACAATCATCGAGGACGCCGGCCTGGCCCTGGCCGGGGGCCAGGTGCTGGCCGTCGGCCCCCATGCCGCGGTGGCCGCGGCCCACGCGCCCGCCGAGGAACTGGACCTGTCCGGCTGCCTGGTGCTGCCCGGCCTGGTGAACACCCACGGCCACGCGCCCATGACGCTCTTGCGCGGCCTGGCCGACGACAAGCCCCTCATGCCCTGGCTGGAAGAAGACATCTGGCCCATCGAGGGCCGGCTCACCCCGGAGCACATGGAGCTGGGCATGGCCCTGGCTTGCGCCGAGATGCTGCGCACCGGAACCACCTGCTTCTGCGACATGTACGTGTGGCAGGACCGCAACCTGCGGGCCGTGGCGCGCGCCGGCATGCGCGCGGTGCTGGGCGAGGGCATCTTCGAGTTCCCCACCTCGTCCTACGGCACCATCGACGAGGCCTTTGCCCGGGCCGAGGCCCTGTTCGGCTGCCTGGAGGGCCACCCCCTGGCCCGGGGCTGCGTGGCCCTGCACGCCCTGTACACCTCGTCCCCCGAGACCCAGGCCCGGAGCATGGACCTGGCCGAGCGGTACGGCGCGCCCTGGACCGCGCACCTGGCCGAGACCGCCCAGGAGACCGCCACGGTGCTCGCGGGCTGCGGGGCGCGGCCCGTGCCCTGCGCCGCGTCCCGGGGCCTCCTGCGGCCGCGCACCCTGGCCGCCCACTGCGTGGACCTGGACGCCGAGGACATCCGGCTGCTGGCCCAGTCCGGCTGCGGGGTGACCCACCAGCCCTCCAGCAACTTCAAGCTGGCCTCGGGCTTTTCCCCGGTTCCCGCCCTGCTGGCAGCCGGGGTGCGGGTCTCCCTGGGCACCGACGGCGCGGCCAGCAACAACGGCCTGAACCTGTTCGGCGAGATGCGGGCCTGCGCCCTGGCCGCCAAGGCCGTGACCCGGGACGCCACCGCGGTCCCGGCCCAGGCGGTGCTGGACATGGCGACCCGAAACGGCGCCGACAACCTGGGCTGGCCCGAACTGGGCCGGCTCAGCCCGGGCAGCGCCGCGGACCTGACCGCCCTGGACCTGGCCGCGCCCAACCTCCAGCCCCTGTACCACCCGGTGTCCCACGTGGCGTATGCGGCCACCGGCCACGAGGTGCGGCTGACCATGGTGGCGGGCAAGGTGGTGTACCGGGACGGCGCGTTCCAGGGCTTCGACTATCCCGGCCTGCTGGCCGAGGTGGCCGAGGTGGCCCGTTGGGTGCGGGGACTCGCCCGGGGCTGAAAAACTTCTTGACTTTCGTCCGCCGGGGACTAAATACTCCCCTGCTTTCAGACCATACCGGGCGCATTGCCGCCCGAGCAGCCGCAAGGAGAGACGACAATGGCCAATGGTTCCACCGCGTCCGTGCTGGACGCCGCCGTGCAGACCGATGCCGGCCTGATGCTCAACGGCTTCCTGCTGGAGCCGGTGATCGACAAATGCGAAGGCTGCGAGCGCGTGGTGCCCCACGCCTCGGGCAGCAACTACTGCACCAGCTACGCCCAGCCCGCCAAGAAGTGGGGCCTCGGGGTGTGCAACTTCGCCACCCACATGAAGGCCACCGTGGCCCAGGGCAAGGTGAAGGTGAACCCGCTGAAGGCCTCCAAGCGCGCCGCCCGCGGCCGCTAGCAGACCGCCCCAAATCCCGCGATGGCTGCGTTGCTGCGAAAAACCCAAACCCTCGCGTATGCCGAATACGCGTCGGCCTTGGCTTTTTCTTGCGCCTTGCCCTCGCGGTTTTGGAACGGTTTGCCGGGCCTGTCCCAATGATGGAAGCCCGGTAGCCCTGCATGCTACGGGCGGGGCCCTCCCCGCCCGTTTTTTTTACCCTGCGCACCCGCAGGCCTCTTCGGGAGACGGCCATGCTCGACGCGGTCCTGGCCCGCCTGGACGCCGCGGCCCCCGAGGTCGTGGCCCTGCAACGCGACCTGGTGGCCATCCCCGCCCTGGGGCCGGCCAACGACGGCGACGGCGAGACCGCCAAGGCCGCCTGGCTCGCCTCCCACCTGCGCTCCCTGGGCCTGCCCGAAATCCGCGAACTGAACGCCCCGGACTCCCGGGTTCCCTCCGGCCTGCGCCCCAACCTCGCGGCCCGCATCCCGGGCCAGGACGCCTCCCGCACCCTTTGGATCATCGCCCACACGGACATCGTGCCCGCCGGCGACCTGGGCCTGTGGCGCACCGACCCATTCACCCTGCAGGTGGACGGTGACGTGCTCGTAGGGCGGGGCGTGGAGGACAACCACCAGGGCCTGGTGTCCGGCCTGGTCCTCGCCAGGGCGGTCCTGGAGGCCGGGGCCGTCCCGCCCGTGGGCCTGGGCCTGCTCCTGGTGGCCGACGAGGAGACCGGCAGCAAGTACGGCCTGGACTGGGTGGTGGCCAACCACCCCGAACTCTTCTCCGACCGCGACCTCTTCCTGGTGCCGGACCACGGCCAGCCCGACTCCGCCGCGGTAGAGGTGGCCGAAAAGAGCATGCTCTGGCTCAAGGTCACGGTGCAGGGCCGGCAGTGCCACGCCTCCACCCCCCAGGCCGGGGTCAACAGCCTGGTGGCCGCGGCGGACCTCATCCTGCGCCTGCGCGGGCTGTACGAACGCTTTCCTGAGCGCGACGAACTCTTCGCCCCGCCCATCTCCACCTTCGAGCCCACCAAGAAGGAGGCCAACGTGCCCAACGTGAACACCATCCCGGGCCGGGACGTGTTCTACGTGGACTGCCGGGTGCTGCCCTCCATCCCCCTGGACGTGGTGGAGGCCGAGATCAAGGCCCGGGGCGCGGCGGTGGAGGCCGAACACGGGGTGCAAATCTCCTACGAACCCGTGCAGCGCGAACAGGCCGCGCCGGCCACCCCGGTGGACAGCGACGTGGTGCGCCTGCTCTTGGCCGCCATCCGCGAGCAGTACGGGGTTGCGCCCAGGCCCGAGGGCATCGGCGGGGGCACGGTGGCCGCGTTCCTGCGCCGCCGGGGCCACCACGCCGCGGTGTGGTCCACCCTGGTGGGCAACGCCCACCAGCCCAACGAGCAGAGCCGCATCTCCTTCACCCTGGGCGACGCCAAGGTCATGGCCCGGGTGCTGTTTTCCGCGTAGGGGGTCCATGAAGCCCAGCCCTCCCGACACCTTCGACCTCATCGTGGTCGGCGCGGGCCACGCCGGGTGCGAGGCGGCCATGGCCGCGGCCCGGCTGGGCCTGGCCACCCTGCTGCTCACCATCAACCTGGACCGGGTGGGCCACCTCTCCTGCAATCCGGCCATCGGCGGCCTGGCCAAGGGCCACATGGTGCGCGAGATCGACGCCCTGGGCGGGTGCATGGGCGTGTGGGCCGACCGGGCGGGCATCCAGTTCCGCATCCTGAACACCCGCAAGGGGCCGGCGGTGCGCGCCTCACGCGCCCAGATGGACCGCGCCGCCTACCTGCGGGTGGTGCAGGCCGACGTGTTCAGCCAGCCGAACCTCTGGACGCGCCAGGACACGGCCGAGGAGCTGCTCCTGGAGGACGGCCGCGCCGCGGGCGTGCGCACCGGCCTGGGCGAGGCGCACCGCTCCCGGGCGGTGCTGCTCACCACCGGCACCTTCCTCTCCGGCCTCATCCACATCGGCATGACCAATTTCCCGGGCGGCCGGCTGGGCGACCCGCCCAGCCGCGGCCTGTCCGCCAGCCTGCGCGCAGCGGGGCTCGACCTGGGCCGGCTCAAGACCGGCACCACCCCGCGCCTGTGGGCGTCCAGCGTGGACTTCGCGGCCATGGAGCCCCAGCCCGGGGACGACCCGCCCCGGCCCTTCAGCTTCCACGCGCCCTTCTCGCCCCTGCCCCAGGTCCCCTGCCACCTTACCTGGACCAACGAGCGCACCCACGCCGCCATCCGGGCCGGGTTCGACCGCTCGCCCCTATACGCCGGGGTCATCAAGGGCACGGGCGCGCGCTACTGCCCGTCCATCGAGGACAAGGTGGCCCGCTTCCCGGACAAACCGCGCCACCAGATCTTCGTGGAGCCCGAGGGCCTGGACCACCCCGAGGTCTACCCCAACGGCATCCCCACCAGCCTGCCCCTGGACGTGCAAAAGGCCATGCTGGCCACCATCCCGGGCCTGGAAAAGGCCCAGATCGCCCGGCCGGGCTACGCCATCGAGTACGATTTCGCCTTCCCCACCCAGCTCGCGCCCACCCTGGAGGCCAAGGCCGTGCCCGGACTGTGGCTGGCCGGACAGATCAACGGCACCTCGGGCTACGAGGAGGCCGCGGCCCAGGGCCTGTGGGCCGCGCTGAACGTGTTCTGCTCCGCCACCGGCAGGCCGCCCTTCCTGCCCGGCCGGGACGCGGCCTACATGGCGGTGCTGGTGGACGACCTCACCACCAAGGGCACCGAGGAGCCCTACCGCATGTTCACCTCCCGGGCCGAGCACCGGCTGCTCCTGCGCGAGGGCAACGCCGACTCCCGGCTCACCCCCCTGGGCCGGGACCTGGGCCTGGTGGGCGACGCCCAGTGGGAGGTGTTCTCGGCTAAAAGAGCGGCCCTGGCCGAGCTGCAGGACATCCTGGATTCCGTGCAGGTGCGGCCCGACGCCTCCACCCGGGACGCCCTGGCCGCTCTTGGCCAGCCCGCCCCTGGCAAGGCCGTGCCCCTAGCCGAGCTCTTGCGCCGGCCGGAACTGGGACTCCTGGACCTCCTGCCCTGGCATGCGGGCCTGGCGGACTTCCCGGCCGAGGTGCGGGAGGAGGCCGAAGTCCGGATCAAGTATTCCGGGTATCTGCGCCGCCAGGAGGACCTGGCTGCCCGGGCCGGCGCCCTGGAGCAGACACCCCTGCCCCCGGACCTGGACTACCGGGCCGTGGCCGGGCTCACCCGGGAGGCGGTGGAGAAGCTCTCCCGCATCCGGCCCCTGACCCTGGGCCAGGCCGGCCGCATCTCGGGGCTGACGCCGGCGGCCGTGGCCTGCCTGGACGTACACCTGCGCAAGCTGGGACGCTGATTCCTTTGGCCGGATCTCCCGGGGCCGAGAAATTTCCTTGAGTCTGGTGCCGTTCTTGCAATATCCTTGGGTCTGAACAGGTTCGGAGCGCCGAGCCGCCGCACATCCGAGGAGTCCATGACCTGGTCCGCCGCCCTTGCCCTGCTGCACGACACGCTGCCCGCAACCACGGGTTCGGCGCGGCTGGCGCGGTGCGCCGTGGACCGCTCCTTCCTGCAGAGCATCCAGGAACAGTTCAACGTGGGCGGCAGCTCCGAGACCCTGCACATCGCCATGTGGACCCTGGCCGCCGCCCTGGTCCTGGCCGGGGCGGGCATCCTGGTGAACCATTTCCTGCAAAGACGGTTCAAGCTGGTGCCCTCCAACTGGCTCACCCGCAAGGCCGACATCCTGGCGGTGTTCGACCTGGCCCTGGCCCAGCGCAGCAAGATGGAGATGGGCTTCACCCGGCGCGACCAGGCCCGCCAGACCACCAGCAGCGTGCTGTCCGACGTGACCTCGGACCACCTGTTCATCGAGTTGTCGGACTTTCTCGAGGTGCACCAGGGCTGGATAGGCCGGAGCTTCGAGTGCTTCTTCCGCATCCAGACGGGCAAGACCGCGGGCCAGATGAACTTCTATACCTTCAACGCCGAGGTGGTGGGAGTCAAGAAACTGGCGGACGGCTCCACCCAGCTGACCCTGGCCATGCCCGACCACGTGGTGCTCCAGCAGAAGCGGGTGCACCTGCGCCTGGAGCCGCCCACCCAGTACGTGCTGGGCCTGGCCCTGTGGCCGCAACAGCTGGACGACAAGGCCCGGCCCATCACCAACGTGAAGGCCTGGGGCCGGCCGCCCCTGGTCATGGTCCCGGGCAAGACCGGCGGAGCCCTGCGCCTGGTCAACGTCTCGGGCTCGGGCCTGCGGGTGGAGGTGGCCTACGAGGCGCGCCGGGACGCGAACCTGGACATGGAGATCGGCCAGTACCTGAACCTCCTGCTCACCCTGCACGAGCCCACCACCAAGGCGGTGCTCAAGCACTGGCTCATCGCCCGGGTGCAGAACCGTTACGAAGACTATGCCAGCAAGGAGCTGGAGGTGGGACTGCGCATCGTGGGCGTGGGCGCGCGACAGCCGGGCAGCCCGGAGATAGCCTGGCGCAAGGCCCCGGAAGACGGCCTGCCCGACCTGGAGAACTGGGTGGTGCGCCGCCACCTGGAGCTGTTCCGGGAAAAGGGCCTGTAGGCCACCCACCTTCCGCTGTACTGGCGGGAAAAAATTCCGTATCCTGCGCAAGCCCGAGATGGGCGAATTCCGAATCCAGAAGGAGACAGGCATTGGAAGGAGAATCAGAGGGGTTGTTCCCCTCGCTCTTGCGACGACTCTTTGGAACCCGTGACGATCTCCCCATCGAGCGCTCCATCCGCGACGCCCGCGAGGACGGCGACCTGGTCCCGGACCAGGCGGCAATCCTCCTCAACGTGCTGCGTCTCTCCCGCAAGCAGGTCATGGACATCATGATCCCCCGCACCGACATCGTGTGCGCGGAGGCGGGGGAATCCCTGTCCGAGATCGCCCGCATCTTCGTTGAGGAAGGCCACTCCCGGGTGCCCATCTTCCGCGAGAACCGCGACAACATCGTGGGCATCGTCCACGCCAAGGACCTCCTGCGCGTCTTCCACAGCGAGGACAACGCCGCGGCCACCACCGCGGAAATCATGCGGCCCGCCCTGTTCATCCCCGAGACCAAGAACGTCTACGACATGCTTCAGGAATTCAAGGAAAAGCGCATCCACCTGGCCATCGCCCTGGACGAGTACGGCGGCACCTCGGGCCTGGTGACCCTGGAGGACGTGCTCGAGGAGATCGTGGGCGAGATCGAGGACGAATACGACGAGGAGGAGCCCGCGGACATCCAGGTGCTGGATGCGGACACCGCCCTGGTCTCGGGCCGCGCCACCCTGGAGGACCTGGCCGAGGAGCTGGGCATCCGGCTCCACTCCGAGCAGGTGGACACCCTGTCGGGCTACCTCTGCGAACTGGCCGGCCGGGTGCCGGACCAAGGCGAACGCTTCGACCTGGGCGGCCGCGACTTCCTGGTCAAGGAGGCCGACGCCCGCCAGGTGCACTGGGTGGTGGTCTCCCCCCTGCCGGAACTGCCCGCGAACCACTCCTGACGCCGTGCGCACCGCCGTCCTGCTCGCCGGCCTGGGGGCCTGGCTGGGGTTCGCCAACCCGGTGCTGCACCTGCCGCCCCTGATCCTGCTCTTTCCCGGCTCCCTGGCCTGGATCGGCCTCAATGCCGCGACTCCGCGCCAAGCCCTGCGCTTCGGCTGGCTGGCCGGACTGGCCGCATTCGCCGGCAGCCTGTACTGGATCGCCCTGCCCGTGCACGATTTCGGACCCCTGCCCTGGGTCCTGGCCGCGCCCTGCCCCATCCTCTTGGCCATGGTCTTGGCCCTGTACCCGGCCCTGTTCAGCCTGGGCCTGCGCCTGGCCGGCCGCGATCTGCCCTGGCCCCTGCTGGCCCTGTTCGCCGCGGGCCTGTGGGGCGGGCTGGAGCACCTGCGCGGGGTGGCCCTTACCGGCTTTCCCTGGCTGGTGCTGCCCTCGGCCCTGTCGCCCTGGCCCTGGGCAATCCAGGGCGCGACTCTGGTGGGCGCCAACGGCCTGGCCGGACTGCTGGCCGCGGCCGCGGTCCTGGCCCTGCGCGGCCAGGGGCTCTCGGCCCCGCGCCTGGCCGCGGCCGGACTCCTGGCCCTGCTGGCGGGCTTCGGCCTGTGGCGGGTGGACATCCCGCCGGCCAGCGTGGGCCAGGCCCGGGTGGCGCTCATCCAGGGCAATGTAGAGCAGGACCACAAGTGGGACCCGGCCTGGCAGGCCGAAACCCTGCGCCGCTACACCGAACTCTCGGCCCAGGAGGCCCGGGCAGGGGCCGACCTGCTCATCTGGCCCGAAACCGCCATGCCCTTCTTCTTCCAGGACCCCACCCCCCTGTCGCTCTCGGTACGCGACCGGGTGAAGGAGATGGGCGCGGCGCTCCTGGCCGGCTCCCCGGCCTACACCCGGGGACTGGGCCAGCGCGACTACGTGCTGCACAACCGGGCCTTCCTCACCGACGCCGCGGGCATCACCCTGGGCCACTACGACAAGGAGCACCTGGTGCCCTTCGGCGAGTACGTGCCCCTGCCCGGGCTTCTGGGCTTCCTGCCCAAGCTGGTGCAGGGCATAGGCGAGTTCGCGCCTGGCAGCGACCAGCCCGCCCTGGCCTGGGGCAATCTTGCCTTGGGGGTGCTCATTTGCTATGAAACGATTTTCCCGGAACTGGCCCAGGACCGCGTGGAGCACGGCGCAAACCTGCTGGTGAACATCTCCAACGACGCCTGGTTCGGCCGCTCCTCGGCGCCTGTCCAGCACCTGCACCTGTCGGTGCTGCGGGCCGTGGAGCAAAACCGCTGGATCGCGCGGGCCACCAACACCGGCATCTCGGCCCTGATCGACCCCCGCGGCCGCATCCTGGAGCGCACCGGATTGTTCGCCACCACCTCCCTGGCCGGCCGGGTGGACCTGGTGGCCGAGACCACCTTCTTCCACCGCTGGCGGACTTGGGTGGAGGCCATCCTGGCCCTGGCCGCCCTGCTCCCCCTGGCTTTGGCCCTGGCCGTGGCCCGGGCCGGAAGGCGCCGTTAACCCCCAACCCCGGAACTTCCATGGCACTGCTTCAATACACCGACCTCAAGACCCGCTGCGCCGCCCTGGCCGATCAATACGAAACCCTCCGGGGGCGGCTTTGACCTGGATCGCGCCCGCCGCCGCCTGGCGGAGATAGAGGAGGCCCTGGCCAAGCCCGGGGCCTGGGACAAGCCCGAGGCCCTGACCCCGCAACTCAAGGAAAAGAGCGGCCTGACCGCCCTGGTGGAACGGTTCGACGGCCTGGAGAAGGCCAAGGGCGACATGGACGACTGGCTGGCCATGGCCCGGGAAGAACAGACCTCCGAGGTGCTGGAGGCCCTGGACGAACAGATCGTGCGGCTGGAGGACCGGCTGGAGAAGGCCGAACTGGCCACCCTGCTCGCGGGCGAAGGTGACGGAAGCGACGCCATTTTGGACATCCACCCCGGGGCCGGGGGCACCGAGGCCCAGGACTGGGCGGAAATGCTCCTGCGCATGTACCTGCGCTGGGCCGAACGCCAGGAGTTCAAGGTGAAGATACTGGACCAGCTCCCGGGCGAAGAGGCGGGCATCAAGAGCGTGGCGGTGCTCATCCAGGGCCCCTACGCCTACGGCCTGCTCAAGGGCGAGGCCGGCATCCACCGCCTCATCCGCATCTCGCCCTTCGATTCCTCGGGCCGGAGGCACACCTCCTTCGCCTCGGTGGACGTGCTGCCCGACGTGGAGGAAAACCTGGACGTGGAGATCAAGGACGACGACGTGCGCATCGACGTGTTCCGCTCCAGCGGCCCGGGCGGCCAGAACGTGAACAAGACCAGCTCCGCGGTGCGCCTCACCCACATCCCCACCGGCATCGTGGTGTCCTGCCAGAACGAGCAGTCACAGCACCGCAACAAGGACACCGCCTTCAAGATCCTCAAGGCCCGGCTCATCGAGCGGGAGTTGCGCAAGCGCGAGGCCGAGAAGCAGGCCCAGTACGCCACCAAGGACGCCATCGGCTTCGGCAGCCAGATCCGCACCTACACCCTGCAGCCCTACCGGCTGGTCAAGGACCACCGCTCCAATACCGAGATCACCAACGTGGATGCGGTGCTGGACGGCGACCTGGATACCCTCATCCGCAACCACCTGCTGCACACCCATGCCCATGCCGCCTCCTGATGCGCTCGACCCGGCCGGCCGCGAACTCCTGAGCCGGGAACTGGACGCCCTGCGCCGGGCGCTCCTGTCCCGGCACCCGGGCCTGGCCCCGGAGCTGGACCGCTGCGAGAACCTCATGGCCCTGCTGCGCCTGGTGCCCGGCCTGTCCCTGGACCAATGGCCCCAGCTCTCCGAGGCCCTGGGCCTCAAGGACTGGCTGGCCGTGCCCCTGTGCGGGGACGACGCCCCCTTCCTGGAGCAGCTCGGCCGCACCCTGGAGGACCTGTCCTTCCAGACCGAGCACGACCCGCTCACCGGCCTGCCCAACCGTCGGGCCTTTGACCGGACCATGGACCGCGAGGTGGAGCGCGCCCGGCGGGCGGGCATCTCCCTGTCCGTGGCCATCCTGGACCTGGACAACTTCAAGCGGCTCAACGACACCCACGGCCACCCCTGCGGGGACGAGGCCCTGGTGGAGACGGCCCGCATCTTGCTTACCGGAATACGGCGCTACGACCTGGCAGCGCGCATCGGGGGCGAGGAATTCGCCCTGGTGTTCCCGGAGACCGGGATGACCCGGGCCGGCCGCATCCTGGAGCGCATCCTGGAGTCCCTGCGCCTGGTGCGCCTGGGCTGCGGGGGCTGCATCCGGATCACCGCCTCGGTGGGCCTGGCCTGCACCAAGGGCCGGGGCGAGCGCAGTCCGGCGGACCTGCTGGAGGCCGCGGACAAGGCCCTGTACCAGGCCAAGGGCGAGGGCAAGGACCGGGTGGTGGCCGCGCCGCTCCTGGACTTGGCCGCCCCGGCCAGGGCCACCCTGGTGGAAGCCAACGAGAAACGGTTCCTCTTCACCGGCGCCTGAGCCGACGGTAAGGACACATGACCCACGACGAGCACAAGACCCTTTCCGTGGCCGTGGTCAGCGGCAAGGGCGGGGTGGGCAAGACCAACCTGGCCCTGAACCTGGGCTATGCCCTGCACAAGGCCGGGCATCCGGTCATGCTCATGGACTGCGACCTGGGCCTGGCCAACCTGGACGTGCTGCTGGGCCTGGCCCCGGACAAGACCCTCCAGGACATGCTCCAGCCCGGGGTGACCTCGGCCGAGGTGGTGGTGCCCATCGAGCCCGGGGGCTTCGACTTCCTGCCCTCGGCCTCGGGCGTGCCCGAGCTCATCGACCTGGACGAGGACCTGCAGCGCCTGCTCTTCTCCAAGCTGACCAGCATCATCGGCGGCTACGACTACCTGCTCATGGACCTGGGCGCGGGCATCTCCCGCACGGTGCTCTCCTTTGCGGCCATGGCCCAGGAGAGGCTGGTGGTCATCACCCCGGAGCCCACCTCCCTGACCGACGGCTACGCCATGATCAAGGTGCTGCACTCCGAGTACGGGGTGACGAGCTTCAACGTGGTGGTGAACATGGCCGACAGCCGGGCCCAGGGCGACCGCAGCTTCGAGCGTCTGGCCGCAGCCTGCAAGCGTTTCCTCGACCTGGACATCGACTACGTGGGCACGGTGCGCAGCGATCCGGCGGTGGTCCAGGCGGTCATCCGGCAGGTCCCCCTGCTCAAGCACGCCCCCACCTCGGAGGCAGGCCGGGACGTCCTCGGCCTGGCCGTGAAATTCAAGCGGATGCGCGACAGGCGGCTGCCCACGCTGTCCGCGCAGCGCATCCTCGCGGAACTTCCCTCGGGAATAAGGAATTCCTCTTGACCGAAAACGCCGGTATTTGGCATATATATAATGTCGAAACACACCTTCCGCCGAAACGGGCGAAAGGACATACCGGCGACGGAGGAATTGCCATGAACAAAAGCGAGCTCATCAAGACCCTGGCAGAGAAGAACAACCTGCACGTTGACGAGGCATCGCTCATCGTCAACACGTTCTTCGACTCCATCAAGAACTCCCTGGTCAAGGGCGAGCGGGTGGAAATCCGCGGCTTCGGAAGCTTCAAGGTCAAGGACTACGGCGGATACACCGGCCGCAATCCCAAGACCGGCGACGTGGTCGACGTGCATCCCAAGAAGCTCCCCTTCTTCCGTCCGGGCAAGGAGCTCAAGGAGTACGTGAACAAGTAGATGCGCCGGTTCTTTCTCCTGCTGGCCCTCGCCGGATGCGCGACCCTGTTCGCCGCGCGCGCCCAGGCCGGCGACTCGCTCACCCTGGTCTACACGGCGAACTCGGACGGCTGGTTGTTTCCCTGCCCTTCCTGAGGGGGCAAGACCATTGGCGGCCTGGCCAGGCGCGCCACCTTGCTTGCGTCCCTCAAGAAGGACGCAGCCGAGAACGGTACTCCCCTCCTGGTGCTGGCGGGACCTTACGAGTTTCTCCCCACTGATCCCCGCACACCCCAGGGCCCGGCCGAGGCGGCCAGGGCCCTGGGCGCGGCCCATGCGCGGCTGCCCTACGACCTGGGCCTGGCCATGCCCGCAGAGGCTGCGTGGCTCGCGGACAATGGCGCTGCCCTGCCGCCCGCCTTCCGGGTGGCCGGGCAACATCCCGGCTTCGGGACCCTGCAGGCCGGCGAGGTGCGGGTGGGCGTGGTCCTGTTCCCGGTCCTGCCTGCGGACGCGGCCAAGGCCCCGCCGGACATGGGCCTGGAGGTGTCGGAAACCGCCCGGGCCCTGCGGGAGCGGACGGACATCGTGGTGGGCATCTCGCCCTGGGGCGCCGCGGCCGAGTCCGACTTTCTGGAGACCCGGGGACACACCGTGGACGTGCTCCTGGGCGCCGGCCCCGGCCCGGGCTTCCCGGCCCGGCCCATGGCCGGAGACACTGTGCTCTGGTTGCGCCCCTATGCCCAGGGCAAGTCCCTGCTCCAGGTGGTGGTCAAGTCCCTGCCCAAGCGCACCCCGGGCTGGAAGTGGGTCCGCGAACAGAACGCCGCGGTCCTGTTGCAGTCCCTGACCGAAAGCATTACAAACGACCCCGACATGAACGCGCTCCTGGCCGGTTTCCACCTGGAGCAGACCCCGAACTGATCCCCCGGCCCGGTCGCCGCCTTTTCGCTTCCGCGCCGCGCCAGGGGACGGACCACGACACATGCACCATATCGACTTCTTCAAGATGCACGGCTCCGGCAACCATTTCGTGCTGCTGGACAACCGCGCCCTGTGCGTACCCCAAGCCGCCATGGCCGGCTGGGCCAAGGCCGTGTGCGCCCCGGGATTCGGGGTGGGCGCGGACGGGCTCATCTTCCTGGACCAGGCCCCTGCCAGTTCGGGCGCGGACTACATGTGGCACTTCTACAACGCCGACGGCTCCCGGGCCGAGATGTGCGGCAACGGCTCACGCTGCGCCGCCCGCCTGGCCGTGCAGATCGGCCTGGCCGGCCCCGAGCACGTGCTGCTCACCGACGCAGGCCCAATCCGCGCCGCGGTGGATCCGGACTCGGACCAGGTCAAGGTGCAGCTCACCCCGCCCCGGGACCTGGCCATGGACATCCCCCTCAAACTGGACGGCGAACGCCTCACCGTGCATTTCGTGAACACCGGGGTGCCCCACACGGTGGTGGAGTGCGGCGACTTGGCCGAGGTGGACGTGAAGAAGCTGGGCCACGCCCTGCGCTTCCACCCGCACTTCGCGCCGGCCGGGACCAACGTGAACTTCATCCAGGCCACGGAGCGCGACGCCCTGTCCCTGCGCACCTACGAGCGGGGGGTGGAGGACGAGACCTACGCCTGCGGCACCGGCGCCGCGGCCTCGGCCCTGGTGGCCAACGCCCTGGGCCTGGTCGGTACCGAGGTGGCGGTGACCACGTCCGGGGGCGAGGTCTTGCGCATCTTTCTGGAAAACGGCACGGTATTCCTCCAGGGGCCGGCCGTCTTCGTGTACACCGGCCGGCTGTCGGCCGAAGCCGTGGGCCTCGCGCAGGCCGCGGAAAAGTGACGCATTTTGACCTTGAAGCACGACCATGGGCTGCAATACCTTACGTATTCCAGCACAATGCATAAGAGCGCCCCGGCCTATCACGGCTGAGGCGCTCTAAACCAAGGGGGGCATCATGGAGTTCAGGGGGGCCTTCACCGCGCTGGTCACGCCGTTCACTGACGGCGAGGTGGACGAGGAAGCGTACCGCCGCCACATCGAGTGGCAGATCGAACAGGGCATCGACGGCCTGGTGCCGTGCGGCACCACCGGCGAGTCCGCCACCCTTTCCCATGCCGAGCACGGCAAGGTGATCCGCATCTGCGTGGAGCAGGTGAACAAACGGGTTCCGGTGCTGGCCGGGGCCGGGTCCAACAACACCCGCGAGGCCATCGAGCTCACCCGCTACGCCAAGGACGCGGGCGCGGACGGGGCCCTGCTCATCACCCCCTACTACAACAAGCCCACCCAGGAAGGCCTGGTGGCGCACTTCAAGGCCATCGCCAAGGAAGTGCCCATGCCCTTCGTGGTCTACAACGTGCCCGGGCGCACCGCGCTGAATCTGCTGCCCGCCACCGTGGCCCGCATGGCCCGGGAGATTCCCGAGGTCATCGGCATCAAGGAGGCCACCGGCGACCTGAAGCAGGTGTCCGAGGTGGTGGAGTTCTGCCCCAAGGGCTTCACCGTGCTCTCGGGCGACGACTTCACGGTGCTGCCGCTCTTGGCCGTAGGCGGCCAGGGCGTCATCTCCGTGGTGTCCAACGTCATGCCCGCCCAGATGGCCGGCATGTGCAAGGCCTACTTCGCCGGGGACATGGCCACGGCCCAGAAGCTGCACTACGAGATGAACCCCGTGTCCCGGGCCTGTTTCTTCGAGACCAACCCGGTGCCGGTCAAGACCGCCCTGGGCATGATGGGCCGCATGCCCTTCTCGGTGCGCCTGCCCCTGGTGGAGATGCTTCCCGCCAACCGGGACAAGCTCGCCGCCGTGCTCAAGGACGCCAAGCTGGTCTAGTCTCTCCTTCCCTGCCTGCGAAGCCCGCCCGGCCCCGGCCCGGCGGGCTTTTTTTCGGCCTCCGGCCGGAATTTGGCACCCTTCTTGTTAAGGAAATCCAGGGCGGCAGGTTTCGCCGCCTTGCGCCACGCCCACGGAGGAGAGATGTCCCGGACTCCCGCACCCAACCGCTTCCTGGTCACCGGCCTGCCCCGCTCCGGAACCAACCTCATCCTGCACACCCTGGCCTTCCACCCCGAGGTCCTGGCCTACAACGAACTGTTCAACCCCGACCGAATGCTCTGGGGCAGCCGCGAGGTGGACCAGGAACGGCACGACACCTTCCTGGAGCTTCGCCGCACCCGCCCGGTGCACTTCATCGAACACGTCCTGACCCCGGAACTCCCGGAGATACGGGCCGTGGGGTTCAAGCTCTTCTACATGCACGGCACCCCGGCGGAGTGCGAGTCCTACCGCCTGGTCTGGCCCTGGCTGCAGAGGATGGAGGGCCTCCGGGTGGTGGACGTGGTGCGCAGGAACCGGCTCAAGCAGCTGTTCTCCTGGTTCCTGGCCCACGAGACCCAGGCCTGGGTGCGCGAGGGCGACTCCCAGGCGCAGCCCCCGCAGACCCTCGCCCTGCCCTTCGAGACCGTAGACGGCTATTTACACTGGTACGAGGACATGGAGAAGCTGCGCGCCCGGCAGCTCGAGGGCATGGACGTGCTGGCCCTGGAATACGAGGCCCTGGCCGCGGACTTCACCACCCACATGGCGCGCATCCAGGAACACCTGAACGTGCCGGTGCTGCCCCTGGCCCCGGCCATCCGCAAGCAGCGCACCATGCACATCAGCGAGGCCCTGGCCAACTACCGGGAACTGCGCGACCGGTTCACCAAGACCCCCTACGTGAAGTATTTCGAGATGGCCGAAGAGGACAGCGACTGCCGCTGCGCCGCAGCCTGAGCCCCGGCCTCTTCCAGCCATGCAGCCCGGCGCGGTTCCCCGCATCGGGCTTTTTTTTTCGGTTTATCGCCGCCGCGATAGTTCGGCTGGACCAACGCGCCTAGGGTGCGGACCATGCGGACCCCGGAATCGAACCGGGCCGCGACCCATCCACCTGACACGGAGGCGCGTATGGAAGACATCCAACCCATGGTCCGGGGCAATGGCTTCATCGGCTATCTCCTGGAGAACGTTGCGGAATGCGGGAAAAATCCGGTCCGGGTGTTCACCGGCTTCGTGGCAGCCTGGGCCCTCTTCTTCCTGTTCTGGAAGGTCCTGCCCGCGCCCGAGGGGCTGTCCCGCGAGGGCATGTCCGTGCTGGCCATCGTGCTCTGGGCCAGCATCATGTGGGTGAGCGAGGCCATGCCCGTGGGCATCACCGGCATCTCGGTGCCCACCCTGCTCCTGCTCACCCAGGGCATCCCCTGGAAGAACGGCAAGCCGCCCATGGCCACGGTATTCTCCGGGTTCACCGGCCATGTCATCTGGCTGTGCCTGTTCGCCTTCATGGTGGGCGCGGTGATGCAGATCCTCCAGCTCGACAAACGCATCGCCCTGGGCATCCTGGACAAGATCAAGGCCTCCAACGTGGGCCGGGTCATCTGGGGCATGTTCGGGGTCAACGTGATCCTGGCCTTCCTGGTGCCCGCGGCCAACGCCCGCGCCGCCACGCTCCTGCCGGTCATCAACGGCATCAACAAGCTGCTCGGCGACACCCCGGAGGAGCGCGAGGCCAAGAAGGCCATCGTGATCCAGTCCATGGTCTACGGCACCATGATCTGCGGCGTGTTCATCATGACCGCCCACCTGCCCAACATGATCATGGTGGGCATCTTCAGCCAGAACAACTTCCCCAACCTGGGCTACCTGAACTGGGCCCTGCTCCAGTTCCCCTACCTGGGCATGTTCGTGCTCACCCAGCTCTGGGTGCGCTACCACTTCAAGACCAGGAACGTGCAGATCGGCGGCGGCCACCAGGCCATCCACCGCAAGTACCAGGAACTGGGCCCCATGAAGCCCGCGGAGTGGGCGCTCCTTGGCGTCTTCGCGGTGGTGGCCCTGCTCTTCATGATGGGCAAGGGCAGCCCCATCTACGAGCTGCACCGCTACCAGCTCGGGGTCATCGGCCTCATCGGCATCCTCATCCTCTTCATCCCCGGCCTGCTGCCCTGCAAGTGGCAGGCGGTGCAGCAGCGCACCATCTGGGGCACCTTCCTGCTCCTGGGCGGAGCCATCACCATGACCGCGGCCATGTCCCAGTCCGGGCTGGCCACCTTCCTGGCCGACCACGTGCACGAGTTCGTGGTGGGCATGAACTGGTGGCAGGCTATCCTGTGCCTCATGGTGGGAACCCACGTCATCCGCATCGGCATGCTCTCCAACGTAGCCGCGGTGGCCATGCTCGCGCCCGTGGTCTTCGCCATGGCGCCCAAGCTGGGCCTGCACCCGGTGGCATTCACCCTGCTGGTCTGCGACACCGACACCTACGCCTACCTGCTGCCCACCCAGATCACCGCCGCGGTCATCGCCTACGGCACCGAGACCTTCTCCACCGCGGACTACGCCAAGGCCGGCTGGGTCTGCATCCTCATCGCCATGGCCTACGGCCTGCTGGTCATGGCCCCCTGGTACGCCATGCTCGGCCTGCCGGTGTGGGACCCCACCGCACCCTGGCCTTTCTAGACACCCCCAGAAGGAGACGAACAATGGCCAATATCCCAGCCCCCCGAGCGACGGACAAGCTGCCCGCCAGCCTGGGCGACGTCGAGACCGTGGTGGTGGACTGCGACCTGCTCATCATCGGCGGCGGCAACGCCGGCTGCTTCGTGGCCGTGGAGGCCAAGAAGCTCGACCCCGACTGCAAGGTCGTGATCATGGAAAAGGCGGAGATCATGCGCTCCGGGGCCACGGCCGCGGGCATGGACGCCATCAACACCTACATCCCGCCGGACAAGACCCCGGAGGACCTGGTGCGCTGGTCCCGCGCCCAGGTGGGCGGAGGCCCCCTGCGTGAGGACCTGGCCCTGACCAACGCCCGGGAGCTGAACGAGGCGGTGGACGACCTGGAGCGATGGGGCCTGCCGATCCTGCGCAACCCGGACGGCTCCATCAAGTACCGCGGCAAGTGGGACATCTCCATCCACGGGGAGCAGCTCAAGCCCATCATGGCCGAGAAGGCCATCGAGAACGCGGAGGTCTACAACCGCGTGGCCGGTACCGCCCTGCTCATGGACGGAGACCGGTGCGTGGGGGCCATGGGCCTGGGCGTGCGCGACGGCAGGTTCTACGTGTTCCGGGCCAAGGCCACGGTGTGCTCCACCGGCGGGGCCGGCACCCTGTACAAGTCCTACACCGCGGACTCCACGGACTGCGGGGCCCAGATCTGGATGTGCCCCTACTGCGTGGGCTCGGGCTACGCCATGGGCTTCCGCCAGGGCGCGGAACTCTCCTCCCTGGAGCAGCGCTGGGTGGCCACCCGCACCAAGGACTTCTGCGGCCCGGTGGACACCATCTCCGTGGGCTACAAGGCCCCCATCATCAACTGCAAGGGCGAAAAGGTCATGGCCCGCTACCAGCACCTGGGCGGTGACGCCGCGCCCCGCTTCATCCGGGCCAACGCGCCCATGGAGGAGTGGCTGCAGGGCCGCGGCCCCACCTACTGTGACACTCGGGGCATGGCCCCGGAGCTGGCCCACGCCATGATGTGCGACTACCTGAACGAGCGGCCCTCCTTCGTGCTCTTCCTGGCCAGCCGCGGCCAGGACCCGGTGAAGGAGCCCATCGAGATCTTCGGGTCCGACCCCTACATCATGGGCGGCCACACCATGGGCGGATTCTGGGTGAACCTGGCCCGCATGACCACGGTGCCCGGCCTGTTCGCCGCGGGCGAGACCGCGGGCGGCAACCCCAACAAGTTCGTGGGCGGCTGCGCGGCCGAGGGCAAGATCGCCGCCCGGGGCGCGCACGCGTACATGCAGGATATTGCCCTGCCGGGCCTGGACCAGGCCCAGGTGGAGGCCGAGAAGGCCCGGGTCTACGCCCCCCTGCTCCGGGGCAAGGACTTCGACGGGGTGAGCCCGCGGGAGATGAAGGAGCGCCTGCAGCGGCTCATGGACGAGTACGCGGGCGGCAGCTCCCAGTTCTACCGCACCAACGAGGAGCGACTGGACTACGCGCTCAGGCACATCGCCATGCTCCAGAGCCAGTTCGGCTTCCTCAAGGCATCCGACCTGCACGAGCTCATGCAGGCCAACGAAACCATGGACCGGGTGGATGTTGCCGAGGCCGTGGTGCACCACCTGAAGGCCCGGCGCGAGACCCGCTGGGCCGGGTGGCAGACCCGCATGGACTACCCCGAGCGGGACGACGTGAACTTCGACTGTTTCGTGGAGACCCGGCGCGACCCGGCCACCGGCGAGGTGACGGCCTTCACCCGGCCCTACGAGCAACTGGTGCCGGGCGACCGATACACCGCCTAACCCCCGGACCAAAGGAGGAGACGCACATGCCGCCGCGCATACTCATGGACAAGTGCAACGGGTGCGAGGGACGGGCCGAGTCCTTCTGCGAGGAGGCCTGCCCCGGGGACCTCATGGCCGTGGACGCGGCCACCAGGCGAGCCTTCTGCCGCAGCACCAACGACTGCTGGGACTGCATGTCCTGCACCAAGGCCTGCCCGCGAAACGCCATCGAGACCCGCATTCCGTACCAGCTCGGGTACCACAAGGCCACGTTGCGGCCCATCATGGGCAAGAAGCAGATCACCTGGAAGTGCGTGGACATCCACGGCCAGGAGACCACCTACAAGTACCGCAACCGCCTGGACGTCTAGCCGTCCCTGCCCCCTGGCGGCCCAGCCCGGCATATCCCGCCGGGCCGGGCCGCCTTTTCCTTTGGCCGGTCCTGGGCTAGGGTCGGACCATGTCGCAAGGAGGCCGGATGGACCCGCAGTGGCACCTGGGCCAGGTGGACTTCTTCAGCAGCATGCCCGCGGAGCGCGAGGCATTCTTGGCCCTGGCCCAGCGCCGTGAGCTCAAGAAGAACGACATCGTGTTCTTCGAGGAGGACGAAGGCGACTCCTGCTTCTACCTGGAAAAGGGCCTGGTGCGCATCTTCCGCATCGCGGCCTCGGGCAAGGAGCCCATCTTCTTTTTGCGCCGGGCCGGGGAGATGTTCGGCCTGGCCGAGGTCATGGACAGCTCGCCGCGGAAGGCCAACGCCCAGGCCCTGGCCCCCTGCGTGCTGCACGCCATGGGCCGGGAGAACTTCGAGCGGTTCCTGGCCGGCAACTTCCGGGCCGCGGCCAAGGTCATCCGCATCCTGGGCCGGCGGCTGCGCTACCTGGGCGAGCAGGTGGGCAACCTCATGACCTGCGACGTGGTCACCCGCCTGGCCAAGCTGCTGGTCTACATCGGCTACGACGAACTGTCCTGCGAGGACGCCTGGAAAGGTCCCGTCACCCTGCCCGTGCGCCTGACCCAGGAACACATGGCGGCCATGACCGGCTCCTGCCAGCAGACCGTGAGCGAGGTGCTGGGAATGCTCCAGGACGAAGGGCTTATCGCCCTGGAGAAGCGGCGCATCGTGGTCCTGCGGCCCCTGGACCTCTTGCGCAAGGCCGAACACTAGGGCTCTGCGAAAAAATTGAGGCCCGGCGCGGTTTCCCGCGCCGGGCCTCAATCATTCAGCCTAGGGAAACTAGCCCTTGAGCACCTTCTCGAACGGGGGCACGACCTGCTTCTTGCGGGAGAGCACGCCGGGCAGCCACACGGTCTTCTCGCCGGGCTCGATGTTGTAGGCCTTCTTCAGCACCGACGGATCGTCGGCGATGAACAGCATCTCGGTGCCTTCCTTGATGATGTCGGTGAGCATCAGGAACACGCCGTTGTTGCCCTTCTCGGCCTTGACCTTCTTGATCTCCTCGAACAGCTGGTCCTTGTAGGGCTCCAGGATGCCCAGGTCCACCACCTCGAGCTGGCCGATGCCGAGCTTGGTGCCGCCCATGTCGAAGTCCTTGTAGTCGCGGAACACCAGGTCGCGCATGGGGGTGCCGGCCACGGCGCTCTTCACCTTGAACATCTCGATGCCCAGGGCCATGGGATCGGCCACGCCGGCGATCTTGGCCAGGGCCTCGACGGCCTCCTTGTCCTGCGGGGTGCAGGTGGGGGACTTGAACATCACGGTGTCGGACAGGATGGCGCAGAGCACGGCGCCGGCGATGTTCTTGGGCATCTCGACCTTGAAGAAGTCGTACATGGCCTTGATCACGGTGCCGGTGCAGCCCACGGGCCAGACCCACATCTCCAGCGGGGAGGAGGTGGTCACGTCGCCCAGCTTGTGGTGGTCGACCACGCCCAGGATCTCGGCCTTGTCCAGGTCCGCCGGGAGCTGCGCGCGCTCGGTGGTGTCCACCAGGATGACCTTCTGGCCCTCGACCGAGGTCACGACCGCGGGAGCGGCCAGGCCGAACTTCTCGAGCACGAACTTGGACTCGGGGGTGACTTCGCCCTGAGCCACGGCCTTGGCCTCGACGCCCAGCTTGCTTTTCAGGTCGGCGATGGCGATGGCCGCAGTGATGGAATCCGTGTCAGGATTCATATGACCGATGACGAGAACGGACATGGGAACCTCCTCAAGGGACTGTGTTTGGTAAATTGCCGGGAAAAGTTTGTGCCAAATAGCACAATCATCCGCACCTGCCAAGGGGGAAAGCCCTGCCTGGAAAAAAACTCTGCCGCGCTCACCGGGAAAACAGGCTGACCGCCAGGACCAGCGCCACGCCCCCGGCCAGGGCGCCGTAGGCGCGCAGGGAGCGCAGGGACAGGATGCCGCCGAAACTGGCCGCCACCCAGAGATGCCCCCAACCGAACAGCCCGGGGGGTGGCTGCAACAGGTCCCAGGACCGCAAGACCCCCACCAGGCTGATGAGGGAGAGCACCGCGGCGAAAAAGAACAGGAAGTGGGCCACCCCGCTCTGCACCATGCCTTCCAGGATGATGCGCCCCAGATGCACCGGCCGGCTGGCATCGCCCAGGGCCCAAGCCTGGAGGCTGTCGTAGGCCGCGTTCTGACGAACGCGCAGAACGTCCTCCAGCCGTGCTCCTATCCATCCCAGGGGCAGGCAGAGCAGGATGGGGAACACCGCCTCGGCCGGAGTGGCGAGGCCGAAGGCGTGCATGAGGGTCAGGCAGGCCAGGTTGGAGGCAGCGGTGTTGGGCGGGATGTAGGTGCCGGCCGGGATGAGGTCCAGCCAGAACAGCTCGAAGATGACGGAGACCCGCAGGGCCAACTCCAGGTCGCCCACCAGCAGGCCGAAGATGAGGCCCTGGGCCAGGGGGCGCTCAAGGATGCCGATGTTTACGCCAAAGCGCGCCAGCGTGAAAAGGGCAAAAAAAAAGCGATCAGGGCCAGGCCGGCCAGGGATGGGTAGGCGATGTCTACCATGCCTGGTCCACCTGGACGGGTTCGTTGGGTACGCAACGGAAGTCCAGCTTGACCCCGCTGTCCTCGAAATAGTGCAGGCAGAGCCGGTCGTCCTCGGACAGGGCCACGTGGGCGCAGATCTGGTGCTTGCCCGGGGCGTAGTGCAGGTTGCCGATGTTCAGGCGGGGCATGGCCAGGCCGCCCTGATGGGCGATGCGGGCGTCGTGGCAGGTGGCGAAGAGCACCAGCGCGTTGGGCTCCAATTCAGCCCCCCACTGGGCCTTCACGAAGGCTGGGGTCTCGGCCACCGGCACGAAGCGGGCGTCCACCCCCTGGGGGATGGCCAAGCCCATGATCTCCTGGCGCAGGGCGTCGTGGGCCAGGTCGTCATTGGCCACCACCAGGGTGCGCGCCTTGGTGAAGGGCAGCCAGGCCTCGATCACCTGGCCGTGGATCAGGCGGTTGTCTATGCGCACCCAGAGCATGGAGCGTCCGTTCATTTCGCCTCGGCTACCTTGCTGCGCAAGAGGTCACCAGCCACCACGATGCCCTGGCACCCCGCGGTCTTGGCCTCCTGCGCCAGGCGGCCCATGGGCAGGGTCCGCGAACTCATGACCTTGAGGAGCATGGGCAGGTTCACCCCGGTCATCACTTCCAGCCGGCCGGTGCCGAGCAGGGACAGGCTCAGGTTGGTGGGGGTCCCGCCGAACATGTCGGTGAGGATGAGCACCCCGCCGCCCAGGTCGGATTTCTGGATGGCCGCGCGGATGTTGCCCAAAATCTCCCCCACCTCCAGGGCGATGTCAACGCCCACCGCCCCGCAGCCGGGCTGCGTCCCCAGGATGGCCAGGGCCGCGTCCAGGAGGCTCTGGCCGTAGTTGCCGTGGGTCACCAGCACGATGCCCACCAGCTTGCTCTTCTCGTTCTCGCTCATGCTCCCCCGCCCGGACCCGCGCTGCCGCCGGCCCTAGCCCAGTTCGATGTGGCGGTGTTCAAGGCTGACCACATACCCCGACTTCACCAGGGAGTCAAAAACCGCCTCCGCCGTGGCCACCGAGCGGTGCCGGCCGCCGGTGCAGCCCACCGCGATGGTCAGGCGGTAGCGGCCCTCGGCCTGGTACAGGGGCAGGAGATAGTGCAAAAACTCCAGGAGCCGGTCGCGGAATTCCCGGCCCTCGGGGGTGCGGAACACATAGTCCACCACGGCCTGGTCGCGGCCGGACAGGGCGCGCAGGGACTCGTCGAAATAGGGATTGGGCAGAAAGCGCAGGTCGAAGACCAGATCCGCCTCGGTGGGCTGGCCGTACTTGAACCCGAAGGACATGAGGTAGACCTTGAGGCCGGTGCGGCGCTGGCGCACGAACTCCCAGCGCTCCTGAAGATGGCGGCGCAGGTCGTGGATGGAATAGTCCGAGGTGTCCACCACCAGTTCTGCCGCGTCGCGCACCGGCAGCAGCAATTCCCTTTCCGCGTCCAGGGCGCGGTCCAGGTCCAGGTCGCCGCCCTCCAGGGGATGGGGCCGCCGGGTGGAGGCGTAGCGCCGCCTGAGCACCACGGGCCTGGACTCGATGAACACCACCCGGGGGGACACGCCCTGGTCCTTGAGCCCGGCCATGGCCGCCCTAAAATCCTCCTGGAACCCGGCATGGCGCACGTCCAGCCCCATAACCAGGCCCTGGTGGTGGGCCTCCTGCTGGCTCAGAAACAGGGCGGCCAAGCCGGGCACCAAGTCAGGGGGCAGACCGTCCACCGCGATGAAGCCCAGGTCCTCGAAGACCTTCATGGCCGTGCTCTTGCCCGCCCCGGACAGGCCGGACAGGAGAATGACCGGGAAATCGCGCGAATGGTCCATCGCCCCTCCGGGCGTGCGGCCGGCAGGGACCGGCCGACTCGGGCTTAGGTCGAGGCCAGGAGCCTCCACAGCTCGTCGCGGTCTGCCGCCGCCAGGAAGGAGCGGCGGAAGTTCTCGTCGCGCAGCAGCCGGGAGATGGTGGCCAGGATGCGCAGATGCGTCCCGGCCACCTGTTCCGGCGCGAGAACCAGGAAGAAGATGGTGCAGGGTTTGAAGTCCAGGGCGTCGAAGTCCACCCCGGCCTTGCTGCGGCCCACCACCAGGACGATCTCCTGGAGGTCCTCCATCTTGCCGTGGGGGATGGCCACCCCCTCGCCGATGCCCGTGGTGCCCAGGTGCTCCCGCTCCTGGAGCACCTGGCGGGTGCGCTCGGCGTCCAGGTCGGGCAGCTTGCTGCCCAGGGCGGCCACGAGCTCGGCCAGGACCTCGCTCTTGGTCCTGGCCGCAAGCTCGGGCAATACCAGGTCCCGGTCCAGGAAGTCGGACAGCTTCATCCTAGAACCCCGGGTCGATCAGGCCGTACACGTTTTCCTTGCGGCGGTAGATCACGTTGATGCGCTCGCTCTCGGCGTTCAGGAACACCAGGAACTCGAAGTTCAGGTTGTCCAACTGCTCGGCGGCCTCCTCCACGGACATGGGCATGGGGTCGTAGGAATCGCTCTCCTCGATGACCTTTTCCCGCTCCCCGCCGTCGGTGGCCAGGAAGCTCATGAAGTCCACGGTGACGGCGCCGCGCTCGGCCCGCTTGCGGCGGTCCTTCACCTTCTCCCGGGTCTTGCGAAGCTGGGCCTCCAGCTTGTCCAGGACCAGGTCGATGGTGGAGTACATGTCCTCGCTCTCTTCATATCCGGAGATGTTCACGCTGTCGGCCACGATGGCCACCTCGGCCATGTGCCTGAACTTTTCCACCGAGAGGTTGACCTGCACGGTGGCGGTCTCGCTCTTGGCTTCGGCGAACTTGAGCAGCTTCTCGAACTTCTTCTGGGCGTACATCTTCAGGTGGTCGGACGGTTCGAAGTTCTTGAAGGTGAAAGTGATATTCATGGGGTCCTCCTTGTGTGCAAAGCAGCCGCAAGGGCCGCGTCATTCGCGTGGGGGGGGACAGGCCTAGAAGACCTGTTTACGCCGCGACGACGAGGGAATGCCCAGGGCGCCGCGGTATTTGGCCACGGTGCGCCGGGCGATGTTCACCTTGAGTTTCTCCTTGAGGTCGTCGGCCAGCTTGTCGTCGGACAGGGGATGGTGCGAATCTTCTTCGTCAATGTACCTCTTGATGAGGGCCTTGACGCTCTCGGAGCCCACCATGGAGCCGTCGTCCAGCTCCAGGGCGCTGTTGAAGAAGAACTTGAGCTCGAAAATTCCGTGTGGGGTAGCCAGGTACTTGCTGGTGGTGATGCGCGATACCGTGGATTCATGCATGCTGATGTCCTCGGCCACATCCTTGAGGATCAGCGGGCGCAGGCGGGTCACCCCGTTCTCGAAGAACTCCCGCTGGAACTTCACTATGCTCTCAACTACCTTATAAAGCGTGCGCTGGCGCTGGTAAAGGCTCTTCATGAGCCAAACCGCGGATCGCATCTTGTCCTGGAGGTACTCCTTGTCCTTGCCCGCGGCCCCGGACATGCCCTGGGCGTAGACCGGGGACAGGGCCAGGCGGGGCAGGCCGTCCTCGTTGAGGATGATGACCCACTCGCCGTCGTACTTGTACACGTAGGCATCCGGGCTGACGTACTGCGGCTCCTCGCTGCCGAAGGAGGCCCCGGGCATGGGGTCCAGGGTGGAGAGCAGGTCCAGGTACTCCTTGATGTCCTCCAGGGCGAGCTTGAACTTGCGCATGAGCGGCTTGTAGCGCCGCTTCTCCAGGTCCTCCATGTGCTCGCGCACCAACTCAACCAGCACCGGGTCGCGGTCGTAGCCCAGGGCATTGATCTGCACCAGCAGGCACTCCTGGGGGGTGCGCGCGGCCACGCCCAGGGGGTCGAAAAGCTGCACCGCGGCGATGACCGCCTCCACCGCCTCGACGGTCTGGCTCGTGGCGTCGGCGATCTCCTGGGACGTGGCCCTCAGGTAGCCCATGGAGTCCAGGTTGCCGATGACGTGTTCGCCCACCTCCATCTGCTCCGGGGAGAGACGGGACAGGCGCAACTGCCAGATCAGGTGCCCCTGCAGGGAGGGCTTGGCCGAAAGCCGGGCCTCGAAGGACAGGCCCTCCTCCGGGATCTCGCTCTCCCGCATCTGGGAGGCGCGGCCCATGGAGGAAAACTCGCCCAGGTAGTCTTCCCAGTCGGCGTTCTTGTTCAGTTCGCGCTGCAGGCTCTCGTCGCGGGAGGGCTCGGCCACCGTGGGCTCGGGAGCTTCGCGCAGATCGTCGTCGGTGGTGTCGCGGCTGCGGACGTCGCTTCCGTCCTCGTCCGGGCGTTCTTCCAGGAGGGGGTTTTCCAGGAGTTCCTGCTGGACCATGTCCGCCAGTTCCAGGCGGGAGAGTTGCAGGAGCTTGATGGCCTGCTGCAACTGGGGGGTCATCACCAGTTGCTGGCTGAGCTTGAGCTGTTGACGGAGTTCCAGCGCCATGGGCACCCACAAGGTCAAGCGGCCGGTCGGCCCGGCCGCGTCCGTGTTGTGTTCTTACGTCCCGCAGCCCGCTCCGGAAGCGGGCGCGCGTCCATTCCCCTGGGATCATGATGGCACAAGCGCCGGCCACTTGCAACAGGAATGCCAGGGGAAGTTCGGACCTTGCGGGACGGGCTTTGCGCCCTACATGCAGAAGCCTTCGCCCAGGTAGCAACGCCGGGCCCGCTCGTCGGAGATGATCTGGTCCGGGGTCCCGTCCAGGATGATACGGCCCTCGAAGGCCAGATAGGCCCGGTCGCAGATACGCAGGGTCTCGCGCACATTGTGGTCGGAGATGAGCACCCCGATGCCCTTGGACTTGAGCCCGCGCACGATGCCCTGGATGTCGTCCACGGCCAGGGGGTCGATGCCTGCAAAGGGCTCGTCCAGGAGCATGAACTTGGGGTCCAGGATGAGGGCCCGGGCGATTTCCAGCCGCCGCCGCTCACCGCCGGACAGGTGCATGGCCGGCTGGTCGGCCAGGCGGGTGATGCCCAACTCGCCGAGCAGCGCGTCGGCCCGCTCCTCCTGCTCGGCCTTGCTCAGGGCGGTGTGCTCCAGGATCACCTGGAGGTTCTCGCGCACCGTGAGCTTGCGGAACACCGAACTTTCCTGGGGCAGGTAGGACAGGCCCAGGCGGGCGCGCTCGTGCAGGGGCTTGCGGGTCAGGTTCAGGCCGTCCAGGGTGACCTCGCCGGCATTGGGCTTGATGATGCCCACCAGCATGTAGAACGTGGTGGTCTTGCCCGCGCCGTTGGGGCCGAGCAGGCCCACCACCTCGCCCTGGGCCAGGTGAAGGGAGACCTCGTGCACCACCTCGCGCTGGCCATAGCGCTTGACCAAGGAAGCGCCCGAGAGGACCGCTTCGCTCACTGCCCCGCTCCCTTGGGAGTGCTGAAGGTGGCCTCCACCCGCTTGCCCTCGCCGCCCAGGACCTCGGAGCGGTTGTCCTTGAAATAGAGCTTCACCACCTGGCCGGTGACGGTGTTGGGCCCGTCCTGGAGCACCGGGTTGCCCTCCATGCTGAAGAGGCCCTGCTGCACCAGGTAGGTGGCGGTCTCGCAGGTGCCCACCTTGCCGTCGCGCTCGATGCGCACCGCGCCCCGGGCCACGATCTTCTCGATGCGGCCGGCCTCGGCCGGCGCGGCCCCGCCCTTGGCCGGGACCTTGCCCTGGTCCTGGGGCGCGAAGTGCACGGTGAGGCTGTTGGACCACAGGGAGAAGTCCGGCCGCTTCACCCGGACCTTGCCCGTGAACACCACGGTGCCGGCGGCCTGGTCGTAGCGCATGCTGTCGGACTCGATCTTGGTGGGGGTCTTGGCCAGGTCCGCAGTGGGCTCCGCAGGCCGGGCCGGCGCGGCCGCCAGGGCGAGCAGGCACAGGGCCATGAGCAGGGAACGGATGCGCACGGGGTTCACTCCTGGGTCCCGGGGCGGCCGCCGGCGTAGAGTTCGCCGACGACCCCGCCGCGGGCCGTGATCTCGTTGGTTGTCAGGTCCAGGGTCACTTCGGTGGCGTTCATGGACAACTCCCGGTGGACCATGGACACATGGCCGGTCAGGCGCAGGGTGCGCCCGGCGCCGGTGTAGTGCAAGGCGTCGGCCAGGATGGTGCTGTTGTTGCTCTCGATGCGCACCGCGGGCCCCAGGTCGGCCATTTCCTTTTCCTGGTCCACCTCGCCCTGGGGCGCGCTCACCACCACCTCATGCCGCTTTCCGTCCCGGTCCTCGGCATAATAGACCAGCCGGGGATTGTACACCCGGATGCGGCCCTGCTCCTGAAGGTATTCGGCGCTCTGGGCGGACAGGGTCCAGGTGAGCTTGCCCTCCTTGCCCTGGGACAGGGTGAGCCCCTGCACCGACACGTCCACCTTGGTGTCCTTGGCGGCCTTGGCCACCTCCCGGGCGGCCTTGCCCAGGCCGGAGAACCGCCAGGCCGCGTAGGAGCCGGCGGCCAGCACGGCCAGGATGGCCACTGCCCAGAGCAGGCGTCTCATCGGGTGGACCACTCGGCCCACAGGCCGTCCAGCAGGCCGCGGGCCTCCAGGATGAAGCGGATGGCCTCGCGCACCGCTCCGTGGCCGCCCGAGCGGGTGGACACCCAGGCCGCGCGCTGCAGCACCTCGGGCTGGGCGTTGGCCACGGCCATGGGCAGGCCCACCACGCCCAGGGGGCCGGCGTCCACCCAGTCGTCGCCCAGGAAGGCCGCCTCGTCCAGGCCCAGGCCGTACTTGTCGCAGATGCCTTGCACCAGGGAAATCTTGGCGTGGTGGCCGGCGTGGTAGTCCGCGATGCCCAGGTCCTTGACCCGGGCGGCCACGGCCGGGGAGTCCAGGCCGGAGATGACCGCCACCACAATCCCCGCGGACTGGGCCAGCTTGATGCCCAGGCCGTCCTGCACGTCGAAGCGCTTCATGGCCGCGCCGTCGGGGCCGTAGTACAGGCCGCCGTCGGTGAGCACCCCGTCCACGTCCAGGACCAGGAGCTTGACGCGCGCGGCGCGCTCCCTAGCATTCATAGCGCACGCCCCAGGCCGTCTTCAGGTCGCGCATCAGGGCCTCGGCGTGGTCCAGGGGCCAGGAATTGGGGCCATCGCACAGGGCGTGGTCCGGGTCCGGATGGACCTCCATGAACACGCCGGACGCGCCCATGGCCACCGCGGCCCGGGCCAGGGAGGGCACGAACTCGCGCTGCCCGCCCGACGCGCCGCCCAGTCCCCCGGGCAGCTGCACCGAGTGGGTGGCGTCGAAGACCACGGGATGGCCCAGCTTGCCCAGGATGGGGATGGAGCGGAAATCCACCACCAGGTTGTTGTAGCCGAAGGAGGCCCCGCGCTCGGTGAGCCAGGTAAGCGGCTTGCCCGGGGCCGCGGCCTCGGCCAGCTTGCCCGTGACCTGGGCCATGTCCCAGGGGGCCAGGAACTGCCCCTTCTTCACGTTCACGATGCGGCCGGTGCGGGCCGCGGCCACAAGCAAATCGGTCTGGCGGCACAGGAAGGCCGGCACCTGGAGCACCGTGCAGACCTCGGCCACCGGGGCGGCCTGCTCCGGCAGGTGGATGTCGGTGAGCACCGGCAGGCCCGAGGCGCGGCCCGCCTCCTCCAGCCAGCGCAGGCCCTGGTCCAGGCCAGGGCCCCGGAAGGACGCGATGGAGGTGCGGTTGGCCTTGTCAAAGGAGCTCTTGAACACCAGGGGCAGCCCCACCCTGCCGGCCATCTCCGCCAGGGCGCAGGCCGTGGCCACGGCCAGGTCGCGGCTCTCCAGCACGCAGGGACCGGCGATGAGAAAGGGGCCCTCCAGGGAGCGGGCGTACAGCCCGGCCGGGTCCAGGGGGTTTCCCACCTATTTCTTCCCTGCGGTCTTGCGGTGGCCCTTGGCCGCGGCGATGAACTCCCGGAACAGGGGGTGGGCGTTCATGGGCCGGGACTTGAACTCGGGATGGAACTGGCAGCCCAGGAACCAGGGATGGTCCTGCACCTCCACCATCTCCACCAGGGACTCGTCCGGGGACAGGCCGGAGAAGGTCATGCCCGCGGCCGCGAAACGGTCGTAGTATTCCTTGTTGAACTCGTAGCGGTGGCGGTGGCGCTCGGTGATGTCCTTGGCCTTGTACGCCGCGTCGGCCAGGGTCTTGGGCTTGATCACGCAGGGGTACGCGCCCAGGCGCATGGTGCCGCCCTTTTCCGAGCACTCGTCGCGCTTCTCGATGCACTTCTTCTTGAAGTCGTACCATTCCGTCATCAGATAGATGACCGGGTGCGGGGTGTTGGGGTCGAACTCCTCGGAGTTGGCCCCCTCCAGGCCGAGCACGTTGCGGGCGTACTCGATGGTGGCGCACTGCATGCCGAGGCAGATGCCGAAGAAGGGAATCCTCTTCTCCCGGGCGTGGCGGATGGCGGTGATCTTGCCCTCCACCCCGCGGGAGCCGAAGCCGCCGGGCACCAGCACCCCGTCCACCCCGGCCAGCATGCGGGCCACGTTCTTCTCGGTGATGTCCTCGGAGTTGATGTACTCCAGCTTGACCTTGACCTCGTTGGCCACCCCGCCGTGCACCAGGGCCTCGTGCAGGCTCTTGTAGGACTCGCGCAGGTTCACGTACTTGCCGCAGATGCCGATGGTCACCTCGGCCTTGGGGTTCTCCAGGCGGTGGACCAGGTCCTTCCAGGGGGTCAGGTCCGCGTTCTTGGCCGGCAGCCGGAGCATGATGACGATCTTCTGGTCGATGCCCTCGGTGTAGAAGTTCATGGGCACCTTGTAGATGCTGTCCACGTCCACGGCCGTGAACACCGCGTCCTTGTCCACGTTGCAGAACAGCGCGATCTTGGCCTTCATGTCCTCGGGCAGGTCCACCTCGGACCGGCAGAGGATGATGTCGGGCTGGATGCCGATGGAGCGCAGCTCCTTGACGCTGTGCTGGGTGGGCTTGGTCTTCAGCTCGCCCGCGGCCCGCATGTAGGGCACCAGGGTGAGGTGGATGTAGAGCACGTTCTCCTTGCCCAGGTCCGAACGCAACTGCCGGATGGCCTCCAGAAAGGGCTGGCCCTCGATGTCGCCCACCGTGCCGCCGATCTCAACCAACGCCACATCCGGGTTGTCCTGGGCCAGGCCCATGATGGCTCTCTTGATCTCGTCGGTGATGTGGGGGATCACCTGCACCGTGCCGCCCAGGTAGTCGCCGCGGCGTTCCTTGGTGATGACCGAATAGTAGATGCTGCCCGAGGTGAAGTTGTTGCCCTGGGACATGGGGATGTCCAGGAAGCGCTCGTAGTGGCCCATGTCCAGGTCGGTCTCGGCCCCGTCGTTGGTCACGAAGACCTCGCCGTGCTGGAAGGGGTTCATGGTGCCGGGGTCCACGTTGATGTAGGGGTCGAGCTTCTGGATGGTGACGGACAGCCCCCGCGCCTGGAGGAGCACGCCGATGGAGGACGCCGCCAGGCCCTTTCCCAGGGAGGAGAGCACGCCGCCGGTAACGAAGATGAACTTGGTCTTTTTCGCGTTCACGCCCATGCTGTGCGACCTCGTGTGCTGGTTGAGGATTGCGGCCCGTGCCCCGTCCGCAAGAGACAGCCCGCCGGATGGATCATCGCGGCGGGCCGAGCAAATGCTCCTCGATTGCGCAGGACCAAGGAATTTTTCCTTTTGTTCCCAGCGGTTGCCCTCGGGAGCCCAGCCGCGGCATTGACGCCGGCCGGCCGCCTCCGTATGGTCCCCGCGTTTGGCGTAAGCTAGTCAACGCCCCATAGGGTGTCAAGAACAGGGAGGACCCATGGCCCAGGTGAAGGCCCTCATCGTCACCGGGTACGGAACCAACTGCGACAAGGAATCGGCCCACGCCGCGCGCGAAGCCGGGGCCGATGAAGCGCAGGTGATTTTTTTCTCGGACCTGGCCGCCGGCAAGGCCAAGCTGACCGAGGCGAACTTTCTCATCTTCCCCGGCGGGTTCCTGGACGGCGACGACCTGGGTGCGGCCCAGGCCGCGGCCATCCGCTGGCGCTACGCCACGGACCCCTCGGGCGCGCCCATCCTGGACCAGCTCAAGGCCTTCTTCGAGGCCGGCGGCATCGTGCTGGGCATCTGCAACGGGTTCCAGCTCCTGGTGAAGCTGGGCCTGCTCCCGGCCCTGGACGGCAAGTACTTCGAGCGCCAGGTGTCCCTGTCGCTCAACGACTCGGCCCGGTTCGAGGACCGCTGGGTGCACCTGGCCGCCAATCCGGCCAGCCCCTGCGTGTTCACCAAGGGGCTGGACCGCATCTCCCTGCCCGTGCGGCACGGCGAGGGCAAGCTCATCCCCAAGGACGCGGCCACGCTGGACGCCCTGGAGGCCCACAACCTGGTCACCCTGCGCTACGCGGACCCCGAGACCGGCCAGCCCACCCAGGAGTATCCGTACAATCCCAACGGGTCCCCCCGGGCCATCGCCGGCCTCACCGACCCCACGGGCCGGGTGCTGGGCCTCATGCCCCACCCCGAGGCGTTCAACCACCGCACCAACCATCCCCGCTGGACCCGCGGCGAGGACCAGACCCTGGGCCTGGCCATCCTGGAAGGCGGGGTGAAGTACCTCAAAGCGCAGTAGACGTATGCCCGAACTACCCGCCTCCCCTGCCCTGCCGCCCGGCTGGTCGGATTGGGAGGCGATCATGCGCCTGGCTTTGGACGAGGCGCTTCTTGCCGCTGATGAAGGCGAGGTGCCGGTGGGCGCGGTGCTGATCAGCAAGGACGGGGAAATCCTGGCCCGGGCGCACAACGCGCCCATCGGCAGCCACGACCCCACGGCCCACGCCGAAATCCTGGCCCTGCGCCGGGCCGCGCAGGCCACGGCCAACTACCGCCTGGACGCGCCGGTGCTGGTGGCGACCCTGGAGCCCTGCCTCATGTGCATGGGCGCCATGGTGCACGCCCGCATCGGCGGCCTGGTGTTCGGGGCCAGCGACCCCAAGACCGGGGCCGCGCTGTCCTGTTTCGAGGCGCAGCGCCTGCCCTTCCTGAACCACACCTTCCCGGTGCTCGGCGGCGTGCTGGCCGAGGAGTGCGGCGGGCTGCTCAAGGACTTCTTCGCGGCAAGAAGGGGCAAGGGGGCCTGAGCGCCCTGCCCTGCCCCCAGGAGCCGCGCCCGGCCGCGCTGCACGGGCGCTGGTTTTCCCCTTGCGCGCCACGCGAAATTCACCTAATGAAAACCTCCCGCGCGGCGGCCACAAACCCTGCGCGGCCCCAAGGCCGGAGAGGTAGCGAAGCGGCCGTAACGCGCTCGACTCGAAATCGAGTTGTCGGTGAGTAACCGGCACGTGGGTTCGAATCCCACCCTCTCCGCCATATCCACAAGGGACTTCAGGCAACCGCCTGAGGTCCTTTTACTTTTACGGGACGCGCAAGCCAATCAATCTACGGATATTTCACCACCACATACTGATGTGAATGCGTAATTGCCCTACCTTTTCAAGTAAAGCACAGTATTGGGGTCAGGATTCAATTTTAACAGAATGGCATCATAGAACCAACTAACCGTAAATGCGGCGAAACCACATCCGAACATGAGCCATGGCAAAAACCAAATTTTTCCATCGCCGTGCTCAAAGCAATACATCAAAACCAAGTAAAATATACCGCCCAACAGGAAGAAGCCTGCCACCAAACGGAGCACCCATTGCAGAATTCTCCGCAGGAACATCATCGGAAAGAAGAGTATGGATTTGAAAAAAGCACTCATGTTACCGCCTATGACTTCCAATTTCAAAGTATATGACCAAGAATACTCGCCCCTTGGGCCAAAAGCAACGGCCGGAAAAGATTGAGAAATCATGAGGAGAGACAGGGGTTCAACTTTTCCATCCTGTTTGTTCCGTCTCTCCGCCATGTTCAGCGCCCCGAAGTCCTCTAATGTCAAGTCGCAGCGCTCCTGTGGGTTGCCTCGGCCCAGGGGAGGAACTATCCTGTGCCCAGCGGCCGGATGTACCGCGCCTGACACACCATAATCCGGGGGATTCGGCCATGCTGTGCGACAAATGCCCATGGAGGAAATTCGCGGAACGGTCGCCCGGCTCGCTGCTGGGCCGGCTCTGGGTGTGGCACACCACCATCTGCCCGGGGTGGAGGCGGTACGTGAAGGCGCGCTGGGAGCAGGGGCAGCCCCCGCCCGAGCTGGGCAGCAGGCGCGGCTACTGGCCTGAATGACAACCACCAGAATTTGTTGGCGATACCATGACATATTCCGACTCTTCCCAGACCAAGGCCCGCGTCGCGGTCATCGGCGCTGGGGCCATCGGTGGCCTGTTCGCGGCCGCAGCCCATGACGCGGGCCATGACGTGACCCTGTGCGTGCGCACGCCCATCCCGGGCCTGGAAGTGACCAACCGCGGTGAACCCCGCGATATCCCGGTGCGCATCGCCACCACGCCCGAGGGACTGGAGCCCGCGGACTGGGTGCTGGTGGCCACCAAGGCCCAGGACACGGCCAGCGCCGCGCCCTGGCTGGAGCGCCTGGCAGGTCCCGCCGCCACCGTGGCCATCGCGCAGAACGGCATCGGGCACGAGGAGCGGGTGAGGCCCCTGGCCCCGCGCTCCGCCCTGCTCCCGGCGCTGGTGTACATCGCGGTGGAGCGGGTGGCCCCGGGCCGGGTGGTGCGGCACAGCGGCAACACGGTCATGGTTCCCGAGGGCAAGGCCGGCGCGGCCTTTGCCCGGATGCTCGAAGGCAGCGGCCTAACGATCAGGCTGAGCAAGGAATTCCACACCGAGGCCTGGCGCAAGCTGCTCACCAACGTGGCGGCAAACCCCATCACCGCCCTGTCCCTGCGCCGCATGGACGTGTTCCACACCCCGGACGTGGACGCCCTATCCCGCGCCTTGCTCCACGAGGCCGTGGCCGTGGGCCGGGCCGACGGCGCGGACCTGGGTGGGGCGGACGTGGAGTTCGTCATGGACATGTACCTCAAGACCGACCCGGGCAGCGGCACCTCCATGCTCTACGACCGCCTGGCCGGGCGCTCCCTGGAGCACGAGCACCTCGCCGGCGCGGTGGTGGCGGCGGCCAGCCGCCTAGGCATGGCCGCTCCCCTCAACACCGCCATCCTCACCCTGCTCCGCGCCCTGGACCAGGGAATCCAGGCCAGGGGCTGAGCCGGCGCAGGTTCCGGGCTACTTGCCCCCGAATACCTTCTGGAGGATCTCGCTGGTGCGGGCCACGGGATTCTGGCGGATGTCGGCCTCCTCCCGCTCCATCATCAGGTACAGGCCGTCCAGGGCCTTGCGGGTCACGTAGGCGTCCAGGTCGTAGTCCACGGTCGCGGCCCCAGCTGCCGAGGCCGCGGCCACCATCTTCTGGTAGTTCTGGGTCACGTTCACCTTGGCCATGGCTGCGGAGACCAGGGGCATGATCTTATCCACCAGGGCGGTGTCAGAGGTCTTGCGGAAAAAGTCCGTGGCCGCGGTATCGCCGCCATTGAGGATGCCCTTGGCGTCGGCGAAACTCATGCCCTTCACGGCATTGCCCAGGATGCCCAGGGTCTCGGGCACGGCCTGCTCCGCAGCCCGGTTCATGCTCGTGACAAAGGAATCCGCCAGGCTGGACTGGCCGATCAGGCGCAACGCGGCCTCCGCCTTGGACACCGCGCCGGGCACGGGAATCTTCACGTCCGCATTGCCGAGAAATCCGTCGGTGACGCCCAGGGAGGAGACCGCGGACTTGGCGGCCTTGTCCAGGGCGGCCTTGAGCCCGCTGGTGATCTCCGTCGTGGACAGGCCGGCTCCCAGGGACGAGGAGGTCCCGGCGGAGCGCTGGGACTCCACCGCGCTCTTCACCTTGTCCAGGGCGTCGGTCCAGGCGGCCAGGGCGACCGCCGCAGACATAAGGACAACAGCCACAGCAAGCAGAAGAGCCCTCATCCGTACCGATGCTCTCATCGCGCCACCCCCGCTGCTTCACGAATGTCGAAGAACCGAGAATCCCACGGGATCGAGGATACTCCTGCGAACCCGTCCGAACCGTGCGCCGATTCTACCAGCCTGAGGCGCACCCAACTACAAAAATCTCTTTCCACTGCCTGGGTGTTGCCCCTTGGGCCTAAAGCTGCGCAAGACGCCTGCCGATAGGATGGATAGCCGGCATTTCGGCCTCGGAGCAGCGCATGAGCACAGTAGGCAGCGCCGGCGCCATGGCGGGCGCGATGCACCAGCAGGGGCTGGCGGTGCAGCTCATGGCCAAGACCCTGGCCAAGGTGGGGCCTGCCGGGAACATGCCGGTGCGGGTGGCCCAGCCCGCGGTCCTGGGCAAGGGCCTGCACGTGGACAAGATGGTCTAGCGCATCTGTCCGTGTTTCAGGGCGAAAATGCGCCTGGCTCCTGCTACCTCTTCCAGATCAGCGACCCGTCCTTGTAGACCTCCCGCACCCGGTGCATGGGCACGGTGAGGGTCTGTCCCTCGTCGTCATCCAGGAAGAAGGCGAAGGCGTTGCCGGGTTCGAACCGGATTGCGGCCAGGGGCGTGCGGACCAGGGCGTCCCGCACCCGGTCGTAGATGCCCAGTTCGTAGACGCCGGCCCGGAAGTCCGGGTGCCAGCGGATGCGGTTCAGGAGGTCGCGCAGGGGCTCCATCCGCCCTCCTCTCCCCGCCCCCTGGCGCAGTCGAGCAGGAACGCCAGCTTCCGGCTGCGGGGCAGGCGCTTGATGCGGGCCTCCAGGCTGCACGCCGCGGCCCGGTCCGGGCAGGGCGCGCAGGCCGCCAGGCGCACGGGACGGCGGGCGCGGGTGTAGCGCGCCCCGCCCGGGGCCGAACCGTTGTGCTCGGCCAGGCGGCGGGCAGGATCGGTGGTCACGCCGCAGTACAGCGTGGCGTCAGCGCATTCCAGAAGATAGACGAACCAGGGCCCGGCCGGGCCTGTCGCCAGGGCCCGGCCGGGTTCGGAAGATCCGGGCATCGCGCCTACTGGGCAGGCGGGGCCGCAGGGTCGGCCGGGGCCGGGGCGGCCACGGGCGCGGCTTCCGGCGCAGGCGCGGGCGGGGCCAGGGGGGCCAGCGCCTCGGCCAGGGCCGCCTTCTGGGTCGGGGTCAGGGGCTGGGAGGCCAGGAACGCGGCCTTCTGCTTGACCTCGTTGAGCATGGCGTTGACCAGCAAGCCCTGCACGTTGCCGTTCTGGGCCTCCAGGCTGCGCAGCCGCGAATCCAGGCCCTGGAAGCGGGCTTGGGCGGCCTGGGCCGCGATCTCGGCCCGCTTGACCTGGCCGGTCACGTCCTGGAAGTACATACCCGCGGCCAGGACCAGGGCCGCGGCGGCAATGACCAGGGCAAGCACCGCCAGGCCGGCCCCCCCGCTGGAATACTTGCTCACCGTAGCCTCGTCGTATCCTTCCCCGTACATTTCACGGATTCGCTTCTCGGTGCCGAGCATGACGTCCTCCTCGCTCCGGCTTGTTCCGGGCTTTGCCCCGCCGCCACGGGGCGTGTCGACCTCGCTTCCAGTATAACAGCGGACGGACGGGAAACGTCAATGCCTTTCCTCGCCCATTTTGCACGGCCTTGCGCGAAACGCCACAGCCGGGTTAAGAGGTGTCTCCAGCCCGACACCAACCCGAGGAACGCCATGAAGGTCTACAACAGCAGCGAGGAAGTCTCCAATACCGACGAGAAGTGCGCGGCCCTGCGCAAGATTCCCTTCTTCTCCCTGTTCCAGGGGGACGAGGAACTGCGCCTGGTGCTGTCCTTCGGCAACTGGATGGAATGCCCGGCCGGCACGCCCCTCATCCACGAGGGCAGCGTGGAGAGCACCATGTTCGTGCTCATCCGCGGCTCGGTGCTGGTCGAGAAAAACGGGAAACCCCTGGCCGTGGTCAAGGCCCCGGGCATCGTGGGCGAGATCGGCGCGTTCCTGGACACCCCGCGCACGGCCAACGTGCTGGCCAAGGACACGTCCACCATCTTCGGCCTGAACGTCAAGCGCCTGGGCAAGCTGCCCGGGGAGACCCTCTACCGAATCATGGAGCACCTGTTCAGGGTCACCGCGGCCCGACTGGTGCATACCGACCAGCGCGTGGCGTCGCTGTAGCCCGGAGCGAACCCCACGAAAAAGGCCGCCCCTCTCGGAGCGGCCTTTTTCGTCTCGCAAGGCAACGGCTACTTCTTGAGCCAGCTCATCATGCCGCGCAGCTTGGCGCCCACCACCTCGATGGGGTGCTCGGCGGACAGGCGGCGGCAGGCCTTGAGCTGGGCCTGGTTGGCCTGGTTCTCCAGGATGAACTCCTTGGCGAACACGCCGGTCTGGATCTCGGTGAGGATCTTCTTCATCTCGGCCTTGGTGTCGTCGTTGACGATGCGCGGACCGCGGGTGAAGTCGCCGTACTCGGCGGTGTCGCTGATGGAGTGGCGCATCTTGGCCATGCCGCCCTCGTAGATGAGGTCCACGATGAGCTTCACCTCGTGCAGGCACTCGAAATAGGCGATCTCGGGCTGGTAGCCGGCCTCGCACAGGGTCTCGAAGCCCTTCTGGATCAGGGCGGTCAGGCCGCCGCACAGCACCACCTGCTCACCGAACAGGTCGGTTTCGGTCTCCTCGCGGAAGGTGGTCTCCATGACCCCGGAGCGCGCGCCGCCGATCCCCTTGGAATAGGCCAGGGCGGTCTTCAGGGCCTTGCCGGTGGCGTCCTGGTGGATGGCCACCAGGCAGGGCACGCCACCGCCCTCGGTGTACACCCGGCGCACCAGGTGGCCCGGGCCCTTGGGCGCGACCATGCACACGTCCACGTCCTTGGGCGGCTGGATCTGGCCGAAGTGGATGTTGAAGCCGTGCGCGAAGAACAGGGCCTTGCCCTTCTTCAGGTTGGGCAGGATGTCGGCCTCGTACACGGCCTTCTGGTGCTGGTCGGGCAGGAGCACCATGATGATGTCCGCCTGCTTGGCGGCCTGGGCCGCGGACACCGGGGCGAAGCCGTGCTCCTTGGCCAGGTCGTAGTTGGGGCCGCCGGGACGCTGGCCCACCACCACGTTCACCCCGGAATCCCGCAGGTTCTGGGCATGGGCATGGCCCTGGGAGCCGTAGCCGATGATGGCCACGGTCTTCTTGGCCAGGAGTTTCAGGTCCGCGTCCTTGTCGTAATAGATCTTCATGCTCTTCTCCTAATGGCGCGGCCGGGAGGGGGTCGCCTCCCGGCCGCGGCTGGTTTTGCTTCCCGGGGCCACGCGGCCCTATTGCATGCTCCGTTTCATGGACACCACCCCGGTGCGGGCGATCTCCTTGATGCCGAAGCGGGTCAACAACTGGATGAGGGCGGTTATCTTGCCCTGGTCGCCGGTGGACTCCACGGTGAGGTCGTTGCCCGAGACGTCCACCACCTTGCAGCGGAAGATGTCCACGATGCGCAGGACCTCAGCCCGGCGGGCGTCCTCGGCGTTGACCTTGAGGAGCACCATCTCGCGCTGCACGGTCTTGTGCTCGTTCATGTCCACGACCTTGATGACCGTGACCAGCTTGCGCAGCTGCTTGATGATCTGCTCGATGATGAGTTCGTCGCCGGTGGTGGAGATGGTCATGAGGGAGACGCCCTCTTCCAGGGTCGGGGCCACGTTCAGGGTCTCGATGTTGAAGCCCCGGCCCGAGAACAGGCCGGCCACCCGGGAGAGCACGCCCGGCTCGTTTTCCACGAGGATGGACAGGGTGTGTCGCATGGCGGCCTCCTACACCAGCAGCATGTCGGACAGGGAGGCCCCGGCCGGCACCATGGGGTACACGTTCTCTTCCTGGGCGCAGGTCACGTCCACGATGACCGGGCGCTTCACCGCAAAGGCCTTCTTCAGGGTGCTCCGGAGCTTGGCCGGGTCGGTAATGCGGAAGCCCGCCGCGCCATAGGACTCGGCCAGCTTCACGAAGTCCGGCTGGTAGTCCATACAGGTGGCGCAGTAGTTCTTGTCGTAGAACAACTCCTGCCACTGGCGCACCATGCCCAGGTAGCCGTTGTTCAGGATCACGATCTTCACGTCGAAGCCGTAGCACACCGCGGTGGCCAGCTCCTGGATGCACATCTGGATGGACCCGTCGCCGGCCACGTCGATGACCAGCTTGTCCGGACAGGCGGCCTTGGCCCCGATGGCCGCGGGAAACCCGTAGCCCATGGTGCCCAGCCCGCCCGAGGTGATGAGGGTGCGCGGCTTGTGGTAGTTGTAGAACTGGGCCGCCCACATCTGGTTCTGCCCCACCTCGGTGGCGATGATGGCGTCGCCCTTGGTCAGCTCGTAGATGGTCTGGACCACCTGCTGGGGCTTGATGATCTTGCCCTCGGGGTCCTTGATGTAGGTCAGGGGGTGGTCCTTGCGCCAGGTGGCGATCTGCTTGAGCCACTTGGTGCGGGAGCGCAACCAGTCCTTCTTGTTCAGGTTGGCCTCGGCCTCCTCGCGCAGGGTCTTGAGCGCCTGTTTGCAGTCGGCCACGATGGGCACGTCCACCTTCACGTTCTTGCGGATGGAGGTGGGGTCGATGTCCACGTGCACGATCTTGGCGTGGGGGGCGAAGCTGGAGAGCTTGCCCGTGACCCGGTCGTCGAAGCGCGCGCCCACGGCGATGAGCACGTCGCACTCCTGGATGGCCTTGTTGGCGCAGTAGGTGCCGTGCATGCCCAGCATGCCCAGCCACAGCGGGTCGTTGCCCGGAAAGGCCCCCAGGCCCATGAGGGTGGCCGCCACCGGGATGTTGAGCTTCCTGGCCAGCCAGGTGAGCTCCGCCGAGGCGTTGGCGGTGATGACCCCGCCTCCCGTGTAGAACATGGGCCGCTCCGCGGTGCGGATGAGGTCCAGGGCCTTGCGGATCTGCGGCACGCTGGGGTTGACGTGAGGCTTGTAGCTGCGGATGGAGACCGTCCGCGGGTACTTGAACTCGGCGGTGGCGGTGAGCACGTCCTTGGGCAGGTCCACCAGCACCGGGCCGGGCCGGCCCGAGGCGGCCAGATAGAAGGCCTCCTTGATGGTCTGGGCCAGCATGGCCACGTCCTTGACCAGGTAGTTGTGCTTGGTGCAGGGGCGGGTGATGCCCACGATGTCGACTTCCTGGAAGGCGTCGTTGCCGATGAGCCCCACCGGCACCTGGCCGGTGAACACCACCATGGGGATGGAGTCCATGTAGGCGGTGGCGATGCCGGTGACGGTGTTGGTGGCCCCCGGACCGGAGGTCACCAGGCAGACGCCCACCTTGCCCGTGGCCCGGGCATAGCCGTCGGCCATGTGGGCCGCGCCCTGTTCGTGGCGCACCAAGTAGTGGATGATCTCGGGGTGCTTGGGCAGCTCATCGTAGATGGGAATGACCACGCCGCCCGGAAAACCGAAGATGTGCTGCACGCCCTCCTTCTTCAGACACTCCAGAAAGATCTGAGCCCCGGTGAGCTCCATGGCGTTATTCCTCCAGATTTTTGTACCTGTCGAGTATTGCCTGCATCTTTGTCTTGCCCGCCAGCTTCTTCTTCTTGATGTCGCGTACTACCTGGTCTTCGCTGGGGGTCAAGAACGGCTTCTTCTCTAGCTTGTCCAACTGCTTCTCATATAGCTGGTGCTCTTCCCATAGGGTCTTGAGCTGGGTGTTCTTCTCGCTGTACTTGTCAATGAGTTCCAGTTCGCGGGGTTCCATTGACGGCTCCTTGAAGTGTATGGGGTTATGCCTACAGGCCTTGGCGCCGGCCTTACGGCCATTGCGGCGCATCGGCCTCGACGCGCACGGTCTTTTCTCGACTCGTCTCTCCCCGCAGGATGCTCACCTGGGACTTCTTCACCTGGAGCACCCTGGCCAGGAATTCCAGCACCGCCTTGTTGGCCTTGCCCTCCACGGCCGGAGCCGCGATGCGCAGCTTCAGCCGGTCGCCGAGCAGGCCGTCCACCGCACTCTTCTTCGCCCCGGGCTGGACCCGGATGTCGGCGGTCCAGGCCCCCGGCCCCGCGGGCCGGACATAGGCGGGTGGGGGCATCAACCTCTATCCAGCAGGCCGTTCAAAAACCGCGAGGGCAAGGCGCGAGAAATCGTCAAGCCCGAAGCGTATTCGGACATACGTGAGGGTTTGACGAGTTCGAGCAACGCAGCCATCGCGAGTTTTTCAACGGTCTGCTAGGCCAGGTGCATGGCCAGGCGGAAGAGGTTGCCCACCACGAAAATCCTCACGAAATAGATGGCGAAGATCACCAGCACCGGGGTGAGGTCCAGGCCGCCAACCACCGCGAAGGGAACCAGCTTGCGCACCTTCCAGAACACCGGTTCGGTGAGGTTGCGCAGGAAGCGGACGATGGGATTGTACGGATCGGGATTCACCCAGGAAAGAACCGCGGAGATGATCACCACCCACATGTACGCCGTGAGAGCCATGTCCAAGATCTGGGCGATGGCCTGCACCAAGAGATCCATTCATCCTCCAGGTCGCAAGAGCATGCGGCCGCGAATTACGCTGTCACGGCCGGATGACAGAATGGTTCGCACATCCCGTATGAAGTATCAAGCGCAAATTTCCGGGGGGTTCGGTCAGCTCCCGCCGGGGCCGGCGGCCTTGCCCCGGGCCAGGGCCCGGCGCAGGGTATAGTAGTCCGGGATGTGCAGGTCCGCATCCAGGGTCTCGCTGCGGTAGGCCCAGAACCGCACGCCTGCGGCGCGGGCGGTGTGCTCGTCCACCCGGGAGTCGCCCAGGAAGGCCATCTCGCCCGGCCGCATGCCCCAGGCGGCCAGGATGCGGTGGAGCCCCTCGGGATGGGGCTTGGGCCGCACCAGGGAGGCGTTGAGCAGGGGCTTGAAATACTGGCGCAGGCCGAAGATGTCCGCCACCAGGTCCATGGTGGTCATGCGGTTGGTGAACACCCCCAGTCGGTAGCCCGCGGACAGCGCCCAGGACAACAGGGCGTACAGCCCGGGCTCGGGCACCATGGCCGGGATGACCCGGCGGTAGTCGATGGTGGCGCGCACGGCCAGGGCCTCGTCCATGCGGTGTGGCGGCACCACATAGGCCAGGGACTCGCGCACCGTGGCCGAATGCACGTAATGCTCCTGATCCGGGGTCATGGGAGGAAGCCCCAGGCCCTCCAGGATCAGGTTGTAGTACAGGGTGTTGGCCCCATAGGAGTCGAAGAGCACCCCGTCGCAGTCGAAGACCAGCCCGCGCACCGGGGCCAGCAGCCCGGCCGGGGTGAAGTCGTTCACCAGCACCATTACCAGGCGCCGTCCACCAGGGCGTACACCGTGCGCTCCGCCGCCAGCCAGGGCTTGCCCGCGGCCGCGCGGCCCAGGAGCCCCGCGCCGGGAAGCCGGGCGCACAGCAACCGCGCCCCGCCGGGCAGGCCGGACGGAAAAAGCCGGGCCGCCGCCTCCTCGTCCGCGGGCTCCAGGGGCTGGCCCTCCTCCACCCAGGACGCGGCCACCGCCTGGTCCGCGGTGAACAGCGCCGCCCCCTCCGGGGCCAGGGTCCAGAACGCCTCCAGCACCATGCGCCAGGGCAAGGCGTACTCCTCGTACACCGACTCCCCGACACCCAGGCCGGCGTCGGGCATGCCCAGGTTCTCCTGGGCCGCGTCCTCGTCGTCCAGGCCCAGGCTCTCGCTGAGGTCGGCCATGGAGCGGGCCAGGCCCTGGTCCAGGCCGGCGATCTCCAGGGCCCGCGCCTCGGCCGCATCGGCCAGCAGCAACAGGGCCTGGGACCGGGCCCGGGCCACCTGGATCTCGGCTGCGGCCAGGTCCGCCGGGTCCGCGGGACGCTCCCGGGCCAGGAGCTCGGAGCGGATGGAAGCCACGCCGCCCGCGGGGAACTCCTCGCGCGAGCCCAGGGCCAGGGCCGCCATTTCGCCGGGCGAGGAGAACTGCTCGCCGTAGGCCAGGGCCTCGGCCAGCCACTTGCGGGCGCGCACCGGGTCCAGGGGCAGGTCCGCGGGCGTCACCCGGGCCGCGTCGGCCGGTTCCAGGCCGCAGCCCAGGTAGCGCAGGCCCACGGGCAGGGGCAGGCCGCCGGGGCCGGCCAGTTCCGCGCGAAGCGCCGGAAAGTTCAGAAGCAGGGCGTCATGGCTCATGGAAGTCCCCCTCCGCAGTCCGTTTCGTCCGGTAGTGTTGGCACCGTCCCGGGCAGACGGGCAGCTTGTCCAGGCAGAGCAGGTCCTGTCCCCGGGCGCAACACACCGGGCTCTCGCCGCCTGGCGTGAAGTCCGGGCAGGCGCGGGCCTCGGCCAGGAGCCGGGCCTGGCGCTTGGCCCAGAGCCGGCCTGCCGCCTCATCCTCCAGGGAAAAGGCCTCGGCCCGGTGCAGGAACGCGTCGTAGTCCGCCTCCCACCTGGTCCAGACCACGCAGCGCCATCCCAGGTTCAGGCCGGGATTCAGGCGCTCGGGGTACAGGCAGCGGCCCGACACGAACAGGGCGCAGGACGCTGCGGGCAGGTGGTGGAAACTGGCGGGCATGGCGGTTCGCTGCCGGGCAGGACCCTCTCTTTACGGACAAGCCCGGCTCCTGTCCAGCCTGGACCGGAGTTCGCCTTGACCTGCCCGGGGCGCGCGTGTATACGCCTCACAACCCAGCACGGAGGTGCGGAACATGATCGGCGGAATCGGCTTGCCCGAACTCTTGATTATCCTGGTCATCGTCCTGGTGATCTTCGGGGCGAAGAAGTTGCCCGAGATCGGCGGGGGCATCGGCAAGGCCATCAGCAATTTCAAGAAGGCCACCAATGAGCCCGAAGAGATCGACGTGACGCCCAAGGAATCCAAGCCGGAGAAGCCCCAGGACGCGAAGGAGGACTAGCCCTCCCTTCACCGGCTGAAGAAGGCCCGGCCCCGGCAACGGGGCCGGGCCTTTTCATTGCCCCATGTCCGGCGGCTTGCGGCCGTGCCGCTCCGAGAGCAGGGCCCAGCCGCGCAACACGTACTGCCCGCCCGAGACCACGGCCAGCACCACCACCGCGTGCAGGAAGAACTGCTCCCAGCGCGGCGACTCCAGACCGAACCCCTGGGCCAGCATGGTGCAGACCACCAGGCCGATCTGGGCTGCGGTGTTGCACTTGCTGGCCCAGGCCGGGCAGATGTTGGCCCGCACGTCCACCCCGGCGCGGCGCAGCACCCACAGCCCGCCCAGGATCACCAGGTCCCGGGCCAGCACCAGCACCACCACCCAGGCCGGCAGCCAGCCGGCAATGCCCAGGGAAAGATACGAGGCCAGGAGCAGGAACTTGTCCGCCAGGGGGTCGAGCATGGCCCCCAGGTCGGTACGCTGCTTGAGCAGGCGGGCCAGGGTGCCGTCCAGGGCGTCACTGGCCCCGGCCACCACGAAGGCGCCCAGGGCCCAGTCCATGCGGCCGCTCCAGAAGGCGTAGAGAAAGACCGGGGTGAGCAGGATGCGCACCAGGCTGATGGCGTTGGGCAGGTTCCAGTTGCTGGCGCCGTCGCTCGCGGTCATGGCTGGATGCTGCGCCTCCCCCGGCGGTTTGCGTGTCCGGTCAGGTAGACCCGTTTCCGCAGCCTATGTGCTTCTCAAGAAAAACAGAACTCTTTTTTACGGACTGGGCTGTCCGGACTCATTGCCCGGCTGGTGCGGGGAGCTCCCCGGATGCGGCCTGGCCTGGAGCGTCCAGGGTGTAGGTCAGGCCCCGGCCCGGGATGTAGGCCTCCATGCGGGTGCGCAGGGAGGACGGATTGGGGGTGCGCACCCGCCACACCGCGGCGGTGCCGGTGGGGGTGAGCAACACCCGGTCCAAGACCGCGGACTCCACCCCTTCGAAGGAGCGCAGCTCCTGGTCGAAATCCCGCACCCCGTCCGGAGTGAACCAGCCCTGCACCCGCAGCACGAGGCTGTCCAGCACCCCGGCCTGGGCCTCGGGCCGGGAAAAATGCGCGCCCCACAGGTCCAGCCACACCTCGTCCAGCGCGCCGGCCGAGCTGGCCACTGCGCCGGCCGAGACCAGCCGGCCGGTCCAGACCTTGCCCGTGGCGTTCAGGGAAAGCTGCGGGGCGTCCACCACGGCCGGGTACAGGCCGGAGAGGGCTTCCAGCCGGGCCAGGTCCTCGGCGTGGGCCGAGGCCTCGCCTTCGAGCAGCAGGGAGAAGGGCCGCGGCGCCGCGGCGGTGTAGTACACGCCCAGATTCTGCAACACCCGGCGCAGGGCCGGCCGGTCCACCCGCACGTCCAGGGTGAGCACGGTGAAGCCGCCCTGGGGCGCGGTGGACACGTCGGAATAGCTCTGCACGTACTGTCCGGCCCGGGGGGCCAGCCAGGCGGCCAGCAGGGCCGCCCGGCCCGGGGCCAGGGCCGTGGGCAGGATGCCCAGGGCCTCGGACGCCACCGCCTTCTGGAAGCAGGTGGCCATGGCCTCGGACCGGCTGCGCAGGGTGGCGTTCTCCGATCCGGGCAGACCCGTCGCGGTGGCGTTGTCCGACGTGGTCCAGGCAGCGCTGACCGGCGCGGCCGACGCGGGCCAGGAACAGAAGACCAGGGCCGCGGCCAGCAGGACCGCGCCCGGGATACGGTGCGCGAGATTCATCCTCTCCCCTTCGCCCTTGCGGGCTAAAACACGTTCAACTCGTCCCGGAGCCTCTTGACGGACAGCAGGGCGTCGGCCCCGGAAACCGGGCCCAGCGGATCGAACCGGCCGCTGCGCGCGCCCGCGCCCATGATGCCCCGGGTGGTGGCCAGCACCGCAGCGTTGAAGGCCGGGTGGTCCGAGCCCAGGTCCGTGAAGGGGCTGGCCCCGCCCACGTACAGGGTGGCCAGGCCCGCATCGCCCGTGGCCCGGACGATGACGTCCTCCCAGACCATGGCCGCCTCGGCCCGGGTCAGGGGTTCGTTCGGCCGGAAGGCGCCGTCGGGAAACCGGCCCAGGCCCTTGACTCCCAACTCAAGCACCAGGGCGATGTCCTGGCGCAGAGGATGGCCGGCCGCATCGGGCGGGCCGCTCTCCTCGTAGCGCGGCCTGGCCTCGCCGGCCGGGGGCGCGAACCCCGCGGCCGGCGCCTTGTCCGTGCGCCGGTAGAGCTTCGCCGCGCCCAGCTCCTGCACCAGCAGGGCGGCCATATCCGCCCGGCTGATGGCCGGAACCAGGGCGATCTCCCTGCCCACCAGACTGCCTGGCGCGGCGCGTTCGACCTTGGACACCAGGTCCATGCGCTGCCGGGCCTGCTCCGCCAGGGGGCCGCCCAACTCCAGGACCCGGGCAAAGGCCGCCTGGGCCTGCGGGAAATCCAGGGCCTCGAGCCACGCCTCACCGGCGTGGAAATACAGGGGAGCGTGCCGCTCGTCCAGTGCCCTGCCCCGGTCAACCAGGTCGGGGACCACCTCGGCCAGGTCGGCGCGGCCCACGTTGCGGCCGTGGACGCAGAGCGTGAGCAGGCGCAGTTGATACACGGCCAGGGCCAGTTCGTCCGCATCGCCGTCCCCAGCGGATTCCGCAGCGTCCATGGCGTCCTCTGCGGCCTCGTACTTGCCCTGGCCGGCCAGGGCCACGGCCTTGCCGGCCAGGGAGCGGGCATGCCTGGGGCTCAATTCCAGGGCGCGGTCATACTCGGCCACTGCCCTGGCCCACTGGCCCTGGTCCAGGAAGGCGTCGGCCAGGACCGCGTGGTGGACCGGGGTGTCCATGAGCCCCACGGGCTGGCGGGGCTGCGTGGCGCAGGCGGCCAGGGACAGGGCGAGGAAAACGGCAACGAGGTAGCGTAGCATGGGGACTCCTTGCGGGACCTCTAGTCCAGAACGATCATCACCCGGCACTTTTCCAGAAACTTGGCCTTGGCCTCGGCCTCGCGCACCCGGTCGGCGTCGGCGTCGGCAATGACCAGGTCCGCACCGGCCGGACCGGACACGGCCACGGCCTTGACGGTCAGGGGATTGCCCGCCACCCGGGGATTGGCCCGGGCCGCGGCCGGGTCCTTGGCGTAGCCGGCCATGCCCTGCTGGATGGCGAACTCGCGGCTCACCAGGGCCGAGCCGAACACCTCCTTGCCGGACTGGTCCAGGATGCGCGGGGTCATGGCCGGCCGCGCGCCCAGGCCCTTGGCGTCGATGACGAGGCCCGTTGGCGGGGCCGGGGCCGCGGGCTTGGCCGGAACGGGTTCGGGCTTGGCCGGGACGGGCGGGACCGGAGCGGGTTGGGCTGTCGCTTGGGGGGCAAAGGGCTTGGCCGGGGGGATGAGCACGTCGGCCAAGCCGCCGCGCAGGGGCACGGCCACCGTGACCTGGGCCGAACCGTCGGCCAGGTACACGGTTTCCTGGACCACCGAGTGCTGCAGGAAGCCTGAGACCTCGTTGACCACCGTGTCCGAGACCACCATGAAGTTCTCCACCGTGGTGGTGGAGTCCACCTGCACGCCCTTGATGACTTCAAGGAGATTGCGCCGGGCCACCACCGTGGCGGCGCGGGCGGCCATGGCCTTGGCCTCGGCCGCGCTGCGCATGCCGCGGGGCGGCGAACCCAGGCCGGTGGCGTAGACCATCCCGGCCTCCCAGTCCACGCGGCCGCTGGACACCGCTTCCAGGTAGGCCCCGGGAGCGGACTCCCGGGCCAGGGCCGGCCCCGCGGCCAGTGCCAACAGGGCCAAGAGGGTCGGCAGGACGACAAAAACTCGACGCATGGCAGGCTCCTCAATTTGCACGGAGAGTATCCGGGCCCGGACCTCGCGGCAAGCAACGCGCGGACGCGGCCCGACCCCCTTGGGGGCGCGTGTTTTTCCATGCAAGTTCCGTGTAAGCCTGGACCGCCCCTGCCCGCTCCTCGCGGCTTGCGGCCCGGGCCGGGGGTCTGCTAGATTTCCGGACACTTCAGGAGGGCCCATGGAACTCTATCTCATGCAGCACGGCACCTGCTTTTCCAAGGACGTGCACCCGGAGCAGCCCCTGTCCCCGGTGGGCCGGGAACAGATCGAGATGAGCGCCGAGGCCGCCCGCCGCCTGGGCCTGGCCTTCGACCTGGTAGCGTCAAGCCCCAAGCTGCGCGCCCGGGAGACCGCAGGCATCATGGCCGAGGCCATGGGCTACCCCGTGGACCGCATCCTGCTGACCGAGGCCCTCACCCCCACCGCTCCCCCGGACCAGGCCCTGGCCTTGCTTGCGGAAAACAGCCGCAAGGAGGCGGTGCTCCTGGCCGGGCACCTGCCCAACCTGGCCGAGGTGGCCGCGGCCCTGCTCTCCTCGGGCGGCAAGGTGCGGCTCCAGTTCGAGAACGGGGGCCTGTGCCGGCTGGATCTGCCCATGGCGCCCACGGACAAGGCCCTGCTGCGCTACCTCCTCTCCCCCCTGCACCTGCAGATCATCGGGGGCGGGGTATCGCGTCCGACGCGGTGAAACCGGAGGCATGCCCGACGAAATCATGCTTTCCCGGCTTGTTAAAAATTTTCTGGAAAAATTTGTGTGGAGTTCTGGACGGTTCCCGTTCCAGCGTCACCGGACCGACACCCGAAGCACCCGGGAAGAATCCCCAAGAGCTTTTCTAGACCCGGAGAAAAACCAGGCGGTTTCCGCCTATGGGGCTGGGACGGCCAGGAAGTCCCGGGCCGCCCGCACCAGGGCCTCTTCCTGTCCCGGTTCGAACCAGCGGATGGCCGCGTCGCGCCTGAACCAGGTCATCTGGCGCTTGGCGTAGGCCCGGGTGTTGCGCAGCCAGAGGCCGCAGGCCTGGTCCAGGTCCAGCTCCCCGGCCAGGTGCGCCCCCAGCTCGGCGCAACCGATGCCGGTCCAGCCCGGGGCGGAGCGATCCGGGCAGCGCGCGTGGGCAACACGGGCCTCGGCCACGGCCCCGGCGGCCAGCATGGCGACGATGCGGGCGGCCAGCCGGTCCTTGAGTTCGGCCATGGGCAGGGCCACGCCCAGCTTGCCCACCTCCCACCCCGGGCCGGCCGAGCCCTCCCGGTGCCAGTCGCTCAGGGTGCGGCCCGTGGCCTGCCAGACCTCCAGGCCGCGGGTGACCCGCTGCCGGTCGTTGGGATGGATGCGGGCCGCAGCCTCCGGGTCCACGCGGGCCAGTTCGGCGTGCAGGGCCGGCCCCTCGGCCTCCCAGCGGGCCGCCAGGGCGGCGCGAACCCCCACAGGTGTGGGCGGAATGGGGGCCAATGGCTCCAGCAGGGCGCGCACGTAGAAGCCCGTGCCGCCCACCAGGATGGGGACCAGGCCCCGGGACGCCAGGTCGGCCACGGCCTGGCGGGCCAGTTCCGCGAACCGGGGGGCGGACAGGGATTCGGCCGTGGGCAGGAAGCCGTAGAGCAGGTGCGGGCAGGCGGCCCGCTCCTCGGCCGTGGGCTGGGCGGTGATGACGGGAAAATCGGCGTACACTTGGCGGGAGTCGACATTCACCACCCCGCCGCCCAGGTCCCGGGCCAGGGCGATGGCCGCCGCGGTCTTGCCCGCGCCCGTGGGGCCGGGCACGCAGATGACCTTGAGCGCCACTAGCTGGCGGACTCCGGCTTGTTCCCGTACTTGGCGTAGAGGTGGGGCACCACGATCTCCGGCACCAGTCCCTTGATGTTGCCGCCCAGGGCAGCGGCCTCCTTGATGATGGTGGAGCTGATGTACAGCCACTTGTAGTCGGTCATGAGGAACACGGTCTGGATCTCGCGCTTGAGTTTGCGGTTCATAAGCGCGAGCTGGAACTCGAACTCGAAGTCCGACACCGCGCGCAGGCCGCGCAGGATGGCCCGGGCGCCGCGCCGCACCGCATAGTCCACCAGCAGGCCCTCGAAGGCCTCCACCTCCACCTGGGGGGTGTTGGCAAAGACCTGGGCGGCCATGACCACCCGCTCCTCGATGGTGAAAAGCGTTTTCTTGGGGGTGTTCACCGCCACCGCCACCACGATCTTGTCGAACACGTCCAGGCCCCGGTGGACCAGGCTCACGTGGCCCATGGTCAGGGGGTCGAAGGTGCCGGGGTAGATGGCGGTCACGGGTCCTTTCTTGACCATAACACTATCCTCGTCTGGCCGTAGAGCCGGTCGGTTGCGGGTTCCAGTCCGGGATGCACCCGGGCCGGGTCCAGGTCAAGGCCGGCCTCGGCCTCGGCCAGGAGGAAGCCTCCCGGGGCCAGCCAGCCTGAATCCATGAGCTGCCGCACGGCCGGCAGCAGGAAATCCTTGCCATAGGGCGGGTCCACGAAGATGGCGGAAAAGGGCCGGGCCGGGCGCTCCTTGAGCACTGTGAACACGTCGGCGGCCCGCACCTGGACCGCGCCCCGGGAAACCCCCAGGTCGGCCAGGGTGTCGGTGATGGCCTTGGCCGCGGCCCTGGCCGACTCCACGAACAGGGCGAAGTCCGCGCACCGGGACAGGGCCTCCAGGCCCAGGCTGCCGCTGCCCGCGAACAGGTCAGCCACCCGCGCCCCAGGCCATTCCATGCCCCGCGCCTCCAGCATGGAGAACACCGCGCCCCGCACCTTGCCCGTGGCCGGCCGGTAGCCCGGACCCGAAACCGACCGGATGGACCGGCCCCCGTAACGCCCGGCGATGATGCGCATGTGCTCCTAAACCTGCGAGACCAGCTTGAGCAGCGCGGTGTTCACCTCGGCCAGGCGGTCGCGCAGCTCCACCTGGTCCACCCAGGGCTTGGACTTGACCGAATCCAGCCGCTTCTTGAGTTCGGCCAGCTTGGTGTCGGTCTCGGCCAGCAGGAACTCCCAGTCCACCCGGGGATGGGCCATCTCCTCGTGCACCTCCACCACCGGGGCCTCGCCGGGCACCAGGATGCACTCCTCCAGGTAGGAGGGAATCTGCACCGCCAGCTTGTACTTCTCCCGGATGAGCCCGGCCAGGGTTTCCTGGGCGTGGTTTTCGCCGTGCACCAGGTAGACCTGCATGGCCGGGTTGGCGAAGTGCGAGAGCCAGTCCAGGATCTGGCTCTGGCCGGCATGGCCCGAGAACCCGCCGATGGTGAAGACCCTGGCCTTGATGAGCACGTCCTCGCCGTGCAGGCGCACGTGGGTGGCGCCGTCCACGATCTTGCGGCCCGGCGTGCCCTTGCCCTGGAAGCCCACGAACACCACCGCGGCCCCGGGCCGCCAGATGTTGTGGCGCAGGTGGTGCTTGATGCGGCCCGCGTTGCACATGCCGCTGCCCGCGATGACGATGGCCGGGCCGGAGGTGGCGTTGATCTCCTGGCTTTCTTCCCGGCGCAGGGTGAAGCGCAGGTTCCTGAGGCTCAGGGGGTCCTCGCCCTTGGCCAGCATGTCCTGGGCCTCGGCGTCGAAATAGCGGGTGTTGCGCTTGAACACCTCGGTGGCCCGGGTGGCCAGGGGGCTGTCCACGTACACCGGCATGTCCGCCGGCAGCTTGCCCTCGCGCTCCAGGAGGTGCAGGCAGTAGAGCACCTCCTGGGTGCGCTCCACGGCAAAGGCCGGGATGAGCACCTTCTCGCCGTTGCCGTGGGCGTAGGCGATGGCATCGGCCAGTTCCTGGCGGCTGGAGGACTCGTCCTTGTGGTTGCGGTCGCCGTAGGTGGACTCCATGAACAGGTAGTCCGCCCGGGTCACGATGCTCGGGTCGCGCACGATGAGCTGGTCCGGCCGGCCCAGGTCGCCGGAGAAGAGCATGGTGGAGGTCTTGCCGTCCTCCTCGACCTTGATCTCGATGAAGGCCGAGCCCAGGATGTGGCCCGCGTCCATGTAGGTCACGGTGACGCCCGGGGTCGGGGAGAAGGGCTGGTTGTAGTCCACGGCCTTGAAGAAGCCCATGGTGCGCTCGGCGTCGCGGGTGGTGTACAGGGCCTCGTACCCGTTCATGCCGCGTCGGGCGCGCTTGTTCCCCTTCCACTCCGCTTCCATCTCCTGGATGTTGGCGCTGTCCAGGAGCATGATCTCCAGAAGCTCCTTGGTGGGCGGGGTGCAGTAGATGGTCCCCTTGAACCCGTTCTTGACCATGTTGGGCAGGAGCCCGGAGTGGTCCATGTGGGCGTGGGTGATGAGGAAGAAGTCCACGTCCGAGGGCTGGTAGAGCTTGGTTTCGCGGTTGCGGGCCTCCACGTCGGGGTGGCCCTGGTGCATGCCGCAGTCCACGGCGAAACGCCGGCCGCAGCATTCCATCATGTGGCAGGAACCAGTGACGGTTTTGGCAGCGCCAAGGAAGGTGATTTTCATGGAACCTCGCAGGGGGGTGGAGTAGCCGCCCGGATTGCCTTCGGCCGCGGATAATGCGATACCCCGGGCCTTGCCGAGCGGCCAGTCACCATACGCACCGGCCCCCGGCCTGTAAAGAACGGGAGACACGCCATGCCCACACGCGAGAACCGCCAGTTCGTCATCGACAGCCTGTCCACCCAGGAGAGTTGGCGACTGTTCAAGATCATGGCCGAATTCGTGGACGGATTCGAGACCCTTTCCCCCATCACCCGCGGGGTGTCCATCTTCGGCTCGGCCCGGGTGAAGCCCGGCGACCCGACCTACACCGAGACCGAAACCCTGTCCCGGCTTCTGGTGGAGTCCGGCTACCAGGTCATCACCGGCGGCGGTCCGGGCATCATGGAGGCCGGCAACAAGGGCGCGCGGGACGCGGGCGGCGACTCCGTGGGCCTGCACATCCACCTGCCCTTCGAACAGGCCCCCAACACCTTCATGACCACCCGCTGCGACTTCCGCTACTTCTTCGTGCGCAAGATGATGTTCGTGAAGTACGCGGTGGCCTACGTGGTCATGCCCGGCGGCATCGGCACCATGGACGAGCTGTTCGAGGCCATGGTGCTCATCCAGACCCGGCGCATCAAGCCCTTCCCGGTGGTGCTCTACTCCCGCGACTACTGGGGCGGACTCCTGGAATGGATGAAGAAGACCATGGTCACCAGCGGCTATGCCCGGGAGCAGGACCTGGACCTCTTCGCCCTGGTGGACACCCCGGAGGAGGCGGTGGAGCACATCCGGCAACGGGTCGTCATCTAGTGACCCGCCAGGGCAAGGCCTATGCCTGCGCCCTGGCCACGGTGGCCCTGTGGTCCACGGTGGCCTCGGCCTTCAAGCTCTCCCTGCGCTTCCTCACCCCGCCGGAGCTTCTGCTCTACGCCTGCGTGGCCTCCTGCCTGGCCCTGGCCGCCATCCTGGCCGCCCAGGGCAAGCTGGGCCTGGCGCGCGGCAGCCGGCGGGAATGGACCCTCGCCCTGAAGCTGGGGTTCCTGAACCCCTTCCTCTACTACCTGGTCCTGTTCTGGGCCTACGACCTGCTCCCGGCCCAGGAAGCCCAGCCCCTGAACTACACCTGGGCCGTGGCCCTGTCGCTCCTGGCCGTGCCCCTGCTCGGCCAGAAGCTCCGCGCCGCGGACCTCATCGCCCTTCTGGTCAGCTACGCCGGGGTGGTGGTCATCTCCACCCGGGGGGACCTGGCGGGCATGGATTTCGCCTCGCCCCTGGGCGTGGGCCTGGCCCTGGGCAGCACGGTGATCTGGGCGCTCTACTGGATATTCAACACCCGCGACGCGCGCGACCCGGTGGCCGGGCTGCTGCAGAACTTCCTGTGCGGCACGGCGATGGTGCTGGCCGCCAACCTGGTCCTGGGCCTGCGGGTCCCGGACTGGCGCGGCCTGGCCGGGGCGGCCTACGTGGGGGTGTTCGAGATGGGGCTCACCTTCGCCCTATGGCTGGCCGCGCTCAAGCTCACCGAGAGCACCGCCCGGGTGGCCAACCTCATCTTCCTCTCGCCCCTGGTTTCGCTCCTGCTCATCCACCTGCTGGTGGGCGAGGCCATCCTGGCCTCGACCTACTGGGGCCTGGGCCTCATCCTGCTCGGCCAGGCCGTGCAGCGCCTGGCCCCCTCCCGGGTTTGAGCCCGGCCCGGTTCTCTGATAATCCCCCCTCCCAAGGAGTTCCCATGCGCATCGCCATCACCACCAGCAGCTTTGCGGAGTTCAGCCGCGAACCCTTGGACATGCTTACGGCAGCGGGTTGCGAGATCGTCATGAACCCGCACGGCCGCAAACTGAAGCCCGAGGAGACCATCGCCCTGCTCGCCGACTGCGAGGGCGTGGTGGCCGGCACCGAAATCTACGACTCCGCGGTGTTCACGGCCCTGCCCAGGCTGCGGGCCCTGTCCCGCTGCGGGGTGGGCATGGATTCCGTGGACCAGGCGGCGGCCCGCAACCAGGGCGTCGAGGTCCTGAATACCCCCTTCGGCCCCACCCGGGCCGTGGCCGAACTCACCGTGGGCCTGGCCCTTGACCTCTTGCGCCAGGTGACCCGCATGGACCGGGAACTGCGCGGCGGAACCTGGAAAAAGCGCATGGGCAGCCTGCTCAGCGGCAAGAAGGTCGGGGTGGTGGGATTCGGCCGCATCGGCCAGGCCACGGCCGAGCTCTTCGCGGCCTTGGGTTGCGAAATCGGCTACGCCGACGTGCATCCCATCGCCGCCTGCCCCTTCTACGCGCACTGCATGGAGCTTCCCGAACTGCTGGCCTGGGCGGACATCGTGACCCTGCACTGTTCCAAACCAGCCTCTGGGTCCGCGTCCGGCTGTTTCGTGCTGGGCGAGGCGGAGTTGGCCGCCATGAAGCCCGGGTCCTGGCTCATCAACTGCGGCCGGGGCGGGCTGGTGGACGAGGACGCCCTGGTGCGCGCCCTCGCGTCCGGCCACTTGGCCGGCGCGGCCGTGGACTGCTTCGACAAGGAGCCGTACTCCGGCCCCCTGGCCGCAATGGAAACCGCCATCCTCACCCCGCACATCGGGTCCTACGCCAAGGAAGGCCGGGCCAGGATGGAGGCCGATGCGGTGAAGAACCTTCTAACTGCGCTGGGTTTGTAGCCATGCCCATCTCGGTGATCGTGTTCGACTGCGACGGGGTCCTGCTGGACTCGGTGGACGTGAAGACCCGGGCCTTCGCCGCACTCTTCGCCGAGCACGGGCAGGAGGCCGCGGACTTCATGGTGGACTTCCACCTGAAGCACGGCGGGGTGAGCCGCTACGCCAAGTTCGCGCACTTCTACCGGGAGCGCCTGGGCCGGGAGATCACCCCGGAAGAGAGCAAGACCCTGGACAAGCGCTTCACCGCGGCCTGCCTGGACGCCCTGCTGAGGGCCCCCATGATCCCCGGGGCGCGGGAGTTCCTGGAGGCCAACCCGGGCGGCCGGCCCCTGTACGTGTGCTCGGGCGCGCCGGAGCTGGAGCTGGCCTTCATCTTCGACCACATGGACCTTACGGGCTATTTCAAGGCCATCTACGGGTCGCCCACGCCCAAGGCCGAAAACCTGGCCCGCATCGTGGCCGAGTGCGGCGCGCCGGCCGGAGAAGTGCTCATGGTGGGCGACAGCGGCACGGACCTGGACGCGGCGCTGAAGGCGGGCACCCGTTTCCTGGGAGTGGGCGAGTTCCCGGCTCCGCACGACTGGCTGCCTGACCTCACCGGATTGGTGGCCTACCTGGGGCAGGTGCGTTAACAATTTTTTTCATGGGGTTCGGTTTGGCCGCCCACCTGGAGAAACAGCCCTGACCGCAAAACGCTCCTCCGTATCCCTACGGATTCTGGCCAGCCTCATTGGAGCCCTGGCCCTGGCCCATGCGGTGCTGCTCTTCGGCCTGGTGGGCGAAAACGAAATCCTCGCCGTGGTCGGGGCAGGGCTCGTGGCCTTGGCCCTGCCCCGACCCCGGCTTTCCCTGGCCCTGTCCCTGGGGACCCTGGCCGCGGCCCTGCTCCTGGCCGTGCTGGTGTCCTTCGCGGGCCTGGACCAAAAGGCCATGCGCACCACGCCCCTGGCCGGGCTCATCACCTACGACTTCCGGCACGGCCACCAGACCTTCAAGCCCGATACCCGCGCCAGCTTCACCCTGCCCTACGGCGACCTGGCGGCCATGCGCGGCCAGGACCTGGGCGCGGGTGAACGCACCGTGGAATTTCGCACCGACTCCCGGGGCCTGCGCAACGACGCGGAGTACACGGACCAGCACTGGCTGCTGGTGGGCGACTCCTTCGTGGTGGCCAGCGCCACGGACCAGGCCCACACCCTGTCCCGGTTCCTGGCCCAGGACCACGGCCTGTCCGCGTACAACATCGCGGCCGTGGGCGGGGATCTGGCCGACTACCGCACCTGGCTTGCGGACTTCCTTGCCGAGCACCCGGGCAGCCCGGCCCATGCCGTGGTGTTCTTCTTCGAGGGCAACGACTTCGGCCCGGTGCGCGACCCCCTGGCCACCACCCCGGCCTGGCGGCTCCTGCTCAAGCGCTACGTGAACCTCTACCGGTTCCTGCCCCTGGGAAAGCTCTGCACCGTGCTGGCCGGCCGACTGCGCGCTCACGACCGCTCGGACCCGGTGCAGGACGCCACGGCCGCGGGCAAACCCATCCATTTCCTCAGGCGCTACGTGGAGGTCACGGCCCGGCCGGTTTTTCCCAACCCCGGCGAGTTCCGGGAGATGCTGTCCGCCCTGCGGCCGTACCTGGCCGCTGCGGTGTTCATCCCCACCAAGTACCGCGTGTATGCCCCGCTCCTGGACCAGCCGCCCGGCGACCTGCCGGACGCCCAGTGGGCCTATCTCTCCCGGGTGTGCCTGGATTTCAGCCTGCCCTGCCTGGACCTGACCCCGTCCCTTCGCATCGCGGCCGCCCGGGCCCTGGCCCAGGGCGGGTTCGCGTACTGGCCGGACGACACCCACTGGAACGCCGCGGGCATAGCGGCGGCGGCCGACGCCCTGGCTCCCTTCCTGTCCGGGCTGCCCGGGACCGGGCGATGAACATCGCCTTCGTCAACGCCACCCGCCGCTTCGGCGGGGTCAAGGCCTGGACCCTGGACGCGGCCCGCTGCCTGGCCCGCCAGGGGCACCGCCCCCTCATCGCGGCCCGGCCCGGACCGTTCCTGGATTCCTGCCAGGCCGCCGGCCTGGACGCCCGGGCCTGGGACTTCGGCATGGACTACGGCCCACTGGGCGTGTCCAGGTTCCGGCGGCTGTTCACGGAAGAACGGACCGACGTGGTCATCTGCAACGTGGGCAAGGACCTGCGCCTGGCCGGGGTGGCGGCGCGGCTGCTGGGCATCCCGGTGGTGCACCGGGTGGGCCTGCCCCGGGACATGCGCGACAGCCTCAAGGTGCGGCTCACCCACCGCTTCCTGCGGCCCCGGCTCCTGGCCCCCTGCGCCTACATCCGGCAGGACATGGCCCGCGAACTCTCCTTTGTCTCCGAGGCGGACGTGACGGTCATCCCCATCGGCAAGGACCCGGCCCCGGCCGCGCCCTTCCGCGCCAACACCCCGCGCGTCATTCTCGCCACCAGCCAGCTCAACCCGGACAAGGGTCACGCCGACCTGCTGGACGCCCTGGCGCGGCTGGCCGCCTCGGGCCGCGACTTCCGCTGCCGCTTCCTGGGCACGGGCAGCGCCGAGGCCCAGCTCAAGGCCCAGGCCGAGCGGCTGGGCCTGGCCGAGCGCATCGCCTGGCCGGGGTTCGTGGCCGACGTGCGGGCCGAGCTGGCCCGGGCCGACATCTTCACCCTGCCCTCACGCTCCGAGGGCCTGCCCAACGCGCTCCTGGAGGCAATGGCCGAGGGCCTCCTGCCCGTGGCCCGGGACGTGGGTGGGGTGGCCGAGGCCTGGCCCGCGGGCCTGGACCGCTTCCTGCTCCCCTACGAGTCCGGCGTGGACGCGCTGGCCGAGGCCCTGGACGCGGCCCTGGGACTGGACGACGCTGCGCTCCTGGCGGCCCGGCGCTCGGTGTGGGAGCACATGGGGGCCAACCTCTCCCTGGAGCAGCAGACCACGGCCCTGGCCGCCTGGCTGGAACAGGTCGTCGCGGAGGCCGGGCGTGGACGCTGAACGCCTGCTCCTGCCCGCGCCCCAGGTCCGGCGCATCCTGGTCTGCCAGCTCCGGCAGATCGGCGACGTGCTGCTGGCCACCCCGGCCATCCGGCTCCTGCACGAAGCCTATCCCGCCGCCGAGGTCCACGTGTTCACCGAGGCCCGCTGCGCAGCGGTGCTGGAGAACAACCCGCACGTCGCCCGCATCTGGGCCGTGGACAAGAAGCAGCTCACCCACCTGGGCAAGGAGCTGGCCTTCTACCTCCGGGTGGCCCGGCAGGGCTTCGACCTGGTGGTGGACTTCCAGCAGCTGCCGCGCATCCGCTGGGTCGTGGCCCTGTCCAGGCTTTTCGGGTGCCGGCACCGGCTGTCCTACGACCCGCCCTGGTACAACCGCTGGCTCTACTCCCACACCGTCCGGCCCCGGGACGGGTACGCAGCCATGTGCAAGGCCAGCGTGCTGGAGCCCCTGGGCCTGGCCTGGCGCGGCGAGCGGCCCGAACTCTTCCTCACGCCCTCGGAGCAGGCCTGGGCCCACGAGTTCCTGGAGCGCTCCGGCCTGGCCGGCGCGCCGCTGGTGACCGTGGACCCCTCCCATCGCCGGGCCACCCGGCGCTGGCCAGCGGCCCATTTCGGCCGGGTGCTGGGCTTGGCCGCGGCACAGCGGCCCGGCGTCCGGTTCCTCATCGCCTGGGGGCCGGGGGAAAAGGACCTGGCCCAGGAGGTGGCCGCGGCCAGCGGGACCGCTGACAACGGGCCGGGCGCCTGCCTGGTCCCGGACCAGATGCTCACCCTGCGCCAGCTGGCCGCGGTGCAGGAACGGGCGGCCCTGCACTTCGGCACCTGCTCGGCCCCGCGCCACCTGGCCGTGGCCGTGGGCGCGCCCACCCTGGCGGTGCTGGGCTCCACCTCGGACGCGTGGACCTATCCCTCGGACGAGCACGGCGACGTGCGCCTGGGCCTGCCCTGCCAGCCCTGCAACAGGAACGAGTGCGACACCATGCAGTGCCTCACGGACCTGACGCCCGAGGCGGTGCTGCCCGAGCTGCTGCGTCGGCTGGACCAGGCAACGGCGGCCGGCCGCACCACCCGCGAGACTATCTAGAGCCATGCAGAATTTTTATATTTTCATTCCCGATGCCCCCCGCGAAAAAACGGAAGCTGACTCCCAAGAGGTCAACTCCTGATGCGCGTGGTGCTCATCACCTCGTCCGAGAGCGCCAGCGGCGGGGCGCGGCAGGCGCTCTACCTGGGGCAAGGCCTGGCCGCCCGCGGCCACGAGGTGACCTTCTTCGCCCCGCGCAAGTCGGCCAACGAACCCCTGGCCGGAAACCTGGACTTCCGTTCCCTGCCCGATTCCCGCCGGGACTGGCGCAGCGCGGTGGAGGCCGCTCTCCCCGCCTCTGGTCCCTGCATCGTGCAGGCCTTCCACAACAAGGCGGTGAAGGCCCTGGCCTGGTGGAGCCTGGCCTGGCGCAGGCGCGGGGCCGTGTGCCTGGGCCACCGCGGGGTCATGTACCGGCCGGGCAATCCCCTGCCCTACTGGTCTCCGGGCATGGTCCTGTTCACCGTGAACTCCCGGGCCTGCGCCCGGGTGCTGCGCAGCCTGGGCGTGTCGGAAAAGCGCCTGGAGGTGGTGTACAACGGCATCCCGGCCGAGCGGGTCACGCCCGCGATGGAGCCCGCGGCCATGCGGGAGCGGCTGGGCATCCCCCCCGGTGTCCCGGTGCTGGGCGCGGTGGCCGGGGACAAGCCGGTCAAGGGCGTGGACGTGCTGCTGGCCGCCTTTGCCGCCCTGCCCCCGGAGCACGCGGCCAGCCACCTGGTGTGCGTGGGCTGCCGGCCCGCGCGCTGGGATCCGGACATCGCGGCCCTGGGCCTGTCCGGCCGGGTCCACTGCACCGGCCGGGTGGAGAACGTGGCCGACCACCTGGCGGCCCTGGACCTCTTCGTGCTGCCCTCGCGCTCCGAAAGCCTGCCCAACACCCTGATGGAGGCCATCTGCCTGGGCCTGCCCGCGGTGGCGTCCAACGTGGGCGGGGTGCCGGAACTCGTCCGGGTCAATGGGGGCAACGGCCTGCTGGTGCCGCCGGACGACGCTGCCGCCCTCACGACGGCGATGGCCCGGCTCCTGGACGACCCCGGGGAGCGTGAGCGCATGGCCGCAGCCAGCCGCGCCCTGGCCCCGGAATTCTCCCTGGACCACAAGGTGGACCGGATGGAGAGGATTTTCACCGAACTGCTGGAACGGAGGGGCCATGCCGCGCGTGCTGGTCACTGAGGGCTCCTCGGGCATCGTGGAGTTGAACGGGCCGGGGATCAAGGAGACCTTTCTCCCGGACAACGACCTGGACCGCGCCCTGGACCTGCTGCTGCGGCTCTACGACCTCAGGGCCGAAAACGGGACCCGGTTCCTGGACGCCTACCGCCGCGAGGGCTTCAACTGGCTCTCCGGCCAGGTGGGCAACCTGTACTGGCGCTGGCTGTTCCGGCTGGTGCAGTACGGCCCGCTCCTGCGCCGCTTCCTGGCCGGCGAGCTCACCCCGGTGTTCCGCAACAACGTCAACCTGGCGAAAATATGGGAAGTCCTCCGGCCCAGGCGCAAACGCAGCCTGGCCGACTGGTGGCGCTACCAGCGGGTGCTGCCTGCGCACAACAGGCGCGTGCTCCAGGGCCGGGCCGGGACCATGCTCTTCTACCGCTACGGACCCAACGACTTCCGCACCCGGGAAATGGTGCCGGTGTTCGAGCGCTCGGGCGTGGACTTCTCCTACGTGTACTCCGCCTCGGCCAAGGTGTTGAAGAACCGGGACGACCTCGGCCACCCCGCCTACTTCCTGCACCGCCGCTGCGCCGTGCCCCGGTCCTTCCGGCACGAGTACCCGGCGGACGGCCTGGGACCGGACCTGGCCCCGTTCCTGCCCGCGGTGCTGGCACGCTGCGAGGAGCACATGTCCTTCCAACTGGCCGAGTACCACCGCCACCTGGAGTGCCTGGCCGCGGACCGGCCCGCGCTCTTCTTCGGCCTGGACGACCACCAGGAGGTCCACCCCATCCTGTTCGCGTGCAAGACCCTGGGCATTCCCAGCGTGGGCTACCAACTGGGCATGTACGCCCGCCGCCAGGCGGCCTACACCCTGGAGGGCTGGGAGCCCGGGGACTACGCCTGGTACGACAACGTCATCGTGTGGGGCCAGTACTGGGAGGACGTGGTGCGGCGCTGGGGAAGGGTCTACCCGGACGGCTACTTCCTGCCCGGCACCAACAAGCACGGGTACGGCTACCAGCGGCTCGAGTCGCCGAACTTCGACCCGAAAAACATCCTGGTGCCCTACGAGTTCTGGGGCAACACCCGGCGCATCGGCCAGTACATGATGAAGCTCATGGACATGGGCTACACCGTGTACTTCAAATACAAGCCCGACGAGCGGCCCGAGCGCCAGATCGCCTGCTACGGCCTCACCCCGGAACACGCGGCCCGGGTGCGCCACGTGGAGCGAATCACCGACGAGCTCATGGCCGAGATCAACATCGTGGCCGGCGGCATGACCACCCTGCTCTACGACCTGTTGCCGTATGGAAAAGAAACCTGGGTGTTCGACACCGAGTTCCGCCTGCTGGACGACATGGTGCAGGACGGCTGGGCCAAGCTGGTACGCTTCGAGGATCTGGCGACCCTGCCCGAGCCGGCCAAGGCCGACCGGGAGATCGATCGGGAACGCCTCTCCCGCAGCGAGCCCCTAGCGAGCGTGCTGGAACGGCACGTGCTTGCGCGGTTGCAGTCCCAGCCAGGAAAATAACTTGTCCGCGGCCGCGGTGAGGGAGAAGTTCTCCTCCACGGTCTGCCGCGCCGCGGCGGCCAGACTCAGGCGCAGGTCCGTATCGCGGGCCAGGCGCTCCACGCACTCCGCGGTCTCGGCCGCGCTTCGCACCAGGAAGCCATTCAGGCCGTGCCGCACTATCTCCCGGTTGAACCCCACGTCCGAGGCCACGGGCACGGCCCCGCAGGCCATGTACTGCAACAGCTTGAACCCGCACTTGCCACGGGTGTACTCGTCGTCTGTCAGGGGCATGAGGCCCACGTCCATGGCCTGCAAATGCTCCACCTCGGCGGTGGGGCTCCAGCTCAAAAAGGTGGCGGGCAGCCCCGGCGGGAACACGCAGGGCTCGTCCGAGACCACGAACAGCCGCACCAGGTCCGGAATGCGGCGCAGGGCGTCGAACACCTCGGGCAGGAAGAAGAGGTTGCAGGAGGTGCCCATCCAGCCCACGGTGATGCGGGGGGTTTCGGGCCGGTGCGCCGGGGGCTGGTAGATGCGGGTGTCGATGGGCGTGGGCAGGATCTCCACCCGGCGGGCCAGGGACTTCATGCGGCCGGCCAGAAAGGCGTTGCCCGCCACCACCAGGTCCACCTTGGCCGCGGTGCGCTCCAGGCCGCCGGAGGCGCGGCGCGCCACGCGATCGCGCTGCTGCGGGTCCGAGACGTTGGGGTGGCAGGTCCACAGGGCGTCGTCGAAGTCGAAGGCCACCAGGTCCGCGCGGCGGCGGAGCATGGCCAGTTCCGGCCCGCTGAGCAGGCGCTTCTGCACCACGATGGCCCGCGCCCTGGGCAGGGTCAGGGCGAAGCCCGCCCGGCCCGCCGCGGTCTTGGGCACGGTGCGCCACTCGGCCCTGAGGCCCCGCGCCTGGGCCTCGGCCACAAAGGGCAGCACCCGAAAGCGCACGCTGGGCAGATTCCGGCCCGAGGCGGCCAGATAGAGCAGGTCGAGCTTGTCGGCCACAACAACCTCGCCGACTACAAGAAATCCGGGTCGACCGCGGCCTTGCCGCCCGCGGTCATGAGCTTGATGAAGCCCACGCCCTTGGCGTCCACGGGCACGATGGGAAACTGGGTGCGGCACGCTTCGCAGCGCACCATGGTGGGCTGGGTGGGGGCCACCACCGGCAGGCTGCGCCGGCAGTTGGGGCAGTCGTAGAAGAAGACCACCTCGATCCCGCTGGGCTTCACCGGCATGATGGGTTTCTTGCGCTCGCTCACGACTCTTCCTCCATCAGGCTCACTCGCCCAACAGGCTCCGCCCGCCCATGGCCTCGGGCTGCTCCACGCCCCACAGGGCCAGGATGGTGGGCGCGATGTCCGCCAGCTTGCCCGGCCTGAGGCTCCTGCCCTTCCACTCCTCGTCCACCAGCACCAGGGGCACCTGGTTCAGGGTGTGGGCGGTATGCGGCCCGCCTCGCGAGTCGATCATCTCCTCGGAGTTGCCGTGGTCCGCGGTGACCAGCACCCGGCCGCCCGAGGCCAGCACCGCGCCCGCGATGTCCGCCACCGCCGAATCCACGGCCTGGCAGGCGGCGATGGCCGCGGGCAGCACCCCGGTATGGCCCACCATGTCCAGGTTGGCCAGGTTGCACACCGCCAGGGAAAGCCCGCCCCGGACCCAGCGGTCGCGGAAACGCCGCGCCACCTCGAACACGCTCATCTCGGGCTTGAGGTCGTAGGTGGCCACCTCCCGCGGCGAAGGCACCAGGATGCGCTCCTCGCCCGGGAAGGGCTCCTCCCGGCCGCAGTTCAGGAAATAGGTCACGTGGGCGTACTTCTCGGTCTCGGCGATGCGCAGTTGCGCCAGGCCCAGTTCCGAGACCGTCTGCCCCAGGGTATGCGCGATATCCTCCTTGGGAAAGGCCACGGGCAGGGGGAAGGAGGACTCGTAGCGGGTCATGGTGGCCACGTGCAGGCGGGGGAAGGCCTCGCGCGCGAACCCGTCGAACTGGGGGTCGAACAGGGTGCGCACGATCTGGCGCGCCCGGTCCGCCCGGAAGTTGAAGAAGAACACCGCGTCGTTGTCCTTGAGCAGGGCCACGGGCCGGCCTTCCCGGGCCACGATGCGCGGCTCCACGAACTCGTCGAACTCCTTGGCCGCATAGGCCGCGCGCACCGCGGCCACCGGGTCCTCCACCGCCTGGCCCCGGCCCATGGCCATGGCCGCGTGGGCGCGCTCGTTGCGCTCCCAGTGGGAGTCCCGGTCCATGGCCCAGTAGCGGCCCATGACCGTGGCGATCTCGCCCCAGCCCAGGCGGCGCATCTCGGCCTGGAGCTGCTCCAGGTAGCCGGCCCCGCTGTCCGGCGGGGTGTCCCTGCCGTCCAGGAAACAGTGCACCGCCACCCGCACCCCGGCTTCCTTGGCCGCGGCCAGGAGCGCAAAGATATGGTTCTGATGACTGTGCACCCCGCCGTCGGACACCAGGCCCATGAGGTGCAGCCGGCCGCCGGACTGCCTGGCCGCGGCCATGGCCCCGGCAATGGCCGGGTTGTCCGCGAAGCGGCCCTCCTCGATGGCCATGTCGATGCGGGTCATGTCCTGGTAGACTACCCGGCCCGCGCCGATGTTCATGTGCCCCACCTCGGAGTTGCCCATGAACCCGGAGGGCAGGCCCACGGCCCGGCCGGAGCAGTCCAGCAGGGTCCCGGGATAGCCGGCGCGCAGCCGGTCCAGGGTCGGGGTGCAGGACCGGGTCACGGCGTTGCCCGGCCCGTCGGGGGCCTGGCCCCAGCCGTCCAGGATGAGCAGCAAGGTGGGACGCAGGTCAGGCATCGGCGTCGTCCTCTCCGGCATCCGCGGGTTCGTCGTCGGGCCCCAGGTCCAGCTCCACGGGCGCGGCGTCGGCCCACAGGCCTTCCAGGTTGTAGAAGCTCCGCGAGTCCTCCTGGAACACATGCACCAGCACGTCGTTCAGGTCCAGGAGCACCCAGGCCCCGGTGCGGTAGCCCTCCATGCCCAGGTAGGGGATGCCGTTCTCGCCCGCGGTCTTGAGCACGTGGTCGGCCAGGGCCTGGGCCTGGCGCACGTTGCGGGCCGTGGCCAGCACCAGCCCTTCCGCCACCGAACACAGCCCGGACACGTCCAGGGCCACGATGTCCAGGGCCTTCTTGGCGTGCAGCCAGGCGGCCACCTGGCGCATGGTGGCGCGCACGCCCTCGGGGTCGGGGCGCGAGGCCTTCTTGGCCCCGGGGCGCTTGATGGTCTTGGGCTGCGGCTGCACCCCGGACAGCATCGCCTCCTTGGGCAGGCGCTTGGGCGCGCCGCCTTCGACCCTGCGGGGCGTGGTCTTGCGGGGCTTGGCCGCCTTGGGCTCGGCCATGGCCTTTTCCTGGCGGCGGCGCTCCGCCCCGGGCTTGGGCTTGGCCGGTCCGGCGGGCTTCTTGCCGGCAGCGGACGGCTTCTTGGCCCCGGACTTGGCCGCGGGCTTGGACCCGGAGGGCCGCTCGTCCCTGCGGCTGCCCCCGGAGGCCTTGGACCCGGCTCCGGTGGGCTTTCCGCCGGCCGGCTTGCGGGTGGGCGGCCGGTCGCCGCCGTCGCGCTTGCGGTCGCCGGCAGGCCGGCTCCTGGCCGCGCCGTCGCCCGGCTTGCCCGAAGCGGAAGGCTTCCTGGGTCCGGACTTGCCCGCGGGCTTGGGCCCCTGGGGCCGATCGTCCTTCTTCTGGGAGGGCTTCGACGCCGGCCTGGGCGCGGACTTGGGGGCCGGCTTGCCGGCTGGCTTCTTGGCCGCGGGCTTGGCGGGCTTGTCGTCCTTCTTGATGCCGGGCTTGGTGCCGGGCTTGGCGCCGGGCTTGGAAGCGGGCTTCTTGGCCGCGGGCTTCGGGCCGGACTTGGGGGCGGGCTTGGCCGCCGGCTTCTTCCCGGCCGGGGCGGGCTTCTTCTTGTCTGCCATTATGCAACGTACCTTGCGTGAATGAGTTGATTCAGGGTGCGCTTGGGCACATGGTGCACCTGCGCGTCGTCACGCCAGTAGCGGATGGCCCCGCGGTCCGTGGGCTCGTCCACGTCCTCCACCACCACGTTCTCCTTGGGCGCGCCCAGGGCCAGGACCAGGAGGATCGACAGGTGTTCGGGCAACTCCAGGATCTCACCCAGGGACTTGCGGTCCACCGAGGCCAGGATGCAGCCGCCCAGGCCCTTGGAGGCCGCGCCGAGCATGATGGTCTGGGCCATGATGCCGTGGTCCCAGTCCACCTTCTCGGCCACCCGCTTGTCGTGCAAGAGCACCACGTAGGCCGAGGGGCGCTCGCCCTCGTCCGGTCCCGGCCAGTCCTTGAGATAGGCGGCCCAGGCCAGGGTGGCGTAGATGCGGCCGCACATGGCCGGGTCGTTTGCCACCACGAACTTGAGGGGCTGGAAATTGCCCGCGGACGGGCAGAACCGGGTCAGGTCCACCAGCCAGTCCAGGGTGGCGGCGTCCACCGCCTCGGCCTGCTTGAAGCGCCGCACCGTGCGGCTCGAACGGACCAGTGTCGCGAAATCCATGTGGCATGCCTCCTGTGGTGACGGCGCGTTGTGTAGCCTCTTTTCCCCGGCTCGGCAAACCCCTGGCCTGACCAGGCCCCGGGGCTCAGGCCCCGGCCAGGAACCAGGCCAGGGTCCCGGCCGGCCGCACCCGGGCCGCGGGATAACGGCCGGCCGCGCCGGGGTTCTCCAGGATCTCCCGGGCTATCTCCAGCTTGGCCGCGCCCGCGGCCAGGAACAGCACCTCCCGCGCCGCGCCCAGGGCGGGCAGGGTCAGGGTGACCCGGGGCACGGGCGGGTCCCCGGCCGGCCCCGAAGTGGCCGCCACCAGGCGTCCGGCCTCGTCCAGGAGCGGACTGCCCGGGAACAGGGAGGCGGTGTGCCCGTCCCCGCCCAGGCCGAGCAGGACCAGGTCCAGGGCCCGGCCGTCCAGCGCGGCCTCCAGTTCCGCGGCATAGGCCGCTGCCGCGGCCTGCGGCGTCCCCGCGGGCAGGGGATGGAACGCGGCCCGGGCCGTTCCGGGCTGGGCCAGCAGGGAGGCCTCCACCAGGGCCCGGTTGCTGCGGGGATCGCCCGGGGGCAGGCAGCGTTCGTCGCCCAGGAACAGGTGCACCGACTCCCAGGGCAGGCCCGGGGTGGCGGCCAACAATTCGTAGGCCAGCCGCGGGGTGCCTCCCCCGGCCAGGGCCACGACGCAGCGGCCGTGGTCGGCAACGGCCCGGCGCAAAGCCAGGGCCATGCGGCCGGCCAGGGCCTGGCTGGCCGCGCCCAGGTCGGGAAAGCGCAGCACCTCGGGGGAACTCACGCCCCCCCCTCCCGCAACGCCGCGCAGGCCCGTGCGGCCCGGCATGGGAACAGGGTCGGAAGACTGGGCATGGGCCTTGGTAGCATAGTCTGCGACGGACGTCTCTCCCCTAATCGCCCCATGCGCCCCAAGGCTTGACGCGGGTTCGCCCAATCGTGCAGAGTGTCCGGCGTAACCCGCCACCGGCCCTGGCTTTCCTCGGCCGACCGGAATCTCATCTGCAAGGGGTGCCACGATGATCTTCGACATGGACATGGAGACCCTGCCCCGGGAGGACCTGGAAAAACTCCAGTTGACCCGGCTCAAGTCCCTGGTGGAGCGCGTCTACAACAACGTTCCCTTCTACCGGAAGAAGCTCGACGAGCGCGGCATCGCGCCCGGGAGCATCAAGAGCCTGGCCGACCTGTCCCGCCTGCCCTTCACCGAGAAGCAGGACCTGCGCAACAACTACCCCTTCGGCATGTTCGCGGTGCCCAAGGAGAACGTGGTGCGCATCCACGCCTCCAGCGGCACCACGGGCAAGGCCACGGTGGTGGGCTACACCAAGCGCGACGTGTCCAACTGGGCGGACCTCATGGCCCGCTCCCTCATGGCCGCGGGCGCCAACCGCGGGGACATCGTGCACAACGCCTACGGCTACGGCCTGTTCACCGGCGGCCTGGGCGCGCACTACGGGGCCGAGCGCCTGGGCGCGACCATCGTGCCCGTGTCCGGCGGGGCCACCAAGCGCCAGGTGCTCCTGCTGCGCGACTTCGGGCCCACGGTCATCTGCTGCACCCCGTCCTACATGCTGTTCCTGGCGGAAGCCGCGGCCGAGGCGGGCATCGACATCCGCGAGCTGCCCCTGCGCATCGGCATCTTCGGGGCCGAGCCCTGGACCGAGGAGATGCGCAAGGACATCGAGTCGCGCCTGGGCATCACCGCCATCGACATCTACGGCCTGTCCGAGATCATGGGGCCGGGCGTGGGCATCGAGTGCCACGAGGCCCAGGACGGCCTGCATATCTTCGAGGACCATTTCCTGCCCGAGATCATCGACCCGCAGACCGGCGAGGTCCTGCCTCCCGGCAGCGTGGGCGAGCTGGTGCTGACCACCCTGACCAAGGAGGCCCAGCCGCTCATCCGCTACCGCACCCGGGACATCACCTCCCTGAGCTACGTTCCCTGCAAGTGCGGCCGCACCCACTGCCGCATCCACCGGCTCATGGGCCGGAGCGACGACATGCTCATCATCCGCGGGGTCAACGTGTTCCCGTCCCAGATCGAGGCCATCATCCTGGAGACCGAGGGCACCGCGCCGCACTACCAGCTCATCATCAGCCGCGAGGGCAACCTGGACACCCTGGAGGTGCAGGTGGAGGTGGACGAGGCGTCCTTCTCCGACGAGATCAAGAACCTGCAGCGGATGGAGAAGAAGATCGCCAACAGCATCAAGGAGTTCCTGGGCGTGACCGCCAAGGTCAAGCTGGTGGAGCCCAAGAGCATCCAGCGCAGCGAAGGCAAGGCCAAGCGCATCCTCGACCAGCGCGACCTGCCCAAGCCCTAGCAGTCCGCTGAAAATTCCGCGATGGCTGCGTTGCTGCGAAAAACCCAAACCCTCGCGTATTGGCAATACGCGTCGGCCTTGGCTTTTTCTTGCGCCTTGCCCTCGCGGTTTTTGAGCGGCCTGCGGAAAGACGCCTAGCCCCTGGGGCTCGAGTCTGATAAAAAAGCTAGCAACCACCGCAACAACGGGAGGAGTCCCATGAAGGTCGAACAGATATCCATCTTCCTGGAGAACCGGGCCGGGCGACTGTCCGAGGTGACCCGAGTGCTCTCCGAGTCCGGGGTGAACATCCGCGCCCTGTCCCTGGCCGACACCTCGGACTTCGGCATCCTGCGCCTCATCGTGTCGGACTTCGACCACGCCAAGAAGGTGCTCAAGGACAACGGCTTCACCGTGGGCCGCACCACCGTGGTGGCCGTGGAGGTGGAGGACAAGCCCGGCGGGCTGCACAACATCCTGCACCTTCTGTCCAGCCAGGGCATCAACGTGGAGTACATGTACGCCTTCGTGCAACAGAGCGGCAAGAACGCGGTCCTCATCTTCCGCTTCGACCGCACCGACGAGGCCATCGAGATTTTGCAGAAGAACGGACTAAAGATTGTGCCCGGGGACCAGCTGTATAAGATATAGATTTGAAAAATACACAAATAGAAGGGTCAGGCTTACCTGGCCCTTCTATTATTAATAGGCAAAAGCATGGCAATCAAACCAAACGGCGATTATTCTATTTTTAAAACATCTTATCTTAAAGATAAGTATGACAAAATAAAGCATGGCGCGACAAAACTTGATATATTAACATTCTTTGGCCTTTTAGTAGCAACATTAACTACTACAGTTAGTGACTATTCAAGTTTTCTTCCCAGCATTTTTATTCCACCAGTTCGCTACATCTTTATTACCCTATCGCTTGTTTCTTTTTGTATGCTAATTAGAGCAATAGCGTTTGTTTATTTTGTGGAGGACATTAATAAAAACTTTGAGTCTTTTATTAAGGACAATGGGTTAAACGATGAAAAAATGGATTTATTTATTTTTAAAACTATCCACAATAACAGCGAAAAATTATTAGCAATAAGAAAAGAAGATGCATGGAAAAGCTTTTTTTTGCCATATACTAGCGAATGCGATAACCATGAAAAACACATAAAGAATATTTTCAATCTAAACTATGATGACTTTGAATTAACTCCAGTTCCAAAAATGGATGTTAATGGTGACATTGCTATTCACCACAAAGATGAATGTATGAGTAGATTTTTCTTCAATTTTTATCACATATTAATCAAAAGAATTAGTTTTGATCAGTTTAATAGAAACAACCTAGGCCCGAACTCACCTTATATTTGGATAGAAAAAAAAATGTTTATAAACGATTGTAAGACTGCGCAAAACAATCCTATTGTTGTAAAGCTCCTAGCCGACTCAACAGAATATGATAAACTTCCATACACTTTTAGCGATGTAACCGATATACCGAAAGAACTGCTTGATATAAGGAAAGTTATTTGGAACATATCTAACTCCTGCAGCTACGATTGCACTATTTGCGCAACTCACAATAGAAGCAAGGACAAATTAGGATATTACGAAAAATTAGCTATTTTGGTTGAGATAATGCAATTAAAGAATGCGATCATTGATTTTTCTGGGGGTGATCCTCTTTGTGAAGAAGATAGCATTAAAGTGATTAAATCAGCAATAAATAATCTAGGATCACAAAAAGTATCAATTACAACAACAGGACAATCAACTAACAACATACCATTAAGAGAGCTTGATGAGTTAAATTGTGCTTACGACATAACTTATGATTTCCCCGGACCATCGACCTGCAGAGGTGATGATTACAATATATCAAACGCAGATGCCGCAAAGAAACTCGTGCAACAACGTAGAATTGTTAATTTGCACATCCCAGTTCTACCTGAATTAACGGAAAATAGTTCCGCACTAGAAAGTTTAGTAAAATCTATAAATGATATTGCCCCACACAAAGTCTCACTCTTACGACTAATGCCTGTCGGAAAGATGTCAATTCAAAACTACCCTCCACAATACAATCCTTATACGGCTATAGATTACATAAAACAACACATTAATAAATCAATTAAAATAAAATTGCATTGTGCATTCTGTATTCATCATGATTATAAAAATATGAACCACTGCGGGATGCTGAATGAAAAGATTGGCATAGACCATCTTGGAAATGTATTTTGTTGCGCCTGGGCGGGATATTTGGGGATTCCAAAAGAAGAAAATCCATTTTATATGGGGAACTTACTAGAGAACACCATAAAAGAAATATTAACTTCAGAAAAAAATAAAACTCTTCGCGATAAAATCAATAAGTGTGATAAGTTATTTTGCAAAATATTCTCATTTTGCCGAAATGGCACAGTTGATGGTCTTTATCATAACCATGACTCTATTTAATTATCAACACATGATTTATTAATTCCTTACGTTAAAAATTTTTACATCTAGTTCTTTGTAGCTTTCAGAAAGCTAGTTCGGTTATATTTATATTAATTAATTAAAACTAGCAGAGTCCTATAAAGAGTCTCTCCCTACCCGCAGACTGTCTTAACACCTGCTCCTCTGCTACTGCACACTTCTCTCCAACTCCTCCAATGATCTTGCCAGCCCGCCCAGCCCTGACGAGCGTTAGAGGATGAGGGGCTTCACGCAGTTCTTGCAGGTTCGCTTGACCAGGGGACAGGCCCCGTGGCTCACGCAGGCCAGGGGACGAACAGAAGGACTGCCGGGACGGCTCAGGCTGCGGCGCGCTTGCCGCGGCGCTGGCCCCAGGGGCAGACCTTGATGCACACGCCGCAGATGGGGTGCCCCACGTGGGGGATGGCCGCGAATTCCTGGATGACCTTGTCGCGGCAGCGGGTGAAGTGCAGGGCCTCGTCGCGGGTGGCGTAGTGCCAGTCGGTGTTCACGTTCTTGATGGCCTGGGACGGGCAGGCGTCGGCGCACTTGGTGCATTTGCCGCAGCGGTTCTTGAGGCGGGGGTCGGCCTTTAAGTCCGCGTTAGTGAGAATCGTGGTGAGCCGGATCCTGGGGCCGTGCTCAGGGCTGATGGTGAGCAGGCTCTTGCCCTGCCAGCCGATGCCCGCGGCCACGGCCACGGCCTTGTGCGACAGGAAGGAATAGCAGGCCTCCCGGTCCAGGGACTGGCTGGCCGGCAGGGGCAGGGCCTTGGCCCCGCGCTCCTCCAGCCAGTTGGCCAGGCGCACCCCGATGTCGTCCAGCAGGGAATTCACGCGCAGGTAGTGCTGGGCATAGAGCGGGGTTGGCCGGTCCGTCACGGTCTCGATGGCCGCGTCCGAGAGGCGCACCGCCACGCTCACCGCCCGGGTGTAGCCGTCCAGCAGGTCGGCCGGGTGGGTGTCGATGCCCGAAAGCAACGCCAAGTCCGCCACCCGCACCAGGCTCGCGCCAAAGCGCCGCGTTGCCTGCTTGAGGGAGCGCGCGTCCATGGATTTGGGAATGTTTTTCGCCATGTGCGCATCATGCGACACAACCCGGCGCAAGGCAACACCCCCCGGCGAACGCGCATACTCGGCCATACTCCCGCATACCCCGGCATACCCGCGCATACTCGGGTTTGCCTTGATTCTTCGGCCATCCTGCCCATTAGGCGGAATCAGGCCGGATTAGCGCCCATTGTCTTCCGGACGGACCCCATTTATTACCCAGAGCAGAAAATGCGCAGCGTTTTCGTGCTCCGGGTTATAAGAACGGCCACGCCGACGGCGGGGCCAAGCGGCGTAGCCGTGGGGGCGGAACGTCGCGGACGTTCTGCCCCCAGTTATAGAAGCCGGATTAGCCAGACTCTCGACCAGAAAACCCGTAACCCGGAAGGATGACCATGGCCTTCACCCTACCCGCCTACACCCCCCCGGACTTCACGGCCCTGGGCCTCGCCACTGCCCCGTTCTGTCGCTTCGCGGCCTCGGGCAAGGACGGCGTGGCCCCGGAGGGCTACCACGCCACCTCGGTGTTCCCGGAATACTTCCACGTGGAGGGCCGGGGCTGGCTGCTGGCCCAGGACTCGCGCATGGACGCGGTGCCCGTGCTGCGGCCCGGCGGCGCCCTGGACGTGGTGGAGTTCCGCCGCCTCAAGGCCGGCGACAAGGTGGCCGTGGGCCGCACCGAGGAGGGCCAGGAGGGCATCTTCGTGCATACCGACGGGTTCGATTTCCCGGCCCACACCAAGGAGAAGTTCGCCTTCCGCACCAGCCTGACCCGGGAGACCTCCTTCTCCATCGACTACGACGAGCTCTTCGAGCTGCTCGCGCACGAGCGCGAGCACGGGTTCACCGCCTGGGTGCTGGGGCCGGCCACGGTGTTCGACTCGGACTCCCGCGACGCCTTCTCCCGGCTCATCCAGGCCGGGTACGTGGACGCCATCCTGGCCGGCAACGCCCTGGCCACCCACGATCTGGAGGCCGCGCTCTACGGCACGGCCCTGGGCCTGGAGATCTACTCCAAGCGGCCGGCCCGCCTGGGCCACTACAAGCACCTGGACGCCCTGAACACGGTGCGCGGCGCGGGCTCCATCGCCAATGCGGTGCAGCAGGGCCTGGTGGGCGACGGGGTCATGCACGCCGCGGTGCAGAAGGGCATTCCCTTCGTGCTGGCCGGCTCCATCCGCGACGACGGCCCCCTGCCCGAGGTCGCGGGCAACGTGTACGACGCCCAGGACGCCATGCGCGGCGTGGTGCGCCGGGCCACCAGCGTGGTCTGCCTGGCCACCCAGCTCCACACCATCGCCACCGGCAACATGACCCCGTCCTACCGGGTGCTGGATGACGGCAGGGTGCGCCCGGTGTATTTCTACTCCGTGGACATGTCCGAATTCGCGGCCAGCAAGCTGGCGGACCGCGGCTCCCTCACCGCCCGGCCCATCCTGACCAACGTGCAGGACTTCGTGGTGATGGTGGAGCGCGGCCTGCGCACGAAGGAGCAGTGCGCATGACCCCCGACCACCAGGCGATCACGGTCCTGGGCGTGCCCCTGGACCTGGGCGTGTCCAAGCTGGGCGTGGACATGGGTCCCACGGCCATCCGCTACGCCGGCATCTTCGAGGCGCTGGCCTTTGCCGGCATCGAGTACGTGGACACCGGCGACCTGGAGGTGGCGCGCAACTTCGCCCTGGACCACCTGCCCCCGCGTGAGCGCGAGAAAGCCAAGCTGGACGAGGTGATCCGGGTGTCCCAGGTCCTGGCCGAGCGGGTGGGCAACGCCCGGCGGCGGGGGGAGCTGCCCCTGGTGCTGGGCGGCGACCACTCCACTGCCATCGGCTCCATCGCCGGCACGGCCTCCGCCTGCGAGCGGCTGGGCGTGCTGTGGATCGACGCCCACCCCGACGCCAACACGCCCCAGACCAGCCCCAGCGGCAACATCCACGGCATGCCCCTGGCCGTGTCCCTGGGGCACGGCATCCCGGAGCTGGTGAACTGCGGGGGCTTCGCGCCCAAGGTCCGGCCCGAGGACGTGTGCATCGTGGGCGCGCGGGACATCGACCCGGGCGAGGCCGCGTTCCTGCGCCAGCACGGCATCCGGCACTTCACCACCTACGACATCCAGAACATGGGACTGCACCCGGTCATGGACCAGGCCCTGGAGACCGTGTCCCGCCGCACCGACGCTGTGTACGTGAGCTTCGACACCGACGTGATCGAGGGCGGGGTGGCCCCGGGCACGGGCATCGTCACCCGGGGCGGCCTGTCCTACCGGGAGATATCCTACGTCATGCAGTACATCGGCCAGAACCTGGAGTTCGCGGCCATGGACGTGATCGAGGTGAACCCCCTGCTGGACAAGCGCAACCAGACCGCGGAACTGGCCGTGGAGCTGCTCATGGCCGCCCTGGGCGTGCGCTACTCGGACTACGAGAAGTCCTACCTGGCCAAGAACCGCCCGGTGGGACGCTGAGCCCCGCCCCGGCCGGCCCGACCCCAGGAGGCCACGGGGTAGCCCGCAGCGGGTTCGGCGTGTAAGAGGTTCCCATGGACGCCTCCCTGCTGGAAAAGGTCTCGGACTACGAGTGGCGGCTGCCCCGCAGCGGGGCCATGCGCGTGCCCGGGACGCTCTTCGCCTCCTGGCCCCTGATCCGGGACATGGACGACGCGGTGGCCCGGCAGCTGACGGGCATGGCCGAGCTGCCGGGCATCGTGGGCGCGGCCCTGGCCATGCCCGACGCCCACTGGGGGTACGGGTTCCCCATCGGCGGGGTGGCGGCCTTCGACCCCAGGGAGGGCGGGGTCATCTCCGCGGGCGGGGTGGGCTTCGACATCGCCTGCGGGGTGCGCTCCCTGCGCACCGGCCTGGACGCGGAGGACGTCCTGGAGCGCCAGGACGAGCTGGCGGACCTGCTCTTTTCCCGCATCCCGGCCGGGGTGGGCTCCACCGGCCTGCTCAAGCTGAACGCCAAGGAACTGGACCGCATGCTGCGGGACGGGGCGGCCTGGGCCGTGACCCAGGGGTACGGCGAGATCGCGGACCTGGGACGCGCCGAGGAAGGCGGCCGCATGGAGGCCGCGGACCCGGCCCGGGTGTCGGACCACGCCAAGGAGCGGCAGAAGGCCGAGACCGGCACCCTGGGCTCGGGCAACCACTACCTGGAACTCCAGGCCGTGGAGGAGGTCTTCGCCCCAGACGCGGCCGACGCCTTCGGCCTGTCGCCAGGCGCGGTGCTGGTGTCCATCCACTGCGGGTCCCGGGGCCTGGGCCACCAGGTGGCCACGGACTACGGCAAGCGCATGCTGGCCCAGGCCGCCAAACACGGGCTCACCCTGCGCGACCGGGAGCTGGCCTGCGCGCCCTTCGCCTCGGACCTGGGGCAGGCCTATTTCGGGGCCATGAACGCGGCGGTGAACTGCGCCCTGGCCAACCGCCAGGTGCTCACCCACCTGGCCCGGATGGCCTTTGCCGAACTCTTTCCCCGGTCGCGCCTGCCCCTCATCTTCGACGTGTGCCACAACACCGCCAAGCTGGAGACCCACATGGTTGCGGGCACGAAGCGTCGCCTGCTGGTGCACCGCAAGGGCGCGACCCGGGCCTTCGGGCCGGGCCACGCCGCCCTGCCCCCGGATCTGCGCGGCGTGGGCCAGCCGGTGTTCATCGGCGGCAGCATGGGCGCGCCCTCCTACATCCTGGCCGGCGCCGAGGAGGGCATGGCCCGCTCCTTCGGCTCGGCCTGCCACGGCGCGGGCCGGGCCATGAGCCGAAAGCAGGCGGCCAAGCGCTGGAAGGGCCGGGAGGTGGTGGAGCGGCTGGCCCGCGAGGGCGTGGCCGTGCGCACCCCCTCCTTCCGGGGCGTGGCCGAGGAGGCCCCCGGGGCCTACAAGGACGTGAGCGAGGTGGTGGCGGCCACCCAGGCCGCGGGCCTGGCCCGGATCGTGGCCCGGGTGCGGCCGCTCATCTGCATCAAGGGATGAGCGCTCCCCTGCTCATCGGCCTGTCCGGCTGGTCCTACGACGAGTGGAAGCACGGCTTCTACGCCGGGGTGAAGCGCCGGGACTGGCTGGCCCACTACGCCCGCCACTTCCCCGCGGTGGAGATCAACGCCTCGTTCTACGGCAGGCTGAAGCCCGCCACCTGGGAGCGCTGGCGCGATGAAACCCCGCCGGACTTCCGCTTCGCGGCCAAGGCCAACCGCTTCCTCACCCACAGGCGGAGCCTGGCCGTGACCCCGGACGAGGTGGCCCGGCAGGCGGAGGAGGTGGCCCCCCTGGGCGGCAAGCTGGCGGCCCTGCTCTGGCAGTGCCCGGCCAAGCTGAAGCCTGCGGACAGCCTGCTGGAGCGCTTCCTGGACACCTTGTCCCGGGCTGCTCCCCAGGTTCCCCACGTGCTGGAGTTGCGCCATCCGGCCTGGTTCACCCCTGCCACCGCAGCCCTCCTGGCCGAGCACCGGGTGGCCTGGGCCGTGTCCGACGCGGCCGACTGGCCGCGCTGGGACCTGGCCCTGCCGCCCCTGGCCTACCTGCGGCTGCACGGCGCGGCGCACACGTACTTCTCCCCCTACTCCGCCGGCGAGCTGGCGCACTGGGCCGGCCGGGTCCGCTCCTGGCGGGACCAGGGACTGGCCGTGCAGGCCTACTTCGACAACACCGCCCAGGGCCACGCAGTGGACGACGCCCGGAATTTCCTGGGGCTCATGCAGGACGGCTGAACGCCCGCCTGGGGCCGCGCCCTCGCCTCCCTATGTTTCCGCAGACCGAAAGCAACCGTCCGTTCGCCTGATTCCCGTTGACCCGATCCGTTTTTTGCGCTTACATTCTGCTATGTAAACCCTTCCCCATTGCGGGGGCCGCGGGAGGGGATTCACCACACCAGCAACAAGGAGTCCCGCATGCGCGCCTCTCTCCAATTCCGCATATCGGCCGCCCTGATCGCCGGACTGCTGCTCGCCACGCTGGTCAACTTCGCCATCATCTTCTACAGCCTGCGCACCCTGTCCGACGACAGCATCGCCCGCACGGAGAAGAACTACATCTCCCAGGTGAACAGCAACCTGCGGGACCTGGTCTCGGTGGCGCACAGCACGGTGCAGCAGTTCTACAACCAGTCCAAGGACGTGAAGAAGCTCGAGGAGATCAAGCTTGCCGAGCTCAAGAAGGTCCTGGACTCGGTGTACAGCCTGGCCGAGGCCTTCTACGCCCGCCACAAGGACGCCATGCCCCGGCCGCAACTGGAGGAAGCCATCAAGGAGCTGGTCAAGGGCGCGCGCTACGACGGGGACAACTATGTCTGGATCAACGACCTGCACCCCACCATGGTCATGCACCCGGCCAAGCCGGCCCTGGACGGCAAGGACCTCTCGGATTTCAAGGACCCCAAGGGCAACTTCCTGTTCAACGACATGGTGAAGATCGCCAAGGGCAAGGGCGCGGGCATGACCAGCTACTGGTGGGCCAAGCCCGGCGAGGACGAGCCCAAGCCCAAGATATCCTACGTGCGGCTCATGCCCGAGCTGGGCTGGATCTTCGGCACCGGGGCCTGGCTGGAGGACATCGAGGGCCAGATGAAGGACGAGGCCAAGGCCCAGATCGCCAAGATGCGCCTGGCCGACGGCAACTACTTCTGGATCCACGACCTGGACCTCAAGATGGTCATGCACCCCATCAAGCCCGACCTGGACGGCAAGGACCTGTCCGGGTTCAAGGACCCGAACGGCAAGCGCCTGTTCGTGGAGATGAACAAGGCCATCGCGGACAGCGGCGAGGCCGGGGAAGGCTACGTGGACTACATGTGGCCCAAGCCGGGCAAGGAGGGGCAGTTCCCCAAGGCATCCTACGTCAGGCTCTTCAAGCCCTGGGGCTGGGTCATCGGCATGGGGGCCTACACCGACGACATCCAGGCCGCCCTGGCCAGTGAGCGCCAGGAGTTCTCCGGAACCCTGCGCAACACCCTGCTGGCAGCCGGCGCGGTGAGCCTGGGCATCGCCGCGCTGCTCACCGTGTTCCTGGTCTTCTACCTGCGCAACATGCTCATCGCACCCCTGGGCCGGCTGGTGGACTTCTCCTCCCGGGTGGCCGAGGGAGACCTGGACGCCACCGTGTCCGGAAAGTTCGCAGCCGAGCTCGGGGACCTCAAGTCCTCCACCCAGTCCATGGTGGGCAGCCTCCGGGAGACCCTGGAACGGGCCAGGGCCAGCGAGGAGGAGGCGGCCACCCAGGCCCAGCGGGCCGCGGAGACCCTGCACGCGGTGCAGGAGGGCGCCGCCTCCCTGAACCGGCTCCTGGACCGCATGAACAAGGTGGCGGTCAAGGCCCGGGAGGTCTCGGTGGAGATGAACGCCGCCTCCACCGACCTGGGCAGCCAGTTCACCGCGGTGAGCCGCGGGGCCGAGACCCAGAAGCAACGCATCGACGAGACCATGGCCGCCACCCGGGAGATGTCCACCGTGGTCCTGGACGTGGCCAGGAACGCCGGCGAGGCCGCCCAGAGCGCCCAAAGCGCCCGGGACAAGGCCCAGGAAGGGGCCAGCGTGGTGGACGAGGCCGTGGCCGCCATCCGGCGGGTGCGCGACGTCACCGACACCCTCAAGGAGAGCATGAACGCCCTGGGCCACCAGGCCGAGGCCATCGGCCAGGTCATGAACGTGATCACCGACATCGCGGACCAGACCAACCTGCTGGCCCTCAACGCGGCCATCGAGGCGGCCCGGGCCGGGGACGCGGGACGCGGCTTCGCGGTGGTGGCCGACGAGGTGCGCAAGCTGGCCGAGAAGACCATGGGCGCCACCAAGGAGGTGGGCGACAACATCCGGGCCATCCAGGACGCGGCCAGCCGCAACGTGGAGAACGTGGACCACGCGGCCGAGGCCGTGGAGCAGGCCACGGAAAAGGCCAACCTCTCGGGCGAGACCCTGGCCGAGATCGTCCAGTTGTCCTCGCGCAGCGCGGCCCAGGTGGACAACATCGCCTCGGCCTCCGAGGAGCAGTCCGCCGCCACCGAACAGATCACCCGCTCGGTGGAGTCGGTGCACGAAATCGCCATGCAGACCGTGGCGGACATGTCCCGGTCCACCGAAAGCACCCGGCGGATGGCCGAACTGGCGGAGGAAATCAGGATCGTCATCGACGAACTCAAGGAAGGCTAGTTTCCGGAACCGGCCATGCACATCAGGGAACTGGACACAGCCGCGGCCCTGTCCGCGCTGCTGGCCGCGGTCACCGACCCGCTCATGATCCTGGATGAGGACGGGCTCATCCAGGCGGCCAACGCCCCGGCCCTGGCCCGCCTGGGGCCGGGAGCCGAGGCGCCCGGGGTTTCGGCCTTCACCCTGCTGCCCGAGGCCCCGGCCCAGAGCCTGGCCAGGGCCATGCGCCAGGCCACTGCCGAGGGCCGCCCCGCGCGGGTGGAGGTGCAGGGCGACAACGGCCTCATCGAATACACCGCCGCCGCCCTGCCCCGCACCGGGGACGAGGCCGCCCTGGTGGCGGTCCACGTCATCGAGCACACCGAGTCCACCCGGCTGGCCGAGGACCTGCGCCGGGAGCGGCAGCGCCAGGTCTTCCTCATGGAGGCCCTGCCCGGCTTCGCCTTCCTGGTGGCCCAGGACAACTCCATCCGGTACGCCAACCTCACCTTCCGCCGCCTGTTCGGGCGCAGCAAGGACCGGAAGTGCCAGGACGTGTTCCGCTGCGCGGACGGGTCCTGCATCTGCCCCGCCCCGGCGTCCTTCACCTCCCCGGAACCCGAACAGTGGGAATGGACCGACCACGCCCAGCGCACCTTCCATGTCTTCTCCCACCCCATGACCGACGCGGACGGCGCGCGGGTGCTGCTCATCATGGGCATCGACGTCACCGCCCGCAAGCAGGCCGAACACGACCTGCGCCAGACCCAGGCAGAACTGGAGCAGCGGGTGGCCGAACGCACCGCGGCACTGGAGGAAGCCAACCGCTCCCTCACCGCCCAGGTGGAGGAGCGGCGCAAAGCCGAGCGCAAGCTGGAGGCCGCCCGCCGCCGCGCCGAGGCCGCCACCCAGGCCAAGTCGCGCTTCCTGGCCAACATGAGCCACGAGATCCGCACCCCGCTGAACGCGGTGCTGGGCATGGGCGACCTGGCCCGGCGCACCGCGGACGAGACGGACCGCAACCGCTACCTGGACATGCTGCGCCAGGCCGGGGACGCGCTCCTGGCGGTCATCGGCGACATCCTGGACTACTCCAAGATCGAGGTGCGCAAGCTCAACCTGGAGAAGATCGACTTCGACCTCATGAGCCTGCTCATCGCGGTGGAGGAGATCAACCAGTCCGCGGCCCGGGACAAGTGCCTGGACTTCCTGTTCTCCGTGGCGCCCGGCGTGCCCCGGGTGCTCAAGGGCGACCCCTCCCGGCTCATGCAGATCCTCAACAACCTGCTGGCCAACGCCGTGAAGTTCACCAGCCAGGGCTCCGTGTCCCTCACCGTGGCCGAGACCCACGTGCCCGGCCACCGGCCTGAGGCGGCGATCCTCTCGGCCCCCAACCTGCACTGGCTCTCCTTTGCGGTGAACGACACCGGCATGGGCATCCCGCCCGAGAACCTGGAGACGGTATTCCAGAGCTTCGAACAGGCCGACGGCTCGGTGAGCCGGCGTTACGGCGGCGCGGGCCTGGGCCTGGCCATCTGCCGGGAGTTGGCCGGGCTCATGGGCGGCTACATCTCCCTGGAGAGCGTCCCGGACAGGGGTTCCACCTTCACCCTGATCCTGCCCTTCAGCCAGGGCGACCCGGCGGTCCTGGAGCAGCAGGCCCAGGCCCGCAGCGGCCCGGACGCCGTGGAGCTGCCTCCGCTCACCATCCTCCTGGCCGAGGACGCCCTGCTGAACCGGGAGCTGGCCGTGGCCCTGCTCGACGAGATGGGGCACCGCACCCTGGTGGCGGCCACCGGCAGGGAGGCCCTGGACATCCTGGGCAGGGAGAAGGTGGACCTGGTGCTCATGGACGTACAGATGCCGGAGATGGACGGCATCACCGCCGCCCAGGCCATCCGGGATTCCCGGAACCTGGCCGTGCCCCCGGACGTGCCGGTGGTGGCCCTCACCGCCCACGCCCAGAAGGCGGACCGGGAACGGCTGCTCAAGGCCGGGATGGACGCCTACGTGGCCAAGCCCTTCCGGCCCGGCGACCTGAAAAGGGCCATGGCCGAAGCCATGGCCAAGGCCGGCCGGGCCTGCCCGGCGGCCGACGCGCCCCGGCCGCGGCCAGAGGCCGTGGTGCTGGACATGGGCATGGCCCTGAATGGGGTGGACGGCAACCGCGCCCTCCTGGGTCGGCTCCAGGCGATGTTTTCCGACGATACCCCCCGGGACCTGGAGAGCCTGCGCTCGGCCCTGAAGTCCGGGAACCGGGAGGAGGCCCGGAGGCTTGCCCATCTCATCAAGGGAACCGCGGCCACGGTGGGCGCGGCCCGGGCCTCGGCCGCAGCCGCCCGGGCCGAGGACGCCCTGGCTGCGACCCGGCTGGAAAAGGTCCCGTCCCTGGTGGAGGAGCTGGACCAGGAGATACGCACCGCCTGCGCGGCCATGGCCCAGGCGGTCAATGCGAGACATTCAACCGCGCAACGCGGAGGAGATGCCCCATGAAGACCATTCTGGTAGTGGACGACGCCCCCATGATCCGGGAGCAGGTCAAGGGCCTGCTGGAGGAAGAGGGATACCGGGTGATCGAGGCCGGGGACGGCGAACAGGCGGTGGAGCTGGCCAAGCGGCACCATCCGGCCCTCTCGATCATCGACATCTTCCTGCCCAAGAAGGGCGGGCTGGAGGTCATGGGCGAGATCATGAAGACCGACAAGCGGCACAAGATCATCGCCATCAGCGGCGGGGAATCCTTCCACGCCCAGACCGTGGTGCAGCTGGCCGCCATCTTCGACGTGGCCGAGAGCTTCACCAAGCCCCTGGACGCGCGCAAGCTCAAGGAGGCGGTGCGCCGCCTCACCGGCGGGCCCCAGGACGAGAACGAATAAAAAAAAGAGGCCGGACCCAGCGATGGGCCCGGCCTCCGTAGTCGCGCCGTCTACAGCATGTCGCCGATGGAATAGAGCTTCCCGGGCTTCTGGCCGGCCAGCCACTTGACCGCGCGCAGCGCGCCCTGGGCGAAGTTCTCCCGGGAATGGGCCTGGTGGGTCACCTCGATGCGCTCGCCCGGGCCCAGCATGTACACCGTGTGCACCCCCACCACGTCGCCGCCGCGGATGGTCTGCACCCCGATCTCCTGCTTGGGCCGCTCGCCGATGATGCCCTCGCGGCAGCACTTCCCCACTTCCTTGAGATCCCAATTCCGGGCCTGGGCCATGCACTCGGCCAGCTTGAGGGCCGTGCCGCTGGGCGCGTCCTTCTTCTTGTTGTGGTGCAACTCCACCATCTCCAGGTCGTAGGCCGGGCCCAGCATCCGCACCAACTCGGGCAGGATCTTGAACAGCACGCCCACTCCCACGCTCATGTTGGGCGACCAGAACACCGGGACCTGCTTGCCCAGCTCGGCCAGTTCGGCCTGCTGCTCCGGGGTGAGGCCCGTGGTGCCGATGACGATCTTCCCGCCCTTGGCCGCGCAGATGCGGGCCGCGGCCACGCTGGCCTCGGGCGCGGTGAAGTCGACGACCACCGCGCCGGGGTTCTTGTCCAGCATGGGGGCCAGGTCCGTGCCGCAGACCGTGCCCCAGTAGTCCAGGCCGTCCTCGCAGCCGGCGCGCTCGACCACGCCGTCCAGGTTCAGTTCCGGGTCGGCCTTGACCAGGGTGCAGATGGTGCTGCCCATGCGGCCCTTGGCCCCCATGACGATGACGGATGTACTCATGGCGTCCTCCGTTGGATGCCTGTGGTTCAGATGAGACGGCCCTGGACCGGGGCGGACGGTTCGGGCCTGCCCTGCTCCAACAATTCACGAAACTCACGCAGGCCGAGGATTGTCAACCCCAGGGCGCGGGCCTTGTCCAGCTTGCTCCCCGGGTCGTCGCCCGCCACCAGGTAGTCGAGCTTCTTCGACACGGACCCAACAATCTCCCCGCCCGCCTCCCTGACCAGCTTCTCGGCCGCGGAACGCGGCATGCCGGGCAGGGTCCCGGTGAACAGGAACCGCTTGCCCGAAAGCGGCAGGCCCGCAGCGGGCCGCTCGTCCTCGGGATTGAGCCCGGGATTGGGATTCACCGGCCACAGCCCCACGGCCTTGAGCCCGGCGATGGCCTCCACATTGTGCGGATTCAGGAAATACTTCTCGATGAACTCCCGGCGCTTGTCCCGAATGCCCTTGAGCCCGGCCGTGGCCGCGGTGAAGCGTTCCGGTTCGGCCACGGCCCTGGCGATATCATCGAGGTCCCGGAAGGGCTTGGCCAGCTCCTTGGAATACTCCTCGCCCAGACGCTCCACGCCCAGGGCGTTGAGGAGCCGGGCCAGGCCCTCCCGCCCGCTGCCGTTGACGCTTTCCAGGGCCTGCCGGGCGGAAGTGGCGAGGTTGTCCGCGGACTTCTCGCCCAGGCCCTCGAATCCGGCCAAGGCCGCGAAGTCCAGGCTGAAGAAGTCGGCCGGGGCCTTGACCAGGCCCTTGTTCACGAGCAGCTCCACCAGCTTCTCGCCAAAGCCCTCCATGTCCAGGCCGGCCTTGGACACGAAATAGGTGAGCTGCATGAGGTGCTTGGCCGGGCAGTCCGGGTTCGTGCAGTAGCGCTTCTTCTCGACCTTCCTCTTGGACTCGCCCTTCTTCGTTACCTCTTCCTTCTCGCGCCTCTCGGTGTCGCCGCCGCACACCGGGCACTGCACCGGGAATGCGAAGGGCGCCTCAGCACCGGTGCGGGCCTCGGCAACCGGGCGAACCACCTCGGGGATCACGTCGCCCGCCCGCTGGATCACCACCATGTCGCCGACGCGCAGATCCTTCCTGGCGATCTCCTCCTCGTTGTGCAGGGTGGCGCGTGACACGGTGACCCCGGCCAGGGACACGGGCTCCAGCACCGCCACCGGGGTGAGCGCGCCGGTGCGGCCCACCTGGACCTCGATGGCGGCGAGCCGGGTGCGGGCCTGGTGGGCCGGGAACTTGAGGGCCAGGGCCCAGCGCGGGGCGCGGGCGGTGAAGCCCAGGAACTCGCGCAGGGGCACGGAGTCCAGCTTGGCCACCAGGCCGTCGATCTCGAAGGGCAACCCCTCGCGGCGCTCCTGCATGTCCAGGTAGCGCGCCGCCACCGCCTCGGCCGAGGCGCACAGCTCGGCCCGGTCCGGAATCGGGAAGCCCAGCCCGGCCAGGCCCCGCATGATGCGCTCCTGGGTGGACCAGTCCGGAGCCTCGCCCTCCCAGCGCACCTCGCCGATGCCGTAGGCGTAGAAGAACAGGGTGCGGCCCGAGGCCACCGCGGTGTCGAGCTGGCGCAGGGTGCCGGCCGCGGCGTTGCGCGGGTTGGCGAAGACCTTGTCCCCGGCAGCCTCCTGTTTTTCGTTGAGCTTGGCGAAGTCCGCCTTGCGGATGACCACCTCGCCCCGCACCTCCAGGAGGGCCGGGACAGGTCCGTCGGCCGGAGCCAGGACCAGGGGCAGGTTCTTCACCGCGGCCCGGATGTTGGCGGTGACGTTCTCGCCCGTCACCCCGTCGCCCCGGGTGGCCCCGGCCTGGAACGCGCCGTTCTCATAGACTAGTTCCACGGCCAGGCCGTCCAGCTTGGGGTCGGTCCAGAACCGCTGCAACTGTCCGGGACGCAGGGCCTCGGCGGTCAGGCCCGCCAGGGCGCGCGGCAGGTAGGCGTCGAACCGGGAGCGTTGGCTGGGCGGGACCAGAAGCCGGAACACCCGGCGGAACACCTGGGCCAGCACCGTGGGGGAAGGATCGGCCGCGGCCAGGGCCTCATCCAGGCCCGCGCCCAGCTCCCGGGTGAGCTTGTCCTTGTGCTTCTTCTCCGCAGGCAGCGGCGCGAACTCGGCCGCGAACTCGTCCAGCAGGGCCAGGCGCAGGCGGTCGCGTAGGGCGCGGGGCAGGCTCGCGGCGAACTCGCGCCACTCCTCGACGTTCATCCCGTTGTCCAGGCTGTACAGGGGCAGGCGGTGGCGGTAGGGCGTGAGGCCGTCGAGCACCTGCCCGCCCACCCGGCGGGTGGGCGAGTTGGGGTCGTCCAGGTCGGGATGCGCGGCCTCCAGGGCCTTGAGCTCCCGGAACAGCGCGTCGTATTCGGCGTCGCTGACCTGGGGATCGTCCAGCACGTAATAGCGGTGGTCGTGGCGCCGGATGAGCCGGCGCAACTCCTCGACCCGGGCCCGCACCTCGGGCGGCGCGCTCATCTGCCCCTCCCTGCCTGGATGCGGGCCTGCACCTCGGCCAGCCGCTCGGCGTAGTCGTCGCGGTTGATGGCCGGCGAGCCGTTGAACGCGACCTGCCACAGCCGCTCCAGGGCGTGGCCGGTGTTGTTCTCGTCCCTGGGGTCGGCCTCGGTCAGGGCTAGGCCCAGGAGGTAGAACTCCCGTGGCCGCACCAGGATGCGCTCCCGGCGCACCACGAAGAGCCCGGCAGCGCCGCGGGCGATGAAGGTCTCCGGGACCTTGCCCTTGAAGAGCGTGGCGTAGGTCTCGGCCACCGGGATGTCCTTGCCCCAGCCGGCCCACTGGCCCTGCTTGGCCGGGTCGCGCATGTCGTGCGGCCGGCCCAGGCCGTCGCAGCGCAGGCGGTAGCGGGCCAGGCCCTTGAATCCGGCCTCGCTGCGCACCGCGTCGGTGACGAGCTTCTGCAATTCGGCCACGGCCCCCCACTCCAGGTGGGGAAGTGGCGAGCCCTGCAGGAACACGGTGTACTCCGCGAAATCAGGGTAGGTGTAGGCCAGGTGCCAGAAATAGGTATGCGCCTCGCGGCCCACGTTGGGCAGGGCATTGGGCCCGGGTTCGCCGGACTTGTCGTAGACCACGGAAGGCAGGCCCAGCTCCTCCAGCCAGGACACGTCTTCCCGGTAACGGGCCACGACCACCTGGACGCGGCCGGGCGAGGTGGACGGGGGCATGGATCAGGCGATCTCCCACAGCCGGGCCAGGTCGTCCTGGTTGCCGACCACGATGATGGTATCCCCGGCGTCTATCATGGAGTCCGCGCCGGGGTTGAAGAGCATCTCGCCGCTGGCCTTCTTGATGCCGATGACGATGAGGTTGAAACGGGGCCGGATCTTGGACTCCATCAGGTTCTTGCCGGCCAGCTCCGAACGGGAGGAAATCTCCAATTCCTCCATCTGGAGGTCCAGGCCGCGGTCCGTGAGGCCGATCTCCAGAAAGCTGGTCACCGCTGGCTTGACCACGCTCTGGGCCATGCGCACCCCGCCCAGGATGTGGGGCATGAGCACCCGGTCGGCCCCGGCCCGCTGCAGGCGGGAGATGTGCTCCTCGGAGTCGGCTCGGGCCACGATGCGCAGGTCCGGCCGGAGCTGGCGGGCGATGAGGCAGACGTAGACGTTGGCCGCCTCGTTGGACAGGGCCGCGATGAGGGCCTTGGCCCGCATGAGCCCGGCCCGCTCCAGCACCTCGTCCGCCGTGGCGTCGCCGCTCACGTACAGGACCTCCTTCTCCTCCATCTTCTCCACCAGGGCCGGGTTCTTCTCGATGACCACCACGGGCAGGCCCTCCCGGATGATCTCCCGGACCGCGATGCTGCCGATACGGCCGAAACCGCATACCACGATGTGGTTCTTGAGCTTGTCGATGGTCCTTTGCACCCGACGCCTCCCCCAAATGGTTTGCAGCCGGCCCTCCACCAGGATCTGGGTGAAGGACCCCACCAGAAAGGCGAAGTTCCCCACCCCGAACAGGATGAGCGCCGAAGTGAACAGGCGGCCTTGCTCCGACAGCGGATGGACCTCCTGGAAGCCCACGGTGGCCAGGGTGATGACCACCATGTAGTAGCTGTCCAGGTAGTTCCAGCCCTCCAGGTACATGTAGCCCAGGATGGCCCCGAAAAAGATGACGAGCAGGTTGACCAGGGCCAGGATGAACGGGGCGAAGGACCCGTAGCGCTGCTGGATGCGCAGCATGGTCAGCCGGACGCTCGGCATCTTCAGGCGCATCACGCCCCCTCCGCGGCGCGCAGCACCTCGCGCAGGGACGAGATGCGGTCGCGCAGGGCGGCGGCCCGCTCGAATTCCAGATCCTTGGCCAGGGCGCGCATCTCCCGCTCCATCTTCTTGATTTCCGCAGCCAGCTTCCGGGGGTCGCGGCCATAGCGGGCCGCGTCCTCCGCAGCCTCGGCCAGCCCGTCTCCCCGGGCCTCCCCGGCCACGGCCTTGAGGACGTTATCCAATTTCTTGCGGATTGTCTCGGGCGTGATGTGGTGCTCGGCGTTGTAGGCCTCCTGCCGGACGCGGCGGCGGTCGGTCTCGCCCATGGCCGCACGCATGGAGGGAGTCACGGAATCGGCGTAGAGCAGCACCCTGCCCTGCACGTTGCGCGCGGCCCGGCCGAAGGTCTGGACCAGGGCCTGGGCCGAGCGCAGGAAGCCCTCCTTGTCCGCGTCCAGGATGGCCACCAGGGACACCTCCGGGATGTCCAGGCCCTCGCGCAGCAGGTTGATGCCCACCAGCACGTCGAATTCGCCCCCGCGCAGGGCCTGGATGATGGCCACCCGCTCCAGGGTGTCGATGTCCGAGTGCAGGTAGCGCGCGGCCAGGCCGCGGTTCTGCATGAACTCGGTGAGGTCCTCGGCCATGCGCTTGGTGAGGGTGGTCACCAGCACCCGGCCGCCCTGCTCCTTGACCTTGCGGCACTCGCCCAGCAGGTCGTCCATCTGGCCGGCCACGGGCCGCACCTCCACCTCCGGGTCCACCAGGCCGGTGGGCCGGATGATCTGCTCGGCCACCAGGCCCTGGCTGCGCTCCAGCTCCCACTGGCCGGGCGTGGCCGAGACGTAGACCACCTGGTTGATGTGCTCCAGGAACTCGTCGAAGCTCAGGGGCCGGTTGTCCAGGGCCGAGGGCAGGCGGAACCCGTAGTCCACCAGGGTCTGCTTGCGGGAGCGGTCGCCGTTGAACATGCCCCGCACCTGGGGCAGGGACACGTGGGACTCGTCCACGAACAGGATGAAGTCCTCGGGGAAATAGTCCAAAAGCGTGGCCGGCGGCTCCCCCGGAGCGCGGCCGTCCAGGTGGCGGGAGTAGTTCTCGATGCCGTTGCAGTAGCCCAGCTCCTCCACCATCTCCAGATCCAACTGGGTGCGCTGCTCCAGGCGCTGCGCCTCCACCAGCTTGTTGCCGTCCTGGAAGAAATTGAGCCGCTCGGCCAGCTCGGTGCGGATGTCGCCCATGGCCCGGGCCAGGTTCTCCCGGTCGGATACGTAGTGGCTGGCCGGGAAGATCACGGTCTTGTCGAGCGTGCCGAGGACCTCGCCGGTGAGGGGGTCGGCCTCGGTGATGGACTCCAGCTCGTCGCCGAAGAAGGACAGGCGCAGGGCGCGGTCCTCGCGGTAGGCCGGGATGACCTCCAGCACGTCCCCGCGCACCCGGAAGGTGCCGCGGTGGAAATCGTAGTCGTTGCGCTCGTAGTGCACCTCCACCAGGCGGCGGGCGAATGCGTCCATGGCCAGGCGCTGGCCCGCCTCCACGGGCAGCACCATCTTGGCGTAGTACTCGGGCGAGCCCAGGCCGTAGATGCAGGACACCGAGGCCACGATGAGCACGTCGCGCCGGGTGAGCAGCGCGTGGGTCGCCGAGTGGCGCAGCTTCTCGATCTCGTCGTTTATGGACGAGTCCTTCTCGATGTACAGGTCCGAGTGCGGCAAATAGGCCTCGGGCTGGTAGTAGTCGTAGTAGGACACGAAGTATTCCACCGCGTTGTGCGGGAAGAGCTGGCGGAACTCGTTGTAGAGCTGGGCGGCCAGGGTCTTGTTGTGGGCCAGGACCAGCACCGGCCGGTTCACGGCCGCTGCCACGCAGGCCATGGTGAAGGTCTTGCCCGAGCCGGTGACGCCCAGCAGCACCTGGTCGCGCACCCCCTGCTCCAGGTTGGCCACGATAGAGGCGATGGCTTCGGGCTGGTCGCCGGTGGGCGAGTAGGCGCTTTCGAGCTGGAAGGGAGTGTCCATGCCCGGGCTTGTACCCGTGCCGCGCGCGGCAGTAAAGCGCCGGGAAGAGGCGTCGGGTCGCCTCCCGCCCGATGCGGGGCTTCACACCCGGCGGCAGATTGCGTACAAGAGGCGCAGGCTGCGCGACGGACAGGGTTGCGCAGCGAACCCAACCATTTCCGGGGCCCGCCCCGGTCAAGGAGCCTCTCATGCGCATCGACATCCTCGCCCCGGCCCAGGAGCCCCCTGTTCCCCGCGCCTACGTGCTCAGCATGACCATCCTGAGCTTCAAGGGCCGCCGCGACGTGGAGGTGCACCTGTTCCGGCCCGAGGCGGACCCGGCCGAGGCTGCGAACTGGCGATGGGACCAGGTGCTGGGCGACCCCCTGGAGCCCGGCCGCGACGACCCCGAGGGCAGCCGCCGCCTGCTCATGGAGTGCTTCACCGCGGACGAGCGCAACCAGGTGGTGGAGTACCTCAAGGCCCGCTATGGCGACCGGGTGAGCACCATCACCGGCCAGGCCATCGAATTCCCCGTCCCCCTCGGCCTACGCCCCCTGTCCGACATCCCCGAGGGCAAGACCGTAGGCTTCATCCGCTTCGACAAGGTCCCCAACTATCCGCTATCGTTCCCGGTGCATGGATTTTATGATTTGGCGCGGCATAAGCCGTTGGTGGACGAGGGGTAACTACTAGCCAAGAGTAGCAAAAATGGACTTAGAAAAATATCCAGACGCTATATCAAAAGTAGCGACACTACTTATCGAAAAAATATCCGAGGGTATTGGAGGGTCTTTTCGCCCATTTCAAATAGTAAGAATTGCAAAGGCTGAGTCAAAGGCTGCCATCATTAAAGCAAAATCTGAAATAGAAATTACAGGACTACACGAAAGAGCCTATCAGAGATTCCTTGCCGAAGAAAGCACAAAGCAACTAAATATTGAAAACATATTGTTAAAAACCATCCCCCTACTAAATGAAAATTCTAACCCCACTTCATTAGACAATGAATGGATTTTAAATTACATTGATAAATGTAAGTTTATTTCAGATCTTGAGATGCAAACTTTATGGGCAAAGATTTTGAACGAAGAAATTTCTAAATCAAAATCATTTTCTAAACGAACTATTAACGCTGTAAGCGAAATGAGCAAAACTGATGCGGAAATATTTACTAGCTTTTCTCGTTTTATTTGGAAAGTTGGCGATACACATTATCCGATGATCTATTATTCTGATGATGAGATTTACAAAAAAAGCGGGCTGCATCTTATACACTTCAAACACTTACAAGATATTGGATTAATTAGCACTCAAATTGTCGGAGGTTATAGAAAAAAATTTCTCTCCGACATTATTTCGTTAAAATACTACAATGAGAGTCCAATAGTTATAGAACGGTTCGGAAAGCACAAGATACTCGTTCCTGAACTATATGTTGGCTTTATGATGTTTACGCAAACCGGAGCTGAATTATATAAAATTTGTGGAGCAAAACCCCTTCCAGAGTATTACGAACATACAATCAATAATATATTGAAGCACAATGAACACCGTGGCATGATAAAAGCATATTGCCAAACCAAAAAATAAATTTTAACAATAGTTAAATTGCACTCTCAATTCACATAAACGATATCCACCTCCCCGGCCCCTTCCCGCCCATCACTGACTCTTCCAGCAACTCAAGAAACTCGGCGCGGGGGATTTCCCTTGCGCCGAGGCGTTGCATGTGGGGGGTGGTCTGCTGGCAGTCGAGCACGGCGAAGCCCTTGGCCCGGAGCAGCTCCACCAGGGTGACCAGGCAGGCCTTGGAGGCGTTGGGCGCGCGGTGGAACATGGATTCGCCGAAGAAGGCGCGGCCCAGGGCCACGCCGTAGAGGCCGCCCACCAGCTCCCCGTCCTGCCAGGCTTCGACACTGTGCGCGTGGCCCATGCGGTGCAGGGTTTCGTAGCCTTCGATCATCTCGGGGGTGAGCCAGGTGCCGGGCCCCTGGGGCCGCTCCACCTTGGCGCAGGCGCGGATGACCACCGGAAACGCCTCGTCCGTGGTGAACCGGAACTCCCCGCGCTTCAGCACCCGGGCCAGGGAGCGCGGCACGTGCAGCTCGTCCGGGAACAGCACCAGGCGCGGGTCCGGCGACCACCAGAGCAGCGGTTCGCCGGCCGAGTACCAGGGAAAGATGCCCGCAGCGTAGGCGTGCATGAGCCGCACGGGCGTCAGGTCGCCGCCCACGGCCACCAGGCCGCAGGGATCGGCCCGGGCCGGGTCCGGGAAGTCGGGGTGGTCTGGGTGCAGCAGGTAGACGGGCATCGTGAAAAAGGGCCGCCGCGGCTTGCCGCAGCGGCCCCGGGTAGTCGTGCTAACGCCTGGCCAAGCAAAGAATCTTTTTCAAAAAATCACAAGTCATTTTTTACCGTTACTCGAAGGTAAACACCAGCCCCAGGCCCTCGCGCATGGCCTTGGCCGTCTTGGCCGGGACCTTCTTGGGCGCGTCCACGATGGCCTTGCCCCCGCCGGAGAGCTGGCCGAAGAGCATCTCGTCGGCCAGGCGATCCTCCACTTCCTTCTCCATGAGCCGGGCCAGGGGCCGCGCCCCGAACTCGTTGTCGTAGCCCCGCTCGGCCAGAAGCGACCTCGCCTTGCCCGTGAGCTCCACGCTGATGCGCTTCTCGGCCATGCGCACGTTGAGGTCCGCCACCAGCTTGTCCACGATCTGGGTCATGATGTCCGGAGTCAGGCTGTGGAACGAGACCACCGCGTCCAGCCGGTTGCGGAACTCGGGGGAGAAGAGCTTCTCCACCGCGTCCATGCAGCGGTCGGACTTGTCCTCGCACGCCGAGGAGGAGAACCCGATGCTCTTGCCGGCCATCTCGAAGGCCCCGGCATTGGAGGTCATGAGCAGCACCACGTGGCTGAAGTCGGCCTTGCGGCCGTTGTTGTCGGTCAGCGTGGCGTAGTCCATGACCTGGAGCAGGATGTTGAACACGTCCGGATGGGCCTTCTCGATCTCGTCCATGAGCAGGACCGTGTACGGGTTCTTGCGGATGGCGTCGGTGAGCAGCCCGCCCTGGTCGAAGCCCACGTAGCCCGGAGGCGCGCCGATGAGCCGCGACACAGCGTGCTTCTCCATGTACTCGCTCATGTCGAAGCGCACGAAATTCACGCCCAGGCAGGCGGCGAGCTGGCGAGCCAGCTCGGTCTTGCCCACGCCGGTGGGCCCCACGAACAGGAAGCTGCCCGTGGGCCGGTTCACGGGCCGGAAGCCCGCGCGGGAGCGCTTGATGGCCCGGGCCAGCACGTCCACCGCGTGGTCCTGGCCGAACACCAGGGACTTGAGGTCGGCGTCCAGATTCTGCAACCGCATGCGGTCCGTGGTGGAGATGCGCTCCACCGGGATGCGGGCCATGCGGGCGATGACCTTCTCGATGTCCTTGGGCCGGATCACGGCCTCCTTGCGCGGCCTGCCCTCCAGCTTGAGCATGGCCCCGGCCTCGTCGATCACGTCGATGGCCTTGTCCGGCAGGTAGCGGTCGCCCAGGTGGCGGTCCGAGAGGCTGACCGCGGCCTTGAGCGCGGCCACGGTGTAGCGCACCTTGTGGTGCTCCTCGTAGTAGGTGCGCAGGCCCTTGAGGATGTCCACGCTCTCCTCGGCCGAGGGCTCGCCCACGTCGATCTTCTGGAAGCGCCGCGACAGGGCGCGGTCCTTCTCGAAATGGTTCTTGTACTCCTCGTAGGTGGTGGAGCCGATGCAGCGCACCGCGCCCGAGGCCAGGACCGGCTTGAGGATGTTGGAGGCGTCCAGGGTCCCGCCGCTGGTGGCGCCCGCGCCCACGATGGTGTGGATCTCGTCCGCGAACAGGATGGCCCCGGGGATCTTGGTCAACTCGGCGATGACCCCCTTCATGCGGGCCTCGAAGTCGCCGCGGTACTTGGTGCCGGCCAGCAGCGCCCCCATGTCCAGGGCGAAAATCTTGGCCTCCTTGAAGGCCTCGGGCACGTCGCCGTTGACGATGCGCAGGGCCAGCCCTTCGGCCAGGGCGGTCTTGCCCACCCCGGGGTCGCCCACGAAGAGCGGGTTGTTCTTGCGCCGACGGGACAGGACCTGGACCGTGCGGGCCAGTTCGGGCGCGCGGCCGATGAGGGGATCGATCTCGCCCTTCTGCGCCCGCTCCACCAGGTTCACGGTGAATTGGGACAGCATGCTCTCCCGCCCGGCCTTGGCCGCGTCGCACTCGCCCTCGCAGGGCTTCTCCAGCCCGGGGCCGGGTCCCGGGCCGGGCGCGCCTTCCAGCGGCCCCCAGCCGGACTCGTCGTCACTCTGGCGGCCGTGGGAGATGTATTCCAGGATGTCCAGGCGGGACACGCCGTGGGACTTGAGGAAATACACCGCGTAGGAGTCATCCTCCTCGAACAGGGCGGCCAGCACGTCGCCGACCTCCACCTTGTCCTTGCCCGAGGACTGCATCTGGAGAATGGCCCGCTGCAGCACCCGCTGCACGCCGAGGGTCTGCACCACCTCGGTGGCGGCCTCCTCGCCCACGATCTCCAGGTGATCGATGAAGAAGCGCTCCAACTGGTGCTTGAGCCGGATGACGTTGACCCCGCAGTTGACCAGGATGTCCCGGCCCACCTGCTCCAGGAGCATGGCGTAGAGCAGGTGCTCCAGGGTCAGGTATTCGTGGCGCCGGCGGCGGACTTCCTTCACGGCCGCGGAGAGCACCTTTTCCAGTCGCTTGGAAAGCATCTAGACCTCTTCCATGGTGCATTTGAGGGGGTAGCCCGCTTCCCGGGCCAGGAGCTGGACCCGGATCACCTTGGTCTCGGCCACCTCGGAGGTGTAGACCCCGCAAACGCCCACGCCGTTGTTGTGCACCCGGAGCATGATGGCGTTGGCCTCGGATTCGTTCTTGTTGAACACGATGACCAGCACCCGGATCACGAACTCCATGGTGGTATAGTTGTCGTTGTGGAGGAGCACCTTGAACCGTCGGGGCTCGCGAACATCCTCCTCGACATGCGTATCCGGGGCCCCGCCCGGGCGCGCAAACGGTGCGGACATGGCTGACTCTCTCTCGGTCCTCTGGGTTCCTCAGGGGCGCGGCCTCTGGCCCTGTCCCTGGCTTGAAAGGTACGGGAAAAGCCGATTCAGGTAAAGAGGCCGCTCACTTTCCCGGAATGGTAAGTCTCTCCGGCCCATTGTCCAGGTTTCAGGTCGGGTTTCCCAGGGCGGCCTGCAGGGCCTGCCGCTCGGGGTCCGAAAACACGAAGCTGTCCCGGGCAGGCAGGCCGCGCCGCTCCAGGTGTTCGCGATACAGGGCGTGGTAGTTGCGGTCCGAGACGGGGTGGCCGGCCAGGCCCAGCCGATCCAGGGCCGCGGCAATGGCCTCGGGCTCGCCCTCCAGCTCCACGAAATCGCCGAAGGGCAGGTGGTCCAGGCACACGTGGCATCCGGCCAGCAGCCAAGTCTCGCGCACCTTCTCGTAGCGCAGGAGCACCCGGTAGCCCAAGCCCTCCAGCACGGAGCGCAGCGCGTCCGGGTCCTCCACCCGGGTCTCGCGCTCCTCCCGGGTCTTGAGCCCGGCCGGGCCGGGCACGGGGAGCTTGAGGGTGAGCAGCCCGCCCGGCCCCCCGGATTCGGCACGCAGGCGCAGGAGCACGCCCGAGGCGCGCAGGGACCCGGCCGCGTCGTCGAACACCTCGTTGGCCTCGAACACCCGGCCCTGGCGTTCCCCGCCGGCCTGGTGTAGGCTGCGCCGCACGGCGTCCAGGTCCACGTCCAGGACCTTGATTTCGGTCTCCAGGGGCACGGCTGCTCCGTGTGCTGGGGTTAGGGAAGGGCGTGGCCGACGCTGAGAATCTAACGCAGTTTCGCCTTGAAGCAAGGCGAGGAGCCGGAATGCTGAAACAGCATTCCAGCAAACTGCATAAGAGCTTCTAGCTCGTTTCACTCGCAAGAAGCTCTAAACCTTCCGGCCCGGGCCGGCAAGGAGCGCATCTGGTGGATAAACTTCTCTGGCTGGGCCTGGGCGGCGGACTGGGAGCCCTGTCCCGCTACGGCCTGGCCGGGCTGGTGCACCGGCTCTACCCCGGCTCCTTCCCCCTGGGCACCTTCGTGGTCAACGTGGCGGGATGCCTGGCGTTCGGCCTCATCTGGGGCCTGTTCGACGCGCGCCTGGCCGCGGGCCCCACGGTGCGGGCCGCGGTGCTGGTGGGCTTCATGGGCGCGTTCACCACCTTTTCCACCTACATGTTCGAGGGCGCGGACCTGATGCGCCAGGGCCAGTGGGCCTGGGCCCTGGCCTACCTGGGCGGCCAGAACCTGCTGGGCCTGGCCGGCCTGGCCCTGGGCCTGGCCGCGGCCCGCTTCGTGTAACGCCCTCTTCCTGCAAGGAGAATCCGCATGGAACTGCCCCGCGACGCGGAACGCCTGAGCGTCTACATCGGCGAAAGCGACGAGCGCGACGGCCGGCCCCTGTACGAGGTGCTGGTGGAGGAGGCCCGCCGCCAGGGACTGGCCGGGGCCACGGCCCTGCGCGGCCGCTCCGGCTTCGGGGCCAACAGCCGGGTGCACACCAGCCGCATCCTGCGCCTGTCCGAGGACCTGCCCATGAAGGTGGAGATCATCGACGTGCCCGAAAAGATAGACGCCTTCTCCGCCTGGCTGGACGGTGTGCTCAAGGAAGGGCTGGTGGTGCGTGAGAAGGTCCGGGTGGTGTTCTACCGGCACAACGGCGGGAAAAAGTAGGCGGGCGCGCAAGCCGCCCTCCCCTCCCCCACGCTGCTACGGCGCGGTTCTCGCGCAATAATTGACCACGTACGGGGCGATGGCGTCCAGGCCCATGATCTTGTCCACGCCGCCCGCCTTCACGGCCTCGCCGGGCATGCCGTAGACCACGCAGGAGGCCTCGTCCTGGGCCACGGTGTGGGCCCCGGCGTCGTGCATCTCCTTCATGCCCTTGGCCCCGTCGTCGCCCATGCCGGTCATGATGACGCCCACCGCGTTCTTGCCCGCGTAGCGCGCGGCCGAACGGAAGAGCACGTCCACCGAGGGCCGGTGCCGGCACACCAGGGGGCCGTCCTTGATCTCCGCGAAGTAGCGCGCCCCGCTGCGCTTGAGCAGCATGTGGCGGTTGCCCGGGGCGATGAGGGCCTGGCCGCGCAGCACGGTGTCGTTGTCCTTGGCCTCCTTCACCGTGATGCGGCACAGCCCGTCCAGGCGCTGGGAAAAGGCCGCGGTGAACTTCTCGGGCATGTGCTGGACGATGACGATGCCCGGGCAGTCCGCGGGCATGGCCTCCAGAAACTCGCGCAGGGCCTCTGTGCCTCCGGTCGACGCGCCCACCACCAGCACCTTCTCGGTGGTCTGGAGCACCGGGGCCTTGCCCGGGCCGGCGATGACCGCGTCCGCGGTGAGCTTGGGCTGGATCTTGGCCGGGGCCGACCGCACCCGGACCTTGTTCAGGTCCACCCGGGCCGCGGCCTTGACCGCGTCGGTGACCCTGATGCGAGACTCCTCGAAAAAGGCCCGGGTGCCCACCTTGGGCTTCTGGATGATGTCCACGGCCCCGGCGTCCATGGCCCGGAGCATGGTTTCCGATCCGGCCTCGGTCAGGGTCGAGCAGATGACCACCGGGATGGGGTGCTGGCTCATGATCTTGCGCAGGAAGGTGATGCCGTCCATGCGCGGCATCTCCACGTCCAGGGTGATCACGTCCGGGATCACGGTCTCCATTTTCTTGGCGGCCACAAAGGGGTCCTGGGCCAACCCCACCACCTCGATCTCCGGGTCCGAGGCGAGGATTTCGTTCAGGGCCGATCGCACCAGGGCCGAATCGTCCACAATCAGCACCTTGATCCGCGGGCTCACGGCTGCGCACCTCCCGGCGACGGCTTGGCGTCCTCCCCGGCCTGGCGCTTGAGCAGCACCTCACCGGAGCAGGTGGAAAAAACGAGGGTCCGACCCCGGCGGCCGCCCACGTCCGAGGTGAGCACCGATATGCCCCGGGCCTGCATGGCGTCGAAGGCGGCCTTGACGTTGCGCCGGCCCACCGCCAGCCCGGGCGACAGCCGCCTGCCCGGGGCCGGGACCTCGGACCCGCCGAAGACCTTGACCTCCAGCCGGGCGCGGGGCACGCCGTGCCGCTCCAGCCGCTCCACCAGCCGGGCCACGGCCTCGTCCACGAACCGGTAGGGGGAATCGTGCTCCCCGAATCGGCCGCGGCAGCCGCGGTTGGGCAGGACCGCGTGGCACATGGCCGACAGCCGGGACACCGGGTCGTGGAAGGTCACGGCCAGGCAGGAGCCCAGCACCGTGACCACCCGCAGGGGCTCGCTGGTGAGCAGGCACTCCCCGGGCTGGAGATAGAACACGGATTGGCCGGTGGCCGCCTGGCTCATGGCGCCACCCGGTAGATGGTGGGCGCGGCCTGCTGCACGGGCAGGGCCAGGCCGGCCAGGCTCTCGGAGTGGCCGATGAACAGGTGCCCGCCGCGGTGCAGGCAATTGGTGAGCCGGCGCAGGAGGCTCTCCTGGGTGGGCTTGTCGAAATAGATGATCACGTTGCGGCAGAACACCACGTCCAGCAGATTCTTGACCCCGAACTCCTCCATGAAGTTCATGCGATGGAAGCTCACGGTGCGGCGCAACTCCGGGGCCACCCGCACCAGGCCGCGGGAGCGGTCCTTGCTGCGCAGGAAATACTTGCGCTTGAGGCTTTCCGGCACGGCCCGCACCTGGTCCTCGGTGTAGACGCCCCGGGAGGCCTTCTGCAGGACCTGGGTGGAGATGTCGGTGGCCATGATGCTGTAGCGAAATCCCGCATTGCGCGCGGCGAACTCCGAGAGCACCATGGACAGGGTGTAGGGCTCCATGCCCAGGGAACACCCCGCGCTCCAGACCCTGAATTCGCGCCCCGGATTTTCGGTGCGCCACCGGGGCAGGAGCACGTCGTCCAGGTACTCGAAATGGCGCGGCTCCCGGAAGAAGTCCGTGGTGTTGGTGGTCACCGCGTCGATGAGGTGGATGAGTTCGCGCTCCATGCCGCCCGGCTGGAAGAGCTGGTCGCCATAGGACTTGAAGTCCTTGAGGCCCAGGATGCGCAGGCGCTTCTGGAGCCGGGCCTCCAGCATGGTCTTCTTGGAGGGCGGAAGCTTGATGCCGCACTCGGTGTGGATGAACTCGGCGAACCGGGAGAAGTCCCGGTCCGTCAGCATGGGACGATGCTCGGCCGGGCCTGCGCCCGCCCTGGTCCCGGAATCTCCGGTGCGCGCCATGCGCGTCTCCTAGGCCGCGGCGCCTGCCGCGGCCGCCTTGCTGGAGGTCACCGCCCGGATCAGGCGCGGCACGTCCAGGATCAGGGCCATGGACCCGTCGCCCTTGATGGTGGCGCCGGACAGGCCCTCGATGTCGCGGTACAGCCGGCCCAGGCTCTTGATGACCGTCTGGTGCTCGCCGATGACGTGGTCCACCACGATGCCCACCCGGGAGCCCTGCACCCCGGTGACCACCACCTGTTCGATGAGGGGCGCCTCGCCCGGCACGGAGAACCAGTCGCGCAGCCGGATGTAGGGGACCACCTCGCCGCGCAGGTTGAGCACCCGCCGCTCCCGGTTGCGCTCGGCCGCGGTCTGGGCCAGCTCCACACACTCCTCCACCAGGGGCAGGGGAATGACGAAGTACTCCTCACCCACCCGGATCTGCAAGCCGTCGATGATGGCCAGGGTCAGGGGGAGCTTGACCGTGATGGTCGTGCCCTTGCCCTTGACGCTGTCCACCTCGATGGTGCCGCGCAGGGAGTCGATGGCCCGCTTCACCACGTCCATGCCCACCCCGCGCCCGGACACGCTGGTGACCTGGGCCGCGGTGGAGAAGCCCGGGGAGAAGATGAGGTTGAAGGCCTCCTTGGCCGTGAGGTCCGCATCCTTGGCCACCAGGCCCCGCTCCACGCCCTTGGCCTTGATGACCTCGGGATCCATGCCCTTGCCGTCGTCCTCGATGCGGATGAGCACCTCGCCCCCGGAGTGCTCGGCCGAGAGCAGGATGGTGCCCGAATGCGGCTTGCCGGCAAGGGAGCGCTCGTCCGGGGTTTCGATGCCATGGTCGATGCTGTTGCGCAAGAGGTGCACCAGCGGGTCGTTGAGCCGCTCGATCACGGTCTTGTCCAGTTCGGTCTCCGCGCCCTGGGTGGTCAGGTCGATGCGCTTGCCCAGTTCGCCCGAGAGGTCCCGCACCAGGCGGCGGAACTTGCTGAAGGTGGTGCCGATGGGCAGCATGCGCACCGACAGGGTGGAGTCGCGCAGCTCGTCGGAGAGCCGCTCCAGCTCCTCGGACAGGGCATTCAGGGTGGGGTCGGCGCGTTCGCCGGCCACCTGGGAGATGCGGGCCTGGACGATGACCAGCTCGCCCACCAGGTCCACCAGGGCGTCGAGCTTGTCCGCAGCCACCCGGATGCTGGAGGCCGAGGCCTCCTTCTCCCGTTCGCCGCGGATCTTGCGCACCGCGGCCTGCTCGGCCAGGGCCGACTGCACCGCATCCGGGGTCACCGCGCCGGTGTCGGCCAGGATGTCGCCCAGCCGTTTCTGGCCGGCCAGGGTGGCGCGCAGGGCCTCGGGGGTCAGGTCGCCGCGCTCGATGAGGATCTCGCCCAGCTTCTTGTAGGTGGCGTCGTCGTCCAGCGCTCCCAGGGAATCGATGACCTGGACCGTGAGCTCGCAGTCGTCCTCCACGAAGATGAACACGTCGCGGATGGCGTTCTCGCCCTTGTCCGTGCACAGGATGCAGTCGAAGAATGTGTACATCCCCTCGGGCTCGATCTCCTCCAGGGGCGGGATGGCGTCCATGTGGGCCACGGCCTGGAAGGTGCCTAGGCCGGCCATCTCCTCCAGCAGGGCCAAGGGGTTGTTGCCGGTAAGCAGCATGTGCCGGGCGGGCTTGAAGCGCACCCGGTAGGTGGCCAGGTCGCTGGCCGGAGACGCCTCGGCGGCGGCAGCGGCGGCAGCGGCCACCTCGTCCGATGCAGGCAGGAAGGCGCGCAGGCCGGCGATGATGGGGCCGGCCGCGGCGGTGTCCGCGGTTTTCTTGTCGCGGGCCGCGTCCAGCAGGCGCAGGATGTGGTCCCGGGCCTTGAGGGTCAGGTCCAGCAATTCCCGGGAGACCTTGAGTTGGCCGTTGCGCACCCGGTCGAAAACCGTCTCCACGTCGTGGGTGAAGGAGGAGATGTCGTCGAACCCGAACATGGCCCCCGAGCCCTTGATGGTGTGCATGGCCCGGAAGACCCGGTTGACCAGCTCCACGTCGTCGGGAGACTCCTCCAGTTCGAGCAGCGCGCTCTCCAACTCGGAGCACAGGTCGTAGGCCTCTTCCAGAAAGGCTTGGCGATTGACATCGTCCTGGGACATGTGGCTCTCCTCGCCGGCGGGAAGGGAATTCCGGCCGAACCTAGCGCAGCACCTTCTGGACTACGGCCAGGAGTTGTTCCGGCTTGAACGGCTTGACGATCCAGCCCGTGGCCCCGGCTTCCTTGCCTTCCTGCTTCTTGCCCGCCTGGGACTCGGTGGTCAGCATGATGATGGGAATGAACTTGCACGCGGCATTGGCCCGGAGATTCTTGATCAGGGTGATGCCGTCCATGTTGGGCATGTTCAGGTCGGTGATCACCATGTCCACCGGGCCCGAGAGCTTGGCCAGCGCATCCTTGCCGTCCGAGGCCTCGACCACGTCATAGCCGGCGTTCTTCAGGGTGAAGCTCACCATCTGGCGCACGCTGGCCGAGTCGTCCACAGTCATGATTCTCTTGCCCATCTACTTTCCCCTCTTCCAGAAAAGGTAATCCGAGACCCCGATCAGAAACCCCGCCTGTTCCGCTGCGTTGACCACGGGGGGCGGCACGGCGCCGGCGCACTCCAGGGACGCGCCCCGCTGCGCCAGGCTGACGTGGACAGCCCGCAGGAGCTGCAGGAAGGTGAGGTCCACCCGCTCCACCCCGGCCAGATCCACGGCCAGTTCCTGGCAGGCGGCCAGGGCCTGGGCCAGGGATTCCTTGAACTCTCCGGCCTCGGCCACGGTGAAATCACCGGACAGGGCCAGGACCCCGTTGCCGCCTTCCTGCCGCAGTTCGCACATTCCCATGGCAACTCCCTAGAACAACTCGATGTTGTCGTCGCCGAACATCTCCACCTCGCCCTCGGCCGCGTCGTGCACCGTGCCACCGCCCTCGCCGAAGGCCGACTCGTGCACCAGGCGCTCCACCTCCATGGTGTAGCGGGAGAGCAATTCCTTGAGCCGTTCCGGCCGCCCGCTGTCGTCGGCCAGGGGCACGGCCCGCCTGGCCTCGCTGGAAATCTTCTCCATGGCGCCCCGGGCCGAGGCCAGCTCGGCGCATATCTCCTTGTCCAGGATGGCCCGGCCGGCGGTCTCCCGCAGGGCGTCGTGCAGTCCGCGGCTCTCGGTCCGCACCGCTTCCAGGCTCTGCAAGAATGCGGAGTTCACCTGGCGCAGGGTGTGCATCAGGCCCTCCTGGCGGCCAGCCATGCGTTCCAGGCTGGAGGTGTCCAGGTAGTTGGCCGCGTTGCGCTCCAGGCCGGAAGAGGCATCGGAAATCTCGGTCAGGCTGCGGGACACGTCGCCGGTCATGTCCCGGGCCTCCACCGAGAGCTTCTGGATGGCCTGGGCCAGGACGCCCAGGGCGCGGCCCTCGTCCCCGGTCCGGGCGGCCTTGATCGCTGCGTTCAGGGCGATGAGCTCGATCTCCGAGCCCACCTCCTCAATATCCTCCACGAATCCCACCATCTCGGCCACGGTTCCGGCCACCTCGGACATGACCCGGCCGATCTTCTCGGCCTGCACCGCGAATTGGCGCATGGCGGCGATGACCGACAGCGAACCGTGTTCGATGCGGTCCAGCACGTTGCCCTCGCCCCTGGAATCCGAAGCGGCCAGCCCCTCGGCGTCCTTGCTCATGCTGGACACGGTCCGGGCCACCTCCCCCAGGTGCAGGCGCAGGTTCTCCAGGGCCGAGGAAAAGCGCTCCTCGGCGTTGGCCAACTGGGATTCCTGGAGCTTGGCCACGTCCGCTATCCAACCCACCAGGTCCCGGATTTCCGGATTCGTCTCCTCGTCCAGCCCGTCCGCGGCCTCCCCGGCCTCCTCCCCGCCGCCTTCGGGCTGCCGGCAGGCGCCAGCCGCAGCGCCTCCCCGCTGCTGGATCATGCCCAGCATGTCGCCCAGGGCCTCTTCCACGTGCTCCACCTGCTGGCGCACGATGTCGTGGAACTGGAGCGAGGCCACCACCTCGGAAATGCCCGAGGCGATGGCCCCGGAACGCTCGGCCAGGGCGCCGGAAAGTTCGCGTGAGGAGGCGGCCAGGCCGGTGAGCCCATCCAGGCTGGTGCGCAGTTCGGTGACGATGCGGGAGGAACATATCTCCTGGGCTTCCATCATGTTCCCGGTCTGGCTGTGGGCTTCGCTGATCATGGCCGACAGGGCCTTGCCCTTGTCCAGTACCTGGGAGGAATTGCCCACGATCTTGCCGGCCAGCTTTTCCACGTCGTCGGCCAGGGTGGTGAAGCCCAGGCCCTTGTCCCCCAGGCGAGCGCTCTCGATGCGGGTGGAGATGCCCAGCATCTGGAGGCTGCGCACCACGCGGCCGAATCCGGTGACGCCCGCGGACAGGGACTCGATGACCCGGAGCACGCGCTCCAGTTCGGCCATGCTCTGCTCGCCCCCGGAGATGTCGCAAACTCCGGCCATCTCCTCCAACTCGGCGGCCAGTTCCTGCGCCCCCCGGCCCACGTCCTCGCCCGCGGCCAGTTCGGCCAGGGCATGGGCCTGGCGGGACAGGGACTGGGAAGCCCCGGAAAAACCCATGAGCTGACGGCCCAGGTCCAGGAACTCCTCCTCACGATCAGCCAGGAGCCGGGTCAGCCGGGAGGCCAACTCCCGCATGGAGCGGCAGTACCAGTCAAGCCCGGGACCCGAGCGGCCAGATGGGCTTTGGATGTTTTCCCCTGCCATGCCAACTCCTGTATCTGCTGGAAAAATCAAACTGAACATATGTTCAGGTTGTATATAGGATAAATCCCAGCCTGAAGCAAGTCCTCCTGCGCCAGGTTCGAAGATCTCATGTAAAATCCCTGGCAATCCGTTCAATAACACCGCAGATTCCGGGGAGAACGCCGTCCGGACTTAAATTCCTGTTGCTTGCCGGCGGGAAAACACGTACTAGGGGCGGGCAAAAGGCGGTGGTGTCCAACCCCCGACCGCCCTTCCCAGGAGTGGATGTCCGATGCCCAAGGAAGAAGCCATCGAGGTTGACGGAACCGTCCAGGAAGCCTTGCCCAACGCCATGTTCCGGGTGGAGTTGGAAAACGGCCATGAGGTCCTGGCGCACATCTCCGGCAAGATGCGCAAGTACTACATCCGCATCCTTCCGGGAGACAAGGTCAAGGTGGAGCTCTCACCCTACGACCTCAGCCGGGGCCGCATCACCTACCGCATGAAGTAGCCCCCGCTCTTTCCTCCCGCCCGGGTCACAGGGCGAATTCCCCGTTTTCGTAAATGACCTGGTCATGGCCGCCGGCCAGACGGGCGGTTACCGTCTTGGGCTCGGTATTCACCAGGTCCCAGTGCAGGGCCGACGCGTTGAAGCCCAGCCGTTCCCGCACTTCGGGCGTGAACTCCGCGGGATCGCCGTCAAAGGTGGCGGCATAGGACGACCCCAGGGCCAGGTGGCAGTTGCCGTACTCCCCACCGAAATTCTCGTCGTACAGGGTCATGGCCATGAACCGGCCGATGCCCGAGAACCGCCGGTCGGTGAGGGAGAACTCCCCCACCCGGGACGCGCCCTCGTCCATGGATATCTGTTCGGCCAGGAACTGGCCCCCGGTCTCGGCCTCGGCCCGCACCACCCGGCCCTTGCGGAACTCCAACCGGGTCTTCTCCACCAGATTGCCGCTGCGGTAGGACGGAAAGTCCGCGAAGTACACCCCCTCTGTGCCTCGCCAATCCGGGGAAAGGTAGACCTCGAAACTGGGGATGTTGTGCCCGGTGAGCCCCAGCCAGCGCCGCTGCTCCCCCGGAACCAGGCGCAGGTCCATGGAGGCGGACTGCACGTGCAGCTCCCTGGGCTTCAGGCCCGAAAGCCAGCGCCGTATCTCCTGGATGTCCCGGTGGGCCTGCTTCCACTCCTGCACCGGATCCCCGGCGTCCAGCCGGCAGGCCCGCACCACCTGTTCCGCATAGTCCGCGGGGCTCGATCCCGCGCTGCGCGCCAGTTCCGGGGTGGGATACAGGCACAGGGTCCAGCCGTAGACCCCGCGCCGCTCCCGCTCGTCCAGGATGTCCCGCAGGTACTTGCGGGCGGTGGTGGCCATACCGATGCGCTCGGGATCGGTGGCGGCCAGGTGGGTCAGGCTGTCCGGGGCCAGAATGTGGATGGAGCCGTCCAGGTTCTCGCACAGCTCCTTTTCCCCCGGGGTGCGGGCGGTGAGCTGCTTGACCGCGGAGCGCACGTAGAAGTCCCGCTCCATGGCCGAGGTGGCGTTCATGCGCTGCACCGGGCAGCAGCGCAGGTCCAGCAGGCGGGCGTACACCGCCTCGGCCAGGGGCAGCCCGGCCAGGTCGTAACGCAGGAGCACCACCGCCGCGTTGCGCAGGGGCTCCCGCCGCGAGGCCTGCATGGCCCACAGCAATACGTCCGCATACTTCTCCAGGTGTTCGGCGCTCAACATCTCGGCTTTCCAACTCCGTCCCAAAGGTTGCCTATCATGGTGGAAGCATACCCCATTTCCCTGGCCGCGCAACCCCGGATGCGGCTTTGTCCTTGCAAGTTTTTCCGAAGCACAGTAAAGATATATACTCGTATTCCATCGGGCGCGCGGGACCCAAGGAACGGAACGCGCCAAGCCGACGAATCCAATTCTTCTCAGGAGGCCTGCATGAAAAAGTTCATTCTGGTGGCCCTGCTTCTCTTCGCCGGGCTGGCGGCAGCCTGTTCCGGACCCTACAGCAACATGAAGACCAACCGGGAAAACATGGTCCGTCTCACCCCCGGCATGACCCTGGCCGAAGTGGAAGAGGTCATGGGCAAGCCCGACTTCAAGGATGTGCTCTCCCAGGATGGCGCAGACCGCGCCACCCTGTGGTATTTCACCAACGAACTGGGCAGCAAGGGCTTCACCACGGCCGTGACCAGGGCCACGGTGACCCGGGAGGACTGCACCCCGCTGGTCTTCAAGGACAGCAAGCTCTTCATGTCCGGGAACTACGTGAAGAAGTACTACTAGCCTGCCTCCTGACGCACGCCCAAGGGGGCGGCGGACTCCAGCCGCCGCCCCCTTTGCGTGGCCGCCTCCCGGGGTCAATCCTTCCAGCGCTCGCGGATGGCCATGATGGTGTCCAGTTCCGCAAAGAAGGCCTCCACCACCCGGGGATCGAACTGGGTGCCCGCCCCCTGCCGGATGATCTCCCGGCACCTCTCCTCGGAAAAAGCCGTCTTGTAGGGGCGGTCGCTGGAGAGCGCATCGTACACGTCCACCACGGACACGATGCGGGCCTCCACCGGGATGTCCTCGCCCTTGAGGCCCAGGGGATAGCCGGTTCCGTCCCAGCGTTCGTGGTGGCAGAGGGCCAGGACCCGGGCCAGGCCCAGCAGGTCGCCGCCGCCCGCGGCCCGGCACAGGGACGGGTGGGTGCAGGCGCGCGCGGCCTCCGCCTGGTCTCCCAGGGGGCCGAGGATCTCGCAGCCGTACTGGCAGTGCAGGCGCATGATCTCCCACTCCGCCTCGTCCAGCTTGCCGGGCTTGAGCAGCACGCTGTCCGGCACCCCGATCTTGCCCACGTCGTGCAGGGGCGCGCATTGGCGCATCATGTCGCACAGGGTCTCGTCCAGTCCCATGGTCCGGGCCAGCACCGCGCTGATCTCGCCCACCCGGATCACGTGCCGGCCGGTCTCGTTGTCCTTGTATTCCGCGGCCCGGGAAAGACGCTGCATGACCTGGCGGCGGGTGAGGTCCAACTCCGCGGTGCGCTCGCTCACCAACTGCTCCAGGTTCTCCTGGTAGGCGCGGTTCTCGCGGATAAGGCGGGCCCTCTCCAGGACCTTGCCCAGGGTGTGCTCCAGGATGTCCATGTTGTGCAGGGGCTTGGTGATGAAGTCCCAGGCCCCGGCCCGCATGGCCCGCAGGGCATCGTCCACCACCCCCACCCCGGACAGGACCACCAGGGGGAGTTCGGGCGCCTCCTCCACAGCGTGGGCGATGAAGGAGTACCCGTCCATCACCGGCATGTTCAGGTCCACCACCACCGCGGACAGCCGCTCCAGGTTCTGACGCATGACGCCCAGTCCCCTCTCCCCGTCGCCCGCCTCCAGGACGTCGTAGTCCCGGTCTTCCAGGAAGGCGCACAGGGAACGGCGCAGGCTGACTTCGTCGTCGATGATCAGAATGGCCATCGCTCCTCCATCTCGCACCGGGTCCGCGACGCATCCGCCGGCCCGAGGCCATCGGGGTCAAGGACGAACACCTGGACCGGGCTAGGCGCCATGGCCCGACTCCCTGGCTTCATCCACGGGAAGATCAAGGCTGAACCGGGTGCCTGAGCCGGGTTCCGAATACACCGACATCCTGCCGCCATGCCCCTTGGTCACGATGAAATAGGACACGGACAGGCCTAGGCCGGTGCCCTCGCCAGGCGGCTTGGTGGTGTAGAAGGGCTCGAAGATGCGACGCTGCACCGCCACGGGCATGCCCGGCCCGTTGTCCTCGATCTCGATGCGCACCCGGTCCGCAAGCCCCAGAACCCTGACCAGGATGCGCGGCTCCGCCACCGGCGGCTCGGCCAGGGCCATGGCCTGGGCCGCGTTGCGCAGCAGGTTCAGCAGAACCTGCTCGATCTCGGTCTCGGTGCAGTTGATGGACGGCAGGTCGTCGTCGAACTCCCGCACCACGGTGATCCGCTTGAAGTCGTACCGTTTCTTGAGGTCGTAGTCACTGCCCGCCAGGGCCAGAGCCTTGTCCACGATGCACGGGATGTCGCAGACCCGGCGCTTGGACTCGCTGCGCCGGCTGAAGTCCAGCATGTGGCGGATGATCTCCGACGCCCGCACCGCAGCGGTGCGGATGTCCTGGATGAACACGTCCAGCTTGCGCTCCTGCATGTAGGCTTCCAGCAAACCCAGATCCAGGCCCAACCGGGCAGCCACCTCCTGGTTCTTGGGGAAATCCGGCCGGGTCCGCTGCTCCAGATTCTGGGAGGCCTGGAGCACGATGCCCAGCGGGTTGTTGATCTCATGGGCGATGCCCGCGGCGATGCCTCCCACCGAGATCATCTTCTCGGTCTGGATCATCATCTCCTGCATCCTCTTGGTCTCGGTGATGTCCCGGAACACGCCCAGCATGTGCGGCTCCCCGTCGATCTCCATGATCTGGACGGACAAGAGCACGATGAAGTGCGCGCCGTCCTTGCGCTTGGCCTCGATCTCGAAATTCTCCACCTGCCCTTCCCGGCGCAGCACTTCGTAGAGTTCATCCCGCCGGGACAGGTCGGCATAGACGTCGAGATCCCGGGTGGTCTTGCCCACCACCTCCTCCCGGCCATAGCCGAAGAGCTCGGTGTAGGCGTTGTTCACGTCCACCAGCCGCCGGGTGGCCAGGTTCACCAGGATGCCTGGGTCGGGCGACAGCCTGAAGAGTTGGGAGAACTTCTCTTCGGACTGGCGCAGGGCGTCCTGGGCCTCCTTGCGCTCGGTGACGTCCTCTATGGTGCCGTCCAGGTGCATGGGCGTGCCGGAGGAGTCGAGCTGCAGGAAGGCGTTGACAATGGCGAAAAACGGGGTGCCGTCCCTGCGCTTGAACTCGATCTCCATGCTCACCTCGCCGGGAGAGGCCGCAAGCGCGTCCAGCAGGCGGGCCCGGACCTCGGGGGTGGGATAGATGCCCGTTCCCAGATTCCCGGCCTGGGCGAGCATCTCCTCCCGGCTCGCGTACCCGAACATGTGGGCCAGGGCCGGGTTGGCCTCCACGAACCGGCCAGAATGGGTGGTGCGGAAAATGCCCAGCGGGGCGTTGTAGAAGATGGCCCGGTATTTCTGCTCGCTCTCCTCCAGAGCCAGTTCGGCCAGCTTGCGGGCGGTGACGTCCTGGATGACGCCCAGCATCTGCGCCGCGACGCCGCCCTCCCTGGCGATGAACACCCCTTTTTCGTGGACATGGGCAAAGGTTCCGTCCTTGCGGCGCAGGCGGTACTCGGCGTCGAACGCGCCGCAGTCCCGGCGGGCCTTGGCCAGGCGGGCCTGGACCACCTCCCGGTCGGCGGGATGGATCATGTCCTGCCAGGAGTCCCGGCCCCGCTTCAGCTCCCCGCCGTCATAGCCAAGCACCTCCCGGGTGCTGCCGCTCCAGACCTCGGTCCCCGCGGCCAGATTGCAATCGTAGAAGAGGTGCAGGGCCACGCTGGCGATGACCTCGAACTTCTGCCGCCAGCGGAAGGCCTGCATGGCGGCTTCCTTCTTCTCGGTCATGTCCACGGTCATGGTGAGCACGGTGTCCCCGGCCCCCAGGTCCACCAGATGGGCGGAATACAGGACATGGCGGAGGCTGCCGTCCTTGCGCCGGACCGTGGACTCGGCGTTGCGCAGGTACCCGTCGCGCCTGAGCAGGGCCTGTATCGCCTCCATCTCCTCGGGGCGGAGAAGGCCCAGATCCACCGGGGAGTTGCCCAGCACCTGCTCGCGCGTGAGGCCCTGGTTCCTGAAAAAGGCCAGGTTCGCGTCCAGGTAGGCGCCGTCCTCCAGCCGGTTGAGGGTGATGGCGTAGGGCGCGCTCTCGAAAATGGTGCGGAAGTTGGCCTCGGAGCGGCCCACGCGGAGCATGGCCCGGCGTAGCGCACCCAGGGCCAGGGCCACGAGAAGCAGGGTTACCAGGGACATCACGCCGCTCAGCCCGACCAGCCGACTGGCCGGGCTGAGAATCTCGGCCCGGTCCGCCTCCACCACCAGGAACCACCCGGTAGCCTCGTTCCTCCGGGCCTGGGCCATGCGCTCCACGCCCCGGACCTGGTACTCCGCGATGCTCTCCTGCCCGGCGGCGGCGATGATGGCGGCGGCGTTGGCTCCGGGGGCGAACTGCCCCTCACCCGCCCAGGAGGGAGCGCCCAGCACGCCTCCCTGGAAGTCCAGGATGTAGGCCCCGCCGGTCTTGCCCAGCCGGACCGCGTCCAGCACCTCCCGGGCGAATTCGGTAATGTCCAGGGAGGCGGCCAGGGCGCCGAGGACCTGCCGGTCCGGCCCGAGGACCGGAGCCGCGGTCACCAGGATGGGACGGCCGGAATACCGGCCCACGGCGATACTCTCCTGGGTTGCGCGCCCGGCCATGGCGCTCTGGAAATACGGGCGGTCGAGCACGTTCAACTTCTTGACCATGCCCGAGTCCGAGGCGGCCAGCACGTTCCCGCTCCGGTCCAAAAGGAAGATGCGCACGAACGCCCCTCGCTCCACCCACGCCGCCAAACGGCGGTTGGCCGCCTCCCGGGCGGAGAGCCCCAGGTAGGTGTCCTCCAGGGAGAGGCGGAACACGTCCTCCTGGCTCCACAGGTCCATGAGAAACGCCATCTCCCGGGTCCGGGCCGTGACCTCCCGGTCCAGGAAGCCCAGGGTCTGGGTGGCCTGCCCCAGAGCCAAGCCCTCAACCGTGTCCCGGGTGTAGAAATAGCCCAGGAGCATGCTCAGGAATACCCCGAAGAACACCGCCAGAAGCACCGGGAACAGGGCACGATCCTGGGAGAATGCCCGCCGCGACGCGCCCGGGGCCTCCGTCATTGCACCACCACCCCGGCGGCCTCGATGATCTCGTAGGGCACCACGATGCCATGCTGCGTGGCGGTCTTGAGATTCACCAGCACCACGCCCTGCTCATTGATCCGCACCGGCAGGGTCCCCGCCGCCACCCCCTGGGTGAGTATCGCCCGAACCATGGAGCCGGCCAGGTATCCCTGCTCGTGGCCGGACTCCAGCACCCCGCAGAGCAGGCCGTGGTCCTTGGCGATGTCGGAGAACCCCAGGGTGGGCCGGGCGTTGGCCGCATTGGTCCAGGCCATCACCGCGTCCGGCGGGACCACCCGGCCGGTGGCCTCGTCCACCAGGGAATTGTAAAGGCCCAGGGCCAGGGCGTCCGCTTCGGCCTGGTAGTGCAGGATACGCCGTTGCCACTGCTGGAAGGTCCCCACGGTCTCCACCCCGGCCAGATCCAGCGCGAAGGGTCCGTTGCGGCGCTCCTCCAGCAGGTCCCCGGCCACGAGCCGGCCGGACTCCGAGTCCTCCACCAGAAAGGCCACGCTACGCAGGCCGGGTAGTATCCGTTTGAGCAGGGCGAAGCCCTCCCGGTAGTGCCAGCGCTCACGCACCCCGGAAACGTTGGCGGCCGGGAACCCGTAGCGGGAAAGCGGGGCGTTCACCCCGCAGAACACCACCTGGGGGCTTTCCCTCCCCCGGAGGCGGGGAGCCGCCACCAGGGCCTGGGCCGCGTCGTCCACGGTGACGACCACCCGGGGCGCCCACTGCGTGATGCGCTGCCAGGCCTCTTCACCGGCCTGCCTCAGCAGCTGCGGATCGGGCTGGCGCTTGGCGTCCAGGTAGAAGGCCTCGTAGACCACGTCGAGCCCGGCCAGGGCGTCCCGGATGCCCTGGTCGATGTTCTGGGTCCAGACGTATTCGGGATTGTAGCTCTGCAGGATGAACACCCGGGCAGGCTCCTGCGCCGAGGAACTCCGGCCGGACATCATGAGGAAGCACCCCAGGGCGACGGCCAGCCCCGCCAGGGCCACGCCCCCCCTGGGCAGGCGTCGCGCCGGTGCTGTCCCCGGCCGATGGACCCCGCTGCTTCGGGCGGCCTGGCCATGGGATTTCGCTGTCCGAGGCTTTGACTCCATGTTCAGGCAAGATACCAGAACGTGCCGGAATATCAATTCCCAATTCGTACGTCCCGGCCCATGGCCCCTCGCCTGACACCCCGAAGGCCAGGAAACCTGGCTGTGATGTCCCTGTTCCCATGTTCCAGCGGCACCCCGCGAACCGTGCCATAAGAAAGGCCCCGGAGCGCGAGGCGGCGGGACGAGTGGCGCAAAAGAAATACCCACGGGCGCGAACATTTCGGTGTGCAGCGGTAGCCTGCTGGTCGCCCAGAAAAATACCCTGCCGCACCATAATGCAACAGGGTATTGAATTTCCTGGTGGTCCCGACAGGATTCGAACCTGTGGCCTGCCGCTTAGGAGGCGGCCGCTCTATCCACCTGAGCTACGGGACCGGACGGAGCACCGCATACATGCGCGAGCCCGGCAGGTCAACCGCCGCGCGTCTCACTTCATGGCGCGCTGGCGAAGATCGGCCCAGTGCCTTTCGTACAGCGCAGCGGCCCGGCCCACGAATTCCTGGAACTCCGAGCGCTGCACCACGTCCCGCGGGGGGTTCACCACCCAGTTGTACTGCAGGGCCTGGGGCAGGTGGCCCTGCGCCGCCAGGTTGGGGGTGGCGTACCCGAGTTCCAGGCTGATCCGGGCCGCCACCTCGGGGCGCAGCAGGTAATCCATGAAGGCGTGCGCCTCGGCGGGCCGGGCCGCATCCTTGGGCACGGCCAGGCAGTCCATCCAGAGGAGCCCGCCCTCCTTGGGCCAGACGAACTCCAGCAGGGGGTTCTCCAACTGGGCCTGATAGGCCTCGCCGTTCCACATGGCCGCCACCGCGGCCTTGCCGGACAGCACCACGGCCTTGGGGTCCGCGCTGTCCACGGCCCGCACCCCGGGCATGAGCGCGGCCAGCTTCTTGGCCGCCTGGTCCAGCACCGCGGGGTTCTTCTCGTTCACCGAGCGGCCCAGGGTGCGCAGGGCGATGCCGAACACCTCGCGCGGATCGTCGGGCAAGAGCAGCAAACCCTTGAACTGGGGACGCCACAGGTCGGCCCAGGACGCGGCCAGGCGCGGGTCCACCCGGGTGGTGTCCACCAGGATGCCGGTGCCGCCCCAGAGGTAGGGCAGGCTGTAGTCGTTGCCCGGGTCAAAGGGCTTGGCCATGAGCTCGGGGTCCAGGTTCCCCAGGTTCTTGAGCCCGGCCTTGTTCAGCCTGGCCAGCAGGCCCTCGTCCCGCAACTGCTGCACCGCGTAGGTGGACGGGACCACCAGGTCGCAGCCCGAGCCGCCCGGGGCGCGCAGCCTGGCGAAGAGCTCCTCGTTGCCCTCGTAGGTGGAATATTCCACCCGGATGCCCGTGTCCCGGGTGAAATCCGCCAGCACCGACGCCGGCAGGTAGTTGGTCCAGTTGCAGACCCGCAAGGGCTGCCCGGCTCGGGCCGTGGCGGCGAGCATGAACACTGCCGCAACCAGCCCCGCACGCGTAATCCAGGACATGCCTCCCCCTTGGTCATCATGGGCCGCGAGCCCAGGTATGATGAGGATACCATGTCGTGAGGCGGATGCAACCCGAAGGCCCGGCCAAATTGGGAACCGGCTCTTGCCATGGGCATCCTTCAGGCTTACCTATGGACTTTCGGCGCATTGGACGCCGTTTGGATACATCCACAGAGAGGTTCTTTCGATGAAGAAATACTCCACGCTTCTGGCCGCCATGGCCGTGACCCTGTTCCTGGCGACTTCGTCCCCGGCCGCCTCGGTGGCGGGCCTGCCGGTGTTCACCGACCTGGCCGAGCGCTCCGGCGCGGCAGTGGTCAACATCAGCACCGTGAAGCTGGTCAAGGGCAACCAGCAACTCCAGGACTTCTTCCGCTTCCACCGCCCCCCGGGCGGCCAGAACAGCCCCTTCCAGGATTTCTTCGACCAGTTCGAGCGCTACTTCAAGCAACGCCCGGACGGGGCCCCGCGCAAGCAACGCTCCCTGGGCTCGGGCTTCGTCATCGACGCCGAGGGCTACATCGTGACCAACAACCACGTCATCGCCGATGCGGACGAGGTGGAGGTCAACCTGCAGGGCGCGGACAAGCCCCTGCCCGCCACCATCGTGGGCCGCGACCAGGAGACCGACCTGGCCCTGCTCAAGGTGGACGCCGGCCATTCCCTGCCGGTAGTGCGCTTCGGCGACTCGGACAACATGAAGGTGGGCGAGTGGGTCATGGCCATCGGCAATCCCTTTGGCCTGGACCACACGGTCACCGTGGGCATCGTGAGCGCCAAGGGCCGGATCATCGGCTCCGGGCCCTTTGACGACTTCATCCAGACCGACGCCTCCATCAACCCCGGCAACTCCGGCGGCCCGCTCCTGAACATGGACGGCGAGGTCATCGGCATCAACTCCGCCATCATCGCCTCGGGCCAGGGCATCGGCTTCGCCGTGCCCAGCAACCTGGCCCGCAAGGTCATCGCCCAGCTCAAGGAGAACAAGAAGGTCTCTCGCGGCTGGCTGGGCGTGACCATCCAGGACGTGGACGAGAACACCGCCAAGGCCCTGGACCTCGACGAGGCCAAGGGCGCGCTGGTGGCCTCGGTCATCGAGGGCCAGCCCGCGGACAAGGCCGGGATCAAGTCCGGCGACGTGATCCTGGAGGTCAACGGCGAGAAGGTCGATGACTCCAGCATGCTCCTGCGCCGCATCGCCGGCCTGGCCCCGGGCGACAAGGCCAAGATCGCCCTGTGGCGGGCGGGCAAGGGCCTCTCCGTGAGCGTGACCCTGGGCGAACGCGACCTCAAGCAGATGGCCCAGGCCCAGCCCCAAGAGAAGGAGGCCGCCGAAGCGTCCCTGGGGCTATCCCTGCGGCCGGTGCAGGACAAGGAGGCCGAGGCCCTGGGCCTGGACAAGGCCGTGGGGCTCCTGGTCACCGCAGTCTCCGATGGCTCCCCGGCCCAGGAGGGCGACGTGCGCCCCGGCGACGTGATCCTCCAGGTCAACCAGCAGCCGGTGTCCACCGTGGCCAAGTTCAAGGACATCCTGGATGGCGACGCGGCCAAGAAGGGGGTCCTGCTCCTGCTCATCCAGCGCCAGGGCCAGAGCGTGTTCCGCACCATCACCCTGGACCAGAACGCCACCAAGTAGCCCGCACTCCAGCAACCACGGGGAGGGGCCGTCCGGCCCCTCCCCTTTTTCCTTGCCAAGTCCCGGGCTTTGGGCCACACCACGGCCATGCCCGCCCCCCAGACCCTCGTCGCCGGCTGCAAGGTGAACCTGGCCCTGGCCATCACCGGCCTGCGGCCCGACGGCTACCATGAATTGGACACCCTGTTCCTGCCCCTGCCCGAGCCCCACGACACCCTCACGGTGCAGCCCGCGGCCCCTGGCGCGGGCCTGGCGCTCACCTGCCCGGACCCGGGCCTGGCCGGGCCGGACAACACCGTGGCCAAGGCCCACGCCGCCTTCTCCCGGGCCACCGGCCTGGCCCCGGACCTGGCCGTGCGCCTGGACAAGGGCATCCCCTCGGGCGCGGGACTGGGTGGAGGCAGCTCCGACGCGGCGGCCCTGCTCCGGCACCTCAACTCCTGGGCCGGGGAGCGGGCCCTGGCCCCGGAGGCCCTGAACGCCGTGGCCGCGGAAGTGGGCGCGGACGTGCCCTTTTTCCTCTACAACCGGCCGGCCCGGGGCCAGGGCGTGGGCGAGCGCCTCACCCCGGCGGACCCCGGCCTGGAGGGCATGAGCCTGCTCCTGCTCTGCCCCCGGGAGGCGGTGAACACCGGTTGGGCCTACCGGGCCTGGGACGCCCTGCCCCAGGACCGGAAAACCCCGCCTTCCGCGGTGAAGGACTTCTTGACATGGGCCAGTTCCAGGGATAAAAGGTCCCCTTGCTTTTTTCGCGCTTGCCTGTGGAACAGCTTCGAAAACGCTGTATTTCCGGCCCATCCCGGACTGCGGAGGATCAAGGAGGACCTGTTCCGCCGCGGGGCCTGCGGGGCCTGCCTGAGCGGGAGTGGAGCAAGCCTTCTGGGCCTGTTCCGCAATCGAGTCCAGGCCGAGCGCGCCGCAGAGGCGTTTTCGGAGGAGGGCGTGACCTCCTTCGTGCACCAGGCGTGACGTTGGGGTGTCGCCAAGCTGGTAAGGCAACGGGTTTTGGTCCCGTCATACGTGGGTTCGAATCCTACCACCCCAGCCATTGTTGCATCGACTGATCCCAGGATGGAGCACCCATGGCCATCGGCGAACTGAAGATTCTTTCCGGCTCGGCCAACCAGGAGTTGGCCCGCGCCATCTGCGACCACCTCGGCTGCGAACTGACTCCCTGCATGACCGAGACCTTCTCGGACGGCGAGATCCGCATCGAGATCAAGGCCAACGTGCGCGGCGCCGATGTGTTCGTGATCCAACCCACCTGCGCGCCGGTGAACTTCCATTTCATGGAGCTGTGCCTCATCCTGGACAGTCTCAAGCGGGCCAGCGTGGGCCGCGTGACCGCGGTGGTGCCCTACTACGGCTATGCCCGCCAGGACCGCAAGGTCGCCCCTCGCGCGCCCATCAGCGCCAAGCTGGTGGCCGACTTCCTCACCGTGGCCGGCATTGACCGGCTGGTGACCATCGACCTGCACGCCGGCCAGATCCAGGGCTTCTTCAACCTGCCGGTGGACAACCTCTTCGCCGCCCCGGTGCTGCTCGACTACATGCGGCACCTGGACGACTCGGTGGTCATCGTGTCCCCGGACGCCGGCGGCACCGAGCGGGCCCGGGCCTACGCCAAGCGCCTGGGCGCCGGCCTGGCCATCATCGACAAGCGGCGCGAGGCCCCCAACCAGGCCCAGGCCATGAACGTCATCGGCGACGTCAAGGGCAAGCTGGCCATCGTGCTGGACGACATGATCGACACCGCAGGCACCATCTGCGCCGCGGGGCGGGTGCTCATGGAGAAGGGGGCCAAGGAAGTCATGGCCTGCGCCACCCATCCGGTGCTCTCCGGCCCGGCCCTGGAGCGGCTGTGCGAGTCGCCCTACTCCCAGGTCATCGTCACCAACACCATTCCCTGCGAGGCCAAGGCCCCCAAGTGCCCCAAGCTCAAGGTCCTTTCCGTAGCCGGGCTCCTGGGCAAGGCCATCCACAACATCCACACCGAGTCCTCGGTGAGCGTCCTTTTCGTCTAGGAACAAAAGAACATGCCAGGCCCCACGGCGGGCCGGCTGCAAAAGGAGAATTCCCATGGCACAGCAGGTCACCCTCACGGTCGAGCCGCGCTCCAAGACGGGCAAGGGCTTCAACCATCGGTTGCGGCTCGAAGAGACCGTCCCCGGCGTCTTCTACACCCGGACCGAGAACATCCCGGTCCAGGTCAAGGAGATGCCCCTGCGCAAGGCCTTTTCCCAGGTGGGCCAGTCCCAGATCCTGGATGTCCAGGTGGGCGACGGCGTGGCCAAGCCCTCCATCATCAAGGCCATCCAGTTCCACCCCTACAAGAACCGCATCCTGCACGTGGACTTCTACGGCGTGGACCTGACCAAGACCCTGCGGGTCTCGGTGCCGGTCACCGTGACCGGCAAGTCCAAGGGCGAGGCCGAGGGCGGCGTGCTGGAGCTCATCCGCGACCACCTGGAAGTGGAATGCCTGCCCAGCGACATCCCGGACAAGCTGACCATCGACGTGACCCCCCTGACCATCGGCCAGAGCGTGCACGTGTCCGAGATGCCCCTGCCCTCCGGGGTCAGGGCGGTGTTCGAGGACAACTTCGCGGTGGTCAGCGTCATGGCCAAGGTGGCCGAATCCGAGGGCACCGGAGAAGAAGAAGCCGCTGGCGGCGAGGCCGCGGCCTAGCCTGCGATTCCCGCGGCCCCGGGCTTCCCGGCCCGGGGCCGCATTCCTCCGTCCCCGGCCGCACCGCGGCCAACCCCATGAAAAACTGCGCAGGCATCATCGCGGGCCTCGGCAATCCCGGGCTCCGCTACGCCTTTACCCGGCACAACTTCGGGTTCATGGCCGCGGACCGGCTCCTGGCCGTCCTGGGCGAGAAGCGCCCCTGCCCGGAAGTTCCGGCCGGGGGCGACTGCCAGGCCTTCGCCTGCCCCCTGGCGGGCCAGTCGTCGCCCCACTGGCTGGTGGTCAAACCCCTGACCTTCATGAACCTCTCGGGGGTGGCCGTGGGCCGGCTCTGCCGCAGGTTCGGGGTGGAGCCGGGACGGCTCCTGGTGCTGCATGACGAGATGGACCTGCCCCTGGGCCGGATGAAACTCAAACTGGGCGGCGGGGACGCCGGGCACAACGGCATCGCCTCCATCGCCGCGGAACTGGGTTCCCGCGATTTTTACCGCCTGCGCCTGGGAGTGGGCCGCCCCACCGGGCCGGGAGACCCCGCCGACTACGTGCTGTCGGACTTCACCCCGGCCGAGGCGGCCCTGCTCGCCCCGGTGCTGGACGCCGCAACGTCCGGCATGCGGACCTTCGCCCGCCGGGGTCCGGCCCTGGCTGCGCAGCAGGTTAACGTCTTTGACGCCCGCCCCGAGGACAATGGTCATGAGGGCATGGACTAATCAGAGCGAATGCGGTACCTTGAATCTTTGCGGAGTTATACCCCCCGCACCGGAGAACGTATTGTTTGCGATCAACCAGTTGGTCGTCTATCCGGCCCAGGGCGTCGGCCGGGTCGAACGCATCGAACACCAGACCATTGGCGGGATCGAGACCGAGTTCTACATCGTCCGCATCCTCTCCAACAACGTGACCCTGATGGTTCCGGTCAGCAACGCGGCCAACGTTGGGCTGCGGCCGGTGTGTTCCGCCCGCAAGGGCAAGAAGATCCTGGACTCCCTCAAGGACCGCTCGGATTTCACCGGCTACTCGGGCCAGAACTGGAACCGCCGCTACCGGGAATACTCGGAAAAGCTCAAGAGCGGCGACCTGGCCGACGTGGCCTACGTGCTCAAGGAACTCTTGCTCATCGGCAAGGACAAGGAGCTGTCCTTTGGCGAGCACCGGCTGCTGGAGCAGGCCATGGGGCTCATCACCATGGAACTGGCCCACGCCATGGACTCGGACCAGGCCGAGGTGCGGATCCGCATCGAAGAGCTTTTCGAGGACGTCCTGAAAAAGCGTGAAGACGCAGAAGAGGCGTAAAAAAGGCTTGCCAACCGGTATGCCTTCCGCTAGATGCCTGGACTAGCACACTGCGATTGCTTGACGATCCGCCATTCGGCGCCGTGCGATTCAGCGCTGACATATCACGATAGAACCCGAATCCGAGACTGACGCCGAGGGCCTTTTCCGCAAAGAACCCGTCCCGATAGACCCTTGTTGTTCGTGCCGCCGGGGCGGCCGGCTGCACCGCGCTCTGCGCCACTGCATGCGTTCCGCTGTTGCGGGTTCATGATCTTTACCAGTAGTATGTGTCTTGTAATTGCACCGGGATGCAACATCTCGGAGCCATGATGTGCAACCCCCGATCCAGAGGAGTAGACTGTCCTTGGAGCCGATTATGAACCTATCCGAACTCAAGATGAAGAGCATGTCCCAGCTCATGGAGCTGTCGGAGCAGTACGAGATCGAAAACCCCTCCGGCCTGCGCAAGCAGGAGCTCATCTTCGCTCTGCTCAAGGCCTGCGCCTCCCAGAACGGGAACATCTACGGCGAAGGCGTGCTCGAAATCCTGCCCGACGGTTTCGGCTTCCTGCGCTCGCCCATGTACAGCTACATGCCGGGCCCGGATGACATCTACGTCTCCCCCTCCCAGATCCGCCGCTTCGGCCTGCGCAAGGGCGACGTCATCTCCGGCCAGATCCGGCCCCCCAAGGAGGGCGAGCGCTACTTCGCCTTGCTCAAGGTCAACGAGATAGGGTTCGCGCGGCCCGAGGAGACCAAGAACCTGGTCCTCTTCGACAACCTGACCCCCATCTACCCGGACAAGCGTTTCGTGATGGAGAACGGCAAGGACAACTACTCCGGCCGGGTCATCGACCTGATGACCCCCATCGGCGGCGGCCAGCGCGGACTCATCGTGGCCCCGCCCCGCACCGGAAAGACCATGCTCCTGCAGAACATCGCCAACTCCATCAACGCCAACCACCCCGAAGTCTACCTCATCGTGCTGCTCATCGACGAGCGGCCCGAGGAAGTCACGGACATGGCCCGCTCGGTCAAGGCCGAGGTCATCTCCTCCACCTTCGACGAGCCGCCCACCCGCCACGTCCAGGTCTGCGAGATGGTGCTGGAAAAGGCCAAGCGCCTGGTGGAGCGCAAGATGGACGTGGTCATCCTGCTCGACTCCATCACCCGCCTGGGCCGCGCCTACAACGCCGTGACCCCCTCCTCCGGCCGGGTGCTCTCCGGCGGCCTGGACGCCAACGCCCTGCAGCGGCCCAAGCGCTTCTTCGGCTCGGCCCGCAACATCGAGGAGGGCGGCAGCCTGACCATCATCGCCACCGCGCTCATCGACACCGGGTCCCGCATGGACGAGGTCATCTTCGAGGAGTTCAAGGGCACCGGCAACATGGAAATCATCCTGGAGCGCCACCTGTCCGAGAAGCGGGTCTACCCGGCCATCGACATCAACCGCTCGGGCACCCGCAAGGAGGAGCTGCTGCTCCCCGAGGACGTGCTCAACCGGGTGTGGATCCTGCGCAAGATCCTGGCGCCCATGAGCCCCATCGACTCCATGGAGTTCCTCCTGGACAAGATGAAAAGTTCCAAGAGCAACAAGGAATTCATGAACATGATGAACAAGTAGCCTGGCTGCTTTCCGCCCCGGCCGGCACCCGCCGGCCGGGGCTTTTTCTTTGCATCCGCGGCCGGCTTGGAGTAGTCCGGAACTGCCATGAACGCTGCCCGCGGCCCGCGAACCCGCTCCTCCCTTCCCTGCCGCCTCCTGGCCGGCCTGCTCGCCGCCTGGATGCTCCTGGCCTCGCCCCTGGCCGTCCTTCCGGCCCGGGCCGGGCTCTTCGGCTCATTCACGGTCAAGGACGAGATGGAGTTGGGCAAGAAGCTCAACACCTACATCCGGGCCCGTTTCCCCCTGGTGGAGGATACGGAGATCGTGGACTACGTGAAGGGCGTGGTGGACCGCCTGGCCGCGGTGCTGCCCAACATCCCCTTCACCGTGACCACCACCGTGGTGCGCAACGACGCCATCAACGCCTTTGCCGCGCCCGGCGGCTACGTGTACGTGTTCACCGGGCTCATCCACCAGTTCGGACACGAATCCGAGCTGGCCGGGGTCGTGGCCCACGAACTGGCCCACGTGACCCAGCGCCACGTGGCCGGCCGCGTCGAGGCCATGCAGATCATCTCCCTGGCCTCCCTGGCCGGGACGGTGGCCGGGGTGTTCCTGGGCCAATCCGGGGACGAGAACGCCGCCGAGGTGGGACAGGCCCTGCTGGCGACCTCCACGGCCGGGGCCCAGAGCGCCATGCTGGCCTACAGCCGCTCGGACGAGCGCGAGGCCGACCAGGTGGGCATGAACTACCTCACCGAGGCCGGATTCCCGCCGGGCGGCATGGTGGGTGCCTTCGAGACCATCCGCAAGGCGCGCTGGGCCATGGGCGGCTCCTTCCCGGCCTACCTCTCCACCCACCCCGACGTGGACGAACGCCTCTCCTACCTGGACAGCCGGGTGGCCCGCCTGCCCGACGAAGTGCGCAACCGGCCCCAGGACGACGCCAAGTTCCGGCGCATCCAGGCCCTGGTCCGGGCCCGCTACCTTGACCCGGCCGTGGCCCTGCCCTTCTTCGCCTCCATAGCCAATCCGACGGCCCTGGACCACATGGGACGCGGCATGGTGCTGGCCAAGCTCTCCCGCGTGCCCGAGGCCAAGGCCGCCTTCGACAAGGCGCTGGCCATGGCCCCGAACGACTCCCTGGTGCTGCGCGAGGCGGGCAAGTTCCAATTCACCATGGGCGACGGGGACCTGGCCGCCCGCTATTTGCAGAAGGCCGTGCTCCTCAACCACCGGGACCTCCACGCCCTGTTCTACTACGCCCGCATCCTGGGCGAGAAGGGCCAGGTGGAGCGCGCTGCCGAATACTACGAGCAGGTGCTCAAGGCCCTGCCCGACGACAGCGAGGTGCATGCCTACCTGGGCCGGCTCAAGGGCGAGCACGGCGACATCTTCTCCGGCCACCTGCACCTGGCCTACGCCGCGATCTACGACCTGGACCGCAAGCAGGCCGTGTTCCACAAGGACAAGGCCGGCCGCCTGGCCCAGACGCCGGAGCAGAAGAAACAACTGGAAGAGTTGGAAGCCATCTTCAAGGAACGCGCGGAATTCTGGTAGCCGCCATGGACCGCATCCGCACCGCCGCCTGCTGGAGCCTGGCCCCGGGCCGCCTGTGCCTGGCCCAGGGCGACATCACCGCCTGGGACGGGGACGCCCTGGTCAATGCGGCCAACTCCTCCCTGGCCGGGGGCGGCGGCGTGGACGGTGCCATACACCGCGCGGCCGGCGTGGACCGGCTCCAGGCAGCCTGCCAGGACATCGTGCGCCGGCTGGGAAAGCTGCCCGCGGGAAAGGCCGTGGCCACCCCGGGCTTCGGCCTGGCGGCCAGGCACATCATCCACACCGTGGGCCCCATCTTCCGGGACGGCCGCTCGGGCGAACCCGCGGCCCTGGCCTCGGCCTACCGCGAGAGCCTGCGCCTGGCCCGGGAACTGGGAGCGGCGCGCATCGCCTTCCCGGCCATCTCCTGCGGGGCATACGGCTACCCCGCTCCCCAGGCGGCGCGCATCGCCCTTGCCGAGCTGGCCGAGGGCCTGCGCCAGGGCTGGGCCACGGAGGCGGCCATGGTCCTCTTCTCCGCCCAGGCCCTGGAGACCTGGCGCGCCATGGCGCACGAACTTTTCGGACAACCAACGGAGTGAACATGGAGATACGCGGCACCACCATCCTGGCGGTCCGGGACGAGGCCGGGGTGGCCATGGCCGGCGACGGCCAGGTCACCATGGGCCAGAACGTGGCCCTCAAGCACACCGCGCGCAAGGTGCGCCGGCTCTACAACGGCAAGGTCCTGGCCGGGTTCGCCGGGGCCACGGCCGACGCCTTCACCCTGTTCGAACGCTTCGAGGCCAAGCTGGATGAGTTCGGGGGCAACCTGCAGCGGGCCAGCGTGGAACTGGCCAAACAGTGGCGCATGGACAAGGTGTTGCGCAAGCTGGAGGCCATGCTCCTGGTGGCCGACCCCACGGGCGTGCTGCTCATCACCGGGGCCGGGGACGTGATCGAGCCCGACGACGGCCTGGCCGCCATCGGCTCGGGCGGAACCTACGCCCTGGCCGCGGCCCGGGCGCTCAAGCGGCACACCGACCTGCCCGCGGAGGCCATCGTGCGCGAGGCCATGGCCGTGGCCGCGGAGTTGTGCGTGTTCACCAACGACCACTTCACGGTGGAGACCCTGCCGGCAAGCTGACCGTCTGTTTAGTTCTTCCTTTTCGCCAGGTGGGGAACTGCTCCGCGAAGGGAAGGAAGACCTTGCTATACAACCTGTTCGACATATATGGTCGGTTCAAGGCAACCCGGCCATGACCATCCGCCGCAAGACCGCCATCGTTTTCCTGGCCGCCCTGGGCAGCATCCTGCTCGTCCTGGGCTCGGCCTCCAAGTTCATTCTGGTCAGCGGGTTCGAGGGCATCGAACGCGAGGCCCTGCGGCGGGACATGGACCGGGCGGCCAACGCCCTGGCCCTGCAACTGGCCACCCTGCGCGCCTCGGCCCGGGACTATGCCTCCTGGGACGACACCTACCGCTTCATGGCCGAGCCCACGGTCGACTACCTGGACGCCAACTACATCGCCACCACCCTGCTGAACCTCCGGGTCGGCCTGGTGGCCATCGCCCATCCCGACGGCCGGGTGGCCTTCGCCACCAGCCTCGACCCCGATGCCGGGGAACTCGCCGCCCTGGCCCCGGACGTGCTGGACGCCCTGGTCCGGGCCGGGATGCTGCCGCAGCCCGACCGGCCCCTGGAGTCCGCCTCGGGCGTCGTGCGCCTGCCCGGCGGGCCCGCCCTGGTGGCGGTGGAGCCGATCCTGACCAGCCAGGGCCTGGGACCACCCCGGGGCGTGCTGCTCATGGGCCGGCGCCTGGACCGGGCGGTGGTGGACAGCATCGGCCGGACCACCCTGCTGGAGGTGTCCACCGGCCCGGCTCCCGACTCCCCCTTCTCCCCCAGGCCTCAGCCGGCCATGACCGACGTGGCGGGAGCCCGGGTCAGCCTGCTCTCGGACCAGCGCATCACTTCCGAGGCCACGGTCTACGACGTGCGCGACGCACCCGCCCTGACCCTGTCCGTGGCCAAGGACCGGGCCATCTACCGCAAGGCCGTGCAGAGCCTGAACGCCTTCGCGGCCCTGCTGGTCCTGACCGGCATCGCCTGCTTCGGCATAGCCGGCCTGGTGCTGGAGCGCACCGTGCTGCGCCGCATCACCGGCCTGAGCCAGGCGGTCTCGGGAATCCGCGACAGCCGGGACATCAGCCGGCGCATCACGGTGGACGGCACGGACGAGATCACCGCCCTGGGCCGGGAGATCAACCGCATGCTGGACGGGCTGGAGGCCATGGACACGGCCCAGCGCCGCACCGCGGACGAGCTGCGCGCGGCCCATGCGGCCGCGGAGCAGGCCAACCGGGCCAAGGGCGTGTTCCTGGCCACCATGAGCCACGAGATCCGCACCCCCCTGAACGCGGTCATCGGCCTGTCCGAACTGGCCCTGGGCTCGGGCCGGCCGGGCAAACTGCGCGAGTACCTGGGGGACATCAAGGCCTCGGCCTCCATCCTGCTGGAGTTGGTGGACGACATCCTGGACGTGTCCAAGATCGAGGCCGGGGGCCTGGTGCTGGAATCCGCGCCCGTGGACCTGCGCGACGTCGTGCGCCGCACCGCCAACCTGTTCCGGGAACGGATGGCCGCCAAGAGCCTGCGCTTCTCCACCCTGGTGGACCCGGCCCTGCCCCCGTCCCTGCGCGGCGACTCCACCCGGCTGCAACAGGTGCTGGTCAACCTGGTGTCCAACGCCTGCAAGTTCACCGAGGTGGGGGAGGTGGTGCTGGCCGTGGAGGTCTGCTCCGCCACGCCCGAGGCCGCGGACCTGCGCTTCACGGTGCGCGACACGGGTATCGGCATCGAGCCGGCCATGCAGGAGCAGGTGTTCACCCCCTTCCGCCAGGCGGACTGCTCCACGGCCCGCCGCTACGGGGGCACCGGCCTGGGCCTGGCCATTGCCCGGGACCTGGTGGCCCTCATGGGCGGCCGGCTGGAGGTGGAGAGCCGGCCGGGCCAGGGCAGCACCTTCCAGTTCGACCTGAGCCTGCCCCGGGCCGAGGCCGTGCCCGCCCCGCCGGCCTCAAACGTCCTGGACATGACCACCCTGGCCGGAGCCCGGGTCCTGCTGGCCGAGGACAACGCCTTCAACCGCAAGGTGGCCCGGGAGATGTTGGCCGGCCTGGGCCTGGCGGTCACCACCGCGGAGAACGGCACCGAGGCGGTGCTGGCCCTGTACCAGGCGGAGTTCGACGCCCTGCTCATGGACCTGCGCATGCCGGAGATGGACGGCCTGGAGGCCACCCGCCTCATCCGCAGCGAGGCTCGCTTCCGGGACCTGCCCATCATCGCGTTGACCGCCAACGTCCTGGGCGATGACCGGGATGCCTGCCTGGCCGCGGGCATGAACGATTTCGTGCCCAAGCCGGTGTCCATGGCCCGCCTGGCCGAAATTCTGTGCCGCTGGATCGCCCCGCGGGAAGGCGGCGGCGAGCTGCCGCAACCGGCCCCGGTCCGGCCCGCGCCGGCTCCCGGACTCGATTTCGCCGGGCTCACGGGCATCGAGGTCGCCCGGGGTCTGGAAGTCTTCGGCTACGACGCCCGGGCCTTGCACGAGGCCATCCTCCGCTTCCCGGCCCATTTCGTGGACACGGTGCCCCAGATCCGGCGCGCCCTGGACCTGGGCGACCGGGTCACGGCCGGCCGCCTGGCGCACAGCCTCAAGGCCGCGGCCGGACAGATCGGGGCCAACATCCTGGCCCGCGCGGCCCGCGACGTGGAGTCGGCCATGGACCGGGCCGAGGACTCCCTGGTCCGCTCCCTGGCCACTGACCTGGAGGCCGCGCTACACGCCCTGGTCGTCGCCATCCATACCTATTCCCTGGACCGCACGGGGCCCCCCCCGCCACCCTAGCCCCCACGGAGCGCCCCATGGCCGAAGAGGAACTCACGTCCATGAAGGACCGGCTGGCCGCCAGCACCCTGCTGCTGGTCGACGACACGCCCTATTTCCGCATCCTGCTGTGCAACTTCCTGGGACCTCTGCACTGCAAGAACCTGCTGGAGGCGCGCAACGGCAAGGAGGCGCTCAAGCACCTGGTCCGGGAAAAGGTGGACCTGATCATCTGCGACTGGAAGATGCCCGAGATGGACGGCCTGGAGCTGTTGCGCCACGTGCGCTGCCACCCGGACTGGGCCGCCACCCCCTTCATCATGATAACCGGCAAGGCGGACAAGACCGTGGTGGTGGAGTCGGTGCGGCTCAAGGTCACGGACTTCCTGGTCAAGCCCGTGGACGCCAAGACCCTGGCCCAGAAGGTGCTCAAGGCCCTGTCCGCGCCCCCGCCCACCCCCGAGGAACTGGCCGCCCTGTGCGACGAGCCCGACGAGGAGCCCGCCGAGGAGCCCGCAGCGCCCGGCGCGCAGTCCTGACCGCGCGGTGGACACCCCGGCCCCCATGCGGTAGAGCAACCCCCGCAAGACGTGTATCGCGGAGAATCCATGCAGGTACTCACTCCCCGGGAGATCGTCTCGGAACTGGACAAGTTCATCGTGGGCCAGGAGGCGGCCAAGCGCATGGTGGCCATCGCCATGCGCAACCGCTGGCGGCGCATGCAGGTCCCGCCCGAGTTGCGCGATGAGATCGCGCCCAAGAACATCATCATGATCGGCCCCACCGGCGTGGGCAAGACCGAAATCGCCCGCCGCCTGGCCAAGCTGGCCGGCGCGCCCTTCATCAAGGTGGAGGCCTCCAAGTTCACCGAGGTGGGCTATGTGGGCCGGGACGTGGAATCCATGATCCGCGACCTCATGGACATCGGGGTCAACCTGGTGCGCCAGGAGGAGGCCGAGCGGGTCAAGGTGCCGGCCGAGAAACAGGCCGAAGAGCGGCTGCTCGACCTGCTCCTGCCCCCCTCCCCCCATCCCGTGGGCACCCTGCCCCCGCCCCCCGGCGCGTCCCCGGGACCGGGGCAGGGAGGCGACGCCTCCACCCGGGACAAGCTGCGCCGGCTGTGGCGCGACGGGGCCCTGGACGACCGGATGGTGGAAATGGAGGTGGCCGCGGCCGGACCCCAGGTGCAGCTCATGTCCATGCCCGGCATGGAGGACATGGAGTTCCAGTTGCGCGACATGATGGGCCGCATGTTCCCGGCGAAGCGCAAGACCCGGAAGATGACCGTGCGTGAGGCCTACGCCATCCTGGTGCAGGAGGAGTCGGACAAGCTGGTGGACATGGACGCGGTGGTGGAGACCGCCCGGGAGCGGGTGGAACAGGCCGGCATCGTGTTCATCGACGAGATCGACAAGGTCTGCTCCCGCAAGGAGGCGCACGGCCCGGACGTGTCCCGGGAGGGCGTGCAGCGCGACCTTCTGCCCATCGTGGAGGGCAGCGTGGTCAACACCAAGCACGGTATGGTGCGCACCGACCACATTCTCTTCATCGCCGCAGGCGCGTTCCACATGGCCAAGCCTTCGGACCTGGTGCCCGAACTGCAGGGCCGCTTCCCCCTGCGGGTGGAACTCTCGGCCCTGACCAAGGAAGACTTCCTGCGCATCCTCACCGAGCCGCAGAACGCCCTGACCACCCAGTACACCGCGCTGCTGGCCACCGAGGGCATCGCGCTCAGCTTCGCCCCCGACGCCCTGGACGAGGTGGCGGGCTTCGCCCAGGAGGTCAACTCCCAGACCGAGAACATCGGGGCGCGCCGGCTCTACACCATCATGGAGAAGGTGCTCCAGGACCTCTCCTTCGAGGCCCCGGACCGCGCAGGCCAAGCCGTGGCCGTGGACCGCGCCTATGTGCGGGAGAAGCTCTCCGACGTGCAGACCAACCGGGACCTGTCCCGGTACATCCTCTAGGAGCAGTTGCCCATGGACAAGACCCCCTGCCCCACTCCCTCCTCCGTGGCTGCGGACAAGGCCCGCTTCCTGCTGGAGTCGTTGCCCTACATCCGGGATTTCTACGGCCAGACCGTGGTCATCAAGTACGGCGGCCACGCCATGAAGGACGACGCCCTGCGCCTGGCCTTCGCCCGCTGCGTCATTCTCCTGCAATACATCGGGGTGCGGCCGGTGATCGTGCACGGCGGCGGCCCCCAGATCGGCCAGATGCTGACCAAGCTGGGCATCGAGAGCGTGTTCCGCCAGGGCCTGCGGGTCACGGACACGGCCACCATGAACGTGGTGGAGATGGTGCTGGCCGGCAAGGTGAACAAGGAGATCGTGAACCTGGTGAACCTGGCCGGCGGCCGGGCCGTGGGCCTGTCCGGCAAGGACGGCTCGCTCATCCGCTGCCGCAAGATGGAGATGGTCATTACCCGCGAGGACGCCCCGCCCGAGATTCTCGACCTGGGCAACGTGGGCCAGATCACCGGCATCGATGCCCGGATCATCGCCTCCCTGCAACGCGACGGGTTCATCCCGGTCATCGCGCCCGTGGGCGTGGACGAGGCCGGGGTCACCTACAACATCAACGCCGACACCGTGGCCGGGGCCCTTGCCGCGGCGCTTTCGGCCAAGCGGCTCATCCTGCTCACCGACGTGGAGGGGTTCAAGGACAAGGACGGCACCCTGGTGACCTCCATGAACGCCACCGAGGCGTTCGCGGCCATCACCGAAGGCTCGGCCTCGGCGGGCATGATCCCCAAGCTCCAGGCCTGCCTCTACGCCCTGGAGCAGGAGGTGGAGAAGGCCCACATCATCGACGGCCGGGTGGAGAACTCGGTGATCCTGGAGCTCTTCACCGACCACGGGGTGGGCACCCAGATCATGGCCGAGAAGTAGGCCCTCCCTGGTACGCAAAACCGCCGGCAGCCCGAGGGTTGCCGGCGGTTTTGCGTTCAGGCGCAGGGGCTAGGCGAGAAACAGGCAGACGTCCTCGCGGCCGTCGTGCTCCGGGGTGTGGACGTTGACGTGTTCGCCGCGGTCGGTGGCCACCCGCTTGCCCGTGTAGTCGGCGTGGATGGGCAGCTCGCGGTGGCCGCGGTCCACCAGGACCAGAAGCTCCACCCGGTTGGGCCGGCCGAAGTCCAGGAGCGCTTCCAGGGCGGCCCGGATGGTGCGGCCGGTGAACAGCACGTCGTCCACCAGGAGCAGATCCTTGCCGTCGATGGCGAAGGGGATGTCGGTCTTGTTCACGAAGGGCGTGACCCCGGAGGTGGTCCAGTCGTCCCGGTAGAGGTTGATGTCCAGCTTGCCCAGGGGCACGGTCCCGGGCAGCCGGGCCTCAAGCAGGCTCTTGATCCGTTCGGCCAGGTCCACCCCGCGGCGCTGGATGCCCACCAGGGCAAGGTTGGCGCAGGAGCCGTGGCGCTCGATGATCTCCGAGGCCAGGCGATCCAGGGTCCGCCCCACTTCCTGGGCGGTGAGCAGCACTCGTTCCGGCATGGCGTTCCCCCTGCGGGCCGAAGCCCGAAAAGCTCCCCTATCGCGAACCGGGCCGAGCTGTCCAGGCTGGAGCCAACGCCTCGGCCCGGCGAGGAGTATTTGCGGATATGTAATTTTCAACCGTTTGAGGGGGAAATCTATGGATCGCTGCCGTTGACAAAGGCAGCGCGCATACTTAAACGGTCCTGTACACGATTTTCCTGGAGGACCCCATGCTCGAATTGACCGACAAGGCCCGCAAGGAACTCGAGGCCTACTTCAAGGACAAGGACAAGACCCCCATTCGCGTCTACCTCTCCCCGGGCGGGTGAGCGGGGCCGCGCCTGGCACTGGCTCTGGACGAGCCTAAAAACGACGACGAAGTGTTCAACCTGGACGGCGGCCTGACCTTCCTCATGGAGAAGGACCTCTACTCCCAGGCCCAGCCGGTCACCGTGGACGTGACCTACACCGGCTTCTCGGTGTCGAGCAGCCTGCAGCTCGGCGGCGGCTCCTGCTCCACGGGTTGCGGTTCGGGCAGTTCCTGCTCCTGCTAGCGCCACCCACCACCAGTTCCAGGGCGGTTCCATACGGAACCGCCCTTTTTTTTGTCCCCTGCCGTCCATTGACAACACCCAATGGCATCCATAGATGGGAGGCATACAACTTTTCCGGAGGACTCGCATGCTGGAACTTACGGACTCGGCCCGTCAGGAACTCGTCAAGTATTTCTCGGACAAGGACACGACCCCCATCCGCGTCTACCTCGCCCCGGGCGGCTGCGGCGGCCCGCGCCTGGCCCTGGCCCTGGACGACCAGAAGCCCGATGACGAGGTCGTCGCCCTGGAGGACGGCCTGACCTTCCTAGTGGAAAAGGAACTTTACGCTGCGGCCCAACCCATCACCGTGGATGCGACCTACGCCGGGTTCGCGGTGACCAGCAGCCTCCAGTTCGCGGAGAGCGGCTGCGGCTGTTCCTCGGGCTGCGGCACTCCCGAGGCCGGCGGCGGCTCGGGCTGCGGCTCGGGCGGGTCCTGCTGCTGCTAGGACGCATCCCGGTCGGCAAAAGGCGGCTCCGCAAGGAGCCGCCTTTTTGTTGGTCCTGGCATGGTCCTTGCTATTTTTCCGGCAACGATGGACATCAAGAGTCCGTCGCTCCCGGGGACGCGTCCTGCGCGTCCGAAATAAAGGCCAAACAACCGACGACCCCCGCGAGGGACCCATGACTGACGCCAATGCCCAACGCCAATCCCTGCAGCAGATCTTCAACACCGCCATCCACATCCGCCAACACGAGATGACCAACCTGGTCTACGAGGGAAGCCGGGGGGTGGTGCAGGGTGGCCCCTTCCGGGGCATGCGCATGCTGCGCCAGAGTTCGTGGGGTGCGGGCGAACTCAGCCCCAAGCTGCTGGGCTGCTACGAGTCGGAACTGATCCCTCACGTGATCGAGGCCGTGGCCAAGAACTTTCCCCAGATCATCAACGTGGGGTGCGCCGAGGGGTACTACGCTGTCGGGCTCGCCCGTCGCCTGCCCCGCAGCAAGGTCATCGCCTATGACGTGAGCCCCGCGGCCCAGGCGGTTTGCCAGGCCACCGCCACGGCCAACGGGGTGGAAGACCGGGTGGAGATCCGCGGGGCCTGCACCCACGCCACGCTCAGCGCGGACCTGGCGGGCGGCGTTCCGACCTTCATGGTCATGGATTGCGAGGGGGCGGAGATGAATCTCCTGGACCCGGAGAAGGCGCCCCTGGACCACTGCGACATCCTGGTGGAATGCCACGATCTGTTCAACCCCAAAATCACCCCGACCCTGCTGGAGCGTTTCGCCGCCACCCATACGGCGGAGCGCATTGAGGAAGGCCCGCGCAACCCCAACTCCCCCCTGCTCCGCAAGCAGGACAGCGTGAATCGCTGGATCGCGGTGTGCGAGTTCCGCGTGGCGCCCCAGCACTGGCTCATGTTCAGGTCCAAAGCCGCACAATAGACTGCAAGGAGCTTCGGCCATGCCACCGAGCGGAGAGACGCACTATACGTTCAGCCACGTGCTCAGCATCGACCCCCTGGTCATCTTCGGCCTGGGAAACCTCGGCCCGTTCTCCCCGGCCCGGCAGTTGTGCGAACCGCTCAAGAAGTTCCCGACCTATTTCATCCTCGGCCCCTCCTGGGACCTGGACGACCCCACCGAACTCTCCCTCACGGTGCAGCGCTATTTCGAGCACAAGCTTGCCTACCCGCAGCACAACTTCATCTACATGGTGAACGTGGAGCACCATGCCGAAAACCTGCGGATGTACGGCGTCCCGGCATTCTTCTGCCACCACAACGCCCTGATCGACGAGAGAATCTACAAGATCATCCCCTCGGAAAAGCACTACGACGCCATCTACAACGCACGACTCGACCCGTTCAAACGCCATTTCCTGGCCAGGAAGATCAAATCCTTGGCGCTCATCTATTACAACATGAGCGGCAAGGAGGGCCTTGAGTACCGCGACTACGTGTTCAAGACCCTGCCCCAGGCGGTTTCCCTGAACGATGCGACCGGGAAGTATCTCTACCTGCCGCACGACCAGATTTGCCAGCACGTCAACGCCGCCCATACCGGGCTGGTGCTCTCCGAGGCGGAAGGCGGCAACCATGCCAGCGTGGAGTACCTCCTGAGCGGGATTCCGGTGGTCTCCACCAAGAACACCGGGGGCCGGAACCACTTCCTGCAGCCCGAGTTCTCCCGGATCGTGGACCCCGACCCCATCTCGGTCCGCGATGCGGTGGAGGAGCTCAAGTCCCTGTGCATCCCTGCGGAAACCATCCGCCGCAAGACCCTGGTGCGAAGCCTGATCCACCGCAGGAACCTCCAGGAGGCCGTGCAGCGGATTTTCGACCACGAGGGCGTGCGCCGGAACTTCGCCGACGAGTGGGACACTGTGTACGTGAACAAGCTCTTCAATTGGGGCATCCCGGACTGGCAGGTGGTGGACTACGTGGAGAAGTGGCGCGGCTGCACGGACAAGGTGGTGGAGCCCCTGCGCCGCAACCGGCCCCTGGAGCTGGAATACGAGCGCGCCAGGGCCGCAGCCTGAACTTCCTGGGCATCCAATGAAGAAGGCCGGGTCTCCCCGGCCTTCTTTTTTTAGTTCTGCAACGCGACAGCTAGTGGGTGTGGTTCAGGTACTGGTCCTTGAGCAGGGTGCCCGAGATGGGGCAGCGGTTGTCCCGGCCGCAGAAGATGCGTTCCGGGTCCGCCACCTCCAGGGCGTTCTCCAGCACCTCGTCCATGTGCTCAACCTCGATGATGGTGAGGTCCTTGAGGATGGCCGCGGGCACCTCCTTGAGGTCCTTGGCGTTGTCCTTGGGGATGAGCACGGTCTTGATGAGGCCACGGTGGGCGGCCAGGAGCTTCTCGCGCAGCCCGCCGATGGGCAGCACCCGGCCGCGCAGGGTTATCTCCCCGGTCATGGCCAGTTCGTTCTTCACCGGCAGGTTCAGCAGCGCGCTCACCAGTGAGGTGGCCAACGTAATGCCGGCGGACGGTCCGTCCTTGGGGATGGCGCCCTCGGGCACGTGCACGTGGATGTCGATCTCCTTGTAGAACTCGCCGCGCAGGCCGAAGAGGTCGGAGCGGGAGCGGATGTAGGAGAGCGCGGCCTTGGCCGACTCCTGCATCACGTCGCCCAGCTTGCCGGTGATCTCCACCTTGCCGTTGCCGGGCATGAGCGCGGTCTCCACCAGGAGCAGCTCGCCGCCCAGCTCGGTGTAGGCCAGGCCGGTGGACACCCCCACCTGGGAGGACTCCTCCTTCTCGCCGTAGCGGTGCTTGGGCACGCCCAGGAAGGTGGCCACATTCTGGGTGGTCACCGAGACCGCCTTGTCGCGGTCCTTCTCCTCCACCAGGCGCATGGCGGTCTTGCGGCAGATGGAGGCCAGTTCGCGCTCCAGGTTCCGCACCCCGGCCTCCTTGGTGTAGCGCCGGATGATCTCCAGGACGGCGTTGTCCGAGAGGTTCAGGTTGGTGTCCTTGAGCCCGTGCTCCTTGACCTGCTTGGGCAGGAGGAACTGCTTGGCGATCTTGTGCTTCTCGGTCTCCAGGTAGCCGGGCAGCCGGATGATCTCCATGCGGTCCTGCAAGGGGAGCGGGATGGTGTGCAGGGTGTTGGCCGTGGTGATGAAGAAGACCTTGGACAGGTCGTAGTCCATGTCCAGGTAGTGGTCGTTGAAGGCCGAGTTCTGCTCCGGGTCCAGGACCTCCAGGAGCGCGGCCGAGGGGTCGCCGCGGAAGTCGGTGGACATCTTGTCCACCTCGTCCAGGCAGAACACCGGGTTGTTGAACTTCACCCGGCGCAGGGACTGGATGATCTTGCCCGGCAGCGCGCCCACATAGGTGCGCCGGTGGCCGCGAATCTCGGCCTCGTCGCGCACCCCGCCCAGGGACAGGCGCACGAACTCGCGGTCCATGGCCCGGGCCACGCTCTTGGCCAGGGAGGTCTTGCCCACGCCCGGAGGGCCCACCAGGCAGAGGATGGGGCCCTTCATGGTCTGCACCAGGCTCTGCACGGCCAGGTACTCCAGGATCCGCTCCTTGGGCTTGTCCAGGCCGTAGTGGTCCGCCTCCAGGATGTCCTTGGCCTTGCCGATGTCCAGGTCCGTCTCCTTGAGCACGTTCCAGGGCAGGTCCAGGATCCAGTCCACGTAGTTGCGCACCACTGTGTATTCCGCGGAGGAAGGCGGGATCTGCTTGAGCTTCTTCATCTCCCGGCGGGCCTTCTCGCGGGCCTCGTCGGGCATGACCTTCTCCTCCAGGCGCTTCTCCAGGTCACCGACCTCGGCCTGGGGATCGTCCTCGCGGCCCATCTCCTTGTGGATGGCCTTGAGCTGCTCGTTCAGGTAGTACTCCCGCTGGTTGGACTCCATCTGGCTCTTCACGCGGTTCTTGATGCGCTTCTCCAGGTCGTTGATCTCGATCTCGGACTGGAGCAGGGCCAGGGTTTCTTCCAGGCGCTTCAGGGGATTGCGCTCTTCCAGCAGGGACTGCTTCTTGAGATAGTCCACCTTGAGGTGGGGCATGATGGCGTCGGCCAGCCGCCCGGCGCTGTTCAGCGACGAGATGGCCATGATGGTCTCGGCGGCCAGCTTCTTGTTGATCTTGCCGTAGGTCTCCAGGGCCTCGTGGGTGGCGCGGACCATGGCCTCGGCCTCGGAGGAGTCGGCCTCGGCCTCGGGCAGGGCCCGGACGTTGGCCATGAGCACCTCGTGGGCCGGGTCGGACAAACCGTGCTCAGGCGTCCACTCGGCCCGGTACAGGCCCTCGAAGAGCACCTTGATGGTGCCGTCGGGCAGGCGCAGGAGTTGGAGAATCTTGGACACGGTGCCGATCTCGAAGAGGTCCTCGGGACCGGGCTTCTCCTTTTCCGGCGTGCGCTGGGCAACCAGGAATATCTTCTTGTCGAACTCGGCCAGCGCGCGCTCGATGGCCTTCACCGAGGCTTCGCGGCCGACGAACAGGGGGACGATGGAACGCGGGAACATGACCACTTCCCGCAGGGACATGAGGGGCAGGGTCATGGTCGGGCGGTCGTCGTCCACCATCACGAAATTGGTCATCGTTTCCTCCGGTCAACAGGCTGGAGACGGGGCCGGCCGCCCCGTCATCGCACAGAATAACTCCCCGGCGCGGGTTGTCAACGCGCCGGCCGACCGGCATCAGGCGGATTTCACTTCCTGGTGGTAGAAGAGCAGGGGTTCGATACCCTTGTCCACCACCGCCTTGTTGACCACGCACTCCTTGACCCCGGTGAGCGAGGGCAGCTTGTACATGATCTCCAGCATGATGTTCTCCATCACGTTGCGCAGGCCCCGCGCCCCGGTCTTGCGTTCCAGGGACTTCTGGGCGATGGCTGACATGGCGTTCTGGGTGAAGCGCAGGCGCACGCCGTCCAGCTCGAAGAGCTTCTGGTACTGCTTGGACAGCGCGTTCTTGGGTTCGGTGAGGATGCGCACCAGGTCCCCCTCGGTGAGCTCGGTCAGGGAGGTCACCACCGGGATGCGGCCCACGAACTCGGGGATGAGGCCGAACTTGATGAGGTCCGTGGGGTGCACGTCGGCCAGGAGCTTGTCCGTGTTCTCCTCGCCCTTGCCCTTGACCTTGGCCCCGAAGCCCAGGCCCGAGCCCTGCTGCCGCTGCTGGATGATCTTCTCCAGCCCGATGAAGGCCCCGCCCAGGATGAACAGGATGTTCCCGGTATTCATCCGGATGAACTCCTGCTGGGGGTGCTTGCGGCCGCCCTTGGGCGGGATGTTGGCCTCGGTGCCCTCGATGATCTTCAAGAGGGCCTGCTGCACGCCCTCGCCCGACACGTCGCGGGTGATGGAGGGGCTGTCGCCCTTGCGGGCGATCTTGTCGATCTCGTCGATGTAGATGATGCCCTTGGACGCGGCCTCCAGATCGTAGTCCGCGTTCTGGAGCAGCTGCACCAGAATGTTCTCCACGTCCTCGCCCACGTAGCCGGCCTCGGTGAGGGTGGTGGCGTCGGCGATGGCGAAGGGCACCTTGAGCACCCGGGCTAGGGTCTGGGCCAGGAGCGTCTTGCCCGAGCCGGTGGGGCCAATGAGCAGGATGTTGGACTTGTCGAGCTCCACGTCCTTGCCCTTGCCGCCGGCGAAGAACACCCGCTTGTAGTGGTTGTGCACGGCCACGGACAGGATCTTCTTGGACCGCTCCTGGCCGATGACATACTCGTCCAGGAGCTTGTTGATCTCTGCCGGGGTGAGCAGCTTGCCCTGCTCCAGGTCCTCGGTGAGGCTTTCCTGGGCGATGATGTCGTTGCACAGGGACACGCACTCGTCGCAAATGTACACGTCCGGCCCGGCGATGAGCCGCTGCACCTCGTCCTGGTTCTTGCCGCAGAACGAACAGCACAGCTCCGGAGGCAGTCCCACCTTCTTCTTGGTCATGCGCAGCTACTCCTTGCCCTCTTCCACTATCTCGTTGCGCGTGGTCAGGATGCGGTCAATGATGCCGTATTCCTTGGCCTCGCCGGGGCCCATGAAGTAGTCCCGGTCGGTGTCCTGGGCAATCTTTTCCAGGGGGGCTCCGCTGTGCTTCGCCAGGATCCCGTTCAGGGATTCCTTGAGCCGGAGTATCTCCCGGGCGTGGATGTCGATGTCCGTGGCCTGGCCGGAGAACCCTCCCATGGGCTGGTGGATGAGGATTCTGGCATGGGGCAAAGCAAATCTCATGCCCGGCGCCCCGGCTGCCAGCAAGATGGCGGCCATGCTCGCGGCCTGCCCCAGGCACAGCGTGGCCACCGGCGCGGAGATGTACTGCATGGTGTCGTAGATGGCCAGGCCGGAGGTCACCGAGCCGCCCGGGGAGTTGATGTAGAGGTTGATCTCCTTCTCCGGGCTCTCGGACTCCAGGAACAGGAGCTGGGCGCAGATCAGGCTGGCCACGTGGTCGTCGATGGGGGTGCCCAACAGGATGATGCGCTCGCGCAGGAGCCGGGAATAGATGTCGTAGGCCCGCTCGGTGCGGCCGGTGGTCTCGATGACGATGGGAATGGTGGGCATGGAATCCTCCGCTGGATGGCCGGGCGCTGCGCCCTGGCTCCAGAAGTATATACGCTATGGCCCTCCGGCAAGTCCAGAAAGCAGGCGACGGGCGTTTGACACCCCCGGGAACGGGGCCCAAACGAGCGGGGGCCGTGTGCCGGCCCCCGCAAACTCCCTACTCCGCCTTGGAATCCTTGCTTGCCTCTGCGGCCTGTGCAGCATCGCGCGCTTTCCATTCCTCGGGAGGAATTTCGCGCACCTTGGCCTTGGACCAGATGAACTCCATGGCCTTGTCCGCCAGCAGGCTGTCCTTGAGGGCGAACATGAGGTTGTGCTCCTCGTAGTAGGAACGCAGCCACTCCGGGTCCTGCCGGGTCTGCATGGCCATGCGCCGCAGGTGCTCGTCCACCTCCTGGGGCTCCACCGCCAGGTTCTCCTGGGTGGCCACGGCCAGCAGGAAGATCTGGTTGCGCACGATGTCCTCGGCCTTGGGCTTGAACTCGGCGCGGATCTCGGCGGGCTTCTTGCCCAGGGAGGCCACGTTCTTGCCCCGGGACTCCAGGCGCTGCACCATGTCCTCCACCATGCGGTCGATGTTCTCCTCCACCAGGGTGGGGGGCAGCTCGAAGTTCATGCTCTCCAGAAGCCCGTCCAGGAGCCGCTTCTGGGCCTCGGACTTGTGCAGGTTCCGGCGGGACTCCAGGGTGGAGTTCACGATGGACTCGCGCATGCGCTCCATGGTGCCGAAGCCCGCCTTGGCCGCCAGGTCGTCATTGGCCTCGGGCACGTTGCGGACCTTGAGCTCCTTGAGGGTGATGCGCATGTCCACCGTGCGGCCGGCCAGCTGGGTGTTGATGAAGTCCGCGGGGAAGGCCACCGGGTCGGTGCGGGTCTCGCCCGGCACCAGCTTCTTGACGATGTCCTCGAACATGGGCAGGGCCTCGCCCTGGCCCAGGTGCAGGTGGAAATTGTCGGCCTTGAGGTCGCCCAGGGGCTCGCCGTTCTCGAAGGCGGTGAAGTTGATGACCGCCACCTCGCCATCCGCGGGGTTGCGCTTCTCGCTCACGTCCTCCAGGTCGGCCATGCGGTTGCGCAGGCGCTCCACCACGGCCTCCACCTCGGCGTCGGCCACCTCGGGCGCATCCATCTCCGTGTCCAGGCCCAGGTAGTTGGGCAGGTCGATCTTGGGCGCGACCTCGTAGGAGAACGAGTAGACGAACTCCTGGTCCTTGGCCAGCTCGCCGGAATCCACGCTGATGCGGGACAGGGGGGTGATCTTCTCGGCGGAGAGGATCTCGTTGAGCTGGTAGTTCACCAGGTCGGTGGTGGCCTCGGCGTAGATCTGGCTCTTGTACCGGGACTCGATGATGGCGGACGGGACCTTGCCCTTGCGGAAGCCCTTCACGTCCGCGCTCTTGCGGTACAGGGCCAGGGTGGCGAGCAGGGCGGCGTTGGCCTCCTCCACGGGCACGGTCACGGTGACCTTGCGGGTGACGGGCGAAGTTTCCTCGATCTTGTATTCCACGGACGGCTCCTCCTTGGGGAGATTGGATCGTGTGGGCCGGGACGGGCCGGCTGGCGCGGGGCCGGGACGGGCGGGCGATCAGCTGGGATCGCCTGGTGGCCGGGGCGGGACTCGAACCCGCAAGCCGCAAGGACACTGGCTCCTAAGACCAGCGCGTTTACCAATTCCGCCACCCGGCCGCCTGAAAAACGCCCGGACGCCTTCACGCGTCTCGCAAAAGCGGATGACTTAACCACGCACCCCTGGGGCTGTCAACGTCAATATGTCCGAGCCTCAGCCCCCCTGCCCGGCCTTGTCCAGGGGGGGCAGCGCCGCCTCAAGCGGATGCAGGTGGTTGGGCGGGCCGTATCCCCGGCCCAGGCCGTAGCCGGTGCGCAGGGCCTCCTGGAGATAGGCGCGGGCAGCGCGCACCGCCGCGGCCAGGTCCAGGCCCTTGCCCAGGTGCGCGGCTATGGCTGCCGACAGGGTGCAGCCCGTGCCGTGGGTGTGGACAGTGTCCAGGCGAGGCATGGGCAGGGCCACGGGCGCGCGGCCGGGCAGGCAGAGGAAGTCCGTGATCTCGGTCCCGGCTCCGGGCATGTGCCCGCCCTTGAGCAACACCGCCTTGGCCCCCATGTCCAGAATCCGGCCCGCCACCAGGGCCACGTCGTCCTCCCCGGCCAGGGGCTGGCCGGCGAGAAGTTCGGCCTCGGGCCGGTTGGGGGTCACCAGGTCGGCCAGGGGCAGCATGTCCCGGCGCAGGGCCTCCACCGCGTCATCCTGGAGCAGGGCGTGGCCGGTCTGGCTCACGCACACCGGGTCCACCACCAGGGGAAAGTTCTTGCGCTCGCCGAGCACGTTGGCCACCGCGGCGATGATGCCCGCGGAAAAGAGCATCCCGGTCTTGGCTGCGGCCACCGGGAAGTCGTCCAGCACGGTTTCGAGCTGCACGGCCACGAAGTCCGGGGGCGGGGCGTGGATGGCCCGCACCTCCACCGAGTTCTGGGCGGTGAGCGCGGTGACCACGCTCATGCCGAAGGTCCCCAGCATGGCCATGGTCTTGAGGTCGGCCTGGATGCCGGCCCCGCCGCCGGAATCCGAACCGGCGATGGTCAGGACGCAGGGCGCGGGCCTCATGGTTCCTCCTCGCCGGAACGGATGCGGGCCAGGGAGAGCCCGGAGCGGGCCAGGACGCCCATGGCATAGGCCGTGACCGGAATATAGAGAATGGCGTGGTAGACCAGGCCCGCAGCCAGGGCCTGTTCCTTGTCCACCCCAATGCTGGTGAGCACCGCCACCATCACCGCCTCGTACACCCCTACCCCGCCCGGGGACGAGGGCACGGCAAGGCCCACCGACCCGAACACGAACACGGACAGGACCTGGGTGGCGGTCAGGTTCAGGCCCGCGCCCCACCAGAGCATGATGTAGTACTGCGCGCAGTACAGGGCCCAGGTGGCCAGGGTGGCCAGGGCCAGGACCGCGAAGAACCGCACCCCCCGGCGTTCGGCCAGGTGGTCCAGCACGTCGGTCGCGAACAGCTTGAGCCGCTCGAAATAGAGCAGCCGCACCAGGAAGGGGCCCACGCCGGGCCAAAGGCGAAGGGCGATGAGGCAGACCCAGAGCCCGGCCACCACTGCGGCCAGAGGCACCACGGCAATCCGCTTGCCGTGGAAGGCCGCGGCGAACAGGGCCATGGCTATGAGGGCGTGCAGGTCCGCGAACCGCTCCCAGAACACCATGCCCGTGGCCTGGCCCAGGGAGACCCCGGCGGCCCGGCGCAGGGAGGCGGCCTTGGCCAGCTCCCCCAGCTTGGCCGGGACCACGTTGTTCAGGCCCAGGCCCAGCATCCCGGCGTTGAAGGCCGCCGCGAAGGAGGCCCGGTTCCCGGAAATGAGGCGCAGGCGCCAGCCCACGCAGGCCATGTCCAGGGCCACGACCAGGAACGTGCCCAACACCCCGGCCAGGGCGAAGGAGCGCAGGGCCGAAGCCAGGGCCGTGAAATCCACGCCCCACACGGCGTACGCCAGGCAGGCCCCGGCCAGCCCGAAGCGCAGGGCCAGGCTGGCGAACCGCCTCACGCGCCCTCCCCGGCCCGCCGCCACAGGGACATGCGCGCCGCGGCCAATCCGGCCAGCAGGCAGAGCAACGGCTCAAAGGGCAGGCGGTACTTGGCGTAGCCCACCGGGCCGGACACGGCCAGCACGTAACCCACCAGCATGGCCGCAGCCCAGAAGGCGCCCGGCTTGCGCCACAGGGGAACGAGGCCCAGGAACTGCACCAAACGCACCACGAGGGTCAGGGCGGTCCCGGCCAGGAGGAAGGCCACATAGGCCATGCTCTTGTTCTGGGTGATAAAATTCCAGGCCTGCTGCGGGAATCCGGCGCCCGGGGAATCGGAAAAGTGGGTCCAGTCCATCTTCAAGATGTAGGCCAGTTCGACGCTGACCGGGGTGAAAAGGTTCTTCACCGCGCCCCAGAACCAGGCCTTGGCCAGGGACACCGGAGAGGCCGACCGCAGGTAGTCCGCGGCAAAGGCCTTGGCCGCCGCGTCCTGGGCGAACGGATTGCTGCGCACCTCGGGGGGCAGGGCCGCCTGCTTCTCGGCCCAGATGCCGGTGTATTTGGCCATGGCCTGCTGCTGGGACAGGCCCTCCTCGTACTGGGCCACCCCGGGCACGATCCAGCCGATGAGGTGCGGCGCGCCCTGGCTGGTCAGGCCGGCATGGCCGTACAGCGCGGCGTTGCGCGCCAGCCAGGGAGCAAGGACCAGACCGAAGAGCAGGCAGAACAGGACCGTTGCCCCCAGCCTGCGTCCGGCGCTCCCTCCCCCGGGCCGCAGCAGCAGGTACGGTGCGGCAAACAGGGGCAGGTACATGGTGGCCGAGCGTACCAAGGTACACACGCCGAAGAGCACCGCAGCCCAGCCCAGGTCCCGCAACCGGCCCTGCACGGCATGGCGCAGGAGCAGGAACATGCCCCACGCGAAGAGCGGCATGAACAGGGCCTCGGTGAGGGTCTGGTTGGCGTACACGGCCAGGTTCAGGGACAGGGCGGCAAAGGCCCCGGCCAAGTTGGCGGCTGTGGCGGACCACAGCCGGCCCATGCGCCACACCGCGTACACCGTCACCCCGCCCAGAAGGTTCTGCACCAGGACCGCGAAGACCAGGCTGCCGCCCCACCCCACCCCGCACAGGGCCAGGAACACGGGGTACAGGGGCGCACGCTCGGCCCCGAAGCCCAGGCCGAAATCCAGGTGCGCGGCCAGGTAGCCGGCCAGGTCCACATACATCTTCTGGTCCGCAGCCACCAGCAGGTCCGGGCTGCCCGCCACGGCGGCGAAGAGCGCGGCGCGCAGCAGGCAGCCCACGGCCAGGGCCAGCAGCAGGATGCGGCGGCTAGGCGGCACGTTCCAGCACCACCAGGGTTCGGAAGGCCATGAGCGGGGCCAGGAAGGAGAGCGGCCTCTCCAGGCCGGCCAGGGGCGTGATCCAGGATTCCGGGACCAGGGTGCGGCCCGAGAACCCGCCGGTCAGGGGATAGGACCACAGGGCCAGGCGCTGCCGGTGCACCAGGCGCAGGGCCGGGAAGCGGCGGGCGAACGCCGCGGCCCGCTTCCAGAACAGGGCGGTGGCCACCCCCTGGTTGGAGTCGAAGGGCTCGTCCGAGGACAGGGCGCAGGACTCGTCCAGGGGATTGCAGTCCGGCCGCAGGCCCTCGGGGTGCAGGAAGCGGTACACGGGCCAGGACAGGGGCGAGACGTAGGGGTCCATGACCAGAACCCGGCCGCCCGGGCGCAAGGCTCGGCTGGCCTCGTCGAAGAAGCGCGCCGGCCGGGGCAGGTGGTGCAGCACGTCGAAAAGCACCAGGTTGCCCAGGCTCGCGCTGCGCACCGGCAACTGCTGGGCGTCGCCCGCCACGTCGGTCCAGGGGGTGGGCAGGATGTCCAGGGTGAGGAGCCCGGGCAAGGCCTCCTTGAGTTGGCCGATGCCTGCGCCCACCTCCAGGCTGGGGCCTGGGGCAAGGAACCCGCGCATGGCCGCGTGCCAGCGGCCGTACAGAGCGCGCAGGCCCGGCTTGCGGTCCCAGGCCTCGCGCTGGGCGCGGAGTATCGCGTCTGACATAAGCCGCCTAGACGAACTTCAGTTTCCGCATGGCGAACGCGCACATCTGCAAGAGCAGCCAGCCGTGCCGGAATCGGCTGATCTGGGTCTCGCCGTAGGTGCGCGCCCGGTAGCGGATGGGCAGCTCCAGGATCTTCAGGTTGAGCTTGGACGCGCCGAAGAGCAGGTCGAAGTCGCCGAAGGGGTCGAAGTCCCCGAAGTAGGCGCGGCCGTCCACCAGGCGCAGGTAATTCTCCCGGGTGATGACCTTGGTGCCGCACAGGGTGTCCTTGAGCCGCTGGTTGAGCAGCCAGGTGAAGGCCAGGCTGAAGAACTTGTTGCCCAGGAGGTTCAGGAAGCGCATGGCCTCGTCTTCCATGGGGTACACTAGGCGCGTGCCGTTTATGAATTCGCCCTTGCCCGCGGCGATGGCGCGGAAGAACTTGGGCAAATCCTCGGGCGGCACGGTGAGGTCCGCGTCCAGGATCATGAGGATGTCGCCCTCGGCCGCGGCGAAGCCCTTGCGCACCGCATCGCCCTTGCCCTTGCCGTCCTGCACCAGGAACTTGATGTCCCGCTCGGGATGGGCGGCCATGACCCGCTCGATCTCCTCCGGGGTTCCGTCCACCGAGTGGCCGTCCACGAAGATGATCTCGGTATGGGAGCCCATGTCCGGGGTGCGCAGGACCGCGGGCTCGATGTTCCCCTTCTCGTTTTTGCAGGGGATGAGCACGGTGACGGACTTGCGGTTGTCCACGGCCTCGCGGCGCTTCATGCGGGCCACGGTGTAGTTGCACAAGCACAGCTTGCGCACCAGGGGCAGGCCGGCCAGAAAGTCCAGCACCGGCTGGAGCAGGGGCACGCGCAGGGGCAGCAGCATGCGGCGATCCCGCTTCACGGCCTCGAAGTCGGCCAGGTGCAGCAGGTTCTCGATGTCCGCGGGGGAGAGCCAGTTGGCCAGGCGCTGGGGCATCTTGAGGCCCAGACGCTCGGAGAGCTTGAGCACCGGCTCCCACACGAAGTTGTAGTAGCCGACGATGAGCCGGGTCTCGGCCGTGCACAGGGGCCGCAGGTTCTCCAGGCAGGCCTGGATGTCCTCGAAGTGGCCCAGGGCGTCGGAGAGGATCACGTAGTCGAAGGGTCCCTTGACCCCCTTGCCCTCGTGGTCCAGCCAGGTGGCCGGGTCCTCGGCATCGCCCGAGGCGAAGGCCAGGTGGGGGAAGGCGGCGCGGGCCTCGGCCAGCATGGCCTCGGAGAAGTCCACGCCCACCCCGTAGGCGGGCTCCACGGCGGCCAGCAGTTCGCCGGTGCCGCAGCCCAGCTCCAGGACCCGCTTGCCCGCGGGCACCAGGAAACGGAAGTACCGCGCCTGCTGGTCGTGGTAGAATCGGCCCTTGGCCTTCCAGCGCCGGCGCTCGGCGGCGAACCGCTCGAAATGGTCGCGCACCGCTTCTTTGAACTGACTCAGTTGCATCGGTCCTCGTGCTCCCTGCGGATGCCCGGCTGCCGCCGGGTGGTCGAGGTTCTAAACCAATGGCGGCGCAATGCCAAGCGCCGCTAACCCTCCGGGGCCATCTCCTGGAGCCGCATCTGCAGGCAGGTGAAGCGCTTGCGGCCGGTCTCGCGCCCCAGGCCCATGGCCATGGCCTTGCGGGGGCCCACCAGGACCGCCAGCCGCCGGGCGCGGGTCAGGGCGGTGTAGATGAGGTTGCGCTGCAACAGCAGGTAGTGCTGGGTGAGCACCGGCACCACCACGGCCGGGTATTCGCTGCCCTGGGACTTGTGCACGCTGATGCAGTAGGCCGGGGCCAGTTCGTCCAGGTCCGCGGGGCCGTAGTCCGCGCGCAGGCCCTCGAAGTCCACGGTGAGCTCGCCGGACTCGGGGTCCACCTCGCTCACCCAGCCCAAGTCGCCGTTGAACACGTCCTTGTCGTAGTTGTTGCGCAACTGCAAAACCCGGTCGCCCTGGCGCAGCACCAGCTTGCCGCGCCTGAGCTCCCGGCCGCTCGGGTTCAGGCGCTCCTGCAAGAGCGCGTTCAGGTTCTGGGTGCCCACCTCGCCCTTGTGCATGGGCGCGAGCACCTGGATGTCGCGGCGGGGGTCCAGGCCGAAGGTGCGGGGGATGCGCTCGGTCACCAGGTCCAGGATGGTGTCGCGCACCTGGGCCGGGTCCTCCTGGGTGATCCAGAAGAAATCCGCATCGGGCGGGGATCGGTCGTCGTTCTCCGGGAATTCGCCGCGGTTGATGCGGTGGGCGTTGCGCACGATGCGGCTCTCGGCCGCCTGGCGGAAGATGTGGGTGAGCTTGGCCACGGGCACCGCGGCCGAGGCGATCACGTCGCCCAGCACCATGCCCGGCCCCACCGAGGGAAGCTGGTTCACGTCGCCAATGAGGATGAGCCGGCAGGTGAGCGGCAGGGCGCGCAACAAGTGCAGGGCCAGGGGCACGTCCAGCATGGAGGCCTCGTCCACGATCACGGCCTGGGCCTTGAGCTTGCTCTCCTCGTTGCGGGCAAAGGCCCCGTCCGGCCCGAACTCCAGGAGCCGGTGCAGGGTGGACGCGGGAAATCCGGTGGCCTCGGACAGGCGCTTGGCCGCCCGGCCGGTGGGTGCGGCCAGGCGCAGCGTGAGGCCCAGGGTGTCCAGCACCCGGGCCAGCACCCGGGTGATGGTGGTCTTTCCCGTGCCCGGGCCGCCGGTGATGACCAGGACCTTGGAGAACAGGCCCAGCTCCACGGCCTCGCGCTGCTCCGGGGAGAGCTCGATGCCGGCCTCGGCCTCCACCTGGGGCAGGGCCTGCCTGGCCTTTTCCCGCTTGAGCGGGGCCGGGTGGCCGGCCAGGGCGTGCAGCCGGGCCGCTATCTCCCGCTCGTAGCGGTAGAAATGAATGAGGAACACGGCCTGGTCCACGCCCAGGGCGGGCAGGTCCTCCACCACGATGCGCTTCTGTTCCTCCAGAGCGCGCACCGCGGCGTCCACGTCCTCCTCCCCCACCCCGCTCTCCTGGCCGCCCAACAGACCCATGGCCTCGCTCCCCAGGTCGGCCAGGGGGAAGTAGAGGTGGCCCTGCTCGGACAGGCAGAACAGGGTCCAGATGAGGGCGGCCTGGACGCGCTGCGGGCAGTCGGCCGCAAAACCCAGCTTGAGGGCCATGCGGTCCGCGGTGCGGAAGCCCACGCCCCGGATGTCGTAGGCCAGCTCGTAGGGATTCTCCTGGAGCTTGGCCACCGCGCCGGCCCCGTATTTCTGAAAGATCCGGCTGGCGTAGGTGGGCGGCACCTCGTGCTCCTGGAGGAAGAGGAGCAGGGAGCGCACCTCGCGCTGCTCCTCCCAGGAGGCCCGCATCTGGGAGAGCTTCTTCTTGCCCACCCCGTTCACGGCCAGGAGCTTGTCCGGGTCGCGGTCCAGGATGTCCAGCACGTCCGCGCCGAAGGCCGCCACCAGGCGGTCGGCCAGGGTGGGGCCGACCCCGCTGACGAGGCCCGACGCCAGGTAGTTGCGCACCCCGTGCGAGGTGGCGGGCAGGGCCTGCTCGAAGGCGGCCACCTCGAACTGGCGGCCCCACTTGGGGTGGTCCTTGAAGACTCCGGTGAGGGTCAGAAGCTCCCCGGGCTGCACCTGGCCCATGCAGCCCACCACCACCAGGTCGCCGGGCTGGCCCTCGGCCCGCACCCGGGCCACCAGGTAGTTGGTCAGGGGATTGAAGAAGGTGACGGACTTGACTTCGGCCTTGAGGACGGTGTGCATGGAGGCCCAAATGAGCGGGGCCGGGAGGACCCGGCCCCGCAGGATGTTGTATGTCCCTACGCTGCCGTGGCTTCGTCGAAGGCCCGCTTGAGGGCCTTGAAGTTCTTGGGGCCGAGCTTGCCGCCGAAGCGGTCCATGATGACCGGCTCCAGGGTCTCCACCGGCACGATGCCCGTGGCCTTGAGCAGCGCGCCGAGCATGGTGGTGTTGGTGATGGGCACGCCCAGTTCGCTCATGGCGATGGAGTCCGCGTCCACGGTGAAGGTGTTGGGCCACTTGTACTTTTTCTTCAGGGCCTTGGCGGGCTGGTCGGAGTTGACCACCACCGTGCCGCCCTTCTTGAGGCCCTCGGCCACGTTCACGATGTCCAGCAGGGTGGGGTCCAGCACCAGGACGATGTTGGGCTCGTAGATCTTCTCCCGCAGCCGGATCTGGTCGTCGGACACCCGCACGAAGGCCACCACCGGCGCTCCGCGGCGCTCCGGGCCGAAGCTGGGAAACGCCTGGGCGAAACGCCCCTGGCCGATGGCCGCCCGGGCCAGCAGTTCGGCCGAGGTCACGCCGCCCTGGCCGCCCCGTCCGTGCAGTCTGATCTCGATCATGGCTTCTCTCCCTGTGGAGGGTTAATGCGTGCGCTCCATGCTACGCTCAAAGCTTTTGCCTGTACACCAGCGATTGCTTGAGGGTTTCCCGGTCCATGTACTTCACTTCCGCACCCAGGGGGATTCCCTGGGCCAGCCTGGTCACGGCCACGTCCGGGGCCACCTGGGTCGCCAGGTCGCGCACCGAGGTGGCGGTGGCCTCGGCCTCCAGGGTTGCGCCGAGGGCCAGGATGAGCTCCCTGACCTCGCCCTCGGCCAGCCGCGCCCGCAGCCGGCCGAACTCCAGCTGGTCCCGGGTCACGTTGTCCAGGGGGGCGAGCAGCCCGCCCAGCACCAGGTACCTGCCCTTGTAGAACCCGCCGGCCTCGATGGCCAGCAGGCTGTCCCACTCGGCCACCACCATGAGCTGCTCGCCCGAGCGCCCCGGGTCCGCGCACACCCCGCAAGGGTCGGTGTCGGACAGGGCCGCGCAGCGGGAGCAGAAGCACAGGTTCCTGCGCAGGTCCAGGATGCTGCGCCCCAGGTCCTCGGCCCGCTCCCGGGGCCAGCGCAAGAGATCCAGGGCCGCGCGCAGGGCGCTCTTGGGGCCCATGCCCGGCAGCCGGGACAACCGCTCCACGACATCCCGCAGCGGTGCGGGCAAGTCCTGCGCCATCTAGCGCCCCTCCCGCAAGACGCCGTCAGGCGTCCTGCGGAAAAAAACCTTCAGCAGCCATGCCGCAGGCAAGCGACCCGAGAACATGCCTAGAACAGGCCCGGGATGTTCACGCCCCCGGTGACCTGGCGCATCTCCTCGGCCATCATGTCCTTGGCCTTCTTGAGCGCCTCGTTGGCCGCGGCCAGGACCAGGTCCTGGAGCATGGCCACGTCGCCGGGGTCCACCACCGCGGGATCGATCTTCACGCCCAGGAGCTCCTGGGAGCCGTTGGCCGTGACCGTGACCATGCCGCCGCCGGCGGTGGCCTCCACGGTGCGGGTGGCCATCTCCTCCTGCACCTTGCTGATCTTCTTGTGCATCATCTGCGCCTGGCGCAGCATGTCGTTCATGCCTCGCATCTCATCCTCCATGGATCAGGAATCGCCCGCAGGGCAAGAGCCCGGGGCGTGAAAGGTCGAAAACTCACGACGAACGGTCGCGCGGGGTGACGTTCATCACCCGGGCGCCGAAGCGCTCCTTGAGCGCGGACACCGCGGGGTGGGCCTCGGCCTCGGCCTTGAGGTCCTGGTGGGTCTTGCGCTTCACCTCGGAGTACCGGAACTCCACCGGCCGCGACGCGCCGAAATATTCCCCGGCCAGCCGCGCCACCCCGTTCTCCCGCAACTGGTCGCAGACCGCCTTGTTGTGGCACTCCACCACCACCGCATCCTCCTCCACCGTGGCCTCGCTCCTCTGCAGGCTCATGGGGCAGGCCCCGGCGCGCTCGGCGTAGAAAGCCTTGAACCCCTCCCAGGTCAGGGGGCCGGCGGGAGCGGTCGGCGCGGCGGGAGCGGACGGGGCAGGTTCGGCCGGGGCGGCGGGCTCGACAGGGGCCGTGGATGCGGCCGGCGCCGACGCGGCGCTGCGGGGCGCGGACGACGGCGGCGCCTGGGGAGCGGCCGGGGCCTTGCCCGGGGTGGGCCGGGGCGCACCCCCTCCCCTGCTCCCGCCCGAGGGTTCGCCCACACCTTGCTCGGACGCGTCCTCAAGGGAGAGCAGTTGGGGCAGGTAGGCCAGGTTCAGGAGCAACAGCTCCAGGGCCAGGGCGGGCTCCAGGCTGTCCTTGACCCGGCGCTGGCCCTCCAGGGTGAGCTGCCAGCAGGCGTGGATGTGGGCCAGGTCGAAGCGCCCGGCCCAGCCCAGCCAGGCCCGGGCCTCGTCCTCGGACATGTCCAGGATGGGAAAGGCGGCCTCCCCGGCCTGGGAGAGCAGGAACATGGTGCGGAACGAGGCGGTCAACTCACGCAGGAAGAAGCCCAGGTCCAGGCCCTGGTCCAGGATGCCGCGCAGGAGCTTGGACACGGCCACGCAGTCGCGGCCGCGCAGGGCCTCCATGAGGGAGAAATAGGTGTCCTGGCCGGCCAGGCCCAGCACGGAGCGCACGTCGGCCTCGGTGAGCGCGCCGCTGCCCAGGGCCAGCACCTGTCCCAGCAGGGACAGGGCGTCGCGCACGCTGCCCGAGCCGCGCCGGGCCACCAGGGACAGGGCGCGGGGGTCGTACTCCAGGCCCTCCTTGTCCATGACCCAGGCCAGGCGCGCCTCCAACTCCTTCTGGGTGAGCCGGGAGAACACGTAGTGCTGGCTGCGGGACAGGATGGTGGCCGGGAACTTGTGCGGCTCGGTGGTGGCCAGGATGAAGGTCACCCGCGGGGGCGGCTCCTCCAGGGTCTTGAGCAGCGCGTTGAACGCCGCCTTGGAGAGCATGTGGGCCTCGTCGATGATGAACACCTTGTAGCGGCATTCCAGCGGCGCGAACCCCACGTCCTCCTTGAGGCTGCGGATGTTGTCCACCCCGGTGTGGGAGGCGGCGTCGATCTCGGCCACGTCCACGGCCGTGCCCGCGGTGATCTGGCGGCAGCGGGAGCACTGGTTGCAGGGCTCGGGGGCCGGCCCCTTCTCGCAGTTCACGGCCTTGGCGAAGATGCGGGCCAGGGTGGTCTTGCCCACCCCGCGGGTGCCCGAGAAGATGTAGGCCGGCGCGACCGTGTCCGTCTCCGCGGCGCGGGACAGGATGGACCGGACCAGGTCCTGGCCGGCCACGTCCGCAAAGGACTGGGGCCGGTACTTGAGGGTCAGGTGGGAGGCGCTCATGGCTTGGAATGGGTGGCCGCGCTGCGCGCGGCCACCCATGGGGACTCCTAGATACTATACCGGTACAGCCAGGACTCGTACTTCGGATTCTCGCCCTTGACGATCTTGAAGTACTCCTTCTGGAGGTTCAGGGCCACGGGTCCGGCATGCCCCGCGCCGATGGGCCGGCGGTCCGCCTCGCGGATGGGGGTCAGCTCGGCCGCGGTGCCGGTGAAGAAGGCCTCGTCGGCCATGTACAGCTCATCCCGGGTGAAGCGCTGCTCCACCACGGCGTAGCCCAGGTCCCGGGCCAGGGTGATGAGGCAGTCCCGGGTGATGCCGCCCAGAATGGAGGTGGGCGGGGTGGTCTTGATCACGCCCTTGCGCACGATGAAGATGTTCTCGCCCGTGGCCTCGGACACGTAGCCTTCGGTGTCCAGCATGAGGGCCTCGTCGTAGCCGTCGGCCACGGCCTCGCGCTTGGCCAGCACGGAGTTCACGTAGTTGCCCGAGACCTTGGCCTTGGTCATCATGACGTTGACGTGGTGCCGGGTGAAGGACGAGGTGCGGATGCGGATGCCCTTCTGCAGGGCCTCGTCGCCCAGGTACGCGCCCCAGGGCCAGGTGGCGATGATGAGCTGGACCGGGTTGTTGCCGGGGTGCACGCCCATGACGCCCTCGCCGATGAAGGCCAGGGGCCGGATGTAGCCGGCCTCCATGCCGTTGGCCACCAGGGTCTCGACGATGGCGGCCTCGATCTCCTCCTGGGTGAAGGGGATGGCCAGCTCCACGGCCCGGCCCGAACCGAGCAGCCGCTCCACGTGCTCCTTCAGGCGGAATACGCTGGAGCCCGCGCCGGTGAGCTTGTAGGCGCGGATGCCCTCGAACACCCCCACCCCGTAGTGCAGGGTGTGGGTCAGGACGTGGACGTTGGCTTCGTCCCAGGGGACGAGCTTGCCGTCGAACCAGATGTACTTCGCTTTCTGGACCATGCCGTGCTCCTCGGGTAGGCGGCCGCGCCCCGGCTAACGAAAGGAGCGGTCGCAGCAGAATCCTGGAACGCTAAAGAAAACCTTCCGGCGGGTCAAGACGCCCGGCGCTTGCCGGGCTTGTCCTTGTTCTCGTGGCTGGCCTTGAAGAACACCCGGATGGGGCACATCTTGAGGGTGAAGAGCTTGCGCATCCGGGTCTCCAGGTAGCGCACGTAGGAGTCCTTCACCAGGGCCGGGTCGTTCACGAAAAAGATGAAGGTGGGTGGGTTGGTCTCGGGCTGGGTGAGGTAGTAGAACTTGGCCCGCCGGCCCTTGACCAGGGGGGGCTGGTGGGTGTCCAGGGCGGTGCGCATAGCCCGGTTGAGTTCTCCGGTGCCCTGGCGGCGGCCGCACTCCTCCTTGAGCTTCTCGGCCAGGGGCAGCAGCCCGCCCAGGCCGGCGCGGGTCAGGGCCGAGGTGTAGACCACCGGCACGTGGGAGCAGAAGGCCAGGGCCTTGCGGAAGAATTCCTCCAGGTGGGGCAGGCCGGAGCGCGGGGCCAGGTCGATCTTGTTCACCGCCAGGATGAAGGGTGTCTTCTCCTTGTCCAGGAAGGCGAGCAGCTTCTTGTCCTGGGTGGTCAGGCCCTGGGCAGCGTCCACCACCAGCACGGACACGTCGGCCCGGCGGGAGGCGGTGAAGGAACGCAGCACCGAAAAGCGCTCGATGCCGTGCTCCACCTTGCCCTTCTTGCGCACCCCGGCGGTGTCCACGAAGGTGTAGCGCCGGCCGCCCTTCTCCAGGATCACGTCCACGCAGTCGCGGGTGGTGCCGGGCACGTCGGACACGATGAGCCGGCGCTCGCCGATGAGCGCGTTGATGATGGAGGACTTGCCCGCGTTGGGCCGGCCCAGCATGGCCAGGCGCAGGCCGCCCGGCTCGTCCTCCTCTTCCCCCTCCGCCGGCCCGGCCCAGGCGTCCTCGGAAAACATCCCCTCGATGCGCTCGCCCAGCTCCCGCAGGTTGTAGCGGTGCGCCGCGGACACGGGCAGGATATCCAGGCCCAGTTCGTGGAATTCGGCGGTGAGGTGCTCCAGCTCCGGGCCGTCCACCTTGTTGGCCGCGAGCAGCACGGGCTTGCCCGAGGCGCGCAAAAGCTGCGCGGCGTCGCGGTCCACCGGGGTGAGGCCCTCCCGGGCGTCCACCACCAGGATGGCCACGTGGCACTCCTGCACAGCCTCCTTGGCCTGGTCCAGCACCTCGGCGTCGAACTGCTGCTGGTCGTCCAGCACCAGGCCGCCGGTGTCCACCAGGGCATAGGACCGGGGGGTCCAGCGCACCTCCCCGTAGATGCGGTCCCGGGTCACCCCGGGCTCGTCGTGGGTGAGCGCCTTCTGCTGGCGGATCAGGGCGTTGAACAATGTGGACTTGCCCACGTTGGGGCGTCCGACGATGGCGGCGATGGGGAGCATGGGGTTTCTCTACGCGACTCGGCGCAAAACGCCAAGGCCGGTCCGGGGAGCCCCCCGGACCGGTCTGGGCGGGATGAGGTTGGGAACTACTTGCCGGCCTGGGCAAAGGCCGCGCGGATGCTCTCGGTGTAGGGCGGCCGCAGGACGCCCATCTCGGTCACGATGCCGGCGATGAGGTCCGCGGGGGTCACGTCGAAGGCGAAATTGAACACCGGGACCCCGTCGGGCACGATCTGGGTGTCGCCCACGTGGGTCACCTCGCGGGGGGTGCGGTCTTCAATGGGAATTTCTTTGCCCGTGGGGGTGCGCAGGTCGATGGTGGACAGGGGCGCGGCCACGTAGAAGGGCACGCCGTAGTGCCTGGCCAGGATGGCCACCCCGCTGGTGCCGATCTTGTTGGCCGCGTCGCCGTTGGCCGCGATGCGGTCCGCGCCCACCACCACCAGGTCCACCATGCCCCGGGACATGAGCAGGGAGCAGGCGTTGTCGCAGGCCACGGTCACGGGAATCTTGTCGTAGTGCAGCTCCCAGGCGGTGAGCCGCGCGCCCTGCAGGAAGGGCCGGGTCTCGTTGGCGATGACCTTGACCTTCTTGCCCGCGTCAACGGCCCCGCGCACCACGCCCAGGGCGGTGCCGTAGCCCGCGGTGGCCAGGGCGCCGGCGTTGCAGTGGGTCATGACCGTGCCGCCGTCCGGCACCAGCGCGCCGCCGAAGGCCCCCATCTTGGTATTGATGGCGATGTCCGCGGCGTGGATGTCCTTGGCCTGGGCCAGCCACTTCTCCAGGAGCTGTGGCTGGGTGAGGGTCGTGTCCCAGGTCCTGCGCATCTCCTCCACGGCCCAACGCAGGTTCACGGCCGTGGGCCGGGCGTTCTCCAGCTTCACGAGCAGCGCGTCCAGCCGCTCCCGCCACCCCGCTCCGTCCCCGGCCTCGCGCGCGGCCAGGAAGCAGCCGTAGGCCGCGGTCACGCCGATGGCCGGCGCGCCACGCACCACCATGGTCTGGAGCGCGTAGATGGTCTCGTCCGTGTTGGTGCAGGTATAGGTGTCCTCGCGGGTGGGCAGGTAGCGCTGGTCGAGCAGCAGCAGGTTGCGGCCCGCGTCGTCGAAGCGGATGTGAAATTCCATCGAACTGTCTTTCCTAGTCTAATTCATACTCGTTGCGCCAATCGCCCTCGTCCTCGAAGGGGGGCTGGGCCTCCTTGTCGAAGAGGAAGTCGCCCAGGACCAGGTGGTCCATCTCGGTGCGCATGAAGCAGCGGTAGGCGTCCTCGGGGGTGCACACGATGGGCTCGCCCCGCACGTTGAAGCTGGTGTTCACCACCAGGCCGCAGCCGGTGCGCTCCTGGAACGCGCTGATGAGCCGGTGGTAGCGCGGGTTGGTCTCCTTGTGCACGGTCTGGATGCGGGCCGAGTAGTCCACGTGGGTCACGGCCGGGATGTCGGAGCGCTGCACGTAGAGCCGGTCGTACAGGGGGAGCTGGTTGTACCCCTCGGGCAGGGGCTTGCGGTGCGCCTCCCGCACCGGGGCCACCAGGAGCATGTAGGGCGAAGCAACGCCGTCCAGCTCGAAATACTCGTCCGCGGCCTCGGCCAGCACCGAGGGGGCGAAGGGCCGGAAGCCCTCGCGGTACTTGATCTTGAGGTTGAGCTTCTTCTGCATGTCCGGCCGCCGGGGATCGCCCAGGATGCTGCGGTCGCCCAGGGCGCGCGGCCCCCACTCCATGCGGCCCTGGAACCAGCCCACGGCCTTGCCCTGGTCCAGCAGCCCGGCCACCGTGGCGCACAGGTCGCCGAAGTCGTCGAAATGGGTGTAGGGAGCGGAAAAGCGGCGGGCGCAGCGCACGATGTCGCGATCGGGAAACTCGGGGCCCAGGTAGGAGCCCTGCATGCTATCCCGGCCGTCCGGCGCAGCGGCCTTTTCCCGGCCCAGGTGGATGTGCCAGGCGGCCAGGGCCGCACCCAGGGCCCCGCCGGCATCGCCGGCCGCGGGCTGGATGTACACATCCTCGAACATGCCGGTGCGCAGCAGCTTGCCGTTGGCCACGCAGTTGAGGGCCACGCCGCCGGCCATGACCAGGCGCGGTGAGCCGGTCATGTCCCGGGCGGTCCCCGCCATGCGCAGCACGGCCTCCTCGGTCACGGTCTGGATGGCCAGGGCCAGGTTCATGTAGGGCTGGGTCAGGTCGCTCTCGGGCGCGCGGCGCGGGATGCCGAAGAGCCGCTCGAACGAGGCGTCCTTCACCATGGTCAGGCCCGTGGCGTAGTCGAAGTGCGCCATGTTCAGGAGCAGGGAGCCGTCGGGCCGCAGGTCCATGAGTTCGTCGCGAATCACCTGCGCGTAGCGTGCGGTTTCGGGCGCGTCCGGGTCGCCGTAGGGCGCCAGGCCCATGAGCTTGTACTCCCCGGAGTTGACCTTGAACCCGCAGAAGTAGGTGAAGGCCGAATAGACCAGGCCCAGGGAGTGCGGGAAGTCGAGCTGGCGCAGGATGGTGAGGTCCTTGCCCTTGCCGTGCCCGATCGTGGTGGTGGCCCATTCCCCCACCCCGTCCACGGTGAGCACCGCGGCCTCGTCCCAGGGCGAAGTGTAGTAGGCGCTGGCCGCGTGGGACAGGTGGTGCTCCGGGAACAGGAGCTGCGGCCGGCCCGGGCCGACCTTTTCCAGCTCTTCCCAGAGCATGCGGCGCATGAAGAGCTTTTCCTTGATCCACACCGGCATGGCCGAGAGGAAACTCGCGAGGCCCTGGGGCGCAAAGGCGTGGTAGGTCTCCAGCAGCCGCTCGAACTTCAGGTAGGGCTTGTCGTAGAAGGCGATGGCCGCAAGGTCGCCGAGCCCCAGCCCCGCCTCCTTAAGCACGTAACGCACCGCGTTTGCCGGGAACGAGGCGTCGTGCTTCTTGCGGGTGAAGCGCTCCTCGTGCGCGCCGGCCACGATGCGGCCGCCCTCCAGCAGCACGGCCGCGGCGTCGTGGTAGTAGGCCGAGATGCCCAGGATGGCGTGGCGCATTGTCCCTATCCTAGAACAAGGTGTAGATGAAGGGCGCCACTGCCGAGCCGCTGGTGAGCACGATGAGCACGCCGAACAGCAGCAGGGTCAGGATGATGGGCAACAGCCAGAACTTCTTGCGCACCCTGAGGAACGCCCACAGGTCTTTCAGGAAATCCATGGATTCCTCCGGAATCAGAACGGCCGTTCCAGGTCTTCCGCCTGGACGGTCGTATCGCGCACAGTGAATACCGAGTCCTGCCCCGCTTTCCACTGGCGCAGGCGCATGGGGTCCTTGCCCAGGGCGCGGCGCAGAACCGCCATCGGGGTCACCACCAGGAAAAACACCAGGGTCAACAACAGCCTGCTCATCACCGTGCCCAAGGCGTGGGACAGGCCGAACCAGGCCACGGCAAAGGGCTTGAGCACCGCCGGCACGGTCATGAGCACCAGGGTCGCGGCCGCGGCCGCCAGCACGGCCCAGGACTGGCGTCCCAGCAGGGCGACCAGCAGGAAGACGAACACCAGGGCCAGCCCGGCGTCGGTGCACTGCTTGGGGGTCAGGGCGGCCATGCGGCCCGCGCCCTTCTTCAACTCGGTCGCGCTCACGCCCTATCCTCCCAGGTGCTTGGCCAGCAGTTCGGCCACCAGCTTGGGGTTGGCCTGGCCCTTGGTCTTCTTCATCACCTGGCCCACGAAGAACCCGGTGAGCTTCTTCTCTCCGGCCCGGTACCGTTCGCACTCCTTGGGATGCGCGGCCAGCACTTCGGCCACCGCTCCGTCCAGGGAGGACGCGTCGGAAATCTGGACCAGGCCCTTGTCCGTGACATAGGCCGCGGGGTCCCCTCCCGTGGGGAAGAGCTCGGCCAGCACCTGCTTGCCCACGGTGCCGGAGATGGCCCCCTCCTCCACCAGCCTGACCAGGGCGGCCAGTTGCTGCGGGGTGAAGGCGCACTCCCGGGCGGTGCGGCCCGCGGCGGACAGCTCACGCATGAGCTCGGTCATGATCCAGTTGGCCAGCTTCTTGGGCTCGGCATACGCCGCCGCCGCGGCCTCGAAGTAGTCGGCCAGGGCCCGGTCGCCGGTGAGCACCGCCGCGTCCTGCCCGGGCAGGCCGTGCTCGGCCACGAACCGCTCACGCCGGGCCTCGGGAAGCTCGGGAAGGGTGGCGCGCACCTCCTCCACCCAGGCCGGGTCCAAGGTCAGGGGCAACAGGTCCGGGTCCGGGAAATAGCGGTAGTCGTGGGCCTCCTCCTTGCCGCGCATGGGCAGGGTCACGCCCTTGCCCGCGTCAAAGAGGCGGGTTTCCTGGACCACGGCCTCCCCGTCCTCCACCAGGTCGATCTGGCGGCGGATCTCGTGGGCGATGCCCCGCTGCACGTTGCGGAAGGAGTTCATGTTCTTGAGCTCCGCCCGGGTGCCGAAGGCCTCCTGGCCGCGGGGCCGGATGGACACGTTGGCGTCGCAGCGGAAGGAGCCCTCCTCCATGTTCCCGTCGCAGATGCCGAGATACAGCAGGATGGAGTGCAGGGCCTTCAGGTAGGCCGCGGCCTCCTCCGGGGAGCGCATGTCCGGCTCGCTCACGATCTCGATGAGGGGCGTGCCGGTGCGGTTCAGGTCCACGAAGCTGGCGTTGTCCGCGGGCGAGTGGATGCTCTTGCCCGCGTCGTCCTCCATGTGGATGCGGGTGATGCCGATGCGCTTGCGCGTCCCGTCCACCTCGATCTCCACCACCCCGTGCTCGGCCAGGGGGTTCTCGTACTGGGAGATCTGGTAGCCCTTGGGCAGGTCGGGATAGAAATAGTTCTTGCGCGCGAACAGGGAATACGGGTTCACCGTGCAGCCGGTGGCCAGGGCCATGCGCACCGCATACTCCACCGCGGTGCGGTTGAGCACGGGCAGCACCCCGGGCATGCCGGCGCACACCGGGCACACGTTCTGGTTGGGCTCGTCGCCGAAGCGCGTGGAGCACGCGCAAAAGAGCTTGGACTTGGTGGAGAGCTGGGCGTGGACCTCCAGCCCTATCACTGCCTCGAAGTCGGCCATCTCACTCCTCCACCGCCGCATCCCCGGCCCGGGCCGCGCCCAAGGGCCGGGACCCGTACAACCGAGGGTTGAGGCGGGGATCGTTGTACATCTTGAACTGGCGGTAGACCACCGGGCGTTTCTCGCCCCGGGCATACTCGTCCAGCAGGTCCAGGGCCGCGGCCAGGAGGTCCGCCCGCTGGCGGCGCAGGACCTCGGCCTTGTCCCGGCAGGCGTCCCGGTGCTCCGGCCCCACGTCCTCGCGCCGGGTCTGCTCGTCCATGTGGTAGATCTTCAAGGCCAGGATGGAGAGCCGGTCCAGGGCGCTGCCCAGGGTCTCGGTGTTGGTCCGGTCCTTGGGCCGTGCCGGCAGCAGGGGCAATACCAGGGAAACCAGGCAGGTGTCCACCTGCTCGATGAGGTCGTTGCGGCGCTGGTTCAGGCGGTCGATGCGGCGCTTGCAGTCGGCGATGGCCTCCGGCCCCACGTCGATTGCCCGGGCGTCGTCCTCCACGTGCCACAGCCGGTAGTTGGCCAGGTGCTGGACCAAAGCCAGGGCTGCAAGGTCGTCGGGACTCGCCTCAGGCAGGTCGCCGGGGTCGGCCCGGTGCCAAGCGTCCACGGCCTCGGCCTGGGCCGCGGCGCATGCGGTGAACAGACGGCGCAGGTCCGCCAGGGAGAGATGGGACATCAGGGTTCCTCGCGCACGAGCAGCAGCCAGACCCGGGCCCGGGCCTTGAGCTCCCCGGCCAGGGCGCCGGCCTCGGGGCCGCTGCCGCAGAAATAGTCCAGATGGGCCTGCTTGATCGCGCCCCCGGTGTCCTGGGCCAGGACCAGGCCGGACAGGGCGCGGCCCGGCGCATCCGTACCGGTTGGCGGCAGATCCGCAGTGAGGGCCAGGACCGAACCCAGGGGCAGGACCCGGGGGTCTGTAGCCACGCTGACCCGGGGCGTCAAGAGCCGGTTCATGGCCCCCAGGGGGCCGGCGTCCGCCAGGCGGAAGAACACGTAGCTCGGGTTCCCGTCCAGGAGCGCCTGCTCCTCGTCGGGATGGGCGTCCAGCCAGGCCCGGATGGAGGACATGGTCACCTGCTCCAGGGGGATGAGCCCGGCGTCGGCCATGGCCTTGCCCAGGCTCACGTACTGCCGGCCGTTCTTGCCCGCATAGAGCGCGTGGCGCAGGGAGCCGTCCGGAAAGCGCAAGAGTCCCGACCCCTGCACCTGGAGCACGTAGGCGTCGAAGCGGTCGCGCACCCAGGCCAATTCCAGGCCGCGGCCGGCCAGCGCGCCTGCCCGGTCGATGGCCGCACGGTCGAAATAGGGCGCGATGCGGCCGTCCTGCACCCGGTAGACCAGGGTCTGGCCCGCCCAGCGGGGGTGGAACCGGCCCAGGTCCACGGTCTGCACGTCCGGGGGCAGGGCATACAGCGGACAGGGGAACTCCGGAGTCGGGACCGGGCTGGCGTCCAGGATGGGCGCGTAGTAGCCGGTGAGCAGGGGCCGGGGGGCAAGCTCGGCCCAGGCGAACTCCCGGGCCAGCAGGCCGGGGTCCGCGTCCAGCCGGGGCAACAGGTCCAGAAGCCGCTGGGCCGTGGCCCGGACCCGACCCCAGGTGATGGCGGGCGGGCCGGCCGCGGCCACCCCGTCCGCGGGCTTGGACGTGAGGTACTCCAGGGAGAGCTTGAGGCCGGGCTCCAGGTCGCGCCAGGAGGCCAGGTCCTGGCTGCCCGGGTCCAGGCTGCCGGCCAGGCGCGCGGCCGTGGACCCGGGCACCGGGGAAAGCAGCGGGGCCGTGGGGCGGACCGCTTCGCACCCCCAGGCCAGGCAGGCCAGGGCCAGGGCGGTCCAGGACAGGAGGCGAATGCCGCGCATGGGTTAGACTATCCCCTTGGACACCAGCCGGGCCAGGTAGGTGGAGCGGCCCAGGGCCACCAGGAGCAGGTCCTGCTCGGCGCGCGTGGCCCGGAGCACGTCCCCGGGCGCCAGGACCAGGCCCACCTGCCCGTCCACCGTGAGGTGCACCTTGGGGGTCTGCTCGGCCACGGTGACCGCCACCTCGGACCTGCCGGGCAGGGCCAGGGGCCGAAGATTCTGCAAAAACGGACAGATGGGGGTCACGGTGAAGCAGTCCAGGGAGGGGTGCACGATGGGACCACCCGCGGACACGGCATAGCCCGTGGAGCCCAGGGGTGTGGCGATGATGACCCCGTCGGCCCGCATGCTGGTCAGGGGCTCGTTGTCCACGGCCAGGTCCAGGTGGATGAGCCGGGCCAGGGAGCCGCGGCTGACCACCAGGTCGTTGACCGCCAGGCCGCTTTGCGCCACGGCCCCGTCCCGCTCCACGGCGTAGGCCAGCACCGAGCGCCGGACCACGGAGCAGCCCTGCGCCAGGAGTTCGTCCAGGCATTCGGGCCATTCGGCCACCGGGACCTCGTTGAGGAAGCCCACCCGGCCCAGGTTCAGGCCCAGCACCGGTAGGCCGCGGGGCACGGCTTCCCGCGCCACCCCGAGCATGGTGCCGTCCCCGCCCAGGACCAGCAGCAGATCCCCGGGCCCGGCCTGGTCCGGCAACTGCCGGGCGGCCTCGGGATGGTTCTCCATGACCTGGCTGGCCACTCCCCGGCCGGACAGCCAGGCATTGATCTCCCCGGCCAGGGCCAGGGCTTCGCCATGGCCGGCCTTGGCCACGATGTAGACGGCGTGCAGGGCGCCCATGGTTGCGTGCATGCGCGGCAAGGTAGTGGAAAGCCGCCCGGTATTCAAGGGACGCCCCCACGGGGCGGAATGTTAATTTTTTTCACGCGCTCCCTAAAGGTCCCCCCGTTTCCTGCCGATAACCCTGGTGAGTAGAGGTATATGCCGTGACCGCCGCCCCCCTCCACGTCCGCAAAATGCTGCGGACCTACGGCAAGCAGATCGGCATTGCCCGGAGGATCGCCCGGCACCGCCAGGCAACCCTGGGAGTGCAGGAGGGAGAGGAGGCGGCCCGGGCAGCCCGACGCAGGGTGCTCGTGGAACAGGTGGCCAGGGAGATCGTGGAGAACCTCCTGGCCGCGGAAAGCGAGAACGAGGTGGTTGGGGAGATCCGCCTCAAGCTGCGGGAGGAACTGGGAGTGGATATGGAGGTCTTTTATCCCCCCGACGAGTTGGGAATGAAGGTCTTCATCCAAGAGGATGGCGTGATGCGCGAAGCCAAGGGTGAGGAAGCACGGGCCATCATGTCGCGATTGTGGGAGATAGCGCTGGAGACGGTGAACGAAACCATGCTCTAGCAGTGGGGAGAGTCGGAAATGCAGATCAAGGATGTCCTGAGCGCCGTCAAGGGCTACGAGAAGCCCGAGACCGAGAGCACGGACCGGGCCACCCGCAAGGGGAAGGCCGATTCGTCCTCGTCACGGAGCGACTCGGTGCGCATATCGCGGGAGGGCCGGCTTTTCGCCCGGGCCCTGCGCGAGGCGCAGGAGAGCCCCGAGGTGCGCAGGGCCAGGGTCAACGAGATCAAGGAGCAGGTCGAAGCCGGGACCTACGTGATAGATACCCGGAAGACCGCGGCCAAGATCATCGAGGAAGACCTGGACCTGCTCATCTAGCGGGAGGCGCCGCCGTTTTCCGAACCGCCTGAGCCAGGGGGGTCTTCCCCTGCGTTCTTTTTTTCCTTGGAATCCTTGATGAAGAACCGGCCGGGATACTTGCTGTCCACCTGGGGAATCTGCAGGCCGATGCGGGCCGCGTAGTTCACCAGGATGGGGCCGGTGAGGTTCAGGCAGGTCTCCTCGGGCCGCCCCTTGGGGATGCTGACCGTGACCAGCACCGCCACCTGGCGGATGTTCTCCAGGTGCAGGATGCGCTGCTCGGCGTTGCCCACCTTGATCTCGTAGTCCTTCACGAAGGCGAAGGGATCGGCCACCATGAGCCCCAGCTCGGGGTGGCTCACGCACTGGAGCATGAGGAAGGGCGAGTCCTGCTTGATCTGCAGCAGGGTGAATTCCTTGCGATCCTCGAAGCCGATGATGCCCCGCGGGAAATGGATGATCCGCCCCGGGTCCACGGCGATGCGGCCCAGGCGGGTCTGGATGGAGCGCTCTACTTGTCTTTTTGCCATAGCTCGGTGGCCGCCAGGAGATCCTGGTCGCTGAGGTCCAGAGCCATCTTGTTCTGCTCCTGGACCCGCAGGTAGAGCTCCTCACGGTACACGGGCAGATCCCCGGGCACGTCGAGCCCGACCTTGATCTGCTTGCCCTGCACGCTGAGGACCGTGATCTTGATGTCATCCCCGAGGTAGATGCTCTCCCCAGGGCGCCGCGTCAGAATGAGCATGGGTCGCCCGTATAGTCCAATGCCGCGGAAAAGAGAAGCCCCGCCGCGGCTCCTTTTACATGTCTATATAAAGTTTGCCAGACTCATGCGCATGATCATGGAGGAGGAGCGCAGCACGGTCTCGTATACGATCTGCTGGTTGGCAAGGTCGGTCATGAGCTCCGCGATGTCGATGTCCTCCACCGCGGACATGCGGTCCTGCTCGGTGAGCCGCAGGGTGTCCAGGGTGTCCTGGGCAAAGTCGATGCGGTTCTCCCGCGCGCCCACCTGGGCGGCCACGTTCATGATGTGCTTGGACACGTCGTTCAAGCTGTCCAGGGCCTCCTGGCAACCGCTCTGGGTGTTGGTCTCCAGATAGCCCACCAACTTGCCCAAGGTCTCGAAGAGATTCTTGTCCGAGCCTCCGAACACCGCGCTGGCCGAGGTGTCGTTGGGGTCCTGGTAGACCCCGCCGAACACGTCCTTGCCGATGTTGTTCACCTGCACGGTCTCGCCCGCCCCGATCTCCACCGAGATCTTGCCGGTGCGCGGCCGGACCACGAACTGCTCCCCGGCGCTGAGGCTGTTGCCCGAGGCGTTGGAGGTCAGGGTCAGGAATCCGCCGGGCACCACCAGGGTCGCCGAGGAGGAGGTGCCGGTCACCGTGTTGCCGGTGGTCCAGGATATTCCCCCGTCCAGGCTGTAGGAATAGGTGATGTTGCTGTTGAGAGCCGCCCCGGAGTCGATGCGCACAGTCACGTCCTTGCTGAACGTGCCGCTGGCCGATGTGCCCAGGGTGGAGTTCCCGAACTTGGTGATGTCTATGTTGTCCACGTCGTCGCCCATGTACTGGGCCGTGGGCCGGATCCACAGCCAACTGCCGTTGGCCCCGACCGTGTTGGAGTCGTAGGCCGAGACAGAGGCCCCGGAGGCCAGGGTCAGGCGCACCCCGGCGGCGGTCAGGTTGAGCACCCGGGAGTTGGAGGCCAGGGTGGCGTTGGTGAAGGTCTTGCCGCCGTCGGAGGAGTATTCGTAGCTGAGCTGGTCGCTGCCCACCGCGCCCGAGGCCAGGAAGCGCACCAGCACGGTCTTTTCCGAGTCGCCCTCGATGCTGAAGGACTGGCTGGCCAGGTTGTCGTCGTTGGTGCTCATCCACAGCCGCTTCTCGAAGGCCTGGGTGGTGGTCTTGTGCCCGCCGAAGATGTACTTGCCCTCGAACTGGGTGTTGGCCATGTTCAGGAGCTGGTCGAAGAGCTGGCGGGCCTCATAACTGACCTGCTCCCGGTTGTCCGCGCCCACGGTGCCGGTGGCGGTCTGCTCGGCCAGTTCCCGGAAGCGGGTGAGGATGGTGTTGACCTCGATGAGGGTGTTGTCCGCGATGTTCAGCCAGCCCTTGGCGTCGTCGGCGTTGGTCTTGTACTGCTCCAGGGCCGTGATGGCGTCCCGGTGGCCGAGCACCCGGGCGGTGCCCACCGGATCGTCCGAGGGCCGGTTGATGCGCTTCTGGCTGGCGGCCTGGATGTTCAACTCCATGAGATCGGTCAAGGAGTCGTTCATGTTGTCGATGAAGAAGGTGAAGCGCTGGCGTTGCGAGACTCGCATGGCTCTCTCCGCTAGTTCTTCAGGCCGAGCACGGTCTGCAGCATCTTGTCCGCCGTGGCGATGAGCTTGGCCGCGGCGGTGTAGGAGGCCTGGAACTTGATCAGGTTGCTCATCTCCTCGTCCAGGTTGACCCCGGCCATCTCCTCCTGACGCTCCGAGAGGTCGTCGGCCAGGGACTTGTTGTACTCGAAGTTGAACTTGGTGCTGGCGGTGTCCGCGCCCACGCTGGCCACGATGCCGTTGAAGTAGCCCTGCAGGGTCTGGGTGGTCTTGCCGTCCATGGCCGTGGACAGGCTCACCTTGGTGCTCTGGAGCTGGGCGATGGCCAGGGCCTGGGTGTTGTCGCCGGTGTTCGCCTCGCCCGCGCCGTTCACGTGGCCGGCGCAGATGTAGTCCAGGTCGTTCTGGATCTTGGCGTTGATGGTGAGGTCCAGGGCGCTGTCCCCCTCGAAGAAGGTATTGATGCCCAGGGCCGCGCCCAGGCCCGTGGTGTCCGTGCCCATGGCGAACTCGTAGCCGGCCTTGGCTGTGATCTTGAGCTCGTGGTTGACGATGCTGGCGGTCATGAACGTACCGTAGGTGCGGTTGATGGCGTCCTGCACGTCGGTGAGGCTCATGGTCGAGGGGTCGAAATTCTGGATTCCCGCCCCGGCCCCGAAGTCCAGGGGGCCGAAGGAGGCGGCCGAGGCCAGGTCGCCGGTGGCGGAGTCGTAGACGTACATCATGCACCCGCCGGACTGGAGCTTGTCGTAGTAGGTAAGGCCCGAGGCCGCGCTGCCCAGGGCCGCGGTGTCCGAGGTCACGGCGTAGGTGCCGGTCACCTCGGCGAACTTCTGCAGCCCCGCGCCCTGGCTGTGCAGCCGGTTGACCTCCCAGGCCATGGACTTGGCGAAGGCGTCCAGCCGCTCCTTGTAGCGGCCCACGTAGTTGTCACGGAAGTTGAAGTACCCGGTGAGGCTGCCGCCGGTGAGCCGGCGCTCGTTGTCCCGGCCGGTGAAGTCGATCTGGGGGGTGATGTTCACCGGGGTGGAGGTGGTCTCGTACCAGTACAGCCCACTCTTGGGCACGATGGTGAACTGGTCACCCGCGGAGAGCTGCTGGGTGGCCGTGCCCCCGGAGTTGGAGGCCGTGCCGAACCAGATGTGCAGGTCGCCCACCAGCACCTTCTCGCTTTCGTCGTGGGCCGAGAAGGTGAGCTCGTTGCCGTCCTCGTCCTTGAGCCAGGTCGCGCCGCCGTCCAGGGAGACCCGGAAGGTGGCGCTGTTGGCCGAGGAGGCATACCCGCCGGTGAGCACCTCCACTGTGTACTCGAAGTCGTCGCCGCCCGAGAAATAGATGTCCCCGTCGAAGGACGAGCTGGGCAGCAGGTCCTTCATGGTCTTGGGGCCCTCGAACTTGATCTCGTAGACCTCGGTCTTGTCCACCAGCACCTGGCCGGCCTGGGTCAGGATGGTGAGGTCGCCGCCGCCGTTGTCGATGACGTTCACGTCCAGCTTCTCGGCCAGGCTGCGCACCAGAGTGGCGCGGCGGTCGTAGAGGCTGTTGGCGTTGTTCTGGCCCGGCACGTCGTGGGAGTTGATCTGCCGGTTGAGTTCGGCGACCTCGTTCAGGATGTCGTTGACCTCATCCACCTCCTGGTCGATGAAGTCGTCCATCTGGGACTGCATGCGGGCGATGTCGTCGGCCGCGTTCCGGAGCCCGTTCAGGAAGTTCTGGGTGGCCCCGAGCAGCGCCTCGCGCGAGCTGTAGTCCTCGGGCTGGTTGGTCAGGTTCTGCCACTTCTCCCAGAAGGTCGCCAGGGAGTCGTTGATGCCCGGGGTGATGCTTTCGTTGAACAGGGAGTCCAGGCTGGAGAGGTTGCCGTACAGGGCGCTGTAGCGGTTGGTGTCGGAGCTCTTCTCGTTGTACTGCTCCTCCACGAACTCGTCGAAATGGCGGATGACCTCCTTGGCCAGCACCCCGGTGCCGATCTGGCCGGGGCGGAAGTCGATGGAGATCCCGTCCTCCAGCCGCACGGTCTGGCGGCTGTAGCCCGGGGTGTTGACGTTGGCGATGTTGTTGCCGGTGACCTCCAGCGCGCTCTGGTTCGCGAAGAGGGCCAACCGGCCGATGTCCAGGATGGAGTTGATGCCGGGCATCTCATGATCTCCGATGCAGGAGGGAGGCCTCGGGCCGGCGCGAGGAGTACCGCCCCCGGCCGGAATAGGTGTCGGTCTGCTTGGGCTGAATCTCCTTGTGCAGGTAGTTCAGCAGGCTGCGGCTCTGTTCGGCCAGGGCCTGGGCCATGATGGTGTTCTTTTCCGCCTGCACCGCGCAGGCCTGTTCGCCCCGGTCGGCCTGGCGCAGGGCCGCGGACAGGGCCTGGGCCTCCTCCGCGGGCAGGCTGGGCAGAAGCGCGGCCAGGCGCTTGGCCCCGGGCTTGACCGCGGCCACCATCTCCCGCAGGGAGCTGCGCTCCGCGGCGATCTGGCGCAGGAGCTCCTGGATGGAGAACTCGATGCGGCTGATCTCGGGGGCCTGGCGGTTCCTGAGCAGGGAAAATTCTTCCTCAAGCAGGGTCAAAAGCAGGACCAGGGCCTTGTTCTGGCGATCGAGATTGGCATGTATGCGCTCAAGCATGGGGTGGCTCCGTGTCCGCGCGTCGGTTCCGCAGGCCGCGCCCGGTGCGGGTTTTCCCGCCGGGGCTCCGGGTTCCGGGCCGCCTTGGCCCGGGCCGGGTGGCGCTGCGCTCTGCCCCGCTTTTGCAAGTTCCCGGCCATGGCTCCGCAAGGCGCGCCAGGACTGGGTCGGTTCCGGAAGGTCCGAGGCAGGGCCCCGGTTTCCGGGAACTTTTTTCCATGCGGGCTAGGTGCCCGGCTCCTCGTCCCAGGCCGCAGCCTCGGGCGGCGTGACGTAGGACACCGCGGGCTGGGCCGGGGCGCTCACCGCCGCCTCGTTCAGGACCGCGTCGCGATAGGCCCGGGCCGCACGCTGGGAAGCGCGGCCCCGCTCCACCCGGCCGGCCAGATCCAGGGCCTGGTCCAGGGCGGCCTGGTCCTCGGGTCCCTGGGGCTCGACCGGGGCGGGCCCTCGGAAGCCCGGGGGCAGGATGACCCCGGGGGCCGTGCTCGCGGCCTCGACAGCAGCCGGGGCGGCCGAAGCCGAGGGCGCGAAGGTTTCCTGGGAAATCTTGGCGATGTCCGCCGGGGCCAGGTTCATGCCGTTCCCGGCCTCGGCGTCGCGCCGGTCCCCGGGCTCCAGGGCGGTGGCCTCGGTTCCGGGACGCAGGGGCACGCCCGCAGCCTCGGGATGGAGCGGGCCGACCTCGGTCTTGCCCCCGAGACGGGCCGCAGTGCCGGCGCTGGCCTTGGCCAGGTGGTCCGAAAGGTTCTCATAGAGCATCTTGCCCAGGCCGATGCCTCCGGCCGAGGACATCTTCTTCATGAGCTCCTGGTCGAACATGGAGAGGTAGGCGTCCTCCTCCTTGCTGTGCAGGTAGCCCTCCTTGGGCACGTTCTTGCGCATCTCGGACCAGAGCTTGTTCAGGAAGATGGTCTCGAAGCCCTCGCAGGCCTGCTTGAGCTTCGTGTCAGCGTCCGGGCCGGCGCCCAGCTTCTGGCGCAGGGTCTCCAGGTTGCGCTTCTGGGACTGGAGTTCGACCGCCTCGCTGGCGGCCCGGGCCTGGGCCGAGTCCAAAGGCAGAGTGGCCATGCTAGATGACCTCCAGGTCGGCGTGCAGCGCGCCCGCGCTCTTGAGGGTGCGCAGGATGGATATCAGGTCGCGGGGGGTCGCGCCGATGGCGTTCAGGCCGTCCACCAGCTCGGACAGGGTAGCCCCTTCCATGAGCATGAGCCGGCGGTTCTCCTCGCGCACCCCGATGTCGGTGGTGGGGGTGACCACGGTCTGCCCGGCCCCGAAGGGCGCGGGCTGGGACACCTGGGCCCCCTCGCTGATCACGATGTGCAGGTTGCCGTGGGCCACCGCGGCCTTGGACAGCCGCACCCCGCGGCCCAGCACCACGGTGCCGGTCTTTTCGTCCACCACGATCTTGGCCTTGGAGTCGGGGCTCACCTCGATGTTCTCCAGGGAGGCCATGAGCGGCACCAGATTGCCCTTGAACTCCTCGGGCACCGCGAACTTGATGGTGGAGATGTCCACCGCCTTGGCGTAGCGGTCGCCCAGGGCTTCGTTTATCTTGTCCACCACCGCGTTGGTGGTGGAGAAATCCGCGGAGTTCATGTGGATGGTCATGGAGTCCTGCTGGTTGAACTCGAAGGGAACGCCCCGCTCCACCACCGCGCCGTTGGGGATGATACCCACGGTGGTGATGTTCTTCTGGGCCTGGCCGGCCTGGCCCTCGGCCGAGAAGCCGCCCAGGGTCAGGGCCCCCTGCCCGATGGCGTAGACGTTGCCGTCCACGCCGGAGAGCGGGGTCATGAGCAGCACCCCGCCCAGGAGGCTCGATGCGTCGCCCAGTGAGGAGACCGTGATGTCCAGCCGGCTGCCCGGCCGCGACGAGGCCGGCATCTGGGCCGTGACCATGACCGCGGCCACGTTCTTGGGCTTGAGCTTGGCCTGGTCCACGGCCACGCCCATCTTGTCCAGAAGGTTGACCATGGACTGGATGGTGAAGGTGGAGCTCGACTTGTCCCCGGTGCCGGCCAGGCCCACCACCAGGCCGTAGCCCACCAGCTGGTTGTTGCGCACTCCGCCGAAGCTGGCGATATCCTTGAGGCGCACCGCGCCGGCCGGCCGGGGCAGGGCCAGGACCAGGGCCAGCGCGACGGCGGCCAGCCAGGGGGCGAAGGGGAGGCGGTTGGCGGTCATGTCATGGTCTCCCGGGCCGCGCTAGAACGGCCACACGTTGTCCAGGAGCCGGGTGAGCCAGCCGGGCTTCTGCTTGTCGCCCAGCACTCCCTGGCCATAGTACTCGATGTGCGCGTCCGCGATGTAGCTGGACAGCACCGAATTGTCCGGCTCCACGTCCTTGGCCCGGATGAGCCCGCGCACCACCAGGACCTGGTTCTCGTTGTTGACCTTCACCTCGCGCGCGCCCTCGATCTGCATCACCCCGCCGGGCAGCACGCTCACCACCCGGGCGGCCACGGTGGCGGTCACGTTGTTCTCGCGCTTGGTCTCGCCGGTGCCGGAGAACTTGTTGGTGCTGGAGGCCTCCACCTGGGCCCCGGTCCCGGGATGGATCTTGTACCCCAGGGAGGGACCCACGGGCCACAGCCGGGAGTCGTTCTTGCCCAGCATGCTGGTGACCCCCAGGTTGATGGAGGACGTCTTGTCCGAGGTGGTCTCGGCCTTGGTGTTGGCCTTGGAGGTCTCCACGATGTTCACCAGCACGATGTCGCCCACCCGGCGCGCCCGGTTGTCCGCGAACAGGAACTCGCCCTGGCTCGGATCGTAGATCGAGCCGGGGTTCTCGTCCCGGGACACGGCCTCGGCCGGGGGCGGGGTGAGCACCGGCGAGGGGGCCGGGTTGGTGCGGGCCGGGGCGCAGCCGGCCAGCAGGGCCGATGCCAGCAGCAGGAAGGTCAGGAAGCGGTTCATGGGCGTGTCCTCGATCATGGTGGGGGTCATTGCACGACCACGGTCTGGGCGTCGCGGACCACGGCCAGCACCTGCCGGCCGCTTGCGATGTTCTGCACGGGAATGCTCTGTCCGAGCTTGCCGTCGGCCAGGGCCACGGCCGGGGTGGTGAGCCGCACGCTGCGGCCCTGGTAGACCAGCTCCAGGCGGTCGCCCTTGGCCACGGCCGGGGCCTCCTCCATGTCCTGGAGCAGCAGGGGCTGGCCCTGGCCCACGGCCCGCACCAGGCGCATGCCGAAGCTGCGGCCGTCCCAGGGCTGGCCCTTGAGGTAGGCCAGGTTCACCCGGGCAAAGGAAATCTTGTCAGGGGTCAGCACGTCGCCCCGGTTGAGCGGCATTCCCGCGGCCGGCACCGTGGTCCACTGGTCCAGGAAGACGGTGGCGTTGAACCGCCGCCAGTTCTTGCCGCCGGGCACCCGCTCCAGGATGCGCAGGGTCAGCCGGCCCGGGGCCAGTTCCGAACCCAGCTCGAAGTCCACGGTCCCGCCGGGCTCCTCCAGGAACACGTAGGCCGGCAGATGCCAGTCGCGCAGGGAGGCCTCGCCGGGCAGCTTCGTGATCCGGGGCGTCAAGTACTCGACGGCCAGGCGGGAGAGCTCCTCCTCCAGCACCACCCGGCCGCCCCACTGCACCACCAGTTGGCCGGGCAGCAGGCAGAGTTCGGCCTCCCGCCCCAGGATGCGCGTGAGCAGCTGGGCCAGGTTGTCCCGGGACACGGTATAGCGCTTGCCGGACTCGGCCGGCACGGTGAGCAGCTCGATCCGGGACAGTCGCCTCCAGGCCTTCTGGTCCACCTGGCCCACGGGCCGGGCCACGTCGGCCAGGCGCACCCGTTCGGCGCTCACCGCCACCGCGGGCAGCACCTGGATGCGCCAGACGGTGTCCTCGGCGCGGGCCGCGGCGCAGGAGAGCGCCAGGGCCAGCAGGGCCGCCAGGAAGGTCAGGGAGTGCCGAAGACGCATGGCCATCCTCCGGGCTAGCGCTTGAGGTTGGTGGCGATCTGGAGCATGGCGTCCGCGGTGGTCACGGCCTTGGAGTTGATCTCGTAGGCCCGCTGGCCCACGATCATCTGGACCATCTCGTCCACGATCTCCACGTTGGACATCTCCAGGAAGCCCTGGGCCACGGTGCCCACGTTGTCCGTGCCCGGGGTGCCGGCGGTGGCCGCGCCCGATGCGTCGGTCTCCACGAACAGGTTCTTGCCCACGGCCTTGAGGCCGGCCGGGTTGATGAAGGTGTAGAGTTGGATGTCGCCCTCGGCCAGGGCCGCTCCGGCCGCGTCCATGGCGGTGATGTGCCCGGCCTCGGTGACCACGATGTTCACGGTGTCCGTGGGCACGGTGAACTCGGGCTGGAGGATGTAGCCGTTGGCGGTGACGATGCGGCCGTCGTTGTCCAGCTTGAACGCGCCGGCCCGGGTGTAGGAGTCGGTGCCGTTGTTGTCCACCAGGAAGAACCCGTCGCCCTCGATGGTCAGATCCAGGGGGTTGCTGGTGCTCTGGAAGTCGCCCTGGGTGAAGAACTTGTGCACCGTGGTGGGGCGGACGCCCATGCCCACCTGCATGCCCGTGGGGATGAGGTTGCCCGCCTCGGTGGGCGAGCCCGCGATCTTGAGGTTCTGGTAGAGCAGGTCCTCGAACTCGGCCCGGCTTTTCTTGAACCCGATGGTGTTCACGTTGGCCAGGTTGTTGGAAATCACGTCGATGTTGAGCTGCTGGGCGACCATGCCGGTGGCCGCAGTCCACAGTGAGCGCATCATGGGGGGTCTCCTCCTTACCGCACTTCGCCGGTGCCGATGGCCTTGGTGTCGATGTCGTTGGTGGTCTGGATGAGCTTGCTGTAGGCCTCGAACCCGCGCTGCACCTCGATCATGTTGACCATCTCCGTGACCACCTCCACGTTGGCGGCCTCCAGGTAGCCCTGTTGCACCGAGGCGTCGGCCGCCGGAATCTCGGCCACCGCGCCCTCGGCCTTGGGCCGGTAATAATTCTTCCCGATCTTTTCCAGGCCGTTCGGATTGTCCAGGTTGACCACCTGCAGGGTGTCCACCTGGGCCCCATCCACCAGGACGTTGCCCGAGCCGTCGATGACCACCGAACTGCCCGGGGGGATGGCCACCGCGCCACCCTGGCCCAGGACCTGGTCCCCGTTGCCGTTGATGAGCAGGCCCTCGGCGGACAGGGAAAACCCCCCGTCCCGGGAGTAGTACTGGTTGCCCTCGGCGTCCTGGACCTTGAAGAACCCCTCGCCCACGATGGCCAGGTCCAGCGGGTTGCCGGTCTGCTTCAGGCTGCCCTGGGAGAAATCGGTCTGGGCCAGGGCGATGCGGTTCTTGGCCAGGTAGTGCGGTTCAGGAAACAACGGCTTGTCGCGCAGGTTCAGGATGGGCTCGCGGATGGCGTCGTGGGCGAAGCGCACGAACACGTCCTTGAAGGCCATCCGGTCCTGCTTGTAGCCGGTGGTGTTCACGTTCGCCAAATTGTTGGCGATGACATTGAGGCGGTGTTCCTGGGACAATGCCCCGAACAGCGCGGAATACATGGATTGCTGCATGAGGGGGTTCCTCCTGGCCCCTGATCAAGCAAGAAGCGAGCCAAGGGATAGGCAACGCGGGATTCCCCGCCCACCCCCCCTCCGGCACTAGAAAGTCGCTCGCCATCCGGTGCCTGACAGCACCCATGCCCCAGGGGCTTCCCCGCGCTCCCTCCCCGGGTATACAGAGGATGGGAAGACACCCCGGAGGACCCCATGACCACCGAACGACGCTCCAACCCACGCGAACCGGCCGACAAGCGGCTGTGCGTGGTCAGCCGCACCAACGGCTCCGACGCCCTGTCCGCAACCCTCGACCTGTCCGGCCAGGGGCTGGGCCTGAACCTGGTGGCCCCGGACGACTCGGCCCCCGACGCCGGGGACCAGGTGCTGGTGGACCTGGTCCCGGTGCTGTCCGGGGCCGGCCTCATGCGCGTCACCGGCCGGGTGGCCTGGCGGCGGGGCCGCCGCCTGGGGGTCGAGTTCAACGAACCCCTGCCCGAGGTGGACTGCAGCGGCCCGGAATCTGCCCCTCCGGGCCTTGCCAACCCGGGGCGAAGTGCTTAAGTTGGAATTGCCTGGGACACAGGTGGGTGCAACGACCAGAGAGAATGAACACATCGGACGCAGCGCAGGTCACGCCAGCGGCGGACACAGCGCAGGGCCAAGGCCCAGTTCACAAACGAGCGTTCTCCAGGCGTACCACCCACGGTGCCCTGGGCTCTTTTTCGCCCCCCCCTTTTCTCGCCCCGCGCACCAACCGGACATTTCCCTTGACAGCCCAACGGCGAACTATTAGTGAATTGCCGCTGTCCGCAGGCGGGTGTAACTCAGTTGGTAGAGTATCAGCTTCCCAAGCTGAGAGTCGCGAGTTCGAATCTCGTCACCCGCTCCATTAACCTTTTACCCCTCGCATCAGACTTTGCCACGTGAGGCAAAAGATACGAGTGGACCACCTGGTCCACTTTTTTTTTCCAGGAACCCGGCATGCCCATGGAAGATCTGACACAGGCCCTGGAAGGGCTCATCACACCGCTGGCGGCGCAGCACGGGCTCACCCTGTGGGGCGTGGAGCTGGCCTCCGGCCCGGGCCGCTCGGTGCTGCGGGTGTTCGTGGACACCCCCCAGGGGATCACCGTGGACCAGTGCGCCCGGCTCTCCCGGGACCTGTCGGTGCTCCTGGACGTGGAGGACCCCATCCCCGGGCGCTACACCCTGGAGGTCTCCTCCCCGGGCCTGGACCGGATCTTCTTCCGGCCGGAGCAGATGGCGGCCTACCTTGGCCAGGAAGTGAGCCTCGCCCTGCGCGAGCCCGAGGCCGGACGCCGAACCCTGCGCGGCGTACTGCTCAAGGTGGACGGCGCGACCGTGGTCCTGGACGAGGCCGGGTCCGAACTGGCGGTGGACTTTTCGCACGTGAAGCGGGCCCAGCTCCGCTACGCCCCTCCCGTTCCGGCCAAGCCCGGCAAGGGCGGCAAGTAACATCCCAGGCGCCGGCGGTGGCCGCCGGCGTGGAGGTTTCCCATGAGCATGGAACTCAAAAAGGCCATCGAACAGATCAGCAAGGACAAGGGCATCGACCGCGACCTGCTGGTCGACACCCTGGAGGAGGCCGTCCGCACCTCGGTGCTGCGCAAGTTCGGCGAGGGCGTGGACATCGAGGTCAGCTTCAACGACGACACCGGGGAAATCGAGGTCTACCAGTTCAAGGCCGTTGTGGACGAGGTGGAGGACCCGCTCACGGAGATCGCCCTGGAGGACGCCCACGCCCACGATCCCGGGGCCCAGCTCGACGACGAACTCGGCTTCCGCCTGAAAATCGAGGACCTGGGCCGCATCGCCGCGCAGAGCGCCAAGCAGGTCATCATCCAGCGCATGCGCGACGCCGAGCAGGAAATCATCTACGAGGAATACAAGGACCGGGTGGGCGAGATCGTCTCGGGCATCATCCAGCGCCGGGACAAGACCGGCTGGATCATCAACCTCGGCCGCACCGAGGCCCTGCTGCCCAAGGACGAACAGATACCCCGCGAGCGCTACAAGCGCGGCGACCGGGTCCAGGCCTTCCTCATCGAGGTGCGCCGCGAGGGCCGCGGGCCCCAGGTCATCGTTTCCCGGGCCCACCCCGACTACATGGTGGCCCTGTTCAAACGCGAGGTTCCCGAGGTGGCGGACAACACCGTGCGCCTGCTCGGCGTGGCCCGCGACCCGGGCAGCCGGGCCAAGGTGGCGGTCATGTCCACCGACCGCGACGTGGACCCGGTGGGCGCCTGCGTGGGCATCCGCGGCTCGCGCATCCAGAACGTGGTGCAGGAGCTGCGCGGCGAGCGCATCGACATCGTGGTCTGGAGCCCGGACGTGGCCACCTACGCGGCCAACGCCCTGTCTCCGGCCCGGGTTTCCCGCATCACCGTGGACGACGACGAAAAGACCCTGGAAGTGGTGGTGCCCGATTCCCAGCTCACCCTGGCCATCGGCCGCAAGGGCCAGAACGTGAAGCTGGCCGCCAAGCTTCTGGGCTGGAAGATCGACATCTTCACCGAGAGCCGCTTCGGCGAGATGCACGCCGAACTGCGCGGACTGGAGCAGTTGGCCAGCGTGGCCGAGATCCCGGTGGAGAACTTCCTGGGCTCGGGCTTCGAATCCCTGGCCAAGATCGCCGAGGCCAGCAACGAGGACCTCATGGCCGCCATCGACGGGCTCACCCCGTCCAAGGTTTCGGACCTGCGCGCGGCCCTCAACCTGCTCACCATCTCTGCGCCCGAAGCCGAAGACGGCGAGGACGCCGAGCCTGAGGAGGCCGACTCCGAGGACGCCCCCGAAGAGGCCGAGGAAGGCGGGGAGGCCGAGGACGGGCCCGCCGGGGAAGCAGCCGACGAAAACGGCGGCGACCCGGTGGAGGCCGAGGCTCCCGAGGCAACGGAGAAGAGTGAGGACTAGGACCATGACGTCGGCCAGGAGCAAGCACGCGCCGGTGCGCATGTGCACGGTCTGCTCGGGCCGCTTTCCCAAGGCGGAGCTGACCCGCTTCGTCTGTCCCGGGCCCGGGGCCGACGCCCCGGTGGAAGACCCGGCCAAACGACTGCCCGGAAGGGGCATGTACCTGTGCTCCGCTCCGGACTGCCGGAAGCGGTTCGCCACCTCCCGGGGATGGCGGAGGAAGTGCAAGGGGGACGCAAATGGGTAACGGAATTCGGATACGCGACCTGGCCCTGGAGCTGGGGGTCGGCAACAAGGACCTGATTCAGGTCTGCCGCGAACTGGACATCCAGGTCAGGAGCCACATGAGCAGCCTCACGGACGAGGAGGCTGCGGCGGTGCGGGCCAAGCTGAGCGGCCCGGCCAAGAGTCCCACCGAGGTGGTCACCACCAAGGAGGTCCAGCCCGGAGCGGTCCTGCGCCGCCGGCGCAAGCGCGTGCCCACGGCCGAGGCCGAGGAGCCCGGTGAGGCAGCCGAAGCTGCCGAGGCCGAAGCCCCCGAGGCCGCGCCGGAGACCACCGCCGCAGCGCCCGAGCCGGAAGCCCCGGCCCAGGAGCCCCAGGCCGCCGCCCCCACGGCCCGCATCATCGTGGAAGAAGAGCCCGCCCCGGCCCCCGAGGCCGCAGAGGCAGCCCCCGAGGAAGCCCCGGCGATCGAAGAGGCAGCCGCCCCGCAACCCGAGGAGCCCACCCCGGCCACCGAGGCCGATGCGGCCGAGGCTCAGACAGCCGAGGAGGCCCAGGCCATGGGCGGCAAGCCCGAAGCCCCGGCCGAGGACGGGACTCCGACCGGCGAAGCCGCCGAGGAACAGGCCCCGCGCAAGAAAAAGGGCAAGAAACGGGAAGTGATCATGCCCACCGGCCCCCAGGTGCGCATCATCTCCATGCCCGAGCCCAAGCCCGAGCCCCCGGCCCGCGCCGCGGCCCCCTCCCGTCCCGAGCGTCCGGCCGGCCCCGCCCCCAGCCGCCCCGCCGGCCCCCGTCCCGCCGGCCCCCGTCCCGCCGGCCCTGGCGCGCCTCCGGCCCCGGGCGCCGCGCCTGCGGCTGACGACGACCGCGGCCGCAAGAAGCGCAAGAAGGACAAGCGGGTGGTGGAGTTCGCTCCCCACCTGACCGAGGAAGAACAGCGCCGCGCCGCCAGCATCTTCGGCAAGAAGGACCGGGAGTCCGGCCCCGAAGACCTGGACCGCAACCGCCGCAAGCGGCGCAAGCCCATGCGCAACGCGGTGGAGCCCACCGCCACCCAGCCCCTCAAGGCGGTCAAGCGCAAGGTGCGCATGGAAGAGGCCATCCGCGTGGCGGACATGGCCAAGCAGATGGGCCTCAAGGCCCAGGCCCTCATCAAGGTGCTCTTCGGCCTGGGGGTCATGGCCACCATCAACCAGGCCATCGACTTCGACACCGCCGCCCTGGTGGCTCAGGAATTCGAGTACGAGGTCGAACGCGTGGGCTTCTCCGAGGAGGGCTTCCTGGCCGCGGCGGCCGAGGGCGGGGACGACCCCGAAAAGCTCAAGCCCCGTCCCCCGGTGGTCACCATCATGGGCCACGTGGACCACGGCAAGACCTCGCTCCTGGACGCCATCCGCTCCTCGGAGATCACTTCCGGCGAGGCCGGCGGCATCACCCAGCACATCGGCGCCTACGACGTGGATACCCCGCGGGGCAAGGTGGTCTTCCTGGACACCCCGGGCCACGAGGCCTTCACCGCCATGCGCGCCCGCGGCGCCAAGGTCACGGACATCGTGGTCCTGGTGGTGGCGGCCGACGACGGGGTCATGGACCAGACCCGCGAGGCCGTGAGCCACGCCCGCGCCGCCGGCGTGCCCATCGTGGTGGCCGTGAACAAGATCGACAAGCCCGAGGCCAACCCCGACCGGGTCATGCGCGAGCTGTCCGAGATCGGCCTGGCCTCCGAGGCCTGGGGCGGGGACACCATCTTCGCCAACGTCTCGGCCAAGAAACGCACGGGCATCGACGAGCTGCTCGAACTCATCCTGCTCCAGGCCGAGGTGCTGGAGCTCAAGGCCAACCCGGACAAGCCGGCCATGGGCCGCATCGTGGAAGCGCGCCTGGACAAGGGCCGCGGCCCGGTGGCCACGGTGCTCATCCAGCAGGGTACGCTCAAGCTGGGCGACGCCTTTGTCTGCGGCACCCACAACGGCAAGGTGCGCAACATGTTCAACGACATGGGGCGCAAGATCAAGGACGCCGGCCCTTCCATCCCCCTGGAAGTGCAGGGCTTCGACTCCGTGCCCGAGGCCGGCGACGAGTTCGTGGTGGTGGAGGACGAGAAGGTCGCCCGCCGCATCGCGGCCGATCGCCAGGTCAAGCTGCGCGAGAAGGAGCTGGCCAAGGAGACCAAGGTCACCCTGGAGAGCTTCCTGGCCACCCGCAACGACGCCGTGGCCAAGAACCTCAACCTGCTGCTCAAGGCCGACGTGCAGGGCTCCCTGGAGGCCATCGCCGACGCCCTGAACAAGCTGTCCACCGGCGAGGTGAAGGTCAGCCTGCTGCACAGCGGCGCGGGCGCCATCACCGAGTCCGACGTCATGCTCGCCACCGCCTCCGAGGCCATCATCATCGGCTTCAACGTGAAGCCCACGGCCAAGGTCAAGGAGATCGCCGAGCGCGAGAACGTGGACATCCGGTTCTACGACATCATCTACAAACTGGTGGCGGACGTGAAGGACGCCATGACCGGCATGCTGGAGCCGGTGTTCACCGAGTCCTACCTGGGCCAGGCCGACGTGCTCCAGACCTTCAGCATCCCCAAGGTGGGCACCATCGCGGGCTGCCGAGTCACGGACGGGATCATGCGCCGCAACGCCCAGGTGCGCCTCTTGCGCAACGGCGTGGTGGTCTACACCGGCCGCATCGGCTCGTTGAAGCGGATCAAGGACGACGCCAAGGAAGTGGCCAAGGGCTACGAGTGCGGCATCGGGCTGGAGAACTTCAACGACGTGAAGGTCGGCGACGTGCTGGAGACCTTCGAGGAAGTCCAGACCCAGCCCACGCTGGACAAGTAGACTAGCCGGATCGGAGCCTTATGTACGTTGGAGTCCTGAGGGTGCGCTTCGCGCTGCACGACAACCACTCGCTGAAGGGCAAGCGCCGCTTCGCGCTGAGCATGAAGCAGAAGCTGCGCAACACCTTCAACGTGGCCGTGGCCGAGGTGGCCGACCAGGACTCCCACGACCGGCTGACCCTGGCCGTGGCCGCGGTATCCGGCGACCGGCGCAGGCTGGAGAGCCAGATGGCCAAGGCCCTGCTCAAGGTGGAGGCGGTGTCCGACGAGGACATCGTGGACAGCCAGGTGGAGATCTTCGCTGCAGAGGGCGGCGAGGAATACGTCCCGGACCCGCTCCGGGGCCTGGAGGATACCCTTGCGCAGGACTGAAACACGCCGCTCGCAGCGCCTCTCCGATCTCCTGCTCCGGGAGGTGGCCGCCCTCCTCTCCCGGGAGTTCGGCGACCCGCGCCTCACGGAGGCCACCCTCACCGGGGTGCGCCTGAACCCGGACCTGACCCTGGCCGAGGTGCTCTACTCGGTGCACGACACCGAGCGCCAGCCCGAGGTGCAGAAGGCCCTGGACCGGGCCGCCCCCCTGGTGCGGCGCAAGGCCGCGGGCCGGCTGGCCCTCAAGCACATGCCCGAACTGCGCTTCGTGCACGACGACTTCCTGGAGAACATGGTCTATGCCCACCCCGCGGAGTGAGATCGCCGACATCCTCCGCCAAGAGGACGGGTTCCTGGTGGCCTCGCACGCCAACCCGGACGGCGACGCCCTGGGCTCCATCGTGGCCCTGGGGCACCTGCTGGCCGCCCTGGGCAAGCGTTTCGCCCTGTACAACCAGAGCGGCGTGCCCGTGCTCTACGACTGGCTCCCCCTGCCCGGCCCGGTGCACACCCAGGCGCCGGAGGACGGCTTCGCCCGGACCATCGTCATGGACTGCGGGGCGGCGCACCGGCTGGGCGACGCCCTGGCCTCGCGCCTGGTGAAGGAGCGCACCATCAACATCGACCACCACCTTGGCAACCCCCTGTTCGGGGCGGTGAACTGGGTGGACACCACCATGTCCTCGGTGGGCGAGATGGTGGCCCACCTGGCCCACGACCTGGAGGTGCCCCTGGCCGGCCCCCTGGGCGAGGCGGTGTACCTGGCCATGGTCACGGACACCGGGTCCTTCACCTTCGGCAACACCCAGCCCCGGGTGCTCAGCATGGCCGCGGAGATCATCGGCCTGGGACTGGACGTGGCCGCCTTCAACCACCGGCTCCAGAACAACTGGAGCCCGGGCCGGCTGGCCCTGTGGTCCCTGGTGCTGGGCCGCGCCCGCTACGCCCGCGACGGCAAGGTGGGCCTGGTGCGCATCAGCCGCGCGGACATGCGGGCCACCGGCACCACCTCCCTGGACACCGACAACCTGGTGAACATGGTTCGCCGGGTGCGCGGGGTGCAGGTGGCGGTGTCCCTGCGCGAGGATGAGCCCAGACGCATCAAGTTCAGCCTGCGCTCCACCGGCGACGTGAACGTGCAGGCCATGGCCGCCACCCTGGACGGCGGCGGGCACAAGAACGCCGCGGGCGGCACGGTGGAGGCGGACATGGACACGGCCGAGGCGGTGGTGGAAGCCGCGGTGGCCCAGGGGCTGGGACTGGCCTGATGGGACGAAAGCGGCGCGATCCGCGCCAACTGGACGGGGTGCTCATCCTGGACAAGCCGTCCGGCCCAACCTCGGCGGCCTGCCTGGAAGGCATCAAGCGCCGCCTGGGCCAGCGCAAGATCGGCCACGCCGGAACCCTGGACCCCATGGCCACCGGCGTGCTGGTGGCGCTCCTGGGCCAGGGGACCAAGCTGGGAACCTACTTGACAGGAGCCGGGAAAACATATTCAGGACAGTTGCGCCTGGGACTCGCGACCGATACCTATGATATCGAGGGTACGGTGCAGGAGGAGCGCCCCTGGGAGCACCTGGCTCCCGGCGAGGTGGAACAGGCGGTCCTCTCCTGGAAGGACGAGACGCAACAGGTGGTCCCTCCGGTTTCCGCGGCCAAGCACCAGGGCCGGCCGCTGTATGCCCTGGCCCGGGCCGGCAAGGAAGTGCCGGTGAAGGTCAAGGCCATTGAAATTTCCCGCGTGGAGGTCCTCTCGGTGGACCTCCCGCTGGTGAGCTTCCGGGTCGGCGTGTCCGCCGGCACCTACATCCGGTCCCTGGTCCACAGCTTGGGGATGCGGATGGGGTGCCTGGCGACGCTTACCGCGTTGACCCGGGAAGCGAGCCATCCCTTCGACCTCGGCCAGGCCCACGGCCTGGAGGAGGTCCTGGCCGAGCCCGAGGCCCTGGCGAGCAAGGTGATCCCGCTGACGGACGCCCTGCCCCACTGGCCCCGGGCGCGGCTCACCGCGGAGCAGGCGGCGCTGGTCAGAAACGGCGTCCAACTGCCCGCCGCGGCGGTGGCCCTGACCGGGCCATCGGGACCCCGGGCCATGCTGCTCGCCCCGGACGGCGCGCCGCTGGCCCTGGCCGAGATCATCGAGAAGGATGGCGACCCGTGGTGGGCGGTCCTGCGCGGCCTGTGGCAGGACGATCGCCCGGAAACCCATAGGCCGCAAGACAAGGAGGAATCGCTGTGGTCCTAACTCCTGTGGAAAAGGCGAAGATCATCGAGGATTACATGCAGCATGAAGGCGACACCGGATCTCCCGAGGTCCAGGTCGCGCTGCTCACGGCCAGGATCAACTACCTGACCGACCACTTCAAGACGCACAAAAAGGACTTCCACTCCCGCACCGGCCTGCTCAAGCTCGTCGGCCAGCGGCGCAAGCTGCTCAACTACCTGCGGGACAAGGACATCCAGCGTTACCGCGACCTGATCAGCCGCCTCAACCTGCGCAAGTAGTCCCTACGGCGGGGGCCCCGGCCGCGGGGCCCCCTTTTCCGTCACCGGCCGCTTGGAGGTTGGGATGATGCGGCGTCCGCCGGACGCCGTATCATCACAACTTCCCGGCGGCGAACCTCGGGGAGCCGCGGCGCGATCCGCCCTGCCCCAACAAGAGAGAGACACATGATCAAACCTATCGAGGTCGTCCGAAAGACAGCCAATCTCGGGCTGTCGGAAATCACCGTCGAGGTCGGACGCCTGGCCAACCAGGCCGACGGCGCAGTCTGGGTCCAGAGCCGCGACACCGTGGTCCTGGTCACCGCCGTGACCCAGCCCCTGGCCTTTGACAAGGGCTTCTTCCCCCTGTCCGTGGAATACAAGGAAATGGCCTACGCCGCGGGTCGCATCCCGGGCAGCTTCTTCCGCCGCGAGATCGGCCGGCCCAGCGAGCGCGAGGTGCACGTGGCCCGGTTCATCGACCGGCCCATCCGCCCCCTGTTTCCCAAGGGCTTCCGCGACGAGGTCCAGATCATGGCCACCGTGCTGTCCGCGGACGAATACGTGGACCCGGACGTGCTGGCCATGACCGGGGCCTCCACCGCCCTGCACCTGTCCAAGATCCCCTTCGAGGGCCCCATCGCCGGCGCCCGGGTGGGCTACGTGGACGGGCATTTCGTGCTCAACCCCTCCTGCCAGGCCGTGGTGGAGCAGAGCACCCTGAACATCGTGCTGGCCTGCACCCGCGACGCGGTGGTCATGGTGGAGGGCGCGGCCCAGTTCCTGCCTGAGAGCCTGCTGGCCGACGCCATCGCCTGGGGCCACGAGAAAATCCTCCCGCTGCTGGACCTCCAGGAAGAGCTGCGCCAGGAGCGCGGGGCGGCCAAGCTGGCCGTGACCCCGCCCGCCGAGGACGCCGAGATGTCCCGCCTGGTGGAGGAGATCGCCACGCCCAAGCTCAAGGCCGCCCTGGACATCCCGGCCAAGATGGAGCGCCGCGCCGCCAAGGCCGCGGCCAAGGACGAGATCATGCAGGCCCTGGCCGAGAAGTTCCTGGCCTCGGAGCCCGACCGGCTCAAGGCCGTGCCGGACATGGTGGACAGCCTGGGCAAGAAGCTCATGCGCCGCCGCATCAAGGAGGAGCACCGCCGGGTGGACGGCCGCGACCTGACCACGGTTCGGCCCCTGTCCATCGAGGTGGGCCTGTTGCCCCGCACCCACGGCTCGGCCCTGTTCGCCCGCGGCGAAACCAAGGTGCTCTGCGTGGCCACCCTGGGCTCCACCCGGGACGAGCAGCGCATGGACAGCCTGCAGGGCGAAGCCACCAAGCAGTTCATGCTGCACTACAACTTCCCGCCCTACTGCGTGGGCGAGGTTAAGCCGGCGCGCGGACCCTCCCGCCGCGAGATCGGGCACGGCCTGTTGGCCGAGCGCGCCATCACCCCGGTGCTGCCCACCTCGGACGACAAGTTCCCCTTCACCCTGCGGGTGGTGTCCGAGACCATGGAGTCCAACGGCTCCTCGTCCATGGCCACGGTGTGCGGCGCGTCCCTGGCCCTCATGGACGCCGGCGTGCCGGTGCAGTGCCCGGTGGCGGGCATCGCCATGGGCCTCATCAAGGAGGACGACGAGTACCTGGTGCTCACCGACATCCTGGGCGACGAGGACGCCATGGGCGACATGGACTTCAAGGTCGCCGGCACCGCCGAGGGCGTGACCGCGGTGCAGATGGACATCAAGATCTCCGGCATCCCGCAGGACGTGCTGTCCCGCGCCCTGGAGCAGGCCAAGGCCGCCCGGCTGCACATCCTGGAGCACATGAACCAGATCCTGGCCGAGCCCCGGCCCGAGATGTCCCCGCATGCCCCGCAGCTCGAGATCGTGCAGATCAACCCGGAGAAGATCCGGTCGGTCATCGGCCCCGGCGGCAAGAACATCAAGGCCATCACCGCCGCCACCTCGGCCTCCATCGACATCGAGGACGACGGCCGCATCTACATCTTCGCGCCCAACGACGAGGCCATGCAGAAGGCCCGGGAGATGGTGCTCTACCACGACCAGACCGCCGAGGTGGGCAAGGTCTACAAGGGCCGGGTCACCAAGCTGGTGGACTGCGGAGCGGTGGTGGAGATCATGCCCGGCCTGGACGGCCTGGTGCACGTGTCCCAGCTCGACACCCAGCGGGTGGAGAACGTGTCCGACGTGGTCAAGCTGGGCGACGACTTTGAGGTCATGGTTGTTGAGGTGGAGTCCTCGGGCCGGGTGCGGCTGTCGCACAAGGCGGTGCTCATGCAGCAGGCCGGCGAGACCATCGACCTGGCGGACTTCGCCAAGACCGGCGGCGGCCCGCGCCGCGGCGGCGACCGTGACCGGGGCCGCGGCGGCGACCGCGACCGGGGTCGGGGCGGCGACCGTGACCGGGGCCGCGGCGGCGATCGCGGCCGCGGCGGCGACCGGCGCTAGCCCTCGCTGAAAGAATGAACAAGGCCCCCCGGACTGCGGTCCGGGGGGCCTTTTGATTTGATTAACGAGGTACTCTTTCTCCACCATCGCAGGATGTCAGGGCGTGGTAACCGGATTCCTTTCTGGAGTGCAGAGGCTCGCCTCTGCGATGAACGCCGTGGCGGGAAACATGCGCAGGCATGTTTCAGACACGGCTAGCCCGGCACCTGCCGTGTCACGCGTTGTGCATGCTACGCCGCACAACCCGCGCCACGGCTCGAATGGAACGAACCGATCCTTCTTTCCCGACAGGAGCGAGATGCCTCCCTTGCCCTCCCCTTACACGGCGCTCCCATCTCCATTCACGCCAGCCGGCGCACACAGTCCGCAAAGGCCCGGACCAGCGGATTCGCGTCACCCGCGCGCCAGGCCAGGCGGATGTCCACCCGGGGCAGGCCCGGCCCCAGGGGGACCAGCCGCACCCCGGGGGTGTCGGCCGTGGACGCGGGCACCAGGCCCAGGCCCGCGCCGGCCGCCACCAGGGCCAGGATGGTGCGCTTGGCCGTGGCCTCCAGCACCACCTCGGGCGGGCCGCCCGCCCTGGCCAGGCAGCCCAGGATGGCGTCGTGCAGGGCCGGGCCGTCGCGGCGGGGAAAAAAGACCAGCCGCTCCCCGGCCAGCCGGCGCAGAGGAACCCGGGCCAGGCCCGCCAGAGGGTGCCCCGCGGGCGCGGCCAGCACATAGGGCTCATCCGCCAGGGGAAAGGTTTCCAGGCCCGCGGGGACCACGCCGAACACCCGGATGGCCCCCATCCCGATGCGGCCCTGCTCCAGGGCCTCCACCTGGGCCGGGCTGCCCATCTCCCGCAGATCCAGCGCCACGTCGGGCCGCTCCTGCCGGAACCGGGCCACGGCCCGGGGCAGGAGCCCCTCCATGGCCGGCCCCATGAAGCCCAGGGCCAGCCGCCCTGCCCTACCCTCCGCCACCCGGCGCACCAGGTCCGCGGCTGCCCCGGCCCGGGCCAGGATGTCCCGGGCCTCGGGCAGCAGGGCCTGGCCGGCAGGGGTCAGCTCCACCTTGCGGCGGGAACGCGCAAACAGGGGCGCGTCCAGCTCCTCCTCCAGATCCCGGATCTGCTGGCTCAGGGGCGGCTGGGACAGGTTGAGCCGCCGGGCGGCCCGGCCGAAGTGCAGTTCCTCGGCCACGGCCAGGAAATAGCGCAGGTGGCGCAGCTCCATGGTGATATCTCCTGCATATCAATGTGCCATGAAAGATATATTGTACATATTGTTATCCCAGGTCCATGCTCCTGGCAACCACAACGCCACGGAGGCAAGCCATGCACGACGACAGACACGAACGCGGACTGGAATTCCTGAACCGGATCGACGGCGGCCAGGGGGAAAAGGTCATGGCCGCCCTGGCCTCGGTGGCCCCGGACCTGGGGCGGATGATCGTGGACTTCGGGTTCGGGGAGGTCATGTCCCGGCCCGGCCTGGACCTGAGGACCCGGGAACTGTGCACCATCGCCATGCTGGCCGCCCTGGGCACGGCCCGGCCCCAGCTCGTGGTGCACCTGCACGCCAGCCTGAACGTGGGGGCCACTCCCCGGGAGATCGTGGAGGCGCTCATCCAGTGCGGCGTCTACGCCGGGTTCCCGGCCGCGCTCAACGCCCTGTTCGCCGCGGACGAGGTGTTCAAGGAGCGGGGGGTGAGCCCGCTGGAGTGAGGCGTTGCATCCCGCCCGCCCCGGGTGCAGGATGCCGGAAAATCTGCGGACAAGGAGGCGGGCATGCGGGTGGCGTTTCTCGGGCTGGGGGCCATGGGCTGGCCCATGGCCGCGCGGGTGGCGCAGGCGCACGACCTCACGGTGTGGAACCGGACCACGGCCAAGGCCGAGGCCCTTGCAGCGCAGCACCCCTGCCGGGTGGCGGCCTCTCCCCGGGAGGCGGTGGCGGCAGCCGAGGTGGCCGTGACCTGCCTGCCCACCTCGGCCGAGGTGGAGGCCCTGCTGGACGGGCCTGACGGCCTGGCCGCGGGCCTTGCCCCGGGCGCGGCGCTGGTGGACTGCACCTCGGGCAGCCCGGCGGCGTGCGTGCGCCTGGCTGAGCGCTTGGCCGCGCGGGGATGCCCGTTCCTGGACTGCCCGGTGAGCGGCGGGACGTCGGGAGCCGCGGCAGGGACCCTCACGGTCATGGCCGGCGGCGACGCAGCGGCCCTCTCCCGGGTACGGCCGGTGCTGGAGAGCTTCGGCAGGAACATCGTGCACCTGGGGCCGGCGGGCGCGGGCTGCGCCACCAAGGCGGTGAACAACCTGTTCTTCGCGGTGAACGTGCAGGCCTTCTGCGAGGGGATGACCGCCCTGGCCCGGGTGGGCGTGCCCGCGGACAAGGCCGTGGAGGTGCTCAACGGGTCCAGCGGACGCTCCTATATGAGCCAGGGCGTGGCCCCGGCCCGCATCCTGGACCGCAGCTTCCCGGCCTCCTTCAAGCTGGCCCTGCTGGTCAAGGACGTGGGCATCGCGGTGGACCTGCTCCAGGAAGCGGGCATCGACGCGCCCGTGGCCCGGGCGGCCCAGGAGGCCCTGCGCCGGGCCATGGCCGGCCTGCCCCCGGACGCGGACTTCCTGGAGGTGGTGCGTCTGGCCGAACAGCGGGCCGGGGTGGAGTTGCGCTCCTCCGGGAACTAGGCTGCCCCGTCCAGCCGCAGCACCAGCTTCTGGGACACCAGTTCCCGGCCGTAGCGGTCGTCCCGCGCCTCCTCCTTCTGCACGAACCCGGCCCGGTCGTAGAGGGCACGCGCCGCGCGCAGCCCGGCGAAGGTCCAGAGGAACACCTCGGGCACGCCCTGGCTGCGGCAGTGGGCCAGGGCCGCGTCCAGGAGCCTGCCTCCCAGCCCGCGGCCGGCCAGGGCCGGGTCGGCGATGAACCAGCGCAACTGGGCCATCGCGCCCCCTGTCCCCAGATCGACTGCCAGGAACGCGGCCAGCCGCCCCTGCTCCCGCACGGACCAGGCCCCGTCCCGACCGGGATCGAAGCGCAGGGCGAACTCGGCCAGGCCCTTGGCCACATAGGCCTCGAACGATACGGGCAAGCCCCACTCCCGGCCGTAGTACACGCCGTGCAGGTACGTCACCTCGCCGATGAGCCCAGGCGCAAGCCCGCGCAGCAGCTCCACCGCCTTACTTCTTCACCGGCTCCGGGTCGGACACCGGGAGGGTGAAACTCTCCAGGCTCGCGCCGTTGCGCACCACGATCTTGAGCTCGGTGATGCCCTTGCCCGCGGGCAGGTAGACATAGCCCACCTTGGTGTAGTTGGCGGGCACCACCTCGTTGCTCCACATGTAGGTGCGCATCTCGTCGCGCACCGTCTTCTTGAGCCCCATGTCGGAATCAATGGCCCCGTAGGTGCCGCCGGCCGCCGCGCCCACCGCGCCACCGATGACCGCGCCCTTCCAGAGGTTGTCCCCGCCGCCGATGGCCCCGATGAGCGCGCCCAGGCCCGCGCCCAGCACCGCGCCCAGGGTCCCGGTGCGGGCCGCGTTGGCCGCGTCGGTCTTGAAGGACTCCGAGGCGAAGACCAGGCGGGTGGCCTCCTCCAGGGTATAGGCCAGGTATTCGCCGTCGGCACCGACGCCCCGGACCTCGTTGGAGTCCACCACCGGGGTGGAGGCCCCGTTGTTCTTGATGACCAGGTAGACCGGGAACAGGCCCGAGGACGCGTAGTCCAGGCCCTGGCCCGGGTACTTGTAGCCCACCGCGGCCATGTCCAGGCCCGAGGCGTGCACCGCGCCTGGCACGGTGGCCGGGTCGGCAACCCGGCGCGGCTGGGGCAGGGGATTGGTGGCGGCGCAGGACCAGACGAAGAGTTGCAGGGCGACGAGGGCCAGGACGCCCCCGCGCCGGACGAGCGTGTTCAGCTTCATGGTAGTTCCTTGATCGTCGAGTAGATGCCTACTGGCTAGTTCTTGGGATAATCACCGGATGTTACACGGCAAGGCTCAGTCCACCAGAATGCCGGCGTAGCCCACCACCCGGCGGTAGTCGCCGCTGGCCTGGCCCGAGGTGGCGTAGGCCGCCAGCCGGGCGCGGGTGGCGCCCAACTCCTTGGCCAGGGCCAGGCCCAGGGTCATGGGCAGCACCCCGCACATGCTGATGCCGAACCGGCGGACCACCTCATACAGCCCGGGCGGGTCAAGGTCCAGCATGGCCTGCACGGCCAAGGCGTCGCGCTCCTTGGCCTGTTCGTGGGTCACGTAGTGGCTCATGTCCGAGCTGACCACCACCGACACCGGCCGGTTCGCAGCCCGGATGGCCACGGCCAGGTTGCGGGCCACGGCCAGGAGGGTTTCGAGGTTGCGCTCGGCCACCACCACCGGGACCATGGAGAACCCGGGGGCCTTGGCCTGGAGAAAGGGGACCACCACCTCCAGGGAGTGTTCCTGGAGATGGGCCGCATGATCGGGCGTGAGGTGCTGGTCCGCGGCCAGAAACGAGGCGGCCAGGGCCTCGTCCACCTGGGCCGCGCCCAGGGGGGTGTGCCAGCGGCCCCCGGGCCAGACCGCCAGGGGCCGTCCCTGGCCGGTGTGGTTGGGACCGAGCAGGAGGATGCTTCGAGCCAGCCGGGCCTGGCCCAGGGTCTGGCCCGCCACCTCGCCGGAATACATGTACCCGGCGTGGGGCGCCATGGCCAGCAGGGTGGGCCTGTCGTCTCCCTCGGGGGGCTTGGCCGCGGCCAGGTATCCCCGCACTTCCGAGTCCAGGGCGCGGGCCAAGCCGGGATAGAACTGGCCCGCCACCACCGGTTGCCTGTCCATGCGCTCTCCTTGGCGTCGGGACCCTTGCCTGACGCCAGGATGACGATACACCAGGCGGGATGCTATTGGAAGTTTTGCGGCGGCGCGTATTCCCGGGCCGCCTGCTCCAGTGAGGAGGTCTGCAGCTCCGAGGCGGCCATGCGGCCGTAGAGGCTCCCGGGCGCGGCCTTGGCCAGGTCGTCCATGGTCTCGCGCCAGGCCTTCTCGTCCCCGTTCTGGCGGTAGAGCCCGGCCAGGCGGTAGCGGTAGGCGGGCCAGCCGGGCTCGCTCCTGGTCACATACTCGCCGTACTGCTGGGCCCAGTTCAGGGCCTCCTGGGGCCGGGCCGAGCGCTCGGTCACGTCCACCAGGATGGCCAGGCTGTCCCGGACCTTGCCCGGATCGTCCCCGCTCTCCAGGAGCAGGGTGTAGGAGTCCTGGGCGTATTCGTAGGCGGTCTTGAGGTCGTCCCGGGCCACCGCGTCCTGGGCCAGGAAATAGGTGGCGTAGGCCTTCTGCTTGTGGTCCAGGCCCGGGTCGTGGCCCAGCTCCTCCCACAGGGGACGGGCCTGGTCGGGCTGGTGCAGGTTCTCGTGGGCCAGGGCCAGGGCGTAGGTGAGCTCACGCTTGTACTCCGGGGCCATGTCCCAGGACTTGGCCACCGTGGCCAGCTCCACCACCTTCTCCCAGTTCTGGTTGTCCACGAACAGGCCCACGGCCAGGCCCATGGCCAGCTCCGAGTACTGGGGCACCTGGGCCTTTTCCAGGTAGGGGCGCACCATGTCCAGGGCCAGGTCGGCGCGGCCGCCCTTCCACAGGGCCAGGCCCAGGGAGAGCCGGGTCTGGGAGTCCAGTTCGTTCACCCCGTCCCGGATGAAGGGGTACTGGTCGTAGAGCGCCACCACCGGGCTGTAGCCCTGTTCCCGCATGAAGATGGCGGCGGCCCGCTCGAAGGCCTTGAGCCCGGCCCGGTGCGCCCGCTCCTTGAGCGCGCTGTCCGGGAACTTGGCGTCGAACTCGCCGATGGCCTTGAGCGCGTCCAGGTTCTTGTTGTCCCACATGTACCAGATGGCCTTCTTGAGCTGGGCCAGGGGGGCCAGGGGGCTGTCCGGGTGCTTGTCGATGATCTCCGTGTAGATCTCCACCGGCCGCTTGGAGAAGGGCCGGTCGAAGACCGTGAACATGTCCTCCACCGTGGGCTGGTCGTAGATACCCTCCTCGGCCAGGCGCATGCGGGCGATGAGCCCGCCCTCGCGGTCCGGGAAATCCCCGGCGGCCTTCTCGTAGATCTCCTTGGCCGCGGGGAAGCTCTTGGTCTCCACGTAGATGTCGCCGAGGCGGGCCAGGACCACGTCCGCGTCCTCGCCCGTGGGGTCCAGGTTGTAGTAGAGCCAGTAGTCGTCCTTGGCCTTCTTCCAGTTCTTGTTGGCAAAGGCCACATCCCCGGACAGGCGGAGGATGGGCGGATATTCCACGTAGAAGCGCGGCCAGCGCTTCTCGATGAAGTCCACGATCTGGGCGGCCTGCTTGTCGTAGCCCAGCTTGCGCAGGGCCTGGGCCAGGCTCACCGAGGATTCGCGCACGAACTTGGAGTCGGGATACACCTGCACCAGGTACTGGAACTGGTCCGCAGCGTTCTGGTAGTCGCCCTTCTTGAAGTAGTAGTCGCCCCAGTAATAGTAGGACAGGGGCACGTTGGAGTCGCCTGCGTGCTTGGTGCGCAGGAGCTTGGTGTAGGCCGTGGCCTCGGGCAGGTTGCCCACGTTCAGGTTGAGCACCGACAGCCGGAGCAGGGCCGCGGGCAGGCGCTCGGACTTCAGGTTGTAGTTCATGGCCGCCACGTACGCCCCGTTGATGGCGTCGAAGTTGCCGGCCAAGTCCTCCCGGTGCATGGAATAGAGCACGTCGGCCCTGGTGTAGAGGACCTCCTCCTTGAGGGCCGGGGGCACCTTGGGGCTGCGCAGGATGGACTCCACCTCCTCCAGCCCGGCCTTGTAGTTGCCGTTGGCGATGGCGGCCTGGGCCGTGAGCAGGGACTCCTCCAGGTTCATGGTGGCGTTGTCCGCGGCCGGGGCCTCGGCGGTCTCGGTCATGTTGGTCGAGTCCAGACCGGGCTCGGCCACTGCCGCAGCCGGGGTCTCGACCGGAGCGCTCTCCGCAACCGGAGCCTCGGGCTCGGGCTGGGGCAGGGGCGGCTCCTTGGCGGCCAGGGCCTGGTCCACCGCCGCGGCGGGCGGCGGGGCCAGCACTGCGCCGCGGAACTCCGAGGCCGGCCGGTCGGTGAGCAGGTTCTCCACCAGCCGGTTGCGGCCAAAGGGCTCGGCCGGGGCGGCGGGAGCGGCGACCTGCGCCGGGGTCTCGGACGGGGCGGCCGCCGGCGTTGATGCGTTGGGCGCCTCCGGCGCTGCGGCCGGGACCGGAGCCTGGACTGCGGCCGGAGCGGCCGCGGTCACGCCCCGGGATATGCCGCCGCGCACCTGGCCGCGGCCCGAGATAGTCGCGGAGGCTGCCGGCAAAGCGGCAGGGGTGGCGGGCGCTACGGCCGGGGCCTGCGCAACCTGGGGCGCGGGGGCTGATGCCTCGGGCGCGGCCGGCTGCCGGGCGGCGGGCGGCGGGGACGCCTCGGCCACGGACACCGCCTGGGCCTGGTCAGGCCCCACTGCGCGCACCTTGCCGCGGAACACGTAGGGCACGGAATAGAAGGGCCGGGGCGCGGCGGGCTGGGCCGGAGGCGCCTCCACCTGGGAGGGCTCGGCCTGGGCCGCGGCGGCAGGAGCGGACGCATTGGGCGCGGGTGCGGCGGCGGCCGGAGCCGCGGCCTTGGCGGCAGGGGCCTTGGCCGACGCCTTGGCCGGAGCCTTGGCCGCCGGAGCCGATGCGGCCTTGGCGGCCGGGGCCGCCGGGGCCGGGGAGCCACTGGGTTTCCAGCGTGCGCCCAGGGGATCGCGGAAGATGTCCACCACCAGCTTGCGGGTGTCGGGCAGGGCGTGGACCACGAAGCCGAAGCCCGGGTCCTTGAGGGTGATGCGCACCCCGCCGTCAGCGGCCGCCACCCCGCCCACCAGCCGGGCTCGGCCCAGGTCCGTGCCGGGCGCGGAGCGGCCGTCCAGGGCCAGCCCCTGGGGCAGGGTCAGCAGGATCTCGGTGGCCCCGCTGCGGGTGGCGGCATACGTGGGGAGCTTGCCCTCGAACTCGAACACCAGCCGTTCCCGGTCCTGGCGCTGGTCGAAACTGTACGCGCCGCAGAGGGCCGGGAAGGCCAGGGCCAGCATGAAGAGCGCCGGCCCGAGGAGAATCCAGGCATGCCTGGTGCGGGAAAGGGCATTCACTTCAGATATCAATGCAAGTACCATGCAAGGCGCATGGCCCCCCCGCTGGCTAGCAGGCCGTTGAAAACCCCGCGATGGCGGCGTTGCTTCGAAAACGTCAAACCCTCGCGTATGTCGAATACACGCCGGCCTTGACGTTTCCTCGCTCCTTGCCCTCGCGGTTTTTGAACGGCCTGCGGGAATGAACAACGTCCACAGACACCTAGAGATTCTTTTTCTTGAGTTTTTCGATGAGCGTGGTGCGCTTGATTCCCAGAATCTCCGCGGCCTGGTTCTTGACCCCTCCGGCCATGTCCAGGGCTTCCCGCAGCAGCCGCTCCTCCACCATGTCCAGGAACACCTTGAGGTCCATGCCCTGCTCCCGGAGGTCAGAGATGTGCGGCCAGGCGAAGCCCTGGGGCTGGGCCGGCGGGGCCTGCTCCGGCCGGGGCTTGCCCTCCACGTCGGACCAGATCTTCTCGGGCAGGTCCGCGGAGAGCACGCGGTCGCCCTCGCACAGGATGCTCAACCGCTCCATGAAATTCTCGAGTTCGCGGATGTTGCCCGGCCATGTGTAGCGCAGCAGCATGTCCTGTGCGTCGTCGGCGATGGAGAGGACCCGGCGGTCCTTGGCCGAGCAGAAGCCGTTCAGGAAATAGTCGGCCAGGAGCATCACGTCGTCCCCGCGGTCGCGCAGGGGCGGCAGGTGGATGGGGATGACGTTCAGGCGGTAGAACAGGTCCTCCCGGAAGTTGCCCCGGCCCACCTCCTGCTCCAGGTCGCGGTTGGTGGCGGCCACGATGCGCACGTCCACCTTCTTGGTGCCGGTGCCGCCCACCCGCTCGAACTCCTTTTCCTGAAGCACCCGCAGTATCTTCACCTGCAGGGCCAGGGAGAGTTCGCCGATCTCGTCCAGGAAGATGGTGCCGCCGTCGGCCAGTTCGAAGCGCCCGGCCCGGGAGCGGATGGCGCTGGTGAAGGCTCCCTTCTCGTGGCCGAAGAGTTCGGACTCCAAAAGTTCGCTGGGGATGGCCCCGCAGTTGATAGGCACGAAGGGCTTGTCGTGGCGGCGGGAGTTGAGGTGCAGGGCGCGCACCAACAGCTCCTTGCCCGTGCCCGACTCGCCGGTGACCAGCACCGTGGAGTCGGTGGGCGCGACCTTGGCCAGGACCTGGAAAACCTTGGCCAGCGCAGGGCTGCGGCCAATGATGTTGCCGGTGTTCAGTTCCATCGCGCCTCCGCGAAACTGTGCTGGGGGCCTGGGCTGGGACAGCCGGCCGGGCCGGCGGTCCTGGCGCAGCATACGTGTTCCCTTGCGCCTGTCAATATAATGACAGGAGGAAAGCGCGCAACGCCCTGAAGATTCGGATCAATATATTGGGATTACTGGAGAAATGATTTCAGGCCGAGATATCCAGCACCGTGCCCACCATCTCGTCCCGGGCCCTGACCACGGCGGCGTTGGCCTCGAAGGCCCGCTGGTTCACGGTGAGGTTGACCATCTCCCGGGCCGGGTCGGTGGTGGAGCCGGACGCGTCGACCTGCTGCTGCTCCACCCTGCCCTGCTCCTCCGCCAGGCGCATGGAGGGAACCAGGGGCGGCAGGGCCGAGGTCTCCCGCACCTCCTGCACCGCCACCCCGCCCTGCTCGGGCAGGTCCTCCATGGTGGCCCGGGAAGCGCGGAACTCCTCGGTGTTCATGTTGGCCACGTTGTTGGCCGTGACCTGCTGGGACAGGGCGTAGGCGTCCAGGGCGGACAGGGGCGCGGCGAAGGAAACGTCCATGGCGGTACTCCTGGCCGCCATTCTACGGCGTTGGCGCCGCCTTTTCAATGCTGGCGTACGCGCTGTGGTTGTGGATGGACTCGAAGCTCTCCACCTCCACGCTGTACCAGACCACCTGGGGATGGGCGTCCAGTTCCTGGGCCGCGGCCCGCACCACGTCCTCCACAAAGGCCGGGTTGGCGAAGGCGTTCTGGGTCACGTCCCGCTCGTCCTCGCGCTTGAGCAGGGCGTACACCGGCGAGGAGCCCGCGGCCTCGGCGATGGCGATGAGGTCCTCCAGCCAGAGGAAGCCCTTGAACCGGGAGCGGATGCGCACCATGGCCCGCTGGCTGTGCGCCCCGCCGTCGCAGATGGCCAGGGAGCAGGGACACACGGTCATGACCGGCACGTCCACCCCCAGCACGAAGGACAGGGCCCCGTTCTCCAACTCCCCGGTCAGGGAGCAGTCGTAGCCCATGAGGCCCGGGCTGGCCGTGGCCGGGGAGCGCTTCTCCAGGAAGTACGGGAAGTGGAAGTGGATGTGCGCCCGGGTGGCGGCCAGGCGGTCGCGCACGTCCTGGAGCAGGCGCTTGAAGCTGGCGTAGTCCAGGCCCTCGTCCCAGGCCCCCAAGGCCTCCAGGAAGCGGCTCATGTGGGTGCCCTTGAACTCGGCGGGCAGGTCCACGAACAAATCCACCGTGGCCACGGTATGCTGCACGCCCTTGCCCTTGACCCGCACGGTGATGGGCAGGGACAGGCCCTTGACCCCCACCCGGTCGATGGACAGGGCCACATCGGCCGGAGAAGACTGGATGTCCTTCACTAGACGATGTCCTGTCCGGTGGTGGTCAGGGACAGCTTGCCGTGCTTGACCCCCTTGGTGGAGAGCAGGCGCTGGCCGAGTTTGCGCACCCGGTCGCCGGGCCCTTTGAGCACCAGCACCTCCAGGCAGTTGTGGTGGTCCAGGTGCACGTGCAGGGTGGTGACGATGAGGTCCAGGTTGTCGTGCTGCACCTCGGTGAGCTTCTGCGAGAGCTGGCTCTGGTGGTGGTCGAAGACCATGGACAGGGTGCCCGCGATCTCCTTGTCCGTGTCCTCCCACTCCCGCTTGACCAGGGTGTTGCGGATGAGGTCGCGGATGGCCTCGGAGCGGGTCTGATAGCTCATCTCCTCGCAGAGCTTGTCGAACTTCTCCAGGAGGTCGGAATCCAGGGACACGCCGAAACGGATGGTCTGGCCCATGTGCTCTCCTTTGTGTGCCGGGTTCAGGCCCCCGGCCGGGCGATTTCCCAAATGTTCACGGTGACCGTGCGCCCCTCCTGGGGAACCCCGGTGGTGCGCAGCAGGTCCATGCGCCAGCCCCGGGCGGCCAGGACCTCGCGAAAATGGCCGTACACCGAGCGGTTGGGCTCGGCCACCCAAGCCAGCCCCCGCGGGGCTAGGGCATGGTCCAGGAAGTCGGCCACCGGCGCGGCGAAGCGCTTCTCGTACATCACGTCGCCGGCCGCCACCAGGTCCACCGCCCCGGGCCGCAACGCCGGGGCGCGCCAGTCCATGCAGGCGAAGTCCGCGCCGTCCACCGCGTTGGCCCGCGCATTCCGCACCGCGTAGCGCAGGGCCGCGGGCTCGTAGTCCAGGCCCAGCACCCGGCCGCCTAGGCTGGCCGCCACCAGGGCGGTGAGCCCCAGGCCGCAGCCCAGGTCCAGCACCCGGCGGCCGGCCACCTGTTCCCGGCGTTCGCCCAGCCACTGGCCCAGGGCCAGGCTGGACGGCCACAGCTCCACCCAGTAGGGCAGGCGCTCGTCCAGATCCAGGTCGTCCTGGCCGATCTGGTCCCACAGGGATTCCAGGTCGGCAAAGCGGGCGAGCCGCCACTCCCGGCCCAGGAGGTTGCAGGTGATGGTCCCCGTGGGCCGGTCCGGGGCCGATTGCGCGTGGTTTCCCATGGCTCCTGGCGGGCGCGCGCAGCCCGACGCCGGCTGCGTACGCAAATCGTGCTACGATGTGTAGGGAACGTATGCCACACTCCGCAACGGATGCCAAGACCCGGATGGGCCTCGACCGGGCCGCAGGAATGGCCGAAAAAGTCCTGGGTTGCCGAGGAGCCCCCTAGAAGGACTGGGCCACGGGCAGGCCGGTGGCCACCTGGCACAACCCCGAGAGCAGAAGCGCCAGGTTGGTCAGCCCGTGCACCAGGGGAAGGAACGTGCGCGGGGCCTTCTTGCGGTTCATGTAGGCGCCGGTGGCGAAGCTCACCACGCACAGGGGCAGGATCACGTAGACGAAGTTGTGGTAGTGCCAACCCATGCCGCCCACCACGCTCCACTCCTTCCAGGTGGCGAGCATGCCCAGCCCGCCGCCCAGCGCGTAGCCCACCACGGCCACCTGGCCCAGGCGCACGTGCCGCTTCCACTGGAACATGACCCGCTGCCTCAGGTGGTTGAACCGGAATCGGGCCACGCCCAGGTACAGCACATAGGCGTAGAGCAGGATGGCCAGGGCCATGAGAACCGGGTGGATGTACAGCATGCCGAGCTCCTGAAACAGGGGTATGCCGAGTGTACAACACCCCCGGCGGTTGGGTGTCAAGGCCGGGGCCGGCCGCTCTCCCGCGCCACGCGCCAGAGCACGAACAAGGACCACAGGAGGATGGCCCCGTCGCGCAGGACGTCGTGGGCTATGTCGGGTACGGCCACGGGGTCCACGGTGAAGCAGCCGCAGGCGATGTCCAGCCCCCGGGCCACGGCCGAGAGCAGCGCCGAGAAGAACACGGCCATGAGGCCGGCGAGGACCAGGGCCGCGCCCCGGGCCAGAACCCCGCAGGCCAGGGCCAGGCCGGCCACGGCCTCCACCCAGGGCAGGAGGATGGCCGCCGGGTTCACCAGGGCATCGGGCAGGATGCGGTAGTTGGCCACGGCCGAGGCAAAGAGCGCGGGGTGGGCGATCTTGTCCAGGCTGGCCAGCACGAACACCAGGCCCAGGCCCAGGCGCAGGGCGGTCCACACGCGGTTCATGGGGCATCCCCCCGGGCCACCGGCTCGCCCGCCGCGGCCCATTCGGCCATGCCGCCGGTAAAGACCCGCACCCCGGTATGGCCCTGCAGGGCCAGGTTCCCGGCCAGCTCCCGGGCCATGGGGCAGGCCGGGTCGTGGCAATAGGCCACCAGGGGCCGGTCCTTGGGGCCGTCGGCCAGCAGGGCCTCCACCTGGTCCGTGAAAAGCTCGGGAGACAGGTTGCGCGCGCCCGGGACGTGCCCGGCGGCAAAGTCCGCGGGGTAGCGGGCGTCCAGGAACAGGACCCCCTGGCCGTGCAGGGCGCGGGCTTCATCCAGGCCGATATCCGGAATGCCCTGCTCCGCGGCCAGAACCACAGCCGCGGCCGCGTGCTGCGCAGGTGCGGGGCTCCAGGCCAGGCCGCCGGGCCAGCCGTTGGTCAGCCAGGCCAGGGCCGCGGCCAAGCCGAGCAGGACCAGGGCCTGGGCCAGGGCCGGGAACAGGAGGGTGCGCAAGCGGGACATGGCGGTCCTGGATAGCCCCCCGTCCGCACTCCGTCAACGCTGCTGGCGAAGGGCGGCGGTCCGTGCTAACCATGTGGGCGGAAATCACCCCCGGAGGCCCCATGCCCGAATATGCCGACATCACCGCCGACCAGGCGCGGGACTTTCTGGCGTCCCACGGCCAGGACAGCTTCACCCTGCTCGACGTGCGCCAGGACTGGGAATACGAGGAAATGCACATCCCCGGGGCGCGGCACATGCCCCTGCCCGAGTTGGCCGACCGGTTCGGCGAGCTGGACAAGTCCAAGCCGGTGCTGGCCTATTGCCGCTCGGGCGGGCGCAGCGCGTCCGCGGCCGGATTCCTGGCCGGCCACGGGTTCGGCCAGGTGCTCAACCTGCAGGGCGGCGTCACCGCCTGGCAGGGCCAGGCCGTGAGCGGCGGCCCGAACCTGGGGATGAACTTCTTCGCCGGCGCGGCGTCCCCGCGGGAGGTGGTGCTGCGGGCCTGCTGCATGGAGCAGAACCTCAACCGCTTCTACCTCTCCCTGGCGGAAAAGACCCCGGACCGGGAGACCGGCGAGACCTACGCCCGGCTGGCCGGTTTCGAGGAGAAGCACATCGCCTGGCTGCTCATCGTGCACCGCCAGGCCACGGGCGAGACCCTGACCGTGGCGGACTTCCTGGACCTGGCCCTGGACCAGGCCCTGGAGGGCGGGATCACGGCCGAGGACTTCCTGGAGGAGAACCCGGACCTGCTGGATTCTCCCCTGGCCGCGCTGGAGGCGGGCATGGCCATCGAGGCCTACGCCCTGGACCTCTATTCCCGCATGGCCGCGGCCGGCTCGGACCCCGAGTCCGAGAAGCTCCTCCTGCGCCTGGCGAACGAGGAAAAGGCCCACCTCAAGGCCCTGGGCGCGCTGCTGGACCGGTTGGGCGAGCGCCGCTAGCCCGAAAGCTTACGCGCCTGAAACGCGGAACGGCCGCGGACTGCTCCGCGGCCGTTCCCGTTGACGCGTTCCCACCCGCCGGGACGCAATTTTCAGACTAGTTCCGGGCGCGGACCTTGAGGAAGCTCTTCACCTCGCGCACCCCGGGCACGGCCTTGGCGTGGGCCACGGCCTTGGCCAGTTCGGCCGAGGAGCCCACGATGCCGAGCAGCACCACCCGGCACTGGACCACCTCCACGTTCACGTTGGTGGACCAGATGTCCTTGTCCTCGATGAGCCGCTTCTTGACCGCGGCCTTCTTCTCCAGGTTGTCCGTGGTCCCGCAGGGGTCCCCGGGCTTGGCCGGCAGCAGGAAGGTGGTCACCTCGCGCACCCCCTCGGTTCCCTTGGCCAGGGCGATGGCCCGGTCGCGCTCCGCCGGGGTTTCGTACTCGCCCACCAGGTACACGTGGCCCTCGTAGGACAGGGGGCTGATGTTCAGGTAGCTGACGGTCTTGTCCTCCAGGAACTTGGCCTGGAGCTTGGCCGAGATGGTCTCGTCCTTGACGATGGTCCCCACCGGGCGCTCATCCACCGCGGTGTTGTAGATGGCGCAGCCCTGCAAGGCGGCGAGGGCGAACAGGAACAGTGCGGCTATGGCAATCTGGCGCATGGAAAACCTCCTTGGCGTACCCCCCATTCTAGCCTCGCTCCGCTGCCGAGGCAATCACTGACTGGGAGCAGGCCGTTCAAAAACCGCGAGGGCAAGGCGCAAGAATCCGCCAAGGCCGAAGCGTATAGCATATACGTGAGGGTTTGGCGGGTTCGCAGCAACGCCGCCATCGCGGAATTTTCAACGGCCTGCCAGGAAGGAGGCCAGGAATTCCTGATTGCCCTTGGGCCCCTTGATCTTGGCCGGGACAGCGCCCAGGGGTTCGAGGCCCAACTCATCCCGACAGAAATTGGTCACGATGTCCACGGCCTGCTGGCGCAGGTCCGGGTCCCGCACCACGCCCTTGACCGCGGCCCCTGGCCCCAGCTCGAACTGGGGCTTGACCAGGGCCACCACCCGGCCGCCGGGCTTGAGGAACTGCACCAGGGCCGGGAGGACCTTGGTGAGGGAGATGAAGGAGAGGTCCGCGGTCACGAGGTCCACGGGCTCGGGGATGAGGCCGGCCGGAGCGTGGCGCAGGTTGACCTCTTCGAGCACCACGACCCGGGAGTCGCCCCGCAGCTTCACGTCGAGCTGGCCCTTGCCCACGTCCGCGGCATAGACCCTGGCCGCACCGTGCTGGAGCAAGCAATCCGTAAATCCGCCGGTGGAGGCACCGGCATCCAGGCACACGAAACCGGTGACGTCCAGGGAGAAGTGCGTGAGCGCGGTCTCCAGCTTGTGCCCGCCCCGGGACACGTAGCGCTCGGCCTCCGCCACCCGGAGCACGGCGTCCGGGGGCAGCTGGTCGCCGGGCTTCTTCACCGGCTCCTCCCTGCCCTCCAGCACGCGCACCACGGCCCCGGCCATGATAAGCCGCTTGGCCTTCTCCCGGCTCTCGGCCAGGCCGAGGTCGAACAGGATCTGGTCGGCTCGATATTTTGGAATCTTCATCATGCGTGATCATCCCCGCAATGGATGACTACGGGAAAACCTTAGGAAAATGAAGAGGGACATGAGGACACCGAAACCTTTGGAAACAGCATCCGCAACGCCGGCAATTCAATAAACTCCTTCGATGAATCATGGCCCTGCCAATTTGATGCGTCTATTTGATATCAACTGTCTCGCCATGTTATTCAATCAAATTGAATGCAATACATCCATTAAAATCTGCATTATTTTGCCTTGTTACACTTCTGCATATGATGAATGGAGAGACAATGCACACAGCCACTTCTCTGCCACGCATTGCTTGCAGCAGCCGGGTAAACACAGATGTGACAGCTCTGCTTGATTTCACACAAAACAACAGCTTCCTGGGCCTTGAATACTCGATCACCTCCGAGACAAAGGAAGCCCTGAATCGTGAAGCCTGCAACATGGAACTGCTCGGCAAGTCAAACCTGGAAATACGATACCACACTCCATTCCAAAATTTGGAACTTGGACACGGCGATGTTGCCCAGGCTGAGGCATCAGCTGACTTCATGAAACGATGCATAGACCTGGTAGAAGATAATGGCGGGGAATATATCACCACGCATCTTTGCCTGGGATACAGATTTTCCTTGCAAACACTCCGTCTTGAAAACGCCATTACATACTTATCTGAAGTGTCAAATTACGCCACAAAAAAGGGAGTGGTCATCTGTCTGGAAAACCTAACCTACGGATGGACAAACAATCCGCATGAACTGCTTCGCATAGTTGAAGAAACAGGAGTCTCAGTCACCATTGACATTGGACACATTGCCGCAAGCCCCATGGTTGTCAACAATTCTATTACGTCATGCGATTTTATTAATTTATTGTCTGATCACATTTTATCATCACACATATATCATGTTGAAATTTTCGATACGAAAACAAACAAACCAGTGCATATTGCTCCCCAAAAAACCTCCGATATCAAGCCAACCATTACTGAACTTATGAAAACAAAATGCTCATGGTGGCTCATAGAATTAGGAAACAAATCTGAAATTAATCATACACGTAATATTTTGTCGGAAATACTACTTACTTAGTATGCGTATCGCGATGAGCTGTCACATCAACCTACACATGGAGGTTCTCATGTCATTTTCTAGAGGCATATCCGCGTTCACATTGGCATGCATCGTCACAATAGTACCTGCCATCCACTGCCAGGTATCAAGCGACAATGCACATGCCGCAGAGGCGCCCCACAATGTCACGGTATTGCGAATAGGCGCCATACCGGCCGAGGATGCCCAGAAGAGCCGGGAGGCCCATAAACAGCTTACCGACTACTTGGAGAATAAGACCGGCATCAAGACCGAGTTGTTCGTGGCCACGGACTACTCCGGCGTAGTGGAAGCCATGCGGGCCAAGAAACTGGAAATCGCCTTCTTCGGCCCTCTCTCCTATGTCTTGGCGGCGGACAAGGCCAACGCCGAGGCGTTTGCCAAGGAATACAGGAAAAAAGGGGGCTCGCTTTACCAAGGCCTGATCATCACGCATCCCGACAGCGGCATCTCCACCGTGCAGGATCTCAAGAAACGCACGTTCGCCTTTGTCGACCCGGCCTCCACCGGCGGCAACCTGATCCCTCGCCTGAATCTCCTCAAGAACGGCATCGACCCCGACAAGGATCTCGGCACGGTCATGTATTCCGGCGGTCATGACTCGTCCGGACTGGCCGTGAAAAACAAAAAGGTCGACGCCGCAGCCATCGTCAACGTCGCATACGAGAACATGAGGTCCAAGGGCATTCTGACAGATGCCGACGCCAAGATCATCTTCACCTCAGATCCGTTCCCCGGCTCGACCTGGGCCTGGCGTAAGGATTTACCTGACGACCTCAAGGAAAAGATCAAAAGCGCATTCCTCAAACTTCACGTTGAAGACCCCGCGGCATTGAAGACATTCGCCGGAAAGGTCGAACGGTACGAGCCCGTCAAGGACTCCGAATACGACCTGATCAGGGAGACCGCCAAGACGCTCAACCTGGATCTTGCCAAATCCAAATAACCCACGAGGATGCATGGACATGATTACGATTCGCGGACTGAGTAAAGAATATCCCGACGGTGTCCAAGCCCTCAGGGACGTGGATGTCCGTATCGGGCGGGGAGAGTTCGTGGTCGTCATCGGTCCCAGCGGAGCAGGGAAATCAACCCTGCTCCGCTGCATCAACGGGTTAGTGACTCCCAGCGGCGGCACCGTGTCGATAGACGGAATCCCGGTTCGCCGGACCAGGGACCTGCGGTCAATAAGAAAAAACATCGGGATGATCTTCCAACAATTCAACCTGGTGAGCCGTCTCAGTGTGCTGAATAACGTCATCTGCGGCCGCTTGGGGCACGGCGGCGCGCTGACAAGCTGCCTGCGGCTCTTTCACCCCAGGGACCTGGAATTGGCGATGTTATGCCTGCAACGTGTGGGCATACTGGACAAGGCCCACCAGCGGGCGGACCAACTCAGCGGCGGACAGCAGCAACGCGTGGGCATTGCCCGAGCCCTGGTCCAGCAACCGAACCTGATCCTGGCCGATGAACCCGTTGCCAGCCTCGATCCCCTCTCCGCCCAACGTATCATGGACGTCCTGCGCGCCATCAACACCGAGGACGGCATTACCATGCTCGTCAGCCTACACAATCTGGAATTGGCAACACGGTATGCGGACCGGATCATCGGACTCAAGGAAGGCATGGTCAGGCTGGACAAGGGCATCACCGAATTGAGCGATGTAGACATCGAGGCTGTCTACGGCCGCGCCTATGTCGATGGCGGCGATGCCACGGAAACCGAGGGGTATTGCAATGCGTAACGCGTGGGTGCCGGAGCTGGTGATGGTGGGGCGTCCTGCCCGAAGCATCAGGACAATAGCCCTGCAATTGACCGCTGCGGCAGTGGTGCTGGCGGTTTACATCTGGAGCGCCAAGGGAACCAACCTGAGCATTGGAGAATTGCACTCCGGCATGTCCGGCATGCTGGACCTCACCTCCCGCATGCTGCCTCCGGACTTTTCAGGCCTATCCCGATTGGTGGACCCCATCATCGAGACAATCCAGATTTCCATATGGGGAACGACGCTCGCAGTACTGCTCAGCATCCCCTTCGGGTTTCTCGCAGCCCGCAACATCTCGCCGCACCATCTCGTCTATCGGGCCAGCCGGCTTTTCCTCAACGCCACCCGCTCCGTTTCGGCCACGATCTTCGCCCTGATCTTCGTGGCAGCCGTAGGCCTGGGACCGTTCCCGGGCGTTCTGGCCCTGGCTGTCCACTCTACGGGCATGCTGGGCAAGTTCCTGGCCGATGCGGTGGAAAACATCGATCCCGGCCCGGTAGAAGCCCTCAAGGCAACAGGAGCCAACCAGATCCAGGTCATCGTTTTCGCGATCCTTCCCCAAATCATGCCCGAATTCATTTCCCTGAGCCTGTTTCGCTGGGAGATGAATTTCCGCTCTTCGACCATCCTTGGAATTGTCGGAGCTGGTGGAATAGGCTTCGAACTGGTAACCTGCATGCGGCTGTTCAGATACCAGGAATTGACCGTCATCCTGTTGATCATCTTCATGATCGTAACGGCCTTGGACGGCCTTTCCGCAGCAATCCGCAAGCGGTTCATTTAGGGGGGGCAACGCGCTTGGCGTTTCCCCCGGACGGGCGTCCTTCCAGCTCCCCTACTTCTTCTTCAGACCCAGCCGGTCCGCCACGGCCTGGGCCGCGGCCTGGGTGTAGTCCGCGGCGGAGAGGCGCTCCTTCTCCTCGGGTGCGATGAGCAGGTGGGGCGTGTTCGCCAGCTCCGGCTTGGGGGTGATGCCGAAGGCCGGGGGGAAGGAGTTGGTGAAGTACATGTCCTGGAAGCCGATGAACTTGAGGTGGTGGGCCGTGGCGTCCAGGAGCGCGGACTCGCCGTCCTTGATGAGCCCCAGCTCCTTGGCGCGCAAGAGGCCGGCCAGGCACTCCCCGCCCTGGGTGCAGGCGATGTGGCCGTGCCGGTTGGCCAGGAGCATGCCCTCGATGATGGCCTGCTCCGTGACCTGGATCACCGAGAACCCGTCCTCGCCCGCGATCTTGGTGTAGCGCTCGGCGAAGTGCTTCACCCGGGGGAAGGACACCGGGTTGCCGATCATGGCCGCCTGGGCCACGCTGGGCTCCACGGGCACGGCCTTCCACTGCCGGGTGGCGGGCTCGGCCGCGTAGTAGCGGTACACCGGGTCCGCGTGGTGGGACTGCACCCCGAAGATGCGCGGCAACTGTTCGATGATGCCCAGATCGAACAGCTTGAGGAATCCGGCCATGACCGCGGTGATGTTGCCCGCGTTGCCGATGGGCACGAACACCGCCTTGCCCGCCAGGTCCCAGCCGTACCACTGGGCCGCCTCGAAGGCGTAGGACTCCTGGCCCAGGATGCGCCAGGCGTTCTTGGAGTTGAGCAGGGCCACGCGGTAGGTGTCGGCCAGGTGCTCCACCACCTTCATGCAGTCGTCGAACACGCCCGGCACTTCCAGCACCAGCGCGCCGCTTCCCAGGGGCTGGGCCATCTGTTGCGGCGTGACTTTCCCTTGCGGAAGAATGACCACACTCTTCACCGGGCCGCCCACGTAGGCCGCGTAGAGCGCGGCCGCGGCGGACGTGTCGCCCGTGGAGGCGCAGACCGTGAGCACCTCGTCCCAGCCCCGGGTGCGGATGGCGTGCTTGAGAAAGGAGAAGGCGCAGGCCATGCCCCGGTCCTTGAAGGACGCGCTGGGGTTCTGGCCGTCGTTCTTGAACGCGAAGGGCACACCCACCTGCTCGGCCAGCACGGGCGCGGCCTCCACGATGGGGGTGTGGCCCTCGCCCAGGCAGATGATATCCTCGGGCTCCATGACCGGGGCCATGAGCTCGTAGTAGCGGAAGATGCCGCGGAACGAAGGCTCCCGCGAGGCGGCCCGGGCGTCGAACAGGTCGCGCCAGGCCTGGCCCGGGGTCTTCTTGAGCTCCCCGAAATTCCGGTCCCGGAGCACGAACACGCTGCCGCAGGACGGGCAGGTGTAGTGCAGCTCCTCGGTGCCGAAGGCTGCGCCGCAGCCCAGGCAGAAGTATTCCATCTGGCCGCGGTAGGCGGGGAATCCGGTGTCGGTCATGGTCGTATCCTTATGGTCCGGTTGCGAGGCGGTGAGTCTCTAGTTTGGCCACATTCTGGGCACGGCCAGGGAGAGGATGGCCACCCCGAAGCCCACCTTGGCGGTGAGGCCGAAGAACTTGCCCCACATGGCGCCCCAGGCCGCGCGCACGGATTCGTCCCAGGGGCGGCCGTGCAGCTTCTCGAAGAGCAGGCACCCGGCCCATGCGCCGATCAGCGCCCCGGGCAGAGCGCCCAGGCCGAAGAGCAGCGGCGCGCCCAGGATGGCGCCGGCGATGGCGCCGATGATGCCGCCCAGGTTGCCCTTGCCCGTGGCTCCGAAGCGCTTGCCCCCGTAGGCCTGGGCCGCGAACTCCACGGCCTCCCCCACCCCGGCCAGAAGCGCCAGGAGGAGGAACATGGTCCAGGTCAGGTCGGCCTCGGGCCGGATGAGCTTGTACAGCGCCACCAGCACCAGGATGACCCAGTTGGCGGGCAGGGAGAAGACGTGCAGGAAGAGCGCCGCGGCCATGAGGAACAGGAAGATCGAAGCAAGGACCTCAGCCATTGCCGTTGTCCCCGCCGCGCAGGTCGTTCACCCGCTTGGCCTTGCCCTCGCTCTTGGGCAGGGAGTTGTGCTCCACCAGCTCCACCTTGGGCGTGACCAGTATCTCGTCGCGCAGGCGCGCGGCGATGCGCTTCTGCACCGAGGCCAAGGCGCGCATGTCCTCCACGAAGAACTCCTCCTTCATCTCCACCTTGACCACGATGTCGTCCTTGTAGTCGTGGCGGGTCAGTTCGATGAGGTAGTTCTCGCCCACCTCGGGCATGGCCATGAGCACGGCCTCGATCTGCATGGGGTACACGTTCACGCCCTTGACGATGAACATGTCGTCGGCCCGGCCCTTGATGCGGTCGATGCGCGCGTGCGCTCGCCCGCAGGCGCACTCCCCGGGCAGGAAGCGGGTCAGGTCGCGGGTGCGGTAGCGCAGGATGGGCATGCCCTCGCGGCACAGGGTGGTCATGACCAGCTCGCCCACCTCGCCCTCGGCCACCGGCTCCAGGGTGTCGGGATCGATGATCTCGGCGATGTAGGCGTCCTCCCACAGGTGCATGCCGTTCTGCTCCGGGCACTCGAAGGCCACGCCCGGGCCGTTCATCTCGGACAGGCCGAAGGAGTTGTAGGCCTTGAGGCCCAGGAGCTCCTCGATGCGGCGGCGCGCTCCATCGGTGTGCGGCTCCGCGCCGATGAGGGCGATGCGCGGGGGAAAGTCCTCGGGGCTGATGCCCATGTCGCGCAGCACGGCCCCGAAGTACAGGGCGTAGGACGGGATGATGTGCAGCACCTGGACCTTGAAATCCATGATGAGCTTGATCTGGCGCTTGGTGTTGCCCGCGCCCGCGGGGATGGTCAGGCAGCCCAGGCGCTCGGACCCGTAGTGGATGCCCAGGCCGCCGGTGAACAGGCCGTAGCCGCTCATGTTCTGCAGCGGGTCCCCGGGCCGGGCCCCCACCATGTGCATGCAGCGGGCCATGAGGTCGGCCCAGGAGTTCAGGTCGTTCCGGGTGTGGAAGATGACCGTGGGCGAACCGGTGGTGCCGCTGGAGGCGTGCAGCCGCACCAGCTTGTCCCGGGACACGGCCACCAGGCCGTCCGGGTAGGAGGCGCGCAGGTCGTCCTTGGTGGTCAGGGGCAGGCGGCGCACGTCCTCGGGGCTCTTGATGTCCGCGGGGTCGATGTGCTTCAGGCGCGCGGCGTAGAAGGGCGAGGCCTTGGCCCGCTCGATGCTGGCGGCCAGGCGCACGGTCTGCACCGCGCGCAGCTCGTCGCGGGAGAAGCCTTCGGCCGGGTCGAAAAAGGCGCAGGACATGGGGACTCCCTTGGCTTGGGGGTTGGCGGCCGACACAGTAAAGAACAATCGGGGTTTTTGAAAGTCCCGTCCCTGCCCTCCGGCCCGGGTGGCGGGTCAGGAGCCGACGTACTCGGAGGGCGCGGCGGTGTGCTCCAGGTCCTCGAAGGATGTGCTCTCCCGCAGGAAGACCAGCTCCACCTCGCCGGTGGGGCCGTTGCGCTGCTTGCCGATGATGACCTCGGCGATGTTGGCCTTGGGGTTGTCTTCCTGCTTGTTGTACACCGCGTCGCGGTAGAGGAACATGATCACGTCCGCGTCCTGCTCGATGGCCCCGGATTCGCGCAGGTCAGAGAGCTTGGGCCGCTTGTCCGTGCGCTCCTCCACCTTGCGGTTGAGCTGGGACAGGGCGATGACCGGGACGTGGAGCTCCTTGGCCAGGGCCTTGAGGGAGCGGGAGATGTCGGAGATCTCCTGCTCGCGGGAGTCGATGAACCGGCTGGCCCGCATGAGCTGGAGGTAGTCCACCACCACCAGGCCCAGGTTCTTCTCGGACTTGAGCCTGCGGCATCGGGCGCGCAGGTCCAGGGTGGACAGGGCCGGGGTGTCGTCGATGAAGATGGGGGCCTGGGACAGGTCCTGGGCCGCGTCGAAGAGCCGCGACCAGTCCGCGTCGCTGATGAAGCCCCGGCGCAGGCTGCCAAGGTCCACCTTGGCCCGGATGCACAGCATGCGCATCATGAGCTGGTCCATGGACATTTCCAGGGAGAACACCGCGCTGGGCACGTCGAAATGCGACGAGGCGCGCAGGGCCAGGTTGAGCGCGAAGGCGGTCTTGCCCATGGAGGGCCGGCCGGCGATGATGATGAGGTCCGAGGGCTGCAGCCCCGCGGTAATCTCGTCCAGCCGGGCGTAGCCCGTGGGCACGCCGGTGACCAGCTCCTTCTTGGCGTAGAGCTCCTCGAGCTGGCGGAATACCTTGCCCACCAACTCCTTGCTGCCCACGTAGGTGTTCTTGGTGCGCGACTCGGAGATGCGGAAGATGGCCTGCTCGGACTCGTCCAGCAAGGCGTCCACGTTCCCGCCGGCCTCGAAGCTGGAGGCGATGATCTGGCCCGCGGTCTCGATGAGCTTGCGCTGTACGGCCTTGTCCTTGACGATCTTGGCGTGGTAGAGCGCGTTGGATGCGGAGACCGGGGAGGCGGCCAGTTCGGCCAGGTACACCGCCCCGCCCACGGTCTCGATCTTGCCCTGGCCGGTGAGCTCCTCGGCCACGGTGACCAGGTCGATGGGCGCGCTCTTCTCGAACAGGCTCTGGCAGGCGGAATAGATGGCCCGGTGGGCCGGGGAATAGAAATCGTCCTCGACCAGGATGTCGAGGACCTCGTGGAAGACCGCTGTCTTCAGAAAAATCCCCCCCAGAACCGCCTGTTCGGCTTCCAGGTTCTGGGGGGGTATTCTGCGCAACAGGTCCGCGGAGGCCCGGTCCAGGGCGGCTCCGGCGGATTGCGGCCCGCTAGGCCGTCTCTTCCTGCTCGGCCTTTCCTGCGTCATTGGCTTCTGTGGTCCCGGGGGCCTCGGAGGCTTCGGCCAGATCCTGGTCCTCGGCCGCTTCCTGGCCGGGAACCCAATCGTGCTTGACGACCCGCACCGTGATCTCGGCGCGGACATCGGGATGCAGCTTGGCCGACACGGCGTATTCGCCCAGGGCGCGGATGGGGTCGTCCAGGTCAAGCTTGCGCTTGTCCATTTCTATGCCCATCTCGGCAAGGGCGTCAACGATGGTGGCGGCGGTCACGGAGCCGTAGAGGCGGTCGGACTCGCCGGTGCGCACCCGGATGAGCACCTCGGCGGCGGACAGCTTGTCGGCCAGGGCCTGGGCCTCGGCCTTGACCGCGTCCATCATGGCCTGGAGCTTCTTGCGCTCCACCTCGAAGGACTTCTGGTTGGAGGCGTTGGCCAGCATGGCCAGGCCCTGGGGGATCAGGTAGTTGCGGCCGTAGCCGGGCTTTACTTTGACCACCTGGCCCAGGCGGCCCAGGTTGTCCACGTCGGCGCGAAGGATAAGTTTCATGGCGCTATCCTCCCTAGACCGTACGCTTGATCACCCGGGTGGAATGGGTGGCCGAGTAGTAGATCAGGGCCATCTGGCGCGCGCGCTTGATGGCGGTGGTCAGGCGGCGCTGGTGCTTGGCGCAGGTCCCGGTGATGCGGCGGGGAATGATCTTGCCCCGCTCGGTGATGAAGTCGCGCAGGATGTCCGCGCGCTTGTAGTCGATCTTCAGGTCCTTGTCCGCGCAGAAGCGGCAGAACTTGCGGCGGGGGGTGAATTTCTTGCGGAAGGCCATTACGCTGCCTCCTCTGCTTCGGCGACCGAGTCATCGAGCTGCACGGTCACGAACTTCCAGATGCCGTCGGTGATGCGGATGATGCGCTCGAACTCGGCCACGGTCTTGGGCTGGCACACGAACTCGAGGCGGACGTAGAAGCCGCGGGTCTGCTTGCGAACCGGGTAGGCCAGTTCGCGCATGCCCCACTGGTCGGTCTCCAGGAGCTTCCCGGCCTCCCGGTCCAGCACGCCGGACAGGGTGTCGAGGATCTCCTGGCGGTTCTCCTCCGCCAACTCGGGCGAAAGGAGAAGCAAGGTCTCGTACTTGCGCATGTAGTCCTCCTTTTGGTCTATGGCCCCCGCACGCGCTGCGGGAGCAAGGGGAACGGGATGTCTAGTCCGATTAGGCCGGGGTGTCAAGCACCACCCGCCGCGGGTTCTGGCCCAAGAGGCAGAAGACCTCGTAGGTGATGGTGCCCCACCAGCCGGCCAGGTCCTCGGCCGTGACCGTGCCGGGACCGGGGCCGCCGAGCAGAAAGATGTCGTCTCCCGGCTGGCACGGCAGGCCGGTCACGTCCACCGCGGTCATCTGCATGCACACCCGGCCCAGGATGGGCACGCGGGTCCCGGCCAGGTTCATGAACCCCTTGTTGGCCAGGCCGCGGGAATAGTTGTCCGCATAGCCCACGGCCACCACCGCCACCCGCATGTCCCGGGGCGCGGAGAAGGTGCGGCCGTAGCTGATGCTCGCGCCCGCGGGCAGGTCATGCACGGAAAGGATGGGCGCGGTGGCCTCCATGGCCGGGAGCAGGCCCAGCCCGGGCTCGTCCAGGCTGGTGCCGTGCAGGGGATTGGCCCCATACAGGGCGATGCCCGGCCGCTGCGCGTCGAAGTGCAGTTCGGGATAGGCCAGGAGCGCCGCGGAGTTGGCCAGGCACATCCCCACCCTGCGCCCGGCCGCGCGCAGGGAGTCCGCCATCTCTTTAAGGATGCGGCCCTGGCCCAGCACGAAGTCCCGGGTGGCGGGCTCGTCGGCCGTGGCCAGGTGGGAGGCGGCGAACTCCACCGCCAGGTCCGGGCACGCGGCCAGGGTCTCCAGCACCTCGGGCAGGTCCGAGGCGGTGAAGCCCAGCCGGGCCATGCCGGTGTCGAACTTGAGGGCGACCCTGGCGGGCCGGCCCGCGTCCCGGGCGGCCTCGTCCAGCATGGCCAGCTGCTCGAACCGGCCGGCGAAGCACAGGATGCCCCGGCCCGCGGCCTCGGCGCACTCGGCCCTGTCCATCGGGCCCAGCAGGGACACGGCCCGCACCCCTCCCCCTGCCTCCGGCGCGGCCACCCCGTCGAGGAGTTGCGCGGCCTCGCCCACAGTGCCCACACAGAAATCCCTGGCCCCGGCTGCGGCCAGTTCCCGGGCCGCGCCGGCCAGGCCGTGCCCGTAGGCGTCGGACTTGACCACGGGCCACGCGTTGCCGGAACGCGCGGCCAAGAGCTTCCAGTTGGCCGCGATGCGGCGCGGGTACACCTGGGCCGAAACCAGGTTGTAGCCGATGCCCATATGCCCTCCTGCCCCGGCCTGCCGGGTGCTGCGCTCTGTTCATTCGCGGCAAGGTGTGCTAGGGGCCGAAATCCCCGGCGCATGCCGCGGGCCACGGATACCCAAGAAGCACCATGCGTGTAAAGAGATGCCCCTTCCTGCGCCGTCCGGCCGCGCTCCTGGCCACGGCCCTCGCCTTGGTGCTCGGCCTGGCCCCGGCCTGCCTTGCGGCCGAAGGCGCCCTGGCCGGCCGCCTGCGCCAGGGCGTGAACTGGACCATCTCCGCCGACTCCCTGGCCGCCCAGCACGACGCCGACCTCCTGGAGGCGCGGGGCAACGTGCTGCTCACCTCGGGCGACAACTCCATCAAGGCCGATTTCGCCCGCTACTACCAGGCCACGGGCTGGGTCTTCCTCAAGGGCGGGGTGGAGGTGCTCTGGCAGGGTGACCGCCTCTCCGCCGAACAGGCGGAATTCGACCTGCGCAACATGGTGGGCTGGCTCACCAAGGGCTCCATCTTCGTTTCTGGCCCACACCTGTATTTCACCGGCGACCGCATCGAAAAGCTGGCCGGGGACCAGTACGTGTTCAAGAACGCCAAGGTCACGGCCTGCGACGGCGAGCGGCCGGCCTGGTCCCTGGGCGCCAGCGAGGGCGAGATCACCCTGGACGGCTACGCGGTGCTGCACAGCACCTCCCTGTCGGTCATGGACCAGGCCGTGGCCTATACCCCGCTTCTGGTGCTGCCCGCCAAGGTCACCCGCCAGAGCGGCCTGCTGAGCCCGGAATACGGGGTGAGCTCGCGCCTGGGCACCTACTACACCCAGCCCTACTACCTGGCCCTGGACGAAACCTCGGACCTCACCTTTTCCGAGAGCTTCATGAGCAAGCGCGGGTTCATGCACGGAGTGGAGTACCGCTCGGTGCCAGACCTGGGAACCAAGGGCCTGTGGCGCCTGGACTGGATGAGCGATTCCAAGGTGGCCGAGCGCGAGGCCGACGAGGACAGCGCCTTCAACAACGACGGCCTGGTCCGCTCCAACCGGGCGCGCTGGTGGTGGCGCAGCAAGTACGACGGCCGCCTGGCCGACCCCCGCTGGAAGCTCAAGCTGGACCTGGACTGGATCTCGGACCAGAACTATTTGCGCGAGTTCAAGAACGGCCGCCAGGGCTTTGACAAGAACCAGGAGGAATTCCTGGCCCAGTTCAAGCGGACCCTGAATGCGCGCGACGACCTGTTGCGCACCAGCACCGCCCTGGCCCACCGGGACTTCGACGCCCTGACCCTGGCCCTGCGCAGCGACTGGACCCAGAATCTGGCCCACACCGGCGGCAACCGCCCCCGCACCGACGACCCCTCGGTGCAGCGACTGCCCGGGGTGGACGCCTATGTATTCAAGGATCGGCTCTTCTCCGGCCCCCTGGAATGGTCCCTGGACTCGGGCCTGGCCAACTTCTGGAGCATGGCCGGGGACAAGGGCGGCCGCCTGGACGTGCGGCCCCGCATCTCCCTGCCCCTGGCCGGGGAATACGGCGGCTTGGTGGCCACCGCCGGGGTGCGCCAGACCATGTACGCGGTGGAGCAGTGGGGCGCGACCAACTCCACCCGGACCGAACACGACGACTCCCTCACCAGCCGCACCCTGCCCGAGTTCCACGTGGCCGCCTTCTCCGGCGCATCCAAAATATTCAACCTAGACGCGGCGTCCGAGGTGAGCGAGGAGAACGTGGGCCAGAGCCGCTGGACCAAGCTCAAGCACGCGGTGCAGCCCCGCCTGGAATACGACTGGACCGCCCATGGCGGCCAGTCCGGCAAGCCGGAGTTCGACGAGATCGACCGCATCCTGCCCCGCAACGAACTGACCTACTCCCTGACCAACCTCCTGGACCGCCGCCAGGAGACTGTGCGCATGTTCCCGGACGGCGAAAACGCCTCCCGGCCCGGCCTGGCGGCGGACTACCTGGAGTTCTTCCGGCTGCGCCTGGAGCAGGGCTACGATCTGCGCGAGGCCACCCGCAAGGGCGGCCGGAACACGTATGCCCGCCGGCCCTTCGGGGACTTCATCGCCGAGGCCACCGTGAGCCCGTCCAGCTTCCTCTCCCTGACCCAACGCACCCAGTTCTCGCCCTACCTGGGCAAGGTCACCGAACACGAGCACATCCTGCGCAGCGAACTCCCGGACTTCGGCTCGGCCCTGTTCGGCCTGGATTTCCGCGACGAAGTGGACGAGTACAAGCGCCAGGCCCGGGAGCGCATGCGCATCCTGCACCTGGGCATGGACCTGTTCATCTCCCGGCGCTGGAGCGCGGGCTTCGAGTACTACGCGGACATGGTGACCGACACGGACCTGGAGAAGACCCTCAAGCTCATCTACCACCACCAGTGCTTCACCCTGACGCTCAACTACATGCAAACCCCCTTCGAGGACCGGGTGGAGTTGCGGGTTGACCTGCTGGGCCTCTCCTTCTAGCCTCTCGGCATGAGCGACTCCCCCGCCCCCCGCCGCCCCATCCGGGTGCTGCCGCCGGAGTTGGCCAACCAGATCGCGGCCGGCGAGGTGGTGGAGCGGCCGGCCAGCGTCCTGAAGGAACTGGTGGAGAACAGCCTGGACGCCGGGGCCACGGCCATCGAGGCGGCCATCGAGGGCGGAGGCCAGTCCCTGATCCTGGTGCGCGACAACGGCGGGGGGCTGCCTGCCGACGAACTGGAGCTGGCGGTCACCCGCCACGCCACCAGCAAGATCGCGGAGTTGGACGACCTGTCCGGCATCCTCTCCTTCGGGTTCCGGGGCGAGGCCCTGCCCTCCATCGCCTCGGTGGCGCGGCTGACCCTGACGGCCGCGGACCCGGCCACGGGAGAGGCGGCGAGCGTCGCGGTGGAGCACGGCCGCGTCACGTCCCGCGGCCCGGCCGCCCTGCCCCGGGGCGCACGCATCGAGGTGCGCGACCTGTTCGCCAACGTGCCGGCCCGGCTCAAGTTCCTCAAGACCCCGGGCACCGAGGCCAAGCGCTGCCAGGACGTGTTCTTCCGCCTGGCCCTGGCCCGGCCCGACGTGCGCTTCGCCCTGAGCGTGAATGGCCGCGAGGTCTACAACTTCCCGGACGGCCAGGCCCTGGCCGACCGCCTGGCCGCGGCCTGGCCCCCGGCCGCGTCGGAAGGGCTGCTGCCCCTGGACACCGGGGACGGCCGCATGCGCCTGTCCGGCCTTGTGGGACACCCCCGCGCGGCCCAGGCAAGGGGCGACCGCATCCTCTTCTACGTGGGCGGCCGGCCGGTGGCGGACCGGCTGCTGCTCGCCGCCCTGCGCGAGGCCTATTCCGGCCGGCTCCTGGCCCGGGAATTCCCCCAGGCCGTGCTTTTCCTGGAGCTGCCCGCGGACGAGGTGGACGTGAACGTGCACCCGGCCAAGAGCGAGGTGCGCTTCCGCGACGAGAGGGCGGTGTTCGGGTTCGTACGCCGGTCCGTGGACGCGGCGCTCTCCCGGGCCGAGGCCGAGTTCGCCCCGGCCTGGGACCGGCCCGCGCCGGGCACGGACGTGCGGGAGGAGGCCTCGGGCTACGCCGCCCAGGAGCCGGCCGAGCAGCCCCGGCTGCTGCCGGAGACGCCGTCCCAGACCGCCCCCTTTGCGGGCAATGGAAAGTTCGCCACCCGGGCCGCGTTCGAGGCCGAGGCCGGCCGGGACGTGCCGGACTGGCTGCGGCCCACGGCCCCAGCCACGGAGAGCGCGCCGCCCCCCTGCCCCGCCCCGGACCGCCTGCCCCCGGGCATGGCCGAGCCCGCGCCCCGGGCGGCTGCCCTGCGGCCCGGGCTCTCCTACCTGGGCCAGGTGGCCAATACGTACCTGGTGATCGCCGAGTCGGGTGCGGGCCTGACCCTGGTGGACCAGCACGCGGCGCACGAGCGGGTGCTCTACACGGCCATGCGCCAAGGCGGCCGCTCGGGCGCGTCGCGGCCCCTGGCCCTGCCCCGGGACCTGGCCCTGCACCCGGCCGAGGCCGAGCGCCTGGACCGGCTCTGGACCAGGCTCAAGGAACTGGGATTCGGGCTCTCCCGGCCCGCGCCGGACCGGCTCAGCATGACCGCCACCCCGGCCAACCTGGAGCCCGGCGCGGCGGTGGAGCTTCTGCGCGACGCCCTGTCCGGCAAGGCCGACGGGCCCGAGGACCTGTGGGCCCTGCTCTCCTGCAAGGCCGCGCTCAAGGCCGGCACCCCCCTGGCGCACGGCGAGGCCCTGGCCCTGCTCGACGCCTGGCTGGCCACCGAGGACCGCGAATACTGCCCCCACGGCCGCCCCATCCGGGTCCGCTTCACGCCCGCGGACCTGGAGAAGCTCTTCAAGCGCCGGGGCTAGCGCGCCCTAATCGTTCTCTTCGGGTTCGGCGGGCTTGAGCCGCCAGATGTCCAGGGGATCGGGCAAGCCCTTGAGCGTTTTCACGCCCAGGGGTTCGAAGCGGTCCTGGTCGGATTCGGGCAGGACTTCGTGGGTGGCGCCGGAGACCTGGAGGCCTCCGGGCGGGGAGGTGACCATGAGGGCGGCGGCCACGGCCGCGTCCCGGCCCTTGACCTTGCCCTCGGACTGGAGCACCAGCCCGGTGTGCGCGCCCAGCCGTATCGCCAGGTCCATGCCGGGGTGGCGCGCGTTGTAGTCATCCAGGCGAGCCAGCGCATCCTGGGCGCAGGCCACGGCCGAGGCGGCGCTGAAGAACCGGTAGACCAGGGCGGTGTCCACGCTTTGCAACAGCCGGCCGCCCGCGTCAGCCGCGGCGTCGGCCAGCAGGTTGCCGAAGGCCTCCACGCACACCGTCGCGTCCTCCGGCCCGCCCACCAGGCAGGAACGGGCCAGGTCCGCCACCAACAGGGTGCCGGGCTGGCCTGCCGGGGCCTGCTCCTGCGCCCCCGCCTCCCCCTCGTCCCGATCCATGGCCTGGGCCAGGGCTGCGCGCTGCTCCCGCACCGGCACGGGATAGACCTCCTCGTCTTCGGGAGGCTTGGTGGTGCCCACCACCGGCCGGCCGGTGTCGGGCCGCAGTTCGGAATGGCCCAGGCCCACGCCCCGCTTGGCGCGCAACGTGAAATGCACGAGCAGGTTGAGGAGCAGGGATGGGAGGTACACCACGACCACCACCGCCAGGGCCACGTACAGATAGCCGAGGTTCAGCTCCCGGCGCTGCCAGAAGCCGAAGGCCGGATGGTTCCAGATGGCGAAGAACAGGAAGACCCCGGCCAGCAGGGTCAAAAAGCCGCCCAGCTCGCGGCCCTTGCGTACCGAGACCCAGGCCAGGCCGGCCCACAGTGCCAGGACCAGGGGCACGGCCCAGGGCGTCTCCACGGCCAACTCCCTGATCAGGACCAGGGTGGCGGAGATCACGTCCACAAGGGTCTCGAACACGGCAACCTCCTCCGTGTTCCGGATGCAAGAACCGTGTCGGGCCTAGACGCTCTACAGATACGGGTCCGCCGCCTCCAGATAGTTCCGCACGTAGTCGGCCACGCCCTGCTCCAGGGAGGTGAAAGGCGCGTCGTACCCCGCCTCCCGCAGCTTGGCCATCTCCGCCTGGGTGAAATACTGGTACTTGCCGCGCAGGGCCTCCGGCATCTCAATGTACTCCACGTCCACCGGCTTGCCCAGGGCCGCGAACACCGCGGCGGCCAGGTCGTTCCAGGCCCGGGCCTGGCCGGTGCCCACGTTGAACACCCCGTTCACGTCCGGCCGCTCGATGAGCCACCACATGAGGTCGCAGCAGTCCTTCACGTACACGAAGTCGCGCCGCTGCCCGCCGTCCGGGTACTCGGGCCGGTACGACTTGAAGAGCTTGAGGGTCCCGGTCTCGGTGATCTGGGTGTGGGCCTTGCGCACCACGCTCATCATGTCGGCCTTGTGGTACTCGTTGGGCCCGAACACGTTGAAGAACTTGAGCGAGGCCACCTGGTCCATGACCTCCTCGCGCAGGGCCCAGAGGTCGAAGAGCTGCTTGGAGTAGCCGTACATGTTGAGGGGCTTGAGCTTGCCGATGCCGGCATGGTCGTCCGAGAAGCCCTGGCTGCCGTCGCCGTAGGTGGCCGCGGAGCTGGCGTTCACGAACCGGCCGCCCTGCTCCAGGCACCAGGAGCACAACGTGGCGCTGTAGTGGAAATTGTTGGACATGAGATAGTCCGCGTCGGTCTCGGTGGTGGAGGAGCAGGCCCCCATGTGGATGACCGCGGTGGGCGCGAAGGGCACGTTGTCCTCCAGCACCATGTCCAGGAACACGTCCTTGTGGATGTAGTCGGCATAGCGGCGGTTCACCAGGTTCTTCCACTTCTCGTCGTGGCCCAGTTCGTCCACCACCACGATGTCGTCCACGCCCATGGCGTTGAGCTTCCAGAGCATGGCGCTGCCGATGAAGCCCGCGCCGCCGGTGACGATGTACATGTCGGCTCCTTGAGTGTTTTCTCGGTAGGCAGTGTCTAACCGCCGCAACGCCGCATGGCAAGGCCGGCCATGCGGCCTTGAGTTTGCGCCGGTTTTTGCCTACACCCTCCTCTTCATCATGGAGGTACCCATGCTCGTCATCCTCGACTACAAGGCCGGCAACCAGACCTCGGTACGCCGCGCCCTGGACCACCTGGGCATACCCTGCGAGATAACCGCCGACCCGGGCCGCATCGCCCAGGCCGAAGGCGTCATCTTCCCCGGCGTGGGCGCGGCCGGCCAGGCCATGGCCGAGTTCATCCGCAGCGGCCTGGACACCGCGCTCACCGAGCGCATCAGCGCGGGCGTGCCCCTGCTGGGCATCTGCGTGGGCTGCCAGATCCTGCTCGACTACAGCCAGGAGAACGACACCAAGGCCCTGGGCGTCGTGCCCGGCGAGTGCCGGCTCTTCAACCCGGCCTGGACCGACGAGAACGGCGACCCCATCCGGGTGCCGCACATGGGCTGGAACAGCGTGGCCCGCAAGAACCCGAACGAGCCCCTTTTCAAGGGCATCTCCGCCGAGGCCGAATTCTACTTCGTGCACAGCTACTACCCCGCCCCGGCGGAAGAATACGTGCTGGGCACCACCACCTACGGCATCGAGTTCTGCTCCTTCCACGGCCGGCCCGGCCTGTGGGCCGTGCAGTTCCACCCGGAAAAGAGCGGCCGACCCGGCCTGGCCCTGCTGGGGAACTTCGCCGACTACTGCAAGGAGGCCGGCCGTGCTCAGTAAGCGGGTCATCCCCTGCCTGGACGTGCGCGACGGCAGGCTCACCAAGGGCATCAAGTTCGTGGGCAACGTGGACATCGGCGATCCGGTGGAGACTGCGCGCATCTACTCGGACGCGGGCGCGGACGAGCTGGTCTTCTACGACATCACCGCGTCCCACGAGGGCCGGGGCATCATGCTCAAGGTGGTGGAGCAGGTGGCGTCCCAGGTGTTCATCCCCTTTTCCGTGGGCGGCGGCATCTCCACCGTGCCCCAGATGCGGGACGTGCTCCTGGCCGGGGCCGAGAAGGTCTCGGTGAACTCCGCGGCGGTGAAGAACCCGGACTGCATCGGCGAGGGCGCTGCGGCCTTCGGGTCCCAGGCCATCGTGGTGGGCATGGACGTGAAGCAGGTCCCGGTTTCGGAAACCATCCCCTCGGGCTACGAGGTGGTGATCCACGGCGGCCGCAAGCCCATGGGCCTGGACGCCATCGAGTGGGCCAAGACCGTGGAGGCCCTGGGCGCGGGCGAGATCTGCCTGAACTCCATCGACGCGGACGGCACCAAGGAGGGCTACGAGCTGACCCTCACCCGGCTGGTCTCCGAGGCCGTGACCATCCCGGTCATCGCCTCGGGCGGGGCCGGCAATCCCCAGCACATGGCCGACGCCATCACCAAGGGCAAGGCCAGCGCCGCGCTCATCGCCTCCATCGTGCACTACGGCGAATACTCCATCCGCCAGTGCAAGGAGGTCATGGCCCAGTCCGGGGTCAAGGTGCGGATGGTCTGGTAGGCAGGCTCAGGGTTCGACCGCAAAGCCGGGGCACAGGCTGCGCAGCTTGCGGTCAAAGGTGGCGAACGAAGCGGCCCCCATATCCCGGGCCAGTTCGGTGAAAAGCAGGTCCGGAAAATCGCCTGCCGCTCGGTAGCGTCCGACGGCCCGGGCAACGGCCTCGGCGTGCTCGATTTCCACAACCGGAATAGCGAGCAACGTGGCCAGAACGTCTCCCACGTCCTCCCGGGCATAGCCGTAGAGCGAATGCAGGGTCCAGAACGTCTCCAATACAACCCCCACCAGAACCAACACCCGCTCCCCGTCACGCTCCGCGGCTTGGAGAAGAGCACGCGCCCGCGCCGTCTGCTCCCGGTCGTCGTCCACGACCAGACGCACCAGCACGTTGGTGTCCACGGCGATCACTTGGCGAGCCCCCGCATCCCATGCTTGCCCCACTGCACGGCCAGCAACTCCTCCATCTCCTCGACGGTCATCGGCTCCTTCCGCTTCCGCGGCTTGTCCTTGAGCATCCCGAAGACAGCGGAGGCGGGAAGGTTCCGAGGCCGCAACGTCACCGACCGCCCCGGGCCGGGCGTGAACTCGACCAGCTCCCCGGGCTTGAGGCCCATCCGCTCCCGGATCTCCTTGGGAATCGTCACCTGGCCTTTGACCGTCATCCGGCTGGACTGCATGGCGCACCTCGTGGTATTACTTTCTTAAAGAAGTAATACCATAAGGCCTGCAGGTCAACCCTTTGGCTTATTTTTCTTACGCGCAGGGAGCAGAGTGGAAAACCACGGGATGTTCCGCTTCCGGAAAGGCGCGTGACCGCGCCCCGCACGGAATCAGTGCGTCGCGCCGGGCCGGGACGGCTCGGGGCGTTCGCCGGAGAGCAGGACGTTCATCTCCTCCTGGGTCACGGCGTTGCGGCGCACGGCGTCCAGCATGCGCATCATCCGGGTGTGCGGATGGATCAGCAGCGTCCGCCCGGGACCCGGAGCGAACAGCACCACGTCGCCGGGCTTCAGGCCCAGGCGTTCGCGCAGTTCCCGGGGAATCGTCACCCGGCCGTCGTTGTCCATTCTGCTATCGTGCATGGCCGCCCCCTCTGGCAGTTCTCCCCTATACCCTGATAAGAAGTCCTAACCCGTCAAAGTCAATATCTATTCGGCACAATCTTTACAAAAGTTCAGATCAACCGTTCTTCCCCACCCGGCAAATATCCCAACGCGGCCCGCCAGGACGCCGCCTCGGCCCAGCCGCACCGGCCAATTTCATCCAGGTGCCAAGATTTCCATATACCCCCTTGCCTTGAATCATAGCTTTGCGATAGGATACAGGGGAGGCACAACCCCATCCTACACGAGGAGCCCATGCCCACGCTGCACGCCATCTGCCTGTCCGAGGAGAAGCACGTCCGCAAGCACGAGGTGCCCGAGGCCGAAGTCCGGGAGGACTTCGGGCTGGTGGGCGACGCCCACGCCGGGTCCGGCCGCCAGGTGAGCCTGTTGGCCCTGGAGGCCATCGGCCGCATGTGCGAGTTGCTGCCGGGCCTGAAACCCGGCGACTTTGCCGAGAACCTGACCCTGGAGGGCCTGAACCCGGCCATCCTGCCCGTGGGGCAGCGGCTCAGGGTCGGGGAGCAGGTGCTCCTGGAGATCACCCAGATCGGCAAGACCTGCCACCACGGGTGCGAGATACGCCGCCTGGCCGGGGACTGCATCATGCCCCGGGAGGGGGTGTTCGCCAAGGTCCTGGCTGGCGGCGCCCTGCGCAAGGGGGACGAGGTTGTCCTCCTGGACTGAGGCCCGCGCCGCTGCCCCGGCCACCCTGCCCGCCGGCGTGGCCGCCCAGCCCATCCTGCGCCTGCGCGACGGCCGGGTGGCGGCCGAGGACGATGAGCTGGCCGTGGAGGAACCGCTGGAGATCGTCATCGACGAGGCCACCTACGCGGTGACCATGCGCCTGCCCGGGGACGACGCGGCCCTGGTGGCGGGCTTCTGCCTGTCCGAGGGCATACTCGCCCGGGCAGAGGACATCGCGTCCATCGAAGCCTGCCCCACGGACCCGGGCCGCATCCACCTGCGCACCCGCAGCGGCCCGGCCTCCGTGGCCCGGCCCGAGCGCCGGGGCTTCCTGAGCAAGTCCAGTTGCGGCCTGTGCGGCAAGGAGAAGCTGGCGGACATCCACGCAGACATCCGGCCCGTGGGCGGATGGACCCCCTTGGGGGCGGACGGGGTCCTGGCCCGCAAGGCGGACTTCGAGGCGCGCAAGCTGGTGTTCCCGCGCACCGGGTCCACCCATTCCGCGGCCCTCTATGCGGCCGGCGGCGAGTGCCTGGGATTCGCCGAGGACGTGGGCCGGCACAACGCCCTGGACAAGGCCGTGGGCGCGGCGCTGCTGGCCGGGACCCTGGGCTCGGCCCACCTGGCCCTGGTGTCCTCCCGCCTTTCCTTCGAGATGGTGCAGAAGGCCGCGGCCGCCGGGCTGGAGATCCTGGCCGGGGTCAGCGCGGCCACCACCCTGGCCGCCCACTTCGCGGAAGCCTGGAACGTGACCCTGGTGGGCTTCCTGCGCCGGGGCCGCATGAACGTCTACGCCCGGCCCGGCCGCATCGAATTTCGCCCCTAGGCGCACACCCCCCGTGCGCCATCCTCCGAACGCGGAGCGGCCCTGCCGGGATGGTCCCGGCAGGGCCGCTCCTGCGAAAAAGGGCCGCGGCATCTATGCCGCGTTGTATACCTGGGAGCACAAAGCCTTCGTCTTTGCGCTCCGGCTGCTACGCAGCCTGGCCCCGCCGTTGGCGTGGCCGGTCTTATCCGGCGGAGTACGAAAACGCTGCACGTTTTCTACTCCGCCGTATACTCCCCGCTCTTGCCGCCGCTCTTGTGCAAGAGGCGCACGCCCTCGATGAGGATGTCCTTCTGCACGGCCTTGGCCATGTCGTAGATGGCCAGGGCGGCCACCGAGGCCGCGGTGAGGGCCTCCATCTCCACCCCGGTCTGGCCGGTGCAGCGGGCCTCGGCCACGATGCGCACCGTGCTCTCGGCCGGGAGCAGGTCGAACTCCACGCCCACGTAGGTGAGGGGCAGGGGATGGCACAGGGGGATGAGGTGGTGGGTCTGCTTGGCCGCCGAGATGCCCGCCACCTTGGCCACGGCCAGGGCGTCGCCCTTGGGCAGGCCGCCCCCGGCCAGAAGCTCGTAGGTGCGCGGCGCCAGGCGAACCAGGGCCTCGGCCCGGGCCTGGCGGCGGGTGTCGGTCTTGCCGCCGACATCGACCATGGTGGCGCGGCCCTGCTCGTCGACATGGGTCAGCTTCTGCTCGGCCATCTAGTCCCCCATGACCTGGTCCTTGGCCTTCTTGAAGAAGTCCTTGACCTTCTTGAGAGGTTTTTCCTCTTCCAGCTTGGCGAACTCGCGCAGCAGGTCCTCCTGCTTCTTGGAGAGCCGGGTGGGGGTCTTGACCACCACCTGGACCAGCAGGTCGCCCCGGTGGGTGCTGGAGGGATGGGGCAGGCCCAGGTCCTTGAGCCGGAACACCTCGCCGCCCTGGGTGCCCTTGGGCACGTGCAGGGTGGCGGGCTCGTCCAGGGTGGGCACCTCGATGCTCTCGCCCAGGGCGGCCTGCACGAAGGAAACCTCGGCCGTGTAGATCAGGTCCTGGCCCTGGCGGCGGAAGGTCTTGTCCTCCTCCACGTAGATGACCACGTAGAGGTCGCCCTGGGGGCCGCCGTGCACCCCGGCCTCGCCCTCGCCGCGCAGGCGCAGGCGGCTGCCGTTGTCCACGCCCGCGGGGATGCGCACTTCCAGTTCCCGGGTCTCCTGCACCGTTCCCGCGCCGCGACACTCGTCGCAAGGCGAGGTGATGACCCGGCCCTGGCCGCGGCACACCGGGCAGGTCACGGCCACCCGGAAAAAACCCTGGGACTGGGTGATGTGGCCCGTTCCGCCGCACTGGCGGCAGGTCTCGGGAGAGGTGCCGGGTTCGGCCCCGGAGCCCTTGCAGCGCCCGCAGGTGACCTGGCGGGGAATCTTGAGGGTGACCGTGGCGCCCTTGGCCGCTTCCCGGAAGGAGATGGTCAGGTTGTAGCGCAGGTCCGCGCCGGCCGTGGGCCGGGGCCCGCGGCTGCGGCCGGAGAACCCGAAGAACTCCCCGAAGATGTCCGAGAAGGTGCTGAAGATGTCCTCGGAGCTGGAGAAGCCCGAGTACCCGTTGTCCCCCAGCCCGGAGTGGCCGAACTGGTCGTAGCGGCCGCGCTTGTCAGGGTCGCGCAGCACATCGTAGGCCTCGGCCGCCTCCTTGAACTTGGACTCGGCTTCGGGGTCGTCCGGGTTGCGGTCCGGGTGGAATTTCAGGGCCTGCTGGCGGTAGGCCTTCTTGATGTCCTCGTCGGAGGCGTCGCGGGACACCCCCAGCACCTCATAGTAGTCCCGCTTCATGGACGACTGCATGCCCTGGGCGCTCCGGAACTAGGCCGTGGCGGTTTCGGCGGAGGCCTCTTCCAGGGGCAGGACCTTGTCCGCTGCGATCTCGCGCAGGGAACAGACCACTTCCTTGTTCTTGCAGGGCACCAGGCAGTCGTAGCCTTCCCGGTACTGTTTCACCCGCTTGATAGCCATCTGGACGATGAGGAAACGGTTGTTCACCTTCTCCAGGCAGTCTTCCACAGTGATTCTGGCCATCCGTCACTCCTTGGTCGCGTTGCCCGCTTCGCGGGTCGCGTTGCTTTGCCGCCGGCCGTTGCCCTCCAGGGTCGGCAGTTGGCCGGCCAGGTCCTTGAGCACCTGGTCGTCGGCCGGATAGTAAGGTCCTTCGCCGCCCACCCGAACCAGACAGCGGCCCTTGGGCAGGTCCGGGGACACGAAAAAGGTGAGCTTCGCCAAGGGGTCGCCCTTGTCGTCGCCCAAGAACAGGTACAGCTTGGGCTCGGCCGCGGCTGGCAGGCCGGGACGCGGCTCGTCAAGATACGTCAAATCCGTAAGACGCCACAAATACATGTCAAGACCCGTCACCAACGCGCCGGCCCCGCCGGTGGTCCATCCCTCGGCGGTGCGGTTGGCCGAGATCTCACGCCCGTCCTGGCGCAGCACCGCCTGGGCCACCCGGTTCAGGTCCAGGTGCAGGAGCCGGCGATCGGACAGGGCGAAGGGCGAGGCGGTGAGCCGCCCCACCCGCTCCTGGTCCAGGGTGAAGGCCACCGGCTGCCAGGAGGAGACTCCCACGTAACGCGGGGCCGCAGCCTGGCCGGCATACACCGCCAGGGTCTGCGGGTCCCGGGACGTGGCGCTCCATACGGTCAGTTCCAGGAGCCGGGGCGCGGACTTGCCCGGGGCCTCGGCCGGCAGGCTGAGCGCCCGGGTGGCGGCCACCCCGTGCAGGTAGAGGCCCAGTTCGTGAGACGAGACCGGGGTTCCCCGACGCTCGGCCGGCAACTCGAATTCGTAGCCCTCGCCGCGGCGGCGCACCTCCCACTCAAGAATCCCGCCCCGGGTCAGACGCACGGCCGTGGCGTCCACCTCGGCCCCGGGAAGGATGCGGGCGTCAAGGTAGAACTCCGGCCCGCGACGCAGCCATTCGGCGTAGTCGTGGTGCAGGATGAGCAGTTCCCGGCCCCGGCCGGACAGGGCGTACACCCCGGCGTTGTCCGGGGTGGGGCCGCCCAGGATGAGGTCCAGGCCGTCCAGGGCCACCTCGGCCAAGGGCTGGACCAGGCCGGCCCGGCGCACCAGCTCCCCCCCGGCCGCGCCAAGGCGCTGCAGGGGCCGGGACAGGCCCACGAAGCGCACCAGGCCGCCCACCTTCTGCTCGTCCGCGCGCAGGCGCGAGCCGTCGGGCATGTCCATGTACCATTCCCGGCCGTTGCGCACCAGGGTGAAGGCGCCGGCGTCGTTCCGCACGGCCACCTGGCGCACGTCCCCGGGGTTGGGCCGGGACCAGTCGCCGGCCCCGGGACCGGCCTTGCGGCCGGCGGTGGCCGTGAAGTACGCCACGCCCGCGGCCAGGCACAGGGCCAGGAGCAGGACCAGCAGACGGGCGCTCATCTGCCCCGACTGGGAGCCCGACCTGAATCCGGGCGATGTGCGAGGTGCAACGTGGGCCATGACCGTGCCTTGCTCGACCGCCCCGGATTATGCCGGGGCCGGAAATGAAGAGGAGTTAAATACGAGAGCCTTCCCTTGCATGTCAAGGCGGAAAAGGGCACAACCCGGACGGGCTCAGCCGAGCACTTCGCAATGGGAGAGGACCGCCATGGCCCAGTGGGGCAAACTCAGCTTCGCCCAGAAAAGCTGCCTGGGCAAGATCGGCAAGCTCATGATGGACACCGCCATGCTCCGGCCCGGCGCCCGGGTGGGGGTGGCGGCCTCGGGCGGGGTGGACTCCTGGCTCCTGCTCCAGATCCTGGTCCTGCGCCAGCGCATCGTGCCCTTCCCCTTCTCCCTCATGGCCCTGCACCTCAATCCCGGTTTCGATGCGGCCAACCACGCCCCCCTCGCGGAGTGGTGCGCCCGGGAGGGCGTGGCCCTGCACGCCGAGGTCACGGACCACGGGCCGCGCGGCCACTCCGAGGAGAACCTCAAAAATTCCGCATGTTTCTATTGCGCCAGGTTGCGCCGGAAACGGCTCTTCTCCCTGTGCCGGGAATACCGGCTCACCCACCTGGCGTTCGCCCACACCCTGGACGACCTGGCCGCCACCTTCTTCCTCAACCTCATGCAGACCGGCAAGGTGTACGGCCTTTCCGTGAAAGAGGACTTCTTCCGGGGGGAACTCACGGTGATCCGCCCCACCCTGAGCCTGGAAAAGAAGACCGTGGTCAAGGCCGCCAGGGACTTCGGCCTGCCGGTCTGGTCCAATCCCTGCCCCTCCGCGGGCAAGACCCGGCGGGCGGACATGGAGGAGTGGATCAAAACCGCCTTCTCCAGGGACAAACTCACCAGAAAGAACGTATTGAACGGCCTGTTCCGCTGGCAACTTGACTTGACGGAATGATTTCGCTACCTCACTCCGAAGCCTTCGGATTGGATGGCGTCCTGCCTTCACAACCGAAGCCTCTGATGCATCCGCCCCAGGGGGAGTATGCTTTTCCGTAAATACCACATCGTTGTTTTCAAGGACAATGAGGGCATCTCGCGCAAGCTGAGACTGCGGGGATGGGTGGGATTTGCGTTTGCAGGGTTCCTGATCGTGCTGGCGGCCAGCAACGTCTTCTTCTGGCGCTATTTCGTCTCGTACCACACCATGTCCACGGACTTCGACTCCGCGCAGAAGACGGTCCAGGAACAACGCACCCAACTCCTCTCCCTGGCCAACAAGATCAAGATACTTGAAAAGGACCTGCAGCGCATCAGGGACTTCGACTCCAAGTTGCGGGTCATGATCAATCTGGACGGGGACAAGCGCACCGCGTCGCAGTCCTCCATGGGCGGCCCGGACGGCCCCGACTTCACCGAGAACTACCTGCCCATGCACCGCCAGGAGCTCCTGGCCCGCAAGATGCACAACTTCCTGCACCAGTTGAACACCGAGGCCAAGCTGGAAGAGGTGCGGCAGCAGGAGCTCATGCGGGCCATCCGCTCCAGCCAGGACCTGTGGGCCTCGACGCCCAGCATCTGGCCCCTGGAGGGCTGGGTGTCCTCGGACTTCGGCTACCGGGAATCCCCGTTCACCGGCAAGCGCGAGTTCCACAAGGGCCTGGACATCACCGCGCCCATCGGCACGCCCATCTACGCCCCGGCCAAGGGCCGGGTGGAATACGCGGGCCGCGACGGGGCCTACGGCCTGGCCGTGGCCCTGGACCACGGCTCGGGCCTCATGACCCGGTTCGCCCACATGCACAGCATGGTCCTGCGCAAGAGCCAGACCGTGGAGCGCGGCGAGATCATCGGCTACGTGGGCAACTCCGGCCGCAGCACCGGCCCCCACCTGCACTACGAGGTGCGCCTAAACGGCGTGCCCGTGAATCCCATGCGCTACGTGCTGAACTAGCGCAGCCGTTTCCCGAACCTGAAGGCCGGTCCCTGACCGGCCTTTTTCTTTCCCTGCCCGGCATCTCCCCGGACAGACTGCTTTTCCCTGGCGCGGAAATGGGGTAGGAGCCCTCCCATGTGCGGCATCGCCGGTTTCTGGGGTCCTCCGCGGCCCGCGGATTTCTTCCCGCCCGTGCTGGAGGGCATGGCCGACTGCCTGCGCCATCGCGGGCCGGACAGTTCAGGCATCTGGTCCGACCCGGCCCGGGGCCTGGGCCTGGCCCACACCCGGCTGGCCATCCTGGACCTCACCCCGGCCGGGCACCAGCCCATGCACTCGGCCGACGGCCGCCTCTCCACCGTGTTCAACGGCGAGGTCTACAACTACGCGGACTTCCGGCGCGAACTGGAACAGGCGGGCCAAGCCCCCGCGGGCGGCTGGCGCGGCCACTCGGACACCGAGGCCATCCTGGCCGCGGCCCGGGCCTGGGGCCTCCCCCAGGCCGTGCACCGCTTCACCGGCATGTTCGCCCTGGCCCTATGGGACGCTGAGGCCCGCACCCTGACGCTCCTGCGCGACCGGCTGGGCATCAAGCCCCTCTACTACGGCTTCTGCGGCGGGACCTTCGTGTTCGGCTCCCAGCCCGGAGCCCTGCGCCGCCACCCGGACTTCGACCGGCCCCTGTCCCGCGCCGCCCTGGCCGCGTATTTGCGTACCCTGTACGTGCCCGCGCCCTACTCCATCCACGAGGGCATCCGCCAGCTTCCCCCGGGCTGCCTGCTCACCCTGGCCCAGGCCGACCTGGACGCCCGCCGTTTGCCCGAGCCCGTTCCCTATTGGACGGTCAACGCGGCGGCCGAGGCCGGGGCCGCCACCCCCTTTGCCGGCAGTGAGGACGAGGCCGAGGCCGAACTCACCCGGCTGCTGGACGACGCCGTGGGCCTGCGCATGATCGCGGACGTGCCCCTGGGCGCGTTCCTCTCGGGCGGGGTGGACTCCTCCACCGTGGTGGCGCTCATGCAGCGCCGCGCCGGGCAAAAGGTGCGCACCTTCACCATCGGGTTCACGGACCCGGCCTACGACGAGTCCGGCCCGGCCCGGGCCGTGGCCACACACCTGGGCACGGACCACACCGAGCTCATCCTCACGCCCGGCGAGGCTCAGGCAGCCATCCCTGACCTGCCCCGCTTCTTTGACGAACCCTTTGCCGACGCCTCCATGCTGCCCACCTTCCTGGTGAGCCGGCTGGCGCGCCGTCACGTCACGGTCTCCCTGTCCGGGGACGGCGGGGACGAACTGTTCGGCGGGTACAACCGCTACCTCCTGGCCCCTTCCATCTGGCGGTTCGCCAGCTGTCTTCCCCGGTCCCTGCGCCCGGCCGTCGGCGGCCTGCTCGCGAGCCTCTCCGGCCCCCTGGCCGGAGCCATCGAGGCGGCCCAGTCCGTGTTCGTTTCCGCGGACCGCCGCCAGCTCATCATCCGGGACAAGCTGCAGAAGGTGGCCGCGGCCCTGTCCGCGCCCGGGCGGGAGGCCTTCTTCCACAGCCTGGCCTCGTTCTGGCAGCGGCCCGCGGACCTGCTCGAAGGCGGATCCGAACCGCCCACCCGCTTCACCGACCCCGCGGCCTGGCCCCGGGTGGCGGACTACGCGGCCTGGATGATGGCCATGGACATGACGACCTATTTGCCGGGCGACATCCTGACCAAGGTTGACCGGGCCAGCATGGCCGTGGCCCTGGAGGCCCGGGTGCCGCTCCTGGACCACCGGGTGGCGGAGTTCGCCCTGTCCCTGCCCCTGCATTTCAAGATCCGTGACGGCCAGGGCAAGCGCCTGCTGCGCCGCATCCTGTACCGCCATGTGCCCCGGGAGCTCATCGAGCGGCCCAAGCAGGGCTTCGGCCTGCCCATCGACGCCTGGCTGCGCGGCCCGCTCAGGGCCTGGGCCGAGGACCTGCTGGCCGAGCCCAGGCTGCGCGACTCGGGCTTCAGGCCCTCGCCGGTGCGCCGGGCCTGGGCCGACCACCTGGCCGGCCGCGCCAACCGCCAATACCACCTCTGGGCCGTGCTCATGTACCAGGCCTGGCGCGCGGAGCACGGGCTGTGAGCGCGCGCACCGTGCTCCTGGTCTCCCACCTGGGCCTGAACCTGGCCCGGTTCCGGGCCGCGCTCATCCGGGAGCTGGCAGCCCAGGGCCACCGGGTGGTGGCCGCGGTGCCGGACACGAAGCACGATGCCGAACTCCGCGCCCTGGGGGCCGAGGTGCGGCACTACGGCCTGGCCCGGGGCAGCCTGAACCCGCTCGGCCTGCTGGCCCCGGTCCGCTCCCTGCGCAGCCTCATGCGGGAGCTTGCGCCGGACGTGGTGCACAGCTTCACCCACCAGCCCAACATCCTCTGCCGCCTGGCCGCGCCCCTGGGAACCACGCTGGTCAATTCGGTCACCGGCCTGGGTTCCTGCTTCCTGGGCCAGGGGGCCAAGGGCGCGGCCCTGCGCACGCTCTTCCAACTCCTGTACCGGGCCACGGCCCGCAAGGCCGCCGCGGTCATCTTCCAGAACCGCGACGACCTGGACTATTTCCAGCAACACGGCATGCTCGGCCCGGGCCGGGCCGAAATGGTGCGCGGCACCGGGGTGGACACAACCGCCTTCCAGCCCGGCCTGCTCCCGCCCGAAGAGCGCGATGCCGCTCGGGCCGAACTGGGCCTGGCCCCGGGCCAGGTGGCCGCCACCCTGGCCGCCCGGCTCATCCGGGACAAGGGGGTGTTCGAGTTCCTGGAGGCCGCGCGCCTTCTGGCCGTCCGCTGCCCGGGCCTGCGCTTCGTGCTGGTGGGCGAGGCCGACCCCGGCAACCCCACCGCCCTGTCCCGGGCGGACACGGATGCGGCGCGAGCCGCGGGCAACGTGCTCTTCGCGGGCTGGCGGCAGGACATGGGCCAGGTCTGGGCGGCCAGCGACATCGCGGTACTGCCCTCCTACCGCGAAGGCCTGCCCGTGACCATGCAGGAGGCCCTGGCCTGCGGCCTGCCCGTGGTCGTCACCGACGTTCCCGGCTGCCGCGAGGTGGTGGAGCACGAAAAGAACGGCCTGCTGGTCCCGGTGCGCGACGGCAATGCCCTGGCAACGGCGTTGGAGAAACTGGCCGCGGACCCGGACCTGCGCGCCCGTATGGGCCAGGCGGGGCGGGACAAGGCCGTGGCCGAGTTCGACGCCGCCATCCTGGCCCGGCAGATCGTGGCCTGCCACGACGCCGTGGCCCCGGCCTGCAAGATTTCACCCGTGCCCGGATGGAAGCGGGCCCTGGACCTGGCCCTGGTCCTGGGCCTGGCCCCGCTCTGGCTGCCCCTGCTCGCCCTGCTCTGGGTGCTGGTGCGCCGCAAGCTCGGAAGCCCGGCGTTCTTCCGCCAGGTGCGGCCGGGCCAGGGCGGCCGGCCCTTCACCCTCATCAAGCTGCGCACCATGACCGACGCCCGGGGAACGGACGGGGAGCTCCTGCCCGACGCCGAGCGCCTGCCCGCCTTCGGCCGGATGTTGCGCTCCACCAGCCTGGACGAACTGCCCGAGCTGGTGAACGTGCTCAAGGGAGAGATGAGCCTGGTGGGGCCGCGGCCCCTGCTCATGGAGTACCTCCCCCTCTACTCCCCGGAGCAGGCCCGCCGCCACGCGGTGCTGCCGGGCATCACCGGCTGGGCCCAGGTGAACGGCCGCAACGCCCTGTCCTGGCCCGACGTGTTCCGCCTGGACCTGGAATACGTGGCGCGCATGAGCCCGGGCTTGGATCTGCGCATCCTGTGGCGCACCGTGGCCCGGGTCCTGGCCCGCTCGGGCGTGGCCCAGCCCGGCCGCGCCACCCGCGACAAGTTCCGGGGCGAACGCTGAGCGTTGCCCTTGCCTGGGATTTGGCGTAAGCAAGCCGCCATCCCGCGCTACACGGGACACAAGGAGCCTGTCTTGCCCGAACGCATCTTCCTCTCGGCCCCGCACATGGGAGGCGCGGAACAGCGCCACGTGGCCGAGGCCTTCGCCAGCAACTACATCGCGCCCATCGGCCCCCAACTGGCCGCCTTCGAGCGGGCTTTCGAGGAATACCTCGGGGCTGGGCACTGCGTGGCCGTTACCAGCGGCACCGCGGCCCTGCACCTGGCCCTGCGCCTGGCCGGGGTTGGCCCGGGCGACACGGTGCTCTGCTCGGACCTGACCTTCATCGGCTCGGTGACCCCCATCCTGTTCCAGAACGCCACCCCGGTGTTCGTGGACAGCGAGCCCGGCTCCTGGAACCTGGACCCGGCCCTGGCCGCCCAGCACCTGGACAACGCGGCCAAATCCGGCCGCCTGCCCAAGGCCCTGATCCTGGTCCACCTCTACGGCCAGGCCGCGGACTACGACCCGGTGGCCGAGGCCTGCGCCCGGCACGGGGTGGAGCTCATCGAGGACGCGGCCGAGTCCCTGGGCGCGACCTACCAGGGCAGGCCCACCGGAACCCTGGCCCGCATGGGCATTTTCTCCTTCAACGGCAACAAGATCATCACCACCGGGGGCGGCGGCATGTTCGCCTCCCGGGACAAGGACCTGGCCGACCGGGCGCGGTTCCTCTCCACCCAGGCCCGGGAGCCCGAGGTCCACTACGAGCACGCCACCTGGGGCTACAACTACCGCCTGAGCAACGTGGCCGGGGCCATCGGCCTGGGCCAGATGGAAGTGCTGCCGGAACGGGTGCGCCGCCGCCGGGAAATCTTCGCGGCCTATCAGGAGCGGCTGGGCGACATGGAGGAGATCCGGTTCATGCCCGAGGCCGCCTACGGGACCTGCAACCGCTGGCTCACCTGCGTGACCCTGGGCGCGGCCCGGGACGAGGGCCTGGCCCTGCGCGAAAAGGTGCGCCTGGCCCTGGAGGCCGAGAACATCGAGGCCCGGCCGGTGTGGAAGCCCATGCACCTGCAGCCCGTGTTCACGGGGACGGCCTTCGTGGGCGACCGGGAGCACGCGGTGTCCGCGGACCTGTTCTGGCGCGGCCTGTGCCTGCCCTCGGGCACGGGCATGAGCGAAACCGATCTGGACCGGGTCTGCGCCGTGGTGCGCCGGACCCTACGCGGCTAGGACAGGATGAGCAACAGGCTGAAGTCATTCAACTTCTGGGTCCTGGTGGGCCTGGACCTGGTGCTCATCCTGGGGGCGCACGCCCTGGCCTACCTGCTGCGCTTCGAAGGCGGCATCCCACCCGAACACCTGGCCCGCATGACCGGCCTGTTCCCGCTGCTGGGCGCGGTGAAGCTGGCCTGCTTCTTCTCCTTCCGCCTGTACCGGGGCATGTGGCGCTACACCAGCCTGCCCGACCTCATGAACGTGCTCAAGGCCGTGACCACGGCCTCCCTGCTGCTGGTGGGCTACCTGGTGGTGGTGCACCGCTTTGCCGGGTATTCCCGCTCGGTCTTCCTGCTGGACTGGGTGTTCACCGCGGCCCTGGTGGCCGGGCTGCGCATCGGCATCCGCATGATCTACGGCCTGGGGATGGTCCATCTACCCGCGGTGCTGCGCGCCGCAGCCCCCGGGCCCCAGCGCCGGGTGGTGCTGCTGGGCGCGGGCGAGGCCGGGGAGAAGATGGTGCGCGAGGTCAAGGGCTCGCCCCGCTCCGGCCTGCACATCGCCGCCATCTTCGACGACGACCCCTCCACCAAGGGCCGGCTGCTGCACGGCATCCCGGTGTTCTCGCCGGTGGCCGCCCTGCCCGCCTGGATGGCCAGCGACGAAGCCCCGGTGAGCGAGGCCCTCATCGCCATTCCCTCCCTGTCCGGCGACGCCCTGCGCCGGGTGGTGGACATCTGCGACAAGGCCGGCCTGCCCTGCCGCCGCATCCCCAGCCTGTCCGAGATCGCCCGGGGCCGGGTGTCCATCAAGGACCTGCGCGACGTGGACTACCGCGACCTGCTGGGCCGCCAGCCCGCCAACCTCGACGCGGCCGGCATCGCCGGCTACCTCAAGGGCCGCACCGTGCTGGTCACCGGCGCGGGCGGCTCCATCGGCTCGGAGCTCTGCCGCCAGATCCTGGCCTTCGCACCCGGCCGGCTGCTCCTGCTCGACGCCAGCGAGTCCAACCTCTACGCCATCCAGATGGAGTTGGAGCACGAGCTCGGGTTCGCGTCCTACCTGCCCCTGCTCGGCTCCCTGGCCGACCCGGCCTGGACCGACTGGGTGCTGGACACGCACAAGCCGGACGTCATCTTCCACGCCGCTGCCTACAAGCACGTGCCCATGCTGGAGGAGAACCCCTGGCAGGCGGTGACCAACAACATCCTGGCCACCGCCCACCTGGTGCAGGCCGCGGTGGCCCGTGGGGTGGGCCGGCTGCTGGTGGTGTCCACGGACAAGGCCGTGCGCCCCACCAACGTCATGGGCGCGAGCAAGCGCCTCACCGAGCGCATCATGCAGGCCCACTGCGGCCGGGGCACCCGGCTGTCCGCGGTGCGCTTCGGCAACGTCATCGGCTCGGCCGGGTCGGTGGTGCCGCTCTTCCGCCGCCAGATCGAACGCGGCGGGCCGGTCACCGTGACCCACCCCGAGGTCACCCGCTATTTCATGACCATCGAGGAGGCCTGCCAGCTCATCCTCCAGGCCGGGAGCATGGGCGATGCGGGCGAGATCTTCGTACTGCGCATGGGCCAGCCGGTGCGCATCGCGGACATGGCCACCGACCTCATCCGGCTCTCGGGAAAGGAGCCGGGCGAAGACATCGAGGTCAAGTTCATCGGCCTGCGTCCCGGCGAGAAGCTCTACGAGGAGCTCATCACCGCGGGCGAGGACGTGGCGCCCACCCAGCACTCCCAGATCATGGTCCTCACCGGCGCGGCCTGCGGCTGGGACGAACTGGCCCCGCTGCTCGACGCCCTGGCCGCCGCGGCCCGGGAACGGGACGGGCAGGCCCTGCGCCGGGCCCTGATGCGCGCCGTGCCCGAGTACGCCCCGGACAAGGCCGGACAGCCCGAATAGCTCCCCCTCCCCGGCCCCCCTCGCATGGCCCGGGTTTTGCTACCCCGGGGCCATGGATCTCTTCCACTTCGATCCCGCCACCATGTTCAGCTTCCTGCTCACCCTGTTCAGGGTGAGCATCCTGCTGTTCGTGCTGCCCTTTTTCGGCGGGGCCAACATCCCCAACACGGTCAAGGGCTCCCTCTGCATCATCATGTCCATGGCCCTGTGGCCGCACCTGTCCTTCCCCGGGGTCATGATGCCGTCGAGTCCCTGGCACATCCTCATCATGCTCATGGGCGAGCTGATGATCGGCCTCATCCTGGGGCTCACGGTGCGGGTGCTCTTCGGCGCGGTGCAGATGGGCGGCCAGCTCATCGGCTTCCAGATGGGCTACGCCATGATCAACGTGGTGGACCCGCTCACCGGCCAGAGCGTGGTGATCACCTCCCACTTCCTGTACATGACCACCCTGCTCACCTTCCTGGCCCTGGACGGGCACCTCTACCTGCTCCAGTCCCTGGCCGACAGCTTCGCCGTGGTGGCGCCCGGAGGGCTTCTGGTCTCGACCCAACTGAGCCTCCACCTGATCCGCATGGTCGGTCAAATTTTTGTCCTGGCCATCAGGATCGCGGCCCCGGTCATGGCCTCCATCTTCCTGGTGGACCTGGCCCTGGCCCTGGTCGGCCGGGCCGCGCCCCAGATGAACGTGCTCATGCTGGGCTTCCCCCTGAAGATCGGCGTGGGGTTCATATTCCTGGGCATCCTCTTCACCACCCTGTCCCGCCACGTGGGCGAATTCATCACCGGCATGGGTCCGATGTTCCGGGCCCTGCTCGGGGGCATGGGCTGACCTGGGGAACCGACCGTGCAGGAAGATCCGAGTAGAACAGAACAAGCCACGCCAAAACGGCTCAAGAAGGCGCGCGACCAAGCCAGCGTGCCCAAGAGCGGCGAGTTGACCAAGGGGGTCATGCTGCTCTTCGGGCTCATCGGGATGTACATCTTCATCAACTACATCGGCCGTGAGCTCATGACCGTCTTCATCTCGTTTTTCAAGGCCTGCATGGGCTTCAACGCCACCACCGACGAGGTCTACAGCCTGTTCATCGAAGTTTCGATCACCCTGGCCAAGATGCTCCTGCCCTTCCTGCTCCTCCTGGGCGTGGTCGCCTACCTGACCATGCGCCTGCAGGTGGGGCCTCTGTGGACCACCCAGCACATGTTCAAGTTCAACCTGTCCAAGCACATGAACATCATGGCCGGGCTCAAGCGGCTCATTATCTCGCCCCAGACCCTCATCCGCCTGGCCCGCAGCGTGCTCACGGCCGCGGTCATCGCCATCGCGCCCTACATCGTGCTCAAGAACGAGTTCGGCAACATGGCCCCGCTCTTCTACCAGAACGCCGAGGGCATCGCGTCCTACATCCTGGGCACCGGCGCCACCATGGTGAGGTACGCCCTGGGCCCCATCCTGGCCATTGGCGTCGCGGACCTCATCTACACCCGCTGGGACTACAACGAGAACCTCAAGATGACCAAGTTCGAGGTCAAGGACGAGCGGAAGCAGGCCGAAGGCGACCCGGTGGTCAAGAACAAGATGAAGAGGGAAATGCTCAAGGTCATGGCCCAGCGCATGCTCGAATCGGTGCCCCGGGCCGACGTGGTGGTCACCAACCCCACCCACGTGGCCGTGGCCCTGCGCTACGACGTGCTGGAAGCCCCGGCGCCGGTGGTGCTGGCCAAGGGCCTGGACCACCTGGCCGAGAAGATCAAGGCCGTGGCCCGGGAGCACGGCGTGCCCATCCGGGAGAACGCCCCCCTGGCACGGGCCTTGTATAAGAGTGTCGAGGTCGGCGAGGCGATTCCGGAGGAGTTCTACAAGGCCGTGGCCTCCCTCCTGGCCCAGTTGCAGAAGTTCAAGCGCGGCGCCTGACCCGGGCACACAGACCGAGCACGCGCAAAGGTGTCAAGATTATGGCGAAGAACAAGTATGCCGGCCTGAGCATAAATTACGATCAGTTCGCCAAGCAGGGAGACATCCTGCTGGCCGCGGGCGTGGTGGTCATCCTCTTCGTGATGCTCATCCCCATGCCCACCATCGTCCTGGACGTGATGCTCACCTTCTCCATCGCCATGAGCCTGGTGGTGCTGGTGACCACCATGTTCATGGCTTCGCCCATGGAGTTCTCCATCTTCCCGTCCCTGCTCCTGGTCATGACCCTGCTCAGGCTGGCGCTCAACGTGGCCTCCACCCGGCTCATCCTGCTGCACGGCGACGAGGGCACCGCGGCCGCAGGCAAGGTCATCGAGAGCTTCGGCCAGTTCGTGGTGGGCGGCAACTTCGCCATCGGCATCGTCATCTACCTGATCCTGTTCTCCCTGAACAAGATCGTCATCGTCTCGGGCACCACGCGCATCGCCGAGGTGGCGGCGCGCTTCACCCTGGACGCCATGCCCGGCAAGCAGATGGCCATCGAGGCGGACCTCAACGCGGGCATCATCGACGAGGACGAGGCCCGCAGGACGCGCGACAACATCCGCCGCGAGGCCGACTTCTACGGCGCCATGGACGGCGCGGGCAAGTTCGTGGCCGGTGACGTGAAGGCCGGCGCGCTCATCACCGCCATCAACATCGTGGGCGGCTTCTTCATCGGTGTGGTCCAGAAGGACATGAACTGGATGGAGGCCGCCAAGATCTACACCCTGCTGACCATCGGCGACGGCCTGGTCTCCACCATCCCCTCGCTCATCATCTCCACAGGCGCGGGCATCATCGTGTCCCGCGCCGCGGCCGAGGCCAAGATGGGCGAGGAGTTCCTGGGCCAGCTCACCTACCACTTCCGGGCCCTGCGCCTGGTGTCCGGCGTGCTGGTGGTCTTCGCCCTGGTGCCGGGCATGCCCACCATCCCCTTCCTGATCCTGTCCGGGGGACTCCTGGCGGTGGCCTCCATGTCCTCCAAGCACCTGGCCGGAGATGCCGGCGAGAAGGACAAGAAGAAGTCCAAGCTCCAGTCCCTGGACACCCCGGAAGAGGTGCAGAGCCTGCTGCCGCTGGACTCCCTGGAGCTGGAGGTGGGCTACGGGCTCATCCCCCTGGTGGACGAGGAGCAGAGCGGCAACCTCCTGTCGCGCATCCGCTCCATCCGCCGCCAGTTCGCCCTGGACATGGGCGTCATCGTGCCCTCCATGCACCTGCGCGACAACCTGCAGCTCAAGCCCGGCCAGTACACCCTGCTCATCAAGGGCAACGAGGTGGCGGGCTCGGAGATCCTCATCGACCACTACCTGGCCATGGACCCGGGCGACGCCAAGCACCGCATCCAGGGCGTGGAGACCCGGGAGCCGGCCTTCAACCTGCCCGCGGTATGGATTTCCGAGGCCCAGAAGGAAGAGGCCATGCTCGCCGGCTATACCGTGGTGGACCCGGCCACGGTCATCGCCACCCACCTGACCGAGGTGTTCAAGCGCAACCTGCACGAGTTCCTGGGCCGCCAGGAAGTGCAGACCCTGCTGGACACCGTGGGCAAGCGCGCGCCCAAGGCCGTGGAGGAGTTGGTGCCCGGCATCCTGCCCCTGGGCCAGGTGCAGAAGGTGGTCCAGAACCTGGTGCGCGAGGGCGTGTCCATCCGCGACATGCTCACCATCGTGGAGGCCCTGTCCGACTACGGCCGCGCGGCCAAGGACGCGGACCAGCTCACCGAGTACGTGCGCACCCGCATGGCCCGCACCATCGTCAAGCCCAACCTGGCCACCGACGGCTCCCTGCCCATCGTGACCCTTTCCCCCAAGGTGGAGAAGGCCTTTGGCGACTCCATCCGCCAGACCGACCACGGGGCCTACCTGGCCATGGAGCCCGGCCTGGCCCAGAAGATCATCACCGCGGTGAACAACGCCGCGGACCAGGCGGTGGCCACCGACGGCCAGCCCGTGCTGCTCTCCTCGCCGGTGGCCCGGCCGCACCTGGCCCAGCTCCTGGCCCGTTTCGTCCCGAATCTCCCGGTGATCTCCCAGGCCGAGATCCCCGCGGACGTGAAGCTCACAACCCTGGCCAACGTGGACGTGGAGTATGCGGGTTAAAACCTTCCGAGGCGGTTCGGCCAAGAACGTGCTGGAGCAGGTCAAGGCCGAGCTCGGCAGCGAAGCGGTCATCCTGGACACCCAGACCCGGCGGGAGAACGGCCGCTGCGTGTGCGAGGTCACCGCGGCCCTGGAGGCCGCCGAGGCCGAGCCGGACCTGGGCATGGACGCCCCCCGGCCGGGCTGGGGGCAGTGGCACCAGGAATGGGACCAGATCAAGGCCCACCTCTACGCCCTGGCCCGCACCAAGGCCGACCTCTCGGCCCTGACCCCGCGCCAGCGCCAGCCCCTGGAACACCTGGAGTCCCAGGGCGTGGCCGACGGAGCCATCCTGGCCCTGTGGCGCAAGCTCCGGGCCGACCGCACCCTGTCCGCCCTCACCGTGCTGGGCGAGATGGTGGAGGCCAGGCCCTTCACCGCCGCGCTCTGGCCCCAGAAGCTGCACGCCCTGGCCGGCCCCTCGGGAAGCGGCAAGACCAGCGCGGTGCTGCGCCTGGCCCTGCGCGCCAAGCGGGAGCGCGCCAAGGGCAAGGTCCTGGTGGTCAACGCCGACTGCATGCAGGGCAAGGGGCGCATGGTGCTCAAGCACTACGCCGACCTGTCCGGCTTGGCCTACGCCGAACTGGCCACCGCCGCGGACCTCTCCCGGCTGGTGACCGAACACGCCGACGCCCACCGCATCTTCATCGACCTGCCCACCCTGCCCCGGGACCTGGACCTGGACCGCTACCTGGGCCTTTTGGGGCTGGCCGGCCGCCCGGACGCCTGCGCGCACCTGGTCCTGCCCCCGCACCTGGCCCCGGAGCAGTACGACGCCTTCCTCACGCACTACCGGAGCGGGAAAACCGCGTCCCTCATCTGGACGAAGCTCGACGAAGCCTGTAGGTACGGGTCGGTGGTGAATCTGGCCTTGGCCACCGGCCTGCCGGTGAGCGCCCTGTCCTTCGGGCCGGGCCTCAAGGACTCCCTGGTCCCGGCCGAGCGGCTGGCCCTGTGGCGGCTGCTTTTCAAGCAGGAGTTGCCGGACATGGCCGAGGCCCCGGCCCGGAGCGGCCGGTTCACCCACTGAGCGACATGGGCAAGGATGTGCACATGGCCAAGGCTACCCCGCTGGTCCTTTCGATCACCTCGGGCAAGGGAGGTGTGGGCAAGACCAACCTCTCGGTTGGCCTGGCCTGCGAACTCGCGCGCCTGGGACGCCGGGTGGTGCTCCTGGACGCGGACCTGGGACTGGCCAACGTGGACGTGATCCTGGGCCTGTCCCCGGAAAAGAACCTCTTCCACCTGTTCCAGGAGGGCGCGGACCTGGGGGAGATCCTCCATCCCACGCCCTACGGCTTCTCCATCCTGCCCGCGGCCTCGGGAGTCACCGAGATGCTGGACCTGGACACCGGCCAGAAGCTCGAACTCCTGGAGGCCCTGGACATCCTGGACTCCACCACCGACGTGCTGCTGGTGGACACCGGGGCCGGTCTGGGCGACAATGCGGTGTATTTCAACATCGCCGTGCAGGAACGAATTCTGGTGCTGACCCCGGAACCCACCTCCCTCACCGACGCCTACGCCCTGATCAAGGTGCTCAAGGCCGAGCACGGGGTGGACCGCTTCCGGGTGCTGGTGAACATGGCCGAGGGCGCGGCCGCGGCCCGGGACGCCTTCAAGCGGCTCGCCGCGGCCACGGACACCTTTCTCTCGGGAATCTCTTTGGATTTCCTGGGCTTCATCCCCAAGGACCCGGAAGTGCGGGCCGCGGTTGTGGAGCAGATACCCTTTATTCGGCGCAGGCCGGACTCCCCGGCAGCCAAGGCCCTGGCCCAGGTGGCCAGCAAGGTGGCGGCCCTGAAGCCGCCGGCGACCCTCGATGGAAACATCAAGTTTTTCTGGAAAAAACTCCTCTTCCAGGATTGAACCCTGGAAGCTCCTGGAGGCCGGGCAACTGGCCTGGGGGGAGTTCGACGATCGGTCCCGGGACACGATCGTCCGCCACTATGCGCCCAAGATCAAGATCCTCGCCCTGCGCCTCAAGGGCAAGCTGCCCCAGCAGGTGGAGTTGAACGAACTGCTCTCGGCCGGGACCCTGGGCCTGGTGGAGGCCCTGGGCAAGTTCAACCCAAAGCTGGGCATCAAGTTCGAGACCTATGCCGAGAACCGCATCAAGGGGGCCATGCTCGACGAGCTGCGGCGCATGGACTGGTTCTCCCGCGGCCTGCGCCAGCGGGTCCGCCACCTCGAAGAGGCCATGACCCGCATCGAGCACCAGACCGGCCGCCCCGCCACCAAGGAGGAGCTGGCCAAGGTCACCGGCCTGTCCGAGCGCGACGTGGAGGCCGGCCTGGGCGCGCTGCAGAACCAGCTGTGCCTGAACCTGGACACCATGCAGGAGTACTTCTCCCCGGAGTCCTCGCCCCTGCACGAAAACGAGCCCTACCGTGCCGCCGCACTCAACGACATCATTGACAAACTGGCCGATCTCATAGACGAATTGACCCACAGGGAAAAGCTGGTATTATCCCTCTACTACAGCGACGAACTGAACATGCGCGAAACCGCCGAGGTCATGGGAATCACGGAAGGCCGGGTTTCGCAACTGCATTCCCAGGCGCTGAAGAAACTCCGCGAAAAATTCCGGGCCTCCCACGGCCTGAGTTGAGTTGATCAGGAACAAGGAGACGGTTCCATGGCCTACGACAAGAACATGCGGGTGCTGGTGGTGGACGATTTCTCGACCATGCGCCGGATCATCAAGAATATCCTTCGCCAGCTCGGCTTCAACAACATCACCGAAGCCGACGACGGCACCACGGCCTGGGACGCCCTGAACCGGGACAAGATCGACTTCGTGATCTCCGACTGGAACATGCCCAAGATGGCCGGCATCGACCTCCTGCGCAAGGTGCGCGCCAGCGAGGAGTTCGGCGCGCTGCCCTTCCTCATGGTCACGGCCGAGGCCCAGCAGGAGAACATCATCGAGGCCGTGCAAGCCAAGGTGTCGAACTACATCGTCAAGCCGTTCACCGCAGAAACCCTGGGCGCCAAGATCGACAAGATCTTCGAGAAATAGGCCCCGGCCCGGCCTGACCGGTCCCTCTGCCCGCCATGGTTCTCACCGCTCCCCCGGACGACGACCTCACGCCGGAGTCCGCTGGAGCGGACAAGAAGGCGGAGCTCGACACAGAGGAACTGGCCGGCAACCTGCCCAAGGCGTCCCAGAAGGTCGAGCTCGACCTGGAGGACGCCCCCTTCCTGGACGAGGAGGACGAGGAGGAAGAGGCTGCCCCGCCGCCTTCCGCGCCCTCCGAATCGGTCAGCCTGGACGCCGGGCCCAAGCCCAAGCGGGAGCTGCCCGCCTGGCTCAAGGACAAGCGCATCCTGGCCGGCATCGCCGGCGTCCTGGTGCTGGTGATCGGTTTGGTCCTGTTCTTGCTACTCAAGCCCAAGGGAACCGAAGAACCCGCACCGCCCCCCGAGGCCGCACAGGAGCAGCCCGTGGAGCAGGAACCGGCCCCGGAACCCGAGCCGGAGGACATCCTGGCGAAGGTGGAGCCCTTCACCGTGGAGCTCAAGGACACCAAGGGCGAAATCCGCTTCCTGACCTGCCGTTTCACCCTGGTGACCAAAAACAAGCAGCTCGAGTTCGAGATCAAACAGAAGATGACCATCCTGCGGGATGCGGTGTACTACTACTTGAAGAATAAGAGTTTGACGTTTTTGGCCGATAAGAACAATGCGGAGGCCCTGAAACTCGACCTGCTGTCGGTCATAAACCAATTTTTGAGCAGCGACCAACTGGAGACCATCCTCATCGAGCAGTATCTGGTGAAGTAATGTCCACGAGCATAAACTTCCCGGTCCTCCTGGCCCAACTCCCGCACCTGCAGGAGCTGGCCGGCGCGGACAAGGCCCGGCCCGAAATGGCCGCGGCCTTCAACGAGCAGCTCGCGGCAGAAACCCAGAAGAAGGAGAACGAGCAGGTCCAGAAGGTCGAAAAGCAGGAGAAGCTCGACGCCGCGGGCGACAAGCCGGCCGACGAGCGCCCCGGCTACCGCGGGTCCCGCCGCCACAAGCAGCCCGAGCCCGAGCCCGAGGATGACGACACCCGCGCCGCCTCGCCCTGGGCCGGCAACATCCTGAATCTCAAGGTCTGACCCATGAATCTCCCCCTGTTCCTGCTCCTGGCCGTGAGCGTGTTCGAGGTCGCCCTGCTGGCTGTGCTGGTGGCCTTCTTCCTGCGCCTCAAGCGCTCCGAAGCCCTGCTCTCGGCCCTGCAGGAGCGCCAGCAGGCCCTGCTGGCCAAGCTGCGCTTCAACGAGGAGCTTGAGCGCGAGCTGGTCGCCACCTTCGAACGCCGCCAGTCCGAACTGGGCGCCCTGGAGCAGGCCCTGTCCGCCCGGGCCGAGGAGTTGGGCAAGCTGCTCCGCCAGGCCGAGAAGGCGGTGCGCTCCCCGCGCCTCTTGCGGGAGATCGTGGTGGAGGGCCGCAGGGCCGGCCGCTCCCCGCGCGAACTGGCCAGCTCCACCGGCCTCTCCATCGAGGAGGTCGAGCTCATGATCGAGGAGGCCCCGTAAGGCCAGGCGACGATCCCAGGCCCCGGCCCAGGCGTGTTCCCGCGCCTTGTCCCCGCGGTTCCCGGCCGGCCCGCGGAATGATTCTCTTCCCGAGGATTGCACGTGCGCATCGGCGATTCCGGTACCGGCGGCGGCCCGGGCCACGGCCCGGCCCGGCGCGAACGCTCCGCGGCCTTCCGCCGCCGCCACAAGCCCGGCGACCGGCTCACCGGCCGGGTCCTGCGCCGGGAGGCCTCGGGCCTTTCCTGGGTGGACTTCGCCGGCCTGGCGCTGCTGGCCGAAATCCCTTCGGACCCCGCGCCCGGCGAGGTTCGCCTGTTCGAGGTGGAGGGCACCGAGGGCCGTATCCGGCTGCGCGAACTGGGACCGGCCCGCACGCCCCTGCCCGCTGCCCTGGACCTGGCGGCCTTCCGCCGCGCCCGCGCCCGCTTCGAGGCCCTGGCCGGCCCGCTCCTGGACGAACTGGCCGCGGAGCCGCCGTCGCAGCGCCACGCCGCCTTCACCCGCCTGGTGGCCGCGGATCCGGCCCTGACCGAGGCCTGGGCCGAAACCGACGCAGCCCTGGCCGGACTGGCCGCGGACCTGGCCGCCCTGGGCCTGGGCCAGCCCGGCTACCTGCCCTGGCTCCTGCCCGCAGCCCGGGAAAGCGAATTGGCGATCCTGCCTCCGTCCGGCAGCCTGCACCGCACGGACTTCTCCTTTGTCCTGCCTGGCGGCCCCGCAGGCCAGGGGGCTGGTGAGGTCATCCTGCTCCACTCTCCGGCGCAGGTGGCGAAATGCGGAGCCCGGCTCTACCTGGAACGGCAGGACCTGGCGCCGCTGGCTGCCGAGGCCGCCCTGCTCCTGACGCCGACCGGAGCGCATACCGACATCCTGGGCCTGCACCCCCTGCCCCCGGAGAGGCGGGGCGGCGTGCTGGCCGCCCTGGCCGCGGGCCTGGCCGGCCGGGGCGGGCACCTCTCCAGCCGGGTGTGAGGCCGCAAACCCTCGCGCCAATTTTCCGGTTGCCGAGCCCGGCTTTTTTCTCCACAACACCCCCAGCACCATGACCCCGCCCCTGCCCCCCACACTTCCCTTCGCGCCTGGCCTTCCCTGGCTCGCGCCCCTGGCCGGATTCTCGGACCTGGCCTTCCGCCTGCTCTGCCGGGAGTACGGGGCGGCCTGCGCCTGCACCGAGATGGTGAGCGCCAAGGGCCTGGTCTACCGCAGCCCGGGCACCGAGCCCCTGCTGGCCACCACCCCGGAGGATGCGCCCCTGGTGGTGCAGCTCTTCGGATCCGAGGTGTCCTTCATCGAGGAGGCCACCCGGATGCTCCTGGACCGGGGCTTCGCCTGGTTCGACCTCAACGCCGGCTGCCCGGTGAAGAAGGTGGTGAAGACCGGATCGGGCGCTGCCCTGCTCCTGGCCCCGGACACCCTGGTGGGGCTGGCCGAGGCCATGGCCCGCCTGGCCGGCGAGGGCCGGGTGGGGGTCAAGACCCGCCTGTCCTGGCACGCCGGGCCCGAGACCGTGCTGGACCTGGCCCCCCGCCTGGAATCCGCGGGCGTGGGCTGGCTCACCCTGCACCCGCGCACAGCGGCCCAGGGGTTCTCGGGCCGGGCGGACCGCTCGGGGCTGGCCCGCCTCAAGGCCGCCACCCGGCTGCCGGTGTTGGCCAGCGGCGACCTGTTCACGGCCGAGGACGCGGCCGAGTGCCTGGCCGAAACCGGCGTGGACGGGGTCATGTTCGCCCGAGGCGCGCTTACCGACCCCTCGGCCTTCGGCCGCCTGGCCGACCTGGTGGCAGGCCGGCCTCCCCGGCCCCAGCCGGACCTGGCCGGCATGGTCAGGCGCCACGCGGCACTGGCCCGAGAGCACCTGCCCGGCCGGGAGGCCCTGCTCAAGATGCGGACCATCGTGCCCCGCTACGTCAAGGGCCACCCCGGGGCCCGGATATTGCGCAAGGAACTGACCTCATGTATGGACTGGGAACACTTGGAACGCCTTGTGAACGAGCATCTTTCTCCGGCGCAGCCGCCGGTTGGGGAATAGCATGGACGTGGTGGTGGCCCAGTCGGCCGGATTCTGCATGGGCGTGGGCCTGGCCCTGGAAAAGCTGGAGACCGTGCTGGACGAGGCCGAACCTGGCGAACGCATCTGCACCCTGGGGCCCATCATCCACAATCCCCAGGTGCTGGCCGAATTCGCGGAGCGCGGCGTGACCTGCCTGGAGCGGCCCGAGGACGCCCAGCCCGGGTCCACGGTGGTCATCCGCGCCCACGGCATCACCCGCCGGGCCCAGGAGATGCTGAGCTCCCGCGGGGTCACGGTCATCGACGCCACCTGCCCCAAGGTGAGCACCGCCCAGAAGCTCATCTCCCGGGAGACCGAGCGGGGACGCTCCCTGCTCCTGCTCGGCGAGGCCCACCACCCCGAGGTGCGCGGCCTGCTCTCCTACGCCTCGCCCGACGCGGTGGTGTTCGAGACCCTGGAGGAACTCATCCCGCAACTGGTCCCGGGCAAGGACTACGTGCTGGCCGCCCAGACCACCCAGGACCGGTCGGTGTTCGAAAAGGTCCGGGACTACCTGCGCCAGGTGCTGGGCGAGGACGCGCCGGTGCTGGAGACCATCTGCGACGCCACCAGGATACGGCAGCAGGAGGCCATCGCCATCGCCAGCCAGGTGGACAAGATGGTGGTGGCCGGCGGCTTTACGAGCGGCAACACCCGCCGCCTGGCCCAGGTGGTGTCGGCCCGGGGAACTTCCTGCATCCATGTGGAGGCAGCGGACCAGTTGAAGGCCGCGGACTTCGCCGGATGCCGGAAAATCGGCTTGACAGCCGGGGCGTCAACGCCCGATAAGATTATTCGGGAGATTCACGCCGTACTGGCGTCCTTCTAGGCCCGTACGGACGCGAACCACCCCCAGGAGGCTCCATGGCCCAGACCAACATCCTGCTCGAAGCCGGCACCAACGAACTCGAAATCGTCGAGTTCTACCTGGAGGAGGCCGGTCCGGACGGAGCATCCTACAAGGGCTACTACGGCGTGAACGTGGCCAAGGTCCTGGAGATCATCCGCAAGCCCAAGATCACCGAGATGCCCGAGACCACCCATCCCGCGGTGCTCGGGGCCTTCAACCAGCGCTCCCACATCATCCCGCTCATCGACCTGGCCCACTGGCTGGGCAAGGACCGGGTGGAGAAGGAATCGCCCAAGGTCATCGTCACCGAGTTCAACCGGGTGACCTCCTCCTTCCTGGTCTCGGGCGTGACCCGCATCCACCGCATCTCCTGGGAAGAGGTGGAGCCGCCCAACTCCTATGTCTCCTCCCTGTCCAACAACTCCATCACCGGGGTGGTCAAGCTGGAGGGCCGCATCGTCTTCATCCTGGACCTGGAGAAGATCATCGCGGACCTGAACCCCTCCCTGGGGCTCAAGCTGGACGACACGATGAAATGGAAGTCGGATGTGGCCTACAAGGCCCTGGTGGCCGACGACTCGGCCCTGGTGCGGGAGATGCTCAAGGATCTGCTGCAGAAGGCCGGGTTCATGGTCGAGGCGGTGAACAACGGCCGCGAGGCCTGGGAGCGGCTGTCCTCCTTCAGGTCCAAGGCCGAGGCCGAGAGCCGTCCCATCACCGATTTCGTGCAGGTCCTGGTCTCGGACATCGAGATGCCGGCCATGGACGGGCACAACCTGACCAAGCGGGTCAAGGAAGACCCCATGCTCCGGGCGCTGCCGGTGATGCTCTTCTCCTCGCTCATCACCGACAAGCTCCGGCACAAGGGCGACGCCGTGGGCGCCGACGACCAGATATCCAAACCCGAGGTCTCCCGGCTGGCCATCCGGGCCAAGGAGCTCATCCAGCAGCGGGCGGGCCAGTAGCCGGCCGCCCCGCGCCATGCCCGGCTCATCCGCATCACCGCTCTCCCCTGGTCTGGCCCCATGAAGATCGGACTTCTCCAGGTCAATCCCACGGTGGGCGACCTGGCGGGCAACGCGGCCCGCATCCTGGACGCCGCGCGCGCGGCCGCGGCCCGGGGCGCCGACCTCTGCCTGGCCCCGGAGCTGGCGCTCCTGGGCTATCCGCCCCGGGACATCCTGCTCGACCGCGAATTCGTGGCCGCGGCCGGCCGGACCATGGACCGCCTGGCCGGCGACGCCCGGGACCTGCCTCCCCTGCTGGTCGGCCTGGCCGCGCCCAACCCCAGCGGATCGTGCCGCCCGCTCTTCAACTGCGCGGCGCTGGTGCGCGGCGGCCGGGTGGAGGCATGCTTCCGCAAGACCCTGCTGCCCACCTACGACGTGTTCGACGAGGACCGCTATTTCGAGCCCGGGGACGGACCGGGCTTCTTCGACTGCATGGGCGCGACGGTGGCGGTCACCATCTGCGAGGACATCTGGAACGACTCCACGTTCTGGGACCGGCCCCGCTACCACGCCGACCCCCTGGCCCGCATCGCCGAGGCCAAGGCCGGCCTGCTGGTCAACCTGTCCTCCTCGCCCTTCATCATCGGCAAGCAGACCGTGCGCCAGAAGCTGCTCGCCCACATCGCCGCGCACCTGGGCATCCCGGTTGCCTACTGCAACCAGGTGGGCGGCAACGACGACCTGGTGTTCGCGGGCCGCAGCATGGCCTTCGGCCCGGACGGCTCGCTCCTGGCCCGGGCCCGCGCCTTTGCCGAGGACGTGCTGGTGGCGGACCTGGACGAGGCGCGCATCGCCTCGAACCGCCTGGAGTCCGACGACTTCACCCCCGAGGCCGAGGCCTGGAGCGCCCTGGTCCTGGGCACCCGGGACTATGCGCGCAAGTGCGGGTTCAGCACCGCGCTGCTGGGACTGTCCGGGGGAGTCGACTCCTCCCTGGTGGCGGCAGTGGCCTGCGAGGCCCTGGGGCCGGAGAACGTGCTCGGGGTGCTCATGCCCTCGCCCTACTCGTCCCAGGGCAGCCTGGACGACGCCCTGGCCCTGGCCGCCAACCTGGGCATGGCCACCCGCACCATCCCCATCGCGCCGCTCATGGACGCCTTCGACGCGGCCCTGGCCGAGTCCTTCGCAGGCCGCGCACCCGGCGTGGCCGAGGAGAACATCCAGTCGCGCATCAGGGGCAACCTGCTCATGGCCGTGTCCAACAAGCAGGGGGCCCTGCTGCTCACCACGGGCAACAAGAGCGAGATGGCCGTGGGCTACTGCACCATCTACGGCGACATGTCCGGCGGCCTGGCGGCCATAGCCGACGTGCCCAAGACCCTGGTGTACCGCATCTGCCGCTGGCTGAACGCCAGGCGCGGCGAGGTCATCCCGCCGGCGGTGCTGGACAAGGCCCCGTCCGCGGAGTTGCGGCCCGGCCAGACCGACCAGGACAGCCTGCCGCCCTATGAGGTGCTCGACCCCATCCTGGAGCGGCTGCTCCACATGGAGGGGGTGGAGGCCGTGGCTGCGGCCGGTTTCGACTCGGCCGTGGTGCAGCGCGTGGCGGGCCTGGTCAAGGCCGCGGAATTCAAGCGCAAACAGGCCCCTCCGGGGCTCAAGATCACGGACCGGGCCTTTGGCACGGGCTGGCGCATGCCCATCGCCGCGACGTTCCGGTTCGCAGGGGGAAGGCCGTGATGCGGGTTCTGGTGGTGGGCGGCGCGGGGTACATCGGGTCGCACATGGTGCGGATGCTGCTGGCCGAGGGCCACGAGGTCACGGTGTACGACAACCTGAACACCGGACACGAGTGGGCCGTGCCCGACGGGCTATTGGCGCGCGGCGACCTGCTGGAGCGCAGCTCGGTGAACCGGCTGTTCGCGGAACACTCCTTCGACGCGGTCATGCACTTCTCGGCCCTGTCCATCGTGCCCGAGAGCGTGGCCAAGCCCCTGCTCTACTGGCGCAACAACGTGGGCGGCACCCTGAACCTGCTGCACGCCATGCTGGAGCACGGGGTGGAGACGTTCATCTTCTCGTCCACGGCCGCGGTGTTCGGCGCGCCGGAATATACGCCCATGGACGAAGGCCATCCCACCCGTCCCATCACGCCCTACGGCAAGAGCAAGCTGGCCGTGGAGCAGGCCCTGGCCGACCTGGCCGCGGCCGGGCAGATGCGCTCCATCGCCTTCCGCTACTTCAACGCCGCGGGCGCGGACCCCGAAGGCGGCATCGGCGAGGCCCACGACCCCGAGACCCACCTCATCCCCGTGGTGCTGGGGGCGCTCAAGGCGGGGAATGCGAAGGTCACGGTCTACGGCAACGACTACGACACCCCGGATGGCACCTGCGTGCGCGACTACGTGCACGTGAACGACCTGTCCCGCGCCCACCTGCTGGGCCTGGACTACCTGGCGAACCACCCCGGGGCGCACGTGTTCAACCTGGGCAGCGAGACCGGCTTCTCGGTGCTCCAGGTCATCGCAGCCATCGAGGAGGTCACAGGGATGAAGGTGCCGTACGAAATCGGCCCAAGAAGGCCCGGCGACCCGCCGGTCCTGGTGGCGTCGAGCGGGAAGGCGAAGAAGGATCTGGGATGGCGGCAGAAATTCGTGGATTTGAAAGAGACGATTCGCACAGCCTGGGCCTGGCACTCGGCCTGATGCGCCATCAATGAAAGCGCCGCCCGGACATGGCCTGGGCGGCGTTTTCTTTTTGATGCGGTGGGTGCTCAGCAGATGCGCGGCAACTGCTCCCCTTCCAGCATGCCCAAGAGGCGCTTGCCACCCAGGGGGGTGGCGAGGATGACCTTGGCGGGGTTCTCCTCGGTGACGTGGCCGATCTGGACCGCACCCTTGCCCAGGGGGTCGGCCTGCATGACCTCGATAGCCAGCTTGGCCTTGTCCTGGGGCAGGATGCAGATGAGCTTGCCCTCGTTGGCCAGGTAGAGCGGGTCCAGGCCCAGGAAGGAGCAGCCCGAGGCCACCGCGGGGTTCACCGGGATGCGGTCCTCTTTCAGGAAAATCCCCACATTGGACTGCTCGGCGATCTCATTCAGGGTGGTGGCCAGGCCGCCCCGGGTGGGGTCGCGCAGCACGTGGATGTCGCCCACCTGGGTGAGGAGCTTTTCCACCAGGTGATTCAGGCTCGCGCTGTCGCTGGCCACCGGGGTCTCGAAGGTCAGGCCCTCGCGCTGGGCGAGAATCGTGAGCCCGTGGTCGCCCATGGTGCCGGAGATGAGCACCGCATCGCCCGGTCGCGCATTGTGGCCGCTCGGATACGGGTCCGCCATGACCTTGCCTATGCCGGTGGTGTTGATGAACACCTTGTCCACCGCGCCCTTGGGCACCACCTTGGTGTCGCCGGCCACCACCTGCACGCCGGCATGGGCAGCGGCCTCGCCCATGCTCTTCACGATGAGCTCCAAGAGGTCCAGGTCCAGGCCCTCCTCCAGCACGAAGCCGCAGGTCAGGTACAGGGGCTTGGCCCCCAGCATGGCCACGTCGTTCACCGTGCCGTGCACGGCCAGGGACCCGATGTTCCCGCCGGGAAACACCACCGGGTCCACGGTGAAGGTGTCGGTGGACATGGCCAGGGGGCCGTCCACTTCCAGGAAGGCCGCGTCATCCATCCGGGACAAGGGCCCGCTGGACAGGTAGCGCACGAACAACTCGGTGACCAGGCGGTGCGAGGCGCGGCCGCCGCTGCCCGCGTCCAGGAGAAGCTTCTTGCCGCTCATTACAGCTCCAGTTGGAATTTGAAGTAGGCTGCGCAACTCCCCTCGCTGGACACCATGCAGGGGCCGACCGGCGAGGCCGGGGTGCAGGCCTTGGCGAACAGGGGGCAGCCGTTGGGCTTGATCTTGCCCTTGAGCACCTCGCCGCAGCGGCAGCCGGGCAGGGGTTTCACGGACTTGAGTTCAAGGCCCAGGCAGGCCATGGCGTCGAAGTCGGCGTAGGCCTCGGTGAAGACCAGGCCCGAGCCGGGGATGGTCCCGATGCCCCGCCACAGGGCGTCGGCCGGGGCGAACACCTCGTCCAGGATGGCCCGGGCCTTGGGGTTGCCCTGCGGGGGCACCACCCGGGTGTAGAGGTTGGCTATCTCGGCCCGGCCCTCCCGCTTCTGCTTGGCCACCTCCAAGAGGGACTGCAGGATGTCCAGGGGCTCGAACCCGGTGATGGCGGCCGGGGTCTTGAACTCCTCGGCCACGAAGCGGTAGGCGTCCATCCCGATGATGGCCGACACGTGGCCGGGCAGGATCAGGGCGTCCAGGGCGGTGTCCGGGTCGGACAGGAGCGCGCGCAGGGCCGGGGGCACGAGCTTGTGGAAGGACAGGACCTTGAAGTTCGCGACGCCCGCGGCCTTGGCCATCTTCACCGTGGCCGCCACCGTGGGCGCGGTGGTCTCGAAGCCCACGCCCAGGAACACCACGGTGTCGCCGGGGTTGTCCTTGGCCAACTTGAGCGCGTCCATGGGCGAGTAGACGATCTGCACCCGGCCGCCCTCGGCCTGGGCCGACTTGAGGCTGCCGCCCTGGGGGCCGGGCACCCGCATGAGGTCGCCGAAGGTGGCCACCACAACGTCGGGCTTGGCGGCCAGTTCCAGGAACAGGGCCACCTCGGCGTCGTGGGTCACGCACACCGGGCAGCCCGGGCCGGAGATGTGCACCACCTCGCCGGGCAGGAGGGAATGGATGCCGCTGCGGAAGATGGCCACGGTGTGGGTGCCGCAGACCTCCATAAAGCGCAGGGGGCGGTCCAGCTCGGCCTTGAGCTGTTCCAGAACCGCCCGGCACAGGGCCGGGTCCTTGAAGGAATCCAGGATGCTCGCGGACTGGCTCACGGGAACTCCTTGAGGGCGCAGGGGATGTCGGCCAAAGGCCGGAGAACCTCGTAGCACCGATGGCCCCGGCGCACAAGCCGGCCTTTCCTTTTCCGGCCGCAGTTGCTATTTCCCTATGCCACACGAGAATCGGAACACCCATGCCCGCCACCGCACGCGAAGAACTCCTGAGCCGGCCCGGGGAATCGGCCGAGACCCCGGCCCCGGACACCAGCATCTCGCCTCGGCTGCCCGCCCTGGACAGCTCCCCCCTGCCCTCGGGCCCGTCTCCCGACGAGGCGGCCTGCGCCAAGCTGTGGGAGCACTGCGACCTGCCCCAGCACATCCGGGAACACAGCGCCCGAGTGGCGGACGCCGCGGTCTTCCTGGCCGAACGGGCTGTGGCCGCGGGCCTCTTCCCCGAGACGCCCGGCCCGGACCTGGTGGCCGGGGTGCGGGCCACGGCCCTGCTGCACGACCTGGCCAAGGGCTACTGCATCCTGCACGGAGGCAGCCACGCCCAGCTCGGCGCGGCCTGGACCCTGGCCCTGACCAACGACCCGGTCCTGGCCCACGGGGTGCTCTTCCACGTCTGGTGGCCCTGGGCCGTGGACCCCATTCGCCATTTCCTGCCCCTGGCCGTGCTCTACGCGGACAAGCGGGTGCAGCACACCGACTACGTCTCCCTGGGCGCGCGCTTCACCGACCTGTTCGAGCGCTACGGCACCACGCCCCATCGCCGGGACCGCATCCGCATGTCCCTGGAGCAGGCCCAGGCCGTTGAACACTGCCTTTCCGAAATCCTGGGAGTGAAACTCCATGCGCATACTTTTGATAGCCGGCGGCTGGTCTCCTGAACGCGACGTGTCCCTGTCCGGGGGGCGCGGCATCTCGGCCGCCCTGGAGAGCCTGGGGCACGAGGTCACCCTGCTGGACCCGGAGCGGGGCCTGTCCCGCATCCTCCCCGCGGCCCGGGAGCACGACTTCGCGTTCCTGAACCTGCATGGCCGGCCCGGCGAGGACGGCCTGATCCAGGCCATGCTGGACGCGGTGGGCTGCCCGTACCAGGGCTCGGGCCCGGCCGGGTCCTTCCTGGCCCTGGACAAGGCTGCGGCCAAGGAGGTCTTCCGCCATCTGGGCCTGCCCACCCCGGCCTGGGAGTTCGTGCCCACCCGGCCCGCCCCGGGCTGGAAGCCCACCATCTCCCTGCCGGTGTTCGTGAAGCCCAACCTGGGCGGCTCCAGCTTGGGGATGCACCGGGTGGCGGACCTGCGCGACCTGGCTCCGGCCATGGACTGCATCTTCTCGGTGGGCGAGGGCGCGCTCCTGGAGGAGGCCGTGCCGGGCATGGAGGTCACCTGCTCCATCCTGGGCGAGGAGCCCCTGCCCCTCATCCTCATCCGGCCCCTGACCGGCCTGGGGTACTTCGACTACCGCAGCAAGTACGAGCCCAAGCAGGCCGAGGAGATCTGCCCCGCGCCCATCGACCCGGGGCTCACCCGCCGCATCCAGGACATCACCCTGGCCGCGCACCGGGGCCTGGGCCTGTCCGGCTACAGCCGGGGCGACTTCATGGTGCGCGACGGAGCGCCCTTCCTGCTGGAGATGAACACCCTGCCGGGCATGACCGCCACCAGCCTGCTTCCCCAGTCCGCGGCCGCCGCGGGCCTGGACTTCCCGGCCCTGCTCGCCCGGCTCATCGAACTGGGCCTTGAAGAGCGGGGCGGCAAGCGCGGCGGCAAACGGGGCGCCCGGTGAATGGGCGCCTGCTCCGCTTTCTGCTCTGGGCCTACGAGGGCCTGTGGTATGCGGCCCTGCCCTTCCTGTACCTGAACCGGCGGCTGCGCCGGGGATTCCGGGAACGGCTCTTCATGGACCCGCCCGCCGGGTTCCACGACGTGTGGCTCCAGGCCGCCTCGGCCGGAGAGGCGAACCTGGCCCGGGAGCTCCTGCCCGCCCTGGCCCGGGCCGGCCGGGAGGCGGGAAAGCCCCTCACCGCCTTCGCCACCACCTGTACCAAACAGGGGATGGACGCCCTGGAAAAGGCGCGGGCCGCATGCCTGGACCAGGACCCCGAGGCGGTGGTGACCCTGGCCTTTCTGCCCTTCGACCTGCCCTCGCTCATGCGCCGGGTGCTGGACGTGGTGAGCCCCAAGGTGGTGGTGCTCCTGGAGACCGAGCTGTGGCCCGGCATGCTGGCGGCCTGCCGCCAGTTCGGCGTGCCCGCGGTGGTGGCCAATGGCCGCATGACCACCCGCAGCCTGGCCGGCTACCTGCTGGCCCGGGGCATCCTGTCCCGCATCGGGCCGGAGCGGGTCCTGGCCGTGTCCGACGAGGCGCTGCGGCGCTACGCCCTGCTCTTCGGCCGGGAGCGGGTGGGCCGCATGGAGAACATCAAGTTCGACCTCCTGCCCCGTGCGGATTCCCCGCCGGAGGAGAAGGATGCGCCCCTGCCCCTGGCCGACGTGCTGGGCGACCGGCCGGTGCTGGCCCTGTTCGGGTCCGTGCGCCAGGAAGAGGAGGAGGCGGTGCTCGCGGCCCTGCGCCAGGTGCGCGCAGCCCGGCCCAAGACCCCCCTGGCCGTGGCCCCGCGGCACATGGAGCGGCTGGACTTTTGGCGCAAAGCCCTGTATGCGGCGGGCCTCGAACCCGTGCTGCGCTCCAGCCTCTCCGGCCCCCCGGCACCGGACGCGGTCATCCTCTGGGACACCTTCGGCGAACTGGCCGCCGCCTATGCCCACGCCCGGGCCGCCTTCGTGGGCGGCAGCCTGGCCCCCCTGGGCGGCCAGAACTTCCTGGAGGCCCTGGCCTGCGGCCTGACCCCGGTCATCGGCCCGCACTGGAAGAACTTCGCCTGGGTGGGACGCGAGGTGGTGGAGCAGAGACTGGTGGTGGAGGCAACCGACGCCGACGGCCTGGCCGCGGCCATGCTGCGGCTCCTGGCCAAGCCCAGGTCCCGGGACGCGGTGCGCAAACGTTTCGCGGCCTGCGTGGACCCGCACCGCGGGGGCACGGACGCCGCCGTTGCGATGGTGAGGCGCTACCTGTAATGCCCCAGCTTCCGCCCTGCTTCGGCATCATCCCGGCGCGCTACGCCTCGTCGCGGTTCCCGGGCAAGCCCCTGGCGGACATCCAGGGCCGGCCCATGTTCTGGCACGTGCACCAGCGGGCCATGGGCTGCGCGCTCCTGGGCAAGGTGGTGCTGGCCACCGACGACCGGCGCATCCACGACGCGGCCCTGCGCTACAACGTGCCGGTGGTCATGACCCGGGCCGACCACGCCAGCGGCACGGACCGGGTGCTGGAGGCGGCGCAGCGGCTCTCCCTGCCCGAGGAGTCGGTGGTGGCGAACATCCAGGGCGACGAGCCCCTGCTCGACCCGCGGATGCTCACCCAGCTCCTGGAGCCCTTTGCCGATCCGGCGGTGCAGGTGACCACCCTGGCGGCCAAGATTTCCGCCGCGCAAGCGCAGCGGCCCGACCGCGTGAAGGTGGTCTTTACGCGCTCGGGAAACGCCTTATATTTCTCCCGCAGCGTGATCCCGCACGATCGGGACGCGGCCCGGGACGAACAGGGAGGCGACTGCTGGGGCCACGTGGGCCTCTACGCCTTCCGCATGGCGGCGCTGCGCCGGTTCGTGGCCCTGGGCCAGAGCGAACTGGAGCGCCGGGAAAAACTGGAGCAGCTCAGGCTGCTGGAAAACGACATCCCCATCTACGTGGTCCCCACGGAGCACGAGACTCTGGGAGTGGACCGGCCCGAAGACCTGGACACCATCATCGCCCGCATGACGGAGACGCCCCGATGAAAGCCATACTGGCGCTGGAAGACGGCAGCATATTCCCCGGAACCTCGTTCACCGGCCACGGCACGGCCGGGGGCGAAGCGATTTTCAACACCGGCATGAGCGGCTACCAGGAGGTGCTGACCGACCCCTCCTACGCCGGCCAGATGGTGTGCATGACCTACCCGCTGATCGGCAACTACGGGGTCAACCTGGACGACGTGGAGTCCAGCCGGGTGTGGGTGGAGGCCTTCATCGTCAAGGAGTGCTGCAAGACGCCCTCCAACTGGCGGGCCAAGGCGTCCCTGCCCGACTACCTCAAGCAGCACGGGATCGTGGGCCTGGAGGGCGTGGACACCCGGGCGCTCACCCGGCACCTGCGCCTCAACGGCGCCATGCGCGGCGTCATCTCCACCGAGGGCAGCGAGAAGGACCTGGTGGACAAGGCCCGCAACCTGCCCACCATGGAGGGCCAGGGACTGGCCCACCTGGTCACGGCCAAGACGCCCTACGTGTGGAAGGGCAACCAGCCCCGGCCGGTGGAGCTGGGGCCCGACGGCTCCTATGCCTGGCCCGGCCCGGGACCGCGGGTGGTGGCCTACGACTTCGGCATGAAGTGGAACATCCTGCGGCTCCTGGAGGCCGAGGGCATGGACGTCCTGGCCGTGCCCCAGGACTTCACCTTCGAGCAGGTGCAAGCCGTGGCCCCGGACGCCATCTTCCTGGGCAACGGCCCGGGCGACCCCGCGGCGCTCACCGAGGTGGTGCGCAACGTGGCGCTCATGACCGACCACTACCCCATGTGCGGCATCTGCCTGGGCCACCAGTTGCTGGGCCTGGCCCTGGGCTGCCCCACCTTCAAGCTCAAGTTCGGGCACCACGGCTGCAACCACCCGGTCAAGGACCTGACCACCGGCAAGATCGAGATATCCTCCCAGAACCACGGGTTCTGCGTGGACATCTCGGGCCGGGACGACCTGGTGCAGACCCACGTGAACCTGAACGACGACACCCTGGAGGGCTTCGCGCACACGACCAAGCCCATCATCTGCGTGCAGCACCACCCCGAGGCCTGTCCCGGCCCGCACGACAGCCGCTACATCTTCAAGCGGTTCCGCCGGGTCCTGGAAGGCAAAGAAGCCGCCTAGACATTTTCTAGGAACTATTGATACGGTAGGATACCTTCCGCAACGGGGGAACAAGGGGGGAGGGATGTCCTCGGAACTCATCAAGGCCCGCTCCAAGATTGCGGGCATCACCGGCCAACTCAAGAAAGGGAAGCTGCACCAGGCCGTCATCTCCCTGCATGACGCCCTGGCCATCATCCTGCGCACTCCGCTCATAAAGCACGAGCAGGAGGAATTCTCCCGCAACCTCGAGCAGACCCTGTTCGTGCTCAACAAGGATGCCGAGTTCCGCAAGCTCTGCCCGGTGCTCCTGGAATACAAGAAGGGCGAGGAAAAGGAGCTCCTGAACACCCTGAAGACGGTGCTGCAGGATCTCCAGGGCTCGGCCGTGGAAGAGGCCCAGGCGCTGCTGGCGGCCAACGAGAAGGCCAAGAACGACGCCCTGGCCCGCGGCCGCGAACTCATCGGCTCGGGCAAGTACAAGGACGCCAAGCTGGTCTTCGACAAGGCCCTGTTGCAGTTCGGCGGGGATACGGACCTCAAGTCCGAGATCGCGGACCTCTTCCTGGCTGCGGAGCGCTACGAGACCGCCCTGGAATACCTGTCCCAGGCCCTGGTGGACTTCCCCGAATCCGTGCACCTCATGAACCGCATCGCCATGGCCCTGCGCAAGATGGACCGCTTCGACGAGGCGGAGCAGTACTACCGCAAGGCCCTGGAATTCGCCAAGGACGACCCCAACCTCTTCTTCAACATGGGCCGCATGTACATAGACTGGAAGCAGTGGCGCAAGGCCGCCAAGGTGGCGGAACTGGCCCTGCGCCTCAAGCCCGACTTCGACCACGCCCGCAAGATGCTCACCTTCGCCCAGAAGAAGATGGCCTGCCCGAACTAGGCGCGCCGCCAATTCCTTGACCACCCACCCGCATCCCGGGGCACAACGCCCCGGGATGCTTTATTTTTCCCGCATGGTCCCGTTCTTGCTGCCCTGCCTGCAAAATCCCTAGCCGCGCCCGGAGGGCGCTGCAGAGGTGGGCAGTGGACGAATTCACGCGACGCGATGTGGACGTACTGGTGCTGGGTGCCGGGCTGGCCGGCCTGCGCGCGGCCTGGGCCGCCCGGCAGGCGGACCCCCGGGCCCGGGTGGCGGTGGCCTGCCTGGGCCGAGGCCCCTCGGGCTCCTCCTTTGCCAACGCCAACGCCATGCTGGGAATCCACGTGCCCGAAACCGACCAGGAGCGGGAGGACTTCGCGGCCCACGTGCTGCGCCTGGCCGCCCCGGGCTTCGCGGACCCGGCCCTGGTGGCGGTCCTGGCCCAGGATGCGGCAACCCGGTTCGCGGAGCTGCGCGACCTGGGCCTGGCCTTCCGCGCCGATGCGGACGGACAGCCGGCCCGCTTCCCCTCCTGCTTTTCCCACCACACCCGCCTGGCCCTGGTGTTCACCGACCTGGCCGGGGCCTACGCCCGGTTCCGCTCCCGGTGCGAGGCCCTGGGCGTGGAGTTCTGGACCGGAGCCGAGGTGCTGGACATCCTGGTGGACAACCTCACCAGTCCGGCCCGGGCGGCCGGGGCCATGCTCCGCATGCCCGAGGGCCTGGTGGCGGTTCGTTCCCGCACGGTGGTGGCCGCCCTGGGCGGCCCGGCCGCGCTCTTCGCCCGCCAGGTCACCGGCCCGGGAAATCCGGGCACGGCCCACGCCCTGCTCGCCCGGGCGGGCGCGGACCTGGTCAACGAGGGCTATTTCCAGTTCCTCTGGTCCCGCAACCCGCAGCGCTCCTTCTGGCCTGCCTGGGACCTGGCCCGGGACGGGGTGGCGGTGCTCGACGGGGACGGCGTCCCCCAGACCTTGCCCAAGGACCTGCGGCCCCTGGCCGCGGAACGCGCCACCCACTGCCCCTTGGGGCACGGCCTGCCGGACGCTGCCCTGGACCGCTTCGTCCTGTCTCTCACCGGACCCGACGGCACGGCCCTTATCAGCGACCCGGAGCATGGCGTGTTCCCGGTGGCGGCCATGGCCCATGCCGGCAACGGCGGGGCCCGGGTGGACGCCTCGGGCAAGACCACCCTGGACGGACTCTACGCCGCGGGCGAGTGCGCCGGCGGCATGCACGGGGCCAACCGCCTGGGCGGGGCCATGGTGCTGGCCACCCAGGTCTTCGGGGCCCGGGCCGGCCGGGCCGCTGCCCGCGAGGCCGCGGTGGCCCCCCTGGCCGACCCCGGCCTGGCCGACGAGCTGGCCCAGGACGTGCTCCTGGAACTTTCCGCAGCCCTGGAGCCGGACAACGGCCTAGTGGAGCGGCCCTTCACCCCGGACCTGCACGCGGCCCTGCTCCTGGGCTCGGGTCCCGGACTGGACACGGCCCACGCCCGCATCTCGGCCCAGATGGTCTTCGCACCCACCCGTTCGGCCCGGCTGGCGGCCCAGGCCGCACTGCTGGTCACTGGCTTTCTGCGCCGCGCCCGGGTATACGCCAACGAAGCCGCCTAGCAGGCCGGTGAAAATCCCGCGATGGCTGCGTTGCTGCAAAAACATCAAACCCTCACGTATGTCGAATACGCTTCGGCCTTGATGTTTTTGCGCGCCTTGCCCTCGTGGTTTTTGACCGGCCTGCTGAAGAACGTCCCTCATCCCCAGCTTCGAGAGCGGTTCGAACAATGCGCATCCTCATGATCGCGGTCAACGACCCGGCCGGCACCCTGGGCCTGTTCAAGCGGGCCCTGGACGGGCACACCGGGCACCAGTGCCGGGTGGCCACCCTGGAAACCCGCTACGTCCACGCCTGGGAAAAGGACCTGCACGTGCCGGACCTGGACGCCGCGGGCCTGGACGAACTGGAGGGGCTGCTGCGCAACAGCGACGTGTTCCATTTCCATATGACCGCGGACGAGCACCTTGAACTCGGCCCCTTCCGGCCCGCGGATTTCCTGGCCGGCAAGGCCCTGGTGCACCACCACCACGGGCACCCGGACTTCCGGGGCAACCCGGAGAAATACCAGGAAAAGTACCGCACGCTCGGCCGGCGCAACCTGCTGGTGTCCACCCCGGACCTGCTCAAGAAGCTCCCGGAGGCGCGCTGGCAGCCCAACCTGGTGATGGTGGACGAGCCGCGCTACACCCCGGCCCAGCGCACGGCTGCGGACTGGGCCGGCCCCCTGCGCCTGGCCCACTCCCCCACCCGCCGCGACCTCAAGAACACCGACGAGCTTTCGGCCATCGCCCGGCGCATGGGCGATGCCGTGGCCCTGGACCTCATCGACGACGCGCCGCACGCGCAGTGCCTGCGCCGCAAGGCTCGGGCCCACGCCTGCTTCGACCACATGCAGGGATACTACGGCATGAGCAGCCTGGAGGCCCTTTCCCTGGGCCTGGCCACCATCGCCGGCCTGGACGACTGGTGCGCGGGGCACATCCAGGAGTTCACCGGCACGCCGGACCTGCCCTGGCTCACGCCCCGCACCCCGGCCGAACTGGAAGCCACCCTGCGCGACCTGGCCGCGGACCCGGCCCTGCGCCGCGCCGCGGGCGAGGCCGGCCGGCGCTTCATGCTGGACAACTGGAGCGACGCCAAGGCCGTGCAGCGGCTGGACGAGTTCTACAACACCCTACAGTGAGCGCACCCATGCACACCGTCTCCATGATCGTCCCCACGTACAACCAGGCGCAGTACCTCGGTGCGTGCCTGGACTCCATCTGGTTCCAGGACTACCCCAGCCTGGAGATCATCGTGGTCAACGACTGCTCCACCGACCACACCGCCCAGGTCATCGCGGAGTTCGAGCAGGCGGTGCAGGAGGAGAAGACCTCCTTCGCGTCCAGGTACAACGAGGCCATGGACGAGGTCGAGCGCACCTGGCACCCGCGCTATCCCCAGGAGGGACGCCGGCTGGTGGTTCTCCACAACGAGCAGAACCAGGGCTCCACCCGCACCTACAACCGCGGGTTCCAGGCCGCCACCGGGGAGTACTGCACCTACATCGCCTCGGACGACATCTGCCACCCCCAGATGGTATCCGCCCTGGCCGCGCCACTGGACCGGGACGAGGCGGACTTCACCTATTCGGATATGTTCGTGGTGGACGACGCCGGCCGCATCCTGCGCCGCTTCGACCTGCCCGACTACAGCTTCGCGGCGTGCTTCGGCGACTGGTACCTGTGCGGGGTGTCCAAGCTCTACCGCCGCTCCCTGCACGAACGGCTTGGCTGGTACAACAACGACTTCCTGGCCAACGACCACGAACTCTACCAGCGCTTCGCCCTGGGCGGCGTGCGGTTCAGGCACGTGCCCCAGGTACTCTACTCGGTGCGCTCCCACAACCAGCGCTCGGTGGGAGTGCACAGCTCGGCCAACTGGACCAAGCTGCTGAACGAATCCAAATCCCTGGTGCGCGAGGCCCGCGAAGCCCTGCGCGCCAGCCGGGCGTGACCCGCAAGGAGACCGCTGTGACCGTATGCATCGTGACCGGGGCCGGGGGCCTCATCGGCGCCGAAAGCGTGCGCCAGTTCTCCCGCGAGGGACACCAGGTGGTCGGCGTGGACAACGACCTGCGCGCCTATTTCTTCGGCCAGGACGCCTCCACGGCCTGGAGCGTGCACAAACACGTGGAGGAGGTGCCGGGATACCGCCACGTGAACGAGGACATCCGGGACGAGAAGGCCATGGAGGCCCTGTTCGCGGAATACGGCTCGGACATCGCGGCCGTCATCCACACCGCGGCGCAGCCCTCCCACGACTGGGCCGCGCGCGAACCCTTCACCGACTTCACGGTCAACGCCAACGGGACCCTGGTCCTGCTGGAGATGGCCCGCCGGCACTGCCCCCAGGCCGGCTTCGTGTTCTGCTCGACCAACAAGGTCTACGGGGATGCGCCCAACCGGCTGCCCCTGGTGGAGCTCCCCACCCGCTACGAGGTGAGCCCGGACCACCCCTACCACGGCCGGGGCATCGACGAGGACATGAGCCTTGACCAGTGCACCCATTCCCTGTTCGGCTGCTCCAAGGTCGCGGCCGACGTGCTGGTCCAGGAGTACGGCCGCTACTTCGGCATGAACACAGTGTGCTTCCGGGGCGGCTGCCTCACCGGCTCCGGCCACTCCGGCGCGGAGTTGCACGGCTTCCTGGCCTACCTCATGCGCTGCGCCATCACCCATACCCCTTACACCATCTTCGGCTACCGGGGGAAACAGGTGCGCGACAACATCCACGCTGCGGACCTGGTGTCCATGTTCCGGCACTACCTGGCTGCGCCCAGGCCGGCCAAGGTCTACAACGCCGGGGGCGGAACCCATTCCAACTGCTCCATGGCCGAGGCCATCGCCCTGTGCGAGGAAATCACCGGCCGGCCCATGCAGACCACCTACCAGGAACAGAACCGCATCGGGGACCACATCTGGTGGGTGAGCGACGTGTCGCGCTTCCGCGCCGACTACCCGGACTGGTCCTACACCTACGGGCTGCGGGACATCCTCCAGGAGATCCACGACAACACCCTGGCCCGGCTCTGACCCGGGCCGGCTGCGCACCTTCGGTCAGTCCGCGATTGCGTAAAGGATGGTCTCGTTGTAGCTCGTGGAGTGGTGCCCCAGGAAGAACCTGTAGCCCAGGCCCAGGCCGTGCAGGCCCAGGAGGAGGTCGGCCAGGTGTTCGGGCCGGTGGTACGCCGAGACGTGCAGCCGGGGCCGGGCCTCGGCCAGCACCCGCCGCGCGCCGGCCAGGACCTGGGGCTCGGCCCCTTCCACGTCCAGCTTGATGAGGTCTGGGAGAATCCCCAGCCCGGCGCAGTAGGAGTCCACGTCCACCACCTCCACCCCGTCCGTGGGGCCCGCGCCCTCCGGGAGAGGCAGGATGACGTCCCCGGTGAACCGGCAACGTCCAGAGCCGGACCACAGTCCCTTGGGCACCGGGACCGTAATCCCGGCCAGGGGCCCGGCCGCCTGCTCCGCGAGCTTGGCGAACAGGGCCGGCCCGGGCTCGAAGCTGTGGATGCGGCAGCGCCTCCCGACCAGGCCGGCGAAGAGCCGGTCCGTGTCACCGTCGTACGCCCCGCCATTGATGATCTCGTCCCCGGGCCGGGGCAAAGCCAGAGGATGCTCGTACTGGCCATAGGGCGAGGGAAGGAGCCAGGCCGGGTCCCTCTCCTGCCGCGCCCGAATCACCGCAGCCAGGGTGCGGCGGGAGAGGTCGTCGACCAGAAGCCGGCAGGCGGCTTCGATCCGCTCCACCAATTCGGCCGGGAAGGCCGGCCAGGGCGATTCCGGGGGAATAAAGTCGAAGAGCAAGTCGCGCACACCCAACTCCCGGCACTGAGCCGCGGCCTGGCAGCACCAGAGGGTGGCGATGACCACCGCCCCGCCGTAGCCGCCCACCTCCCGGGCCGGCCATACCGGAACCCCGTGGCGCCAGGTGCCGGCTAACGCCGGGTTGTTGTCGAAAAAGCCCTCCACCACGCACCCCCGGGACTCGAGCAGCCGCTTGAGCTCCCCCCCCCGGCCGCCCGCGCCGAAGAGCGCGACCCGGTTGCGCACACAACTCCCGTCTGGCCGGAACAAGGGTCTCCGCTCCAAGCTGGACATGAGTTCGTACAACATCTCTTCTCCTACGGGCCGAGACATTCCGGATTCAGCGCCGACCGCACAGCACGGCCTGCTCCCAGAAATACGGGGCCAGGGCAGTCCAGGCCGCCTCGCCCTGAGCATAGGTCGCCCGCGAATCCCCCAGGACCCCCTCCAGTCGGGATATTGCCAAGCCCCGGTCCACCAGGCCGCACTCGGCAAAGGCCCGGGAATGGACCTCGTCCAGGAAAAACTGGCGCAGCGGCCCCCGCATCCAGTCCACCACCGGAGCGTTGAACCCGATCTTGGTGCAGCGCCAGGCGATGTCCGTAGGCATGAGCCCCTCCACCCCCCGGCGCACCACCGCCTTGGAGAAGCCCTGCCGCACCTTGGAAGTCCAGGGCAAGGAGAAGGCCAGGCTCACGATGCGGTGGTCCAGGAAGGGCATGCGGATTTCCACCCCGTTGGCCATGGAATAGCGGTCGTAATTGCGCAGCAGGGTGGGCAGGATGCCCTCGTGGGTAGCCACGTAGAGGGCCCGGGTCAGGTGGTCCAACCCGGCCCAGCGCAGATGCCCTACGTCGCGGCTGGCCGCGGGCTCCCTGCCGGACATGCGGCGGCGTAGACGCGCGGCGTGGAAATCCCAGAGAAAGCGCAGCCGGGACGGCCGGGGAAATTGCGGGGAATCGGGGCGGGCGTTGAAATAGGCGTCGAGCACGCTGCGCACCGCGGCCGGCCGCCACGACGCGTCGGCCAGGGCCTCGCGCATGGTGAAGAGATAACCTGCAAAGCACTCGTCCGCGCCGTGTCCGTCCATGCTGACCGTGACCCCGGCCTGGCGCATGGCCCCGTAGGTGAGCATGAAGGGCGCCGGCATGCTCAGGTGCAACTCCTCGAAGAGGTACATGGACTCGAAGAACCGGGACACGATAGCGTCCTGGTCCATCTCCAGCACGGTCAGGGGGACGCCCAAGTGTTCGGCCAGACGACGCGCGTACGGTGTCTCGTCCTGGGGCGTGCCCGGGAAGGAAGCGGTGAAGGCGTGACGTAACACATCGCCGCCCCGGGCCTCGGGGTGGTCCCGAGCGATGCGCACCGTGGCGCAGAGCACCGCACTGGAATCCAGCCCGCCGCTCAGGGCGCAACCTACCGGCACGTCGCTGCGCAGGCGCAGGCGGCAGGCGTCCAGGAAGGTATCCCGGAACAGCTCGGCCTGCTCCTCGAACCGCGACGGCACCTCCACCGGATGGTCCAGGGTGCACCACCAGCGCTCCCGGCGCATCCGCCCGTCGTGATACAGCCCCCAGTGTCCGGCCGGGAAGCGGGTGATGCCCAGAATGAGGCATTCCTCCCCGGATTCGTAACGCATGATGTCCCGGCTGTGCCGGGTCAGCACCGGATGGGGCTCGAGCCGGTCGAGCAGGGGGAAGAGGGCCTTCATCTCCGAAGCGAAGGCGAAACCGGCCGGGGTTTGGGCGCAGAACAGGGGTTTTTTGCCGAATCGGTCGCGGCAGAGGAACAGGGTGCGCTCCCGCTCGTCCCAGATGGCGGCAGCCCACATGCCGTTGAATCGGTCCAAACAGGCCGGCCCCCATTGGGCGTAAGCCTCCAGGAAGACCTCGGTGTCCGAATCGGAGGAGAAACGCCGGCCCAGGCTCTCGAGCTTCCGGCGCAGTTCGAGGAAATTGTAGAGCTCGCCGTTGAAAGTAATCCGATAGCGGCCCGAGACATCGGCCATGGGCTGGCTGCCCCGATCGCTCAGGTCCAGAATGGACAGACGGCGATGGGCCAGGACCACCCCCTCGCCGCGCCACAGGCCGCTGCCATCCGGCCCGCGATGGGCCAGGCGGTCTCGGCAGTCCTGCGCCGTCGCCTCGTCGATCCTGCCTACCAAGCCGAAAATGCCACACATGGCCTGCTCTATGCAATAAACGCGCTGGAATACCCGGCGAATAGGGCCAGGCCGAGCCGGTACCCGGCTTGGAGTTTGAGATAAAAATCTTGCCCGGACGCTGGTTTGACAGGATTTGGCGCCATGCTATGAGGCTGTAGCATTGTTCATTCACCGCATAAACATTTTTCCGCCACGTACGATATGATTGGAAAGGCGTGCAGCGGGAAAGGGCCGCACCACGGGAAATAGCCCATGAGTTTCACCTATGTCAAAGTAACGACGCTCTCGCCCATCTACCTGGACGCCTTCTATGCAAAGCATCCCGGACTGGACGAATTGAGCCATGCCGAACAGTTCGCGCGGATCAACGAGGATGCCCATTTCTGGGCTGACGACATCTCCCGCCACCTGCGGGGGCAAGGCGTGGACGCCCATGAGATCCTCTACAACTGCGATCCGCTCCAGCAGGCCTGGGCCCGGGAGCACGGCAGCCAGGCCTCGGGCATGGACCTGCTCATGGAGCAACTGCGCGCCTTGCGGCCGGACATGGTGTTCCTGCACGTGAGCTATCCGCTGTACAAGAACCTGGTGGGCCGGGTGCGGTCCGAGGTGCCCACGGTACGCAGCATCCAAGGCAACATCTGCGTGGGCTTCGGCAAGGAACACTTCCCCCTCTTCCGCTCTCTGGACTTCGTGCTCACCTGTGACCCCGGCCTGTGCCAACGGCTCAAGGAGGCCGGGGCCAATCCCTACCACATCTACCACGGATTCGAGCATGGCCGCCTGCCCCGGGTCCGCGACAACGCCGGCCACCCCGAGCGCGACGTGCTCTTCGCCGGTTCCCTGGTCATGTCCGACCACTACCACCTGCGCCGCCGGGAGGCCCTGTCCCGGCTGGTGGACCTCGGCGTGGACCTGGACATCCTGTGCAACCCGGTGGAGGTCAGGCACCAGACTCCCGATTCCCTGCGCCCCCGCATGCGCCCCGGCCTCTACGGCATCGAGATGCTGCGCGCCCTGTCCCGGGCCAGGATCGTGTTCAACATCCACATCGACGCGGTGGGCGGCCACGCCTCCAACCTTCGCCTGTTCGAGGCCACCGGGGTGGGCTCCTGCCTGGTCACCGACCGTCAGGAGGACCTGGGCATACTCTTCCAGGAAGATGTGGAGGTGGCGGCCTATTCCTCGCCCGAGGAGTGCGCCGAGAAGATCCGCTGGCTGCTGGACCATCCGGCCGAACGCCAGGCCATGGCCGCGGCCGGGCAGCACCGGACCCTGGCCGAACACCGCCTGGAGCAACGGGTGGAACTCATGCACGACATGCTGCACCGGGAACTGGCCCGCGCCCCGCGCCGGCAAGGCCAGGCCGCCATGCCCGGACAACCGGCCCCGGAAGTGCGGCCATGAAGGTCCTCTACCTGAGCACCCTGGATATCGTGGGCGGCGCAGCGCGCGGCGCCTATCGCCTGCACCGCGGCTTCCTGGAGCACGGCGTGGACTCCACCATGCTGGTGGCCCAGAAGTTCAGCGACGACCCGACGGTACTCGGCCCGGCCACGGATCCCCAGCTTCGCGCCTGGCGCAGGCGGAAGGACTGGTCCCGGGCCGTCCTGCGCCTCATGCGCACGCCCAATCCCATCGTGAAATCCCTCAATCTCTTTCCCACCGGAACCCATCGGCTAGTGAACGATTTCTCCCCGGACATCGTGCAGATGCACTGGATCGGATCCGAATTCATCAGCATCGCCGAGGTGGCGCGCATCGAACGTCCCATCGTCTGGCGGCTGGCCGACCAATGGGCCTTCGGCGGGGCCGAGCACTACTGCCAACCCGGGGACGAATACCGCTTCAGTGAGGGGTTCACCACAGAAAACCGGCCCAAGGGCTATGCGGGCCTGGACTTGGATCGTTGGACCTGGCTACGGAAGATGAAGCACTGGCGGCGCAAGCCCATGACCATCGTCACCGGCAGCCACTGGCTGGCTGAATGCGCCCGCTCCAGCACGCTGTTCCGGGACCGCCGGGTGGAAGCCATACCCAGCGGACTGGACGTCCGCGTTTACCGGCCTCTGGGCCGGCGCACGGCGCGCGAAATCCTGAACCTGCCCCAGGATGCGAGGCTGGTGCTCTTCGGCGCCCTGTCCGCCACAAGCGACTCGCGCAAGGGCTTCCAGTTCCTGGCACCGACCCTCAAACGCCTGGCCGCCCGGAGCACGGAACGCATCGAAGCGCTGGTCCTCGGGGCCTCGCGACCGACCTCGCCTCCGGACTTCGGGGTGCCGACCACATACGTCCCCAAACTCTCCGACGACTCGAGCCTGGCCTTGCTCTACTCCGCAGCCGACGTCCTGCTCGCGCCTTCGCTCCAGGACAACCTGCCCTTCTCGGTCATGGAGGCCCAGGCCTGTGGCACGCCCTGCGTGGCCTTCGACATCGGCGGCATGCCCGACATGATCGAGCACCTGGCCAACGGATACCTGGCCAAGGCCTTCGAGAGCGATGACCTTGCCGACGGCTTGGCCTACGTGCTGGCCGACGAGACCCGGCGGGAGGCCATGGGCCGCGCCTGTCGGGACAAAGCCGAACGGGAGTACGCGGTGCAGGTCCAAGTGCAGCGCTATCTCAACCTCTACGACGATGTCCTGTCCGGACGCGGATAACCGAGAGCGGACTAACATGCAACACGTACTGGTCACCGGCGGATGCGGCTTCATCGGCTCCAACCTGATCCCCCGGCTGCTGGAGCGGGGCCGGCGGGTGCGGGTCCTGGACAACCTGAGCATGGGGGACACAGCCCTGGTCGAGGGCCTGGACCTGGAGATCCTGCGCGGGGACATCCGCGACCCCGAGGCCGCGGCCCTGGCATGCCGGGGCGTGGATACCGTGGTCCACCTGGCAGCCTTCGGCTCGGTGGTGGATTCGGTGCGGGACCCGACCGCAAATTTCTCCATCAACGCGGGGGGGACCCTGAACATGCTCCAGGCCGCGGTGGCGGCAGGAGTTGGGCAGTTCCTGTTCTCCTCCACCGGCGGCGCGCTCATCGGCAACGCCACACCCCCGGTCAACGAGCAGTCCCTGCCCCGGCCCATCTCCCCTTACGGCGCGGGCAAGCTGGCCTGCGAGGCCTACCTGTGCGCGTTCGCCCATTCCTACGGTCTGTGCACCAAGAGCCTGCGCTTCGCCAACGTGTACGGTCCCAACAGCGCCCACAAGCGCGGCGCGGTCACAGCCTTCATCAAGGCGGTGTGGAACGGCGATCCCATGCGCATCTACGGCGACGGCTCGGCCAGCCGGGACTTCCTACACGTGGACGACCTGTGCTGCGGCATCCTGGCCGCCCTGGACGCGGATCTGCCGCCGGCGACCACCCTGCACCTAGCCTCGGGCCGCGAGACCACGGTGCTGGAACTGAGCCGGCTCATCGCCGCGGTCGCCGGCCGTCCCGACCACCCCGTGGAGATCCTCCCGGCCCGGGCCGGCGAGGTGCAACGCAATTTCGCGACCTACGACCTGGCCAAGAAACGCCTCGGCTTCACGCCGAAGCTCGAACTCGAACATGGCCTGCAACATACCTGGGACTGGTTCGCGGCGCGGCTGTCCAGGCCGTAGCCCGACCACAACAACCGAAAGGACAACACCGTGGCTGAAACAGCTATCATCCTCGGCGGCGACGGATTCTGCGGCTGGCCCACCAGCCTGGGCTTCTCCTCCGCGGACTACGACGTGTGCATCGTGGACAACCTGTCCCGGCGCAAGATCGACGTGGACCTGGAGTGCGAATCCCTCACGCCCATCCGGCCCATCTCCAAGCGCATCGCGACCTGGAAGGAGTTGACCGGCCGGTCCATCCGCTTCGAGCACATGGACGTCGCGGTCCAATACAACAAGCTGCTCAACCTCATCCGCGACCTCAAGCCGAGCACCATCATCCACTTCGCGGAGCAGCGCGCCGCGCCCTACTCCATGAAGAACAGCATGTGCAAGCGCTACACCGTGGACAACAACATCAACGCCACCCACAACGTGCTCTGCGCCATGGTGGAGTCCGGGGTGGACGCCCACCTCATCCACCTCGGCACCATGGGCGTCTACGGGTACGGCACCGCGGGCATCCCCATCCCCGAAGGCTACCTCCAGACCTATGTGGAGTCCGAACAGGGGCCGCTGCCCATGGAGATTCTCTACCCTGCCAATCCGGGCAGCGTGTACCACATGACCAAAACCCAGGATGCGCTCATGTTCTATTTCTACAACAAGAACGACAAGCTGCGCATCACCGACCTGCACCAGGGCGTGGTCTGGGGCACCAACACCCCGGACACCCTGCAGCACGAGGACCTCATCAACCGCTTCGACTACGACGGGGACTACGGCACAGTGCTCAACCGCTTCCTGATGCAGGCCGTGGTTGGCCACCCCCTGACCGTGTACGGGTGCGGCGGCCAGACCCGGGCCTTCATCCACATCCGGGACACCGTCCAATGCATCCTGTTGGCGGCCCGATCCGCGCCCCGCCCCGGGGAGCGGGTCCAGATCTTCAACCAAGCCACCGAGACCCACACCGTGCGGGAGTTGGCCGAACTGGTGGCGCGGCTGGCCAAGGCCGAGGTGCGCTATTACGCCAACCCGCGGCGCGAAGACCTGCACAACTCGCTCCTGGTCAAGAACGACAAGTTCCTCAGCCTGGGGCTACGCCCCACCACCCTGAGCAACGGCCTGCTCCAGGAGGTCATGGAAATCGCCGGCAAGTACCGGGAGCGCTGTGACATGAGCCGGATCATCTGCAATTCCATGTGGTCCCAGGACCAACACGTAGACCGAGAGGGCGCAGCCCGGCCCCAGGAATGTTGAACCCGGACGGGAGGCCAGATGCACGAGACCGCACACCCCCAGAGAGTCCGCATGACGACCAGCCCGGCGAACCTCGACCTGAACTTCGTCTGCCCCGAACATCGGCAGCCGTTGTCCCACGTTGCCGGCGAGACCCTGTCCTGCCCCGCCGGCTGCCGGTTCCCCATCGTAGGCGGCATCCCCCGCTTCGTGCCCGGGGACGACTACGCCTATTCCTTCGGCCTGCAGTGGAAGCGCTTTCGCAAGACCCAACTGGATTCGCACACCGGGCTCCCCCTCTCCCGGGACCGGCTGACCCGCCTGGTCGGAGCGCACCTGGAGGATTTCTTCGCGGGCAAGCGCGTGCTGGAAGCCGGGTGTGGAGCCGGACGCTTCACGGAACTCATGCTCCAGGCCGGGGCCACAGTGGTGTCCGCCGACCTCTCCGCGGCCGTGGAGGCCAATGCCGAGAACTGCGCCGGGTACGCCCGGCACGTGGTCTGCCAGGCGGACATCCGCCGTTTACCCCTGCCCCCGGAGAGCTTCGACGTGGTGGTCTGCATCGGCGTGATCCAGCACACCCCGGTCCCGGAGGAGACCATCGCCGCCCTAGCCCGCCACCTGGCCCCGGGCGGCCAGTTGGTCATCGACCACTACAAACCCCGCGCTACCCAGCTCCCGGCGACCTCCCGGCTCCTCCGTCGGCGGCTCCTGTCCTGGCCCTCGGAGCGCTCCCTGCGCTTCGTGGAAGGCCTAGTGAACGCCCTGTGGCCCATGCACAAGTCCCTATACCGAGTGCGGAAGGCCCGGTGGTTCACCCCGGTGCGCAAGTTCCTGCTGCGCATGTCCCCGGTCCTGGACTACCAGTACATGTTCCCGGACCTGTCCCCGCAGCTGCTCCACGAATTCGCCGTGCTCGACACCCACGACTGCCACACCGACGTCTACCAGCACCGCCGTACCCGGGAAGATATCCAGGCCTGCCTGCAGGGGCTGGGCCTGGACATCCTGTACCTGGACTACGCGGGCAACGGCGTCGAGGCTCGGGCCCTCCGCCCCCAGCAGAGCTGAACCCCATGCCGCGCGTCCTGATCCTCTACGATGTCGAGGGCTGGGCCTGGTGGCACAAGGCCCATGCCATCGCCCGGCACATGCCCCCGGACATCGTCGTGAACCTGGCGCGCGCCGGCCGGCCCCTGGACCATGCGCCGTACGGCTATGTCGTGTTCTTCGGTGACTACATGCTCCGCCAGCATCCCCAGGTCCCGGCGAAGAAGATCCTGCTGGGCCTGAGCACCACCCTGCCGGAGTATGCCGAACGCCACCGCGCGGCCGCTGTAGAGGGTCGGGTGCGCGCGGTCTTCGCCAACAGCGCCATGGGCTACCGCCTGCTCGCCGGCGCGGGCAGCGTGTTCAACTGCCCAAACGGCGTCGACGCGGAGTTCTTCTGCCCAGGGCCGACGCCGCCAGGGGAACTGGCCGCCTGCTGGGTGGGCAATCCGGACTCCGAGGGGCGCAAGGGCTTCGACCTGATCCAGGAGGCCTGCGCCGCGGCCGGGGTGCCCCTGGTCCACAACAGCCACAACGCCACCGGCGGGGACACGGCCAACATCTGGGACCACGTCCGGCTGCGCGACGACTTGTACCGGCGGTCCGGGGCCTATATCTGCGCTTCCCAGTACGAGGGCACACCCAACCCGGCCCTGGAGGCCCTGGCTTGCGGCCTGCCCGTGCTCACCACCCCAGTGGGCAACATGCCGGAACTCATCCGGGACGGGATCAACGGCTTCTTCATCGAGCGCAATGTGGCGGGCATCCGCGCCGGCCTGGACCAACTCCGCGCCGCGGACCGCACGGCCTTGGGCCGCGCCGCCCGGCAAAGCATCCTGGACGGCTGGACCTGGCCGCAGCAGGTGCAAAACTACCGGGACATGATCCTGACCCTGGCCCGCGAGGACGGACTCATATGACCCCGCTGCGCATCCTGAGCATCGGCCATGCCGACAGCCCGCAGTATGCGGAGCGCACCGCCCGCCTGGCCGGCCTGGGCCACGAGGTGCTAGAGCTCACCGGCGGGCCGGAGTGCGTGAGCGGGCTGCCAGCCCTGGTCCCGCGCGGCCTGCCTCTGGGAGGCTGCTGGCGGGGGGTGGCCCTGACCCGTATCCTGCACTTCCTCCTTGCCGCCCGCCGTACCCGGCCGGACGTGGTGCTGGTCCACTACGCCCGCGGCCTCTGGGCCTGGCTCGCTCCCCTGCTGGGCCGGCCGGTGGCCCTGAGCGTCATGGGCGGGGACGTGCTCATGGGCGAACAGGGTACGACCTCCGGGCTGGAACGCCGGGCCACGGCGAACCTGCTGCGCGCCGCGGCCCTGACCACGTGCAAGACCCCCCACCTGGCCGGGCAGGTCCGCGACCTTGGCGCGTGCGGCGAGGTCATCACCTGTTCCTGGGGCGTGGACCACTCGGTCTTTCACTCCGGCACAAGGCAGGCAGGCCGGGCGCAGCTCGGCCTGGACCAGGACGACCTCCTGGTCTTCAGCCCCCGGGTCATGCAGCCCCTGTACAACATCGAGCTGGCGGTGCGCGCCTTCGCCCGGCTGGCCCGGGAGCAGGCGCACGCCCGACTGTTCCTGTCCACCTACCGCGCTGACCCTGCCTATGCGGAAGGGCTACGCCAGCTCGTCGGGGCACTCGGCCTGTCCGATCGGGCGCATTTCCTCCCGCCCCTGGACCGGGCGGGCATGGCCGCGCATCTGGCCGCCGCGGACATCTGCATCTCCCTGCCGGCGTCGGACGGGCTCCCCCAGACCTTCCTCGAAGCCGCGGCCTGCGGCGTGCCCCTGCTCTGCTCCGACCTCCCCCACTATCGGGACCGCATGGATCACAGCCGCAACGCCTGGCTGGTCGCCCGGGACGAACACGCAGTGGCCGACGCCCTGCTCCGCCTAGCCCGCGATCCCGAGTTGCGGCGCGCCATGGCCGCAGGCGCACTCCAGACCCTAGAGGAGTTGGAGAACGCCGAGGGCCTGCCCCACCTGGACGCCGCCCTGCGCCGCGCCTCCCAGGCTGGCGCGCCCGCGTTCGGGCGCGGCCCGGCCCAGCTCGCCATGGTGCTGGCAATGCTGGCCTTGGGCCGACCCGTGGCCGCCCGCCAGGGGCAGCCGGTCTTCCCCACCTGGAGGGCCTATTTCGCCGGGCTGGCCGGCCGCAGAGAAGAGCCATGTGCGGCATAGCCGGCCTGCTCCACCTCGACCCGGCTCGGCCGGCCGACCCCGGACTGCTCACGGCCATGGGGCACGTGCTCAGCCACCGCGGGCCGGACGCCGAGGGAACCTTCCGGGACGGCCCCGCCGGCCTGGTGCACCGCCGACTCAAGATCATCGACCTCTCGGACGCGGCCAACCAGCCCATGCTCTCGGAAGACGGCACAGTGGCCCTCGTCTACAACGGCGAGTGCTACAACTACATGGAGTTGCGCCGCGAACTGGAGGCCGGCGGATGCCGGTTCCGCACGAGATCGGACACTGAGGTGGTGCTGGCCCTGTACGAGCGCTATGGCGAGGAGTTCCCCACCCGCATCCGGGGCATGTTCGCCCTGGCCGTGTGGGACGGACGCCTCCGCCGCCTGCTCCTGGCCCGCGACCGCCTGGGCATCAAGCCCCTGTGCTATTCGCTGGCGGGCGGCACCCTGGCCTTCGCCTCAGAACTCCAGACCCTGCTGGCCCTTCCCTGGATCTCCCGGGACTTGAATATGCAGGCCCTGGGCTGTTATTTCCGCATGTACTCCATCCCCGACCCGCAAAGCGCCCTGCGCGACGTACACCGCCTGGAGCCGGGACACCTGCTCGTGGCCGACGCAGCGGGCGTGCGCACCCGGCGCTGGTGGAGACTGCCCGTGGCCGCGCTCGACATCGCGCCGGACGAGGCCGCCGCGGAGTTGGAACAGACCCTGGCCGAGGCCGTACGCCTGCATCTGGTGGCCGACGTGCCGGTGGGCGTGGCGCTGTCCGGAGGGCTGGACTCCTCGATCCTGGCTGCCCTGGCCGCAGCGAGCGCAGACCGCGGCAAGCCCCTGCACACCTTCTCCCTTGGCGTACCCGAGGCCGAACACGATGAGAGCGCCCCGGCCGCGGCCTTCGCCGCCCGACTGGGCAACGTGCACCACGCCGTTACCATGCCCCCCCTCACCCCGATGCTGTTGCGGGATTTCGTGCAACGCGCGGACGAGCCCCTTGCCATCAGCTCCGGGTTGGGTCTGCTGGCCCTGTCCCGGGCCGCGGCCGAGCACGGGGTCAAGGTGCTGCTCAGCGGCGACGGCGGGGACGAACTCTTCGCGGGCTATGTCTGGAGGCATCAGGCCGTGCTGCCCCCGGGCGACCCTGCCGAAGCCTACGCCAAGAAGGTGTGTTTCAACGGTGACAACACCCTGGGCGCGCTGCTGGCACCTGACTTCCTGGCAGCGGCCGGCGACACCTGGCAGCACCGGCTGGCCACGCTGCACCGCGAACCCGAATCGGCCGACGACCTGTCCCGGAGGCTCTACACCGACGTGCACAGCACCCTGGTCAGCGAAATGCTCGCCAAATCCGACCGCATGACCATGGCCCACGGGGTGGAGGGCCGGGTGCCCTACCTGGACCACCGCCTGGTGGAACTGGCATTCTCCCTGCCAACCTCCTGCAAGGTGCACAATGGCGCAGGCAAGGCCGTGCTGCGCCGGGCCGCGGCCCGGCTGCTCCCTCCTGACGTGCTGTCCCGGCCCAAGCGGGGCTTCAACATCCCCCTGGACCGGGCCCTGGCCGGCCCCCTGCTCCCCTGGACCCGCGAGGTCCTTGCCGACGCTGGCAGTCGCCCCTTCTACCTCCCTGGCGCGGTGGACCGACTCTACGCCGGCCGGCTCGCGCGCGGCGAGTCCTTTTCCCTGGAAGACAGCCACCGACTCTTCGCCACTCTGGCCCTGGAACTCTGGCTCCGCCACTGCCTGGGCGGACAAGGAACCACCTGATGTACGACATCCCCCTTATCAAACCGGTCATCGACGACACCGTGCGCAGCAAGGTCCTGGCGGTCCTGGACAGCGGCTACCTGACCGAAGGCCCGGTGACCCACGAACTGGAGGCCGCAGTGGCCGCCTACCTGGGCGTCGGCCGCTGCCTGGCCGTCACCTCCTGCACCACCGGCCTGGAGATCGCCTTGCGCGCCCTGGACATCGGCCCGGGCGACGAAGTGGTGGTTCCGGACTACACCTACCCGGCCACCGCCGCGGTGGTGAACATCGTGGGCGCCACCGCGGTGCTCGTGGACGTGGACCCGCAGACCCTACTGGTGGACTACGACGCCCTGGAACGCGCCCTGACCCCGCGGACCCGGGCCATCATCCCAGTGTCCCTGTTCGGCTCGCCCCTGGACTACAACCGCCTGGACACAATGAAGCGCAAGCACGGCCTGTACATCGTCGAGGACACGGCCTGCTCCCTGGGTGCGGCCCGAAATGGGCGCATGGTCGGGACCATGGCCGACATCTCGGTGTTCAGCCTGCACCCCCGCAAGTTCATCACCACCGGCGAGGGGGGGCTCATCACCACCGACAACGTGGAGTGGGCGGACTGGATGCTGTCCTACAAGCATTTCGGCATGGGCGTGGCGGCCTCCCGCCTCACCACCAGCTTCGACCGGATCGGCACCAACGCCAAACTCTCCAACCTCCAGGCCGCGTTGGGCCTGGCCCAGATGGAACGGGTCCACGAACTCCTGACAGAACGCCGAGCCCTGGCCGCCCGCTACCGGGAACTCCTAGCCGGTGCCCCTGGGGTGGCCCTGCCCTCGGTGCTGCCCGGGACCGAGCACTCCTGGCAGACCTTCTGCGTGAGCGTCGCCAACCGGGACCCGGTCATGGCCGCCATGCGCGCCGCGGGCATCGAGGCCCAGATCGGCACCTACGCCCTGCACCTGCACAAGGCCTTCGCCCCCGGCCCGCTCGTGCGCATCCCAGCGGACCTGCCAGGAAGCAGGGAGGCCTTTGCCCGGACCCTGGCCCTGCCCCTGTATCACGGCATGACCCCGGCCGAGCAGGAACGGGTGGTGGAAACCCTGCTCGCCACGGTGGCAGGGACCGACGCCACGCCGACCCGCGGCTAGGGACCGGTCCGGACTCGACATGCCAACAAACTGGAATCATTTACGATTCGCGATTGAGCCTAAAAAATGCTAGAGAATCATAACCAGCCCCTGCCCTTCCTGAACGGGAGGGCCGCCGGCAGGAACCGCCGGATGGCGCAGGCAAAGAAGCCTTTGCGAGGAGCCTCATGAGAGTCCTGGAACAGATGTCGGAAAAGCTCGGCCTGGTGAAGGCCATGCTCCGCGGCAAGTGGGTGGGGGTGTACCCCTCAGACCTCGGCCGCTACCGGCGCGACCTTAGTGCTTTGCTGAACGGCCTGGACGTGGTCGGCGTGCTGGTCGAGGACTCCTGGGTCAACACCCAGGGTTTGCACCCCATCGCCGACCGGGAAATCTTCCTCAACGCGGTGGACGTGATCCTGGCCTGGGGCCGGGACCCGGGCACCCTCGCCTTCCACAGCGACATTCTGCGCCGGGGTTTCAAAGGGACGTTCATCAACCTGCTCGATCCTGCCGAACCGCTGAGCCTGCTCCGAAGCGGCAAGCCCCTACGGGTCCTCAAGCCCGAACATCGCCTCGTGAACGTCGAGGAGAACTACCTGCGGTCCACCGGCGTGAACCTCCGCTCCCTGTACCCCTACCTATGCGTTCCGAAGAGCAGACTGGACGCCTTCTCGGAACAGGCCCTTTCCTCCGGGGCCGCAGCCTTCGCCTGCCCCCATTGCGGGCAGCCGGTTTCCACGGTCCATTCCTTCGTGGTGAACGGCGAGGCCGCGGACCAGACGGCCGTGTTCCATGCGTTCCGCTGCTGCAAGGAATTCCATGTCATTTCCTTCATGTGCTTCCCGACCTTCGCCCTGTACGTGCCGGACGACGAGGTGGCCATTGTGTTCAACTCCGTATCCGGCGTGCACGTGGACAAGGGTTTCGGGTATCCGATTCCCCAACTGGTGGAGAGCTTCAAGACCTGCGCCTGGTATTACCAGGATGAGACGAAGCGCTATCTGGAGGGCCCCAGCCGCGGCCTGCGCGGCATCGTGCGGGCGCAGCCCTACAACATCCACATCAACTTCGTGGGGAACCTCAACGCAGCCCACATTTTCGCCAGCTCCTCCCCGCACCTGCGCGAGATGCAGGTTATCCAGCCAGGCATGTCCGGATACGTGCGCGCCGGTGTGGCCCAGTTCGGCGTCGCGGTCAGTTCGGTTAAAGGGGCCGATGATGCTCGGCGCAAGGTCCGGCCATTTCTGGACGGACTTAACAGCAACATGCTGAACCTGCTCGTCATGACCGGGGATCCCATCAGCCCCGAAGTCTGCCAGGCCTGGGTCGCCTATGCCCGGGAGGAGATTCCCTACCGCTCCCACCGAGCCATGGAGGAAGCCGCTACCCGGAAGCCCCTGCTCATGGTCACCCTGCGCCACGCCTTCCGCCGCAACTGGGCGTCCCAGGAGGAAGGGCTGGCCGAGGTCATCAATCGGCTCGCTAAACTCTATCCCGAGATCGGCGTGGTCTTCGACGGGGTCCAGAATTACTGCAACCAGACTCCCCTGGACACAGTGGTGCAGGGTATCCGCAACCGGCTGTCCCCGTCCGTCGCCACGTTCGACGCCACAGACGTCAGCGTGCAGGAAACCATCGCCTGGGCGTCCCGGGCCGATCTCTATCTCGGCCCCAGCGGCTCGGGCGCGCTCTTCCCGATCATCGCCAGCCTTCCCATGGTCCTGTACGGCCCCGCCTCCTTCAACCGCGAGGCCGCGCCCGAGATCGACGGGGCACCGGTCATCCAGGGCATGACCCCGGGGGTCTGTCCCTTGCGCCTGGTGGACTCGCGGGAGGAGAACTTCCGGCGGGACCAATACATCAGCTATGAGTTGGACCACGACGCCATCTTCGCCGCGGTCCTAGACCTGTTGCCCGCGGGAGAACCGCAATGAGCGCGAAACCCCACTGCTTCATGCTGGACCATCCTGGGAATCGGCCCCGGCCCAAGGCCCACTTAACCGCCATGCCCGCAACCCCAGTCCGGCCGGGATTCCCGCCCCCCCTCAAACTGCACCTGGGCTGCGGGAGCAAATGCCTCCCCGGCTTCGTCAACGTGGACATCTATGGCGGACCAGGCGTTGACCTGTGCCACAGCGTGGAGGAACTGCCATTCCCCGACGGGTCGGTACAGCTCATCTACGCCTCCCATGTGCTGGAGCACTTCGGCCGTAAGGAGGTGCTTGGCGTGTTGCGAGAATGGAGGCGCGTGCTGGCCCCGGGCGGGGTGCTGCGCCTGGCCGTGCCCGACTTCGCGGCGGTGGTGAAGAAGTACACGGCCGAGGGACTGGGCAACGGCATGAGCGGCCTAGTGGGCCTGGTCTGCGGCGGGCAGCGCGATCCCTACGACTTCCACAAAATCATCTTCGACGAGCCCTTCCTGACCTTCCTTCTCCAGAACGCCGGATTCCGCGAGGTGCGGCGATGGGACTGGCGCACCACCGAACACACGGACGTCGACGACTTCTCCCAGGCCTACCTGCCGCACCTGGAAAAGGTCACGGGTACCCTGATGAGCCTGAACCTGGAAGCCGTCCGATGATCCGCAAGGGCATCCACCCCACGGCGGTCATCGACTTCCAGGGGACCCTGGAACTCCCGGAGAGCGCCATCCTTGAACCCAACTGCGTGTTCTACGGGGGGCCGGCGGCGCGGGTGCGCATCGGAGAGAACAACATCTTCTACCCGAACTGCGTGTTGCGCATCGACCAAGGCTTTGTAGAAACCGGTGAGGAGACATCCTTCGGCCCCTCCTGCATGATCTATGAACCTCGCGGCGGGCTCACCATCGGCAGCCATTGCATGATCGCGGGCGGAGTGCTCATCTCCGGCGTGAACCATGGAAGCGGCCGGCTGGACATCCCCATGCGCCGGCAACCCGCCGAGGCCCTGCCCATCACCATCGGCGACGACGTCTGGATCGGCATGGGAGCCTGCATCCTGCCCGGCGTAACCATCGGGCGTGGCGCGATAATCGGGGCCGGCGCGGTGGTGACAGCCTCCATCCCGGAGTTGAGCGTGGCCATAGGCGTCCCCTGCCGGGTCGTGCGAACCCGGGACGAGAACGACCGCCCCGGTCAGGTGAGCTTGGCCACCTGATCCAGGGCCTGGTTCAGAAACTCTCCGGCCTCGTATCTCCCCTGCTCCATGAGTTCCAGCACGTGCCGCGTCAGGAGGTCGCAAAGCGCGGCCTTGGCCGGATTACGGGGCGGCAGGAAGTAGAGACTGGTGAAATGCCGGTGCAGCGCCAGGAATGATGCACGCGCCTGGCTGGCCGCCGCGTAAGTCTCCGGATCGGCGTAGACCTTAGGCAGCCAGGCCGAATCGGCCAAGGGCTCCCCGTTCAACACGACAGCCACGGTCTCCAGCCAGTCGAACAGGTCAAGGCCCTCGCTCTGGCGCCACGCCAAGTCCTTATCTCCCAACTGCGTGCCCGGTAGGGGCATGAAGGGCCGGGCGTGCACCCCCACGTTGGGATACCGACGGAGCAGATCCCCCAGCAGCGCCACGTCCCTGGCCAGGTCCTCCGCGCCATAGAGCGCGCCGTCCCGGCATGGTAGGCCGAAGATGTAGAAGGCGTCGGCGAAGAGCCCGAGTTCCCGGGCCGCACTCAAGATGCGATCCAAATGCTCCTGGCTGTAGTTCTTCTTGAGGGAGGACAGAATGCCGCGGTTGAGGGTCTCCACCGGGAGCGCGAAAATGCGACACCCGTTGGCCGCGGCGAAGCGCAGGATCTCCGGCGTGAAGTCCTTGGCGCAAAAGCGGGCACCGAACTGGGCCAGCCTATAACCCTTGGCCACGGCCAGCTCCAGCGAGGCGAACCGAGTCTGCTCGTCGGCGATGATCAGCCGCCGCACCCCCAGGTGGGGCCCCAGGAAGTCCAGCTCCCGCTCCACCAGGGCCGGGTCCTTGGTCACCCTGCCGCCGAAGCGGTCCAGGAACGTGCAGTTGATGCAGAAGAAACAGCCGTTGTTGCACATCCGCGAGGTGTAATAGTAGAAATACGGCCCCTCCTGGTCATGGCACAGGCAACTCCCTACGTTGGCCAGGCAGTGGATGGACTCGAAGAAGTCCAGACCATTCGGGGGGTACTCGCGCAACGGCTTGGTCTGCAGCACGTGAGCCGAATCCGGAGAGGGCTCGAACAGATCCCCCAGGTCCTGGCTCCAGGGGTACCCGGTGACAACATGGTCGAACAGACCGCTGGAGACGAACAGGGACTCCGCGGCCGAAGGGAGCAGGCCGCAGGCTGCGGTTACCACGCTGCGGGAGGTGGCAAGGTCTGCCAGCAGCCCGCGCAGGGCCTGCACCTGGAAGTCGAACAGGTTGAAGTAGTCGAAGTTGAAGATCACCAGTGCCTCGTCCCCGGCCAAGTCCTGCAACGCCCGGCAAAGCACCGGCTCGTCCTCGGGCCGGGCGAACTTCACGATGCGCAGGTCCCGCGCAGGCACTCGCCGCAGCAGCCGCGCGCCGAGGTAGAGCGCGTTTTCCGGAAACGCGGTGGTCCAGTCCACGTCCACCACGACCACTTTCCTGCCCATGCATCCCCCGCCGATCCCTAAAAGATAGTGTGCACCGCCACGGCGTCCCCGTGGCGGCGGGATATCTGCCCGGTGATGACCGAGGAGAAGGCCTGGCTGAGCACCACCACGTCCCGAGCCAGCCCGGGCAGGTCGTCCGGGCCGTGCACAGGCCTGCCGCAAAACTCCGTGCCGTGTTTACAGGCGTCGCCGTCCGCAAAGGCGACCACGTTGAGGTCCTTGAGCCGGGTCTGCCCATAAAGGACCCGGGCGGTGCCGCCCGCGCCGTAGAGCACCACGGGCCGGGCCCCCAGGCTCTCCACCAGGGACCCGATGCGGGCGTAGACCTCCTCTCCGAAGATGGGGAGAAGGAAGATATCTCGCCCGGGGAAAAGCCGCCGGGCTTGGTCCATGCGCTGCTCCACGTTGTAAGTCTGGGCGTTGACCACCACGACCGGCGCCGCCTGCCCCAGTTCCTCCAGGGGAAGCACCGGGACCCCGGCGTAGGTCCGCAGAGCCGGCGGATCGTCGAAATCCGCCACCGCTCGAACCCGGTGTCCCGGGGTGGCCTGCAACAGGGCGAAGAGGTCCTCGTTCAGACCGGCCACCACCAGGTCCCGGTCGCCGACCTCGCAGGCCAAGAACTCCTGCCAGTGGCCCACGGTCCGGAACGACGCGGAGGTGAAGGCCCCAACCGTCCCGGCCAGCCGTCGGCCCAGGATTGCGGCGTACGTCTCCAGGTCCTGGGCCGCGGTCTCCAGCCCGGCGGCGCGGGCTGCGGCGATGCCCCGCTCCAGGTCGCCCGCCCAGTCTAGGCCGGTGAGCAGCTCGGGGTGGGTGAAGACGTTCTCGCCGTAATGCCGGCTCCCGAAGATGGCGTTGAAGCGAAGCCCGAACCCGTGCCCGGCGGCCAGGTCCACCACCCTGACCAGCTCCCCGAAGGTCGTGCGCATGAGCAGGGAATGAATCTCCACCCGCCAGCCCGGCCGCACCCTGACCATCTCGGCCAGGGTCTCCAGATTCTCCGCCAGCCGCGACCAGGACGCCCCCACCCGGATGGACTCGTAGACCGGACCAGTCCCATCCACGCTCACGGTCATCCGGAACCGACGTAGCGGGGACGCCTCCAGCACCGGGAACATCGTCTGCAGCAGGGTGCCGTTGGTGGTGACGTCCAACTCCACGGAATCCAGTCCGTGAGCGGCGAAGTACTCCAGGGCCTCCCGCGCCTCGCCAGTGAGCAAGGGCTCCCCGCCGGACATTCCAATGCAGGAAATGTTCTCCCAGCCCGCTTTCTCGGCCGCCGCAAAGAACTCCGCCAAGGGCACCCCGGGATAGGTCGCCTGCTGCACTCCCTGCCGGGTGGTGTAGCACATGGCGCAGCGCAGATTGCAGCGGGAGGATGTGCCGATGGCGTAGTGGTAAGGGGGATAGTCCAGATGGACGCGGCCCGAGGCGAAGGCCTCCCCGGCGCGGCGGGTGAGCCGGGGCTCGGCCTGGCCCACGCCGAGCGAACGGACATGACAGTTGGCGCACGGCATGCCGGCCAGATCGTGGGCAGCCAGCCGCTCCCGAAGCCGGACCAGTTCCTCGCTGTTGCCCAACTCCAGCAGGGAAAGCGCATTGCCCCACACTTGGCGGTCATACCGGATGTAGCAACACGGCGCGATGAAATCGTCAGCCAGGTGCAGCGCGTACCAGGGCTCGGCACACCAGGGCACCGCATGCTGGGAGCCGTGGGCCATGGCCCGGGGCCGTTCAGCCGAGGTGCTCATCTCCGGTGGCCCCCCAGATCGGAATGCCGGCCGTGCACCTGGAGCCAGTAGTCGTCGAAGATACGTGCGTTGTCATAGGCCAGGAAGGTGTCGCGATAGAGGTCGTAGGTGGCGGCCAGCACCTCGGGCCGTCCGTACATGCGCTCGCAGAGCAGGTCGAACAACTCGTTCTTCCGATGCGAAGCCAGGAGCACCACATCAACGTCCAGGCCGGCCAGATCCTCGGGCCCCACGATCTCGTACCCATCCAGGGTCTGTCCTCGGCGGCCGGAATCGCTGTCGACGAACGCGCGCATGGCAAAGCCGCCGGCCTTCTCCTGGACGAGGGCCTGGTAGTGGTCCCGGTAGTGCCCGGTGGTGCCCCATACCGCGACCTTGCGGCCGGTGAGCCGGGCGGGGTCCACGCCGGGCTGGCTGGCCAGCCGCCGCTGCAACTCGTAATGCCAGGTCAGGAAACCGGTCTCCGTGGGTGTCTCTGCAATCTTCTGGGCCATGAAGACCAGGGAATAGCGCTCCTTGTCCGCAAAGACCCGATACCCCCGCAGGTCGCCGTGCAGCTCGTAGATGCTGTTCCGGCCGTAGGTGCTGCTCAAGAAGGCCCGCATGTTGCCGAACCCGTTGCACTCGTAGAAACGAACCAGGGTCTGCAAGCTGAGGAAGCCCTCCGCCTGGCAGAAGGGATCCATGAGCGTGACGTGCACCACCACTCCCCCCTTCACCAGCATGTCCTTGATGTTCTCGAACAGCCGCACCCTGTCGAAAACGTGGTGTCCGGTGCTGGCGTCGAGCAGTAGGGAGAAGCGACCGCGCAGGCTGTCCGGGATGGGCTCGCTCAGGTTGTGCACCACCGCCGTGGGGGTGTTGGCTATCACATCGATGTTCACGATATCCGAGAATCCCAGCATCCGGAGCAGGATGTTGCCGTCCAGGCGGTCCGGGCTGTGCCGCTCGTAAGCGTCGAAGAGGGCGAGGCGCTGGTCCGGGAGCATGGGCCGGGGAACGCGACCGTGGCCGAGGAACAGGCGGCAGAGTTCCGGGAAGGTGCAGTTCAGGGTCTGGGTGCCCAGGGTCGCCGCACCCACATTGGGAAACTCCACACCCTGGAGCAGGGTGAAGAGGGCAGTGATATCGCTCTGTTGGAAGGCCATCGTACACCTCGAGCTGCACCGGCCCCTCGGGTGGGACCGGAGTCGGATTCGCGGGTTATCGGGAAGCGCGGGGCCTGCCGTACAGGAACCCCACGTATTCGATCTCCTTCCAGACAAAGGTATGGTCCGCAAAATACAGATCGTAGTCCTCCACCGTCTCCTTGATGAAGGAATACGCCTCTGTCTGGCAGGGGAGCACACTGAAGATCAGCCGGGGCCTGTATTTCTTCAGTGTCCTGACCGCACCCCACAGGGCCACCATGTCCAACCCGCCCCGTCCCATCTGGATCAGGGTGGGGGCGATACCGGTCTGCTCCACATAGGTGTCAACGTCGTAGGCGTAGACCACCATGTCTCCCTTCTCATCGGAGACCTGCCCTCCCCCCACGGAAAGGGAGTCCCGGAACCACATGTAGCCGGTCTTGGAGGCCACGGCTGCGCAGACCGGGATCACCTGGGAAGCTATCCCGGCGTCCAGGAGATTCTTGCACAGGACGTTGAAGAGATAGGGGCTGGGCTCGAAAGCGTGGATGATGCAGTCGTTGCCCGTCTCCCGGCAGAAGGTGACGGCCGGCCCGCCCAGGTAGGCCCCGATATTCAGGATGACGTCGCCGGGTTCAGCATGGACCAGGGGGTGGCGTAGGTACGGATACCCGGACACCCGGCGGGCGCCGGGGCGCTCCAGAAGCATGGTGGCCACGTGGCCGGCATAGGAACGCCGGGAAGCCTCGTCCGCCAGCAGGGACAGGTTGGTGGCAAAACGCGTCTCGAAAGCGCGCACCTCATCCACGCTGGAGAACACGAAGGGCGTGAAGTCCACGAACACGTCCGCGAACCTGTCCACGACCTGCATGTAGATCTCATAGTTAGCGTGGCTGGCGATGACCACCGGAAGATCGGGATAGGCCTGCGCTGCGGCCTCCGGGGAGAGCACCGGGACACCGTCCACGTTCTGCCCGTGCAAGGCGGTGTTGTTGTCCAGGAAACATAACGTGGTGACGCCCTTCTCGGCCAGGAAACGGCGGGTATCCCGGCCGCGGCCGCCAGCGCCGAACAGCATTATCCGCTGGTGCTCGTGCACGTGGGCGGGCCAGAAGTACAGGCTCTTCTCCGGAATCTGGGAAAAATCCATCAGCGACTCCTTGCGCCGGAGCGGCCGGCCGCTTACGTGGGCGGTCGGGCTGCCGGCTAGGGCACGGATCAGACCTTCTCGGTCCGGATTCCATTGATCATGGTTTTGTAATCGTGCTGCCGAGCCACCTCGATCATGGGCTCCTTCTCGCGGACGCTCATGTTATGCCGGCAGTTCCAGCAGCGGGCGTAATTACCGCCGTGCAACATGTAGTTCTCTCGGAAGCGTCGGGCCCGCTCGCCATGGAAGACCTCCAGGGCGCTGCTCTCGAAGATGTTGCCGTAGTAGATGCAATTCTCCTCGGTGAAATCCTCGAAGTCGATGTTGCAACAGGTGCTGGCCATGCCGTCGGTATCAATGGTCAGGCCGCAGGCGATGTGCGGGCAATGGGGGCCGGGAGTCCCCTCGACCATGACCTTGTGGCAGGCGATGCCCTTCTCCGGGAAAGGCACGAAGATGTCGAAGTCGGACATGGTCCGCGGCCGCCACTTCTCATATTCCTCGATGGGGGCCACCAACCGGTTCTTCTTGATGAGTTCGTAGGGGGTCGGCGGCAGGAAGAAGTCCAGCTTGAAGGTCACCCCGGGCAGGGACTCGTAGTAGCTCCGGGCCTCGTCCACCTGGCTCTCGGTGAGCGAGTTGACCAGATACTTCACGATGATGTTGGTGCCTCCACCACGCTTGTGCATCTCATGAGCGAATCGCTCCAGCCGTCCCTGAACGTTGGCCAGATTGCCGTTGCGGCGAAAGGCTCCGTAGACTTCCTGGGTGAACCCATCGATGGAGAAGATGATGTCGTGGATGCCGGTCTCCGCCAAGCGCATCGGGTCCACCGGGGCACCGGTGGTATCGCACTCCACCGGACAGCCATGCTTCTGGGCATAGGCGATCATGTCATAGACGTCGGGGTTCAGGAAATTCTCGCCCGGAGAATACAGGCCGATTTTGGTCCGGTATGGGCCGAACTCGTCCACAATGCGCTGGAACGTGGCCAGGGGCATAAAGCGCGGCTTGTCCCCCAGGCGGTGCTTCCATTCCTCAGCGTAGCTCTGATAGCACCCCGGACAGCGGTACATGCACTCCCAGGACCCGAATACCGAGATGTAACCCGGCACATCCACTACCTTGCTCATGGCAACCCACCTCTGCGTTGAATGACGGTCCTATTTCCAGGCCGCTAGCGAAGCCAACCCCTTGTCCAACAACTCGGAAAACTCGAAACACATATCCCCGGCCAGACGCAGGCAGTGCGCGTCCAAGACCCTGAGGTACTCAGCCTTGGCCGGCAGCCGGGGGGGATAATGGTACAGCGAGGCCTTGTGCGCCACATAGGAGCGGAATGCCTCGTGGGCGCGGCACACGGTCTCGTAGGTCTCGACATCGGCGTAGCATGGCGGGAGCGGCAGATCCGAGCCCGCCAGACTCCGGCCGAAGAGAACCCGGTCGGCCAGCCGCAGGTATCCGGCCAACCCCATGGCCTGCACCTCATCCTGCCGTCCGGCCCAGAGCCGGTCGCCCAGCGGGGTGCCCAGATACGGCATGTAGGGCCGCAGCTGGATGCGCAAGTTGGGATGCGCCGCGTACCAAGGCAGGAAGTCCCGGATCATTCGCCCCAGGCCCTCCCGATCCAGGGACCGGCCGGTGGCGGAGCTCACCCCGGCCATGAGGTTGCCCTCCATGGCCAGGCCACGGGCGTCGGCCGCCCGCAGGGCAACGGACAGGGCCTCCCGGGTGAAGGGCTTGCCCACCAGCTCCTGGCACTCCCGGTCCAGGGTCTCCAGGCCGAAGAACACGGTCTGCACCCCGGCTCGGGCCACCAATTCCAGGATGTCTGGCTCCAGATCTATGACCCGCAGGCCCAGGGTATTGTACAGGCGCAGGCCGGACCGCTCTCCCATGCGGCGCAGGAAATCACGGCCCCGACGCGGGTTGTCCAGCACGTTGGAGTCCAGCACGTCCACCAATTCCACCCCGCACCGGTGGTGCAGGAACTCCAGATCCCGCCACACGAGGTCCTCGGGCTTTACGAGGTTGCCGTGGAAGCGGCGGCAGAAGGTGGTCTGCCAGCAGAACGCGCAGCCGTTGCTGCACCCGTAGGACAGGTAGTAGCCGCTGCCCCGGCCTTCCGGGTCGTGGCGCAGGAGCCGATCGGGGTTCAGCAGGTGGCCGAAGCCGGACTCCAGGCTGAACCGCTCGTCCAGCCTGGTCTTGGGCGGAGCGTCGAGAATCCGGGTCTCGCCCTGCCAGGAGGCCCACTCCCAGCTCCCCCAGGGATAGCCACACTGAACCGTGTGGAACAGGCCGCTGGCTGCGAACAGCTCAGGCGCCAGGGTCTGGTGTAGCCCGCCGGTGGCCAGGACCACCTTGGGGTTTCGGCGCAACTTGGCCGCCCAGCCCAGGAAGGTTTCCAGGGTGCCGTGCGGCAGGCAGTGCCAGTAGTGCCAAAAGAACACCGCGATGCGATGCGCGCCCTTGGCCTCGGCCGCGGCCACGGCCCGACCCAGGATCTCGGCGTCGGACTCATCGCGCACCAGCACCACGGACACATCCTTCACCCCCAACTCGCGGGCGGCTTGGCCCGCGCAGTAGAGGGCGAACTCCGGGACTACGGGGTAATGCCTGAACTCGGCCAGCACCAGGGCATCGGGTACAATGGCGTCATGCGGCATGGCGGGCATGTCTCGCTTCCTTGAAATCGTAGTAGGGCTTCCGGGCCTTCCAGAGCCAAAACCAGGCGAGCATGGTCAAGGCGACACGGGCCACGTCCGCCTTCTTGCGCCAGTCCGCCCAGGAGAAAGCCTTGAAGAAGCTGGAGCAGACGAACGCATGGGTCTTGAGGAAGCTGTAGCGCAGCTTGCGCACCCGCGGCTTGCCGTGGATGAAGTCCTGCAGGGCCAGCGACCAGCCCATGATCTTCTCGATCTGCTTCTCGGTGAGGTGCTCCAGGTAGTGCGGCATGGTCTTCACCACCGGATCTTTGCAGTGGGAGTAGCCGCACTCGTATGAGCGGTCGAACCAGTCGAAGTCCTTAGGCAGCACGCCCTTCTCCTTGGCCATGGTCTCCAGGTCGGTGTTGGGCACCACGAACAACGGGGCCATGCCCGAGAAACCGCCCACGTGTGCCAGCCGCTCCACCAGGCGTACGGTCTCCCAGGCCTCCCGCAGGGTCTCGTCCGGGAAGGAGACCAGGGTGAAATAGCCGTAGGTGATGCCCAACTCGTTGCACTTCTTGGCGAAGGCCACGACCTGCTTGAGCGAGGTCCGCCGCCGCATGAGCTGCATGATCTTCTCGGAGCCGGACTCGATGGCGAAATGGATGCTGATGCACCCCGCCTTGCGCATGAGGGCCAGAATGTCCAGGTCCAAGTCGGGCCGGGTCTCGCAGTACCACTCGATGTCCAGGCCGCGGCGCAGGATCTCCTCACACAGCTCGCGCACGAACTTGGGCCGGGAGCCGAAGGAGGGGTCGGTGAACAGGAAATAGCGGGTCTGATACTTCTCCTTGACCTCCTGCACCCGGTCCAGGAGGAAGCCGAGGCTCATGCCCCGGAACACCTCATTCTGATTGATGCAATAGACGCAACCGTTCACGCAGCCCTTGCTCACCAGGATGGGATAGGCCCGTTTGGTTTTGTCCCATTCCATGTTGATCATGGGCTGCAGGATGTCGTAACCGTCCTTGCGGATGATATCCACGTCCACGAAGAACCGCTCGAACTGCATCTCGGCCTTGCGCTTGGGGTTGTGGATGATCTCCTCCCCCCGCCGGAAGGACAACCCGTCCACCTGCGCTAGGTCCCCGCCCCGGTCCAGGGTCTCGACCAGATCGGCGGTGGTGTACTCCCCGTCCCCGCGTACCACGAAGTCCACTTCCGGCACCCGGCGCAGGGTCTCGTCCGGGAAGTAGCCGAAGAACTGCCCACCCACCACGATCCGGGTCTTGGGGGAGCGCCGCCTGATCTCCTCAATGAGTGCGATGGCGATGAACCGGTTGGCTGCTAGGCAGGTCACGCCGATGAGATCGAACTGCTCGCGCTCGATGCGTGCGAACAAGTCGTCCTCGCTCTCCATGACCAGGTCGTAGTAGTCCGCGCGGCAGATGTCCTGCTGCTTCAGGTAGTGGATCACATAGACGATGCTGAAAGGAAAGAAGGCCATGTCCTTGGTAGGCTTCTGCCCGGGGAAGGCCTTGGGGTTGATCAACAGTACGTTCAACGAGGTCTTAGGCATTGACCGTTTCCTGTTGGCTAGCGCAGCCGGCCGGATTCCCGGGTTGAACCAGCGAGGCTTACGCGGTAGATTTCCTGTCCGACCCCGCAGCCCACATAGAACTGTCCGGCGTCACCTGTCTCCGGGAACGCCACGGCCGGGAAACACCCGCCCAAGCCCAGCTCGCGCTCCAAGTCCACTGCGAACTGCACGCCACCGTCCCAGGCGTACTTGGCCAGCAACCCGTAACTGGAGACGTAGAACCCGTCCTGCACCGGGGCCAGGTCCACCGGATAGCCCTGCAGGGGGAGAAATCCCAGGGGCGCGAGCGCCGGGGACGACGGGCCCGGCGCATACACGCCGAGCATGGGTACCGGCAAGAAATGGACAAGGTGGGCCCGTCCCGCGAAGCACCGGACCGCGCTCGCCACCGGAATTGACTGTACCGGCTGCGGAATGGCCGATCCCGATCCGGCCGGGAACGGAAGTTCCGCCAGGAGCCCCCGTTCCCGCACCTGGAAGGCAACCAGGACGTTCCCGCCCCAGATGTCCACCCCGCACAGGGGCCCCACATCCGGCCCGAGGCGCGAAACGTCTAGGCGGAGCGCCTGGGCTTCGCCACTGGCCAGGTCTAGCAGGTGCAATTCGGGCTTATCGCTGGAGGCCGCAACCAGGGTATCTCCGCATCGGCAGAAGCCGTAGCTGTTGTGCAGGAATGTGCCCCACTCCCGCATCATCATGCCGTCAGGCCCCAGGCTGATCACCCTGGCCTCAGGCCCCTGCCTGACCAGGCAATGGAGCGTTGCGCCCGTCGCGAGCAGGGAGACGATCTGCGCTTCCACGGGCAGGGTCGTGACCTCTTCCACCCGAAGAGCGAGCCACTCCTGTGTCGTCGCCTGCCGGGCGGCGCGGAAGGCGTGGTCCAGCACCGGAGACCTAAAGGCCCCGGCCAGGCCGAGGGCGGCTCGGGCCGCCCGTGCGGCATGGTTTCCATGAATCCCGGACATCCCTTACACTCCGTGCATAAGATATTCGATCCGGCTCTCGATTCTGGGGCCGATACCGTCTAGGGCCACACCCTTGACCTCACCGCGGGCCATTCCCCGCTCCAGGCCGGCTAGGGCTTCGGCCGAACCCATGGCCAGGGCCCCGTCGCACTCCCAGCAGACCGGGAAAGTCTGCCGGCCGCTGACCATGCGCTGCTCGTTTATGTCGTAGACCCCCTGGCCAGGAAGGACTTTCCATCCGCCGTGGGAAATGGCGAAGGGAAGGCGGATATCCACCGCGCCTTCCGGACCGTCCGCGGACGAGACCAGCACGCAGAACAATCCCTCTCCCTGCGGCTCCTCGGGAAGCCGCATCTCCATTCCCGGCGTAAAAGCCAGTTCATGGGTTGCGGCCGCCCCCTGGAAGACAACCAGGACGCGACCTTCGCGCGATGCTTCGCCATGCGTGTCGGACATGACCACCTTCCAGCCTCCGGAATCCCGGACTAGGGCGGCCTGCGGCAATCCCGGCCAGGGCAGCGATCGCCCGTCGAGTTCGCCGAAGTCGGCCCATGTCGGAATTTCCCTCGGGAAGAACAGGCTGCAAAGTCCGTACCTGTCGAAATCCGCAGCCACCACTCCACCGGCATGGACCGCGTCCAGCGATGGCAGGGGCTCGGGGATGCCTCCACCCAGGCTGGTGGCAGACCAGAACCGGCCGGCGGCCTTTACGGCGTCCAACCCCGGCACGGGCAGACAGCAGGGGACCGTTGCGAGGGGTCCCCCGCCTCCGGGTTGGTCCGCGGCGAACCGGTGGATGAACAACGGGACTTCGGCACGAAGAGGCAGATACATCTGGACCGGATGGTCCTCGGGTACGGCCAGGGATACCCAGGCCCGGCCCGGGTCGCCCTGACGTCGCCTGACGAATTCCCTCGCGGCGTCCCGGCTCACGCGGACCCTCCGGACATCTCGCAGCAAGTACGCCCCAGTCAATCCGGCCTCGCACACCGCACGCAGCGCGGCCCTGCTCCCCCGGGGCAGGAGCGTGCCCAGGTCCGGGCCTGAGGCGACGAGCAGGACCTTCTCCCCATGCTCGGCCAGGAAATCGGCCAGCCCAGGTTCATCCGACACCGCCACGATCTCGTCCAGCACGTCCCAGGCCCGCATCTCGCGCAGAATACCCAGAACCACGCCACGGGCTGCGGGCTCCTCGCGCCAGAAGGAATCCCGGTGTCCGAAATAGAGCGGGAGGACTCCGCAACAGATGGTATCAAGCAGCGTGGAAGTCATAGAGTCCCTTGTCGAGCACAGCTTCCGCCCGTCGGAAATCGTCTGGCTCGTCGATGTCCACCAGGCAGGCCTCGTGGCTCACGGTGTACTCGCAGATTCCCGGCCGGTACGGCAGGCTGTTGCCGGTGACTAGGCCATAGGGGCGGCAATGTTCGCCGGCCAAGTGTGTGGCCGCGATAGGCCGCACCACGTCCTGGTCCAGGACTACATAGCGACAAGCCGGGGTGGCGATGCGGCGCACGGTGGCGAAACTCCCGCAGTCTCCGCCACTCAGGATCCGCACTGCAGTGTCCAGCATATGCAAGGTCCGGAACGGGTGGGAGGGATACAGGGAGAGAACGGCGCCCACCCGCCAGCCGGTCAGGACCTGCATCTGGCCCAGAGCGTGCTGGATCGGGGTGCCGGCGTCACAGGCGTCGGTGGCCAGATGTGCAGGCCGCAAGAACGGGACCTCGGCTCCCCAGTCCCGGGAAATCTCGGCAATCTCGGGGTCGTCGGTACTCACCACCACCCGGTCAATGCCAGAGCAGGCCAGAGCCTGCCCAATGGTCCAGGCCACCAGCGGTTTCCCGCCCAACAGCTTAATATTCTTGCGCGGTACGCCCTTGGAACCGCCCCTCGCAGGGATGATGGCAATCACGAGATTGCCCATGGCGGTGTTTCCCTTTTTCGGGTTGTCATCATTAACTTCATGAATAATCTGCCTAGGCAATCCTTTGCAAATTCCGGACAACGCGGTTGATTCGCATGCATCTGAAGCCAGGAAAAGTGCATAAAAACTATATCGGCACATTCTCGGAAAAAGTTAGCGCATGCTGCTCCCCTCCGCAACCTGACACCGACATCTGGCGACAATTTATTGACAAAATAAACGATTCGGAAAATGCAGGAAAGGCTCCGCGGGACCAGGAGCAGGTCGGCCATGCTCTAGCCGGCTTTTTGCATAGGGTTCCTCGGCGACAGCTTTTTGGCGGACCAAACGCGGACGACCCGCCCGCCCCATCCCCGCCGGGAACGTCCCGGCGGCTTACTCAGGAGAACCTGACCATGTCCAACGACCTCTTGTGGGAACTGCTGGGTACCCCCCCCCTGGCCGAAGGCGAACAACGCTTCATCGCCGGCAGGAACTATGTCCTCTCCGCGGGAATGCTGCGGGAACTCGCATTCTACAGCCCGGACCAGGCCCAGACCCGCGACGTGTTCGGATACAAATGGAACAAGCGGGAGACCTTCGAAGGCGACGCCTTCCGCGCCGCAGGCCGGGCCTGGCTCAACGAACGCTACGGCGAGGTGGCCCAGTATTTCCCTGACCGGCCCGCCATCCTGCTCGACGCTGGCTGCGGGGCCGGCCACACCGCCCTGGAGCTCTACCCGGAACCCCTGCTCCGCGCCCACCGCTACCTTGGGGTGGACATCTCTAACGCCGTGGACGTCGCTGCCCAGCGCTTCCAAGAGCGCGGCCTGCCCGGGACCTTCATGCAGGCGGACATCACGGCCCTGCCCTTTCCCCCCGGCTCGGTGGACATCGTCTACTCCGAAGGAGTCCTGCATCACACCGACTCAACCCGCCGCGCTCTGGAGAACCTGGCCCGGCTTCTTCGGCCGGGTGGCCACTTCCTGTTCTACGTCTACAAGAAAAAGGGCCCCATCCGGGAGTTCACCGACGACTACATCCGGGAGAAACTCCAGCCCATGGCGCCGGAAGAGGCCTGGAAGGCCCTGGAGGGACTAACCCTCCTGGGCAAGGCCCTGAGCGAGACCGGAGTGGAGATCGATGTGCCCCTGGACATCCCCCTCCTGGAAATCCCAGCCGGCCGGATTCCCCTCCAGCGTTTTTTTTACTGGCACATCTTCAAGGCGTTCTACCGGCCGGAGATGAGCGTCGAGGAGATGCTACACATCAACTTCGATTGGTACGCCCCCAAGAACGCCCTGCGGCAGACCCCGGAAGAGGTCCGGGACTGGTGCGAAGGCTGCGGGTTGGACATCGTCCGGGAGCGGGTGGAAAACTCGGGCATCACCGTGGTGGCCCGCAAGCGGTCATGAGCAGGCTCAGGCCGCGGACGGCGGGCTCCAGCCCTGCACTTCGTGCACCTGCACCGCCCCGTTCTCGTAGAGAAGGCGGGTGCGGGACCTGAAGACCTCAGGGTCGGCCTGCAAGGAGACGTATCTATCGAACGCCCAGGTCTGGCCGTAGATGTACCGGGGAGCGAAGCGCCGCAGCACCTCCGGGAAGTCGGCCGAGGGCAGGGGCAGATTGGCGAATAAGACCCGGAAGTCTCCCTCGGGCATCACGGCATGTTCCGGCTCGGTCCGGAACCCGATGAGCGGCTTGTTCCCCCAGAGCAGGGCCTGATAGGCCGAATACCCGAAGACCAGCACAGGTCCCGGGGGCAGTTCGTCCATGGCGGCGATGGCCTCCCGATGCCGGAGGGTGTTCTCCTCCATGGATGCGAGCATGGCGCCGGCACGGGTCAGGCAGAGCACCCCAAGAGCAGCAGTCAGGACGCAGAGCACCCAAGCACCGGCTGGCGCACCGCGCAGGGCGGACAGTGCCAACATCAAAAGGGGAAACAGGCCGTATTCCAGGTAACGCTCCCCCTCCCCCAAGAACATGAGCGGCCGCGTCTTGGTCGCCAAGAAGCAGACCAGCGCGGCAGCCGCCCAGGTACGGACAAAGGCGTACGACAGCGCGTCCTCGCCCCAGGCCGGCGCGAACAGCGCGAACAGGGCCGGAGTATAGCAGACCGCCAGCAGGTGCAGGGGATAGCTCTCGTCCAGACACCAGTTCGCGAACCGCCGCCAGGTGCCGGCGCGGAGCTTCGGCCAGCCGTGCTCCCGCCAGCTCTTGGCATAGTGACGCAGGGTGCGCGGGCCGAACCCTATGAACACGTGGCGGTAGAACCTGAAGTACCACACGGAATGCACGACCTGTCCCCGGAGCCCGGGCCAAGCGACCGTCGGGAACAGGACCAGGGAGAGCCCCAGCGCGCCGGCCAGGATGGCCAGATAACTGGGGCTGACCCAGATGGCCAGGGCCAGGCCGAAGAAGACGAGGACCTGGTTCCCGAACACCGCGGTCACGATGAGCAGCGCCCCGCAGCCCGCCGAGAGCAGCCCACACAGGAGCGACCCCTGGTACAGGGCGACCAAGGCCAGGACGGCGTGGGCCAGGAAGAGCAGCTCTCCGAAGACCCTCGGCGTACCCGTATAGGCCCGGGGACCCGAGCCGATCCGCAAGAGCCCTGGGTTCAGGGCGTACATGACAGTTGCAAGCAGCGGGGCATGGGGTGGGAGCCCTCCCGGCCAGACGGCCTCCAGCCAGTTCGCCGCGACATAGACGAGCAGGGCCGCCACACTGTCGAACACCGGGGACGACCAACGCTCCACCTCGGCCAGCGCGGACTCCGGCAGAAACGACAGCAGCCAGGGCAGTCCCTGGTTGGAGCAATATGCGTAGGGGAAATTGGAGGGGCGATTGGCCAGGAAGCGGTGCCCGTTGCGCCGGATGAGCCGGGCCATGAACAGGTATAGGGCCACGTCGTAGGCTATGGCCTGGGAATACCGGGAACGCAACCAGACCCGCACAGCCAGGGTGGACGCCAGCAGGAGAAGAATCAGGAGCATGCGCCCTCCCCTCCCCTGGTCAGGGCGGAATAGGGGACACAATAGAACCAAGGGAACGCACGCTGGAGTTCTTCGCGGCTCAGGGCCAGCAGGTCCGGGTCATACAGCTTGATGTAGTACCGGTAGGGGAAGTCCTCACCGCCCAGTTGCCGCTTGAACCGATACACACCCTCCTGGGTGGCCCAGGTCCCCCCGAAGTTCCACCAGGCGCAGCCTGCGGACCGGGCATGCTCCATGCCCCGGTGCACAAGGAGCGGCAGCCCGAACAGGGAAGCCTGGTCCAGGTCGTGGACCGGCACCAGGTATTCGGCCACCCGGCCGACCACGGAGAAGAGCAGGCCGGCGCAGGGGGCGCCCTCGTGCTCCGCGATCCACAAGTGCACCGGACCGCCGACGCCGGACGCGGTCCGCGCCCAATCCAGGAAGGCCGCGGGCTTAACCAGCCCGCCCTTGCCTGCGATGGCTCGCTCGTGCATGGACGCGAACCAGCCCCAGTCCGCATCGCGCGCCGGAGTCACCGCGACCCCCTTGCGCAGAGCACTGGCCACGTTGCGACGCTTGCTGTCGTGGAACAGGGAGAATATCTCCGCCGGGGCCACCGGCAGAGGGGCCATCTGGCTCATGCGTTGGTCCTCGAGGTCCGGCTGCCACAGAGCCTGGCAGGATGCGCCGTGGGCATCCAGCGGACCGGGGTTGAGCATGGCGCAACGGGCGCGGCTCTTGGCGGCCAGGGTGTCCATCCCGTGCAGCAGGACCCCCGCTGCGCCCTCCCAGTCCTCGTCCTGGGCCAGCACACCCCCGATACTCCCAAAAAACGGCAGGGAATTGATCACCCGCCCCTGGCCCAAGTCCGGGGAGAGCGCCACGGGCAGGACCCCGGCCAGGCGGCTGCCCGAATAGGCCCCCAGCACGCGGACCTCGCATCCGGTGACAGCCTCCAGCATCTCCAGCCATTCCCGGCCGTGGTAGAGCAAAGCCTGCGGCAAGCCGGCTAGAAGTCGGGCATAGTCGGCGTGCGCCGGAGTCAGTTCAGCAAGAGTCATGGGCATGACAAGCTCCCGGTGCCGCTCACCGGCTTGGACAACCCCAGCAAGAACCGTACACAGGACTGCGGAACCTGCTCAGAAAATCTTGATATGGATTTCGTAGCGCTGTCCCTCATGCTCGAAGAAGGCCGGGAACCTCTCAGGGTCGGAGGCCCGGATAAGGTCCACCAAGTCAAGAAGCGGACGGGTGGGGTCCAGCCGGGAGTCCTCGGGGGTCCGCCGCCAATCCGCCCCGTCGTCCCCTGCGGGCTGCGGCCGGAAGTCTGTCCGGCCGCTGCACAGCAGGGTGAGCGCCTCCACCGCCAGTTCCGGCTCCAGGGCGTAGGCCTTGCGTTGCAGAGTGGCATAGGTATCGCATGGACTTACCAGGAATTCCCGCTGGGCTACGATGGGCCCGGTGTCAATGCCATCATCCATGAGGTGTGCGGTGCTGCCATGATGCGTGTCGCGGTTGAGAATCACATGGGCTATGCTTGCCGCACCTCGGTATTTGGGCAACAGTGTGGGGTGCAGGTTCAAGCAGTGGGCGAAACGGCCCCGGACTTCCCGGTCGAGGTAGAACTCGCCGCCCACGTTGAGCAGGATTGCCCCGGCGTAGGACGCCAGTTCCGCAACCAGGGTCTCGTTGGCCAGATTCAGGACCGGCACGCCGGCATGGCGGGCCGCCTGCTCCGCGGCACCGAGGCTGGCGGCCCGGTCGGGCCGGCGGCGGATGGGCAGGCCCAGCGCCACCACCGGCAGGCCCTGACGCAACAAGTGGAAGAGGACCCCCTCCCGTCCGGCGCCACCCAGAATGACCACTATGGGCTTGTACTCCATGACCGCCAATCCTCCCGGAGGCAGCGTCCTGTCCGGCAATCTCCGTGCGATGCCCCGCAGGAAACCATAATCACTGGGCATTGTCGAGCGCTCGCCAAACCGGCGTTGCCTTCGGGGCCGACTCCCGCTAGTAGCCCGGAATGGTGAGAGGAGACGAACAGACATGTGCGGCATAGCAGGTATCCTGCGGTTCTCGGGACCCCAGCCCGAGGTTGGCGAGATTGCTGCCATGACCTCGCGGCTCAGCCACCGCGGGCCGGACGCCTCGGACACCTTGCTCCTGGGGACGCTGGCCCTGGGCCACACCCGCCTGGCCATCATCGACCTCTCCGAGGCCGGGGCCCAGCCCATGCGCTCCGCCGACGGCCGGCTGGCCCTGACCTTCAACGGCGAGATATGCAACTACAAGGAACTACGCCAGGAGTTGGAGTCCCAAGGCGCGGTCTTCCGCTCCGGTTCGGACACCGAAGTCATCCTGCATGCTTACGCCCACTGGGGCGAAGGCTGCGTGGAACGGTTCAACGGCATGTTCGCCTACGGCCTGGCCGATTTTGGGCGGCAGCGGCTCTTCCTGGCCCGGGACCACGCGGGGATCAAGCCCTTGTTCTACCGCCAGGGCCGGGACTACTTCGCCTTCGCATCGGAACTCTCCGCCCTGCGCGAAGTGCGGGCCCCGGCCCCGCAAGGCAGCCTGCAGAGCGTGGACTACTTCCTGCGCTACCAATATGTTCCCGCGCCCCTGACCATCTACCGGGACACCTACAAGCTGCTCCCGGCCCATGTCATGGCTGTGGACTTCTCCGGCCGAACTGAGGCGCCCCGCCGCTACTGGCAACTCGATTTTACCCCCCAGCCCGGGGAGAACCCGCAGGAGTTGCAGGAGGCCCTGGACAGCTGCCTGGCCGCGGCAGCCAGGCGCTGGCTGGTGGCCGACGTACCGGTGGGCATCTTTCTCTCCGGCGGGATGGACTCCACCACCGTGGCCCTGCTGGCCAGCCGGGAGGCCTCCTACCCCATGCAGGCCTTCAGCATCGGCTTCGCGGCTGAGGGATACTCGGAACTCGAATACGCGAGAAAGGCCGCGCAAGTCCTGGGCCTGGACTTCCACGGCGAGGTCATCGAGCACTCCACCCTAGAGGTCCTGCCGGAACTGATCGAGCGCCACGGCGAGCCCTTTGGCGACGCCTCGGCCATACCCACCTGGCACGTGTCCGCCCTGGCCCGCCGCCACGTGAAGACCGTGCTCTCCGGAGACGGGGGAGATGAGGCCTTCGGCGGCTACGACCGCTATTTCACCTGGGTGAACGGAGGCAAGTGGTCACGGCCCCGGCGGCGCGAACTGTGGCGAGATGTGAGGGCCGGCCGTATCAAAGGGGTCCGGGACGCGCTGGACGCTCTGGGAATGGGTCCCGAAGCCTGGTCCAGGTTCGTGTACTACGTATTCTACCCCCAGCGTGTCCGGCTGTGGCGGCCCGAATTTCGCGGCGTGGCGGACACGCCCTGCCCGCTGTTCGCCGCAGCCCACGCCCGCGCCCGCAGTTCGCCAGGCATGGGCTATGCCCAGGGCATGGACTTCGCCACGTACCTGCCCGGCGCCATCCTGCCCAAGGTGGACATTGCCTCCATGGCGCACGGGCTGGAGTCCCGGCCCCTGCTCCTGGACCGGGAGCTCCTGGAACTTGTCGCCCGCCTACCCGACAGCATGAAATACGCGGGTGGCCGCACCGGCAAGCTAGCCTTGCGGCACACACTGGAGAGCACCTTCAGCCGCGAATTCCTGGACCGGCCCAAGATGGGATTCGGCATCCCGCGCAGCGCCTGGCTTTCTCCAGGCAGCCTGGGCTGGGACATGCTGGGCGACCTCCTCTTGGCCGAACGGACCTCGCCCCTTTACGACCTGTTCATTCCAGAAGAGGTCGAGCGCCACATCCGGATGCAGGAGCAGGGGCTCGACAACTCCCAACACGTATGGCTGCTCCTGGTGCTGGCCCTGTGGCTGGATCAGAACCGCGGTATGGTTTTCGCATAGCCGCCCGCACCGGAAAATCCCACACCCAACTCCCCACAGGACACACCCCAAAGGAGCGACCATGACCGCGACCCCCTTGGAAGAGCTGGCGGCCAAATACATCCCGAGCAAGCGCCTTCACAACTACATGCACTGGTACTGGATGTACTTCCAGGGCATCCGCCAGGATGTCCGGCGGGTGCTGGAGATCGGGGTGGACAAGGGCACCTCCCTGTTCACTTGGCGCGACTTCTTTCCCAACGCCGAGATTGTCGGGCTGGATATCAATCCACGCTGCCGAGAATTCGAAGGAGAACGCATCAAGGTGTTCGTGGGCGACCAGTCGGACACCGCCTTCCTTGCCTCTGTGGATCAGGCGGCCGGCCCCTTCGACATCGTGATTGATGACGGCAGCCACCTGCCCGAACACCAGTTGATAAGCTTCCGCCATTTCATCCGCACCATGTCCCCGCGCGGCATTTACGTCATAGAGGACATCGGCGTGGGACGCGGCCCCGACCGGACCTGGGTCAACTCCGCCCTGGCCGGCCTCATCCAGAACATCAACTACTGGGATTACGACCTGTGCAGCGAGGAGTGGCCTTACATGAACCGGTTCCCGGAGCACGCCTCCTTCCTGGACCGGAGCATAGTGGGCGTGGCCTTCCACCGCTACATCTGTTTTGTCATGAAGGGGGGCAATCCCGGCGACAATACCTTTCTCCAGGACAAATCCCTGGCCCCGAGCCAAAACCGATAGGCACAAGCCTGCGCAGGCGAAGGAACGCGCTACTCAACCTACAGACGAGGAATCCATGAATATCAACGGCAAGTCCTTCCTGGTCATCGGCGGGGCCGGCTTCATCGGCTCCCATCTTGTGGACCTGCTGACACAGCAGGATGTCAAGGAAATCCGAGTATTCGACAACTTCCAGCGGGGCTGCCCCGAGAACCTGGCCGAGGCCCTGCGCGACCCCCGAGTCAAGATATTCGAACTGGGAGGGGAACTCCTACACGTTGATATCCTCAACGCGGCCATGCGCGGCGTCGACGGAGTGTTCCACCTGGCGGCCATGTGGCTGCTGCACTGCCAAGACTTCCCCCGCTCGGCCTTCGAGGTCAACATCCGCGGCACGTTCAACGTGCTCGAAGCCATGCTGAACAACGGAGTGCGTCGCCTAGTCTACTCCTCTTCGGCCAGCGTCTACGGCGATGCGTTGCAGGAGCCCATGACCGAGGACCACCCTTACAACAACACCAACTTTTACGGGGCCACGAAGATCGCCAGTGAACACATGTGCCGCGCCCTGCATCACCGCTACAAGGGCACGGACAAACACTTCGACTACTGCGGCCTGCGCTACATGAACGTGTACGGCCCGCGCCAGGATTACATGGGGGCCTACATAGCGGTGATCATGAAAATTCTGGATCGGCTGGACCAGGGCCTTCCCCCGGTGGTCTACGGCGACGGGACCCAGGCCTACGACTTCATCTACGTGGGCGACTGCGCCCGGGCCAACCTCAAGGCCATGCAGGCCGACAGCACCGACGCCTTCTACAACGTGGGCTCGGGCAAGAAGACCTCCATTAAGGAACTGGCCGAGACCATCCTGCGCACCACCGGGTCCGGCCAGTCCATTGAATACAAGCCGGGTGGCCTCACCTTCGTCAAGAACCGGCTGGGATGTCCCAAAAAGGCAGAACAAGAGATCGGCTTCCGCTACACTGTGGAACTGGAGGACGGACTGCGCCGGCTCATCGATTGGCGCAAGGCCCACAAAGCCGAGGTGGAGCGGCGCAGACGGTCGGCCGGCCTGGAATAGACCGGCGGCCGGCAGAGGCACTGCAGTACCGCAGCCCGGCGCACCTCACCCGTGTGCCGGGCTGCTTCCGTTCGCAGGCTGGGGACAGGGCTAGAGGTGCTGCTTGCACCACTCGTCGAAGTACAGGAGGGACCAGACCAGAAGCCGGCGGTTCACCTTCCCTTCGAGGTGCTCCATGACGAGCTCCTGGATTCTGCGCCGGTCCAGAAAGGCGTACATGGGCGAACGTCCCCGATAGATGACATTCTTCACATAGGTGATGGAGTCACCCTTGAACCAGGAGGCGTCGGGGCCGGAAAAGCCCTGCTTCGCCCGACTGCAAACCTCCTGGGGCACATGGCGGCCCATGACCCGCCGCAGGATGAGCTTGCCGTCGCGCGTCCGATCGAAGAACTTCTGGAGCTTGAGGGGGTCGTTTTCGTCGATGCGAGCCACCTCGCGCAGGTTCCCCAGCTTCAGCCCGACCGGGACCCGCTGGGCGAAATCCACCAGGTCGTTGTCCAAGAAAGGCACCCTGGTTTCCATGCCGTGGGCCATGGAAAGCTTGTCTTCCACCAGCAGCAAACCGCGCAGGAAGGTCCTGGCCTCGAAGGTCAGGGAGGCATTGACGTAGTCCTCGGGGGACTTCAGGGACATGTCCTGCCGCGCCAGCACGTCCAGGAATATGTCCCGGGTCCATACCCTGCCCGCCGCCTCTCCCACCGGGGCAAAGACACGTTTGATCTCGCGGTTGGGAAGCAGGCGCTGCCAGTACAGGTAATACTTGTCGACATAACTCTCGAAGCTGGAGTTGACCGCCACTCGGTAGTAGCGCCAGGGGTAGCCCCCGAAGAGCTCGTCCCCCCCAGTCCCGGCCAGTGTCACCTTGGCGAAGCGGCTAGCCAGTCGGGAGATATAGTAGATGGGATAACTCTGTCCCAGGCGGGGCTCCTCCAGGTGCCGGACCAGGGCGGGCAGGCAGCGCTCCATGTCTCCGGACTTCAGCACCACCTCGTAGTGCTCGGTCTTCAGCAGATAGGACAGATATTCGGCCTGCTCCCGCTCGTCGAAATTCAACTCCAGCCCGGAGGCCGAACTCAGGTCGAAGCCGCAGGTGAAGGTCTTGATGTAGGGAACCTTCCGGGTGGCCACCGCGGTGATGGCGCTGGAATCCAGCCCACCGCTCAGATAGGAGGAAACTTCCACGTCGCTCAGCATCTGGCGGCTGACGGCTCGCTGGAAGAGGAAGTCCAACTCTTCCTCGTAGTCCTCGGCCGAGCGAGGGTGTTCAGGCTCGACGAACTGGAAGTCCCAGTACCGCGTGGCGTCCAGGCGGCCGGGCTCGTCCTGGTACGCCAGGGCCCAGGTCCCCGGCGCAAACAGCTTGATATCGCGGAAAAACGTGCGGTCCGAAAAGATATTCTGGAACGTGAAATACTCGACCAGGGCACCCACATCCACCTGGCGCTCCAGCGCGGGATGGCACAGCAGGGCCTTCCATTCCGAGGCGAAAAGAAGGCAGCCGTCCGCCCAGGCGTAATACAGGGGCTTCACTCCGAAGCGATCCCGGGCCAGGAAGAGAGTTTTAGCCACCCGGTCCCAAATGACCAGGGCGAACATGCCGTCGAGGCGCTCCACACAGGACGCGCCCCAGAGGATATAGGCGTGGAGTATGGCCTCGGTGTCGCTGCGCGAGCGGAACACGCACCCGAGGGATTCGAGTTCCTGCTTGAGGTCCGGGTAGTTGTAGACCTCTCCGTTGTACACTATGTGGTATCGCCCGTCCGTAGAGGACATGGGCTGGGCGCCTGCCGAGGAGAGGTCAAGAATGGCGAGGCGGCGGTGCCCCAGCGCAACGCCCTGCTCGATCCACCGGCCATCCCCGTCCGGCCCGCGATGGGCCAGGGAGCTCACCATGGACTCCAGGATGTCCGGAGCCGGTGAGCGCCCCTTACAGTCGAGGATGCCACAAATCCCGCACATACAATCACGCGCCTCGAAGCTGAGGCTGGACAGAGGGAGCGAAGCTCTCCGCCCGGGGCATTTAGCGCCACATCCCGTTGCGCAGCATCCCCACGGAGTACTGGCGGCTGCTGGCCGCCGGAGTCACCTGTTCCCAGGTCATGAATTCCTCGCACCGGACCCCCCGGCGAAGCACTGCGCCCACGGCGGCGTCCCAGTGCACGGGGGACACGCCGGTCCCCGGACACTTGACCGTGAGGTCCTCCTCGGCCAACACGTGCCCGGCCGGCAAGTCGCGGGCGTAGACGATGCTTTTGCGCAGCTTCTTGGCCGTGGCCACCTCGCTGGGGTAAACCTGCTTCTCCTCCACGGCCACAGCCCGCTCCACTTCCCGGATCATGCGCACCAGGGCGCCCATCTCCTGGGGTTCCAGCGAGGCCTTGTGGTCGGTGCCCACCAAGCTCTTGTCCAAGGTGAAATGGCGCTCAACCACGCAGGCCCCCAGGGCCACCGCGGCCACGCTGGGGCCCAGGCCCTGCTCGTGGCCGGAATAGCCCACCGGCACCTTGTATCGGCGGCGCAACTGGGCGATGACCGGCAGGCTGATCTGCTCCTCGGGACAGGGATAGGTGCTGTTGCAGTGCAGAATGACGATATTGTTGTGGAACTTGAGGATTTCGTTTACCGAATGGTCGATCTGGGCCAAGTCGCTCATGCCCGTGGATATGATCATGGGCAAGTGCATGGCCGCGGCGCGGCGCAACAGCGGCACGCTGACCAGATCCGCGGAGCTGATCTTGAGCAACTCCACGTCGAGCTCGCTCATCTGGAGCAGGCTCGGCTCATCCCAGGCCGAGGCGAAGAAAATCAAGCCCAGCTCGTCGGCCAGAGCCTTGATCCGAGTCATATCCTCCAGGGAGAGCTCCAGGGCGTCGCGGTGTTCCCCATAGGTGCGGCCGAAACTGTTAGCCCCGCCATAGGGAGCTTGGCAGCCTTCTAAGGTGAGCAAGGCCCGGGTGCAGCGCTTCTGGAACTTAACAGCGTCCACGCCGCAGTCCGCCGCGACCTTAACCATTTCCAGGGCCATCTCCACATCGCCCTGGTGGTTGTTGCCGACCTCAGCTACCACAAAGACTGGATAATCAGGCCCGATGGCCCGGCCGGACTTGAGGCGCACTGCTTCTTTCATAGCTGCACGATCTCCATGTTTCTTCTACGTGCAAGAGGGGCGAGTTGGGCACGGATCTCGTCCTGATGCCCGTAGCTGGTGATGATGATCGCCTGACAACGCACGTCGTCGAGTATGCGGGGGGAACAGATGACCTGGCCGTGGAATAAGTTACCGTGCTTCTCCGGGTCGTTGTCCACCAGAGCGACGACCTCAAAGGGAGAGTGCCGCATGGACGAGAGCACGACCTCGCACGTCTCCGAAGCGCCGAAGAGGACCACCTTGAACATTTCGGCCCGCTCCAGGGCCTTGAGCCGGTCCAAGATAGACATCTTGAGGGCCGAGTACAGCCTCACCAGTTCGCTGGAAAACACGGCGAACATGCGGCGTCTGAGCGCCTCGCCCTGTTCGGTGAGCACGTAGCGGAAGGATTTGCCGTTGGCGGGGACGAAGCGGACCATACCTGAGGCCGACAACTCCCGCAGGTATTGATTGACCATGGCCCCGGAAAGACCGCTGCGGTTGCCGAGTTCCTGCTGGGAGAGGTCGCAATCCATAGACAAGGCCTGGAGGATGGAAAGCACCCGAGCCACTTTGCTCGGCTTTATGTATTCGCGGTCCTGGATGATCATGGATGTCTTGGGTCGACCAACATATTCAAGCAGTGCATGAACCGTGGCCTCTGCCGGTTCCCTGCTATTAGCAACATGCATGCCGACGGCAACATCCTCCGCAACGCCCCCTCCTACCTGCTCCCATGCCGCTCCGCCGCGGTGACTCTTCATAGCCAATTTCCCCTCACCTTTCTACCAATCATTTACTCATTGAACAATCTATCGGCCCCTTGCGGGAAAACTTAAGCCCGACCGATCGAGGGAGGCTTTACGCCCTGCCACTTTTCCCGTAAGCGCCGGACATGCCCGGCCTGCGCATCCTGGCGGTGAACACCCCCCTGGCCCCGGCCCTGCGGGACCTGGGGCACACGGTGCTGGACCTGTTCCTGGAGAACGGCGTCCACCACCTGCCCACCCTGCTCGAACAGCACGGCTTCGTCCCGGACCTGGTGCTGCACATGGAGAACCTGAGCCGACGGGGCCTGCTCTCGGGCCTGGGCGAAGTGTCCTGCCCCACGATCTTCTGGTCCGTGGACACCCACCTCAATGCCTGGTGGCACCGCTGGCTGGGCCGGCTCTACGACCTGACCCTGACCACCCAGTCCCACTGGGTCCCCCGCCTGGAAGTCCTGGGCCTGCCCCGGGTGGAGCATTTGCCCGTGCCCGGAGCGGCCGCTCCCTGGGTCCCGCACGCCGAGCGGCCCGAGGCCCTGGCCTTCGTGGGCCGGCTCACCCCGCAGCGGCCGGCCCGGCAATGGATGGCGGACCTGGTGCGGTCCGTGGCCCCCTGCGCCGTGGAGCAGGACGTGCCCGGGCACCGGGTGGTGGCGCGCTACGCCCGGGCCCGGATCGTGCCCAACGAATCCATCCTGGGCGAGATCAACTTCCGCCTGTTCGAGGCCGCCTCGGCCGGTTGCCTGGTGCTGCACCAGGAGAGCGGAGCCGAGGTCTCCCGGCTCTTCACCCCTGACGACGAAATTCTGACATACGGCCACGCCCTGGAGTTGGAGCGCCACCTGCGACGGGTCCTGGACCGGCCCGACGAGGTGGAGCGCATGGGCCGGGCGGCCTGGGAGCGGGTGCAGCGCGAACACCTGCCCGCACACCGGGCGGCCCGGGTCCTGGACCTGGCCCGTGAACTGCCCGCGGCCGCGGCCAGCGGCCCCAATGCCGAACTGGCCTGGTGGATGGCCGTGTTCCACCTGTACGAGGCCGGCATGTTCGCCACCGAGCCCGATTCCCTGGCCGCGCGGCTGGCGGGCCTGGACGCGCCCCAGGCCCAGGCCGCGCTCTTGCGCCTGCTGGCCATGGAGGGCCGCCGCGAGGCCGCGGTGGCCCGGATGCTGGAGTTGCTTGCGAGCGAAGCCTTTGTCGATGCCGAGGTGGACCAGGCGGCCAGCGCCGCGGCCCTCAAGCTCGGCATCTTCGACCTGGCCAAGCGGTTCTGGTACCGGCACTGGGAGGCCTGCGAACGCGCCGGGGCGAGGACCCGGTTCGAGCAGCCCCGGGACCCGGCCCACCTCCACACGCTCTGGGCCGGGGAACTGGCCCGGATAGGCCGGGCCATGCGGCCGGGCATGCCCTTTGACGAGGCGCGCCACGTTCCCGCCACGGCCGTGGAATGCCTGTTCGCTGCCAAGGACCTGGCCGAAGCGGACCTGGAGCTGGACCGCCGGCTGGCCGCCCTGCTCTCCCAGGTCCCGGGCCAGGAGCACATGCGCATGGGGCTGCTCAGCAACCTTTCCCTGCACCACCCCGGAGACTGGCGGATATCCCTGGACCTGGCCCTGGTGAACCTGCGCGCCTTCCGGCCGGAGCAGGGCCTGGCCGAACTGGCCACGGCCCGCCGGGCCGCCCTCCAGGCCGGCCAGGAGGACCGCTTCCTGCGCGCCCTCACCGCCCGCGACCCGGGCAAGGCCGCCCTGGTCGCCCTGCTCAAGGCGGCCAACGACTAGCGCATCCTGGCGAGCTACTCCGCCTGGGTGAAGATGTCCCGGCTCTCCGGGGGCAGGATGTCGTCCAGGCCGGCCAGGAGCATGCGCCAGTGGGTGTCGTCGGCCCCGCGCGAGGCGGCGTCCAGGTCGGCCAGCTCCTGGCCGCCGAACTTGGCCTCCAGCTTCATGTGGTTGCCCCACACGTGGCCCCAGGCCGCGGCGGACATCGGCCCGGCCTTGCCCGCATCCTGGCGGTGCACCACCTCCACCCGGCCGTCGTAGAGCACGTGGCCCCCGGCCTTCCAGACCTGGATGTCGTGCTCCAGGTCGTCCACCTGGGAAGGGGTGAAGCGCACGTCGAAGTCCGGCACTCCGAGCCGCTCCCACAGCCGCAGGTTGAAGAGGTGGCAGCAGCCCATGACCGAGAGGCAGGGCCGCCGACAGTCGTACTGGCCGAAGTCCGGCAGCATGGGGGCGTTGGGGGTGAAGCGGATGCGGTGGTCGCCCGTCTCGCCGAAGAAGCGCCACACGTACTGGATGGTGCGGGGCCGGCCGGGGTTCACGCCCTTGGGCCCCACCACCGCCGCGCCCATATCCTGGCCCAGGGTCTGGAGGTAATGGGCCAGCCAGTCCCGGGGCAGGAGCACGTCGTCGTCCAGGTAGGCCAGGAAGTCCGCCTCCGCCACCCCGGGCAGGGAGCGCAGCCAGTTGCGGGCCGCGGGCGCGCCCACGTTGGAGGGAAGCTGCACCAGCCGCACCGGCCGGCCCTGGGCCACCCGCTCCACCCCGGCGGCCAGGTCCTCGGGGGAGAAGGCCGTGGACCCGTTGTTGAGCAGGGTCACCCCGGCCGGCCCGATGTCCGAGGCCAGGAGGCTCTCCAGGGTCTCCAGGGTCACGTCCAGCTTGTTGTAGGTGTAGAAGGCCACCTCCACCTTGTAGCGCCGCACCAGCATGGGATCCGGCGCGGGCACCCGGGACACGTGCAGGCCGTAGACCGCCCAGGGCTGGGCCGGCTCGAAGGCCAGGGCGCGCACCAGGTGGGCGCGCAGGGCGTCGCGGTCTCCGGAGGCCCGGGCCAGGCGGGCTCGAAAAGCGTGTCTGAACAGCCCCTCGGGGCCGCGCTCCGCCAGGCGGGCGGCCAGCGCGGGTTCGTCCGCCCCCAGGGCGGCGAAGGCCAGGAGCGGTCCGGCCAGGGTTCCTGGGCCGGCGGCGGCAAAGACCTCGGCCGCGGGGAGCAGAAGGTCCGCCTCGCCCATCTCCCACAACCGGGTGAGGGCCAGGAAGCGCACCAGGGGCGGCTGGCCCGGGTCGGCCAGGGCCAGCACCACGGCCGGGTCCTGGCCGGCCTCCTGGAGCAGGCCCTCGGCCTCGGGCAGGCTGCTCTCGGCCACGCCGGACAGGGCCTTGCCCACGGCCGCGTGCCAAGCCGAGAAACGGGGCGAGGGCCGGCCGTGCGCGGCCATCTGGCCCAGAAGCTTGTGCAGGAAGGGGTCGTAGGGGTTGTAGGCCAGGGCCTGGCGCACCAGGGAGGCGCACAGGCCCAGCCGGCGGCGGCCGGTCTCGGCGGGCAGGGCCTCCAGGCCGTCGGTGAGCAGCTTCACCCAGAGCAGGGCGAAGGGCGGGGTGGCGAAGCCGTGCAGCCGCAGCCTCCAGAGCACGTGCTCATACACCGGGTCGGTCATGGCTCATCCTGGTTCGGTCAGTGGTGATGGGCTCTCCGGGCTCCTACGCCATTTCCGGCCAGGGGGCAAACGGCATGAAGTTGACGGGGCTCGCCCCCGCCCGTACAACGACGAAACTCCACCCCAATGGGAGCGCCCGTGCCGCCAGAAACCCCGTACACGCCCCTCGGCCGCCTGGAAGAACTGGACCGCCTCGATCTGGCCGGGGTGCTCGCCTACCTGCGCATCTACCTGGGAAACTTCCTGCTGGACGCGGACGTGGCCATGGCCATGGCCGGCCGCCTGCTGCGCGAGCCCGGCCTGGAGCGGCAGCCCAAGCCCCTGCGCACCCTGGCCTACGTGCTCGGCAAGGCTGCCCAGGCCGCGCCCTTCGACGCCCGCATCCTGGACCTGGCCGCCCGGCTCGGCGGCGACCCCGGCCTGGCCCGACGCGCAGCGCTACTCACCGCCCTGCCCACGGACCAGGCCGCCTGGAACGTGGCCCGCTGCCTGGGCAAGCCCCGGCTCCTGGCCGGCCGCCGCGACTGGCTGGCGGGCGAACTGCGCCGCCACCCCGGGCACGCGGCCTATGCGGCCCAGCTCCTGGCCCTGGACTATTTCGAGGGCGCGCCGCCAGGGGACTGGCTCCGGGGGTTCCGGCCGCCCGAGGAACTGGCCCCGGCCTGGAACCGCCTGCTCTTCTGCCACCTGGCCGAGACCGGCCACGACGCCGCGGCCCTGGAGCTGTGGCCCACGGTCGAAGCCGCAGGCCAGTCCGCCCGGGACGAGGCCGCCCTGAACCTGGCGGCCGAACTCTTCCGCCGGGCCGGGGACAGCCGGACCGCCCAGGCCCTGTACGCCTGCTCCCTGGTCCAGGACCCCCTGCAGGAACCGGTGCGCCGCCGCCTAGCCGAACTGGCCGCGCCCTTCGCCCCGGACTCCTCCCTGCCCGCGGCCCGGGACGTGGCGGTGTGCCTGTATTCCTGGAACAAGGCCGAGCTGCTGGGACGGACCCTCCAAACCCTGGCCGCAACGAATCTGGGCCGGGCCCGGGTGCGGGTGCTTATAAACGGAAGCACCGACGACTCCCTGGCCGTGGCCCAGGCCGCGGCGGAACTCTTCCCGGGCCGGGACTACCGGGTGGAGCCCCTGCGGGTGAACGTGGGCGCCCCGGCGGCCCGCAACTGGCTGCTCTCCCTGCCCGAGGTGCGGCAGGCCGAGTACGTGGCCTTCATGGACGACGACGCCGAGGTCCCGGCCCACTGGCTGGCCTCCCTGCTCACCGCCCTGGAGGCCGACCCGTCGGCCGCGGTGGCCGGGGCCAAGGTGGTGAGCCCGGGCCGGCCGGCCATGCTCCAGTACCTCTACCGCACCCTGGCCGTGGCGCAGAAGGGCCTCATCCGGCTCACCGACCCCACGCCCATCGCCCGCTACGACACCGGGCTGTATGACGTGGTGCGGCCCGCGGACACCGTGATGGGCTGCTGCCACCTCTTGCGCACCACGCACCTGGACGGCGCGCCGGGCTTCGACATCCGCTACTCGCCCTCCCAGGTGGACGACGTGGCCCACGACCTGGAGCTGCGCCTGGCCGGCCGCCGGGTGCTCTACTGCGGCCAGGTCTCCTGCGTGCACCACCAGTCCACGGGCATCTCCTTCGGGGTGCGGCCCAGCGGCCCGGCCCTGGGCAACGTGCTGGGCAACGACCTGAAGTTCCACGCCATGTTCGAGCCGCGGCTGGAGCAACTGGCAAAGCTCGTAGGGGATGGCGCATGAGGTACGACCCGGCCCTGCTCCCGCCGGCCCTGGCCCGGCTGCTCGGCCTGGGCAGCACCGGCCGCACCCATCTGGCCCGGCTGGCCGACACTGCCCTGGCCCGGGCCGGGACGGCCACATCCCAGGACCAGGGAGCCTTACTTTTGGAGTTGGGCGTGGAGTTTTTACTGGAAGCCTGGGAGGCCGACCCCCTGGACGGCCGGCTGGCCGCCATGCTCCTGTCCCTGGCCGGCAAGCTGCCCATCCTGCCCCAGCCGGTGCTGGACACCCTGCGCGCCGTGGCCGGCAGGTGGCGCGAGCCAGAGAACACCGCCTACCTGGACCGCCTCATCCTGGACAACGATCTGGTGAAACTGAGCCGCTACCTGGCTGGCCAGGCCAAGCGCGAGCCGGGCAACCTGGCCTGGACGCAGCGGTTGGCCCGCCTGGGCCTGGAGGCCGGGGACCTGGACATGGTGCGCACCGCCCTGGCCGGGCTCACGTCATCGGCCCTGCGCGGCGCGGCCTTGCCCCTGCTGGCGGACGCGGCCCTGGCGTCCACTCCGGACGCAGCCGTGCGTCCGGCCTCCGAGGCCGCGGCCGGCCTGGACCTGCCCGGAGCCCTGTCCCGGCTGGCCCGGGCCATGCTGGCGGCGGGCCAGCGCGACCAGGCCCTGGCCACCCTGCGCCGCAGCCTGGAGAAACGGCCCTGGCGCAGCAGCGACCAGCTGCTCCTGAACAGCCTGGAAAGCGGCGACGGCACGGCCTCTGCCCCCCTGCCCGGCCCGCTCACGGTGCTCCTGGCCGGGGCCGATCCCGCGGCCCTGGACGCCACCCTGGCCGCCCTGGCCCCGGAACTGCCCGACCACGCCCGCGTCTCGGCCCTGGCCCTGGGCAACGCCCAGGCCGCGGACATGCTCCGCCTCTGGACCGAACGCCTGGCCGGCCGCCTCACCTGGGAGGAGCTGCCCCTGGACCCGGGCCGGCCCGCGGCCCGCAACTGGCTCCTGGCCAAAAACGAAAGCCCGGCGGACTGGCTGCTCCTGGCGGACGCGGGCGCGGCGCCGGCCCGGGGCTGGGCCGGCCGCCTGGGCGCGGCCCTGGCCGCCTGGCCCGAGGCCGCGGCCGTGGGCTGCCGGGTGCTGGCCGCCGGCAACCCGGGCCGGGTCCTGGCTGCGGACGGCGGCCTGCTCTTCGGGCTGGAGGGAGAACTGGGCGAGCACACCGCTCCGGGCGGGGGCCGCGTGCTCATGGCCCCGGCGGATCTGCACGTGGATCTGCCCGACCTGGGGCGCTTCGGCTACGTCCGGCCCTGCCTCTTCACATCGGGCGCTTTTTTGCTGGTACGGGCCGACGTCCTGGCCGAAGAGCGCCTGGACCTGCGCTTCTCCCCCCAGGCCCACGACGACACGGACCTGGGCCTGCGCCTGGCCCTGGCCGGGCACTGCACGGCCTACACCGGGTTTGTGGCCGTCGCCGCGTCAGACCAGGAGGCTCCAGGGATGGAGCCGGCCAACCTCTACAAGCTCCAGATGAAATACGACGAGGGCCAGGTGCGGGTTCTGGCCGCACTGCAGGCGAAATTGGCCACCGACGCGCTGCGGCCCTGATTGTCCCCCTTGTGGGGCAGACAGATTGCCATTACCCTTTTGCCCATTATGCGCATCCGCTACCTCGACACCGACCCGGACCATTTCTTCGTCACCTGTGGTCCGAAGCTATCTCTCACGCTCCCCGCCGTTCCCGAGATGCTCTACGCCCTGGAGCAGGAAGTACTCGAACAGGACCTGGCCGAGAACGGCACCACCCTGTCCATCAGCCCGCAGTTGCTAGAAACCCCCATGGGGATGGAAGCATTCAAGCACTGCGTGTACCTGAACACGCTCTACTACTCCTACCCCAACATCTCGACCAAGGCCCCGCCGCGGGCTGGCAAGGTAAAGCCCGAGGACTACGAACACCACCTCAGCACCATGAAGAACCTCCCCCACTTCGGGGGGCTCAACCATGTGGCCTGCCTGGCCAAGGCCGCAGTGGGCTCTCCGGCGCTCATCATCCAGCCGGGCCCGTCCTTCGATCCCGCCTTCATCGCCGAATACCGTAACCGCTGCGTGCTCATTGCAGTTGCTCGGACCCTGCCCCGACTCCTGGAGCATGACATCGTCCCGGACATCATTTACCAGCAGGACACCAGCCGGCATTCCTGGGACGTGGCCTTCGACTGTATCCGCGGGCAGCACATCGACTCATGCCTGGTGGCCAACCCGGCAGGGCATATCTACAGCGTGGCCGGGTGCCTCTCCAGAATCTACAAGTCATGGAACTTCTTCCCGTTCGAGAACGACAGGTTCCCCGACGTCATCGACAGCATCCCTCCGAGTTCCACCTCGGGAGCCCTGGCCTTGGCACTGTTCCTGGGCTGCAACCCAATCGTTTCCCATGGCGGCGACTGCGGCTCCCTGGCCCCTGCGGAACGGGCCCACCCGGACGGCACCGTGGTCGGCCCCCCGGTCGAGCTCACGGACAAACTCGCCCTGTTTCCTCCCACGCCCCGCCTCGTCCCCTGCATCTTTCTCAGGCGCCCGGGCAGGCCGGACATCTGGACGAGCTCGGACTACCTCGCGTCTTCCCAGTGGTACAAGCTGAAGGCCCTGAACTCCATGAAGGTGGATCCGGACCTGCGCTTCTACGACCATTCCCTGACCGGACTGCTGTGCGAGTCCTCGGTCATAGAGCCCTTCACGCCTCAAGCCCTGGAGGGCAAAACCCGCCGTCTTGAACTTCGGGGATACAAGGCTCCCTTCAGTTGGACCGATTTCGCGCAGGAGGTCCTGCGGCGCTACAAGGGCATCCGACGCATCCTCTCCAAGTCACTGCGCACGCCGGAAATCTCCCTCATCAACCCGTACAACTCCCTGTACACCGGCATGGAGCAGTTCGGTTCGGGGACCTTCGACCTGACCGAGGAACAACATGACCTTGCCCTGGCCCGGGCCGACGAAGTCATAGCAGTCATGGAGTCCCTGCTGGCCGGTGACAAGCCAAGCTAGCCTTTTCCCCGCCCTGTCCCGAACTGGCCGCCATACCGCGGCATGGGCCTTGCAAACTTTTTCACCGTCCCAGTCCGCTTCCTTGGGTATCCCAGGACGGACAGACGACCTTAACCATCGCCGCACAATGGTTCAGCCACGCAGCATTCCCGTCATGTCCAGCCCTCGACTCCTCCTGCTGGGCAACTGCCAGATGCAGAGCCTGGCCGCTGCCGGTGCCCTGCGGGACGCGCCCAGCAAGACGTACATCCTGTTCCTGCACGCCCTGAGCGATATCCCCCTGGCGGAGATCCGGCAGGATGTTGAGAGACATGTGCCTGCGGAGGAATTTGCCTATGCCCGGAGGCAGGGAAACTTCGTGCCCATGCCCGCGGCCAGCGACTTGCAGGGATTCGGCTCCGGCGCGGTGGTCATGAACCTGTTCCACGAGAAGCCCGGCCATCGGCACCGCACCCTGGGCTACCACGTGGCCACCGACGGGTCCCTGGACAACGAGTGCCCCAACCTCGCGGCCTACCTCCGGGAGAGCTTCGTCCCCCTGGTTCCGGCCTCCGGCTATTTCACCCGGATGGAGCGGCTGGTCCACCAGGTAGCGGAACTGTTCCCGGGCCGCCCCCTGGTCCTCGTCCGGCGGCTCTCGCCGCACCGCAGCGCCGGGGCCGAAGTGCCCCATGCCTCCTTCCTGGAGGGCTGGGAAGGCCTGGCCCCCCGGGCCGAGGCCTTCTACCGCCGCCTGGAGCGGGACCTCCCGAACCTGCGCCTGGTGGACATGGACCGCGTGGTGGCCGGCATGCTGCACAACGGAGCGGCCTGGACCGACCTCTTTTCCGGCATGCTGCTGCACCAGGGCCCGTCCGGCCTGGACATCCAGGTGGACATCGAGCACCTCACCCCCGAGGTATGGGAACGCACCGCCGAGTTGGTGCGCGAGGCCGCCTGCGGGCGGGCTCCATCCTACCGCCCGGAGGAGGACCCACGCCGGCTGCCGCCCGCCCCGGCCAGGTTCCAGGTTCCGGATGCGGACCAGGTGGAGCGGGACATCGCCAGCGGCCAACGCTACATCCAACGGCGGGGACTCATCTGCGCCCTGCTCGCCCTGCCCCGGGACCATGTGGATCTGCTGCACAAGCATGCCCCGCGCCTGGACCTCAACATCTGCGACATCGACCTGATCGCCGCCTTCCTCCGCCGCCGCGGCCGCCAGGACGCCGCAGCCCTGGAGCTGCTGGCCGCCCTGCACGCCAACATCGCGGCCCGCCGGGCAGAAAACGAGTACACCCGCCAGGTCCTGACCCGCCATCTCGCCTCGGTGCTCGCCCAGTTCCGCCCCATCCCCCGCCCCCGGGCGGCTTGCGCCCAGGCCACCTGACCAGCCCGAATGAAACGCGCCGGGTCCCGTCGTGCGGAACCCGGCGCATAGCGTCGTCAATACCCTGACGTTGGTCTAGATGCCGCAGGCGGCCCGGGGCAGTTCCCCGGCCTGGGCGGGGAAGGAGCGGGGCGAGCCCGTGCCCAGCCGGGCGGTGAGCTCCTCCACCTTGGCCTGGCGCTCCCCAGCGTCCAGGCGGCGCAGCCAGGTCAGGTGGGAGGTCACATCCATGGGATTCTCCCGGCCGCGAGTGCAGGCGCGGCAGGCGGCCGGAGGGTTGCCCGAGTTCACCCGTTCCCGGAAGGTGCGGAAAGGCGCGCTATTCCAGACCTTGAAGAAATCCGACTCGAAAATGTTACCCAGCCGCGCGGCCCCGCCGCAGCAGATGGCGGCCTTGCCGTGGAAGTCCACGTTCAGGTGCTCCCAGGGCCGGTAGCAGGGCCCTGGGGCCGCCGACTCCCGGTACTCGCCGAAAAGGGGCTGGTGGTTGAGGCGGATGCCCAGTTCCATGGCCCGGGCCTTGGCCTTGAGCACGTTGTAGTCGTAAAGATCCTGATGGAAGACCATGGCCTCCTCGTCCAGGCCGTGCTGCTCACTGGTCACCAGCAGGTAGTTCACCTGGATTTCCCGGGCCCCGACCTTGCGGGCCATCTCCACGTACTCCGGCAGTTCGCAGATGTTGCGACGCATGGCGCAGAACACCAGGGTCAGGGCGAAGCCCGGGTTGTGCCGGCGGGCCAGGAGCTTGAGGGCCATCAGGTTTTCCATCACCCGGCCGAAGTCCGTACCGCGCATGATGCCGTGCACGGTCTTGGGCCTGGCCCCGTGGAAGGAGCACCACACCGAGGACATGCCGTGGCGCAGGCAGAACTCGGTCGTATCCGGGACCAGGGCCTTGCCGTTGGTGAAGACCTGGAACGGGGTGCGGTACTTGTAAAGTTTGAGGACGAACTCGTCGAACCGGGGATTCTCCAGGGCCTCGAAGGAGGAGAAGATGCCCAGGTCGATGAAGGGCAGGAGCGGCTCGAAATTGTCCATCCATTCCGGGGAGCGGAAGGCGTCCGGGTCCGAACGCAGCTTGCGGGCTCCCTCGGCCAGGCAGAAAATGCAACTCACGTTGCAAACGCTGGAGATGTCAAAACCAAGACGCAGGGGCCGCGAGGCGCAAACCGGGAAGGAATTGCGGCTCTCCATGGCGTTGACCTGGCGGTTGACCTAGCGCAACGCGGCGCTCTGGGCGGCTGTCACCACCGGTTCGGGGGTGGATTTGGACATGGGCGCTCCCTCGCTGGAATGGACGACGGGTCGGAAATACCGACGAACGCCCCAGACCAAGCAACCATCATGCCAAGGAGGGAGCGGCGGGAAGGTTCGTTCAGGGCGAGGCGAGCAGGCGCAGGGCCAGGTCCAGGGCGGCCCGGAGGCTGGCCTCCGAGGCCCGGCCCGTGCCCACCAGGTCGTGGCCCGTGCCGTGGTCCGGCGAGGTGCGCACGGTGGGAAGGCCGAGGGTCACGTTCACCGCCTCCCCGAAGTGCAGCAGCTTGAGCGGCCCCAGGCCCTGGTCGTGGTACATGGCCAGGACCGCGGCGTACGCGCCCTGGGCCGCGAAATGGAACAGGGAGTCCGCGGGCAGCGGCCCCACCACGTCCAGGCCCGCGGCCCGGGCCTCGTCCACCGCCGGGGCGATGACCTCCACCTCCTCGCGGCCGATGGTGCCGTCCTCGCCGGCGTGCGGGTTCAGGCCGCACACCGCCACCGGGCCGGGGATGCCCTGGCGGCGCATGAGGTCCGCGGTAAGGCGCAGGCAGTGCAGGATGCGCTCCCGGGTGACGAGCTGCGGCACCCTTGCCAGCGGGGGATGGGTGGTGACCAGGCTCACCCGCAGCCGAGGGCCGCACAGGTGCATGCACACCCCCTCGCGGCCCACGCCCAGGCGCTCGGCCAGAAATTCCGTATGCCCGGGAAAGGCGAAGCCCGCGGCCAGGAGCATGGCCTTGTGCAGGGGGCAGGTGACCACCCCCGCGGCCTGGCCCGACTGAAGCAGAAGGCAGGCCTCATCCAGGGCCAGGCCCGCGGCCCGGCCGCCCTCGGGCCGGGCCTTGCCTGGGACGGGCCGGTAGTTCTCCAGCCCGGCCGGGACCAGCAGGTGCAGCCCCGGGCCGTCCACCTGGGAGACGTTCTCGATGCGGGTCCAGAAATGGCCCAGTCCCGTGGCGCGGGCCGCGGCGTCAAGCGCGCTCTCCGGTCCCAGGGCCAGGACGGGCCGGTCCAGGGCATAGGCCCCGGAGCCCAGCAGGCGGCACACCAGTTCCGGCCCCAGGCCGTCGGGGTCGCCCAGGGTGAGGAGCAAGGGGGTCTGGTTCATGCGGCTCGGGAAAAGGTTGCAGTCTCCCCGTTCCGCGGCGCGCGGGGCGCTGCGGCGACGGGACGCCGGCGCACGCGCGTTGCCGGCCGGGACAACGGCCTGCTAGGTGGTGACCACCGAGTTGTCGCAATTGCCGAAGCTGCTGCGCATGTACTTGTCCGCCTCCCAGTCGTTCTCCCAGGTGGTCTCGTCGATGAGGTAGCGGTACTGGTAGTCGCGGCCCGGCTCCAGCTCCAGGGTGGTGCGCCAGCCGCCGTTTTTCAACTTCTCCATGGGCGTGGCCTGGATGTTCCAGTTGTTGAACTCGCCGACCAGGGCCACCACGTTGGCGTCGGGCGCGGCCTCCTTGGGCAGGCGGAAGGTCACCTTCACCACCGGCTTGGATTTGAGGTACTGCTTGGACAGGGCCATGGTCTCCTCCCTTGCTCGTTGCACGTCATTGCAGGGTGCGCATCACAGTAAGGCGCCCAGTTCCCGGTACACGTCCAGGTAGCCCCGGGCCGAATCCTCCCAGGAAAAGAACTCGCCCATGGCGCGGCGGCGGATCTCGGCCCAGGTCTTGGGCTCGTCCTCCCACACCCGCACCGCCTCCAGCACCGCGTCGCGGAACAGGGCCGAGTCGGGCGCGGCGAAGGTGAAGCCCGAGCAGCGCGGATCGGGATAGGGCCGGATGGTGTCCTTGAGCCCGCCCACCGCGGTGGCCACCGGCACGGTGCCGAAGCGCAGGGAATACATCTGGGTCAGGCCGCAGGGCTCGTAGCGCGAGGGCATGAGAAAGATGTCAGTGCCCGCCTGGATCTGGTGGGCCAGCTCCTCGGTGTAGCCCACCCGCGCGGCCAGCCGGCCGGGATAGTCCTCCACCATCTGCATGATGCGCTGCTCGAAGAGCAGGTTGCCCTCGCCCAGCACCACCACTCCCAGGTCCCGGCGCATGAGTTCGGGCAGGATGTCGATAAGCAGATCGATGCCCTTCTGCCGCCGCAGCCGGCCGATGAAGCCCAACACCGGCCGGTTCTCCAGCTTGGGGTCCAGGCCAAAGTACTCCAGCAGGAAGCGCTTGCAGACCTTCTTGCCCTTCAGGCTGTTGCGCGAATAGGTGGCGGCCAGATACTTGTCCTGGGCCGGGTCCCAGACCGAGTAGTCCGCCCCGTTCAGGATGCCGCGCAGGGTGGCGGTGCGCCGGGCCAGGGACCCTTCCAACCCGCAGCCGAAGGCCGGGGTGGTGATCTCCTGGGCATAGCCCGGGCTCACCGCGGTGACCATGTCCGCGTAGGAGAGGCCGGACTTGAGCATGTTGAAGTCGCCGTAAAACTCCGCGCCGTCCATGTGCCACGCCTCGTGGGGCAGGCCGGACTCCAGGAAAAGGCGGAAGGCGAACCGGCCCTGGAAGGCCAGGTTGTGGATGGTCAGCACGGTCTTCACGTCGCGCCAATAGGGGTCGGTGCGCCGCCAGAAATTGAGGTAGGCGGGGATGAGCGCGGCCTGCCAGTCGTGGGCGTGGACCAGGGCGGGCGGGGTCTCCAGCATGCGGGCCCACTCCAGGGCCGCCCGGCAGAAGAACACGAAGCGCTCGCAGTTGTCGAAATAGTCGCCCTGGTGGGTGTTGTAATAGAAGCGGCGGTCGAAGAACTCCGACCGGTCGATGAAGTACACCGGCATGCCGTCGAGTTCGGCCATGTACACGTTGCAGGTGACCGGGCTGTAGGGATAGCCCACCGGGCAGCCCTCGTAGAGCAGGTGCACCGGCACCCCTCCGGTGGCCAGCCGGCCGTAGAAGGGCGTGACCACGGCCACGTTGTAGCCCATGCGGTGCAGGGTCAGGGGCAGCGCGCCCATGACGTCGCCCAGGCCTCCGGTCTTGGAAAACGGGAAGATCTCGGAGGTTGCGAAATAGAGGAGCGGCCGGGCCATTGGTGGCAACAACTACCCTGTTTTAAACGATTATCCGATCAAGATTCGAGTTTTTGCCATTTTCCCGGGCCTGTCAACACGCCCGAAGGAAATGATGCCGGCATGGCCCGATTTTCCGCCGACCGCCCGGGACGCGACGCGTCCTTGAGCCTGCATTCAAGAATACTGCCCATTCTTGCAGCAAACAATAAAGGGATGTCAACACAAACCCTGCCTCGAAAGCTCCGCATGGCCGCCTCCCGGTTCAGGAGACAGCCGGGATCGCAACAGCCGGTAGTCGGCCAGGATCCGGGCATGGTCAAAGGCCAAGTCCGGCAGGTCGTCCAGGCGGTACACCCCCACGCCTGCCGCATCGTCACCGGCGCACAGGGTGGCGAGGTCGCGGGCCTGGGCGGTGAAGACCACGCTTATGGTGTGCAACCGCTCGTCCCGGGAGGGATGGGAGTAGACCCCGAGCAGGCCGGTGAGTTCCACCTCCAGCCCGGTCTCTTCCCTGGCCTCGCGCACCGCGGCCTGCTCCACGGTCTCGCCGTAGTCCACGAACCCGCCGGGCAGGGCGAAGCCCAGGGGCGGATTGCGCCGCTCCACCAGGACCACGCCTTGACCGGGCAGGAAAATCACGACATCCACCGTGGGCACGGGGTTGACGTGAACCGTGACCGGCTGGCCGCACGAGGGACAAGACTTGACCGCTCCCATGCACTCGCTTCCCGCTGGCGTGAAGGGACTCCAAGGTGCAAAGTTTCCAGTGTAAAAGTATGGCATATGCACACGTATGACAAGATGTATCTGATTCACGAGGGAGCCCTGGGCGACTTCCTGCTTGCCTGGCCGGCCATCCGCTCCCTGGCCCTGGCCGGGACGGGCCGGGAACTCTTCTGGGCCGGCCGCTCCGCCTACCTGCCCTGGGTGGAGCCCCTGGGCGTGGCCCCCTGCCCGCCCCGCCTGGCCGACCTGGCCTCCCGGCTGCCCGGCCCCTGGCCCGGCGAGCTGCCCGACGGGCTGGTGGTGCGCTTCGGGCTCAAGGAGCGGCCCGGCGAGGACCAGCCGGGCTACTGGCACCTGCCCGGCCTGGCCCCGGGCCGCTCGCCCCGCGAGGTGTACGCCGCGGCCCTGGCCGCCCGGGGCGTGCCCTTTGCCCCGGACTGGCGCGCGGCGTTCCAGGAGGAATTCGGCCGGGCCAAGGCCACGGGCAGCGTGGTCCTCATCTTCCCCGGGGCCGGGCACCGGCTCAAGCACTGGCCCCGCGTTCAATATCTTGAACTGGCCCGCTGGCTGGCGGCCCGCGGGCTCGAACCCCGCCTGGTGCTGGGGCCGGCCGAACTGGAGCGGGGCTTCGACCCGGGCGGCCTGCCGGCACTCACCCCCCCGGACCTGCCTGCCCTGGCCGAGGCCCTGCGCAACGCCCGGCTGGCCGTGGGCAACGACTGCGGGCCCCTGCACCTGGCCGGCATGCTGGGCTTGCCCGGGGTGGTGCTGTTCGGCCCCACCTCGGCCAGGCAGTGGGCCCCGCCCGGCCTCACGGTGCTGCGCGGCCAAGCGGGCTGCCGGCCCTGCACCCAGGACACCGCGGACCTGGCCTGCGATCGGGCCGATCCGGTTCCGCCCTGCCTGGGGAACATCACGTTGGAAGAAGTGAAGGCGGCACTGGCGCGGTTGCTGAACCAACCGCCCGCAGAATAAAAGAAAACCGGCTTTCTCGAGGGCGCAATCCCGAGGAAGCCGGCTTTCAAGGAAGGAAGGAATGGACTGTGCTCCTCATCTAGCAAAGAGCGGGCCAAAACCGGGAGACCCTCCTTCCTTTATTAAATATTATTGAAATACAACTGGTTAACAAAACATCCCAGGCTCTGCCCGCCCGAGGTTCCAGCCTCTCCAGGTAAAAGAAATTGAACTTTGCCGCCCCGGAGGCCAACCAGGGCAGTCCGGCGTTCAAGAATTTTCACCCCCCTGTTCCAGGAGGAAACCCGCAGCCTCCAAGGCAGCCACCGGCACCGCGCCCAGGCGCAACACCGCCAGACTCGGCGCCCCGCCCTGCTCCCGCAGCTCCACCACCGTGGAAGGGGCCCCGCCCCGGGGAAAGGGCGGCTCGTCCAGCACCAAGTCCACGGCCCGGACCAGGCCGGGGTCCAGGTCCTCCAGCCGGCCGGCAGGGGAACCGCCGCTCAGGTTGGCGCTGGTGGCGATGAGCGGACACCCCGCCTCCCGGGACAGGCGCGCGGCCACCGGATGCGGGGTCACCCGCACCGAGGCCAGGCCCCGCCCGTCCTGCACCGCCGCGGGCAGGCCCGCACGGGCCGGAACCAGCACCGAGAGCGGGCCGGGCCAGAAGGCCCGGGCCAGGCGCATGAGCCCTTCCCCGGCCGCGTCCGTGACCAGGGGCAGCATGTCCAGGTCGCCCAGGATCAGGGGCAGCGGCTTGCGGGCGGGGCGGGCCTTGAGCTCCTGCACCCGGGCCGCCACTGCCGGATTGCGGCCGTCTCCGCCCAGGGCGTAGAGGGTCTCGGTGGGGTAGACGAGGCAGCCGCCGGAGCGCACCAGATGCACGGCGCTGGCCAGACGGCAGGCGGTTTCGTAGCGGGCCATGCGGGCCATGTATCCAGGGGCCGGGTCCACGTCAACGCCGCTTGCCCGGCCGGGCCGAAGCGGGTAGAGATTGCCGGAACTCCCATGCCCACTCCCCTCGCCCGACTCACCGCCGCCGCCACTGCTGCGATTGGTGCGGCCCGCGCCTTCTGGCCCGTGGCCGCGGAGCGTTTTTCGCCCTGGCTCATGGGCCAGGAAGGCCGCGCCGCCGAGAGCCTGGCCCTCACCGCCGGCCGCCTGGCCGGGGACCAGCCGGCCTTTGTCCCGGCGGCCCGCGCCCTGCCCCGCTGGCTCTGGCAGGCCCGGCCCCTGGACCCGGTGCGCCGGGACGTCCTGCTGGGCGCGGACGCGCCCGCCGGCGCTGCGGGGGAACTGCTGGCCGGCCTGGACGCCGCCGGCGCCGCCCCGCCCGACGCCTCGGGCTGGGAGGCCCTGAGCCCGGACGCGGGACCGGACGAGGCCCTGCCCGCGCTCATCCCCCGGGTGCGCGACGCCCGGCACGGCCTGTCCTGGCTGGCCGCGGCCTGGGACGCCCTGCTCGCCCAGGGCGCGGCTGACCACGCCCTGCGCCTGGCCAAGCACTATCCCTGGCCCGAACTGCCCCGGGGCGAGGCCCTGTTCCGCCGGCTCCTGGCCGAATGGGCCCTGGCCTGCCGCCCCCCGGACGAGGCCGAAGTCTTCCTGGACGGCCTGGCCCCGGACATCTGGGACCTCTGGCTGCCCCTGGCCCGCCACCGCCTGGCTTTGGCTCGGGACGACCGCCAGGCCGCGGCCCGCCACCTGGCAGGGCTCTGGCTGTCCATGCCCTGGCACGCCAACCTCACCCTGGCCCTGCACGGCCTGGCCCGGCCCCTGGCCGTGGACCCGGCCTCGGTGGAGAACCACGCGGTGGCGGTGTGCATCTACACCTGGAACAAGGCCGACGACCTGGGCCGCACCCTGGCGTCCCTGGAGGCCTCGCGCCTGGGCCGCGCCCGGATCTTCGTGCTGGACAACGGCTCGGACGACGCCACCCCGCAGGTGCTGGCAGCCTGCGGCCAGCGCCTGGGCGATCGCCTGGAGATCGCCACCCTGCCGGTGAACGTGGGCGCGCCGGCCGCGCGCAACTGGCTGCTCTCCCTGCCCGGGGTGCGGGAAGCCGAGTTCACGGCCTTTTTGGACGACGACCTGGACCTGCCCGCCGACTGGCTGGAAGAGATGCTGGCCGCGGCCCTGGCCCACCCCCAGGCCGGCGTGGTGGGCTGCCGGGTGCTGGACCACGAGCCGCCGTACGCGGTGCAATCCGCGGACTACCACCTGCTGCCCGGCTACATGATCTCCCGGAATTTCGACGACCTGCCCGAGCGGCTGTCGGTGTGCAACTATGGCGGGACGCCCGACGCCGGGCTGTACGCCTATACCCGGCCCTGCGCCTCGGTCACGGGCTGCTGCCACCTGTTCAGGAAGGAAGAACTGGATGCCCGGGGCGGGTTCGACGTGCGCTTCACCCCCACCCAGTTCGACGACCTGGAGCGCGACCTGCGCGCCTTCGCCGCGGGCGGCCACGCCCTGTACCACGGCCGCCTGGCCGTGCGGCACCGCCAGGCCTCGGGCCTGCGCCGGCCGGCCACGGCCCTGCAGACCGCCCAGGTCATGGGCAACAAGATCAAGCTGGAATATCTCTACGCGGACGCCGAACCCGAGAAATGGCTCGCCCGGCAGAAGGACCTGCTCCTGGCCGACCTGCTGGCCCGGGTGGATGACCTGGCCGCGGTCCTGCCGGACCTGCTCTAGGCTATTTCTCGCACCACTCCTTGACCAGGGCGTCGAGTTCCCCGGGCGCCATGCGGGGCGCGTCGAACATGCCCGCGGCGCTGCGCTGCCGCCAGGCCTCGTAGAGCGTCACCGCCGCGGCCACGGACACGTTCAGGCTCTGCACCATGCCGCTCATGGGGATGTACACCCGGTCCGGCACCAGGGCGGCCAGTTCCGGGTCCAGGCCCCGGTGCTCGTTGCCGAAGATGACGGCCGTGGGCTTGGTGAAGTCCCATTCCGGCAGGGGCCGCGCGGTCTCGTCGAAGGCCGTGCCCAGCACCTGCAGCCCCTCGCCGCGCAGCGCGCCGATCATCTGGGCCGCGTCCGGGTGGCGCTCGGTCTCCACCCACTTGAGGGCCGAGGCCGAGGACTTGTGCCCCAGGGCCGGGAACTTCTCGGACGTATAGTAGAGGTGGACCTTCATGGCCCCGAAGGCGTCGCAACTGCGCAGGATCGCGGACACGTTGTGCGGGTCGTGGATGTTGGCCAGCACCAGGCGCAAATCCGGCTGGCGCAGGGACAGCACCCGCCGCACCCGGGCGATGCGCTCCTCGCTGCGGCATTCGTAGAGTCTGCGTTGCACGGCCATGGCCACCTCCCTCCTTTCGCCCCGCCGCACTACCGCCTTTCCCGGCGGGATGCAAATCCCCGTCCCCGTTGTTCGCGGCCGGGAAATCGGGTAGCGTGGCCCGCACGCACCTCAACCCCGGGAGCCGCCATGCGTTTCGCCCGCATCCACCCCCCGTTCCTGGCCCTTTTCCTGGCCGCCTGCCTGCTTGTCGCGTCGGCCCTGCCCGCCCGGGCGGACGTGCACCGCAGCCGGGGCCAGGTCATCTACGTGCCGGCCTACTCCCACATCTACCACGGCATCAAGCAGCCCACGCCCTTCTACCTGGCCGTGACCCTGTCCATCCGCAACACCGACCCCAAGCACTCCCTGGTGCTCACCAGCGTCCAGTACTACGACACCGACGGCAAGATGCTCCGCGAGTTCGTGCCCGCCCCGGTCACCGTGGGGCCCATGGCCACCAAGGAGTTCATCATCATGCAGTTCGACAAGGAGGGCGGCTCCGGGGCCAACTTCCTGCTCACCTGGGAGGCCGGCACCCTGGTCACCGACCCCATCGCCGAGGCGGTGATGATCGGCACCTCCTCCAACCAGGGCATCTCCTTCCTCACCGACGGCCAGGTCATCGAGGAAAAGCCCTGACCGCCATGAAGACCGGCATCCTCCTGGCCGCCTTCGGCTCCAGCCGAGAGGCCGCGCACCTGTCCCTGCGCGGGTTCGAGGACATGGTCAACGCCCGTTTCCCGGGCGTGCCCACCCGCTGGGCCTTTTCCTCGGGCCGCATCCGGGACAAGCTGGCCGACCAGGGCATGAAGACCGACTCGGTGGGCAAGGCCCTGGAGAAGATGCACTTCGAGAAGTACACCCACGTGGCCGTGCAGTCCCTGCACGTGATCCCCGGGGACGAATACCACGACCTGGCCGAGGTGGCCGCCCGCTTCGCTCCTGACGGGCCTGGGCCGCAACGCTTCGCCGCCATCTCCGTGGGCGGGCCGCTCATGGCCGACGCCGCGGACCTGGCCCGGGCCGCTGACGCCGCCGCAAACCTCGTGCCCGCCGACCGCCCCGCGGGCCAGGGCATCGTGTTCATGGGCCACGGCACCCGCCACCCCGGGGACCTGGCCTACGACGACCTGGCCCGGGAACTGGCCCGGCGCGACCCCCTGTTCCTGGTGGCCACCCTGGACGGGGCGCTCACCATCCAGGCCGCGCGCGACGCGCTCCTGGCAGCGGGCGTCGCCTCCTGCCGGCTCATCCCCCTGGTGGCCCTGGCCGGCCGCCACGTGCAACGCGACATGTGCGGCCCGCACCCCGAGTCCTGGCAGTCCATCCTGGCCGCAGCGGGCATCAGCGCCACCTGCACCCTGACCGGCACCGCCGACTCCCCGGCCTTCGCCGCCATCTGGCTCGACCACCTGGAGGCGGCCCTGCGGGAGTTGAAGAACCGAGAGGGAGGGGAAAACCCCCTTTGCTAGCGCCCAAAGGGGGTTTTCCCCTCCCTCTCGGACTCTCCCGCCCCTTTCCCCGAAACGCGCTATATGGCCCGCGCAATGAAAGCGTCTGAAGGCATAAAGAGACTGGCCCGCACCTGGCGGGGCCAGCTGGCGTTGGGACTGGGGGTGCTGCTCCTGGCCGGAGCCCTGGACGTGGGCCGCTACCTGGTGTGGCCCGAGGTGGATGGATTGAAGAAAGAGAATCCAAAGACCACCGCGTTCATGGAATTCCGCAGAGAGCAGTGGGTCGAGCAGGGAAAGCGGAAGAAGATCGACCAGGCCTGGGTCCCCCTGTCCCGGATCTCGCCCTTCGTGATTTCCGCCGTGACCATCTCCGAGGACGACCGGTTCTGGGAACACGAGGGCATCGACCTGGAGGGGATGGAAGAGGCGCTCAAGCGCGACCTGGCCCGGGGCGAGTTGGCCGCGGGCGGCAGCACCATCACCCAGCAGTTGGCCAAGAACCTCTGGTTCTCCCCAACCAAGAACCCGGTGCGCAAGCTCAAGGAGGCCATCATGGCCTGGCGGCTGGAGCGCGCCTTGTCCAAGCGCCGCATCCTGGAGCTCTACCTGAACGTGGCCGAATGGGGCGACGGCGTGTTCGGCATCGCGGCCGCGGCCCGCCGCCACTTCGGGACCAGCCCCGCGGCCCTGTCCCCCGAGCAGGCCGCCCGCCTGGCCGTGGTCCTGCCCAACCCGCTCGGCATGGACCCGGCCCACCCCTCCCGCTACGTGCGTGAGCGCAGCCGCATCATCCTCCAGCGCATGGCCCGCCGCGACCCGGCCCTGCGCGAAATCCACTAGCCGGAACCCTTTTCCCCGCCCCCGGCCCACCGGGAAATTCTTTCCGCCCAGGCGGTTCCTGCCCGCTTCCGCCGAGCCTCTTACTATTCTTTACACATCTCCCCCAAGGGCCATGGCGCGGCAACCCGGTTCGAACGCACTATAGAATATTAAGATATACATGATGCCCCTGGCCTATGCCCTGCACACCACTGGACGGAACCCGACAAACCCAATCCGGAAGTCCCTTCCCCGGGCCTTCCGCAACGGAGGCACGCATGACAGTAACCAGCATAGGCACACAGTCCTCGGACTGGGCCTCGCAACTCCTGGATACCATCCGGGACCGCAACAACGGCAAAGGCGACGACCTGGCCGACAAGCTCATGGGAGACCTGGACACCGACGGCGATTCCGTCCTGAGCCTGAGGAGTCCGGCCTGTCCGAAAGCGCCTTCGCCGCGGCGGACACCGACGGCGACGGCAAGGTCAGCACCCAGGAATTGGCCGACGCCCTGGACAAGGAACGCTCCGAGATGATGGCCGGCCAGGCCGCCAGCGGGGCCGGGCTGGCCCGGAACCTGCAACTCCTTCGGGACGTTGCAATTTTTTCCTGGAACCCGGTCCGCGCCGCTGGCCGTGGAGGTGAAAGATGGCCGTATCCAACGTCAACAGCCAATTCATGGATTTGGGCCAGGACATCCTGGCCGCCCTGAAAGCAGCCAAGGCCGACAGCGAAGAGATTGCCAAGGACGTGGTCACGTCCATGGACAAGGACGGCAACGGCTCCCTGGGCATGCAGGAGTCCGGGTTGCGGTCCAAGGTGTTCGCAGCGGTGGACGCGGACAGCGACGGCGCCCTCAGCGTGGCCGAATTGGCCCAGGCCCTGGCCGCCGAACGCGACCAGATCAAGGCCGGAACTCTCGACGACGACGGCTCGACCCTCACCGGGGCGCTGCTGGACCAGGCCGAGGCCGCGATCCGCATGGACAGCGCCGCGGACAAGTTCATGACACTGCTGGACAAGGACGGCGACAACTCCTTGAGCCTCCAGGAAAGCGGCCTCAGCAAGGAAGCCTTCGCCAAGATCGACAAGGACGAGGACGGGATCATCTCCAAGAAGGAACTGGCCAACGCGCTCCTGGAGGAGCAACGCCAGTACATTGCCGGCACGAGCTCCAACGCGGGCAGCACCGAGCTCTTCGACTCGCTCCTGAGCAAGGCAACCATGGCCTCCTACGGCGGCAACCCGCGGCAGATCCGCAAGGCCCTGCAAAGCTACGGCGCCAACATCATGGTCTCGGTCCTCAACGGCAGCGACAGCGACTCCCTGTTCCCCTCCACAGGCTACCTGGCCGGGAACCAGTCCGCCATGCTCAGCAGCATCCTTGGCACGAGCGCGGGCACCTCGGCCACGGACACCTCCATGGGCCTGGCCGGACTCCTGGACTCGGACATCTGAACTCGGGTTCCCACGCACGCACAAAGGGCCGGCCCGCAAGGACCGGCCCTTTTCGTTCGGCGTGGCGGCTAGGGCTCGAGAACCAGCCGGAAGCCCGTGTCGTTGACGCCCTCGCTGCCGAAACCGCGGTTGGCACAGCGGGCGAAGGCGGCGGGCAGGGCGAAGCTGCCCCCCCGCCTGGCCCGGGGCTGGCCCGCAGCGGGCGCGGCCAGGGGGTCGCGGGCCGGGCCGGAAGAATATGCCGTGGCGTTGTAGGCGTCGCGCACCCATTCCGCGGCGTTGCCGCTCATGTCGTAAAGCCCCAGGGGGTTGGGCGGAAAGCTGCCCACCGGCGCGGTGGCCGCGAAGCGGTCCCGGCCGCCCACGCCGGCCAGGTTGGCCAGGTCCGGGGACATGCCCCCGTTCAGGGTGGCGTAGTCCCGCCGCCGGCCGCCGGCCCGGGCCGCGTATTCCCACTGGGCCTCGGTGGGCAGCAACACCCGGCGGCCGGTGCGGGCCGAGACCCAGGCCGCGAAGGCGTCGGCGTCCTCCGGGGCCAGGCCCACCACCGGGTGGGTGGACCCCTGTACGAAGCCCTGCTTGCGCCAGCTCCCGCCCTCGCGGCGGTAGGTGCCGCCCGGGGCGCGCATGCGCAAGGAGCCCTCCTGCTCGGCCCGGGTCACGTAGCCCGTGGCCGTGACGAACTGGGCGAACTGGGAGGTGGTGACCTCGAAAGGCATGATGGCGAAACCCTTCAGGCAGACCTCGCGCAGGGGCCGCTCGTCCGCCTCGCCCCCGCCCGCGGCGTCGCCCATCTCGAAACACCCCCCGGGCGCCGGCCGGAAGGTGATCCCGGTCAGCGTATCGCGCAGGGGCTCCTGGGCCGGCGCAACGACGGCGACGGCCAGAAACGCGGCCAGCAGGAGCGCCGCAGCCAGGGGCCGCATCACGGTTTCGAGGCCCAATGGATGAGGCCCAGGCAGTGCGGGTCCACCAGCAGCGGATGGTTGGGCAGGATGCGCACCGTGAACCCGAACCGCCCCGGCCCCGGGGCCTGGACCGTGCCCTTGAATATCTGCCAGTGGTCCTGGGTCATCCGGGTGGGCTGCATCACCGTGTTCTGGCGGTGCATGAAGTTGCCGTCCTGGTCCAGGGGGCCGGCGTAGACCTCCACCCGCACATCCTCGGGCCGGATGCCGTTCAGGTGCACCTCGCAGCGCACGCCCACGGGCTGGCCCACGTAGATCTTGTCCGCGCCCGGGGTGGTGACGTTGCGGATGGCCAGGCTGCTCCACTTGGTCATGATGTCCATGCGCCAGGCGGCCAGTTCCTTGGACGGGGCGAAGTCGTCCGCGGACAGGGCGCGGTATTCCCCGTAGGCCGGCAGATACGCCTTCTGCACGTAGTCCAGCATCATTCGGTGGGAGTTGTACACCGGCCCCAGCTCGGTGAGCGCGCGCTTGATGCGGCGCAGCCACACCCGCGGCAGGTTGCCGTGGCTGCGGTCGTAGAACACCGGGATCACGTCGGACTCCAGGACCTTGTACAGGGTCTGGGACTCCACGAAGTCCTGGTAGGACGGGTCCTCGTACTCCTCGCCCTGGCCGATGGACCAGCCCAGGCTGTTGTCCGGCTTGTAGGCCTCGGCCCACCAGCCGTCCAGGGTGCTCACCTGGAGCACGCCGTTGGCCATGGCCTTCATGCCCGAGGTGCCGCAGGCCTCCAGGGGCCGGCGCGGGGTGTTCAGCCACACGTCGCACCCCTGCTGCATGTAGGAGGCGATCTCCATGTCGTAGTCCTCCAGGAAGACCATGGAGTTGCGGCATTCCAGAGAGCGGCACAGGGAGACCAGGTCCTGGATGATCTTCTTGCCCTCGTTGTCCTGGGGGTGGGCCTTGCCCGCGAAGATGAACTGCACCGGCCGCTGCGCGTCGGCCACCAGCTTCTTGAGCCGGTCCGGGTCCGAGAGCAGCAGGTTGGCCCGCTTGTAGGTGGCGAAGCGCCGGGCGAAGCCGATGGTCAGGGCCTGGGGATTGAGCACGTCCTCGGCCGCGATGAGCTCGTCGCGGCGCGCGCCCTTGACCAGGAGCTGCTGCCGCAGCCGGCGGCGCACATAGTCCACCAGCCGCTCGCGCAGCCGCTCGTGGGTCCGCCACAGCTCGGCGTCGGGGATGCTCTCCCCCTGCTGCCACACCCGGGCGCAGTCCGGGTCCTCGCGCCAGTTGGAGCCCAGGAACCGGTCGTAGAGCAGGGCCATGTCGTCCGAGACCCAGGTGGGCGCGTGCACCCCATTGGTGATGGCCCCGATGGGCACGTCCTCCACCGGGAACTGGGGCCAGACCTTTTTCCACATGTTGCGCGAGACCCGGCCGTGCAGTTGGCTCACCCCGTTGTTGAACCGGGACAGGCGCAGGGCCAGCACGGTCATGCAGAAAGGCTCTGAGTTGTCCCGGGGGTCCTCCCGGCCCAGGGCCAGGAACACCTTGAAGGCCAGGCCCATGTCCTGGGCGTAGCGCTCGAAATAGGGCTGCATGAGCTCCGGCGGGAAGCGGTCGTTGCCTGCGGGCACCGGGGTGTGGGTGGTGAACACCGAGGTGGAGGCCACCAGTTCGGTGGCCGCCTCGAAGGACAGGGAACAGCGGGACATGTAGTTGCGGATGCGCGCCAGGCCGGCAAAGGCGGAGTGTCCCTCGTTCATGTGGATGACCATGGGGGTGAGGCCCAGGACCTCCAAGGCCCTGACCCCGCCCACCCCGAGCAGGATCTCCTGCCACAGCCGCATCTCCAGGTTTCCGCCATAGAGCCGGGCGGTGATCTGGCGGAAGTGCGGCGGGTTCTCGGGCACGTTGGCGTCCATGAGCAGGAGCTTCACCCGGCCCACGTTGCACTGCCAGATCTGGACCTTGAGGGGCTGCCCGGCCAGGTCCAGCTCGAAGGCGGCGGGAGCGCCCGAGGCGTCCTTGGCCAGGGTCAGGGGGAGCTGCTCGAAGTCATAGGTGGGGTAGCGCTCCTGTTGCCATCCGTCCGGGGTGAGGTACTGCCGGAAATAGCCCTGCTGGTAGCACAGGCCGATGCCCACCAGGGGCACGTTGAGGTCGCTGGCCGACTTCAGGTGGTCGCCGGCCAGGATGCCCAGGCCTCCCGAGTAGATGGGCAGGCAGGGGGCCAGGCCGAACTCGAAGCTGAAATAGGCCACCACCGGCTGGGCGCGGTCCCGGCCCGGAAAGTCGGCCAGGGTGGAGTCGCGCTGCAGGTAGGCGGTGAGGTCGTCGTGGGTCTCGGCCAGGCGCTCCAGGAAGAAGTCGTCCTTGGCCAGGGACTCCAGCACATCCTGGGGCAGACGGTTGAGGAACTGGACCGGGTTGCCGGCGCTGTCCGCCCAGAGCTTGGCGTCGATGCGGGCGAACAGGTCGACGATCTTGTCGTTCCAGGCGAACCACAGGTTGTAGGCCAGGTCCCACAGGGGCTCCAGGCGCTCGGGAAGCTTGGGAACGACGCTATAAACGTGCAAAGGCTGCATGGGTGTCTCCGAGGGAAGGGTTGGCCGCCGGGACGTAGCGGCTCAATAGAGCATGGTGCCAACGCCCCCGCCAAAAAGCAAGGCCCACAGGGCGGGGACGCCAAAAATACACCGTCCTCGCCTTTGACTTCGCTCCGGGCATGGCCTAGATTTCAACGGATTGGGCCCGCGCCGCGGGCCACGCCTCGTTCCGGGAGAGTGTTCATGCCCCTGTCCATCGCCGCCGCGGCCTCCCCGGAGGCCGGAACCGGCCTGGAGGTCCGCTACCGGGTCCTCCACCCCCTGCTGCACGAGATGCCGCCGGCCTACTCCACCGAAGGGGCTGCGGGCCTGGATCTGCGCGCCTGCATCGAGGACGAGGAGCTCGTCTTCGCGCCCGGCCAGCGCCACGCGGTGCCCAGCGGCATGGCCATCGAGATCCGCCGGCCCGGGGTGGCCGGGTTCGTGTTCTCGCGCAGCGGCCTGGGCGCCAAGCATGGCCTCACCGTGAGCCAGGGCGTGGGCCTCATCGACCCGGACTACCGCGGCCAGATCATCGTGTCCCTGCTCAACACCTCGGGCGAGGAGCGACGAATCCGACGAGGCGAGCGCATAGCGCAGCTGGTATTCCTGCCGTACCTGCACGCCAGGCTGGCCCCGGCCGAAGAACTCTCCGCCACCGACCGGGGCGGGGGCGGATTCGGCCACACCGGAACGATCTGACGCGGCCCCGGCCGCCGGAGCATACCCCATGAGCAAGGCTTTCGACACCCTGGCCGCCCGCGATGCGGCCAGCATCTGCCATACCTACGCCCGCTACCCCCTGGCCGTGGCCCACGGCCGGGGCAGCCGGCTCTACGACCTGGACGGCAACGAGTACATCGATCTGCTGTCGGGCATCGCCGTGACCAGCCTGGGCCACGCCCATCCCGAGATCGTGGAGACCATCGCCGAACAGGCCGCCCGGCTCACCCACACCAGCAACCTGATCTACCACGCCGAGGGACCGGCCCTGGCCGAGAAGCTCCTGGCCACCTGCTATGCGGGCAAGGTCTTCTTCGCCAACTCCGGGGCCGAGGCCAACGAGGGGGCCATCAAGCTGGCCCGGCGCTACATGCGCAAGGTCAAGGAGCGCGAGGCCTACGAGATCGTGACCCTGCAGGGTTCCTTCCATGGCCGGACCCTTGCCACCCTTACCGCCACGGGCCAGGACAAGATCAAGGACGGGTTCGGCCCCCTGCCCGAGGGCTTCGTGACCGTGCCCTTCAACGATCCCGAGGCCCTGGCCCGTGCGATCACCGACCGCACCGCCGCAGTCATGGTGGAGATGGTGCAGGGCGAGATCGGCATCCGGCCCCTGTCCGAGGAGTTCGTGGCCGCCCTGGAGGAACTGCGCCGCAAGCACGGCTTCCTGCTCATCGTGGACGAGATCCAGACCGGGCTGTGCCGCACCGGCAAGTTCTGGGCGCACCAGCACTACGGCATCACCCCGGACATCTTCACCGCGGCCAAGCCCCTGGCCAACGGCCTGCCCATGGGCGCGGTGCTCATGACCGAGGAGGTGGCCCAGGGCTTCACCCCCGGATCGCACGGCACGACCTTCGGCGGGGATCCCCTGCTCTGCGCCGTGGCCGCCAAGGTCCTGGACATCATGAACCGCGACCACCTGGCCCAGCGCGCGGCAGAAAACGGCCACTACCTGATCGGGCTCCTTGAGGAACTGCGCCAGGAGATGCCGGACAAGGTGGTCGAGGTGCGGGGCCTGGGGCTCATGCTGGGCATCGAGCTGGCCGTGCCGGGCAAGCCGGTGTGGGAGGAGCTCCTGCGCCGCGGGTTCATCGTGAACCTGGTGGGCGACAAGGTGTTGCGCCTGCTGCCCCCGCTCATCATCGAGCAGCAGGACCTGGAACTCTTCGCCCTGGCCCTGGGGGCCGTCCTGCGCAAGGCCTAGCCGACCGCTCAAAAACCGCGCTGGCCGCGGGGCTTCAAAAAGGCCAAGCCCTCGCGTATACTTCCTTACGTTGCGGGCTTGGCTTTTTCCTCGCGGCCCGCGCGGCGGGGCAACGCCTCCCGCGCAGCATGCGCCGAGCCCGGACGGCCAAGGCTGCGCTGGACAGCCTGCGAACAACAAACCCTGATGGAGTGGATGGAAGAGCATGGTCCAGGACGCCACCGGCATGTGGGAGACCCCACCCGTTCCGGCCTCCAAGGCTCCGGGAAGCGTGGGCCCGGGCGAATTGCCCCAGGCCCGGGTCGTGCGCGAGGAAAAGCCCTGGGAAGCGGTACCGCCGCAGCCCGGCTTGCGCCGCACCGAGCACGCCACCGGCCATGTCCTGAACTCGGTGGCCTGAGCCGTGGACCAACTGCTCCGCATCGAGGTCTTCCTTCCCGCGGCCGAGATCGACAGGGCCGAGGCCTTTTTCGCCCAGCACTGCGCCCACGGCTGGGAGGAGGCCCCGGCCCAGGACGGCAAGCTCTTCAGGCTCTACCTGGACGACCTGCCCGCGGCCGAGGAGATGCTCCTGGCCCTGCGCCAGGCCTTCCCCGCGGCGGTGGCCTCCCGGCAGAACGTCGAGCGCGAGGACTGGGCCTCGGCCTGGCGGCAGTTCTTCACCCCGGTGCTGGCCGGGGACCGCTTCGTGGTGCTGCCGCCCTGGCTGGCCCACGAGACGCCTCCCGGCCGCATCCCCATCCTCATCGAGCCCAAGACCGCCTTCGGCACCGGGCACCACGCCACCACCGCCCTGTGCCTCACCGCCCTGGACCGGCTGGAGGGCCAGGGGCACCTGCACCGCAAGCTGAACTTCCTGGACCTGGGCACGGGCTCGGGCATCCTGGGCCTGGCCTGCTGCCTGCTGGGACTGGTGGGGCTGGGGGTGGACGTGGACCCGCTGGCCGTGGCCAACGCCCGGGAGAACAAGCGGCTGAACGGGGTGGGCGACAACTTCGCCGTGGGAGTGGGTTCGATCAACGGCCTGGCCCGGACCCGGTTCGGGCTCATCCTGGCCAACATCCTGGCCGGGCCGCTCAAGGTCATGGCCCCGGCGGTGGTGCGCCGCCTGGACCGGTCCGGCAGCCTGGTGCTCTCCGGCATCCTGGCCGAGCAGGCCGCGGCCGTGGCCGAGGCCTACACGGCCCAGGGCCTGCCCGAGCCCGAGGTCATGACCCGCGACGAGTGGGTGGCCCTCATCTGGCCGCCCCGGGTGACGTAGCCGGCCGGCCTATCTTGCCCGGTACACCCGGCACCAGGGCGCGTTGTCCGCCACCAGCTCGAAATAGGGGTCGAAATTCTTGGGGTCGCCCAGGAGCATCTGCACCATCATGGACTCGTAGACGCTGCGGTCCATGACGAAGACCTCGTTGGTCATGCGGTTCATCACCACGTAGACCCCGCCCAGCCTGGCCCAGAACATGGTGCCCAGCTTGCCCGAGGAATCCACCACCGTCATCTCGGTGAGGGGGGCCTGGCCCTGGGGGGTCTTGAGAATGCCCTGCTGGGGGTCCACCGAGATGTTGCCCTGCAGGGGGGTTATCTTGCCCGTGGCCCCGACGCCCTGGGCCAGGCTCCAGTTCCCGTAGCGGTTGATCCATCCTCCCACCATGAGGTTGTCCCAGGCCACGACCAGGTACTGCTCGGGCAGGTTGGCGGGCCAGGGCCGGGCCTCGACGCCCAGATTGCGCACGAACCGGTCGGCCTCCTCCTTGCCCATGGCCTCCAGCTTGGCCACGGGGTACTCGACGAAGTACTCCACCTTGGCCGGAGGATAGGGCGCCACGCCGCGGTCCCGGTCCTCCTGCCGCTGCTCGGCCAGGGTGGCGGCCACGAACTTCATCATCTGCTGCGCCTGCAGGGGCGAGGACGTGGCGTGCACCAGGCCCAGGGGATAGAGGAACTGGCCGTCGTGCCGGCCGCCGTCTCCGAAAGTGTCCCGCTCGGTGTAGAACTGCCCGGCGTAGCCCCAGTCCCACCATTGCCAGAGCATGGCCCCCGGGGGCAGCTTGCCGCGCAGCCCGGCCAGGGTCTCGGCATAGGGCTTGGAGAGCACCGGGAAGGGGTGCAGGTCCGACACGGGGATGGAGAGGACCAGGCCAACCACCACCAGCAACGCGGCCTGCGCGGCCCAGCGCAGCCTGCGGCCGACCCCGGCCAGGTCCAGGATTTCGGCCAGGCCCAGGCCCAGGCCCAAGCCCATCACCGGGCCGGCGTACATGGTGAAGCGCACGCCCAACTTGACCGAGGCCAGGCCCAGGCCCAACAGCGGCAGCCAGACCACGAGCAGGGGCCGGCGGACCAGGGCCAGGGCCAACCCGGCCAGGGCCGCGTAGAACAGGGCCCAATGGATCGCGATGAACTCCACCACCTGGCTGAAACGGTAGGTGGCGGCCTCGCGCACGCTGGCCAGGACCGAGGGCAGGTCCAGCGTCCCGCCCACCGAGCCGCCGGCCTGCTCCACCACGCTGGAGCGCAGGTAGGCCTTGATCAGCGCCAGGTAGGCCGCCGTGTCACTGCCGCCCTGGATGAAGATGATGGCCAGCAGGGCCGCGACCCCGGCCGCCAGGGTCCGGGCCGGGGTCAGCAGGCCGGGCCGCACCCGGGCCAGGGCCGCCAGGGCCGCGACCAGGGCCAGGCAGGGCAGGCCGAATATCCAGACGCCCACCGCCAGGGACAGGCCCAGGAGCACCAGGCCGCACTTGCCGGGCCGGGCCAGAAGGAGGCCCAGGGCCAGGGCCATGCCCAGCAGCGCCCATACGATGGGCCGGCCCGAGGAATAGAAGGCCACGGTGTACACCTGCAGGAACAGGCCGAGCAGGCCGGCCAGGCCCATGCCGAGCCAGGCCGGCTGGTCCTCCTGCTGCGCCCGGCCGCTTCCGGGCAGCCACCCGGGACGGCACAGGGGCATGAGCCACAGGCACAGGAACGCGGCCGAGGCCGCGGCGAAGAACAGGGTCAGCACGTCGGTGTCCAGGTAGCCCACCCGGGTGCGCACCAGGAAACCGAAACACCCGCCGGCCAGGGCGCCGGCCGCGGCCCCGGCCTCGGGACGGCCCATGCGCCAGGCCAGCAGCGCCACCGGAAGCGCGGCCAACGGCGAGAACGCCACCGGCAGCCAGAAGCCCAGGAAGGGCAGGGAAAGGCCCGTGGCCCCGTGCAGGAAAGCCAGCAACCGGGCCAGGGGGCCGAGCACGTAGCGGCTGGTCTCCTGGGCGCCGGCCAGCCAGGCGTAGGCGTCGTGGGTGGCCATGAGCCGCTCGCCCCCGACGAAGAACTTGGCCGCCGACCACTCAGGAACCTCCCACAGGCGCAGCCCGAGGCAGACCAACGTCGCCGCGGTAAAGGCCACCCCTGCCACGGCCAGGGCGGTCCGGCCGCTCTCCCGTTCCGCCTCCTGTCCCGCGTCCAGCCTCTGGCCCAGCCGAACGAGCACTCCCTTGGCCATGTACGAGCACCCTGCTCCCGCCCCTTGCCGAAACCCGGGCGAGACCCTATGCTGTGCGGACTCTCCGGCCCGCTGTTGTCCGCTCCGGCCGGTCAAGGAACCCATGAACCGCCGAAGCCTGCTCTACGCCATGTACGACGCCATGCTCGAAGCCCTGGGGCCGAGCCACTGGTGGCCCGGGGAAACCCCCTTCGAGGTGGCGGTGGGCGCGATCCTCACCCAGAACACCAATTGGAGCAACGCCGCCCGGGCCATCGCCAACCTGCGCACGGCCGGGGCGCTCACTCCCGCTTCCCTGGCCGCCCTGCCCGACGCCCGCCTGGCCGAACTCATCCGGCCGGCCGGTTACTTCCGGCTCAAGGCCACCCGGCTCAAGAACTTCCTGCGCTTTCTGCGCGACGAGGCCGGACTGTCCATGGCCGCCCTGGACGGCAAAGGCCTGGCGACTTTGCGGCCAAAACTCCTGGAGGTCAAGGGCGTGGGCCCGGAGACCGCGGACAGCATCCTGCTCTACGCACTTCGCCTGCCCACCTTCGTGGTGGACGCCTACACCAGGCGCATCCTCTCCCGGCACGGGATGCTCCCCGAGGACGCGGGCTACGACGAGATGCGCGACCTCTTCGTGGGGGCCCTGGACCCGGACCCGGCCCTGTACAACGAATACCACGCCCTCATGGTGCGGGTGGGCAAGGACTTCTGCCGCCCCAAGGCCCCCCGCTGCACCTCCTGCCCCCTGGCCCCCTTCCTGGAGCGGTAAGTGCGGCGTCCGGTCCTGTTCCTGCTCCCGGCAATCCTGCTCCTGGCCGTCCTGCCCGCCGCGGCCCAACAGGACGTGGGGCAGATCGAGTCCCGCATCGAGAGCCGCCAGTCCCAGGCCGAGGCCGGCAAGGAGCGCATCAAGGCCCTCACCCAGAAGGAGCGCGGCCTGTACCGCGACCTGGCCAAGGTGGAAGACGCCATGCGCGAGATGGCCGAGGAGATCGGCCGCAAGGAGCGGGCCCTGGCCGAGCTGGGCGCCCGGATCACGGCGGCCGAGTCCGACCACGCGGTGCTGGTCACCCAGCGCGGCCGCACCCTGCACGACCTCTCCCTGCTCCTGCGCGCCCTGTGGCCGCAACGCATCCAGGCCCTGGCCGGGGTGAGCGCCCTGTCCGACCTGGCGGCCTGGGAGCAGGCCGACCGCCGCTCCACCTGGCTGGCCTCCCTGGCCGACCAGTCCCGGTCCAAGCTGGAGCTGCTGGGCCGGCAGACCGCCCGGTTGCGCCAGAACATCGAGTTGCAGAGCACCCTGCGCGCCGACGCGGAGATCCGCCTGGCCCAGGTCAACCAGGCCAAGGACGGGCTGCTGGCGGACAAGCTGGCCTACCTGCGCGGCATCCAGAAGGTGCGCGCCGAGCGGCTCACCGAGGAGCAGTCCCTGTCCCAGGTCATGGCCGCCATCGAGGAGCTCACGTACCGGCTCAAGACCCTGGAGGACCGGAAGTTCCCCCAATTCAAGGGCCGCCTGGCCCTGCCCGCCCCGGGCACGGTGGTGGCCCACCCCGGCTCGTCCGAGGGCGGGGGCCGGCCCGGGCTGGGCCTGTCCACGCCGGAGGGGACCGAGGTGCGCTCGGTGTTCTGGGGCAAGGTGGTGCACAACGACCTGTTGCGCGGCTTCGGCCAGGTGGTCATCGTGTACCATGGCGAGGAATACTATTCGCTCTACGCCTTCCTGGCCGACACCCGGGTCCGGGTGGGGCAGGAGGTGGAAAAGGGGGAACCCTTGGGCAGCGCGGGTTTCTACCCGCCGGCCAAGGGTTCCGGGCTCTATTTTGAATTGCGTTTTGGCCAGAAAGCAATTAATCCTGAATCTTGGTTCGCGGCCCTGGACTGACGCCCGCACGGCCGCCAGAGGAGTCTTCCCCGGGCCCTTCCGGCCCCTCCTCGCCATCCCCCCGGAGGATTCATGCGCATTACCATATGGATACTGACCTTTCTCTTGGTGGCCACCCTCACCGTGGCCGCGGGCCAGTCCCCGGAACCCCAGGACCAGGACCTGTTCGGCCCGCTCAAGCGCTTCAGCCAGGTCCTGGACCTGGTGGAAGACCACTACGTGCGGCCCGTGACCCGCGACGAGCTCATCAACGGCGCCATCGAGGGCATGCTCCAGCGCCTGGACCCGCACTCCGCCTTCATGACCAAGGACGACTTCAAGGAGATGCAGATCAGCACCCAGGGCGAGTTCGGGGGCATCGGCATCGAGATCACCCTGCAGAACGGCCGGCTCACGGTCATCTCCCCCATCGAGGACACCCCGGCGTACAAGGCCGGCATGAAGGCCGGCGACATCGTCCTGGAGATCGACGGCGCGCCCACCCAGGACATCACCCTGATGGAGGCGGTCAAGAAGATCCGCGGCCCCAAGGGCACCGAAGTGGAGCTCACCATCCTGCACAAGGGCGGCAACGCGCCGGAGAAGGTCGTCCTGGTGCGCGCCACCATCCCCATCCGCAGCGCCAAGAGCGAAAGCCTGGAGGACGGCTACGTCTACCTGCGCCTGACCCGCTTCAACGAGAACACCACCGAGGAGATGCGCAAGCTCCTCAAGAAGGCCGGGGGCAAGGCCGGCATCAAGGGCGTGGTCCTGGACCTGCGCAACAATCCCGGCGGCCTGCTGGACCAGGCCGTGTCCGTGGCCGACGCCTTCCTGCCCGCGGGCACCGTGGTCTACATCCAGGGCCGCGACGCCTCCTCGCGCAAGGATTTCAACGCCAAGACCTCGGGCGACGACATCGACGCGCCCATGGTGGTGCTCATCAACGCCGGTTCGGCCTCGGCCGCGGAGATCGTGGCCGGCGCCCTGCAGGACCGCGACCGCGCCATCCTGGTGGGCGAGAAGACCTTCGGCAAGGCCACTGTGCAGACCGTGATCCCCCTGGCCGACGAGTCGGGCATCAAGCTCACCACCGCCCTGTACTACACGCCCAAGGGCCGCTCCATTCAGGCCCAGGGAATCGAGCCGGACATGGCCATCCCCTTCGAGGCCCCGCGGGAAGATGACGGCAAGACCGGCATGGACGTGCTGCGCGAGGCCGACCTGGCCGGGCACATCGAGAACCAGAACGGCGACGACGGCAACGCGGGCAAGGACAAGAACCCCGCGGCCGCCGGCATGCTCAAGCGCGACAACCAGCTCCGCATGGCCCTGCAACTGGTCAAGCAGCTGCCGCGCCTCAAGCAGATCAAGTAGCCCTGGAGAGCCGCCGACCAGCCATGTCCCAGGACCGCCCCCCCCTCCCTCCAGCGCGAGAGCGCCTGGTGTTCTGGGTCTGGGGCGTCTGCGCCCTCCTGGTGATCCTGGCCCTGGCTTTGTTCCGCCCGGCGCCGCCGGCCCCGGCCCCTACGCCGCCCCCTGCGGCGGCTCCGGCCGGTGAGGCCGGGCCCTACGAGGAACCCTTGGGCGCGCCCCTGGACCGGGTGGCCAAGCTGGCGGACTACGCCCTGGCCTCGACCATGGCCGCCCTGAACCTGGCCCCGGAGCGGCTGGCCATCCGCGAACTGCGCGCCGAGACCTCGGGCCAGGAGACCTGGCACTCCCAGATCCTGGAGCTGGAGCTGCCCGACCCGGACCGCTTCGCCCGCATCTTCGGCCGCAACCTGGCGGCCTGGGCGCCCCAGGCCGAACTCACCCACACCCCGGCCGGGGCCTGGACCGTGTCCGCCCAGGGCCGCACCACCCACACCCTGCTCCTCACCCGGCCCGCCAGCGCGGCCCCGACGCCGCGCGCGCCGGGGAGCAAGGGGCTCCTGGCCATCATCATCGACGACCTGGGCAGGGACCTGGCCGCGGCCCGGCGGCTGGCCGCCCTGCCCGTGCCCGTGACCTTCGCGGTGCTGCCCCACCAGGAGCACACCGCGGAGATCGCCGCCCTGGCCCAAAGCCGCGGCCTCTCCCTCATGCTCCACCTGCCCATGGAACCGGTGGGGTTTCCCGAGATCAACCCCGGTCCGGGCGCGCTCCTGGCCTCCATGAGCAGCGCCGCCCTGCTGCACACCCTGCGCGCGGACCTGGACCAGGCCCCCGGGGCCATCGGGGTCAACAACCACATGGGCTCCCTGCTCACCCAACTGCCCGGCCCCATGCGCCTGGTGCTGGGAGAGCTCAAGTCCCGCGGCATGTTCTTCCTGGACAGCCTGACCACCGGCCGCTCCCAGGCCCGTACCCTGGCCCGGGACATGGGCCTGCCCTACCTGCGCCGGGCGGTGTTCCTGGACAACGTGCGGGAGCGGCAGGCCATCCTGCGCCAGTTGGCCCTGGCCGAGCGCCTGGCCGCGGTCTCCGGCCAGGCCATCGCCATCGGCCACCCCTACCCGGAGACCCTGGCCGCACTGGAGGAGTGGTCCCGCGCCCCCCTTGCGGCCGAGGCCGCCCCTGTGGCACGACTTTCCCCAGAGAACGGCAATTCCCACGGACTCACCGTCCTGAAACCCCAAGCTCCCGGAGTGACTCCATGAAACGCCTGCTTTGCGCCGCCCTGGCCGCCACGGTCCTGATGGCCGCCCCCGCCTGGGCCAAGACTTACGTGATCGCGGTCAACCAGTTCGTCGAGCACCCGGCCTTGGACGCGGTGCTCAAGGGCTTCCAGGACGAGCTCAAGGTCAAGGGCGTGGCCTGCGAGTTCAAGGTCCACAACGCCCAGGCCAACATGGCTACCACCAACCAGATCGCCCAGACCACCGCGGGCGAGAACCCGGACCTGGTGCTGGCCATCGCCACCCCCAGCGCCCAGGCCCAGGCCCAGGTCATCAAGAAGGCCGCGCACATGGCCAAGGTGCCGCTCATCTTCTCCGCGGTCACCGATCCCCTGGGCGCGAAGCTGGTCCCCGACCTCAAGCACCCCGGCGGCAACGTGACCGGCGTGTCCGACCTGACCCCCATGGACAAGCACCTGGGCATGATCCTGGAGTTCCTGCCCAAGCTCAAGAGCGTCGGCGTGGTCTACAACGCGGGCGAGGCCAACTCCAAGACCCTGGTCCAGCTGCTGCGCGACGCCGCGGCGGCCAAGGGGGTGAAGGTCGAGGAGGCCACCGCGGCCAAGCCCGCCGACGTGTACGCCGCGGCCAAGAGCCTGGTGGGCCGCTGCGACGCGGTCTACGTGCCCACGGACAACACCGTGGTCTCTGGCCTGGAGTCCCTGGTCAAGGTGTGCGAGCAGAACAAGCTGCCCCTGTTCGCCGGCGACGTGGACTCGGTGCCCCGCGGCTGCGTGGCCGCCCTGGGCTTCGACTACTACCTGCACGGCCGCCAGGCCGGGGCCATGGCCGCCCGCATCCTGGCCGGCGCGTCCCCGGCGGGCACCCCGGTGGAGTTCCAGGAGGGCCTCAAGCTGGAGATCAACATGAAGGCCGCCAAGGCCATGGCCGTCACCGTGCCCGAGGCCATGCTGCAGAAGGCCGACAAGGTAATCAAGTAATCCGAACGCCTTCCTCGGCTTGACAAGAGCCGCCCGGCAGTACATCAAGGGCGCGGACCGCGGACGGGCCGCGCCCTTTTCCATTCCTCACGGACACCAGCATGAGTTTCTTCGCGTTCATCGGCGCCCTGGAGCAGGGCTTCGTCTATGGCATCATGGTGCTGGGGGTGTACCTCACCTTCCGGGTCCTGGACTTCCCTGACCTCACGGTGGACGGCAGCCTGCCCCTGGGCGCGGCAGTCTCGGCCATGGCCATCACCCACGGGGTCGACCCCTTTCTCTCCCTGTTCCTGGCCATGGCCGCGGGATTCGTAGCCGGCGCGGTCACCGGCATCCTGAACACCAAGCTCAAGATCCTGCACCTGTTGGCCTCCATCCTCACCATGATCGCGCTCTACTCCATCAACATCCGCATCATGGACGGCCCCAACGTGTCCCTGCTCGGCACGGACACGGTGCTGGACACCTGGATGCGCCTGGGCCTGCCCTCCCACCTGGCGGCCCCGGCCTGCTTCGCGGCCATGGCCGCGCTGATGGTGGCGCTGCTCATCTGGTTCCTCTACACCGAACTGGGCCAGACCCTGCTGGCCACCGGCGACAACCGCCAGATGATCGTGGCCCAGGGCGTGGACACCCACAAGGTCATCATCTTCGGCGTGGGGCTGTCCAACGCCATGGTGGCCTTCTCCGGCGCGCTCATCGCCCAGAACCAGGGCGCGGCCGACGTGGGCATGGGCGTGGGCACCATCGTGGCCGGCCTGGCCTCGGTCATCGTGGGCGAGACCGTGTTCGGCGCGGGCAGCGTGCCCCGGGCCGTGGTGGCCGCGGTGCTGGGCTCGGTGCTCTACCGCATGGCCATCGCCCTGGCCCTGGGGCTCAAGATCGGCGACTTCGCCTTCAGCCCCAGCGACCTGAACCTCATCACCGCGGCCCTGGTGGTCTTCGCCATGGCCGCCCCGGCCCTCAAGAAGCGGTTCTCCCGATGATCGAGCTGGCGCACGTCACGAAATATTTCCACCGGGGCAGCGTCAACGAGGTCCTGGCCCTGGACGACGTGTCCCTGTCCGTGTCCGACGGCGACTTTATCACGGTCATCGGGTCCAACGGCGCGGGCAAGTCCACCCTGCTCTCCTGCGTGGCCGGCTCCTTCTACCCGGACACCGGGACCATCACCCTGGACGGCGAGGACATCACCGCCTGGCCGGAGCACCGGCGCGCCGCCCACCTGGGCCGGGTGTTCCAGGACCCCCTGCTGGGCACCTGCGCCTCCCTGTCCATCGAGCAGAACCTGGCCCTGGCCCTGCGCCGCGGCCGGGCGCGCGGCCTGGGCAAGGGCGTCACCGACGAGGACCGCGGCTATTTCCGGCGCGAGGTGCACAAGATCGGCCTGGGCCTGGAAAAGCGCCTGGCCGACCGCATCGGCCTGCTCTCCGGCGGCCAGCGCCAGGCGCTGACCCTGCTCATGGCCACCCTGGTCCGGCCCAAGGTCCTGCTCCTGGACGAACACACCGCGGCCCTGGACCCCAAGACCGCCAACGCCATCCTGCTCCTGACCGAGCACATCGTCACCGAGCAGAAGCTCACCACCCTCATGGTGACGCACAACATGAACCAGGCCCTCAAGCTGGGCAACCGGCTCATCATGCTCCACCAGGGCACGGTCATCCTGGACATAGCCGGCGAGGAGAAGCGCCGGCTCAAGGTCACGGACCTGCTGGCCCAGTTCTACGCGGTCAAGGGCGAAGAATTCTCTTCGGACAAGATGCTCCTAACCTGATACACCAATCCCCACGGAGGACATACCCATGGTCGAACGCACCTTTTCCATCATCAAGCCCAATGCGGTGAAAAAGAACCTCATCGGCAAGATCGAAGCCATGATCGAGGACGCCGGCCTCAAGATCGTGGCCATGAAGAAGATCCACATGACCAAGGCCCAGGCCGAGGGCTTCTACCACGTGCACGCGGCCCGGCCCTTCTTCGGCGACCTCACCACCTTCATGAGCTCCGGCCCCTGCGTGGTGCAGGTGCTCGAAGGCGAGAACGCCATCGCCCGCTACCGCGAGATCATGGGCGCCACGGACCCGAAAAAGGCCGCCGACGGCACCATCCGCAAGCTCTACGGCGACGACGTGGAGGCCAACTCCACCCACGGTTCCGACGCGCCCGAGACCGCGGCCTTCGAGATCGCCTACTTCTTCAGCCAGTTGGAGATCGTGGGCTGATGGCCGCCAAGCGCACCCCCATCGGGGTCATCGGCGCGGGCAACATGGGCGGCGCCATCATCGAGGGCCTGCTCGGGCGCACGGACCTCGAGATGGTGGGCTGCGACCTGGACCAGGCCCGCATCGAGCGCCTGGCCGGCCTGGGCATGACCCCGGCCCAGGGCCCCCTGGACGTCGTGGCCAAGGCCAATACCGTGGTCCTGGCGGTCAAGCCCCAGGGCATGGCCGGCCTGCTCTCCTCCCTGGCCCCCAAGCTCGGCAAGGGCCACTGCCTGGTGTCCATCGCCGCGGGCCTCACCCTGGAGACCCTGGGCTCCCTGTCCAAGGACAAGTGCCCGGTGGTGCGGGTCATGCCCAACACCCCGGCCATGGTCGGGGCGGGCGTGTTCGCCCTGTGCCTGGACGACCTGCGCCTGACCCAGGAGCAGAAGGACCTGGTCACCGGCCTGTTCGAAAGCCTCGGCCAGGTGCACAACCTGCCGGAAAAGGCCTTCGACGCCTTCACCGCGGTGGTGGGCAGCGGCCCGGCCTACGTGTTCTACGTCATGGACGCCCTGGTGGACGCCGCCGTGGCCGTGGGCCTGCCCCGACCCGACGCCACCCGGATGGTCAAGGCCCTGTTCAGCGGCTCGGCCAAGCTGGCCGAGACCCTGCCCCTGCACCTCTCCCAACTCCGGGAGATGGTCACCTCCCCGGCGGGCACCACCATCGCCGCCACCCAGGTCCTGGACTCCCTGGCCGTGCGCGGCGCATTCATGCAGGCCGTGGCCGCGGCCAAGCGGCGTAGCGAAGAACTGGGATAAGAGAAGCAGTTAAAGAAAGGCGGTTCGCGAACCGCCCCGACAAATCCAAGACAGGCCGTTCGGCCGTGCACTCTTCGGTAGGGGCGGATCGCGATCCGCCCTTCTTCTTTTCCCGCCTTGTCTCTTAAAAATACCCCAGGCTGTGCAGCTGCTCCAGGAGCGCCTCCTTGTCCGGGTGGCGGCCGGAGCGCTCGCCGTCGTCGGGCAACAGGGTGCAGGGCACGCAGCCCAGGGAGGCGTAGCCAGCGTCGTAGAGCGGACAGTACGGCAGGCCGGCGTCCAGGGTGTAGGCCCAGACGTCCAGCTCGGTCCAGGCCAGGAGCGGATTGGCCTGAAGATGGTACGGGTCGGTGCGGGGCTCCAGGAGCGGCCGATCGGCGCGGGAGGCGTGCTCGTCCCCGCGCAGGCCGGTGGCGAGCACGGCCAGGCCCAGGCGGGCGATGCCCGCGCGCAGGGGCTCGATCTTGCGCGCCGTGCAGCAGGCGGCCTTGTCCGCGGGCCCGGGCAGGCCTTCGTCCGGGTCGGGCGCGGCCACGTGCAATTCCACGCCCCAGTCCCGGGCCAGGGCGTCGCGGAAGGCCAGGACCTCGGGGAACTTGAGGTGTGTGTCCAGGGACAGGGCCAGGGGCCGAACCCCGGGGTGAGTCTGGGCCAGGGCGGCGCGCCAGAGGGCCAGGGCCGCGGTGGAGTCCTTGCCTCCGCTCCAGGCCACGGCCACGCGGCGGGGGCCGTGGTCGAGGGCAAGGCGGTGCAGCAGGTCCAGGGAGGCGGCGACCTTGGTCTCCAGGGCCGCGCCTGCGGTTGCGTGGGTATCGTGCATGGCCCGGGCAAGGTAATGCCGCACGCCGCGGGTGGCAACCGGCTTGCTACGGGAAAAGCTCCGGGGTATGGGTACACGATGGACGACCCGGCGGTCTTCACGCGCATGGCGGCGCTCTTGCGGGCCAAGGACGTGGCGGTGCTGGCCACCACCTCGGCCGAGGGGCCGCACGCCTCGCTCATGGCCTACGTGGCGGCCGAGGACGGCCGGCGGCTGTGGATGGTGAGCGAGGGCGACTCGCGCAAGGTGCGCAACCTGCTGGCCGAGCCGCGGGTGAGCCTGCTGGTGGACACCCGGGAGATGCTGGACAAGGGCGGCCGGGCCCAGGCCCTGACCGTGTTCGGCAGGTGCCGGGTGCTGGAGCCGGGACCGGAGCGGGACGCGGCCCTGGCCGAACTGCTGCGCCGCCGCCCCCTGCTGCGCGAGTTGGCGCAATCGCCCAGCGCGGTGGCCCTGGAGGTGCGCGTCACCGGCATGCTGCTCCTGGACGGAGTGCGCAGGGCCAGGTATCTCGACGTCGACTAAACAGCCAAAAGGCTTTGCCCAGGGGTTGACGAAGAGCAGGAAAGGGCCTAAACACGCTTTCTCCGATGCGCCAGTAGCTCAGTCGGATAGAGCATTTGGCTACGAACCAAAAGGTCGGGCGTTCGAGTCGCTCCTGGCGCACCATGATTTCAAGGGGTTAGCTCAAAAAGCTAACCCCTTCTTCTTTGTCTTCCACCCTATTTCCAACTTGCATCGTTTCTCACTCTATCCGCTTTTTTCGCCAAAAATCGCCCCATCCCTTTATTCATGCGGGTTTTCCGCCCCTGCCCCTCCTCCAGCCAACCGCCGATCTGACCGGCCCCAGAATCTACATTCCGGGGGTCCGCCAGGGGTCCAGGTTGGAACTTCCAACCCATGGCCTGCTCATGGTGCTCCCGGTCAGTGACGAATGGGTCGTATCCCATGCCGGCTATCGAGCATACTAGCAGACCTTCATGGACTTCTTCCCCTTCTTGGGGCAAGTTCGGGAAAACTATTTCGCAAGGCGTGAGACGAAAAAGATGCCCCTATACCCGCTCCGCATCCCGCTGAAACGCTATCGAGGCCACAACCCCCGCACGCTCCACAAGCTGCAACGCGAATCGGAGATGGCAGCCATTTTAGAAAAATATATCAACGGCAAATTTAGCGAAGCTGAGCCCTATGGATATAATGCACAAGTCTTTGACTACGACAGCATCTCAATAGATACAGGGATTGACCACAGGATAATTCGAAATTTGCTTTCGCTTTCTGAAGGTGGAGACTCCGGGATAACCATATTCAACAAGAAGCATTTAGATGAAATTGATTCTAACTATCGTGATGCTACTACATAAATCATGAGGCGTGCTGATGTTTACCTTCAAAATTATAGTTGACGATTTAGCGAATCTCATTGTGAATGCGCTGACCGCGACTGGAACCTTATCTGCTGTTATCGCTACAATATATTTAGCGAGAAAGGACAATAGCACAAGACTTAATGCCTATTGCCATATTGTAAAATATTCACAAATGTATGGATCTATTACAAAAGACACACAAAGCTACCTTGCGATTAACGCAACCAATATCTCAAGACGCTCCACAAGAGTTACAAATTTTGGCTTTAGATTCGGTTTATTCAAAAAAAAATACTGGTTGCAATTGCTCGACTTTGCAGACCCACTGAACCCACGGATGCCCTTACTCCTAAATGATGGAGAAGAGTTTCATTGCAGAATTCCACTTGATGTATTTATCAATGCGACTTTAGAAATAATCTATCCTAGATGCACATCACGAGCTTGGACATACGTCCAACTTCGGAGCTTGCGTGTAGCAATTTACACCAGTTCAAGTGGTGTTTTTTATGGGAAATTCGGCAAAGACTTGATCGCCCTACTTGCCGCTAAAATTAATGAGATGAGGAGCGGGGAAGTCCCCGCTCCTCAAGACAATACTACGCGTTCTTGATCGCCATCAGCCGGGCGGCAGCCTTCGGGTTGAAGACCGCGATGCCCGCCATCCAGTCGATCTTGGTGCGGTAGAAGTTGAAGCCCGGCAGCTTGCCGCAGTCCTCAACGCTGAAAGCCATCCGGCCACTTTCTGGCCGTGTGCAGCACGCGCAGAATGAAGGGGGTGGCGCCCTTGACCTGATAGGGCAGAATGTAGGGCAGGCCGGGGACGACCAGTTCCCGGGTATCCTGGACCCGGCCGGGGCGGCCCAGGCCGGGGTGGGCGGCAAGTGTGGACGCGACGTCGTGAATGCGCTGGGCAACCCGCTTCGCGGCCTCGGGGTCGTCCTGGGCGATGAAGCCGGCTATGGCCGCCAGGTCCGCCAGAGCCGAGGTCGTCCACTCAACCGGCATCGACGCCGAACCTCGCGAACACCTCCTGTACCTCCTTGCGGCTGGCGATGCGGCCCTGCTCCACGTCGTCCAGGCCCTGCTTCACCTGGACGGCGAACCATTCCTCGTAGTCCAGGTAACGGTCCACCGCCTCCTTGATGACGTAGGCCCGACTGCGCCCCTGGGCTTGGGCCAGCCCGTCCAGGCGGTCCAGGGTGTCCTGCTCCATGCGCACGGTGGTAGTCGGCATGCTGCCTCCTGCATGCAAATGTATGCTTGGTAAATACTCATGGATACCAAACAGGTCAATCCCGCTCCCTGAAGCGGGTGAACTGCCGGGACACCGCGCGCGGGACAAAAAAAGCCCCCGCCTTGGCGGGGGCTTTATGTTGCTTGGAGGAGACCCGCTACTTGTAGCCGTGCATGGCGTCCATGTAGTTGGGCAGGAAGGTGGATATCTCCGGGATGTAGGTGATGATCACCAGGAAGATGAGCAGGATGATGAGCCACGGCAAGGCCGCACGCAGCACCCATGTGATTGGTTTTCCGGTGATGCCCGAGGTCACGAACAGGTTCAGGCCCACCGGCGGGGTGATCATGCCGATTTCCATGTTCACCACCATGACGATGCCCAGGTGGATGCCGTCGATGCCCAGGCGCTGGGAGATGGGGAACAGGATGGGCGCCATGATCAGCAGGATGGCCGAAGGCTCCATGAAGTTGCCCGCGGCAAGCAACAGGACGTTCACCACGATGAGGAAGCCCCAAGCCGGCAGGTCCCAGCCCACGATAAGCTCCGCGATGTGGTGGGGTATGCGCTCGGTGGTCAGCACGTGCGCGAACAGCATCGCGTTGGCGATGATGAACAGGAGCATGATGCTGACCTTGGAGGCCTCCAGCATGACGTGCTGCACGTCCTTGTGGAAGATGCTCTGGGGGAGCGCCTTGGCCATGGCGCCGATGTTGCGCGCGGTCGCCGCGCCCCTGGACTCGCCCGGATTGCGCCAAGGCACGCCCTTGAGCGGACCCATGTCCCGGTAGCCGAACACCGCCACGAAGAACGCGTACACGGCCGAGATGGCCGCGGCCTCGGTGGGGCTGGCCACGCCCAGGTAGATGGACCCCAGCACGATGAAGATGAGCATGAGGCCGCCCGAGGCGCTGAAGAACGCTCCGCCCAGGGCGCGGAATCCCTGCCAGGGCTGGGCCGGCAGGTTCTTGTAGCGGGCCACCACGTAGATGGCGATCATCAGCATGACGCCCATCATGGCGCCGGGAATGATGCCGGCCATGAACAGCTTGGCCGCCGATTCCTCGGTGGCCGCCGCGTAGACCAGCATGACGATGGACGGCGGGATGAGGATGCCCAGGGTGCCGGCGTTGCAGATCACGCCCGCGGCCATGGACTCCGGGTACCCGGTGCGGACCATGCCCGCGATCACGATGCTGCCGATGGCCGCCACCGTGGCCGGCGAGGAGCCGGACACCGCGGCGAAGATCATGCAGGCCAGGACCGAGGCCATGGCCAGGCCGCCGCGCACCGGTCCCACCAGGGCCACGGCGAAGTTGATGATCCGCCGGGCCACGCCGCCGGTGGACAGGAAGGCCGAGGACAGGATGAAGAACGGAATGGCCAGCAGGGTGTAGTGCTCGGTCAGGTTGGCGGTGAGCTTGACCGCCACCGAGGCCAGGGAGTCCTGCGAAAAGAACAGGATGGTCGCGATGCTGGACAGGCCCAGGCCCATGGCGATGGGCATGCCCGAGAGCAGGCAGAGCAGGAGGAGGGTGAACAGGGCTACAGTGGTCATGCCTGGCCGCCCTCCCCGGCCCTCTCGGGCCCGGACTTCTTCACATACACCTTCATGGTCTCCTTGGCCTCGTCCACCAGCTTGAACCCTTCAGCCCGGCCGGTAAGAATCTTGACCAGCAGGGCGATGAGCCGATAGGCCAGCAGCAGGTAGCCCAGGATGAGCGGAGAATGCGCGATCCACACCGGAATGGGCATGTCCTGCATTTCCACATCAATGCTGTACATCATGCCCAGGTAGCCCCAGGCTCCGTACATGATCAGGGCGCAGTAAACCAAGGCCAGGATCACGGCCAACGAGCTCACAGCGCGCCGGCCGCCGACGGGCAGTATGCGCACGAAGGCGTCCACGCCGATGTGCGAGCCCACCTTGACGCCGTACGACGCGCCGAAGAGCACCATCCAGGCCGAGAGAAGCTGGGTGAATTCCGTGCCGAACGAGACCCCCGTGTTGAAGCCATACCGGAGCACGACCTCCACGAAGACCTCTATGGTCATGGCCGCGAGGAGGAGGCAAATGAATGCCTCCTCCACGCGGTTCAACAGGTTCTTGAGCATTGAGCTTCTTGCCGACCGGATTACTTGTTGGAGGCGATGGCGGCGTCAAGCATGTCCGTGCCGATGTCGCCCTCGAACTGCTTCCACACCGGCTTCATGGCCTCGACCCACTGGTTGCGCTCGGCCGGGGTGAGCTCGATGATGGTGGTGCGGCCGGACTCCTTGATCTTCTTCTTGTCCTCTTCGGCCTGGTCATTGGAGATCTTGTTGCCGTAGGCCACGGCCTCGTCGATGCACTTCTTGAGCACGGGCTTCACGTCCGCGGGCAGGCTGCTCCAGAACTTGGTGGACGTGACCAGCATGTAGTCGAGCACGCCGTGGTTGGTCTCGGTGATGTAGGGCTGCACTTCGAAGAACTTCTTGGAGTAGATGTTGGACCAGGGGTTCTCGCAGCCGTCGATGGCCTTGGTCTGCAGCAGGGTGAAGACCTCGGAGAAGGGGGCCTTCAGGGGCACGGAGTCCAGGGTCTCGAACTGGGCCTGGAGCACGTCGGACTGCATGATGCGGAACTTCTTGCCCTTGGCGTCGGCCGGAACCTTCAGGGGGTCGTTGGCGGACAGCTGCTTCATGCCGTTGTGCAGGTAGCCCAGGCCCAGCAGACCCTTGTCGGTCATGGATTCGAGCAGCTTCTGGCCGTAGGGGCCGAGCTGGAATTTATCAACGGCCTCCATGCTCTTGAACAGGAAGGGCAGGTCGTAGATGCGCAGCGTCTTGGTGTACTTCTCGAACTTGGACAGGGCGGGAGCGGCGAGCTGGACGTCGCCCAGCAGCATGGCGGGCACGACCTTGCCGTCGTCAAAGAGCTGCGAGTTGGGGAAGACCTCGACCACCACCTTGCCACCCAGGCGCTGGTCAACAAGCTCTTTCAGCTTGTTGGCCATCTGCCCTTTCGGCGTCTTCTCGGCCACGACGTGGGAGAACTTGATCACGATGGGGCCAGCAAACGCTACGCTGGCCAGGGAGCACACAAAAGACGCCAGAACCAAGCACAGGAGCAATTTCTTCGCGACCTTCATACGATTCAGACCTCCGCGCTAGGGGATATTGGCAGGAAACACTTTAGTAAACAGTTTTTTCTTGTTTAATCAAGGCAAGCTCAATCTTGTTCAATATTTCACGTTGCTCAGAACAAGCTGATTGGCCAGGCATAACCCGTTGATATACAGTTGATAATACCTGAAATCGCCAAGGTTGAATCAGGCGCTGCATTCTTCTACAAAAACGGGGGGTTTTTATAACATATCGGAATTACATAACTAGGCTATTGTGAAAAAAGGAACATGACTGGTGCGCACAGGGGAATCCCCCGTCCGACCAGGAAGAATCTAGACGACGGGCGGCAACCAGGGCGAGGACAAGCGTCCCCAGCGGGCAAGGCGGTAGGTCAGGGCGGTGCGCAGGCAACCCAGGCCGTAGACCACGCTGCGCCGGAAGTTGATGGACGAGGCGTCGGCGAAGTAGCTGGCCGGGCAGCTAATCTCGCCGATGACGGCGCCCAGCCACAGGGCCTGGGCAAGCATCTGCGCGTCGAACACGAAATCGTCGGAGTTATGCCGCCAGGGGATGCGCTCGAGCAGGCCGCGGGAAAAGGCCCGGTAGCCGGTGTGGTACTCCGAGAGCTTGGCGCCCATGAGCATGTTCTGGACCAGGGTGAGGCCGCGGTTGGCCAGGTACTTGTACAGGGGCATGCCCCCGGCCAGAGCCCGGCCGCCCAGGATGCGCGACCCCAGCACGCATTCGTAGAGCCCGCTGGCAACCAGCGCCACCATGGCCGGCAGGAGCTTGGGCGTGTACTGGTAGTCGGGGTGGACCATGACCACGATGTCCGCGCCCTGCTCCAGGGCCAGGCGGTAGCAGGTCTTCTGGTTGCCTCCGTAGCCCAGGTTGCGCTCATGCACGTGGACCAGGGTGCGGGGCAGGGACCGGGCCAGGGCCGCGGTGCGGTCGGAGCTGGCGTCGTCCACCAGCACCACCAAGTCCGCCACGCCCTGCTCCATGACCTCCTCGTAGGTGGCCAGCAAGGTCTTCTCCGCATTGTATGCGGGCATGACCACCACCACGGTTTTATCCTGGAACATGGCGCCTCTCACTCTTCGCCATGAGCCGTCGTGGAGTTCCAGGCCGTGGCGTTCCACCATGTCCGGCCCGCACCCAGGATGCGCCGAGCCTGTGCCTGCTCCTGGCGCATGGAGTCCAGCGCATCGGCCACCATCCCTTCCTTCCACCCGGACCTCTTCACCCTCTCAAGGAGTTCTTCGGCTTCGCTGTATCGCTTCAGGGCCCTGTAGACCGTGGCCAGGTTGTACAGCGCCACGGGATGGTCGGGCTGCACCTGCAGGGCCTGGATGAACTGGAACACCGCGGTCCGGACATCCCCGATCACCGCGCGGGAATACCCGAACTTGACGTGGGCATAGGCTGTCTCGCCCCGGTTGTAGGCCACGGCGAGATCGTAATGCCTGCAATACTCCCGCATGTCCCCCTTGACCATGGCCAAGTTGGCGGCCATGAGGTGGGCCATGTAGTTGCGCTCGGTGACATCGGCAGTGCGGGTGAACAGGGTTCCGGTATCCTTCCAGAAACCGGTCTGCCGCCAGGTGAGGGCGCCCAGCCCGCCCAATACCAGCAGGGCCGCGCCCCAGGCGAACCACCTGGCAAGGCGAAGCCGCCGGACCGCGTAGTCCGCTCCCCAAACCAGGCCAACGAACAGACCCATGTGCGGAATGTACATGTAACGGTCGGCCATGGACTGGGCCCCGACCTGGACCAGCCCGATGACCGGGACCAGGGTCCCGGCAAACCATAGCCAACCGAAAGCCAACCAGGGCTGTCGCCGGAGCAACAGGAAGACCAAAGCGGTCAGGGCCAGCAGGAACGCAGCCGAGCAGGCCACGGCCCAGGGATCCTGGGTTGCCCCGGGATGGGGATAGAACACCGCCAGGTCCCGGGGGGCGAAGGTCTGGTCCAGGTAGCGCACCAGCGCTGTCAGGGCATTGGCCACCCGAAAGTGCATGGGCAGCTTGTCCAGGGAGGAGATGGACGGGTCCTGGGCCAGGACCGTAAGGCATGAAGACCCCGCAGCAACGGCCAGGAACGGAATCTTCTCCACCAGGAGCCGGAGCGGGGGGAGAAACTCCCGCCATCCGGCCCGGCCCCCGCCCTCCCCTGGTCCGATCCCAGCAGGGCCAAAACGCCGCAAGGGCCAGAAATCGACGAGGAGCAGGGCAAAGGGCAGGGTGACGATCATCTGCTTGGCCATGCTGCCCAGAGCCATGAGCAGGACCGCGCCCCACAGCCAGGCCCGGCGCTCCTCCCGCGCGTACTTCAGGTAGGCGAGCATGGAGAGCAGCCAGAAGAAGGCGCAGAGCACGTCCTTGCGCTCGGATATCCAGGCCACCGATTCGACGTGCTGGGGGTGCAGGGCGAACAGGCCGGCAACCAGGGCCGCCGGCCAGAACCGTCCGGCCGCCTTGCGCAGCACTGTGAGCAGGAGCATGGCGTTGGCCCAGTGCAGCAGGAGATTCGTGAAGCGGTAGCCGGGCGCCTGCAGCTCGAAAAACGTGCGGTCGAGCATGAGCGACAGCCAAGTCAGGGGATGCCAGTTGGACTCCCGGAAGGAGGTGAAGGCCCAACGCACCTCGGCCCAGGAGAACCCCCGCAGGACATCGGGATTGCGGGACACGTACATGGGGTCGTCGTACCCGATGAAATCCGCCCCGAGGCAAGGCCAGTAGACCAGCACGATGCCCGCCAGCAGGAGCAGGCCGACAACACGGGAGGCCGCCAGCTCCGGGTCGCGGCTCGGCGCGTGGGGGATCGGGCCGGACTCCGGCGCGCGGGAAATGGTGTGGGACATGCTACCGATAGGATGACACGTGCAATGCGAAAGCTGTGGAATTCCCGTTGCCCAGGAAAAGGACGGGGAGGCGTGGGCCTCCCCGTCCTGAGAATCTGGCGGCCAACCCGGCTTACGTCCCGGTAGCCGTGGTCGCCTGGGTGGGAAGGACAGCTGAACTTGCCAGGGTCTGTGTATACGCAGCCGTGTTGGTGTAGCCGGCCGTGATGTTCACGGTGCCGCCGTCCACCGCGTAGGCCAGCGTGTAGTCGCCCGAGGTCTCGCCAGCCGCGATGCCCAGGTTGGCCAGGGACCACGTGGTCGGCACCCCGCCATTCCTCAGGATATAGCTGGCCGCGCCCTGATTGACCCGGGACTGGCCCTCGGCAATGGCCTGGGCCAGGGCCTGCTGCCGGGCGTCACTGGTCATGCTGGTGAAGCGGGGCACGAGCACCGCGGCAAGGACCCCGAGGAGGACGATGACCGCGATGATTTCAATGAGCGTGAAGCCCTGTTGCCTCTTTCTGGTATCCATGGTTCCGTCCTCCTGGTTGATTTCGCTTGGGCAGCTGGCCCGGCCTCGAATCCGAGCCGTCTCCCCCAGAATGCAGTCCTGCACTGAATCCCTATCAAAAAACACGCCAGAGTCAATGCCCCCCACAAAACTCCATGAAACCCTTAGAGAAAAAGCGGCTCATTCGGTCCCCCCCGAGTATTGCAACAAAAAATGATGCTCATATTCTCCAAAAAATGGAGCACGCCACCATTATTTGTTGACTCGCCCGGCCGAGACGGCAATCCCGTATTTCTTGACCCGGTGCCATAGGCTCCGTGGCTTGATGCCAAGCAGGCGCGCCGCATGGGCCTGCACCCCGCCGCTACGCGACAGGGCGTCCAGGATGAGCGCCCGCTCCATCGCGGCTAGGTGGCTGTCAATGTCCTGGCCCGGGTCCAATGCATCGGCAGGGGCCGCCTCGTCCGGGCTTGCGCCGAGCAGCAGGTGGCGTGGCTCGATGCTCTCCTCGCCGGAAAGAACCAAAGCCCGCTCCAACACGTTGGCCAGTTCCCGCACGTTGCCCGGCCAGGAATGGGCCAGGAGCAGGTCCATGGCCGCGGTCCCCATCTGGACCGCCCCACCCTTGCGGGCCAGGAATTCGGCCACCAGGGAGGGCACGTCCTCCTTGCGGTCGCGCAGAGGAGGAAGGGCGATGGACAGGACGTTCAGCCGGTAGAACAGGTCCGCCCGGAAATGCTTCTCTTCCACCATACGAGGCAAGTTCTTGTTGGTGGCTGCGATGAAGCGCACGTCAACGCACACTTCCTCGACTCCCCCCACCCGCTCAAGGACCTTGTCCTCCAGGACCCGGAGAAGCTTGCCCTGCAGGGGCAGGGGAAGGTCGCCGATCTCGTCCAGGAACACCGAGCCGGTATTCGCGGCCTCGAGCTTGCCCAGCTTGCGGCCCACCGCCCCGGTGAAGGCCCCCTTCTCATGGCCGAAGAGTTCGCTCTCCAGAAGAGGCTCGGGGATTGCCGCGCAGTTGATGCTGACCAAGGGCCGGCCGCGGCGGGGGCTGTGGGCATGGATGCTGCGGGCCAGCAGGCCCTTGCCCGTGCCGCTCTCGCCCACGATGAGCACAGTGGCGTCGGTCTGGGCCACCTTGAGCACCTGGTGCAGGATGCCGCGCATGATCTTGCTGTGGGCCACCACCCCGGGAAAGGCCTCCCGGGCCTCCACCTCGCCCAGGAAATCGGTGAGCTGGGCGAATATCTCCGCGTAGCGGGCCAGTTCGTCCCGGCTCTCAGTCTTCTCGGCCATGCGGGTGCGCACTGCGGGGAGCTTCTCCGCCTCGCGCACGAAACGCTCCATGGGGGTGAGCAGCCGGAAGAAGATGACGAGCCCCACTCCGAAGGTCAGGCCGCACACCAGCAGGGCCCACAGGGCCAGGGGCCAGGCGGGGTCCACCCCACCGGCCTGGGCCCAGTCGGTGATGCGGTAGGCCACCACCAGGGCCAGCAGGCTCAGGAAGGCGAAGACCAGCGGCGCGGCGTAGCGCAGGCGGGAGGAATGCTCGCGGGGCATGGCCGACGCCCCCTATTTCACAACCTTCAAGAGTTCGGTGAGGGGCAGATAGATGGAGAGCACGAAGAAGCCCACCACTCCGGCCAGGCCCACGGTGAGTATGGGGGTGATGAGTTCGGTCATCCGCCCCACCGCGTACTCCACTTCGAAATCATAGTGGGTGGCCACCTCCCGGAGCATGGCCTCCAGGTTGCCGCTCTCCTCGCCGATGGCGATCATGTTGATGACCATGGGCGTGAACCAGCGTGAGGAGCGCAGCGGCCCGGAGATGCCCCGCCCCTCTTCCAATTTTTCTCGCAACCTATCGAATTCCTTTGATATAACCGCATTCCCGATGATGCTGGAGATGACCCTGATGGATTCCAGCACGGAAACCCCGCTGGACTGGAGAATGGCGAATATGCTCGCGAAGCGGGACATGGCTCCCTTCTGGAATACCGGCCCCATGAGCGGCATGCGCAAAAACATGCTGTCCAGCATGTAACGCCCCACGGTGGTCCGGGCCCAGGAGATGAAGCCGGCGACCCCGCCCGCCAACCCGATCAGGACGAACGGCCAGTACCCCTTGAGGAACTCGTAGATGGCCATGTTGATCCGGGTGGGAAGGGGCAGTTTCACCCCGGCCGAGGTGAACATAACCACGAACTGGGGCAGCACGAAGGTGAGAAGGAAGACGAAGGCCCCGAGCAGCATGACCACCACCACCGCGGGATAGATAAGGGCCGAGGTGATCTGCTTGCGGACCTTGTAATCGTGCTCGATGATGTAGACGACCCGCTCCAGGACCTCCACCAGGGAGCCGCTGGTCTCGCCGGCCTGGAGCATGCTGCAGTACAGCGTGGAAAACACCGCGGGGTGGCGGCGAAAGGCCTCGTGCAGCGCGCTGCCCTGGCGGATGTCCTGGGTGATGCGGACGATGGCCTCCTTGAGGCCGCTGTGGTTGGTCTGCTGCTCCAGCACCTCCAGGAGCTTGGTGATGGTCAGGCCCGCCTGGAACATGGTGCGGAACTGCTTGGTGAACAGGATGAGATCAGCGGCCTTGACCTTGGACGAGCGCTTGCGGGCCTTCTTGAGCCACGCCAGGTCCATGCCGCCCCCGGCCTGCTTCACCGCCGAGGGGATGAGGCCCTTGGCCGCCACCGCAGCCATGGCCATCTGTTCGTTTTCCGCTTCCAGCGTGCCCCGGGTCTCGGTGCCGCTCTCGGTGAAGCCGCGGTAGGAATAGGTGGGCATGCATCTACCTCAAAAGGGCTCAGATAAGGACCACCGAGGCGGCCTCCTCCAGGGAGGTCACGCCCTCGGCCACCAGCCGGGCCGCGTCCTGTTTCAGGGTGCGCATCCGGCCGGAGCGCACCATGGCCCGGCCGATCTCGGTGGACGAGGCCCGGCGCAGGACCATGTCCTGCACCATCTCGTCCACGGGCAACACTTCGTACACCCCGGTGCGGCCAATGTAGGCCGTGTTGTTGCAACGGTAGCAGCCCGTGCCGCGCTTGAACACAACCCCCGGGGTTTCGTCCAGGCCCAGGGACGCCACCGCTGACTCGGGGGGCCGGTACTCCTCCAGGCAGTAGGGACAGTTCTTGCGCACCAGGCGCTGGGCCACGGCCAAGAGCAGGGTGGAGGACACCAGGAAGGGCTCCACGCCCATCTCGATGAGCCGGGTCACGGCCCCGGCCGCATCGTTGGTGTGCAGGGTGGAGAGCACCTGGTGGCCGGTGAGCGCGGACTGCACCGCGATGCCCGCGGTTTCGGCGTCGCGGATCTCGCCCACCATGATGGTGTCCGGGTCCTGGCGCAGGATGGAGCGCAGGCCCGAGGCGAAGGTCATGCCCGCCTTGCGGTTGAGCTGCACCTGGCGGATCTTGCCCACCCGGTACTCCACCGGGTCCTCCAGGGTGATGATGTTGATGTCCGGCTTGTTGATGCGCTTGAGCAGCGCATAGAGGGTGGTGGTCTTGCCCGACCCCGTGGGGCCGGTGGCCAGGATCAAGCCCCAGGGCTTCTCCACCACCTCGGTCATGGTCACCAGATCCCGCGGGTCCAGGCCCAGGTCGGGCAGGTCCAGGGCCTCGCCGGTGCGGTAGAGCAGACGCAGGACCAGGTTCTCGCCGTGGATGGTGGGCAGGGACGAGGCCCGGACGTGCACCTCCCGGTTCTCCATGGTGAAGGTGAAGCGGCCGTCCTGGGGCACCCGGGATGCGGCGATGTCCATGTTGGCCAATATCTTGATGCGGGACACGATGGGCAGAAAGATGTTCTTGGGCGGGGCCGGCACCTCGCGCAGCTTGCCGTCCACCCGGAAGCGCAGCTGCACGCTGCCCTTCTCCGGGGACACGTGGATGTCGCTAGCCCGCTCCCGCACCGCCTGGGACAGGATGGAGCTGACCAGGCGCACCACCGGAGCCTCGTCCGCCATCTCCTGCAACGAGGCCACAGCCACGTCCTCGCCCGGGGCCTCCCCGGACTCGGACTCGATGCTCATGCCCTCCATGTCCTCCATCACATCGCCCAGGTCCGAGGACAGGCCATAGATGGTGTAGATCAACTCCTGGAGCTGATGCTCGGTGCACATGAGCGGATTGACCTCGAGCCGGGTCTGGACCTCCAGGGAGTCCAGGGCGTCGATGTCCATGGGGTCAACCATGCACACGGTGAGCAGCGACCCCTTGCGCTTGATGGGGGCCAGGCGGTGCTTCTGGGCGAACTCCACCGGGATGAGGGCGTCCAGGCCCACGTCGAAGGGGTGCTTGTCCGGCTGGTACACGTCGATACGCAACTGCCGGCTCACCAGCTCCACGATCTGCTGTTCCTTGAGGTGGCCGCGCTGGATGAGGAACTGGCCCAGCCGCAGCCCGCTCTTGCGCTGCTCGACCAGGACCGACTCCAACTGCTCCCGGGTCAGGAGCCCGGCCTCCACGATGAGTTCGCCCAGCTTCTTGCGCAACTGCCGCATGGATACGTCCGTGCCCCTTGGGCTAGAGCTTCCAGCCCGTGATGTCGGTGAAATAGACTGCGCCCTCGCCGTCCAGCCGGACCACCTCGGCCCTGGCTCCCAGGCCCGCGGGCAGGCTCTCGCGCAGTTGTTCGGCCGCGCCCTCGGCCCGGAACGGCCCCAGGGCCACCACCTCGAAGCGCAGGCCCGTGGCCGGAGCCCACCAGGGAACCAGCCGCAGCTTGGCCCCCCCGGCAGGCGCGTCGGCCAGGAAATCCCAGGCCGGCTGCAGGGAGGCGAACGAGGCCAGGCGCAGCCAGACCCCTTCCCGGGCCGCCGCGGGCATTGCCATGGGGATGCTGGGCAGGACCACCGCCATGCCCGCTGGAACCAGGTCGGAATTCGCCAGGCGGGGGTTGGCCGCCTCCACCCGCCGCAGGTGCGCCACCCGGAACACGCCGTAGACCTTGCTGATGACGTCGGAGAGGATCTCACCCCGCTCGATCCGCAACCCGCCCAGGGCCGGGGGGCACCCCGGAGGCAGGCCCGCGGCCCAGGGCGGGGCTCCATCCTGCCCTGACGGCTGCACCTGCGCCGCCTCGTCCGCTTTCGGCGCGGCCGGCGCGGCCGGTACGGCCGAAGGGGCCTGCGCCGCCGGCGCCGGCTCGGGTCGGGCGGCCGGGGACTCGGCGGGTTCGGCTGCGGCCGGGGCGGCGGGAGCCGGCGAAATCGGCGTTGGCGTGGACTCCGCCGGCGCGGTCGCCGGAGAGGCCGGTTCGGAAACCGCAGGGGCCGGGACCGGAGGGCGGGGGAGAGGCTGGGCCTGGGGCCGGAGGGCCGGCACCGGGGCAGCCGCGCCGGGCTGACCAGGAATCTGCCCGGCAAGCAGTTGGCTCAGGCCCTCGTTGGCCCACCAGGAAAAATAGCGGTAGGCGCGGCCGGGCACGGTCTGGGGTCCCATGAACGCCCCGGCCACCAGAATCACGGCCAGGACCAGGGAAAGCACCACCACGGCCAGGGCCACGGGGTTGGCGCGGGGGACCGCCTGCCCTCCGCCCTCCAGCACGGCCCGGACCATGCGCCGGTCGGCCCGGCTGCGGTTCTGCACCAGCATGGCCAGAAGCACCCGGTGGCACAGGCCGATGATCTTGCGGGGATAGCCCCCGGTGGCCTGGTGGATGGCCTTGAGCGCACCCTCGGTGAACACCCGCGGGGCCTTGAAGGTGGAGGCCGCCTTGCCCAGGCGGTAGGCGATCATCTCCCGGGTCTCGCTCAGGTCCAGGGGTCCCAGCTCCATGGACAGGTTGACCCGGTCGGCCAGGTTGGGGCGCTCCTGCAACAGGGGCAGGAACTCCCGCTGGCCGAAGATCACGATCTGGAGGAGCTTGGCCTCGTTGGTCTCGTAGTTGAGCAGCTCGCGCAGAAGCTCCAGAAACTCGCCCCCGGCCTTCTGGGCCTCGTCCACGATGAGCACCACGGTCTTGCCCTCCTCCACCCCCAGGCGGAACAGGGCGTTCTTGATGGCCTCCTTGAGCGCGAACTCGCTGGCCCCGGCCGGGGGCTCCGCGCCCAGGAACATGCGGTGCAGCACGGTGAGGAATTCCCGCGCCGTGGAAAAGGAGGGGTCCAGGATGAGGTGGGCCACGATCTCCTGGTCCCGGGCCAGGACCCGCAGGAGCTGGCGGCACAGGGTGGTCTTGCCCGTGCCCACCTCGCCGTAGACCAGGTTCAGGCCGCGGCGCAGGCGGATGGCGATCTCCACCTTGCGCAGGCACTCGGCGTGTTCGCGCGAGCCGTAGAAGAACTCCGGGTCCGGGGAGTTGGAGAACGGCTCGCTCTTGAGGTTGAGGATCTCGTAATACTGCATTGGGGCCTGCGCAGGCTGGAGCCTGGTGAAAAAGTCTACGTGGGCAGGCCGCTCAAAACCCTCGGGACACGCCGCAGGGGCCCGCCAGGGCCGGAGCGCCGTTGACTCGGCGGGGTCGCGGCAATGCAGCCATCGCGAATTTCGGAGCGGCGGGACTAGCCCTTGTCCTTTTCCTCTTTCTCCTGCTCGATTTCCTCTTCGATCTGCTTGAGGGTCTTCTGCATCTCCTCCGCCTTCCAGCGGTCCAGGATGGTGGGGGTGATGAAGATGAGCACTTCCTCGTTGCTGTCGCCCTTGGCCTGGCTCTTGAAGAGCCAGCCCAGGATGGGCACGTCCATGAGCCCGGGCACGCCCGTTTCGTTGTCCGACGTGAGCTTCTTGGTCAGCCCGGAGATGACGATGGTCTCGTTGTTCCTGCAGATGAGGGTGGTCTCGGTCTGCTTCTTGTTGATGAAGGGGTTGCCCAGCACCGTGTTGCTGGTGTCCACCTCGTCCTTCTTGACCAGGATCTTGAGCTTGAGGTGCTCGTCGTCGATGATGTGCGGGGTCATCTCCAGGCGCAGCACCGCGTCCTCGAACTTGACCTCGGTGTTGCCATCCTGGTCCACGGTTGCGTAAGGCACCTTGGCCCCGTTCTCGGTGAAGGCCACCTGGTTGTCCAGGGTGGTGATGGACGGGCTGGAGAGGATCTTGAGTTTGTCGTCCTTCTGCAAGGCCGAAAGCTGGAGCTCCAGGAGGTTGCCGCCGATGAGGCCGTAGGCCAAGCCCAGTTGGGCGCCGATCTGGTCGTTGAGCACGGTCTCGGCCGGGAAGTTCAGGCCCAGGCCTTCGCCCAGGGTCCCGGTGCCCAGGTTCGCCGTGCGGGTCAGGGGGTTGGCGGCGGTTGCATCGAAGGTGCTGGTGGAGCCCGGGGATATGAACAGGGCGTCGTTGGAGCCGCCGCCCACCGGCCAGCGGGCATACGAGCCGCCCCATTGGACGCCCAGTTCCCGGGCGGTCTCGGTGGTGGTTTCCACGATGTGCGCCTTGAGCCTGACCTGGGCGCTGGGCTTGTCCAGGCGGCCCACCAGCTTGACCAGCCGGCGCACGTCCGTGGCCCCGGCCTGGATGATGAGCGAATTGGTGTGGGAGTCCATGACCACCGAACCGCGGGTCTTGCCGTCCGCGCCGGTGGTAAGGAACTTGGGCAGATTCTCGGACAGGGACGTGGCGTCGGCGTACTTGATCCGCACCACCGAGGTGTACATGGGCTCAACCTGCTGGCCGGCCACGGCCAGGGCCTGGCGCTTGGTCTGGATGTCCTCGAGCTTCATGTCGTGCTCGATGTCCTCCAGGGCCATGACGCGCAGGATGTCCCCCTCCCACTCGTAGCGCAGGCCGTTGGTGCGCAGGATGCCCACGAACACCTGGTCCCAGGGCATGTCCACGATGTTCACGTTGACCCTGGTGCCGGTGACGTTGGGGCTGACCATGGCGCTTATCCCGGCGCTGCGCACCAGGGTCTGGATCATGGACAGGATGGGCACGTCGCGCATGAGCATGGTGACCCGGGTGGTGGGCAGGGCGGGCTTGGGCTTGATGTTTTCCGCCCCGAGCATCTCCGGCTCCTCCACCCTCTCCTCCGCCGCCTCCGAGACCGTGTGCGGCGACGGGGAATGCCCCTGGGACTGCTCGGCCATCCGCTTCCACTTCTCGATGAAGGGGTCGACATGGTCCTTCTTGCCGCATGCGGCCAGGAACACGCAACAAGCCACGACCAGCAGGCCGGCGCGCAGGATACTAGTGCGCGGTCCCATTGCCATTGCTCTCCTTCTTGTCCGCCGCCATCTCGTCGGTGGACAGGGGCACCGCGATCCGGCTGGACACGGCCTGCCCCGGCAGACGATGCTCGATAGTCACCTTGGTCCGCTGAATCTGGGACAGGAAATAGTCGGCCATCTCCAGTTCCTCGCCTTCCCGGTACTCCATCCCGTTGATGATGGCAAAAAACTCCCCTTCCATCTGCAGGTAGCCGCTGTACACGAAGCTGGCCAGGGGCTCGCCGTTCACCACCGGGGCCACGCCCGGCGTGGTGGTGCGGTGGAAGGGGTCACGGGGAAACGGGCTGGAGGCCCGGGCCAGGGTGAACGCCTCCAGGGTCGAGGGCTGGCTCTTGGCCACCTGTTCCCGCATGTCGGAGGCAGTCTTGGACAGGCCGGCCCGGTCCAGCACCACCTTCCCGCCGTCCGCGCCCGGAGCCGGGGCCAGAACCAGGACCCACACGGCATAGAGCGCGCCCACCGCGGCCAGGGACAGGGTGGCCATCTCGCGAGGTTTCATCGGCTCACCCCGCCCAGGGCCTGGTTCTCCAGGGCCAGCCAGAGGTCCAGCCGGTAGGTCCGGCCGGCATACACGTCCTCCACCTGGAACCGCTCCACGTGGGCCAGGGACGGCAGCGCGCCCAGGGCCAGGTAGAACGGGCGCAGGGCCGAGAAATCACCGGTCAGGACGCAACGCACCGAGATGAGCCCGCCCCCGGCGGCCAGGGAATCCGGGTCGGGCGTGACGGAACGCACCTCCAGGCCCTGCTCCCGGGCAATGCCCGCGATGGTGGCGGCCACGCCGCCCATCTCCGCCTGGGCCAGGGGAACCCGTTTCACCCGGGGCAGGGTCCCGGCCGCGGCGTTCTGATAGACGGACATGAGTTCCCGGTAGACCGGAAAGAAAATCTTCTGCTGCTCGATCCGAGCCCGGGTTGAGGCGATCTCCCCCTCCACCCGGGCGATGGTGCGCATCTCCGGGTAGACCAGCAGCGCAAAGGCCACCAGGAGCACGCCCAGGCAGACGAGCAGGCGCATGACGTTTTCGCGGGCCAGCCGCAGGGAGACCTTGGCCACTTCCGAATCCTACCCCAGGGCCACGTGCAGCACGAAACGCAGCACGCGGCCCTGCCCGCCCAGGGTTTCCTCGGACCGCTTGTGCACCTGGGGCGGCCCGAACAAGGGTGAATTTTCCAGACGCACCAGGTAGCTGGCCAGGGAGGACTCGAAGGCCTGCTCCCCGCCGGTCACGAAGCCGTCGATGACCAGCAGCCGGCCCGAGGTCTGGTCCTTGGCCACCTGCCCAGGCTTCTTTTCCTCCTGCTGGGGCGGCCCCATCTCCAGGCTCACCGCGATGAGGCGCACGTTCTCCGGGGTGAGGCCGGCCAACTCTCGCAGCACGGCCAGGCCCTCGTAGCGCCTGGCCAGGTCCCGCTCGTCCTGGTTGGCCCCGGCGGCCTTGGCCGCCAACTGGGCCAGGAGCATCTGGTCCACCTGCGGCGCAAAGGCGTCCAGTTGCCCCTTGTACCTGGACAGGTCCGCCTGGCGGGCGCTCACGATGGAGGCGTTCCAGAGGTAAAAGCTGGCAAGAAACGCCAGGAGCACCCCGGCCACGGTGTAGATGATCCTGGCCTGGACTCCCACCCGCCGCTGGTCCTCCTTGTCCTTGTAGGTATACAGGAGGTTGGGGGTGTAGGCGTTGTCGCACAGGGCCAGGGCCACCACCAGGTTGTAGTTCAGCCGGTCCGCCGTGGACTCGGGCACGTCCTTGCCGGACAGCCAGGGAATGTCCGGGGCCAGGGGGTCCAGGAGCAGGCCGGGCACGCCCAGTTGCGTCTCCACGTAGTCAAGGAGCCGGGCGTTGGTGCAGATGTCGCCGGAAAAGAACAGGCGCTCGATGCGGTCGTTGCCCAGGACCTCCACGAAATGGTCGAAGGTGCGCTCCACCTGGCGCACCAGGCGCTCGGCCGCAGGCCCGATCATGTCGAAGACCTCGGCCTCGGTCAGGTCGGCCCCGGTGCGGTCCTTCCCCAGGGACCGGCCCAGGAGCTTGTGGTAGAGCAGCCGTCGGGCCTGGTCCAGTTCGATGGGCTGGGGCACGAATCCGGCCGGGGGCGCGGGCTCGACCTCCAGTTCGAACCGGCTGTTGTCCGGGGCCGGCCGGGACTGCGCCGCCGGGGTCGGAGCCGGGGCCGGGGCCGGAGCCGGGGCGGGCTGGGCCGCCTCCACCTGGTCGGTATCCAGCTCCAGTTCGAAGATGGCCGGGATGTCCACGGCCTGGACCTCGGCCTCGGCCGGCGGCTGATCATCGGCCGATGGCGGGGCCGGCTCCTCGCCCGAGGCGTCGAAGACCAGTTCGGGCAGATCCGCCTCCAGCTCCGCAGCGGGCGGCTCGGCCGGGGAGGCGTCGGCCATTGCCTGGGAGGCGGCCTCCTCCTGCTCTGCCCTGGCCGCTTCCGCGGCCGCGGCCAGGGACTCCTGGCGCTCGTTGTAGGAGTCCAGGAAGGATTCCACCATGCTGTTGGTGCCGGCCTTGACCGCCCGGCTCATGACCAGGTCTCCCCGGTCGAACACGTCGATGCGCGACCAGTTGCGGCCCACGAAAATGTTGCCCCAGGCCTTGGCGGTATTGGGCACCCACTTGGCCCGGAACAGGGTCTGCAGGGCGATGGGCGAGATGGTGGCGCCGGTCAGGGGGTATCCCGCGGCCGTGAACAGCTCCCGGCGCTCCTCCACGATGTTGCGGGGCACCACGTAGGCCATGGCCGAAAGCTTCTCCACCCCATTGTCCATGACCTTGCCCTGGATCTCGAAGTCCAGGATGAACTGGGCGTCGTCGAACTGCTTTTCCTTCTTGGCCGCCCAGTAGACCGCGTCCGGCACCTGGCGGGGCGGGACCTTGGGGATGCGCATGTGCCAGAGGTCGGCATTGGCCGAGGAAACCAGGGTCCAGATGTCCACGCCCCGGGCCGGGCCGCAGAACTCGGTCAGGCTCGCCCGCAGGAAGGAGACGAACTCCGGGCTCTTGAAGGCCATGTCCGGGGCGGGATAGGGAGCCTGGTGGATGCCCAGCAGCTTGAAACCGCCGTTGTCCGCCACCATCTTCACCAGGGTCAGGGCATAGGGGCCCAGGTCCGCGCCCACCCTGACCTTGCGCGACGAGTTCCGGCCGGACCCGCCGTTCCGGGTGCTCGCCGGCAGGGACGCCGCTTCGCCGGCGTCCTGCCCCGGCTGCTCCTGGAGTTCCTCGGCCTTGCCGCCGCGGATGATCTCCAAGAGCCGCTCGGTGGATGTGCTCTTCCCTTTGCTCACCTTTTCCCGACTCCTGCCCTGAAACAGCCCGAACGCATAGAACCGCTCGTGGCGCACCTATGCGGCATTCTCAGTACTGGAGAGGAAGGGGACTTGCAACCGCCAAGCATGACGCCGGGTTTGACGCCCCCCGGCTTCTGACGCACCCCAACCTCAGACCCCAAAGGATAGGGATGCTTGAATCTTATAAAAAGTCAAGACTTTTTCAAACAGTTACGGGAAGAACCCTCATGCGGGATAGGGACACTTCCGCAACAGGAACAGGGAGGCCTGTTCGACGAGTGCAACACTATGGCATGACCACTTTGCAAGGCAGACGCCGAATGGATGAAATCATGTCAGCGCACCTAGCGCCCCGATGCTGCGCCGCGTCCCTTTGCCCGGCCGCCGCCCTCCTTGCCGCAGCAATCCGCTCCGCCCCGTAGCGCTTCTGTATCCCCCCCGTCACGTCTGCGCAGTGGAGCACGCACATCATGCAGCGTTCCTTTAAAAAAACACCCACAGCTTCATTGAAACCTGAAAAATTCGTGTTTTCCTCTTGACAATGGCATGGCTTGGACTATCTTTACCAAAATATTAATGTTGAGCCCCAACGCAATGGAGGAGCACCATGGATGATTATTTGAAAGAGGCTCTGGAGATCGTAAAAGCCCAGGCCAGCGTGCGCACCATGACCGAGGAGGAAATCACCTCCATGGTCCGGAAGCTCGCCGACGGCATCCGCTCCATTGGTGGGGCCGAGGGCCTGCCCGCCGAGGCCCAGGAGCCCGCGGCCGACCCCAAGAAGGCCGTACGCGAGAAGTCCATCATCTGCCTGGAGTGCGGCAAGACTTTCAAGGTCATCACCAAGAAGCACCTTGCCAGCCACGACCTCACCCCGGCCGAGTACAAGGAGAAGTGGGGCTACCCCAAGGGCACCCCCCTGGTGTGCAAGGCCCTCCAGCGCGAACGGCGCAAGAAGATGAAGTCCATGCGGCTGTGGGAAAAGCGCAAGACCGCCAAGCCCAAGGCCGGCAAGAAATAGCCCGGTCCGCCCGGAACCAGAGCCCTCCCCCGTGGAGGGCTTTTTTTATTTGTCCGTTGACTCCCGCCGGTTCGACCCCACCTTGTAAGGAATTATTAAGTACCGCCGGAGGCCCAATGGCCCAGACCAACCGCCTTGCCGCCGAGAAGAGCCCCTACCTGCTGCAGCACGCCACCAACCCTGTGGACTGGCGGCCCTGGGGCGAGGAGGCCTGGGCCGCAGCCCGGAAGTTGGACCGGCCGGTCTTCCTGTCCATCGGCTATTCCACCTGCCACTGGTGCCACGTCATGGCCCACGAGAGCTTCGAGCACCCGGACGCCGCCACCCTGCTCAACAACGCCTTCGTGTGCATCAAGGTGGACCGGGAGGAGCGGCCCGACCTGGACGCGGTGTACATGGCCGCCTGCCAGATGCTCACCGGCCGCGGGGGTTGGCCGCTCACCGTGCTCCTCACCCCGGAGGCCAAGCCTTTCTTTGCCGGCACCTACCTGCCCCGGGAGAACCGCTTCGGCCAGATGGGCCTCATGGAGCTCACCCGCCAGATCGACCGAGCCTGGGCCGAGGACCGGGACCAGGTGCGCGCCGCCGCGGACCGGGTGGCCGCGGGCATGTCCCAGGCCTTTGCCCCGGCTGCGCCGGCCGAGGTGTCGAGCCAGGCATTCAGCCTGGCGCTCACCCACTTCGCGGAGCACTTCGATCCGGAACACGGGGGGTTCGGGGCTGCGCCCAAGTTCCCCTCCCCGCACCAGATCATGTTCCTGCTCCGGGCCTGGCAACGCACCGGCGGGCAAGAGGGAAAGGATGCGTTGCTGCACCTGGCCACCCATACCCTGCGCCGCATGCGCCTGGGCGGACTCTTCGACCAGGCGGGCTTCGGGTTCCACCGCTACGCCACGGACGCGCGCTGGCTGGTGCCGCATTTCGAGAAGATGCTCTACGACCAGGGCATGCTGCTCCTGGCATACGCCCAGGCCTTTCAGGCCACGGAGGCCCCCTTCTTCGCCCGGGTATGCCGCGAGGTGGCCGAATACCTGCGCCGCGACCTGCGCCACCCGGAAGGCGCGCTGCTCTCGGCCGAGGATGCGGACAGCGAGGGCGAGGAGGGCCGGTTCTACGTGTGGAGCATGGACCGGCTGGAACAGGTCCTGGGCCGGGACGAGGCCGGATTCTGGGCCAAACGCATGGGCCTGGCCCGGGAGGGGAACTTCCGCGACGAGGCCTCGGGCCGGGAAACCGGGACCAACATCCTCCACTTTCCCGAGCCCCTGCCCCCTGAACTGGAGAAGCGTTGGGAGGCCGCCAGGCTGAAGCTCCTGGCGGTCCGCAACGGCCGGGTGCGGCCGCACCGGGACGACAAGGTGCTGGCGGACTGGAACGGCCTGGCCGCGGCCGGGCTGGCCCTGGCCGGCCGGGCGCTGGACGACGCGGCCATGAAGGCCGATGCGGCCGCGGCCGTGGACTTCGTGCTCACCCGCATGCAGCGGCCCGACGGCCGGCTCCTACACCGCTGGCGCGAGGGCGAATCCGCGGTGGAAGGCATGGCCGAGGATTACGCCTTCCTGGCCTGGGGCCTGCTAGAGCTCTTCGCCGCCACCCTGGACCCGGCCCGCCTGGACCAGGCCAGGCAGCTCATGGACATCCTCTTGGCCGACTTCTGGGATTCGGACGCAGGCGGGCTGTTCCTGACCTCCGCTTCGGGCGAGAAGTTGCTGCTGCGACCCAAGGAGGCATTCGACGCGGCCCTGCCCTCGGCCAACTCCGTGGCCCTGCTCCTCTTGCCCCGGCTCTTCCGGCTCACGGGCGAGCCACTCTATATGGATAAGGCCCAGGCCCTGGCCCGAGCCTTCGGCGCCCATGTCGAGAGTGCGCCCTACGGCCACGCCCTGTTCCTCTGCGCCCTGGACCTGGCCCGCAACCCGGGCCTGGACGTGCGCCTCGCCGGCGACTCCGACGCCGAGCCGGCCCGGTCCATCCGCCGCGAACTGGACCGCCGCTACCTGCCCGACCTGGTCCTGACCCAGGCCCCGCCCCAGGATCCCCTGGCCCCAATAGGCGCGCAGCCCCGCGCCGCAGCCCAACTCTGCCGCGCGGGCGCGTGCTTCGCCACGGCAAACTCCGTGGAAGAAATGCGCGCGGCCCTGGACCAGGGCTAGCTGCGCCGCAGCACGTCGAACTTGAGCAGCCAGCCCAGGCCGCGCAGGGCGCGGGCCGTTTGGGTGGAGTCGATGGGGGCCAGGGCTTCCAGGGCCGCGGCCACGGTGGTCCCGCCCTCCCGAGCCGCCAGGGCGGCCACGGCATCGAGGGCGGCCGGGGCCGGGCGCAGGGCCGCGCCGAAGCCGGTCATCCAGGTGGCGCGGAGCAGCTCCAGGCGCTCGGGCGCGGCATTGGGGCCGGGAGCCAGGCGGTCGCCCGGCGCGAGTTCGGCCGTGGCGTAGCCGGCAAAGGTCCGAAAGGGGTCGTCCAGGCGGGAGGACGCCGGCCCACCCGCCGGCACCGGCGCAATCTCGGACGCGGCCTGCCGCGCTTCGGCCAGTTCGTCCCACAGGCTCTCGTGGGCCTCCACCACCACCTTCCAGTCGAACACCTCCCTCGCCCGAACCATCCCGCTCTCGCCCATGGCCCGTCGCAGGGCCGCATCGCAGGCCAACCGGCCCGCATACTCGGCGCAGGCAGCCACGTCCACGGCCGTGGCCATGGCCGCGTGGCCCACGTAGGTGGAGTAGTTGAGCGCGTCCGCGACATACTGGGCAGCCAGGTCCGGCCCTCCGCCCGGGCCGGGCGCGCAGGTGGGGGCCAGGAACCCGTCGGTCCCGTGCCGTACCGTGTCGCGGTACCCGTCCCAGTCCGCGCCCAGCACCGGCAGGCCCGCGGCCATGGCCTCGATGGGGGTGAGGCCGAAGGTCTCCTGCAGGTTGTCCGGCAGGGACACGAAGAAATCCGCCGCAGCCCAGGCCTCGTCCGCCACCCGATCCGTGCGGCCGTTCAGGAACACGCTGCGGACCGAGGGGCAGAACGCGGCCGGGGCCTCCAGAAAGGCCCGTTGCTCCTTCTCGTTCTCGAACCAGCCCACGTGCATGAGCCACAGCCGGCCGCCCTGCTCCGCCACCCTGGCCGCGGCCCGCTCCAGGGCCAGGTACATGGGTGCGGGGTGGGCCTTGGCGTAGAAGATGAGCCGGCCGAAGAACAGGGCCGCCACGTCGTTGTCCGCCATCCCCAGGTCCGCGCGCAGGCGGGCGCGGCGCTCCGGGTCCCGGCCCCGGGTCGCGAAATCCGCGCTGTCCACGCCCAGGGGAATCACCGGCAGCCGGACGGGACAGGCAGGCCGCGCCCCCACCCGGGACTCCAGGTACCCGGCGTGGTCGTCCAGCACCCGCTCCACCACCGCCTTGGCCGCTGTGGAGGTGCAGATGAGCGCGTCCCAGGGCTGCACCGGCGCGGTGAGCAGGTCGCCCAGGGAGGCCAGCACCTCCCGGCTGCACAGGGTGTGCACCAGGCCGGTGACGCTGTATCCCCGCTGCCCGGCGTGGCGTCGGGCCCAGGCCGCATCGGCCAGGCCGGGCATGGGCAGGTGCAAGGCCCCCACCCGGGCCAGGGCCGCGGCGTCGCCGGGCCGGACCCAGGCCGCGGACTTGCCCCGGTGGTTGTGCGGCGCGATGCGCCGGCAAAAGTCGTCGAACTGTTGCGCAGTGTCGGCGTGGCAGTGCAGGGCGTCGGCCGCGCCATGCCGCACCAGGCCCCGGAGCATGCCCGCCCCGGCCGAATGCCGGCCCAGGAGCCGCGCCCCGGTGGTGTCGAAGCCCTCGGGCCGGTAGTAAAGCGCCGCAGTGGCGGGCATGGGTCCTCCGACAGGAAGCGGAAAGTTCGGCCCGGCCTTGCGCCGGCCCAGTGCGCCTGTTAGCCTGCGACGGGAAAAATGTATAGGTTGGGGCCGGTTCGCGGACCGCGACGCCTTGTCCCCGCCCCGGGAAACGTATAGGGAGAGCATACGGCCTACCCCGGCCCCAACCGGCACACACGGAGCCCGCCATGCCCAAGAAGAGCGCCCGGCCCACGGACTTTGAGACCGCCATCCCCACCCTGGGCGAGTGCAAGATTCCCTCGCCCATGAAGTACTGCCGTTTCACCCCGGATGACGCCATAGCCGCCATCCATTTCAACAAGTACGTGGACGACGGGGTGGGCCTGGACGCCACCCTGAACTTCGAGATCGCCGGGCCGCGGGCCAAGACCTATTTCGACACCTCCAAGACCAAGCTGGCCATCGCCACCTGCGGCGGCCTGTGCCCGGGCATCAACGATGTGATCCGCTCCATCGTCATGGAGGCCTACCACAACTACAATGTCAGCGCGGTGCTGGGCGTGCGCTTCGGCCTGCAGGGATTCATCCCCAGCTACGGCCACCCCATCTGGGAGCTGACCCCGGACAAGGTGGCGGACATCCACCTCTTCGGCGGCACGATGCTGGGCTCCTCCCGCGGCCACCAGTCCCCGGACGAGGTGGTGGACGCCCTGGAGCGCATGAACGTCAACGCCCTGTTCATCATCGGCGGAGACGGCACCATGCGCGCGGCCCAGCGCATCCAGGACGAGGCGGCCAAGCGCCGGCTCAAGATCAGCATCATCGGCATCCCCAAGACCATCGACAACGACATCAACTTCGTCTTCAAGTCCTTCGGATTCGACACCGCGGTGGAAAAGGCCACCGAGGCCATCCAGTGCGCCCACACCGAAGCCACCGGCGCGCCGGGCGGCATCGGCATGGTCAAGCTCATGGGCCGGGAGTCCGGCTTCATCGCGGCCCAGGCCACCCTGGCCCTCAAGGAGGTGAACTTCGTGCTGGTGCCCGAGGTCCCCTTCGCCCTGGAGGGCGATAACGGCCTGCTCCTGGCCCTGGAGCGGCGGCTGCGCACCCGCAACCACGCGGTGCTGGTGGTGGCCGAGGGCGCGGGCCAGGACCTGTGCGACGTGTCCGGCAAGCAGGACGCCTCGGGCAACCCGGTGCTGGGCGACATCTGCGCCACCCTGCGCTCGTCCATCTCCAAGTATTTCAAGGAAAAGGGCATGGACTACACCCTCAAGTTCATCGACCCCAGCTACATCATCCGTTCGGTGCCGGCCAACGCCAACGACCGGGTCTACTGCGGGCTCCTGGGCCAGCACGCGGTGCACGCGGCCATGGCCGGCAAGACCGGCATGGTGGTCTCCATGATCCGCGGCAACTACGTGCACCTGCCCCTGCCCCTGGTGGTGGGCGGCCGCCGCCGCATCAACGTGAACTCCGACTACTGGCGCGCGGTCATGGAATCCACGGGCCAGCTCATGTACATGAACCACTGCCGGGCCGACGCCTCCTGATCCCATGCCCAGCCTGCACCCTGCGGCCGACCGCCATGTCACGATAGATCGCCGCCCCGGCCATTACCTGAGCTTCCCGGACGTCGCCCTCACCCGCGACGGCCGGCTGCTGTGCGCCTACCAGCAGTCCGACGTGCATGTCGCCCGGCGGCGCGCCCTGCTCCTTGCCGAAAGCCCGGACCTGGGCGCCACATGGTCCGCGCCCCGGGTGCTCAACGCCGCGGCCGGGCACTGCCCGCGCCTCACGGTGCTGGACGACGGCGAGGTTCTGCTCATTGACGACGTGTCCAAGCAACTCTACCACTCCCTGGACCACGGAGCGGCGTTTTCCGGCCACCCAACCCAGGGCTTCGTCCACGGCATCCCGGACCGCATCATCCACCTGGGCGGGGAGCGGTTCTTCACCACCGGCCACATGCACCGGGGGACCCATCCCCTGCCCGGCATCCGCCAGGCCGTGTCCGAACAGATGGGCTACCACACCGACAACCGGGGCCTGAACTGGTCCCCGGTCTCGATCCTGGCCCAGGAGAAAAACCTGGTGCTGTGCGAGGCGTCGGTGGTCCGCCTGCCCGACGGCCGGCTCCTCGCGCTGCTGCGCGAGAACAGCGGGGTGTTCGAGCCCATGTACCGGGTGGAGAGCGCCGACCAGGGCCGCACCTGGAGCGACCCGGCCCCCACCCCGCTCATCGGCCACCGCCCCACCATCGGCCTGACCTCGGCCGGGAAGCTCCTGGTCACCTTTCGCAACGTGGCCCCGGACGGCGGCACCGCGGCCTGGCTGGGGAGCCTGGACGAACTGGGCGACTTCGCGGTGCACGGCCTGGCCCGGGACCCGGGCAACCCGCAGCTCACGGACAAGGGCCTGGTCATCGCCACCAGGCGCGGCTTTCCCGGGCCGCGGCAACCGGACGGCGACGCCGTGATCTACGCCTTGCGCCCCATCACCGACCTGGACCGGGCCACTGCCGAGCTCACGGTGCGGGTCAAGGTGGGGGCCGGCGGGGAGAACGCCTGCGCGGTGCGCCTGGGCTGCTGGTGGCGCATCCGGCCCGACCGCCTGGTGGCGGACGTGGCCAAGGCCCCGGACATCCCCCTGGCCCCGCGCCGGTTCCACGACCTGCGCTTCACGTACAAGGCCGGGGCCGTGACCGTACATGTGGACAACGAACGCCGGGCGAGGATACGGGTCGAAAAGGACGCCCTGGCGCGCCGCATCCTCCTGGGCAACGCCCCGGGCGAGGGCGGCCAGGAGGGCCGCAGCACCTGGGCACACATGGCGCTCACGGTCCGCGAACCTCGCCAGGGCCGCACCTACGCCTGGTCCTGGGACCCGAGCCAGGGCCTGCCCGACGCCTGGGCCCGGGCCAACGTGCTGGAACTGGCCAACGGCCGCTTCGCCAACCCCGGGGACTACGGCTATTCGGGCTGGGTGGAGCTGCCTGACGGACGCTTCTTCTGCACCTACCACCACGCCGAGGGAACGGACCCCGACTATGCCGAGGGCCGCTCCTCGCACATCCGGGGAACATGGTTCACAGCCGACGACTTTGCCTCATCCTGAGCCTGCTGGCCCTGTGGTCCGTCCCGGCCCCGGCCTGGGCCAACGGCGCGGCCCTGGCCCACGTGGCCGCAAACGGCGAGGAGCAGGTCCAGGTGCTCCTGCCCACAGCCACGTACGAAGCCCCGGCCATCGAGGTCCTGGGCGGCAGATCGCCCCGGGTGGTGGCGGATTTCGCCGGCATCACGGCCTGGGACGGCCCGGGATTCCTGGACGTGGGCTCGCCCCTGCTGCGCCGGGTGCGGGCCTGGCTGCACGGCGACGAAAAGCGCCTGCGGGTCGTGCTGGACCTGGCCGAGGACCCCGCGGGCCTGCTGGTGACCCACACCTACGAGCCCGCCCTGGACTCGGTGCGGGCCATCATCATCCTGCGCCCCATCGGACCCCGCTGACGCCCTTTACCCGCGCCTGGATTTCAGGTACGCCCCTGCCTCCCGCACCGTCTTTCCCACGAGTTCGCCATGCACAGCATCTGCGTCTTCCTCGGCTCCAATCCCGGCTTCGACCCGCGCTTCGGCCAGGCCGCCCAGGCCATGGGAAACGAACTGGCCCGGCGCGGCCTGACCCTGGTCTACGGCGGCTCCAACGTGGGGCTCATGGGCCTTCTGGCGGATACCGTGCTGCAGGCCGGGGGCACGGCCATCGGGGTCATTCCCGCCGCCCTGCGCGACAAGGAGATCGCCCACCCCGGGCTCACCGAACTGCACGTGGTGGACTCCATGCACCAGCGCAAGGCGCTCATGGCCGAGCTTTCCGACGGCTTCGCGGCCCTGCCCGGGGGCATGGGCACCCTGGAGGAGTTGTGCGAAGTGCTCACCTGGGGCCAGCTCGGGTTCCACGCCAAGCCCTGTGGGGTGCTGAACGTGAACGGCTACTGGCAGGGCCTGGCCCGGTTCCTGGAGACCATGGTGCAAAACGGCTTTTTGCACCCGGCGCACCGGGACATGCTCCTGGCCGCGGACACCCCGGCCGGGCTCCTGGACGCCTTTGCCGCCTACGTCCCTCCCCGGGCCAAGAAATGGCTGTCCGCGCGCGAGCTTTGAGCCGGCGTTGACAAAACCTGGCTGCGGCATAGCTTTGGTGTACGGCTCCCACCCATGCGCATGATGCTCTTCGCCCTGGCGGCGCTCTTCGCGGCCATCCTGCTGCCTGCCACCGACGCCCTGGCCTGGGGTCCAGGGGTGCACCTGGCCGTGGGCGACTACCTGCTGGGCAACCTGGACCTGCTGCCCGAGATGGCCGCCCGGATCCTGGCCGCCGACCCCCGGGGCTTCCTGTACGGCGCCCTGTCCCCGGACATCTTCCTGGGCAAGGGCTCCCGGGTGAAGCCCGCGCACAGCCACAACTGGGCCACCGCCCGGGCGGTGCACGACCAGGCCGACACCCTGCACCTGGCGGCCCACTCCCTGGGCTACCTCACCCACCTGGCCGCGGACGTGGTGGCGCACAACTACTACGTGCCCAACCTGCTGGCCGCCATGCCGGTGGGCGGCCGGCTGCCCCACGTGTACCTGGAGATGCAGGCCGACGCCTGGGTGGACTGGGACGCCACCTTCGCCCGGAAGCTCCTGGACTGCGGGCCGGAGCCCGCGGACTGGTCCATGGTCAAGGCCACGGGCAAGAACCGCTCCCTGTTCCTGTTGCGCAAGCGCCTGTTCAGCCGCAGCTTCCACCTTTGGGAATCGCCCCTGTCCGCGCGCTCCCTGCGCCTGGCCGACCGCCGCCTGCCCCTGCTCGGCAACCGGGAGCTGTTGCACAGCATGTTCGACCTGGCCCTGGACCTGGCCACCCATGTGCTCCAGGACCCGGACCACTCCCCGGCCCTGGACTTCGACCCCATCGGCAGCCGCAACCTGCGCCGCGCCAGCAGGATGAGCCACGCCCTGCGCCGGACCTGGCGGCGCGACCCGGAGATGGCCTTCCCGGTGGACCCGGCGCTCCTGGACCTGCACGAGTCCATGCGCGACGCGGACCGGGAGCGGCCCCTTCCGACCCTGGCCCCCGAGGTGGAGGCCGTGCTCTCGTGAACCCGGCCCGGCCGGCGATCCGCTACCTGCGGGCAACCCCCCTGCCCCACCTGGCCGCCGGGCTCTGCCTGGCCGCGTGCGGCGGCCTGGCCGCCCTGGCCCTGCGCCTCGTCCCCACCCATCCCCTGGAATCCGCGACCCTGGCCGGCCTGGCCGCTGTCTGGCTGGGCCTGGCCCTGGTGGCCCTGGCCGACGGCCTGGCCCGCTTTCGCGAGTTCGTGCGGCTGCGCCGGATGCTCGCGCGCTACGGATTCCGGCCGCGCATCCTGCGCCCGGCCGCGGGCTCCCGCTGCCAGCGCGACGCGGCCCTGGCCGCCGCTGCCGAGGCCGGATGCCGCGCCGAGGCCCGGGCCTATTTCCGCGGCCTGGGCTACACCCCGCTCCAGCTGGTCCCGGACCGGGTGGCTGCCGCGCCGCTGCTCCTGCTCTCCCCGGCCTTCGTGGCCGAGACCTTCTTCCCGCGCCGGCGCGGCGTTCGCCGCACCGGCTGACCCGCCCGCCCAAGGAAGCCCATGCACATCTACGCCGACGCCGACGCCCTGCCCACGCCCATCAAGGACATCCTCTTCCGGGCTGCCCAGCGCCTGCGCGTGGGGCTGACCCTGGTGGCCAACAAGACCCTGGCCGTGCCCGAGTCCGAATTCATCGACGCCATCCGGGTGGGCAAGGGTTTCGACGTGGTGGACGCGGCCATCGTGGAGCGCGTGGCCCCCGGCGACCTGGTCATCACCGCGGACATCCCCCTGGCCGCCCAGGTCATCGAAAAGCGGGCCCACGCCCTGAACCCCCGGGGTGAGCTGTACACCAGGGACAACATCCAAAGCCGCCTGGCCATGCGCAACCTGCTCTCGGAGCTGCGCGACGGCGGCGTGGTCACCGGCGGCCCGCCGCCCCTGAACCGGCGGGACCTGGAGGCCTTCGCCAACCAGTTCAACCGGTTCATGACCCAACGCGGCGCGGAGTGAAAAAAACGGGAGCCGCCGCTCAGGTGGCTCCCGTTGAAAAGGCGCGCGTCCGGCCCGCGCTCACTGCATGGGGATCACGAATTCCTTGGCGAATCGGCGGAAGGTCTCGCGGTGCCAGTCGTGCAGGTCGGCCCAGTCCGCGCTGTAGGTGAGGACCACGAACACCGTGGCCTGCTCGGCCACGGCCACCGTGGCGCGCGGCCCCAGGTCCGGGGTGGAGAGCTCCAGGGTGCGGGCCGCAAAGGTCTTGGCGAAAGGGATGTCCAGGCCCCAGGAGGCCACGTACTTCTCGCCGTGCTGCTTCTTGAACCGGTTGATCTCGGCCTGCCACAGGTCGTTCAGGCTGATCTCGCTGCGAAACACCACCCGCACCCGGATGGACACCGGCGCGGAAGCCGGGTCGTCCTTCTCCGGCGTGAGCAACGCCCGCACGTCCACGTCCCCCGCGTCCTTGAAAAAGAAACACCACCCGCTGGGAGCGGTCAGCATGTACCCGAACCCCGGCCCGGTCACCGCCCCGCCGTCGGTGCACTCGGCGGCCAGGACCGGCGAGGCCAGCAGAAGTATCGCAACTATCGCCAACATTCGCATGGCTATTCTCCAACTATCTTGATGAGCACCTGTTTTCCTTCTCGACGTATTGTCAAGTAAATAATTCTCAATAGTTATCACTCTAGCTAGACTTGCATAATCTAAAATTGCAACTTATTTTTTTTCGGATAACACCATGTATTGCCTCGGTTTCTACTTTATCCCATTCTTTTTCTATATACTCCCCAGCTTCATTATGAAGTTGCGCTAACAATTTTTTGCAATCTTTATAGTTATCTCGGTGAGCTGCATCTGGAATTGCATCTAGCAACTCAATTAGTTTTTGACTTTTTTCTTTACTATGCGAAAGCAACAATTTTATCAAATACCCCAAGTAATCTAATTCCTTAAGAATTTCTTGTTTATCTTTTCCTCCAATGTCTGTCATAACAAAATAATGAACTCTACCACAATAAGTAGAGACATCGTTTCGGAGTTTTTCAATTCGTCTGATTCGTTCCGATGTGATAATATCTGTATAGAGTTTTGATTTATTATTATGATATGATATGTATAAACTAAAAAATGAAACAATGAAAGTCGACAAGAGACCTAAAACGTATAAAGTATCTTTAACTTCCATCTTCTCTATTCTCCAATTATTTTGATTAATACCCGCTTCTTCCGACGGCCGTCGAACTCGCCGTAGAATATCTGCTCCCAGGTGCCGAAGTCCAGGCGGCCTTCGGTGATGGCCACCACCACCTCGCGGCCCATGATCTGGCGCTTCATGTGGGCGTCGGCGTTGTCCTCGCCCCGGTTGTGCTTGTACCCGCTCACCGGCTCGTGGGGCGCGAGCTTCTCCAGCCAGACCTCGTAGTCGTGGTGCAGGCCGGACTCGTCGTCGTTGATGAACACGCTGGCCGTGATGTGCATGGCGTTGACCAGGCACAGGCCCTCGCGCACGCCGCTGGCTCGCAGGGCCTCCTCCACCTGGGGGGTGATGTTCACGAAGCCCCGGCGGCTGGGCACGTTGAACCAGAGTTCCTGGCGGTACGACTTCATGGGCTCCTCCCGTATGCTTCACGGCCTTGTAAGCCGGGCCGGCCCTCCTGGGCAAGGCCGCGCCCCGGGCAGGGACCCGGCGCTTTTCCGCCCGGCATTGCCATCCCCGCGCACTCGTTGTAGGAAATGTCCTATGCCGGTGCGCTTCGCCCGCCGGCGCGGAGTTTCCATGGACCAGAACCAACCCGACGAACCGAAAGCCCCCTGCCAGGAATCCACGGCCATCGGCCAGGTGCAGCTATTGCTCGCCGAGAAGCGCACCTCCCTGGCCGCCCTGCGCACGGGCATCGCGGTGTTCGCCCTGCCCTTGTCGGTGCTCGGGCTCCTGGTCGCCACATCCAAATATTACGATGCCGCTGCGGTGCTGCACTTCCTGCTGCCGCTTCTGGCCCTGTCCGCGGCCCTGGCCGCGCTGGGGGCCTGGTTGTGCGCGCGCGCGGTGCTGCGCCTGCGCCACGAGGACAGGCTCATCCGCCGCATCAAGGCCCGGTGCTCCAGCCTGGCCGAGCTCATCGAGGAATGACCGTGCAGTTCTCCACCCTCTCCCCGGTGTCCCAGGCCTTCCTGGCCACCCTGTTCACCTGGGGCGTCACCGCCCTGGGCGCGGCGGTGGTGTTCCTGGCCAAGGACGTGTCCCGCAAGGCCCTGGACGTGATGCTGGGCTTCGCCGCCGGGGTGATGATCGCGGCCAGCTACTGGTCGCTCCTGGCCCCGGCCATCGAGATGTCCGCGGACATGGGCAAGCTCGCCTTCCTGCCCGCCCTGGTGGGCTTCGTGGCCGGCGCGGTGTTCCTGCGCCTGGTGGACAAGTTCCTGCCCCACCTGCACCTCAACGCCCCGCGCAGCGCGGCCGAGGGCGTGCAGGTGGAGTGGCAGCGCAGCGTGCTCCTGGTGCTGGCCATCACCCTGCACAACATCCCCGAGGGCCTGGCCGTGGGCGTGGCCTTCGGCGCGGTGGCGGCGAACCTGCCCTCGGCGGACCTGGCCGGGGCCGTGGCCCTGGCCATCGGCATCGGCATCCAGAACTTCCCGGAGGGCACCGCGGTGTCCGTGCCCTTGCGCCGCGCCGGCATGAGCCGGCTGAAGAGCTTCTGGTACGGCCAACTCTCCGGGGTGGTGGAGCCCATCGCCGGGGTGCTGGGAGCCATGGCCGTGCTGGTTGCCCGGCCGCTTCTGCCCTACGCCCTGGCCTTCGCCGCAGGGGCCATGATCTTCGTGGTGGTGGAGGAGGTGGTGCCCGAGTCCCAGTCCTCGGGCTACGGCGACCAGGCCACCATGGGCGTGATCTTCGGGTTCGCGGTGATGATGACCCTGGACGTGGCCCTGGGCTGACCCGCGTGCGCCGCTCCCTCTGCATCCTCCTCCTGGCGGCCCTGTGCGCGGCCGCCGCCCCGGCCCGGGCCGAGGGCATGCCCGAACCCCGCGGCTGGGCGGAGGTGATGGCCGGCCAGTGGCTCGCGGACATGAGCCTGGAGGAGAAGGTCGGCCAGCTCTTCATGGTCTTCTTCGAGGGCCCCAGCCTCTCCCCGGCGGGCATGGAGCTCCTGGCCCGCCGCCACGCGGGCGGCGTCTGCCTGTTCTCCCGCACCGGCAATGTTCAGGACCCGGCCCAGGTGGCCCGGCTCGCGGCCGAGGCCCGGCGCATGGCCTCGCCCCTGGACCAGGGGCCGGGGCTGTTCATCGCCGTGGACCAGGAGGGCGGCCCGGTGGCCCGGCTCACCAAGGGCTGCACGGTCATGCCCCCGGCCATGCTCCTGGGCGCCAGCGGCGATCCCGGGAACGCCCGCCGCGCCGCGCAGATCACCGCCGCGGAGCTGGCCGCCCTGGGCGTGAACGTGAACCTGGCCCCGGTGCTGGACGTGAACCTGAACCCGGCCAACCCGGTCATCGGCGCGCGCTCTTTCGGCGCGGACCCCGAGGCCGTGGCCCGCTTCGGCCTGGCCGCCCTGAAAGGGTACGAGGACGGCGGGGTCATGCCCGTGGTGAAGCACTTTCCCGGGCACGGGGACACGGCCGTGGACTCCCATGCGGCCCTGCCCACCCTGCCCCACTCCCGGGAACGGCTGGACGCGGTGGAGTTGTTGCCCTTCCGCCGGGCCGTGGCCGAGGGCGCGCCCGCGGTCATGACCGCGCACCTGGCGGTCCCGGCCCTGGACCCGCTGGAGCGGCCGGCCACCTTCTCCCCGCCGGTGCTGGGCCTCCTGCGCCAGGCCGGGTTCGACGGGATCATCGCCACCGACTCCCTGGGCATGGGCGCGGTGGCCCGGCGCATGGACGCGCCTACCGCGGCACTGGCCGCGTTCCAGGCCGGGGCCGACCTGCTGCTCTTCGGCGCGGACACGAACTTCGACCCCTGGGACCAGGACCGGGCCATGGCCCGGGTGCTGGCCGCGGCCCAGGCCGGCGAGATTTCCCCCGAGCGCCTGGACGCCTCGGTGCGCCGCATCCTGCGGGCCAAGGCCCGCTTCGGCATACGGGGCAACCGCGGTCCCGACCCCAGGCGCGCGGCCGCTGCCTGCGGCACGCCCGAACACCGCGCCGCGGCGCGGGACCTGGCCGCTGCCGGCCTCACCCTGGTCCGCCCCGCGCCCGGGCTGCTCCCCTTCCCCCCGGGCGCACCGATCCTGGCCCTGTGGCCGGGCGGGGCCCCGGACCTGGCCGAGCTGCTGGCCGTGGCCGCCCCGGGCATGCAGGTGCGGCTGCTCGACGCCGACCCGACCCCCGAGGCGATCGAGGCCGCCGCGCGCAAGGCCGAGGCCGCACCGGCGGTGCTGCTGCTCACCACCCGCGCGGACCGGCACCCGGGCCAGGCGGCCCTGGGCCGGGCCCTGCCCGGGGCCAAGCTGGTGGTGGCCTCCCTGGCCGAGCCCTACGACCTGGCCCTGTTCCCCCACGCAGCCGGACTGGTGGCGGCGTACGGCCGCACCCCCTGCGTGCTGGAGGCCCTGGCCGCGATGCTATGCGGGGCGGGGCCTGCGGGGGGCCGCCTGCCCGTGGTGGTGCCCGGCCTGGCGGAAAATTCCCCGGAAAACCGGAATGGTTGATTCCCCTGCGGTGAATTGGTAGACAGACTGGTTCGCGGCACTCCGCGTAAGGATACACAGAATGAATGTAAAAGAAGACGCCAAGATCGTGAAGCCGTTCCTGCACGCGGTGGAGAACGTCATCACCACCATGGCCATGGTCAAGGTGACCCCGGGCAAGCCGTACATGAAGCGCGACTCCGTGGCCAGCGGCGACGTGAGCGGGATGATCAGCATGTCCGGGGACCGCAACGGCACCATCTCCGTGACCTTCACCGAGGCGGCCATCAAGGTCATCGTGTCCAACATGCTGGGCGAACCCATCACCGAGATGAACCAGGACGTGAAGGACGCGGTGGGCGAATTGACCAACATGATCTCCGGCCAGGCCCGGCGAGGGCTGGCCGAGATCGGCATGACCATGAACGGCGGCATCCCCACGGTCATCACCGGCAAGGACCACTCCATCTCCCACATCACCAAGGACCCGCTCCTGGCCATCCCCTTCGAGACCCCGGACGGGTCCTTCACTGTGGAAGTTTCGCTGGAATAGCCCTTCCCCGCCTTTTTCTCCTCCCGGGTGTTGTGCCATGCCCCGGGAGGAGGTAGCATGGCCTCCGAAACCCCCGCCACGCCCCGTCCCGGGGCAAACAAGGCACCGGAGGTCCATCCATGGCCAAGCTTCTCAAGATCCTCGGCATCGCCCTCGGCGCGCTGATTGCGCTGGTGGTTCTCGCCGCCCTGATCCTGCCCCGGGTGGTGAATCCCAACGCCTACAAGACCGAGATCGCGGAATTGGTGCGCGAGAAGACCGGCCGCACCCTGACCTTTGGCGGCGACCTCTCCCTGTCGGTGTTCCCCTGGCTGGGGGTGCGCACCGAGGCCCTGTCCCTGTCCAATGCCCAGGGCTTCGGGGATGCGCCCTTTGCCGCGGTGTCCGCGGTGGACGTGCGGGTCAAGCTCCTGCCCCTCATCTCCCGCGAGGTGGAGGTGGCCACCGTGGTGGTGCGCGGCCTGTCCCTGAACCTGGCCCGCAACGCCCAGGGCCGCGGCAACTGGGAGGACCTGGCCGGGGCCAAGGCCGAACCCTCCAAGGAAATCAAGGAAGAGGACCTGGGCGCAGGCAAGGCCGAGGCCGACCAGGGCCTGCCCATCGCCTCCCTGGCCGTGGGCGGGGTCAAGGTGGAAAAGGCCGCCATCACCTGGGACGACCGCGCGGCCGGCCAGAAGGTGGCGCTCACCAACCTGGACTTGGCCACCGGCGAACTGGTCCTGGGCAAGCCCGTGGACATCGCCTTCTCCACCACGGTGGAGTCCTCGGCCCCCAAGCTGGCCGGGACCGTCAGCCTCAAGGCCCGCGCCCGGTATGAGCCCGAGGCCAAGAAGAGCACCCTGTCCGGCCTGGTCCTGAAGCTGGACCTGGCCGGCGAGGGCCTGCCCGGCGGCAAGCTGGCCGCCAGCCTGGGCGCGGACCTGGCCATGGACTACGCCAAGCACCGCCTGGACGTGGCCAACCTCGCGCTGGCCGCCCTGGGCCTGAACCTCACGGGCAAGGCCGCGGTGGACAACCTGCCCGCGGCCCCGGCCGTGTCCGCCGACCTCGCCCTGGCCGAGTGCAACCCGCGCGCGGTGCTGGCCGCCCTGGGCCAGGCCGCGCCCACGCTCAACGACGACAAGGCCCTGACCAGGCTGGCCGCGGCCCTGTCCCTCAAGGCCTCGGCCCAGCGTGCGGACCTGTCCGGGCTCAAGCTCACCCTGGACGACACCACCCTCACCGGCCGGGCCGCGGCCTGGGACTTCGACCGGCCCGCGGCCAGCTTCGAACTGGCGGCCGACGCCCTGGTCCTGGACCGCTACCTGCCCGCCGGGGGCGCGGACAAGGGCGGGAAGCCCACGGCCGAACCCGCCAAGAAGGCCGGCAAGGACGCCCCGGCCGACACGAACGCCGGCCTGCCCAAGGACACCCTGCGCGCCCTGCTCCTGGACGGCTCCCTCACGGTGGGCTCGCTCACGGCCTACGGGGCGAAACTCACGGACATGAACCTCAAGGTGACGGCCAAGGACGGGGTGCTCAAGGTCTCGCCCTTCACCGCCGCGCTCTACGGCGGCCGGCTGCACACCGACCTGGTGGCGGACCTGCGCAAGGACCTGACCCACACCACCCTGGGCCTGAACCTCACGGGCATGTTGCTGGGCGGCCTGCTCCAGGACGTGCTGGGCGAGGAGAAGGCCACCGGCACCACCCAGCTCAAGCTGGACCTGGCCGCGGACGGCGAGGACGCAAAGGCCCTGGCCCGCAGCCTGGATGGCCTGGCCAGCGTGGCCCTCACGGGCGGGGTCATCAAGGGCTTCCAGGTCATCCCCAAGGCGGTGCGCGACCAGGCCGCGGCCAACGACCCCAAGAAGCGGGTGGAGACCGCGGAAAAGGCGCAGGAGTTCAACGACATCACCGCCACCTTCAAGATCCGGGACGGGGTGGCCCGCACCAGCGACCTGGTGTTCGACGCCGACCACCTCAAGGTCACGGGCTCGGGCCTGGCGGACCTGGGCAAGCAGGCCGTGGATTACAAGATCAAGGCGGACATCACCGGGGTGCCCATGATCCCCTTCACGGTGAGCGGCCCGTTCGACAACGTGTCCGCCTCCCTGGACGCGGCCGAGTTCGCCAAGGGCCTGGCCATGGGCGTGATGAAGCTGCCCGAAACCGTGGGCAAGGGCGCGCTGGACGTGGGCAAGAGCGCCCTGGAGGGCATCGGCCAGGGCCTGGGCTCCATCTTCGGCGGCTCCAAGAAAAAGGAAGAAGAGAAGAAGTAGCCCGGCGGGGCTACCCTAGCTGCGCCCATGCGGCCGCATGGTCCCCCCCCGCAAGATACCCTTGGTATTTTGCACAGAAAGTAGTTCCCCCGCCAGGGGCGGAATCCTAGCTGCTGGCGTGCGGCCGCATGATCCAATGCCCCAGGGGCACCTGGATGGCGTGGAAGTCGCCGTGCAGGTCCACGCAGAGCACAAGCTGCCCGGTGGCCTCGCACCAATAGACCTCCTCGGACAGCCCGGCCATGATGCCCGAGATGCGGCCGGGAATCATGGACGGGTGCGGCGCGTAACGGGCGAGCATGTGGCCGGCGATGCGGCCGATGCGCTGCATGGCCTCCACCGAGAGCAGCACGTCCTCCATGTCCAGGGCGTGCAGGGAGTTCTCCTCCAGTTCCAAGGCGTTGGCTGCGCGTGACTTGAGGACGTGGCCGTGGTCCAGGGTTTCGGCAAGGGCGGTGTGCATGGCGGACCTCCTATGGCCATTCCTTCCTGCCTGTTCCCTAGCCAATTCCGTGCCAAATACTCGGATATGCCCCGGGCCGAATCGGCCCGCCCCACGCCGCTTTTCCCATCTCCCTGATTCGCCTTGATTCCTCCGCCCCCCTGGGGCATGAACCGGGTGCGGCCCTGGCCCGTTTCTCCCGCCCGGCGGGGGCCGGATTGCCGACGCGCGAAACCCAAGGACGTTGCATGGCCCTCCGCGGATACATCTTCGTGCTCCTGGCCGCCGTGTGCTGGGGCATCACCGGCCCGTTCGCCAAGCTGGCCTTCAGCCAGGGCGTGCCGCCCCTGGAGGTGGCCTTCTGGCGCTGCGTCCTGGGCTTTATTCCCTTCACCCTCCAGGCCCTGCTCCACCCCGACCGGGCCGGCCTGCGCCTGGCCCCCCGCGACCGCGGCCCCATGCTGGCCTTCGCCCTGCTCTGCGTGGCCGGGTTCTACGGGGTGTACCAGCTGGCAATCCAGGCCGGGGGCGCGGCTCTGGCCTGCGTGCTCATGTACACCGCCCCGGCCTTTGTGGCGGTCATGGCCTGGCTGGTGCTGGGCGAGCGCATGACCCCGGCCAAGCTGGCCGCGGTAGCCGCCACCCTGGCCGGAGTGGCCGCGGTGTCCGGTCTGCTCTCCCCGGGTGCGGCCCTGGCCGCCGGGCCGGCGGCCGTCACCTTCGGCCTGCTCTCGGGCTTCACCTACGCGCTCTACTACATCTTCGGGAAACGCTTCCTGTCGCGCTACCGCACCCCGGTCATCTTCATGCACGCCCTGCCCGTGGGCGCGGTGGTACTGTGGCCCCTGTTCGACTTCGCGGACAAGACCCCCACCGCCTGGCTGGCCATCGGGGTCTGCGGCATCGTGGCCACCTACCTTGCCTACTCCTTCTACTACGCCGGCCTGCGCCATCTGGAGGCCACCCGCGCCGCGGTGGTGGCCACCCTGGAGCCGGTGGTGGCGGCGGTGCTGGCCTTCACCTGGTGGGGCGAGAGCTTCACCGGCCCGGCCTACCTGGGCAGCGCCCTGATCCTGGGCGCGGTGGGCCTCACCCTGTGGGACGGCCGGCGCAGCGCAACCGCTGCCCTGCGCCGGGCCCAGGGCGCGGAGCTGGCCCCATGACCCCCCTCACGGACCTGGGCCCGGCCCAGGCCCCCTTTCTCCAACTCACGGCCTCGGCCGGTTCGGGCAAGACCTTCGCCCTGACCCGCCGCTTCCTGGACCTGCTGGCCGCGGCCGGCCCCGCGGACACCACCCGCGCCTGCCGGCGCGATCCGGGCGCGGGTTACGGCTGGCCCGAGATCCTGGCCGTGACCTTCACCCTCAAGGCCGCGGCCGAGATGCAGGAACGCATCCTGAAGAGCCTCAAGGAGCGCGCCCTCGGCAAGGCGCCCGAGGGCCCGGCCCAGGCCCTGTCCCCGGGCCAGGCAAGGCGGTGGATCGAGCGCCTGCTGCGCCACTTCCACCAGTTGAACGTCCGCACCATCGACAGCCTGCTCCACCTCTTCCTGGCCCTGTTCGCCCCGGAACTGGGCCTGCCCCCGGACTTCACCCCGGCCTTCGACCTGGACGAGCTGTTCGACGAACTCTACGACGCGGTGTGCGCCGCGGCCGAGGCCGGGGACCCCGAGGCCCGCCAGGTCCTGGACCAGGCCCAGGCCACCCTGCTGGACCTGGACAACACCCCGGGCTTCGACCTGTTCGCGCGCACCCGCAGGCGGCTCCTGCCCTTGCTTGAGCGCCGGCTCACGGACCACACCCCCTACCTGGCCGACCCGGTGCGCTTGCACGCCAAGCTGGAGGCCCTGCTCGCCGGCCTGCACGCCGCGGCCCGGGACATGGCCGCGGTCCTGAACGCGCATGGGCTGTCGCCCATGGCCAACTTCACCAAGTTCCTGGCCAAGCTGGACGGCCATACCCTGGACCAGCCGCTGCCCACGTCGGCCTACGGAGACAAGCCCGGGCTGGACGACTGCCTGCCCAAGGCGGCCAAGGGCACGGCCCCGGCGGCGGCCGAGGCCGCCTACCTCCGGCTGCGCCAGGCCTACGGCGCGTACATGGCCGGCCGGCCCCTGCTGGTCCGCGCCCGGGGCCTGGCGGGCTTCCTCAACCTGGCCGACGCCCTGGCCGCGGAGTTGCCCGAGTTGGAGCGCCGGCGCGGCCTGCTCCTCAACCTGCTCTGGCCGGAGATGGTCAAGGAGGTGCTGCAGAACGGCCCGCCCGAGGCCTTCTGCCGACTGGGCACGCGGCTGCACCACCTGCTGCTGGACGAGTTCCAGGACACCAGCCGTCCCCAGTGGGAGGCCATGTACCCCCTGGCCGAGGAGTGCCTGTCCAAGGGCGGCGGGGTGTTCGCGGTGGGCGACGTGAAGCAGGCCATCTACGGCTGGCGCGGGGGCGAGGCCCGGCTCTTCGCCCAGATGGCCGACCCCGACGGGCTGTCGCGCATCTGCCCGGTCAAGCGCGACTCCCTGCCCTGCAACTGGCGCAGCCACAAGGAAGTCGTGGGATTCGCGAACCGCTGCTTTGGCCCCCTGGGCGACCCGGACCGCGCCCAAACGGTGGCGTCGGCCATGGCCGCGGCCACGGGCAAGGACTCGGGCCAGGGCCGGGCCGCGCGGCTGTTGGCCGATTCCCTGGCCGCGGCCTTCGCCGGGTGTGAGCAGGAAGTCCCGGCCAGGCACGCGGACACCGTGGGCCTGGTGCGGCTCTACGCGGTGCGCGGCGACAACCGCGACGACCTGTACGAGCGGACCAGGGCCGTGTTGCGCGAGGTGTTCGCGGACCTCAGGGCGCGCCGGCCCCTGTCCGAGATGGCCGTGCTGGTGCGCAGCAACACCCAGGCCAAGGCCGTGGCCCACTGGCTTTTGGAGATGGACGTTCCGGTGGTCACCGAGAACAGCGTGAGCCTGGCCGAGCATCCGCTGGTGCGCTGGCTGGCGTCCTTCCTGGCCTGGCTGGACTTCCCGGCCGACGACCTGGCCTTCTGGGCCGTTGCGCAGGCCGAGCCTTTCCGGTCGGCCTCGGGCCTGGACCGGGACGAACTGGCCGACTGGCTGGCCGGCGAGGCCCGCCCCCCGCTGTTCGCCGGGTTCCGGGAGCGGTTCCCCGAGGCCTGGGACGCCTGGCTGGCCCCGTTCCACGCGGGCGCGGGGTTCATGACCCCGTACGACGCCCTGCGCGAGGCGTCGCTGGCCTTCGGCCTGGAACGCGACCCGGCCGACGCGGCCTTCGTGCGCCGCTTCCTGGAGGTGGCCCACGCGGCCGAGAAGGAGGGCCGCCAGACCCTGTCGGCCTTCCTGGACTGGTGGAAGGACAAGGGCGAGGAGGAGGCCCTGCCCCTGCCCGAGACCCTGGACGCGGTGCGGATCATGACCATCCACGGGTCCAAGGGCCTGGAGTTCCCGGCCGTGGTGGTCCCCTTCCACCACTGGGGCTTCGACCTGTCCGGCCGGCTGGGCACGATCGAGATGGACGGCGATGCGCTGCTGGCCTTCCTGGACAAAGACATGGGGCAGGAATGGGAGGACGCCATGGCCGCGTCCCTGCTGGAGGACCTGGACCTGCTCTACGTGGCCTGGACCCGAGCCCGGGAGGAGCTGCACGGGCTCATCACCCGTAGCGATTTCTACGACAGGCGCTCCCCCATCCTGGCCGCCCTGGACCTGATGCTGGGCGAGAACCCCTGGACCCTGGAGCGTTGCGGGGTCCCGGCCATCGAAGTCGGCGAGGTGCCGATCCCCAAGGCCCGGCCCGCGGCCCCGGCCCCGGAACCCGCCGCGCCCGAGGAGCCGGCCGCGCCCTTGCCGCCCGCGCGCAGGCCCATGGCCTGGCTGCCCCGGCTCAAGATCCACCGCCATTTTTCCAAGGACGTGTCGCGGGAGGACCTGTTCAGCCGGCCAGGGTTCGACGAGCTGGCGCGCGGCACCGTGTTCCACGAAGCCCTGGCCGAACTGGCCGGCGGCCGGAAGGACCCCGAGGCCGCGGCCCGCGCCGCCCTGGCCCTGCACGCCGAGACCCTGCCCCCGGAGCCTGCGGAGCGCGACCGCCTGCTCGCCCAGGTGGCGGACGCCCTGGCCTGGGTCCTGGGCCAGCCCGGCCTGGCCGAGGCCATCCGGGCCGGCCAGCCCGAGCAGTCCATCCTGGACGCGGACGGACAGCTCCACCGCGCCGACCTGGTGGCGCGCCTGGCGGACCGCACCGTGGTGCTGGAGTACAAGACCGGCGGCGCGGACCCGGCCTACGCCGAACAGGTACGGCGCTACCTGGGCCTGCTGGCCGGGGCCGACCCGGGCCGGCCGGCGCGGGGGTTCCTGGTTTTTCTGGACCGAAGGACCGTGGAGGAGGTGGCCTAGATGCCCAGCGCCTTCTCCATCGTGGACTGGGGCCGGGACTTTCCCGAGGCCCTGGCCGGGCTGCTGCCCGAGGGGCCGGACCTGGGCCGCACCCTGGTGGTGTTCCCGCACCAGCGGCCCCGGCGCTACCTGTACCTGGCGCTTGCGGAGCGAGCCGGCGGCCGGCCCGTGCTGGCCCCGGAGGTCGTCACCGTGGGCGAGCTGTTCCCGCTGTTGCGCCGGCGCCTGGAGGGCCGGGTCCTGGCCCCGGCCCTGGACCTGGACCAGGCCGGGCTCCTGGCCGAGATCGTGCGGGACCTGGGCGCGGCTGCCGGCCCCCTGGCCGCACTGCCGCCCGAGCGGTTCTTCCCCTGGGGCCTGCGCCTGGCCGGGCTGCTGGAGGAGTTGGCTGCGCACAACCTGGACCCGGCCAATCTCGCCGGGCTGGAGGGCCAGGTGGAGGACGCGGCCGCGGAGATACTGGCCCGGCTCTCCCGCCTGGGCGCGGCCCTGGACACCCAGTTGATGGAACTGGGCCTCACCACCCCGGGCCGGGACGCGGCCTGGGTGGCGCGCCATGCCGAGGAGGCCTGCGCCGCCCTGGAGGGACGGCAGGTGGTGCTGGCCGGGTTCCACGCCCTGACCGGGTGCGAGGACGCCCTGTTCCGCGCCCTGTGGCGTTGCGGCGCGCAGGTGGTGCTGCACACCGACGCCCGGCTGGCCGAATCCCCGGACGCGGCGCACTGGTCCTGCGAGGAGCACGGCGACTGGCTCGCCCGGTGGAAAGCCCGGGCCGAGGCGGCGGTCCCGGCCCTGCCGGACCGCGTCCAGGACATCCATTTCCACGAGGGCTACGACCTGCACTCCCAGTTGGGACTGCTGCCCGGCCTCCTGTCCGGCCCCGCGCAGGGCCCGACGGCCGTGGTCCTGCCCGACACAGGCCTGCTCATGCCCGTGCTGCACCACCTGCCCATGAAGGACGTGAACGTGAGCATGGGCTACCCCCTGGCCCGGTCCAACCTGGCCCGGCTGGTGGAATGCCTGTGTTCACTCCAGGAGAACGCCCGGGAGCCGGAGCGCGGGGGCGGTTATGTGTGGCGCGACCTGGTGGCCCTGGTGCGGCATCCCTACCTGCGCATGCTCCCAGCCGGAGGCGGCCGCACCCTGCGCAGCGTGTTCAAGGTGCTGGAGGAGCGGTTGCGCACCGGCCAGACCTATGCCGACCCGCGCGATATCCTCCTGGAAGACCAGGATCTGCCCGAGGGCGTGGACCCGGCCCTGGTCCGGGCCGCCCTGGAGCGAGCCTGGACGGTCTGCCTGGACCGCTTCGCCGCAGCCCGGACCCTGGCCGGCCTGGGCCAGGCCCTGCTGGACCTGGCAGGGCTGCTGGTGCCCGAAGAGGTTCCCGAGGGCGAGGAGCGGCACGGGTCCTGGCACCGCTTCCCGGTGGATGCCGAGTGCCTGTGCCGGCTCACCCGCTCGGTGGCCCCGGCGCTCCTGGAGAGCCGGGCCAGCGCCACGCCCCTGCCCCGGGAGACCCTGTTCACCGTGCTGCGCGAGCTGCTGGCCCGGGAGCGCGCGCCCTTCGAGGCCGAGCCGCTCACCGGCGTGCAGGTGCTGGGCATGCTGGAGACCCGGCTCCTGGCCTTCGACCGGGTGGTGGTGCTGGACGCCACCGAGGACAGCTTGCCCGGCCCGCCCTCGCGCGATCCGCTCCTGCCCGACCCCCTGCGCCGGGACCTGGGCCTGCCCGACAGCCGGCAACGCAGCCGGGTGGCGGCGCACACCTTCTTCGCCCTGCGCGCCGCGGGCCGGGACATCCACCTGCTCACCCAGCGCGGGGCCGTGAGCCGCGGCCCGCTCTCGGGCAAGAGCGTGCGCAGCCGCTTCCTGGAGGAACTGCTCTGGGAGGAGGAGCAGCGCCGGGGCGACCTGGTCCAGCCCGGCGATCCCTTCCTGGGCGCGGTGCCCCTGCGGGTGGCCGCGCCCCGGCCGCTCGCGCCCGGCCAGGCCAAGACCCCGGCCGTGGCTGACAAGCTCGGCCGCATGCTGGCCACCACCGCCTTCTCGGCCTCGCGCCTGGACGCCTACCTGAACTGCCCGCTCCAGTTCTTCCACCGCTACCTCACGCCCCTGCGCGAGGTGGAGGAGATCAGCGAGGACGGCGACCCGGCCGAACTGGGCACCCTGGTGCACGACCTGCTGGCCCAGGCCCTGCGGCCGCACCTGGGCCGGGACATCGGGCACGAGACCCTGGACCCCGAGGTCCTGGCCGAGGGCTTCGCGGCCCGGCTGGAGGGCGCGGCGTTCTTTTGCAACATGCCCTGGCGCAGGCGGCAGGCCCTGCAGCGGGTGGGCATGGAGCGGCTGCGCCGTTTCGCCCGCGCGATGCAGCCGGGGCGGATCCTGGCCCTGGAGACCGACTGCAGCGCCCACCTGCCGGGCGGCGCGGGAGGCCGCAGCCTGTTCGGCCGGCTGGACCGGGTGGACCGGCGCGGGGACGGGTGCTGGGTGCTGGACTACAAGACCGGCGGCCCGCGCAAGCCGAGCCTGGGCTTCTGGAGCAACGAATCCCTGTGGGCGCGCCTGGACGCCTGGACCCCGGGCCAGGACGCGACCCTTCTCGCCGATCTGGCGGGCGCGGTGCAGAGCGTGCAGTTGCCCCTGTACCTGCACCTGTGGTTCCATGACCGGGGCGAGATCCCGGCCAACGCCGCGGCCGTGGAGCTGCGCCTGTCCGGGGCCGAGGCCCCGCTGTTCCCGGACAAGGCCCCCGAGGGGCTGGCAGAGCAGGTGGCCACGGACCTGGCCCCGCGCCTGGCCGCGTTCCTCCTGCGCCACCTGGAGGAGTCGGAGAGTTTCGCGGCCCGCACCGGGCCGCACTGCGCCTGGTGCGCGTACGGCTACGCCTGTCCCGCGCCGGAAAAACCCCGAAGGTGAGGGAGGTGAGGCATGCAGGCTGCTGAAGCAACGTTCGGCCGGGTGTTCGTACTGCGCCTGGGCGACGGGGACCGCATCCCCGGATGCATCGAGGAATTCGCCAAGGGCAAGGGCGTGCTGCGGGGCTTCTGCCTGCTGCTCGGCGGGATCGGCGGCGGCAACGTGGTGGTCGGCCCGGAAGACGGGGACGCCCAGCATATCTCGCCCATGCTCAAGGCCCTGGCCGGCGTGCACGAGATCGCGGCCGTGGGCACCCTGTTCCCGGACGAGTCAGGAACCCCCAAGCTGCACATGCACGCGGCCCTGGGCCGGGGCGAGAACCCCATTGTGGGCTGCGTGCGCCAGGGCGTGGACGTCTGGCGGCTGGGCGAGGTCGTCCTGGTGGAGCTCCTGGGCTCCATGCGCCGCGCCGTGGACCCGACCTTCGGGTTCGAGGTGCTGGAGGTGGAGTGATGGAAGCGACGCCCTGTAAGGTGTTCCTCTAACCCCCCGCGACTGCTCCGCCAAAGGCCGCAATCAGCCCTCGCCCCGTTCCCTCAGGGGGTGTGGTACGGGCCTTGCCAGCCCTGGATGGCGCGGGCGTGGTTGTTGCGGTCGTTGTGGCAGCGGCGGCAGGTGGCGAGGGCCGGGCCGGCGTCCGCCTTGCCGGGCGTGCGGATATCCGCGGCGGCCCGGGTGTCGCTGTGACGCCGGCCAGGACCGTGGCAGGCCTCGCAGCCCACGTTCATCTCCGTGAACTCGGCGGTGGCGAGGTCCACAGCGGTCAGGTGGCACGGGCCGCAATGGTGCCGGTAGTCCGCATCCCGCCATCTGGCCACCTCCCGCCATTTCCCCTTGCCGAGCTTGAACTCGAAGGGGATCACCCGCCAGTCGAGGCCCACCAGGGCGATCCTGCGCTGCATGCCCACGACCACCCGAGCCTCACCCGCCGCCACCGGCCCGCCCGCCCAGAAACCCGAGGGCAACTCCGCCCCCTCCCGCAACCGGACGAAACGGGACATCACCTGGCCTGACCAGTGGTCGTACTGCGCCGCATGGCAGTCCCGGCACGCGGCCGAACCCGCGTAGGAAGCACCCGGAGCCGCGGCCGGCACGCCCTCGTCCCGGATTTTGGCCCCGTGCGCCGTGGCCGGCCCCAGAATCAGCCCCAGGCAGGCCAGCGCCAGTGCGATGCGATATGTAAGCCGCCCCGGGCTTCCGGATGCGCGCCATGCCGGCCTCCTCGCAAGGGAATTGGGGGAACAGCGCCTCACCGTCCCTTGCCCCGCTTCGACCCCGGATGGGCCTTGTCGTAGGTTTCCACCAGCTTCTGGATGGAGAGGTGGGTGTAGCGCTGGGTGGTGGTGAGGCGGGAGTGGCCGAGCAACTCCTGCACGCTGCGCAGGTCCGCGCCGGCCTCCAGGAGATGGGTGGCGAAGGTGTGGCGCAGCACGTGGGGGTGCACCCCCTCGGGCAGGCCGGCCGACTTGGCCATCTGCTCCAGGATGCGCCACGCAACCCGGCGGTTCAGGCGGCCGCCCCGGTTGCCCACGAACAGGGCCTCCTCGTCGGGCAGGGGCTCGAACGCGTCGCGGCAACTCAGGTATTCCCTGATGCGCTTCTTGCCCGCCTCGGTGAGCGGCACGGTGCGCTCCTTGGAGCCCTTGCCCAGCACCCGCACCCAGCCCCCGGCCAAATCCACGTCGTCCACGTTCAGGCCCGTGGCCTCGGACACCCGCAGGCCCGAGCCGTAGAGCAGCTCGGCCAGGGCCATGTCGCGCAGGCCCTCGGGGTCCTCCAGGCGGCCGGCCTCCATGAGGGCCAGGGCCTGGTCCACGTTGAGCGCGTCCGGGTGGCGCTTGTCCGCCTTGGGGTTGGCCACGCCGGCCACCGGGTTTTCCCGGGCCTGGCCGGTGCGCAGCAGGTGCTTGAACAGGCCGCGCAGGGCCGAGAGCTTGCGGCCGGCCGAGGACTTGCCCACCCCGCGGCGGTGCAGTTCGGCCAGGAAACCCCGCACTTCCACTCGCCCCACGGCCGTGGGGTCATCCAGGGTCTTGCCCCGGGTGGCGAGAAATTCCTCGAACTGGGCCAGGTCCCCGGCATAGGCCGCCAGGGTGGCCGGGCTGTAGCCCTTCTCCACCGCCAGCCGGGCCACCCAGCCCTCCGCCACGGCGGGCAGCGGGGGCAGGTCGGGCAGGCTGTCCTGCGGCGCGGCCTTGCGCCTCACGCGGCCGTCCTCCCGGTCCCGGCCTCGGCGGCGGCCCCGGGGGCCAGGGGCAGGGTGAAGCGGAAGGCGCTGCCCCGGCCCTGCTCGCTCTCGACCCAGATGCGGCCGCCGTGCAGCTCCACGATGTGCTTGCAGATGGACAGGCCCAGCCCCGTGCCCCGCGGCTTGTCGGTCAGGGTGTCGGAGAGCTGCACGAACTTGCCGAAGAGCTTGCCCATGTCCTGGGCCGGGATGCCGATGCCGGTGTCCGCCACCTCCACCAGGGCGCTGTCCCCGTCGCGGCGCAGGCTCACCCGCACCAAGCCGGACGGGGTGAACTTCACCGCGTTGGAGATGAGGTTCATGAGCACCTGGAGCACCTTGTCCGGATCGCAGAAGGCCGGGGGAAGCCCCTCGTCCAGGTCCTCGGCCCAGGCCAGGCCCTGGGCCTCGAACAGGGAGCTGGTCTTGTCCCGGGACTCACGCACCAGGTCGGCCAGGTCCGCGGCCCGGGGCCGCCACTCGGCCCTGCCCGCTTCCAGGCGCGCCAAGTCCAGCACGTCGCCCATCATCTCGGTCAGCCGCTCGCCCTCGGCCAAGATGATGTGCAGGTTGCGCACCACCTGGCCCCCTGCGGCCTGGGCCCGGCCGTTGTCGTTGGCCAGGGACGGCAGCACGTCCCGCTCCAGGCGCTTGAGGATGATCTTGGCGAAGCCCAGGATGGAGGTCATGGGCGTGCGCATCTCGTGGGAGAGCATGGTGATGAACTCGCTCTTCAGGCGGCTCACCTCCTCGGCCTGCTCCTTGGCCCGCTGCAGGGCCTCCTCCGCGGCCCGGCGCACGGACACGTCGCGCACCACCAGCACGGTCTCCCTGCCCTCCCGGCCGACCACCGTGGAAAGGGACAGCTCCACCGGCACCTCCCGGCCTCCGCCCGCGTGCAGGTCGCACTCCACGGTCATACCGGCCTGGACCTCGCCCACGTCCCAGGGAAAGCCGGGCATTTCCTTGCAGGTGAAGAGCCCTGCCGCGTCGGCTCCGGCCAACGCGCCGGAAGATCGGCCGAGGAGGCGCTCCGCCGCCGGATTGGCATACGAGACATGGCCCTGGGGATCGAGCATGAGGATGGCGTCGTAGGCCGAGCCGGTGATCCGGGCCAGGCGCTCCCGGCTCTCGCGCAGGCCGGCTTCGGCCAGTTCCCGGTCCGCGATCTCGGCCCGCAGCAGGGCGTTGGAGGAATTGAGCTCCTCGGTGCGGGCCTGCACCCGGGCCTCCATCTGGGAATAGGCCAACTGCAGGGCCTCCTCGGCACGGCTGCGGTCGGTATCGTCGAAGAGGATGGCGTGGATGATCCGCCGCCCGCCGGCCTCCACCAGGCCGGTCTGCACCAGGACCTCGCGCACCTCGCCCGAGGCCAGGCGCTGCCGGCATGCGAAGCGGGCCGGCCCACCCGCCTGGGCCTTGGCCATCATAGCGGCCAGCTCCTGCCGGGAGAGCATGCACAGGTTGAGCATGGGCATGCCCCGCAGGTCTTTCAGGGAATAGCCGTAGAATTCCGCGGCAGCGGCGTTGGCGTCCTGCACCAGGCCGGAATCGGGGTCCAGCAGCAGCATCACCGCCCGATGGTCCGAGAACATGGCCCGGTGCTGCTCCTCGCTCTGGCGCAGGGCCTCTTCCGAATGCTCCAGGTCCGCGAGCATGGTGTTGATGGACTGCCCCAGCCGGGCCAACTCGTCCTTGCCGTCCACGGCCACCCGGCGCGACAGGCCCTCTCCGCCGATGCCCTCCACTTCCCGGGACAGGCCCGCCACCCGGGACAGGATGCGCCGGTCCACCAGCATGTAGAACGCCAGCCCGAGGAGCAGGACCGTGGCAGCCACGGCGGCCACGGTGTAGTGCAGGGTGTTGCGGCCCTGGCGCATGATGTCCCGGGCACTGGACACCCGCAGCAGAAAGACCGGCCGGAGGTTGGTGTCGCGCAGCAGGAGGAATCCGTCCATCTGGTCCGGGGACACGGCGCGCACCGCCATTCCCTGCCCGGCGTTCAGCGCTGCCAGCGCGTCCGCGGATTCCAAGCCCAGGCCCTCGGCCCGGGCCGGGATCAGAGCCAGGTCCAGAAGGGTGCGGTCCCGCAACTCCTCCACCAGGGCCTTGTCCACGAAGCGCCCCATGACCAGGGCGCCCCGCACCGGGCCTTCGCCGTTGCTGTCCAGGATGGGCAGGGCGCCCGACAGGAGGATGTCGTCCCCGGCCTGCAACAGCCCGGCATGCTGGCCGTCCGCCGACGTGAAGCGGACCCAGGGCGAATCCGGGGTGAACAGCCTCAGGAGTTCCGCCGGAAACGGGACCTCCCTGTCCTCCCCGGGATCGTAGCGCTTGGCGAAGAACAGCCGGCCGTCCGGGGCGAAGAACAGCATGACGTCGATCTGGAGGTTCTTGAACGTGGCGTCCATGAGGTTGGACTCCACGTAGCCCTCCCCGTGGCCAGCCACGAATTGCGCCGTGTCGTCCCAGTAGGCCCAGTCCTTGAGCACGGTCACGATCCGGGAAGACTCGCCGTCCAGGGCCACCCGCGCCCGGTTCAGGCTGCTTTGCACCTGGCCGTGCTCCAGATCGGCGTAGCCGGCCATGATGATGCGCTCGGACACCACCGACACCACGGCAATGCAGACCGCTGCGGTGGCCCCGGCGATGAGCAGGGTGGTTTGCCTCAGGTTCATGGTCATGCCCCGGATGGATTCCGGACTCCTTCGCACATGGTAGGGCCGACCGACCCTCCGGTCAATGACGCGGACCGGCGGCGTACCGCATCCCGGGCAACTGGTGGAGCAGCCCCTTGAGCTCCATGTCGAGCAGCACCCGGCCGGTGCGGGCCGCGTCCCAGCCCAGGGACCGGGTGAGTTCGTCCACCTGCCGCCGCTCCGCCCCCAGGAGCGCGAGCACCGCGCGCTCCTCCTCGGTGTCTCCGGCCGGGGCGGCCGGCGGCGGGGAAGACGGGGAACCCGATGCGGCCTTGGCCCGGGCCGGACGCTTCGGGCGAGCCTGCGCCCGGGCCGGGCGCGAGGCCAACTCCACCTTGAGCTGGGGTGCCAGGTCCAGGATGACCTCGCCGGCCGAAGCCACCCGCAGGGCGCCCTGGTCCAGGAGTTCGCGCGAGCCTGCAAAGCCGGGGCTGTCCCCCGGCCCCTCCAGCACGTAGACCTCGCGGCCCTGGTCCAGAGCCCGTTGGGCGGTGATGAGCGCCCCGCTCTTGGCCGGGGCCTCGACCACCACCACGCCCAGGCACAGACCGCTGATGATCCGGTTGCGCTGCGGGAAATGGCTGCCCCGGGGCTCCGCGCCCGGCGCAAACTCGCTGAGCACCAGGCCGCGCTCCTTCAGGTCAGCCTGGAGCCCGGCGTTCTCGGCCGGAAAGCATACGTCCAGGCCGCAGCCCAGCACCGCCACAGTGCTCCCGGGGCCGGCCAGCCCGCCCAGGTGGGCGGCTCGGTCGATGCCCCGGGCCAGGCCCGAGACCACGGTGATCCCGGCCTCGGACAGGCCCGCGGCCAGGCGCTCGGCAGCCTGCACCGCCTGGGCCGAGCAGCGCCGGGTTCCCACCACGGCCACGCAGGGGCCGCTGGCCAGCTCGGTGCGGCCGGCGCAGTACAGGAACAGGGGAGGATCGGGAATCTGGCGCAGCCGCTCGGGGAAGGCGGGCGAGGCCCAGGTGGCCACATCCAGGCCGGCGGCCCGGGCCGCGGCGAACTCGGCCTTGGCCGCGGCCTCCCATTCCCGGGCCTGGAAAGCCCGGGCCACGTCGGGCGCGGCCAGGCCCAGGCCGGCCCACTGGCCGGCCGCGCCGAAGGCCTCCCAGGCGCTGCCGAAATGGCGCAACAGCGGCCCCCAGGAGCGCGGCCCCAGTCCCGGCGCATGGCGCAGGGCCAGACAGGACTTGAACTCCCTCTCTTCCGGTCCGGCCACAGTGCGGTCCGGGGCTATTTCAGGCTGGAGAGCATCGTGCGCGCCAGGCCCGCGGGCTCGGACTTGGGGTAGTCCGCCACCAGGGCCTCCCAATAGAACCGGGCGTTCTGGGCATCGCCCAGCTTCCGGTAGGACATGCCCATCTTGAGCAGGGCCGCGGCGGCCTTTTCATGCTTGGGATGCTGCTGGTGGACCTGGCGGAAGCTGATGATGGCGTCGGCATAGCGATCCTGGTTGTACAGGCTCTCGCCGATCCAGTACTGGGCGTTGGCGGCCAGGCCGCTCTTGGGCCAGGAGGCCAGGAAGGCCTCGAAGCGCGTGCGCGCCGCCTCGGGCTTGCCAGCGCGCAGGGTGGCCAGGGCGCGGTCGTACTCGGCCTGGGCTCCGGAGGATGCCTGGGCCGGCTTGGCCGGAGCCTTGGGCGCCATGGGCTGTGCGGGCGCGGGGGCCATCGTGTCCATCTTCCCGGGAGCCGGGGCCGGCGCGGCCATGGCCTGGGGAGCCATGGGCTCCACGGGTCGGGATTTGGCCAGGTCTTCGAGCATGGCCTTGACCTCGGCCTGGCCCGTGGACAGGCCGTCCATGCGGATGTCCAGGGCGTCCAGGCGCTCCATGATCTGTTGCTCGGCGTCGCTGCGCCGCATGGCCTGTTCCTGGGCGGACAGGGCGTGTTCCTCAAGCTTGCGCAGCCGCCACTCGGTGCTGTCCTCGGACTGGTGCGAGGCGCACCCCGCCAGCAGGCCCAGCATCACCGCCATCCCCACGGCCTTGCGCCATGCGCCCATGGTCCCTCCTGCGCTGACCTTTCTCCAGGAGCAAGGCGTCCGACCCCGGCCGCGCCGCCCTCTGGAAAGATGCAGATACGTTTAGGCGACAAACCGCGAAAACTCAAGGACGACTCCCGGCCTGGCCGTCAGGCCCGCATCCCCGGGCCGGCTTGCCAAAGCCCGCGCATTGCGGCACAACGTGCGCGCCGCCCCCGTGCGCCGCAACCGGCGAACCGGCAACCCGCGGGCCTTGAGCCCGCCTCACGGAGAACCGCCATGCAACCCGACCTCGGTTCCCTGGGCCTCCTGGTGGCCCTTTCCATCCAACTGCTTCTGGAACTCTCCGGCCTGGGCTCCCTGGCCGTGGCCTTCCTGGCCGAAGGCCTGGCCGAGACCCGAAAGCAGGTGTTCCTGCGCAAGCTGGCCCAGCAGCTCTCGGCCATGAGCCTGTGGCTGCTCGGCTACACCCTGGTTTCAGGCGGGGCCATGCTCTGGGTCATCCTCCGCAACCAACCGGACAGCCTGAAGCCCCTGGTGGCCAACCCCATCCTGATCCTCCCCCTGGCCGCTGCCTTCGGCCTGGCCGTTCTCCTGGCCGTGCTCTACCGCGCCACCTGGGAGCCGCTGCGGGAGCGCAAGGGCCTGCACCGCGCCATCGGGCTGCTGGCCGCCCTGGCCGGCTTCATCGGCCTGGCCGCGGCCATCTCCGCCAAGCTGACCCTGTACCGGCCCTACCTGAACGACTGGTTCTACCTGCCCTCCACCCTGGAGGGCCTGTACCTGTACCCGCCCCTGGCCACATACTGGCCCCTGCTGGCCCACACCCTGCTCTGGTGCCTGGCCGGCGGCGCGGGCCTGGGCCTGGTCTACCTGCTCATGCGCCGCAACCGGGACGACTTCGGCCGGGACTATTACGCCTACGGGGTGCGCTGGCTGGCGCGCTTAGCCGCGGTGCCCGCGCTGCTCCAGTTGGGCGCCGCCGCGGCCTTGATCGCGCCGGCCTGGGGAACCCTGCCCCAGGAGATGAAGAGCACCGCCACCGGCCTGGCCGCGGGCGGCGCCATGGCCGCGGTGCTGGCCGCCGTCCTGCTTTTCAGCGTCTCCCGCGCCGAGGCCCCCCTGCGCTCCAAGCCCGCCATCCTGGGCTCCGTCGCCCTGCTCGCCTGCGCCCTGGCCGGCCCCACCGGGGTGGTCATGCTCCTCTTCTTCAGCTAGCCCCGGACAGACGTCAAAACAAAGCGGGGGAGCCTTCCGGCTCCCCCGCTTTTCACGCCCGGAAAACGCCGGGCCACGGATTACCGCAAATCACGATTTTTCGTGTTGCCCTGGTACGCGGCATTGCGTATGCCTTGGCCATGCCTAGTGCGCAGACGTTCCACTTCCAGAACGAGACCATCCAGTCGCTGCTCCTGGAAATGGGGCAGCAGCGCTCCCCCCAGACCCTATTCCAACTCATCGTGGGGCGGCTGGCTGGGTTCCGGGACATCTCCCTGGCCCGCATCTGGCTGTTGAAGGACAGCGACATCTGCGCCTCCTGTCCCATGACCGGCGAATGCCTCACCCGCGACAAGTGCCTACACCTGGTGGCCAGCGCCGGCCACTCCGATTGTGACCCCTCCTTGGACTGGACCCGCCTGGGCGGCGATCACAAACGATTCCCGGTGGGCGCGCGCAAGGTGGGGCACATCGCGGCCACGGGCAAACCGGTGGTGGTGCAGTGCATCCCGGAGGAATCCCGGTGGATCGCCCATCTCGACTGGGCCAGGCGGGAAAAGATCAATGGCTTCGCGGGCCAGCCCATGAAGTTCAAGGGCCGGGTCCTGGGTGTGTTGGCCATCTTCACCAAACCCCAGCTCACTCCGCCGGTGCTGGACATCCTGCGCATCATCGCCGACCACGCCGCCTCGGCCCTGGCCAACGCCCAGGCCTTTGAGGAGATCGAGTTGCTCCGCAAGCAGCTCAAGGCCGAAAACGAGTGCCTGCGGAGGGAGTTAAGCGACGTCACCTCCTATGGCGGATTCATCGGGCGGAGCATGTCCCTGCAGCGGATCATCAGCCAGATCGACTTGGTGGCCTCCACCAACGCCAGCGTGCTCATCCTGGGCGAGTCGGGCACCGGCAAGGAACTGGTGGCGCGCGAGGTGCACAACCGCAGCACGCGCAGCGAAAAGGCCCTCATCAAGGTGAACTGCGCCTCCATTCCCAACGAGTTGTTTGCTAGCGAGTTCTTCGGCCACGCCAAGGGGGCGTTCACCGGCGCGCTGGCCAACCGGGAGGGCAAGTTCGGGGCCGCCCACGGCGGCACGCTGTTCCTGGACGAGATCGGCGAGATACCCTCCGAGCTGCAAAGCCAGCTCCTTCGGGTCCTCCAAGAGGGAGAATACGAACGGGTCGGGGAGGAGCGCACCCGCACTGTGGACACCCGCATCATCGCGGCCACCAACCGCGACCTGGAGCAGGAGGTGGCAAAGGGCCGCTTCCGCCAGGACCTCTACTTCCGGCTGAACGTCTTCCCCATTACCGTCCCGCCCCTGCGCGAACGCAAGGAGGACATCGCCCCCCTGGCCAACCATTTCCTGGCGCGCAGCCTCACCAACATGAACCGCCCGCCGTTTCGGTTCAACGACGACCAAGTGCGCCAGCTCAACGCCTACCACTGGCCAGGCAACGTGCGGGAGTTGCAGAACATCGTGGAGCGCTTCGCCATCAGCACCAACGCGGGCACCTACTACCTTGAGCTGCCGGCGGCCAGCCCGGGCGGCCGGGGGCTTCCAGACGGGGTGGCGCTTTCCGGGCACGGCCGCATTCTCACCGAGGCGGAACTGGAGCGGTTACTGGCCGCCAACATCGCCAACGCCCTGCGCCAGTGCAACGGCAAGATCTACGGGCCGGGCGGGGCTGCCGAACTGCTCGGCGTGAAGCCCACCACCTTGGCCACGCGCATCAGGAAGCTGAACCTGCGCTGACTCGCCGGAGCCTCTGGCGCGCCGTCCCCCAGAAATGGTGCGTGCCTAAAACCAGGCCCCCCAGGCCCATGCCCCAGAGCCCAGCCCCGTAAACGGCCGGAGAGAACGGCTTGCAGGACATCAGGACCAGGCCGGCCACGCACAGGGCCAGCCCAGCCACCTGTGGCCGGGGCAGGTACAACCCGGCGTTGCGCACGCAGTGCTCGTCGTCCCGGGTCGGGAACTCGAACCAGACCCGGTTCCAGGCAATGGCGAAGACCACGGTGATGGTGGCCCCCCAGGCCATGTAGAACGGGAACAAGGCCTCCGGCATGGGCAGGGGCAGTATGGCCGGGATGGCCGCGGTGGCCGCGGCCGGGGGATGGTCCGCGTCGCACAACTGCATGGACACTGCGGCGTAGAGCACGGCCGAGCCCAGGGCCAGGGGCACGGCCAGGGCCGTCCCGCCCGCCAGGAACCGGCCTGTCTCCACCCCGGCCAGCCCGCACAGGGACGAGACGAAATGCCCCACGATGACCGGCTTGGGCCGGGCCACCCGCAGGTACACGCAGGTGGTGTTGATGAAGCAGGTGGCGGCCAGGGGCGGGTAGAGCACGGCGATGCCCGTGGCCTGGGACATGACCGCGACGAGCGCCAGCAGCAGGCCGCCGCCCAGCGACCCCCAGGCCACCCGCGCCAGGGAGATGACCCCCGGCCGGTACACGCCCGGGTCGAACTCCCGCCTGCACAGGCCGCCACGCATCTGAACTGAACCTGGTGTCTGCTGCACGCACTGCTCCCTTGCAGAGGCGCCCGCCCCCGGCGCAGTTCCTGCCGGGGACGGGCGCGTATGGGGTGTACCACCGATCCGGGCTAGGCCCAGCCGAGCTTTTTACGGGCCGCGCGGAAGTCGGAGATGATCATGGCCGCCACCTTGGCCGGGTCGGGATCCACGTTCATGCAGGAGCCCAGCAGGGCCCGTGTGCCGCCGTACAGGAACTCCTTGACCTTGCGCGAGCCCTCCACCGGGGCGTGCACGCAGTGGTAGGAGTCGAAGCCCAGCATGCGGAAGGCCAGGGCCGCGCCCACGCCCTTCTCGTTGGACCACTCGGGCGTGACCTCGGCAAAGGGCATGTCCTTGATGGCCTGGCCGGTCAGGCCGGTGATGGTGGCGAAGACGCCCACCGCATGCGCGTTGTCGATGCATTCCCCGAAGTGCCAGGCCGGGGGCAGGTCCGCGCCGAGGAACCGCCGCAGGCTCTCTCCACACTTCTCCTGTCCCTTGACCGAGCAGTAGCCGAGCTTGGCCATGGGGAAGGAGGCGCAGCCGTTGGTGAAGATGAGGATGTTGTTCTTGAGCAGCAGGTCGGCGATTTCCACGATGGCCTTTTCGTACACCACCCGGGTGTTGGTGCAGCCGGCCAGGTTGATGATGCCCAGGATGCGGCCGTCCTGCAGGGCGTCGGCTATGGGCTGCACGCTGCCGCCGAAGCGCCGGGTCAGGTACTCCAGGCCGAAGCCCACCTCGGCCTCGATCTCGTGGGGCGGAATGTGGCGCTTCACGTCCTTGCGGTTGGCGAAACTCTCGATGGCCCGGGTGACGATGCGCTCGGCCAGGGCGGGGAGCTTGTCCAGGTCCGAGAGGTCGCGCTTGTACCCGATGTGCTCGGCCCCGGGCAGGCGGTTGGACTCGTTGGTGGTCACCACCACGGTCTTGAAGCAGTTGGCCACATCCATGATCCCGGGGAAGACCTCCTGGATGTCGGCCAGCCAGAGATCCAGCGCGCCGGTGGCCACCACCAGCTCGGACCCGTTGGCGTTGGACAGCGGCACCACCCCGCCCAGCCGGTACATGGTGGACAGGCCCGAACAGCAGATGCCGTAGAACTGGATGTCCACGGCCCCGGCTTCCCTGGCCATGGCGAGGAACTTCTCCGTGCGCGCGGTCTTGATGACCTCGGTGGCCAGCATGGGGGCGTGGCCATGGATGGCGATGTTCACGGTGTCGGTGCGCAGCGCGCCCAGATTTGCCTTGATGGTGCTGCGATCAGGCACCCCGTACAGGCAGTCGCTGGCGATGGAGCCGCCCACCACGCTATTCATGGAGAAGGTCAACCCCAGGCGTAGGAACTGGTCCATGGCCTTGCGCCAGTCGCCCTGGGTGCCCACCGTGGTCTGGTGCAGGGCCTCGAAAACCTCGTGGTACGAACTGATGGGTAGGATGCCCAACTCCTCCCATACCTTCTGCCGCTCGGGCGGGGCCACCGCGGTCAGGGTGCGGTGCGGGCCGGGGACCGTGCGGCTCATGTCCTCCAGCAGGATGTCCGCGATCTGGCCGGCCAGCTGCTCCACGCTGGCGTTCTCGGTGTCCAGGCCGAACACCTTGGCCACGCCGAGCACCTTCTGCGCGCCCTCGATGGGCAGGTCCACCTCGCCGGCGGCGGCCTTCTTCATGGTCAGCATGACCTCGCGGGCGCGCGCCCCGTGGGCTGCCACGCCGCCGGCCGCAGCGCGCACCATGTTGCGGGCCACGATGAGGTCCGCATTGGCCCCGCAGGTGCCGCGCGGGGACTTCTCGGTGATCTTGCAGGGCCCCAGCGAACAGATGCGGCAGCAGACCCCGGCCAGGCCGAAGGCGCAGTGGGGCTTCTGCTTGTCGAACCGGTCAAAGCAGCTCTCGCAGCCGATGCTGTCCATGTAGGCCACCATCTCCCGCACCGCGGGGTCCGGGGCCAGGGCCATTACGTCCGCCTTGCTGGCAAAGGACTCTCGGTAGGCCTTTACCGCATCCATGTAGTCGGTGAAGCCGTTGTCGTGGTGATGGTGGTGGCCGTGGTCATGTCCATGACCGTGGGCATTCTTCGCGTCTCCCATGTGCGGCGCTCCTCAGGGTAAGATGTTGCGAACCGTGGCCGTTGCGGGGACTGGCAGGACGGTAGCGGACCGCCCCGCCCCAGCCCCCACGGCCGGGACCGGTGTCCCCTGCCTGACATGGCAACCACCCTCCCAAGGCAAACCTCATGCCTTCCGGAAGCTTTTCGCAACGATGAGCAATAATGAAGGAAATTCGCCGAAAGCCCCGCGCCTCCGCAACTGAATTTCGTTGTTGCAACGATTTTCCGTCATTGAACAACGGGGGTTTGCGCAAATTCAGAGCAAATTACGCTGAAACAAGGAAGGGCGGACCCGCCAAAACCAAGCGGGGGAGCCTTCCGGCTCCCCCGCTCTTTTTGTCTCGTCGACCCGGACCTAGGCCCGGGTGGTGGCCATCTTGTAGACTTCGTGGGGGTCGAGGATGAGGACCACCGAGCCGTCGCCCATGATGGTGGCGCCGGAGAGGCCGCGGCAGTCGCCCAGGTAGGAGCCCAGGGGCTTGATCACGATCTCCTGGCGCTCCAGGAGGCGATCCACCACCAGGCCCAGGCGACGCTGGTTGTCCTGGATCACCACCACGGGCAGTATCTCCCGCTCTCCCTCGTGCAGGGGCAGGTCCAGCAGCTCGGCCAGCTCCACGATGCCCAGCACCTCGCCGCGCAGGGTCACGGCGTTGCGGCCGTTGACCTCGGTGAGCAGGTCGGACTCGATCTTGGTGGTCTCGCTCACCGCGTCCAGGGGGATGGCGTACATCTGCTGGTCCACCATGATCATGAGCGCGTCGATGATGGCCAGGGTCAGGGGCAGGGACAGGATGAACTTGGTGCCCTTGCCCAGGTGGGTCTGCACATCCACCGTGCCCTTGAGGTTCTTGATGTTGGTGCGCACCACGTCCATGCCCACCCCGCGGCCCGAGATATCGGTGATCTTCTCGGCCGCGGAGAAGCCCGGGGCGAAGATGAGTTCTATTGCCGCGCGGTCGTCCAGGGCGTTGGCCTCCTCCTGGGTGACGACCCCCTTCTTGACGCCGACCTCGCGCATCTTCCTGGGGTCGATGCCCCGGCCATCGTCCTCCACCTCGATGGCCACCGAGTTGCCCCGGTGGTAGGCGCGCAGCCACACCCGGCCCACCTCGGGCTTGCCCGCGGCCACCCGCTCCTCGTTGGGCTCCAGCCCGTGGTCCATGGAGTTGCGCATGAGGTGCACCAGGGGATCGCCGATGACCTCGATGACGCTCTTGTCCAGCTCGGTCTCTTCGCCCTCGGTGATGAGCTCCACCTTCTTGCCGCTCTTGCGCGACAGGTCGCGCACCAGGCGGGGGAAGCGGGTGAACACCGTGGACACCGGCACCATGCGCACCTTCATGATGGTGTCCTGGAGGTCGTCGGAGATGCGGGCCATGGCGTAGGTGGTCTCGGTGAGGTCCGTGGCGGTGCGCGCCAGGTCCGCCTTGCCCGAGCCCTCCTCCATGCTCTTGGCGATCATGGAGAAGCGGTTGCGGTTGATGATGAGTTCGCCGATGAGGTTCATGAGGTGGTCGAGCTTCTCGTGGTCCACCCGGATGGTGGACGAGGTGGCCGCGGGCTTGCCCTTCTTGGCCGCGGCTCCCGCGGCGGCGGGCGCGGCTGCCCGGCCGGGCCTGGCTGCCGGGGCCTCGTCCTCGGCGGACTCGGCGGGCTCGGGCTCCTCGGCCGGCTCGGGGGTCGGGGCAGGAGCCGCTGCCGGGGCGGGCTCGGGCGTCGGCGCGGGCGCTGGGGCCGGAGCCGGGGCAGGAGCCGCGGCCGGAGCCGGGGCTGCGGCAGCCTGGCTGATCTGGCGATCCACCATGTCCTTGAGGATGGAGCATTCCTGCTTGAGGATGTCGAGCATGAGCTCGAAATCCAGGTCCGACTTGCGGGCCTGGTCCACCAGTCCGGCGGTGCGCTCGGCCGTGGTCTTGATCTCTGCGAAGCCCATGTACTGGGCGGAATTCTGTATACCCACCAGGGAGCGGAACAGACCGTCCACGTAGTCGCGCTGGCCGGCATCCTTGGAGAGCGCGTCCAGGGCCAGGTCGATGTTGGCCATCTGCTGGCCCACCGTGGACTCGAACACCGCAAGGTCGTCATCGTCCACGCCCGATTCCTCGGACTCGGCGGCCGGAGCCGCGGGTTCCGGGGCCGGAGGTTCGGGAGCCGGAGCCGCCTCGTCCCCCGCGGCCTGAAGCCGGGCCAGCACCGCCCGGGTATCCACCGGGGTCACCTCGTGCTTCTCCCGGTCGACCCCCTCCAACAGGCCGGCGATGGCGTCCACCGCGGCCAGGAGCACGTCGGTGAGGCCCTGGGTGGCCACGATCTCACCCTTGCGCACCCGATTGAGCAGGGTCTCAGCCTCATGGGTCAGGGAGTTGAGCTCGGCATAGCCCACGATGCCGCTGTTGCCCTTCAGGTTGTGGAAATAGCGGAAGATGTCGTTGACCAGCCCTTCCTGGCCCGGCCCCTTCTCCATATCCACCAGGGCAGAGGACAGGGACTCCACGATCTCCTTGGCCTCGTCCAGAAAGTCGTCCAGATGCTCCTTGGCCACCACCTGCAGGCCGTAGGTGGTGGGGGTGAAGGGCGGCAGCGCGGTCGCCGGGGCAGGGGCCGGGGCGGGCGCTGGGGCCGGGGCGGGCGCTGGTACGGGGGCCGCCGGGGCGGGTTTGGGCTTGGGCTTGGGCTTGGCCGCGGCGGGCGGAGACCCGCCCGCCAGGAGCGCATCCAGGGTGGCGATGATCTGCGCGGTGTCCACCTCGCCTTCGCCGCCCTCGGTCTCCAGGTTCTCGATCATCTGGCGCAGGGCGTCGGTGGAGGACAGGATCACGTCCATGATCTCGGAGGTGACCGCCATGTTGCCCTTGCGCAACTCGTCCAGGATGTTCTCCGAGCGGTGGGCCAGGACGTTCATCTTGTTCAGGCCCAGGAAGCCCGAGGCTCCCTTCAGGGAGTGCATGGGCCGGAAGATGTCGTTCAGGAGGTCGAGGTTCTCCGGACTCTGCTCCAGTTCGAGCAGGTTGGGCTCGATGGTCTCCAGATGTTCCTTGGCTTCGACGATGAAGTCGGCGAAGATTTCCGGATCCATGAACTCTTGGCTCATTGACACTCCTCAGGGCGCGGGCAGTCCCGACGCCGGCTAGCGCAGTTTGCCTCGAAACCTTGCACAGGACTGAAATATTGCTCCATCATTTCGGCAAACTGCATAAGAGCATCTACGCTTTTCCAAATGCAAGATGCTCTAAACACCGAGCAGCATGCGGACATTCTTCACCATCTTCTCGGGCTGGGCGGGCTTGACCATGTAGAGGTTGGCCCCCAGTCCCAGACCTTGCTGGATGTCCTTTTCCTGCCCTTCGGTGGACAGGATCACGATGGGCACATCCCGGTAGGTTTCCTGCTCGCGCACGGTCTTGATGAAGGTGAACCCGTCCATGCGCGGCATGTTCACGTCGGAGATGATGAGGTCCACCTTCTCCATGGAATAGAGCTTTTCCAGACCGTCCAGGCCGTCTTCGGCCGCGGTGACCTTGAAGCCTTCCTTCTTCATGATGAAGGCAACCAGGTTCCGCACGGTCTTCGAATCGTCCACTATCAGGATATGTTTAGACATGGCGTGCTCCTAGCCTCTTAGGACCTTGTCTACGATGCGGTCGATGGAGATGACGCCCACGAGCTTGCCATGCTCCGATTTCATGAGCCCGGCCACGAATTCCACGTTGGCCCCCAGGCTGGTCTCCACGCCCCAATCGATGCCTTTCTGATCCACGCGGTACATGGTCTTCACCGTATCAATCATGAGGCCCAGCTGCAGGCCCTTGCGCCGCACCACCACGATGAAGCGCGAACCCGCGTCCTCCCCGCCCACGCCCAGGAGCGTGCGCAGCCGCACCAGGGGGGTGACCCGGCCGCGGAGGTTGATGATGCCGGCCAGGAAGTAGGGCGCGGCCGGAAGCTGGGTGGGGGTCACGTGGCGGATGACTTCCTGCACCACCACGATGGGCACGGTGAACTCCTGGCCTCCCACCTTGAAACCCACCAACTGGACGAATTCCTCGTTCTTGAGGGAAACCAGGATGTCCGGCTCGTCGGGCACTGCCGGCCGGGCCTCCCCGGCCGGGGCTGCCGCCGGGGCGGCTGCAGCGGCCGGAGGCGCGGAAGCAGCCGGCGCCGCGAAGCCGGGAGCAGCCTCCACCCGCGCCGGGGCGGGCATGGACACCGCGCCCGCCCCCTCCGGGGCCTTGTCCTCGCCCCAGCCCATGTACTTCTGCAGGAAGGCGGTCTCGGCCGGGGTGTAGCCCGCGCCCTCGCCCTCGGGCAGGAAGTTCTTCTCCAGGAAGTATTCTTCAGGCGTTTTCATTGTGCACGATCTCTTTGGCCAGAAGTGAATATTCCACTGCGCCGCGGGAATTGGCGTCGATCTCGTAGATGACCTTGCCCTTGGCGCTGGCCTCCCGGAAATTGGTGTCCAGGTTGATGACGGTTTCGAACATCTTGTCCCCGATCTTCTTGCGCAGCAGGTTCAGGACTCGGCGGCAGGCTCCGGCCCGGCGGTCGAACATGGTGGGCAGGGCGCGGAACTGGATGGGCAGGGGCAGGATGCGGTTCAGGGTGCGGATGGTGTCGCAGATGAGCCGAAGCCCGTGCAGCGCCAGGAAGTCGGTCTGGATGGGGATGATGACCAGGTCCGCGGCCACCAGGGCGTTGACCAGGAGCACCCCCACGTGGGGCGGGCAGTCCACCACGATGTAGTCGTAGTTCTCGCGCACCAGGATGAGGGCGTCGTGGAAGATCTGCCCCCGGCCGGGCCGGGACTTGAGGTCCATCTCCAGCTCCGAGAGCCGGATGCTGGAGGGCACGAAGTCGAACCCCCCGGCCTCGGACGGCTTGACCATCTCCTTCCACAGCCCGGGCCAGTCGCTGCGCTCGGCCTGGAAGATGTCGTAGGCCGTGAGTTTCATGTCCTCGGGGTAGAACGCCAGGTGGATGGACGCGCAGGCGTGCGGATCCAGGTCCATGACCAGGGTCTTCTTGCCCATGCGCGCCAGGGCGGCCCCAAGGCTCAGGGACGTGGTGGTCTTGCCCACCCCGCCTTTCTGGTTGGCCACGGCCAGAACCTTCGCTCCCACGTTGGCCCACTCCTTGTGCCCCGGCGCGTCGGCTGCCGGAACGTCTCGGGCGTTATCCGCCTACTGCGCCTTGGAAATGAAGTTGCGCAAGGCGTTCCAATCGTCATGGTCGATGTCCAGGAACCGGATGCCCAGGTGGTAGCTGGTGAAGGGGACCAGGTCGTCCGCCCGCACCACCTCGGCGATGGCCTGGAGAAACTGTCCCGCATCGCTCTCGAAGACCTTGAAGAACCCGGGATGGTACTTGTTCAGGCTGGGGATGAAGATCTTCACCTGAAGCTTGTCCCCTATCTCGAACTTCTTGCGGCATTCCAGGAGCAACCCGCCGGCGCTGATGTCGGCGCACTGCACCTCGTAGCTGGGCTGCTTGGCCAGGGGGAAACGGAACTCCCGGATCTCCACGCGGAAGTTCTTCTCCAACCGGCAATCTCTTCGCTTGTCGTCGGACATGCCCGCCTCACTCCTCCTTCCGATAAATAATGGCCCCGGGGTAGTGCATGGGCTTGAAGGCCCGCGAGATGTTGTGCAGCGACTCCGAATGGCCAATGAGCAGGAAGCCCCCGGGCAACAGGTTGTCGTAGTAGGAGGCGATGACCTGCTTCTTCATCTCGTCGTCGAAATAGATGATGACGTTGCGGCAAAAGACCACGTGGGACCGCTCCACCCGTTTCAACTGAACGCGGTCCGACAGGTTGATCTGGCCGAAGCTGACCAGGCGCTTGACTTCGGGCTTGACCTTGAACGCCCCGTTGTCCGGCTCGAAATACCTGGACACCACCTCCTTGGGCGTGGTGCGCAGGGAGTACTCGTTGTAGACGCCCTTGCGGGCCGAGGCCAGAACCGCCTCGGACAGGTCGTTGGCCGTGATCTTCACGTCCCAGGAGGGCAGCTCCCCGCCCAGCACGTCCATGGCCTGCATGGCCACGGTGTAGGGCTCCTCCCCGGTGGAGCAGCCCGCGCTCCAGATGCGCAGCTTCTTCTCGCCCTTCTTGCGCTGGGCGGCCACCACCTCGGACAGGACGTTGTCCTGGAACACCTTGAGTTGGGGCGGGTTGCGGTAGAAGCTGGTCTCGTTGGTGGTGACCACCTCGAAGAGCCGGTTCAGCTCCTGCTTGCGCTGCGGGTCGTACTGCAGATAGTAGTAGTATTCCCCGAAGGACTTGAGGTTCAATTGCTTCAGGCGGTTGCGCAGCCGGTTCTCCAGCAGGTACTTGCGGTTGTCCGCAATGTAGATGCCGCTCTGGGCGTAGATGTAGTCCCGCAACTGGCGGAACTCGTCGTCGCTGATGACGAACTCCTTGCCCAGGGAAATGGTCTTGGCGAACAGGGCCGACATTACACGTTTCCCCCGCCCTCGTTGCCTTCCTGCTGGATGCGCTCGAGCGCCTCCTCGGCCGGGCCGTGCAGGTCGATGTTGTCGGTGTTGAGGATGTCCAGCAGCGAGCGGAAGGCGGCATGGCCGCCGATGACCCCCAGGGCCTCGATGGCCTTGATGGCCAGGAGCTTGTTGGGTTCAACCAAGAGCTCGACCAGCCGGGGTACGGCTTCCCGGGATCGGCGCAGGCCCAGGGCCTCCACCGCCCGCACCCGCACCCAGTCGTCCCGGTCGGACAGGGCCGCCAGCAGATAGGGGTCCACCTCGGGCCCGGTGCAAGCGCCCATGAGATCCACCACCGTGAGCCGCACGTCGCGGTTCTCGTCCGAGAGCTTGGCCACCACATGGGGCAGATTGGCGGGCAGGTCCATCACGCACAGCCCGGCAAAGGCCTCCAGGGCCACCTTGCGGATGTCCGGGACCTCGTCCTCCAGGGCCCGGTTGAGCTCTTCGGTGAACTTCTCCGGCCCCAGCTTGCCCATGGCGTACACGGCCATGAGCCGCTGCACCGGCTCCTCCGAGGTGAACAGTTCGCGGAAGCGGTCGGCCATCTCCGGCCCGTCCACCGCGATGCAGGCCTCCAGGGCGGCCTCCTTCACGTCGTCATAGGGATGCTCCAGGAAGGTAAAGAGCAGCCCGCCCACCGAGGGATCTGGAGTCAGGCCGCCCAGCACCGTGAGCGCGCTCTTGATGACCGTGCCGTCCTTGTGCCGGCCCAGCACCTGGACCAAAAACTCGGCCAGGCCCTCCACGTTGGAGTTCTGGAGGGCCACCAGGATGAGGCGCTGCACGTCGCGCTCCCGATTCCAGAACACCTCCATGAGCAGCGTGGCCGCCTCCGGAGTGCCCAGGCGGGAGAGCACCTCCACCCCCACCCGGCAGGCCTCGGGGGAGCCGGCGCGAACCGCCTCCTCCAGGGCCGGGGTCAGGCCGATGGTGGCCAGGGACCGCACCGCGGCCTCCACGCGTTCGGTGGCGTGTTCCGGGTCCATGCGCGCGGCCAGCTTCATCACCGCGGACGCTGACGCGGCCCCGCCCACGTGGCCCAGGCCGGCAATGGCCGCATCCTGGATGTCCGCCTCTTCGTCATCCAGGGCCACCAGCAGGTACTCCCGGAACTTTTCCTTCTCGGCCATGGAGAGCAGGTTCAGGGAGCGGCCCCCGAGGATCTGCACCACGGCCTTGACGATCTTGTTGCGCAGGGCGGTGGAGCTCTTGTCCATGTAGCGCAACAGCAGGGGCACCGCCTTGACGTTGCCCATTTCGCCCAGGGCCTCGGCGATCATGGAGGCCACCAGGTCGGAACTCTTGTGCATGGCCGCCACCAGGGCGCCCACCGAGGAGTCGTCACGGATCTTGGCCAGGGCCTCGATGACCGAGTACTGCACCCACTCCTCGTCGGCCAGGGCCTGGTTCAGGCAGCGCACCGCCTCGGGCCGGCCCAGTTCGCCCAGGCTCACCGCGGCCTGGTAGCGGACGTTGACCTCCGGGTCCTTGAGCATGGCCTCGCACAGGGGGGCCACGGCCAGGGGGCTGTTGCAGGCGCCCAGGATGTCCGAGGCGAAAATTCGGATGTCCGGATCGTCGTCGTGCAGCAGGCCGATGACCGCGGGCAGGTCCTGGTTGCCCAGGGCGCGCAACAGGTCCATGGACAGGTTGCGCACCGGCGCATCGTCGGAGCGCAGCAGGGGGATCACCGCAGCCACCGCCCGGCTGCCGCCGATCTTGCGCAGGGCCATGTCGGCCGCTTCCTGCACCCCGAGGTTGCTGCTCTTGAGCAGTTTGGCCAGGGCCGGGATGGCCTCCTCAACGCGGTCCTCTGCTGCGGCGAAAGCCGCCTCACGGATCTCCGTCGGGTCCGAGGAGGAAAGCTGCCTGATGATGTCCGCGGATTCCAGCATGACGCCTCCAAGGCGGCCGAGGCAATCGCCCGGCCAGCGCCGTCAGAGGTAGAGGTTGTTCTGGATGGCTCCGGCCATGTCGTCGATATCCACGATCTCGTCGGCCAGCCCGGCGTCCACGATGGCTTTGGGCATGCCGTAGACCACACAGGTGGCGTCGCTCTGAGCCAGGGCCCGGCCGCCGCGCTCCTTGAGCACCTTGACTCCCTCCCGGCCGTCATAGCCCATGCCGGTGAGGACCACGCCCAGGGCGCGGCGGCCCACCACCGTGCCCACGGACTCCATGAGCTCGTTGGCCGAAGGCTTGTACAGGGCCTCGCGGGGCTCCTCGGCCACCACCACCCGCAAGCCGGCTCCGCGCAGTTCGATGCGCAGATGCTTGCCGCCCGGGGCGATGTAGACCACGCCGGGGCTGAAGCGCTCCCCGTCCTCGGCTTCCTTGACCGAAAGCCTGCTCACCGAGTCCAGGCGCTTGGCGAACGGGCCGGTGAAGGAGGCCGGCATGTGCTGGGCGATGAGGATGCCGGCCGGGAAACCGTCCGGCAGGGAGGAAAGGACCTTCTGCACCGCCGGCGGCCCGCCGGTGGACACCCCGATGGCCACCACGTCGCGCTTGGCCGAGCCCGCGGGCCGCGCCAGGGGGGGGCGCTCGGCCGCGGCCGCGGCAGGGCCGCGCAGGCGCATGGCGCCGGGCGCGCGGAAACGCCGGCCGGCCACGGTCTTGACCTTGTTCTGGAGGTCTTTCTCGATCTTGATGATATCCAGGGAGACCTTGGAGAGTTGCTTGGGGATGAAATCCACCGCCCCGAGCTCCATGGCCTTCAAGGTGGCCTCCGCGCCCTCGGTGGTCAGGGAGCTGACCATGAGCACGGGCCGGGGCATCTCCATCATGACGTGGCGCAGGGCGGTGAGCCCGTCCATGATGGGCATCTCGATGTCCATGGTGACCACGTCCGGATCGTACTTGCGGATAAGTTCGAGCCCTTCCTGGCCGTTGCGGGCAATGCCCACGACCCGGATTTCCGGGTCCTTCTCCAGCATTGTCTGAATGGCCTTGCGCATGAAGGCCGAATCATCAACCACCACAACCTTGACCACGGCGTCTCCTCTCCTCTTGGGCTGCCGGGACTGCGCTGCAGCCCCGTCGCAGCATCTCCCTATCATCATCGCGCCCACTTCGCCAGCATGCAGGTGCGCACCCTATCCAGTACGGGATTTCCGGAACGAGGACAACGCCTTTTCGCGGCAACCCCATGAGTTCCCTCAAATTCACCCTCTCCCGGGACCGCGGGGCGTTTTCGCCCTTGCCAAAATCTCCCGAAAGGTCTATTTGGCAACTCCCACGTCGTCGGGATGTGGCTCAGCCTGGTAGAGCGCTGCGTTCGGGACGCAGAGACCGCTGGTTCAAATCCAGTCATCCCGACCAGAAATCACGCGGCCTCGGAGACTTTCCTCCGGGGCCGTTTTCCGTTTGGGGCTTCGGGCCGACTCCTGTCCTGACGCTCACCCGGCAGATACCCGCCGGCGGGGCTCTCCCGCCCAGCCCGCCGGGCGCCGCAGGAGCGCGGCCCCTGTGCCCTGCCTTGCCCTCAAAAAGCAGGCGCGCATCCCGTGCAGCGCATTCCCATCGGGGCACTGCCCGATTCCTGACAAAGTCCGGGCCGATTCAAACGGACACGCCCCCGCCGCACCGCATCCGCACTTTTCTCCCGGAGATGTGCTCCAGAGCACAAACGCGCGCCTGCGGCCGGCCTAGGATCACGACACGGGCCCACGCTGCCCGGCGCATCCCGCCAATCAAGGAGGACCGACATGGCGATCTCTGGAGACAGACCCATCTTCATCATCGGGTACGAGCGTTCCGGCACCACCCTGCTCATGCTGCTGCTCGGCAACCACCCGGAACTGGCCATCCCGGAGGTCGGCTGGCTGTTCCCGCGCATCTACCCCTGGAGATACACCTACGGCGACCTTTCCTCGGACGCCAATTTCAGGACCCTGGCCTCGGAAATGCTCTTCGGGCTGAACAAGCCGCTCTGGGGAATGGCCCTCAACCCGGCCACGGCGGTGGACGAAATCTGCGCCATGGCCCCTGAACGCAGTTTCGCGGGCATCTACCGGGCAATGCACCTGCGCTTCATGCAACAGTATCCCGGCAAGCGGCGCTGGGGCCAGAAGACCCCAAACAATCTCTACTTCGCGCCACAAATCCTGGAGAACTTCCCGGACGCCCAGTTCATCCACATCACCCGCGACGGCCGGGACGCCGCGGCCATCAGCCTGGACTCCGCCTTCGGAGCCGGGCACATGTACGCGGCGGCCCATACCTGGGATTCCGCAGCGCGCTTCGTCGCGCCGTTCCGGAAGCGATACGGGGCCGACACCTGGTGCGACGTGACGTACGAGGAGCTGGTCCAGCACCCGGAGGCCACCCTGCGGCGGGTGTGCGGCTTCCTCGGCGAAAACTACGACCCCGCCATGCTGGACTTCCACCGGACGCCCTCGGCCCAGGCCCGGGGGAGGCAACGGGACCACGCCCTGCTCGGAAAGCCCGTGACCACCGAACACCTGGGCATCCACCGCCGCCTGCTCAGCCGCCGCGACCTGGGCATCTACGCGGCAGTGGCCGGCGAGACCCACGTGGCCCTGGGCTACGACCTGGACGTGGAGCCGCTGGAATTCAGCGAGGCGGAGCGCGAGCTGTGGATCGAGTGGGACGGCCGCATCCGGGCCGCGCGCCTGGACGGGCCCAACGGGCACATCGTTTTCGAGAGCTACCGGGACTGGCTCGTGGAGCAGCGCCAGGAACGGAAGCGCAAGGGCATATGGCGCGATGCGGACGCAACCGACGAATTCCCGGCCGGCCACCCCGACGAGGAGATCATCGTCGGCTTCCGGGCCTCGCGGAGATGGAAGCAACACTTTTCCATCAAACACCGCCACAGCCTGTGAGCCAGCGCGCCGCGGCCCCCGCCCTTCCCGCCCCGGGACGGGGGCCTGCGGCGCGCGTTGACCGGGCGCGAAGGGCCATGGTAACCTTGCGAAGGTCCACCCAGGGCCTTGCGCGCAACTCCCCGGGAGCAGACATGCCTCCAGCCCAAGCCTCCCCCGCCGGCCAGCCCAGCGAAATGCGGCTGCTCTCCCTGCTGCAGCCCGAACAGCGCCAGAGGCTCCTGGCCGAGGCCGCCCGGAGGACCTTTCCCAAAGACAAGGCGATCTACTCCCCCTGGGACCCCTGCAACGTGGTCTACTACCTCGTGTCCGGAAGCGTGAAGATCTACGACATAACCAGCGACGGCCGGGAGATCATCTTCCGCATCTGTGAGCCCGACACCCTGTTCGGGCTGTCCGCCATCTTCGGTGGCGAGGCCCGTCTGGTCTTCGCCCACGCCCAGGAGGCCTCCACCGTGCTGACCATCCGGCGCGAGCGGTTCGAACAGGCCATCGCCGAATTTCCCCAGCTGTCCCTGGCGGTCATCTCCATGCTGGGCCGCCGGCTGCGCCAGGCGCACACCGCCATCGCCGAGTTCATCGTCGGCGACGTGCGCTCCCGGCTGGCGCAGATCCTGCTCAAGTTCGCCGAGACCTCGTGCGACGAGGACGGGACGGTCGTCATCACCAACAAGCTCACCCACCAGGACTTGGCGAACATGATCGGCGCCACGCGCACCACGGTCACCAAGATCGTGAACGAGTGGAAGCGGCGCGGCGTCATCGACGTGTCCCACCGCGTCATCGTGGTCAACGACCGCGACGCCCTCCTCTCCCTGACCCAGCACTAGGGCCGCGCGCCCGCACCGTAAACAGCGGAGGCCGCCCGCCCCTGCGCAACATTTTTCCGCAAAGTGTGCTCTGGAAGACATCCCCGGACCGCCGTCCCCGCCATAGTGCCTTCGGAAAGCCTGGGGCGGAAAGGCCGACGACAGCCCCACCGCCCGGCTGCACCCAGCACACCGCACCAAGGAGGGACACCATGGCAGGTCGGAGCGAAGCCGTCGCCGCATATGGCGTGACGCATTGCCGCCCAGGGGTATGGGAACACGTGACCGGGAACATCCGGGCCGAAGGGAAGTCGCCCCATGTCGTGCTCGGGGGGTTCCTGGCCGCCTGGGCCCTTTTGTTTCTCTTCCTCTTCGTCATCCCGCTGCCCGAGATCACCGGCACCGACGGCGTGGCCACGGCCTTGAGCAGCCAGGGCCGCGCCTGCCTCGCGGTCATGGTCTGGGCCTGCACCATCTGGCTGTCGGAAGCCATCCCCATCGCCATGACCGGGCTCATGATCCCGGCGCTGCTGGCCCTGACCGGAGCGGTGCCCAAGATCGGGCAGGCGGCATCCGCCTTTTCGCAGCCGGTGGCGCTGCTCTGCCTGGCCGCCTTCATCTTCGCCGCCCTGATGATGGCCTCGGGCATCGACCGCCGGATCGCCCTGAGCATCATGCGGCGCGCCAAGATCAAGAAGGTCGGCGGGGTCATCTGGACCATGTTCGGGTTCAACTTCATCCTCTCGCTGATCCTCCCCGCGGCCAACGCCCGGGCCGCGACCATGCTGCCCGTGATCAACGGCGTCATCGGCCTCTTCGGCGATACCGAGGAGGAACGCCGGGCCAAGAAGGCCATCGTCATCCAGTCCATCGTCTACGGGGCCATGATCAGCGGCATCTGCATCATGACCGCCCACGTGCCCAACCTGATCATCATCGGGCTGCTGAACAAGCAGCTCCACCTGTCCGTGTCCTACCTCGACTGGTTCATTCTCCAGGTCCCCTACGTGGGCATGTTCGTCCTGACCAACTGGTGGGTGAACATGCGGCTCAAGACCAACACCCTCGACCTGCCCGGCGGCCAGGAGAAGATCCGCAAGATGAGCGACGACATCCCGCCCATGACCTTCCAGGACTTCTTCATCCTGGGCGTGTTCGGGCTCGTCGCCCTGCTGTGGATCACCCAGCGGACCGTGCACAACCTGCACACCGCCATGGCCATCCTCATCGGCATCATGGTCATGTTCTCCCCCGGCTTCCTGGGCATCAAGTGGAAGGCGATCCAGGACCGCACCATCTGGGGAACCTGGGTCATGCTCTGCGGGGCCCTGTCCATGTCCAACATCATGGGCAGCTCGGGCCTGGCCAACTGGCTGGCCGCCGCCATCCATCCCCTGGTCTTGGGGCATTCCTGGTGGATGACCCTGCTGCTCATCCTGGCCGGGACCCAGTTCATCCGCATCGGCATGCTCTCGAACATCGCCGCCATCACCGTGCTGGCGCCGATCCTGCTGGCGCTCGCCCCGAAGCTGGGCCTGCACCCCGCCGCCTTCACCATGCTGGTGGCCAATGCCGACACCTACGCCTACCTGATGCCCACCCAACTCACGGCCGCAGTGATCGCCTACGGGACCAACACCTTCTCCATGCGCGAGTACTTCAGCCTCGGCTGGATGTCGGTGCTCATCGCCATCGCCTACACCATCCTGGTCATGGCCCCCTGGTACGCCCTCCTGGGGCTCCCGGTCTGGAACCCCGCCGCCCCCTGGCCGTTCTGACCCCCTGCACGCGCGCGCCCGGGCCTTGCGGTCCGGGCGCGCGCCCGCATCCCGCCTTCCCCCCCCCCGCGAACCATTCCCTTTCCGCACCGATCCGAGCGACCCCGCAAACGTCGGCGCGCAAGGCTCTGGCCGGGCTTGCATCCCAGGGGAAATCCGCTATCCTGGGCTCATGAGCGCTCGTCCGCGGCCCGCATCCCGGACCATCCCGCCACCTTGCCCGAACCGGGCCTTCACCATGATCGAGGTGCTGGTGGTCCTCGTGCTGTTGGTAGTTACGGCGGCGGTGGTCCTGCCCCGGATGAGCGACATGGGCGAGGACGCGGTCTCCGTGGCCGAGGTGCTCAAGGTGCGCCTGCGCTATGCCCAGATGCGCTCGCTCAACAACCTGAGCGTGCACGGCGTGCACTCCTCCGGATCGAGCTACTGGCTGTTCTACAACGGCAACATCAACAACCAGGAGCTGTTTCCGGGCGCCACCTCCACCACCATCACCCTGCCCAGCAACGTGAGCATGGATTCCTTCACCGTGTCCTTCGACAGCCGGGGCGTGCCCTACACCAACGCCGGAGCCACCACGGGCAACGAACTGTCCGCGGGCTCGACCGCGGCGTCCATCACCGTGGGGGGGAAGGCCGACGCCGTGCGCATCACCCCCGGCACCGGCTACGTCCGGGATTGAGGCCAGACATGCGCACCGACCGACGCTCCGGATTCACCCTCATCGAGATCATTATCGCCGTGGTCATCCTGGCCGCCGCGGCGTCCATGGCCGGCCTGTTCGCCTCCACCAGCATGGGCCGGGGCGCGACGGCCACCATCTCCTTCAACGACGAACTCACCCTGCGCAGCGCCCTGGAGGATGTCACCGTCTACTACAAGGGCCAGATCGCCGCGGGCGCCATGACCCTGGCCGGGGTGGTGACCTACGTGAACGCCAACCACGGCGCCTTGGTGAACGACGCCAACACCGGGTACCTCACGTTTTCCGATGGGGACGGGGACGGGACCTACACCCCCTCGACCGTGACCGACACCTACAGCTCCGGTTCGGTCCTGCTGGTCACCCTGACCAGCGGAGACCAGAGGCTGGGCATCCTGTTCACCGAGTGAGGCCGGCCATGCGCACGCACCCTCAACACGGCGTGACCCTGCTGGAACTGATCCTGGCCCTGGCCATCCTGGGCGTCCTGGGAGTGCTGGTGCTGTCCTCCCTCACCGTGGGGGCCAAGGGGTTCATGTCCTCCCGGGCCGACGTGGAGACCACCCAGCGCGCCCGCCTGGCCCTGACCCGCCTGGCCCTCGACCTGCGCGGCCTGACCGCCATCACCACGGCCGAGCCCACGTCCCTGTCCTTCACGGACAAGGACGGGACCGCCACGGTGGTGGCCCAGTCCGGCACCTCCATCACCCTGAACAGCAACCTGCTCCTCGAACACCTGGGGAGCTATCCCTCGGGAACCACCCTCTTCACCTACCGCCAAGCCGACGGCGCCACCCCCTGGACCACGGCCAACAGCCTGAACCAGCTCTACGAGATCACCATAACCCTGCGCCTGACCCGGCCCCGGGACCCGGTGGCCGGCGGGATAACCCACACCTTCTCCGCCACATTGAACCCCCGCAACACCGGGGCGGCCAATTTCCCGTAGCCGCCCGCCCGGAGCGCCCATGCCAAGCCATCCGCACCGCCACAACCATCGCGCCGGCTCCGTGCTGATCCTGGTCATCCTGGCCATCGTGTTCCTGAGCGCCCTGGCCGCCGGGGTGGTCTCCTTCCTGGGCACCGCCAACATGGACACCGCGGTCTCCAACCTCGCGGAAAAGGTCTACTACAACGCCGAATCCGGTTTCCGCTATCTGGTCAACAGCTACGACTCCACGGGCGACACCAACGGCAACGGCTTCATCGACGACGACCGGGCCGCGGTGCTCATCGCCCTGAACGGAGCCACCGTGAACCTGCCCGGCAACCTGGGCAGCTTCTCCCTGGACGTCCGCCCCTACTGGTTCATCACCTCCTCCAGCTACGCCGCGGCCAGCAGCATCACCGTGCGCTTCCCCGGCTCCATGCCCACGGGCTACACCCCGCCCGCCACCGGGATTCTGGAGGTGGAGGACAACTCCCCGCACGCCTACACCGCGGTTTCGGTGAACGCCCCCTACGCAACCTTCACCCTGGCCGACACGGTGACCATCGCCGCGGGCAAGAGCGTCTACATGACCCTGACACCCACCGGGGCCCAGAACATATCCGCCGGGGGCAGCCTTACGATCTCCTCCTCCACGGGCAGCATCGTCCCGGACCGGGCCGGCCAGATCGAGGCCAACGGCGTGGCCGCCACCTACCGCGCCGCCTCCTTCGACGCGGGGACCAACGTGATCACCCTGAGCGGACTGTCCGCGGCCGTGAGCGTGGGCGCGAGCGACCGGGTGGTGCTCAAGAAGTGCGCCCAGATGACCTCCACCGGCCGGGCGGGCATCAGCGGCTACGCCACGGCCGACAACGTGGAGTACAACATGTACTTCGGCGACGCCGGGGAAACCACCACCGACGGGCAGACCACGGAGATGAACGACGAAACGGACTTTTCCGATCCGCTCAACGACTTCACCACCGGGACCTACGTGTCCGCGGACGGCACCACCGAGACCTACGTGGTGACCAAGCAGGTGGACGTGGACGACGACCCGGACAGCACCTGCACCTCCGGCAACAACAACACCCCCAACCCGACGCACATTCGATACTCGACCCTCTACTGGGACAAGAACTCCCTGCTCGCCTCCCTGTGGCAGAACGGGACCAGCAACCACCTCCTGTCCTACGACGTGCAGGTCAAAAGCGCCTGGGGCTACCAGCTCGACTACGGCGCCGGAGGCCTCGACTTTCGGCTGCACGAGTCAGCCACGTCCGACAAATACAACACCCTCGGGCTGTCCTTCATGAAGTTCAAGTATAAGAACTCCTGCTCGGTCAGCCAGGGATGGAGCGACGAAATACCCGACGCCATCAAGCCCACGGTTGACAGCAACGAGAGCCACAAGGAGAACCTCGCAAACCACTGCCTGCTGGTGCTCTGGATCCAGGAGGTCAGCGGCGGCAAGGAGCACAGGGACTGGATCGCCTACCGCGACCTGAACAACGAACTGTGCGTCCGGGGCATGCAGAACTCCATTGACGGCCAGTGCGTCACCGACGACTCCACCCTGATGGTTCGGGTGATGGAGAAGATGGTCAACGGCACCAAGGCCAGCGACATCACGGTCTATTACGGCGACGCCTCGAACCCGGACAACAGCGGCTGGTGGTCAGGCCACGGCTCGCACGCCCAGTACCACCCCGGCGGATGCGGCCCCCGCACCCCGAACTCCGTGCCCTACGACTACGGCACCCTGCGCCAGGTCTATTACAAGAACAGCACCTACAGCTCCAATTCTCCCTTCCCCACCTTCCCGCCCCTCAACGTGTCGAGCTGGAGCTCGACCTACGACTACTTCTCCTTTGTGGAGAGCGGCTCGGGCGCCTCCATCGCCAGTTGGAGCCGGATCAATCCCAGCCAGAGCTCCGCGTTCCAGCTCCAGGCCGACGGGGGCACCCTGCGCACCACCAAGTTCCTGACCCCGAGCAGCGGCTCCTTCCCCACAACCCGCGACGAAATCGGCCTGCACAACTTCGGGGGAGGGGCGAGCAACCAGGCCATCGGGTACAAGGACTTCTCGCTCCGGTTCATGATTCCGGGCACCGGATCCACGGGCGGCGTGTCCGGCGCGGTCATGCGCTAACCACATTCCTGCGAGGATACCAATATGCGTCGACTGCTCATTCCCCTGCTGCTGGCGGTTCTCCTCTGCCTGGCCGCGGCCCCCCAGGTCCGGGCCATGATGACCAAGGAGGAGGCGGACAAGCAGGGCATCGTCCCCGGCCAGAACACCTCGCCCCAGAAGCCCGCAAAACGGCCGGCCGGGATCATCCGCACCGAGGACGGCAAGGTGTTCGTGGTGCCCGGGACCGAGGACAAGCACGACACCGGCAAGGACGCCAACACCAAGAAACAGTAGCGCCGCCCGCCTCCCCCCTTTTCCGGTTCTCTTTCGCGCCGCTCTCGGCTATGGTGCCTCCTGGCGTGTTGCGGCGCGCCGCGGATATGCAAAGACGATCCCGATAATCGCAACCTGAAGAGAGCGTCCCATGAAAACCGCCATCCTCATCGACGGCAGCTTCCTCAAGGCCAAGTTTCGCGAACAGAACAACCGCTATCCCACCGCCACCGACGTGCTGGACATCTGCCGCAAGGGCATACTGGAGCACCGCTGCGTGGCCGGCGATACCCTGTACCGGGTGTTCTTCTACGACTGCCCGCCCTTCAAGGGCTACGTCACCGATCCGGTGTCCTACGACGCCCAGGACTACTCCAACACCCCCTCGGCCGTGGCCCAGGAGCGCTTCCTGTCCGAGATCGCCACCCGCGAGAACTTCTGCCTGCGCACCGGCGAGATCGCCTACTACGGATGGAAGGTGCATTCCTCGGTGGTCCAGGACATCGCGGCCAACCAGAAGGATATCGCCGCCGAACACCTGTCGCACGATTTCCAGCAGAAACAGGTGGACGTGATGATCGCCCTGGACATCGCCCGGCTGGCCCTGCGCCGGCAGGTGGACAAGATCGTGGTCATCGCCGGGGACTCGGACTTCATCCCGGCCCTGCGCTTTGCCCGGGACGAGGGCCTGCAGGTGTACATTGCGCCCATGGGCCACTACATCCGCCAGCCCATGCTCGAGTCCTGCGACGGGCTCATCATCTGAGACCCGGGCGAGCCCTGGGGCCAAACCCCGGGCAAGACCGGCCCCCTTGCCCGGCGACCGGTTTCGCGCCAGGCTTGACGCCAACGCCACGCACTGACCAATACACGCGAAGCGAACATGAAACAGGACTTCTTCACCCTGCTCTCCCCGGCCGAATTCACCGCCCTGCTGGCGGGATTCGCGCCCACCTCCCCGGCCCCGGCCGCCCTGGCTGACCTGCACGGCCGGGTCCTGGCCCAGGACCTCGCAGCGCCCGAGGACCTGCCCGCCGCGGACCGCTCCAGCATGGACGGCTACGCGGTGCGGGCGGCCGACACCTTCGGCGCGGGCGAGGCCAACCCGGCCTACCTGGACCTGGCCGGAAGCGCGGCCATCGACGTGGTTCCCGACGCCCCGCTGACCGCAGGCTCATGCCTGGCGGTGACCACCGGCGGCACCCTGCCCCCGGGCGCGGACGCAGTGGTCATGGTGGAGCACACCGCAGACCTGGGGGCCGGGACCATCGAGGTGCGCAAGAGCCTGGCCCCGGGCGACAACGTCATGCTGAAGGGCGAGGACGGGACCCGCGGCGCGGTTCTGCTGCCCGCGGGAACCCGGCTGCGCGCCCAGGAGGTGGGGCTCCTGGCCGCTTTCGGGGTGGGCCAGGCCCAGGTGCACGCCCGACCCCTGGCCGGCATCGTGTCCACCGGCGACGAACTGGTCCCGGCCACGGCCAAGCCCAGGCCCGGCCAGATCCGGGACGTGAACTCCCACGCCCTGGCCTGCCTGGTCGAGGAGGCGGGGGCCGAAGCCCGGGCCTACGGCATCGTGCCCGACCGCAAGGAGGAACTCACCGCCGCCTTGTCCCGGGCCCGGGCCGAATGCGACCTGATACTGGTGTCCGGCGGCTCCTCGGTGGGCGTCCGGGACCTCACTGTGGAGGTGCTCACCGGCCTGGGGGCCGAGATCCTGGCCCACGGCGTGGCCATCAGCCCGGGCAAGCCCACCATATTGGCGAGGCTGGAAGGCAAGCCCGTGCTGGGCCTGCCCGGCCAGATCACCTCGGCCCAGGTGGTCATGCTGGTCTTCGGCCAACCCCTGCTGCGCCATCTCGCGGGCCAGGCCCGGGCCTTCGACCCGGCCCTGCGCCCCCGGCGCAAGGCGGTGCTCTCCCGCAACCTAGCCTCCAAGCCCGGACGGGAAGACTACATCCGCGTCTCCCTGGAGGAACGGGAGGGAGACCTGCCCCTGGCCCATCCGCGCACCGGCAAGTCCGGGCTCATCCGCACCATGGTGGAGGCCCACGGCCTGGTCACGGTGAGCGCCCGGCGCGAGGGCCTGGCCGCGGGGAGCGGCGTGGACGTCTGGCTCATCTGAACCCTGCGAGGAGCCCATGCGACGCAATGTCTATTTGGAAATGGTGTCCGTGGAAGAGGCCCTGGACGCGGCCCTGGACGCCCTGGACCGGAACCGCCTGGTCCGCCCCGAGATGGTTCCCACCCAGGAGGCCGCCGGCCGGGTGACCTCGGCCCCGGTATTCGCCCGCTACTCATCGCCCACCTACCACTCCGCGGCCATGGACGGCTACGCGGTGCAGAGCGCCGCCACCTTCGCCGCGCGCGAGGGCCGTCCGGTGCGCCTGGCCAAGGGCAGCCAGGCCGTGGCCGTGAACACCGGCCACCCCCTGCCCCGCGGGATGGATTCGGTGGTGATGATCGAGCACGTGCTGGAGGAGGACGGCCAGGGCATCTCCCTGGAGCGGCCCGCCTTCCCCTGGCAGCACGTGCGCCGCATCGGCGAGGACCTGGTGGCCACCGAGCTGGTCCTGCCCCAGAACCACAGCATCACCCCCTACGACGTGGGCGCACTCCTGTCCGCCGGCATCTGGGAGGTGCACTGCTGGGAGCGGGTGCGCCTGACGGTCATCCCCACCGGCGATGAGGTGCTGGACTACACCCTCCGGCCCGAACCCGGCCCGGGGCAGGTGGTGGAGAGCAACTCCTCGGTGCTGTGCTCCCTGGCCCGCTCCTGGGGCTGCGAGGCCACCCGCATTCCGCCGGTGCCCGACAACCCCGAGGCCCTGGCCCGGGCGGTGGGGGCCGCCCTGGACTCGGACGCCCATCTGGTGGTGGTGGGCGCGGGCTCCTCGGCCGGGAGCAAGGACTACACCCGCGCCACCTTCGAAAAGTTCGGCCCGGTGCTGGTGCACGGGCTCACGGTCATGCCCGGCAAGCCCACCCTCATCGGCCAGGCCAAGGGCAAGCTCCTGGTGGGCGCGCCCGGCTACCCGGTGAGCGCGGTGGTCTGCGCCGAGGAGATTCTGGCCCCGGTCTGCGCCTGGCTCACCCGCTCTCCGCGCCCCGAACGGCGGGAGGTGGACGCGGTTATCACCCGGGCGGTACCCTCCAAGCCGGGCATGACCGAACTGGTGCGCCTGGCCGTGGGCCAGGTGGGCGAGCGCAACGTGGGCACGCCCCTGGCGCGGGGCGCGGGCCTCATCTCCACCCTGACCAAGGCCCAGGCCGTGGCGTCCATCCCGGCCGAGAGCGAGGGCGTTCCCCAGGGCGGCACGGTGCGCGCCCGGCTGCTGGTGCCCGAGGGAGAGCTTTCCCGCACCCTGGTGGTGGTGGGCTCCCACGACAACACCCTGGACCTTCTGGCCAACGAACTCATGGGCCTGGACACGCCGATTCGCCTGGCCTCCACCCACGTGGGCAGCATGGGCGGCCTGGCCGCCCTGCGCGACGGGCTGGCCCCCCTGGCCGGCTGCCATCTCTTCGACCCGGCCACCCGGGACTTCAACTTCCCGTTCATCGCCCGGCACGTGCCGGACGTCCGGGTCCGGGTGGTCAACCTGGCCATCCGCCACCAGGGGCTCATGGTGGCCCCGGGCAACCCCAAGAACATCCGCTCCGTGGCCGACCTGGCCCGGGAGGACGTGGCCTTCGTCAACCGCCAGCGCGGGGCCGGCACCCGCATTCTCCTGGACTGGCACCTGAACCAGGCGGGCATAGAACCGAAAAAGGTGCGCGGGTACGCCAAGGAGGAATACACCCACATGGCCGTGGCCGTGAACGTGCTCACCGGAGCGGCGGACGCCGGGCTGGGCATCTTCGCCGCTGCCCGGGCCCTGGGCCTGGACTTCGTGCCCCTGGCCCGGGAACGCTACGACCTCCTGCTGGCCGAAGACCTCATGGACCAGCGCACCGAGGCGGTGATCGGCCTGCTCCGCGACCCGGCGTTCCAGGCCAAGGTGGCGGGCCTGGGCGGCTACGAGACCGGCCTCACCGGACGGGACATGGTGCCGGGCCAGGGCCTGGAGCCGGCCGACGCATAGGTCCTTCCCGGTCTCGGCTTGACCCTCGCGGCCGGTGTGGTACACCTTCGTCACGCTCCGCGCCCACGGCGGGGCCAGGGGGACTTCCATGGCCAAGCGGCTCTCTACCATCCTCGCCCTGACGGCGTGCGTTTTCCTGGCGGCCTGCGGTTCGCCCAAGGAGGACGCCGGGATCGACGACCGCCCCGCCCCGGGAGTCACGGATACCGAGATCCGCATCGGCTCCTCCCTGGCCCTGTCCGGCCACGCCAGCTTCCTGGGCACCCAGACCCTCCTGGGCGCCATGTCCTACATCAAGCACGTCAATGACACCGGCGGGGTGCACGGCCGCAAGCTCCACCTCATCTCCTACGACGACGAATACGACCCCCCGCGCTGCGTGGCCAACACCCAGAAGCTCATCATCGACGACCAGGTCTTCACCCTGTTCTGCTACGTGGGCACGCCCACCACGGTGAAGATCATCCCCCTGGTGGACGAGGCCCACATCCCGCTCCTGGGCATGTTCACCGGGGCCAACGCCCTGCGCGAGCCCTTCCACCGCTACATCATCAACGTCCGGGCCTCCTACTACCAGGAGACCACCGAGGCGGTGCGCCGCTTCGTGGAGGATCTGGGCCTCTCCAAGATCGCGGTGTTCTACCAGTACGACGCCTACGGCTTCGACGGGCTCAAGGGCACCGAGCTGGCGCTCAAGCACTACGGGCTGGCCCCGGTGGCCCGCGGGTTCTACCTGCGCGGCACCCTGGACGTGGAGGAGGGCCTGGAGCGCATCGCGGCCAGCGGCGCCCAGGCCGTGGTCATGATCGGCACCTACGAGCCCTGCGCCAAGTTCATCAACCTGGCCAAGCAGTCGGGCTTCGACCCCCTGTTCCACAACGTGTCCTTCGTGGGCGCCGAGGAGTTGGCCCGCCGCCTGCCCCCGGAGTCGGACAACGTGTTCGTCACCCAGGTGGTGCCGCCGCCCGAGTCCCCCGAGTCCAAGACCCTGCTCTGGGGCGCGGGCGAGTACATCGACCTGCTCAAGAAGTACTACCCCGATGAGCGTCCCAACTCCGTGGGGCTGGAGGGCTACATCAACGCCAAGGTGCTGGTGGAGGGCTTGCGCCGCGCCGGCCCGCACCTGAGCCGGGAGCGGTTCATCAACGCCCTGGAGTCCATCCGCGACTTCTCCCTGGGCATCGCCAACACCCTGGACTTCAGCCCCACCGACCATCAGGGCTTCGACCGGGTGTACTTCACCCGCTACAAGGACGGGACCTTCGTGCTCATCACCGACTGGCACAAGGTGCGCAGCACCATGCGCAGCAACGAGGCGCCTGCCCCGGCGGGCAACGGCACGGCCGGGTAGCGGCGTGAAACGACACCGGAAACCGGGCGATGCGGGCCGGGGGCTTTTCCCGTCCCTCTCCCGGGATGGGATGTAAGTCCCGGACTGGCACGACTATGGTCCGCTTCCGCAACATCAGCCTCAAGAACAAGATATTCTCGTCCATCCTGCTGGTGTTGCTGCTCATCAGCGTGCTCATCGCGCTGTTGGCCCGCTACATCCTCATCTCCAGCCTGACCCAGGAACTGGAGCACCGCGGCATCGCCATCGCCCAGTCCATAGCCGACCGGGGCAGCTCCCACGTGCTGGACAAGGACCCCGCCAAGCTCCTGGTGCTGGCCTTCGACTCGGCCCAGCTCGGCGAACGCAAGGCCCTGGTCAACTACATCTTCATCACCGACCTGGACCACGAGGTCCTGGCCCACACCTTCGTGCACCCCTTCCCCTCCTGGCTGCGCAGCGCCAACGACGTGCCCGGCAGCCAGCCGCACAGCGTGAAGCTCCTGGAGGTGGAGGGCGAGCCCACCTACGACATCGCGGTGCCCATGCTGGAGGGCATCTACCAGATCGCCACGGTGCACGTGGGCCTGAACAAGCGGCACATCGACAACCTGGTGTCCAAGCTGCGCTTCACCTTCCTGGGTTTCATCTCCGCGGTGTGCGTCATCATCTTCCTGCTCTCCCACCGCATCTCCCAGTACATCACCCAGCCGGTGTCCCGGCTCATCCGCATGTCCGACGAGATATCCAAGGGCAACCTGAGCTTCCAACTGGACCTGGGCAAGCAGTACGCGGACCTCATGAGCGAGCACGGCAAGGAGGAGCGCTGCCCGGCCTACCACAACTCGGACCTGCCCTGCTGGCACGTCGCCCGCACCATGGGCCCGGCCTCGGGCGAGGCCCTGCTGGAGAAGCCTTCCTATTGCCGGGAGTGCGTGATCCGGCACAAGCAGATCGGCGACGAGGTGCTCCAGCTCGCCGACTCCTTCCTGTACATGGTCCGCTCCATCAAGCTCTACCGCAACCGCCTGGCCGAGAGCGAGGCCAAGTACCGCTCCCTGTTCGACGCCGGCCCGGACCCGGTGTTCGTGCTGCGCCTGAAGACCCTGGAGATCGTGGACGCCAACCCCCGGGCCGAGCAGATCTACGGCTACACCATGGAGGAGCTCCTGGGCATGTCCTTCCGGGAGCTGGAGCTGGCCGAGAACGTGGACACCCTGGACAATTTCCGGCAGCAGCCCTTCACCCTGGGCGCCTGCGTGTTCTTTCCCAAGATCATCCACCGCCGCAGCGACGGCTCCCCCTTCTTCGTGAACATGCACGCCTGCGGCATCAAGTACGCGGACGAGGACGCCATCATCGTGTCCACCACCAACATCACGGACATGGTGGAGAAGGACGCCCAGCTCATCCAGGCCAGCAAGATGACCACCCTGGGCGAGATGAGCGCGGGCATCGCCCACGAACTCAACCAGCCGCTCACAGCCATCAAGATGGGTGCCGACTTCCTGCGCCGGGTGGCGGAGCAGGACGCGCCCCTGCAGCCCGACCAGATGGCCAAGGTCACCTCGGAGATCGGAGCCCAGGTGGTGCGGGCCAAGGAGATCATCAACACCCTGCGCCAGTTCGGGCGCAAGGCCGACCTGGCCGTGGAGCGGGTGAACCTGAACGAGCCGGTGCGCGCGGTCATGAAGCTGGTGTCCCAGCAGATGAAGCTGCAGAACATCCACGTGCGCCTGGACCTGACCGACGACCTGCCCCGCATCCAGGCCCAGGACAACCGGCTGCAGCAGGTGTTCTTCAACCTGCTCACCAACGCCCGCGACGCCATCAACGCCAAGCGCCGCATCGATCCCGACGGCGAGAGCGCCATCATCGTGCGCACCTTCCCGCAGGACGGCAAGGCCACCCTGACCGTGGCCGACACCGGCACCGGCATCCCCGCCGCCAAGGTGGACAAGATCTTCGAGCCCTTTTACACCACCAAGGAGACCGGCCAAGGCATGGGCCTGGGGCTGGCCATTTCCTACGGCATCGTGAAAGACTACGGCGGAGAGATTCACGTGGACTCGGAAGAGGGCCAGGGCACCACCTTCACCCTCACCTTCCCGGCCATCGCCGCCTGAGGAACGCCCTATGGACACCATCCTGGTCATTGACGACGAAAAGCCCATCCTCTCCATGTTCGAGCTGTTCCTGGGCACTTACGGCTACACCGTGCTCACCGCGGAAAACGGCGAGCAGGGCCTGGACATCTTCACCCGGGAGCGGCCCTCCATAGTGCTCACGGACATCAAGATGCCGGGCATGGACGGGCTGGAGGTGCTCAGGCGCATCAAGGAGATCAATCCCCTGACCGAGGTCATCGTCATCACCGGGCACGGGGACATCGACATCGCGGTCAAGGCCCTGAACCTGAACGCCACGGACTTCATCAACAAGCCCATCGAGGACAACGCCCTGGACGCGGCCCTGTCCCGGGCCAAGGAGCGCCTGTCCCTGGCCCGCAAGAACGCCGACGAGGTGGCGGCCTGCGAGCGGGCGGGCATCGCCTGCCTGGAGATCAAGGGCAACGTGACCTCCCGGTCCGAGCCCTTCCTGGTGGCCGAGTTCGAGCTGGCCGCGGCGCACGAGAGCGGCAAGCTGCTCCTGCGGTTCCAGGAGAACGCCTCCATCAACGGGGCCGGCATCGCGGTGCTCATCCAGCTCCTCACCCAGTGCGAACGGCGCGGGGTGAAGGTGGCCATGGCCGGGCTGTCCGAGAATTTCCGCAAGGTCTTCGTCATGGTGGGCATCACCAAGCTCGCCCAGATCTTCAACAGCGAAGAAGAAGCCCTGGCCGCCCTGTCGGCCTGAAACGGAGCGGCAATGCCCATGCGCACCATCCTCGCCTTTCTGTTGCTGGCCACGGCCCTGCTGGTCCCGGCCCTCCCGGCTCCGGCCCAGGACCAGCCCAAGGCCGGGGACACGCTTCCGGCCCTGGCCCTGCCCGCCCCGGATATCCAAGCCCACCGGACCTGGCTGGGCATCGGCTCCAAGCCCGCCTTCGGGGTTTCCGACGTGGCCGCGGACCTGGTGATGATCGAGGTCATCGGGGTCTACTGCCCCATCTGCATCGAACAGGCCCCCACCCTGCGCAAGCTCCACGCCCGCATCACCCGCGACCCGACGCTCAAGGACCGGGTGAAGCTGGTGGCCGTGGCCGCGGGCGCCACCGTGGAGGAGGTGGCCTACGCCCGCAAGGAGCACAAGGCCGACTACCCCATGGTGGCGGACACGGACTTCGCCAACCACAAGCTCCTGGGCGAACCCAAGACCCCCTTCACCCTGCTGGTGCGGCGCGACGGCACGGTGGTCCTGGCCCACCTGGGCAAGATCCAGGATGAGAGCGCCTTCGCGGCCCAGATCAAAAGCCTGCTGCACTAGCCCCCGAAAGCCGCCCCATGGCCCGCCGTCTGCTGCACCTGACCACGCTCTACGAGACGGCCCGGGAACTGGGCGCCATGTCCTCGCCCCAGGAGGTCATGGACGCCTTCCTGCTCACGGCCATGGGCCCCTTGGGCGCCACCCGGGGCTTCGTGCTCACGGTGAACCGCTTCACCAAGGAGACCCGCCAGGCCATACGGGGCCTGGAACCGGAGGAGACCTCCGGCATGGGCCAGGACCTGGACGGGCTCCTGGCGGCCTGCTTCCCGGACCAGCCCCGGCCGCGCTTCGGCGGGCAGGAGATGCTCGTCCTGCGGGAACTGCCCTGGCCGGCTCCCGCGCCCCTGCCCCCGGACACCCGCATCCTGGCGGCCTGGACCGCCCGGGGCGGCCTGCTGGGGGTGCTGGGCTTGTCCGACCGGCTGGACGGGGCGGACCTGGACCAGGAGGACCGGGAATTCCTACAGGGCCTGGCCGGGACCCTGGCCGGCGCACTCAAGACCGCCCAGGCCACGGAAAACATCCGCCGCCTCAATCTGGAGCTGGCCGCCAAGAACGCCGAACTGGAGGAGGCCGCGGCCCAGGCCGAGGCCGCCCGTGGCGACCAGGCCCGCCGGGCGTATCAGCTCAAGACCCTGTTCGACGCCAGCCGGGAGTTGGCCCCCCAGACCGACACCCGGGAGATGGCCGAATCCTTCCTGCTCCTGTGCATGGGCGCGCTCTCCATGAGCCAGGGCCTGGTCCTGGTGCGCGACGGCCAGAACGAGGGGCCTGTACTGGCCTCCCGCGGGGTGGACATCCCCCGGGACCCCGCCCTGGCCGCGACCCTGGACGCAGCCTTTGCCGGATCCTCGGGCAACCCCATACCCATGAGCTGCAAGGTGCTGGTGGACGAGCGGCTGCTGGCGGGCGCGGGCCTGCCCTTCCCGGCCGCGGCGCTCTGCCTGTTCGCGGTGGACGAATCCTGCCAGGGGCTGCTGGCCCTGGGTTCCCCGCTCTCGGGAGAGGGGCCGACCCCGGAAGAACGGGAGCTCTTGGCCGCCCACGCGTCGAGCTTCCTGGTCTTCCTGGGCAAGGCCCGCAACTTCACGGCCGCGCAACAGGCCAACCGCGACCTGGCCCAGCGCAACCAGGAACTGCAACGGCTTCTGGAGGAAATCACCCAGTGCCGCACGGACCTGGAGGGCGAGAAGCGGCACAAGGCGCACATCATTTCCTTTGTCGAACGGCAGACCGACCGGGTGCGCGCCGCCTCCCGCCTGGACTTCGCCGTGATCCTGGCCCTGGCCCTGCTCCTGGGGCTGGTGTTCAACATCTCCAACCCCTCCGGGGCGCACCTCTTTCCAAAGGCCTGGTCCCGGCCGCCCGCCGAACGCATCGACGCGGGGTGGGCCAAGCTGCGGCGCGACGGCGGGGCCATCCTGGTGGACGCCCGGCCGGTCCAGCTCTACAAGCAGCGGCACGTGAAGGACGCCCTGAACCTGCCGGCCAGCCTTTTCGATTTTGTGTTCGCCATGCGGCTTGCCCGCCTGGACCCGCAGACCGAGATCATCGTCTACGGCCGCACCGTGAGCCGGCTCTACGACGAGGAGGTGGCCTTCCTGCTCAAGGACCGCGGATTCGAGAACGTCCACGTCATGAAGGGCGGGCTTTCGGCCTGGATACGCATGGGCCTGTCCGTGGAGCCCGCCTCGTGATGGCCCGGCTGCGCACCCTGGCCACCCACCCCGGCCTGGCCCTGGCCTTCCGGCTCTACCTGGGCGGCCTGTTCATCTACGCCAGCATCTACAAGATCCAGTACCCGGCGGAGTTCGCCGAAAGCATCGCCGCGTACCAGATCATCCCGTACTTCCTGGTCAACCCCATGGCCGCGGTCCTGCCCTGGCTGGAGCTCATCTGCGGCGCCCTGGCCGTGATCGGCCTGCGGGTGCGCGCCGCCCTGACCGTCATGACCGCGCTCATGGTCATGTTCACCCTGAGCCTGATCTGGGTGGTGGCCCTGGACATCCCCACCGGCTGCGGCTGCTTCACCGGCCAGGAGGCCGAGGCCGGCCCCCTGACCCTGCTGCGCGACCTGGCCTGGCTGGCCATGTGCCTGCACGCCCTGGCCTTTGACCGGCTCCTCCACCTGGAAAACCGCATCAGCTGGAAAATCTCGGAGTTGCCATGCCCGCCCGCCTGATCCCCGCCCTGGCCGCGGCCCTGCTCCTCCTCGCCCTGGCGGCCTGCGGCCACGATCCCGCCCTGCCCGGGTCCTATGCCGGCCAGACCCCGGAAGGCTCGGTGACCCTGGAGCTCAAGGACGGGGGCAAGGGCTCCTGGTCCACCCCGGGGGAGGACATCGCCGTGGCCTGGGAGCGCCGGGGCGACGAGGTGTGGCTGCACACCCGCTCGGGCGGGGTGGTCATCTGCGCCATCCGGTCCGGCGGCAGCCTGGAGGCCGACGTGCCCGGGGTGGGCCGCATACTCCTGGAGCGCAAGCGCCCCTAGCAGGCCGTTCAAATCCCGCGATGGCTGCGTTGCCGCGAAAACGTCAAACCCTCACATATGTCGAATATGCATCGGCCTTGACGTTTTCTTGCGCCTTGCCCTCGCGGTTTTTGAACGGCCTGCAAGAAGCAGCTTTGTAACAGGCTCCCAGTCCTCCCCTCCCCCAAAAATCCGGCGCCGCGATCCCGAGACGGGGGACCGCGGCGCCGCTGTATGGGGGGTGGGGTGTGTCTCTACGCCAGGGAACGCACCGGACGGAAGACCTTGGCGAAGAACTGCTTGCGGGTCATGGACCCGGGCAGGTCGGCCTCGGCCACCGCGTACTCGTGGTAGAACTTGGGATCTTCCTCCACGAGGTAGATGACGTTGATGTCATCCGGGTTGAGGAGCTGCGCCTTGGGCTTGCCCTTCTTGACCTCGGCCAGGCGCTTCTTGGCCAGGGCCAGCATGTCCTCGCGCTCACCGAAGTTCATGGTTCCGGTGGGGCAGGACTTGACGCAGGCCGGGAGCATGCCCTCGGCCAGGCGGTCGAAGCACATGGTGCACTTGGCCATGGGGCCCCCGCCCTTCGCGTAGCGCGGGACGTTGTAGGGGCACGCCTCCTGCACTTCCTGCTTCTGGTCGTCGCTGAACTCGGCGGTCGCGGCGGTGAACACCACGGCCCCGGTCTTCTCGTCCTGGGTGATGGCGTTCTCCACGAAGCCGTCGCCCACTTCCTTGCAGGGAGCGATGAGGCAGTGCCGGCACTGCTCGGGGAAGAAGACGAACTTCACCTTGCCGCCTTCCACCTTTTCCGAGAAGCGCACCAGTTTGTAGGTGTGAACCGAGAGGTCCGCGGGATTCTGGTGGGTCCCCCGCTGGACGGTTTTCTCGGCCGGGAGCTTGTTCCACTGCTTGCAGGCCACCTGGCAACCCCGGCAGGCCGTGCACTTGGTCAGGTCGATGAAGAAGCTCTTGGGCATGGTCGTCCTCCTTAGGCCTTGCGCACGTTGACCATGAAGGCCTTGGTCTCGGGAATGCCCGTGTTGGGGTCACCCACCGACGGAGTCAGCAGGTTGGCCGAGTCGCCGCCCGTCCCGTTCTCCGGGTACTGCCACCCAAAGTGCCACGGGATGCCGACCTGGTGGACGGTGTTGCCCATGACCGTGAAGGGCTTGAGCCTGGGGGTGACGATGGCGATTGCCCAGAGTGAGCCGCGCACGCTCTCCAGAGTCACCTTGTCGCCGTTCTTGATGCCGCGCAGCTTGGCCAGTTCGGGGCTCATCTCGCAGAAGATCTGCGGCTCGGCCTCGAGCAGCCAGGGGGTGTGGCGGGTCATATGCCCGGTCTGCCAGTGTTCGGTGACCCGGTAGGTGGAGCACACGAACGGGAACTTGGGATCGCAGACCGCCTTGTACTCTTCCTTGAACTGGAGAGCGGTGGGGTTGTGCAGCTGCTTGGAGAACGGGTGCTTGGACACCGGGCACTCCAAGGGCTCGTAGTACTCGGGGAAGGGACCGTCCACCCGGCCGGGGCCGTAGAGCCGGCCAAAGCCCTCGCCGGTCATGATGAAGGGATGCTTGGTCCCGGGCTTCCAGCCGCCATCCGGCACGTCGCCTTCCCACTTCTCGCCGTTCCAGGCGATGACCGCCTTCTTGGGCGCGTAGGGCTTGCCCGCCAAGTTCACGGAGGCGCGGTTGTAGATGATCCGGCGGTTGACCGGCCAGCACCAGGCCCAGTTGGGGAACAGGCCGATGTTGCCCTGCATGTCGGTCTGGGTCTTGTCCCGGCGGGCGGACATGTTGCCCTTCTCGGTGTAGGAGTGGCAGTACAGCCAGTTGCCCGAGGAGGTGGACCCGTCGGCCTGCAGGAAGGCGAAGGAGGGCACCAGGGTGCCGGCCTTGTAGACCTTGTCCTTGATGGTCACGTCCTTCAGGAAGTAGCCGTTGATGATCTTGGCCACCGCGTGCGGATCGTAGACGCCGTCCTTGGTCCAGCCTTCGGGATCGATGGACAGGATGGGCTCGGCGAACGCGCCGCCCTCGTGGGCGTAGAGCTTCTTCACCTTGACGGCCAGCTCGGTGATGAGGTCGCCGTCCGGCTTGGTCTCGCCCAGGGGCTTGGGGCCGGCGTAGCGCCACTGCATCCAGCGGCCGGAGTTGGTGATGGAGCCTTCCTTCTCGATGGACACCGCGCAGGGCAGGAAGAAGACCTCGGTCTTCACCTTCTTGGGATCCATGCCCGGGCCCTTCCAGAACGCGCCGGTCTCGTTCTCGAAGATGTTCACGTTGACCATCCAATCCAGGGTGGTCAGGGCGCCACGGGTCTTGTTGGAGTTGGCGCCGGAACAGGCCGGGTTCATGCCCCAGGCGAAGAAGCCCTTGAACTTGCCCTTGCTCATCTCGTCGAAGAGCTTGAGCCAGGAGGCGTTCTGGCCGTCGTCCAGCTTGGGCAGGTAGGAATAGCCCACCGCCGGGTCCGGGGCCGGGTACATGGCCTTGAGCATGCTGGCCACGTACTTGGGCCGGTTCTGCCACCAGTTGGCGCTCATGGGGTCGTTGGACTTGGGCGTGTTCTTCGCGTTGTACGCCTCCAGGGTCGGAAGGGAGGCGCTGGGCGTGGGCAGGTAGCCGGGGAGGATGTGGAAGAGCAGGCAGTGGTCCGTGGAGCCCTGCACGTTGGATTCGCCGCGCAGCGCGTTGATGCCGCCGCCAGCCACGCCAATGTTGCCCAGCAGGAGCTGGATCATGGACATGGCCCGGATGTTCTGCACGCCCACGGTGTGCTGGGTCTGGCCCATGGCGTAGAGCATGGTGCCGGACTTGTCCGACTTGCCGGTGGCCGCGTAGGCCTTGTAGACCTTGAGCAGGTCTTCCTTGGGCGTGCCGGCGATCTGGGTCACCTTGTCCAGGGTATAGCGGGAGTAGTGCTTCTTGAGCAGGGTGAACACGCAGCGAGGGTGCTTGAGGGTCAGGTCCCGAACCGGCACCCCGTCCTTGTCCAGGTCGTAGGCCCAGCTCTTCTTGTCGTACTTGGAGCTGTTGGCGTCGAACCCGGAGAACAGGCCGCTCGTGAACTTGAAGTCCTTGTTCACCACCAGGGCGGCGTTGGTGTAGTTGGCCACGTACTCCTTGAAGAACAGGTTGTTCTCCAGGATGTAGTTGATCAGGCCGCCGAAGACCGCGATGTCCGAACCAGAGCGCAGGTAGGCGTGGATGTGCGCCTTGGCCGAGGTGCGGGTGAAGCGGGGGTCCATGTGGATGAGGGTCGCGCCATTGTCCACGGCCTTCATCACCCACTTGAAAGAAATAGGATGGTTTTCTGCAGCGTTGCTGCCGATAATGAACACGCAATCACTGTTCTTGATGTCGTTCCAGTGATTGGTCATCGCGCCGCGTCCGAACGACTCTGCCAGAGCCGCAACAGTGGCGCTGTGTCAGATACGGGCCTGGTGCTCTATGTACACCAGGCCGAGAGCCCGCAGGAAGGTCTGGTAAGCCCAGCACTCCTCGTTGTCCATGGCGGCGGAGCCCACGGAAGCCAAGCCTTCCGCCCGGTTGACCACCTGGCCCTTGGCGTTCTTCTCGGCAAAGGTGGCGTCACGGGTGTCCTTGACGCGGCGGGCGATGGTGTCGAGCATCCACTCCCAGCTCTTCTCTTCCCACTTGTCGCTGTAGGGAGCGCGGTACATGGGCTTGGTCGGCCGCACCGGGTTCTCGCCCAGCTGCCAGATGGATGCGCCCTTGGCGCACAGGGCGCCCTCGTTGATGGGATGGTCCGGGTCGCCCTCGACGTTGACCGCGCGGCCGGTGGCCTCGTCGGTGTGCACGATGAGGCCGCAGCCCACTGCGCAGTAGCAACAGGCCGAGGTGGTTTGTTTGGCGTTTTTGAGCTTGAATTCCGAGGCCAGGGCGGCGGTGGGCGCGAGACTCATGCCCAGGCCGCCGAATGCCGCGGTCAGGCCGGCCGCGGCGGAGAGCTTGAGAAAGTCACGACGGCAGATTTTCATCGCGTGTCTCTCCTGGTTAGAAGTTTGGGGTCAACGCCCCCGGATTTCCCGAGACAGGCTGAGCAGAAGGCCATAGCCCCACCTGCCCGGCGGTGGCGCGGTCGGCGTGGTCCGCGCCGGTTTTCTGGGGGGGGCGCCCCGTCGCAGGGTCATCCGCAACGCCACGCCCCTCACCGGGGCGAGGTCGAAACCCAACCCGGCGAACGGCGTCACGGAGGCAAACTCGGCCTGCATGCGGCACTCCTCCTGGGTTAAAAGGGAAGCTGGGAACACAAACGACGGGGCCTTTGCCTATCCACTATACTCCTAGAGATTTGGACAACCGATAGCAAAATACCTGGTCTCACCCAAGGTCTGGCACAAACTGGCAGAGGTAGTCGGCCAGGATAGGGAAGATGTCGTTGTCCCGGTTGTTGTACCGGAACTCCAGTTCCTTGATGTAGAGCGGGAAGCGCTGGCGGGTCACCCCGTGGAACTTGAGCAGGCGCTGCCGGGCGAAGCGCCAGAACCCCTGCCGGCCGTCCACCGCCACGCTGCGGGACAGGCCCTTGAAGTACTCCAGGGGCACCGAGTCGCCCACGCAGCAGGCCAGGGTGTCATAGCGCTGGTAGCGGTCGGTGTAGACGATGTTGCCCAGTCGGGCCACCTTGAGCCGGAAGTTGAGCTTGAAGTGCAGGAGCGTCTCGGCGTCGAACCCGGGGATGAGGTCCACGAAGACCATGCCCCCCTTCTCCATGATCCCGAACACCGAGGCCGGAGCCGGTCCCTCGTCGCGCCGGCCCTCCAGGGTCAAGCCCAGGAGCGATTCCGGCCCCACGAGCTGGCGGGCGTCCAGGGCATTGGCCACGATGGCCAGCCGGATGACCGAGATGGCCTTGTACACCGTGTTGTAGGTCATCCTGAGTTGCTGGGTCGCCTCCACCGCGGTCTGGCCCAGTTCGAAGAGCTTGATGACCCTGAGCCAGTCCGCGCAGGAGAGCTGGCCGATGTTCATCCAGCGCCCGGTGAAGTCGTGGAAGGTGTAGCGGCAGCGGGCGCAACGCCGCCGGCCGCTGCCCAGGCGGTAGTTCTTGCGGTGCCGGCAGCGGGGACAGAACCGCTGGTGGTTCTTCCAGCAGAAGGACAGGAGGAAACGCCGGGCAGCAGCCTCGGAGCGCACCAGCGATTCGAAGGTGGGAAGGTCCACCCTAGCCCCCCCAAAAGATTCCAAAGGAATGTCGTTTCATGGCGTCATCTGGGTTGGAAGGCCGCATGCCCTACCCACCTATGGCGGACATGGCCCGGTCCCGGGCCGCAGCCCCGTTGATGCGCTCCTCCACCAGCTTGTAGCCCAGGGGCTTGGTGGCCATGGCCCGGCGGATGATGCGCACCAGGCCCTCCTGGTTGAACTTGGACGAGCGCAGGTAGCCCAGGAGCTTGAAGGTCCGGTCCGAGAACAGGCAGGTGCGCAACCGTCCGTCGGCCGTGACCCGCAGCCGGTTGCAGGAGTCGCAGAAATGCCGGGACATGGGCGAGATGAGCCCGATGCGGCCCTTGCCGCCGGCCACGGAGAAGATGCGCGAGGGGCCGCGGTCCGCGGCGTCCGGGTTTATCGGGGTGAGTTCGGCCAGCTCGCCGGCCGCGGCCAGGATCTCGTCGGCCTTCCACAGCCGGCCCTCGGTCCACTCCAGGCAACCGCCCATGGGCATGTACTCGATGAAGCGCAGGTCCACCGGGAGTTTCCGCACCAGGTCCAGGAAGGCGGGCAGTTCCTCGTCGTTGAACCCCTTGATGGCCACCGCGTTGAGCTTCACCTGCAGGCCCCGGTCCAGGCACTCGTGCACCGCGGCGAGCACCGCGGGCAGGGCGTCGCGGCCGGTGATGCGCGCATACTTCTCCCGGTCCAGGGTGTCCATGGAGATGTTCAGGACCTTGATGCCCATGAGCTTCAGGGCCGCGGCCTTGCCGGCCAGCACGGTGGCGTTGGTGGTGATGCGCAGGTCCAGGTCCGGGAACTCCTCGCGCAAAAGGCCCAGGAACGCCAGGAAATCCTTGCGCACGAAGGGCTCGCCCCCGGTGAGCCGGACCTTGTTCACCCCCAGGCCCCGCACCGCCCGAACCAGGGTGATCAACTCCTCGTAGCGCAGGATGCTCTCGTGCGGGATGTACTCGGTCTGCTCCCGGCGGCTGCAATAGGCGCAGCGCAGGTTGCAGCGGTCGGTGACCGAGAGGCGCAGGTAGTTGACCGTGCGTCCCAGGCCGTCGGTGAAGCTCATGGCCGTCCTCCCCCGCCCCGGCGCAGCAGGGCGGAGACCTCCCGGCGCAGGGTGCCTTCGTCCAGTTGCCCGTCGTAGACCTTGTGCAACATCCCGTCCGGGGCGAAAATTTCGGTGCGCGGGATGGCCCGCACGTTCAGTTCTTCCATGAGCCGCTCCCCGCCCCAGGCCGTGGGATAGCCGAAGGGGTGCGCCGCGACGAAGGCGTTGTAGGCGGCCTCGTCCAGGTCCAGGGACACCCCCACCAGATAGAGGTCGTTCTCCCCGAACTCGCGGCGCACGGCCCGCAGGTGCGGAATCTCCTCCCGGCAGGGGCCGCACCAGGTGGCCCAGTAGTTGATGACGGACACCGCTCCGCGGGTGGAGGCCCGGGCCACCTGGTCCTGGATGTCCGACGCGCCCAGCCCCCCTGCCCCGGCCCAGGCTGCGGAGGCCGCCACGGCCAGCAGGGCCAAGGCCGCCAGGATGCGGCGCAGGGGGCTCACAACTCGTTCTCCGCAGGCTGGCGAAGGCGGGACAGGACCGCCAGGTCCGCGGGATAGTTCACGTTGAAGAACACGTGGGCCTCGTCGGGGCCATAGGGGATGAGATGGCGGCCGGCCTCGGGCAGGGCCCGGGCCAGCTTGCGCTCTCCGGCAGCCAGGGCTCCAGCCAGGTGGGACTGCGCCCGGGCCTCGTAGACCGCCACCAAGGGCTCGATGAATCCGGTGGCGGACTGGAGGAAAGTGGTGATCACCGTGCCTTCGGGCCTGTGGCTGCGGTGCTCCACCAGCCGGGCCACGGTGGCCTCGTCCAGCAGGGGCAGGTCGCAGGCCAGCACCAGAAGAGGGCCGCCCAGGTGGGTCAGCCCGGTGAGGATGCCGCCGATGGGGCCATGGCCGGGCGCGTCGTCGGGCAGCCAGGGCAGGTCCAGGCCCAGGTCCGCGGGATTGCGGCCGGAGACCACCACCCGGGAGCAGAACCGGGCGGCCAGGCGCGCGGTGCGGGTCAAAAGCGGCTGCCCGTGCACCGGCAACTCCACCTTGTCCTGGCCCAGGCGGGTGCTCCGCCCTCCGGCCAGGACCAGGCCGGTGAGAACGTCCGCAGCGGGCGCGTTCACGGCCGCCCCGGATCGGCGATGACGCCGGCCGGATCGTGGAACACGGTGAAGCGGCCCTCCCGGGCGAAGCCGGCCAGGGCCAGGCCCTGCTCCTGGGCCAGATCCAGGGCCGCGGTGGTCAGGGCCGAGCGGCTCACGGCCAGGCCGAAGCCGGCCCGGACCACCTTGGCCAGCAGCGAGGCCGTGAACCGGCAGGAGGCGAACAGGGCCAGGCCGGCCGGGACCACGCCCGCGGCCAGCATCCAGCCGGCCAGGCGGTCCATGCAGTTGTGCCGGCCGATGTCCTCCACCACCTTGAGGAAACGGCCGGCGGCCGGGTCCAGGATGCCGGCCCGGTGGAAGCAGCCGGTGGCCTCCCAGTTGCCCTCGCCGGCCACGAACTCCTCCATGCGGGCCAGGACGTCCCCTGCGTCCAGGGGGCCGCCGGGCAGGGGGCCGCGCGCCCGGCCCGAACCCGGGGCCTCCCCCGGTTCGGCGCGCAGGATGAAGCGGTCGCCCTCCACCCGGTCCAGCACCGGAATGCGGCCGGGCGGGCACATGTCCAGCAGGGCGTGGCCCAGGGCCAGGTCCTCCAGGCCCGTGGGATGGGCCCACAGGCGCTTCTCGACCCCGTCCAGCACCAGGGTGAGGCGCACCTCGGGAGTGACCACGTCGGTCAGGTCCCGCCACGCCCCGCCCTTGAACTGGCGGCAGGCAACCTCGCGCAGGCCGCAGGAGTCGGACATGGCCCCTCCTAGAAACCCCAGCCCGAGAGGGTGGGACGGCCGTAGCCCTCGCGCGCGGCCACCATGTCCAGGGCCAGGGAGTCCAGGTCGTCCAGGAGCGGCACCGCCACCTTGTCCAGGTTCCGGAAGTCGATGGTCTTGATGTAGCGCTTGCAGGTGGCGCACACGTCCACCCGGTAGCCGGGCTCCTCCTCCACGGTGAAGAAGGGGAGCTTGGCCTGCTCCCGCTCGCCGCAAAAGGCGCACATCAGGCGAGGGGCGCGGTAGCGGGCGTGGCAGAAGGAGCAGGTGAGCATGCGCACGCCCTCCTGCCCGGACAGCTCGGCGATGAGCGGCGGCCGGCCGCACACCGGGCAGTGGCCGTGCTCCCAGGCCCGCTCCCCGTGGTGCCCGGCCAGGAGCTTTTCCGACACCAGCTCCAGGCTGGGGGCCAGGGCGGCCTGGGCCAGGAAGGGCAGGGTCAGGGGCGCCTCGGGGCTACGCTCGGTAAACGGGGCGAAGAAATCCTGGTCCTGGCGCAGGTAGGCGGCGAACACCTGGTCCAACTCCAGCTTGCCGGCGTCCAGATCCTGGCGCACCAGGCCCGCGGCCGCGGCCACCGGGCCGTCGGCCCCGTCCAGGATGTCCAATACCTTGAAGAAGAGGCGACGGGCCTGCTCCCGGTCATAGGGGAATTCCACGGGCTCCAGCAGGGCGCGTCCCTGCACGTGCAGGTCCGGATCGGGAAGCGCGAGGTCCGGGGGAATCTCCACCGCGCACAAGGGCCGTTCCTCCAAATGGAGCCGGGCCACCTGGGCCACCAGGGCCACCAGGTCCTTGGGCAGGTACTCCTTGCCGGAGAGGGCCTCGAGCTTCTGCTCCACATGCCGCTGCCGCGCAGTCTCGCGTTCGTCCACTGGTCACCGTCCAGGGCTGGGGTTTACGTAGGGTTTGGACCTTAGCCCAAGTCAACCACCCTGCCATCTCTACACCACTTGCCCACATTTTTACACCACGTTTTTGTCGCAAGCAGCATTTTTCTTGTTCCGCACGTGGGAGTATCTCCTGTTTGTTACTGCATTCATTCACTCCAGCTACGGAATCATCCAAGAAATACCTTTCCGTTGGTATACTACCCATTGTCCCCCCACTCCGGCAAACTAAAAATATGTGCTATGAAATCGATAAAATACGACGTATTTCACGCCCCTCCCAGGGGCATCCCTGCAGGATGCCGTGTCCTGGAAAGGAAAAATCCCAACTCCTTGGGTGATGCGGAAACATAGATATTTCGTGTTAGCAACATTTTTGTCGTGTGCAAAATCTTGAGTATATAACCATTTTTTTTGTCGTATGTTGGCCCGGTGTAATGGATGTTTTACGTCGGAATTGGTAATGAATGGTCTTGAATTTAAAAAATCTTACCAGGAGGGAGACATCCCATGCGCACATTCCTGACCGCCATCCTTTCCCTGGCCCTGCTGGCCACCGTGGCGCTTCCGGGCCTGGCCCAGGCCGAGGGCGCCCTCATGATGGCCACCACCACCAGCACCGACAACACCGGCCTGCTCGACTACCTGGCGCCCAAGTTCAAGGCCGATACCGGCATCGAGCTGAAGTGGACCGCCACCGGCACGGGCAAGGCCCTGGCCATGGGCAAGGACTGCAACGTGGACGTGCTGCTGGTCCACGCCCCGGCCGCCGAGAAGAAGCTGGTGGACGAGGGCGCCATCATCGACCGCACCGAGGTCTTCTACAACGACTTCGTGATCCTCGGTCCCAAGGCCGACCCGGCCAAGGCCAAGGGCAACAGCGTGGCCGCCGCGCTCAAGGCCATCGCCGCCAAGAAGGCCGTGTTCGTGTCGCGAGGCGACGACTCCGGCACCCACAAGGCCGAAAAGAAGCTGTGGGCCGCCGCCGGGATGGCCGTGCCTGACAAGGAGGCCTGGTACGTGTCCGCCGGCCAGGGCATGATCGCCACCATCAACGTGGCCGCCGAAAAGAACGGCTACGTGATGACCGACCGCGGCACCTTCATCAAGTACGAGGCCGACAAGCAGGGCAACCCGCCCCTGGTCATCCTGGTGGAGGGCGACAAGGCCCTGTTCAACCAGTACAGCGTCATCCCGGTGAACCCGGCCAAGTGCCCCAGCGTGAAGCACGACCTGGCCGAAAAGTTCCGCGCCTGGCTGGCCTCCTCCAAGGTCCAGAAGGAGGTCGCGGCCTTCAAGCTCATGAACAAGCAGCTCTTCACCCCCAACGCGAAGTAGGATAAGGCCACCGAACCGGGCGGGACGGTCATGCTCCGTTCCGCCCGGTTGTCTTTTTCTACGGCCGGTGCGAAACTATACCATGGACTACCTGCTCGACGGACTCATCCAGGCATTGCGCCTCATCCTGGCCGGAGACGAGGAGACCTTCTCCTCGGTCTGGGCCACGCTCTATTCCTCGGGCATGGCCATGGCCGTGATCCTGGTCCTGGGCCTGCCCCTGGGCTTTCTGCTCGGCCACTCCCGCTTTCCCGGCCGCGGTGCGGTGCGCACCGTGGTGGACACCCTGCTCTCCCTGCCCACGGTGGTGGTGGGGCTGCTGGTCTACGCCCTGCTCACCAGGCGCGGCCCCATGGGTGAATGGGAGATACTCTTCACCATCCCGGGCATCGCCATCGGCCTGACCATCCTGGGCCTTCCCATCGTGGTGGCGCTCACCGCCACCGCGGTGGAGAGCCTGGACCGCCGCCTGCGCCACACCCTGCTCACCCTGGGGGCCTCACCCAGCCAGGTGCTGCTCACCACCCTGTGGGAGGCGCGGTTCAGCCTGGCCCTGGCCGCGGTGGCCGCCTTCGGCCGGGTGGCCACCGAGGTGGGCGTGGCCATGATGGTGGGCGGCAACATCAAATGGCACACCCGCACCATCACCACGGCCATCGCCCTGGAGACCAACAAGGGCCAGTTCGCCTTGGGCATGGCCCTGGGGGTCATCCTGCTCTCCATCGCCCTGGCCGTGAACCTGGCCGTGGCCGGGCTCAAGAGGATGGCCAAGGAATGAACGCCACCCTCTACTCCCTGCGCGGCGTGCGCCAGTCCTACAACGGCCGGCCCGCCCTGGACCTGGACGAGTTGGACATCCCGGAGCGCGCCATCCTGGGCCTGGCCGGGCACAACGGCAGCGGCAAGAGCACGCTCATGCGCATCCTGGCCTTCCTGGAGGACCCGACGGAAGGGACCGTCTCCTACGCCGGCCGGCCGGCCGGCACGCACGCCGCCGCCCTGCGCCGGGAGGCCACCCTGCTCACCCAGGAACCTTACCTGCTCAAGCGCTCGGTGCTGGGCAACGTGGCCTATGGCCTCAAGCTGCGCGGGGAAGATTCCCGGGAGCGGGCCGAGGAAGCCCTGGACATGGTGGGGCTCGCCCCGGCCAAGTTCGCCCGCCGCTCCTGGCGCGAGCTCTCCGGGGGCGAGGCGCAGCGCGTGGCCCTGGCCGCCCGCCTGGCCCTGCGGCCCCGGGTGCTGCTCCTGGACGAGCCCACCAACAACCTGGACCAGGAGAGCGCGGGCCGCATCAAGGACGCGGCCCTGGCCGCCCGCACCGCCTGGGGTGCCACCCTGGTGGTGGTGAGCCACGACCTGCCCTGGCTGCACGCGGTGGCCGACCGCATGGTGGTGCTGTCCAACGGCCGAATCCAGCCGTAGCCACCGGCCTTGCGCCCAGCCCCGGCCGAGGCTACCCTGCCCCGATCTTTTCCTGGAGGCCGACATGCTCGCCGTGAACCTGGTTGGATTCAAGAAGTCCGGCAAGACCACCCTGGCCCTGGACCTGGCTGCGGAGTTCAAGCGCCGCGGGGTCAAGGCCGCTGCCGCCAAATTCACCCACCACCCCGGCCTGGACCGGGGCGCGACCGACTCGGACCGGCTCTTCGCGGCCTACGGCCAGTGCGTGGCCCTGGCCGGAAGCGAGACCCAGGTCATGGTGAATTCCCGGCGCTACCTGCTGGACCTGGTTCCCCTGCTGGACTGCGAGGTGCTGGTGGTGGAGGGCGGCAAGACCCTGGGCTGGCTGCCCCGCATCCTCCTGCCCCGCACCGTGGAGGAGGCCGCCGGCCTCTCGCCCGACCTGGCCCTGGGCTCATACGGCCCGGTGGAGGTCCCGGGCCTGGCCCGGCTGGCCGACCCCGCGGCCGTGGCCGATGCGGTGCTGGCCCGGGGCTTCGCCCTGCCCGGCCTGGACTGCGCCACCTGCGGCCGGCCCGACTGCGCCGGCCTGGCCCGAGACATCGTGGCCGGCACGGCCGCGCCAGCGGGCTGCAAGGCCCGGCGCGCGGACATCCGCATCACCGTGGGAGGAGCGGAGATGGCCCTGTCGCCCTTCGTGGCCGACATCCTGGCCGGCGGCATCCTGGGCATGCTCTCCACCCTCAAGGGCTTTGCGCCAGGGCCGGTGGGGATTTCCATCGAAAACTAGCGCGTTTTCGTCTTGAAACAAGACGGGATGCCAAATTATGTCCCATTATTTCGACAAAACGCACAAGAGCGCCTAAACCTTTTCAAGGCTAACGCGCTCTAGCCTTCCCGGCCCGGCCCGGCTATACAGGCTCGTACAGGGGGACACCCATGGACAAAATGCTCTCCACCCGCGAAGTGGCCCAATACCTCGGGGTCAACGAGAAGATGATCTACGCCATGATCACCGAAAAGGGCCTGCCCGCGTCCAAGGTTTCGGGCAAGTGGCTCTTTCCCCTCAAGCTGGTGGACGAGTGGGTGCTGTCCAAGACCGTGAACCTGCCCGTCGGGGCCAAGGCCGCTGCACGGGAAACCGTCCGGGAGGACGTGCTGGTGGCGGCCGGGTCCAACGATCTGCTGCTGGATCGGGTGTTGGCCCTGTTCATGGCGGAGAACCCGGGCATGCTGGCGGCCTTCGCCAACCTGGGCAGCCAGGGCGGCATCCGCGCCCTGGCCCGGGGCCAGTGCCAGATGGCGGCCAGCCACCTGGCCCAGGACAACGGGGAGGAATTCAACTTCGCGTTCTGCCGCGAGGAGCTGACCGAACTGCCCGTGGCCGTTAACCTCTCCCGCCGCCAGCAGGGCATCATGCTGCCTGCGGGCAACCCGGACAGGGTGAAGTCCGTGGCCGACCTGGGCCGGAAGAGGCTCCGCGTGGTCAACCGCGCCCCGGGCACCGGAACCCGGCTGCTCTTCGAGCGGGAGATCAGGAAGGCCGGTTTCTCGCCGGAGAACCTGGCGGGCTGGGACACCATCGTGCCCCGCCACCTGGACGCGGGCCTGGCGGTGGTGGCCGGCAAGGCCCAGGCCGCCCCGGGCATCCGGGCCGTGGCCGGCCTTCTGGGCCTGGACTTCCTGCCCCTCTCGTGGGAGCGCTTCGACCTGCTCATCCCCAAGGCCCGCTACTTCGACAAGCCGGTGCAGCTCTTCCTGAACCTGCTGCACGAGGACCGCGCCAAGGCCCTGGCCGAGGACCTGGAAGGCTACGACCTGTCGCTCACCGGCAAGACGGTGTTCCCCAAGGACTAGCCTACTCCGCCCCGCCGGCCCCCTGGCCCTCCTCCTCTTCCTCCTCGGCGATGGCCAGGCGGGTGACCTCGATCACGTCGTCGATGTCGCCCAGGTGCTCGATGGCCTCGTAGAGGTGGTGGGAGTCGCGGACCTCCACCGTGAGGATGATCTCGGTGTTGCCGTCCACGTTGGAGAAGAACCGGCCCGCGTCGATGTTCACCCCCTGCTCGGCCAGGATGCCGGAGAGGGTGTGCAGCATGCCGCGGCGGTTGCGGCAGATGATGCGCACCTTGGCCGGATAGGGGCGGCCGCCCTCCTCCTCGCCCTCCCAGGACACGTCCAGGAGCCGCTCGGGCTCGAAGGAGGCCACGTTGGGGCAGTCCGCGGTGTGCACGGTCATGCCACGGCCCCGGCTGATGTAGCCCACGATGGGGTCGCCGGGCAGGGGGTTGCAGCAGCGTGCGAAGTGGACCAGCACGTTGTCCACGCCCTTGAGCTGCACCCGGTCGGACTTGGCTCTTGCCCCGGCTTCCTCGCGGGACTCCGGATGCTCGCGCGGGGCCTCGCGCTCCTCTTCCTTGCGGGGCACCAGCTTGTTGAGGATCTGGCGCGGGGTGATGCGGGCGTAGCCCACCGCGGCCAGGATATCCTCGGCCTCCTTGAGGGAGAACTCCCGGGCCAGGTCGTCGAGCTTGCCCTCCTTGGCCACCTTCTGGATGTTCACCCCGACCTTGCGGCCCTCCTTCTCCAGCATTTCCTTGCCCAGGGAGATGGCCCGGGCCCGCTCCTCGGTGCGGATGAAGTGCTTGATGCGGGTGCGCGCCTTGGCGGTCTTGACGAACTTGAGCCAGTCGCGGCTGGGCCGGCGCGACGCGTCGGGGATGATCTCCACCGTGTCGCCGTTCTTGAGTTCGGTGGACAGGGGCTCCAGCTTGCCGTTGATGCGCGCGCCCGAACAGTGGTCGCCCACCTTGGTGTGGATGAGGTAGGCGAAGTCCACGGGCGTGGCCCCCTCGGGCAGCTCCTTCACGTCGCCGCGCGGGGTGAACACGTACACCTCGTCCTTGAACAGGTCGAAGCGCAGGGACTTGAGGAACTCCCGGGGGTCGGACTCCTCCTTCTGCCAGTCCATGATCTCCCGCAGCCAGGAGAAGCGCTCCTCGTCCTTGGACTTCTTGGCCTTGACCCCGGCCTCCTTGTAGTGCCAGTGCGCGGCCACGCCGTACTCGGCCAGGCGGTGCATCTCCTCGGTGCGGATCTGCACCTCCATGCGCTCGCCGTCCGGGCCCACCACCGTGGTGTGCAGGCTCTGGTACATGTTGGCCTTGGGCATGGAGATGTAGTCCTTGAACCGGCCCGGCACCGGCCGCCACTCGGCGTGCACCAGGCCCAGCACCGCGTAGCAGTCCTTGAGGCTGCCCACGATGACCCGGAAGGCCACGATGTCGTGCACCTGGTCCAGGGTCAGGCCCTGCTGCTGCATCTTGTGCCAGATGCTGAAGATGTGCTTGGTGCGGCCGCGCACCCGGCCCTTGATCTTGTTCCTCTTGAGCATGCCCTCCAGGAGGCCCACCACCTTCTCCAGGTAGGCCTGGCCGGTCTCCCGGAAGCGGGACACGCCCTTGTCCAGTTGGGCGGACACGTCGGGCTTCAGGTACTTGAAGGACAGGTCCTCCAGCTCGATCTTGATGCGGTGCAGCCCCAGGCGGTTGGCCAGCGGGGCGTAGATGTCCATGGTCTCCTGGGCGATGCGCTTCTGCTTTTCCGGCTTCTGGAAATCCAGGGTGCGCATGTTGTGCAGCCGGTCCGCAAGCTTGACCAGGAGCACCCGGATGTCCTCGCTCATGGCCATGATCATCTTGCGGATGTTCTCGGCCTGGGCCGCCTCCTTGGTCTCGAAGGTCATCTGCATCCGGCTGATCTTGGTGACCCCGTCCACGATGTCGGCCACGTCCTCGCCGAACTGGGCGTCGATCTCCTCCACCCCGGTGCCGGTGTCCTCCACCGTGTCGTGCAACAGGCCCGCGGCGATGGTGGGGCCGTCCAGGCGCATGATGGCCAGGGTGTTGGCCACCTCCAGGGGATGCATGAGGTAGGGCTCTCCGGACAGGCGCACCTGGCCGGCGTGGGCCGCGGCCGAGAACACGTACGCCTTGCGGATGAGGTCCAACTCCTTGGGCGGGAGCAGGTCCGCTACCTTGTCGGTGATGTCGTTGATGCGGATCATGCGTGCGTCGGGGCCATGCGTGCCTTGGGCCGAAACAGGGTTCTGTGCGAGGGAAATCCCGCCGGGAGAGCGCCTCCCGCCGAAGCGGGGCGCACACCGGACGCGCCCCCTCCATACCAACATACGCCAGGGTCTGGCATTTTTAAAGAGAGGAAGGCCGGGGTTTCCCGGCAGGGCCTACGGGGTAGCCGTGTACTTCTGCTCCGCCTTGGGCGCCCACCACCAGATGAGGTTGTGGCCGATGCCCGCGGGCGCGGGCTCCACGCCCCGGAACCGGGAGGACACGATGGGCAGGGCCTGGGCCACGTACAGGAACATGTACGGCTGCTCGTCCTGCAGGATCTCCTGGAAGCGGTCGTAGAGCGGCTTGCGCACCGCCGGGTCCAGGCTGTGCCGGGCGCGGTCCAGGAGCTCGTCCACCTCGGGGTTCTTGTACCCGACGAAGTTCAGCTTGCCCGGCCCGGCCTGGGAGGAGTGCCACACGGTGTAGGCGTCCGGGTCGGGGATGATGCTCCAGCCCAGGAGCACCGCGTCGAACCGGCCCTTGTCCACGAACTCCTTGATGAAGGCCGCCCACTCCACGGCGCGGATCTCCACCTTCACCCCGATGTCCTTCAAGCGGCTCTGGATGATGGTGGCGGCCTTGGCCCGCTGCTCGTTGCCCTGGTTGGTGAGGATGGTGAAGGCGAAGGGCTTGCCGTCCTTGTCCAGCACCCCGTCGTTGTCCGTATCCTTCCAGCCCAGTTCGGCCAGCATGGCCCGGGCCTTGGCCGGGTCGAAGGGCCAGGGCTTGAGCTTCTCGTCATAGGCCCAGGTGCCGGGCTTGTACGGCCCCTCGGCGGGCTGGCCCAGGCCCAGGAGCACGCCCTTGACGATCTCCTGCTTGTCCACGGCAAAGGCCAGGGCCTGGCGCACGGCCTTGTCCCGGAACAGGGGGCTCTGCAGGTTGTAGCCGAGGTAGGTGTAGCCCGAGGCCAGGTAGGAATACTTGCGGAAGTTCCTCTTCCAGTCCTCCCCCGAGGTCTGGAAGGCGTACTGCTGGGGGGTGAGGTCCGAGAGGTCCAGGTTGCCGGCCTTGAGCTCCAGGAACATGGTGCTCTGGTCCGGGATGACGCGGTAGACGATGGCGTCCAGGTGGGGCCGGCCCTCGAAGTAGTCCGGGTTGGCCGCCAGGGTCAGGGAGCGGCCCGCCTCCCAGGAGGCCAGCTTGAACGGCCCGGCGCCCAGGGGCTCGCGGATGAACTTCGTGGTCAGCAGGTCCTGGCCCTCCAGGGCGTGCTTGGGCAGGATGTCCATGGCCCAGGAACTCAGGGAGCGGGCCAGCACCTCGTCGTAGCGCACCTCGAAGGTGTATTTTCCGGTGACCGTGAACCCGGTGACGTGCTTGTAGTTCTCCGCATAGGCCGTGGGCGTCTTGGGGTCCACCATGAGCTTGTAGGTGAACTCCACGTCCTCGGCGGTGAGTTCCTTGCCGTCCCACCAGCGGATGCCGGGCTTGAGGGTGAGCCTGAGCAGCTTGCCGCCCTCCAGCACCTCGAAGTCCGCGGCGTAGGGCACCAGGTTCAGGTCCTTGTCGTACTTGAGGCAGGACACGTAGAGCAGGCTGCCCACCTCATGGGACGAGGCGTCGGTGCTCAGCATGGTGATGAGGTTGGAGGGCTCGCCGATGGTGCCGGTGACCAGGCGGTCGCCCTGTTCCGGCGTGGCGGGCGTGGCCTGGGAGGGTGCAGCCGTGGCCTCGGCCTTCTGGCCCGTTTGCGCGGGCTTTTCCTCGGGACCGCTGCACCCGGCCAGGCCGGCCAGGCACATGAACGCGACGAGAAAGATAGGGAAAAGACGGCCCATTGACGGCAAACCCCTTTACTTGTCTAGACAGTTGAAGTATGCGCGGCGCGCAGTGTCCTGAAAATTCCGGGTGAACCGGAACTATTCCTGGGAACGGGAGGTCATCGACCTCCGTTCCCGCGGCTGCGCCGCTGCCCCGCCGACGGCGGGCCGTACTTATAACTCGGAACACGAAAATGTTTGCACATTTTCTGCTCCGAGTAATATGAAGCAGAGCCGGGAAAAAGCCAAGCCCTCTTGCCAATCCCGGATGTTCTGCTATCGTCGTTGGAAGGGAAAAAGCGCCCGCACTGAGCGAATCCGCCGCGCCCGCGCGGCATAGAGGCAGAAATGGACAAGGCCCAAGAGAAGGCTGTCGAAAGCCTTCTCCAGGAATTCCTGAAATACACGGTTCCCGAGTACATCGTGTCCGGGTCCAGGGAGGTCCTCGCCGCGGGCGGGGTCCAGAAGATATCCCTGAACAAGCGCGACGGGTACTGGGACGTGGAGGGCCAGATCCAGGGCGACGATTTCCAGGTCTACAGCTCGGAGCTGGGCCTCAACCTGTCCGAAGGCACGGTCAACTACTACTGCAACTGCGCGGACTCCTTCTCCGGGGTGTGCAAGCACATCTCGGCCACGGCGCTGAAGCTGCTCTCCTCCCTGGAGACCAAGGACCAGGCCGAGGCCCCGGTGCTGCACGCGGACTGGCGCCAGACCTTCCGCTCCTACTTCTCCACCGAGCCCGAGCCCGAGGCGGGCAAGCACTACCTCATCTTCCGCTTCCATCCCGAGCCGGGCCGCGTCCAGGTGGCCTTCCACCGCGCCCGCCAGAACAAGTCCGGACTGTCCTCGGTGCACGCCGACGTGACCCTGGAACAACTCATCAAGAACCCGGACTGGTGCGAGGTCTCCCCCCGCCTGCCCGAGGTGGCGCAGCAGCTCGCCCACTTCCTGGACTTCTCCGGCCACCGGGTGGACCTGCCCGCGGGCATGCTCAACTGGTTCTTCTGGGCCATCAAGGACGAATACTACCTGTTCTGGCGCGACACCGACCAGCCGGTGCGCCTGGAATCCAAGACCATGCGGCTGACCCTGTCCCCGGACTTCTCCGAGGAGGGGCTGTCCTTCGACGTGCTCCTGTCCCGGGAGGGCAAGCTGCCCTTCTCCATCCGGGGCCACGAGGTCTACTTCTACGGCCAGGTGCCCATCTGGGTGTGCTGGAAGCAGGGTTTCTACCCGGTGCAGACCGGCCTGTCCCCGGACATCATCAAGGCCCTGGCCGAGAGCCCGCCGGTGATCCCCAACGCGGACATCGCCGAATTCCTGGACCGGGTGTGGACCCGCCTGCCCTCCTCGGACCTGTCGGGCCAGTCGGCCTTCATCGAGAAGATGCGGCCCTTCTTCGTGCCCGCCTCCTACAAGCCCAAGCTCTTCCTGGACGAGGAAGGCAGCCTGCTCACCCTCCAGATCCAGAACATCTACGAGACCGAGCACGGCGAAGTGTCGGTGCCCGGCCCCAACCCGGACCTGCAGACCGGGTCCTACCAGTCCGGCGGCCGCTCCTACCTCATCCTGCGCGACCAGGAGGCGGAGAGCGCGCTGACCTCCCAACTGGTGGACATGAACTTCCAGCCGCGCAGCAACGCCATGTGGTTCCTGGAGCCCGAGGAGGCCATCTCCTTCCTCCTGGACCACTACCCCAGCCTGGTGGAGCAGTACCGGGTCTTCGGCGAGCAGAACCTGACCCGCTACAAGGTCCGCCTGTCCCAGCCCAACGTGGTGGCCGAGGTGGAGTCCAAGGAAGAGAGCAAATGGTTCAACCTGGACCTGGCCGTGGACTACGACGGCCAGCGGGTGCCCATCGAGAAGATCTGGGAGGCCTGGACCCAGGGCAAGCGCTACGTGCAACTCAAGGACGGGTCCTACGCCAGCCTGCCCGAGCCCTGGCTCAAGCGCCTGGCGCACAAGCTCAAGGCCCTGGGCCTGGACCCGGACAAGCCGCCCCAGAGAATCTTCAAGCAGTTCGAGGCCCCGGTCCTGGACAAGATCCTGGACGACCTGCCCGAAGCCTCCACGGACTCCTTCTGGAACACGCTGCGCACCAAGATCCACAGCTTCCGCGAGATCGCGGAGGTGCCCAAGCCCGCCGGCCTGCATGCGGATTTGCGCCCCTACCAGTCCCAGGGGCTGTCCTTCCTGAACTTCCTCAAGGAGTACGGATTCGGCGGCATCCTGGCCGACGAGATGGGCCTGGGCAAGACCATCCAGACGCTCGCCTTCATCCAGAGCCTGGCCGAGGGCCGGGGCAAGGGCAAGCCCAGCCTCATCATCGTGCCCACCTCGGTGCTGCCCAACTGGGAGCGGGAGTCGGCCAAGTTCGTGCCGGGCCTGAGGCTCCTCACCATCTACGGCGCGCACCGCGAGGGCCTGTTCGACGAGATTCCCAACTCGGACCTGGTGCTCACCACGTACGCGCTCCTGCGCCGCGACCTGGACGAACTCACCAAGCACGAATTCTCCTGCGTGGTCCTGGACGAGGCCCAGAACATCAAGAACCCCAACACCATCACCGCCCGCTCGGTGCGCAAGCTCTCGGCCGGCCTGCGCCTGTGCCTGTCGGGCACGCCCATCGAGAACAACCTCTTCGAGCTGTGGAGCCTGTTCGAATTCCTCATGCCCGGATTCCTTGGCTCGCAGCACTCGTTCCAGCGGGGCATCGTCAAGCCCATCAAGGACGGGGACGAGGAGACCCTGGACTACCTGCGCACCCGGGTGCGGCCCTTCATCCTGCGCCGCACCAAGGCCGAGGTGGCCCGCGACCTGCCGCCCAAGATCGAGAACATCCAATACTGCGCCCTGGCGGACGAGCAGATGGAGCTCTACTCCTCCCTGGCCAAGAAGCTGCGGGAGCAGGTGCTGCGCACCGTGGACGAGAAGGGGATGGCCAAGAGCCAGATGTCCATCCTGGACGCGCTGCTCAAGCTGCGCCAGATCTGCTGCCACCCGCGCCTGCTCAAGCTGGACATGCCCGGGGTGTCCACCAACCTGCCCTCGGGCAAGTTCGACGCCTTCAAGGACATGGTCACGGACATCATCGAGGAAGGCCACAAGGTGCTGGTGTTCAGCCAGTTCGTGCAGATGCTGCACATCATCCGCTCCTGGCTGACCATCAACCAGATTCCCTTCACCTACCTGGACGGCTCGTCCAAGGACCGCTTCGAGCAGGTGGACAAGTTCAACAACACCCCGGAAATCCCCATCTTCCTCATCTCGCTCAAGGCCGGCGGCACGGGCCTGAACCTCACCACCGCGGACTACGTGATCCACTACGACCCGTGGTGGAACCCGGCCGTGGAGTCCCAGGCCACGGACCGCACCCACCGCATCGGCCAGACCCGCCAGGTCTTCTCCTACAAGATGATCTGCCAGCACACCGTGGAGGAGAAGATCCTCAAGCTCCAGGACGCCAAGCGCGGCGTGGCCGAGGCCATCATCCCCGGCCAGGACCACTGGAAGACCCTGACCCGCGACGATCTGGAAATGCTTTTTGAAGTCTAGCAAGCCCCCTTCCCTCCGCTAGAGACTTCCGTTAATCTGCGCACTATTCGGGCCGCCCGAGCCCGCCCTCCTGCCCCATGGGGGAGACGCCATGCAGCTTCTCGAACCCTACGCCGCCCGGCCCATCCGGTTCCTGGACCTTGTCCAGCTCGACGGCTGGCGCATCAAGGCCTACGGCATCGCCTACGGCGGCCGCCGCGCGCCGCGGCCCGAGGTGGTGAACGCGGGGCTGGCCCTGTTGCCCAAGGTCCTGCCCGCCCCGGCGGTGACCGACTCCCGCTACGGGGTCGGGTTCTGCGGGGTGCACGACGGCCGGGGCTGCATCTTCGTGTTCGTGGACTGGTGGGAGGCGGAAAACGAGATGTACCACCGGGTCTTCGTGACCCCGCTGGGCGACCTGGACGACTTCAAGGACACCACGGCCACCGGCCCCACGGCCTGCGTCTGGGACCTGCGGGTGCTCTGCCACGAGCGCCAGGCCTGGCTCGACCACGTGCTCAAAAACCCCAAGGGCCCGGACCTGGACGCCTACCTGGCAGACCGCCTGCGCGAGGACGCGTAGGCCGCTCCGCGAAAACGCGACGCCCCGCCGCTCCGGTCAGGAACGGCGGGGCGTTTTCTCTGTTTCAGACGCCCTAGAGCGCGTCCGGGCCGCGCTCGCCGGTGCGGATGCGCAGGACCTCCTCCACCGGGGAGACGAATATCTTGCCGTCGCCCACCTGGCCGGAGCGGGCAGCCTCCGCCGCAGCCCGGATCGCCTCCGCCACGATGGCGTCGTCCACCACGGCCTCGATCTTGGCCTTGGCCACGAAGTCCACCTGGTACTCGGCCCCGCGGTAAACCTCCTTGTGGCCGCGCTGGCGGCCGAACCCCTTCACGTCGGTCACGGTCATGCCCTTGACCCCGGCGGCGGTCAGGGCGTCCTTCACGTCGTCCAGCTTGTGGGGCCGGATGATGATCTCGATCTTCTTCATGCGTCACCTTCCTTGCGCCCTGGGGGCGGTTGCGTCCTACAGCTGGTAGCCTGCTTCATTATGCTGGGAAATGTCCAGGCCGCGCAGCTCGTCGTCGGCCGAGACCCGCAGGCCCATGAGGGCATCCACCAGCTTGAGCAGGGCGAAGCTCGCCAGGAAGCAGAAGCCCCAGGTCACCACCACGGCGGTGAGCTGGATCACGAACTGGCCCGCATTGCCGTAGAACATGCCCGTGGCCCCGTTCACCGAGGCCAGCAGCCCCGCGGCCAAGAGGCCCCAGGTGCCGCCCACCCCGTGGATGCCCACCACGTCCAGGGAGTCGTCGTAGCCGAAGCGGTTCTTGAGCAGCACCCCGCCGTAGCAGATGATGCCGGACAGGCCGCCGATGAGCATGCCGTTCATGGGGGTCACGAAGCCCGAGGCCGGGGTGATGGCCCCCAGCCCGGCCACGGCCCCGGACACCGCGCCCAGGGTGGTGGCCTTGCCCGTGGTCATGGCCTCCACCACCAGCCAGGTCAGGGTCCCGGCCGCGGCCGCGAAATGGGTGGTCACGAAGGCGTTGGCCGCGATGTCGTTGGCCGCCAGGGCGCTGCCCGCGTTGAACCCGAACCAGCCGAACCAGAGGATGCCCATGCCGGCGATGGTGAGGGGCAGGCTGTGGGGGATGAAGGCCTGTTTGCCCCAGCCCTGCCGCTTGCCGGTGGCCAAAGCCGCGGCCAGGGCGGCCGAGGCGCAACTCACGTGCACCACCGCGCCGCCCGCGAAGTCCAGCACCCCGAACTTCTGCATCCAGCCCCCGCCCCAGACCCAGTGGGCCAGGGGGCAGTAGACCAGGATGAGCCACAGGGAGGAGAAGGCCAGGAGCGGGGTGAAACGCACCCGCTCGGCCATGGCCCCGGTGATGAGCGCCGGGGTGATGACCGCGAACATGCACTGGTAGATCATGAAGGTGATGTGGGGCAGGTTGGAGACCGGCCCGTTGTTGCCAAGCCCCACCCCGCGCAGGAACAGGTAGTCCAGGCCGCCCACCAGGCCGCCGTGGTCCGGGCCGAAGGCCAGGGTATAGCCCAGCACCGCCCAGAGCACCGAGATGAGGCCCAGCATGATGAAGCTCTGCATGGCCGTGCCCAGGACGTTCTTGGCCCGGGCCATGCCGGCGTAGAACAGGGCCAAGCCCGGAGTCATGAACATGACCAGGGCCGCGCAGAGCAGGATGAAGGCATTGTCCGCTGTGTTCATGCACTACTCCCCATGTTTGCGAAATTGTGCGCAGGACGAGGCCATGCTCATACATTTTTGCACAATACTGCAAAAATGTAGGCCATTCTAACCACGCCCACAACATTTTTGAAAGAATGGCTACAACAGATTGAAATACTGGAGCAAGTGTTGATACGTCAGGTCCGGTCTCCCCCCACCTCCTGGCCTGATGATGACAAAAACGCGAAAACATCCACCCATCAGGGTGGACGTTTCACGTTCCGTACCAGGCCGCACGCCTGGATTTGCCAGACTGGGGAAGGGGGCGCGCTCAGGCGGAGAGGGCCGCGCCCAGGGCGCCCACGTGGTCCGGTTCGGCCGGGGTCAGCATCGCGCTGTCCAGGGCCTCAGCCAGGAGCCGGACCATGCAGGGGTTGCGGGCAACGCCTCCGGCAAAGAGCAGGGGCGGGGTGAACCCGATGCGGCGCAGCATGGTGGCGGTGCGCCGCGCGATGGCCGCGTGCAGGCTAAGTGCGATGTCCTCGGGCCGGTGGCCCCGGGCCATGAGCGAGGTGGCCTCGGTCTCGGCGAACACCGTGCACATGGTGTTGATGCCCAGGCCGGGTTCACCCTGCATGGCGTAGGGGCCGAACTCCTCGATGGGAATCTGGAACACCCCGGCCACGTGCTCCAGGAACTTGCCCGTGCCAGCGGCGCAGCGGTCGTTCATCTCGAAACGCAGCACCTTGCCGCCCGGGGCCAGCAGGATGGCCTTGGTGTCCTGGCCGCCGATGTCCAGGATGGCGCGGGCCTCGGGGTGCAGGGCCGCGGCCCCGCGGGCGTAGGCCGTGATCTCGGTCACGGTGGACACCTCGGCGGCCAGGCCCATGCCCGCCACCAGCTCCCGGCCGTAGCCCGTGGCCACGATGCGGGCCGGGACCTGGCCGTCCAGGAGTTGCGCCACCTGCTCGGCCGGGTGGAAGGTGGTGGGGACCTTTGCCCGCCGCACCACCTCCCCCCCGGGGTCCAGGACCACCAGCTCGATGGAGCGTGAGCCCACGTCCAGTCCGGCAGCCCGTGCGTCCATCTACTTGAGCATCTCCACGAAGGCCTCGACCCGGGTCTTGAGCTGGGCCACGTCCTCCATGCTGTAGTCGGTCTCGATGGCCAGGGCGGGCAGCCCCTGGTCGGCCAGGGCCTGGCCCACACGGATGGCCTCGTTGGCGTAGGGCTGGCAGAACATGAGCGTGTACTGGATGACCCCGTCGGCCCCCAGTTCCTTGGCCATGTCCAGGATGTTGGCCTGGCGCTCGGCATTGGGCGTGAAGGTGGCGCAGTCGATCTTCATGTAGCGGTCCACCAGGGCGTCCAGCATTCCGTCCAGGGTGGTCGCTTCCTCGGACACCAGGTCGCGGGTGTTGCGGGTGCCGATGCAGGATTCCTCGCCCACGATCACCGCGCCGGAACTCTCGATGACGTAGGGCAGCTTCCAGTTGGGCACGGCCATGGGGCAGCCGGCCAGCATGAGCCGCGGGGTGCCCTCGGGCGCCACGCCCTCGGCCTTGGCCACCCGCGCCTCCAACTCGTCGCACAGCTTCTCGATGCTGGCGGTGAAGCGCACCGGGTCGTCGTAGAAGCTCACCTGGTTGATGAGCAGCACGTCCCGGCCGGAAATGGGGGTGGGTTTGGCCGCACGCAGGCGGTTCAGGCGCTGCAGGGCGCGGCGCTTGGCGTTCACGGTCTTGATGGCCGCGGCCAGGTTCCCGGCCGTGACCTTCCGGCCGGTCAACTCCTCCAGGGCCTGCAGGTAGCGCTCCACCTCGGCGCGGAACAGGGCGCGGTCCGCGGGGTTCTTCTGCTGCGGCACCTCCATGACGTACATGGGAGCGTGGGCGGCGAACGCCTCGTAGGCCTTCTTCTTGCCGTCGCAGGTGGTTTCGCCCACGATGAGGTCGCAGGATTCGGTGAAGGGGCACAGCTTGGCCAGCTTGAACCCGATGAAGGACTTGATCAGGGCGCAGGTGTTGCGCGGCACCAGCTTTTCGGCCGCGTCGAATCCGGCCTCGGCCCCGGCGCACAGGCCCACCTGCACCGCGTCCACGGCCAGGGCCAACTCCTCGGGCACGAACACGCAGAAGGTGCCCACGACCTTGCGGCCCTGGGCCTTGGCGTCCTGCAGCTCCTTGATGCGCAGCCCGTGCACCTCGGAGAGCACGAAGTCCAGGTATTCCATGCCCTTGAGGCGATTCTGCTGGGACATGTAGATGTCCCCGTAGAACTTGCCGAGCACGGCCAGCAGCCCGTCGTGGGCCGTCAGGTCCAGATTCAGCTTTTCCCACATCTCCCGATACGCTTCGCTCATGGCCGGTCTCCTCGTGCTGGGGTTTGAACCACGGCAGTATGGAACCAGGCCCGGACAATGGGAAATCGTTTGTCGGGATGGGTGGGGCGGGCTTGGATAACCCGCGGCTATGGATGGGGGCTGCTATCTACCGCAGCATTTTTTGAACTTTTTCCCGGAGCCGCAGGGGCAGGGCTCGTTGCGGCCGATCTTGGGGGTCTCGCGCACGATGGGCTTGCTGCCGCTCACGTCTCCCTCCAGGTAGACCCAGGCGCCGTCGCGGCGGCCGAAGCGGGCGCTCTCGGTGTGCTCCTGGGGCACGCCCGAGAGTGCGAAGCGGGCGGTGAACTCCACCACCCCGGTTTCGTCGCCCTCGCCGCCGGCCTCGGTGGCCAGCACGTCCAGGCCCAGCCACTCGGAATTCTTGGACCAGGACTCGGCCGCGGACCGGTCCCAGTCCCCGCCGATCTGGGTGCGCTCCAGGTGGTCCAGGTTGCCGACCGCGTAGGCGGAGTAGCGCGAGCGCATGAGGGCCTCGGCCGTGGGGGCCTGGGCCGCGCCGGTGACGTAGGGTTCGCAGCAGTCGGCATAGGCGCGGCCGGAGCCGCAGGGGCACTGGGACATGACATACCTCCAGGTTATCTACCCCGCAGGATGCGGGGCCGGGCGCGAATGCGCCCGCGAGGCCGGGGAAAACCACGCTTTTCCCTGGCCGAGAAGCGGAAAACATCAGGAGGATGTTTTCCGCTCGAATTGACGGAGAGGGACACTACGGGCAAGCTGGCCGGCATGCAAGGCCCTGACGCCATCCCCATCCTGCCCGGCCTGACAATCCCGGCCGAGGAAATCAGCTTCACGGCCTCGCGCTCCTCCGGGCCGGGGGGCCAGCACGTGAACGTGACCGAGAGCCGGGTGACGCTGTGGTTCGACCTGGACGCCTCGCCCAGCCTGTCCGAATCCCAGAAGGCGAAGCTGCGCGAGCGGCTGGCCGGCCGCATCGGCAAGGACGGCAAGCTGCGCCTGAGCGTGCAATCCGACCGCAGCCAGCACCGCAACAAGGACGCGGCCCTGGAGCTTTTCGCCGCCCTGCTCGCCGCCGCCCTCACCCCCCGCAAGAAGCGCCGTCCCACCCGGCCCACCAAGGCCTCCAAGGAACGCCGCCTGGACGCCAAACGCCGGCGTTCGGCCGTGAAAAAGGAGCGGTCCGGGGGCGAGTACTGAATTGTGCTGGCTTGGCGGCCGGCTTCCGGGTACACCGCCCGAAACACTCCGAGGACCCCATGACCGAATACCGCGTGTTCATCCAGGCAGTGCGCGAGACCAAGGGCGAGGACGGCCCCAAGCAGGAAGAGCGCATGCTCGTCTACACCATCGAGGCCCCGGGGCCGGAGCAGGCCACGGCCGCGGCCCGCGCCCGGTTCGAGCTGGAGCATTCCGGCGCGGGCTGGGCCGCCGAGGGGTTGGGGCTGCTCAACCTTTGAGCTTGGCAAGGAACTCCGCGAGCAGCCGGTTCACCTGGTCCGGCTTCTCCATGTGCAGGAAGTGCCCCACCCCGGCCATGACCGTAAACTCGGCCCGGGGGAAGTGGCGCTTGAAAAAGGCCTCGGTGTCCGGGGCCAGCCACTGGGCATCGGCGTAGACGCCCAGCACCGGCAGGTCGAGGGGCTCCACCTTCCACAGGTCGGGCGTGAACAGATGCTCGATGGAGGAGATGGCGGGCTGGGGCGCGGCCGAGGTCATGCCCGCCAGAATCTCCCGGCGCAGCTCCGGGCTGGTGCCCTCCACGAAAAAGCTCTCCACAAAGGCCGCGGTGGTCCCCCGGAAGTCCTGGCGCAGGGCGTCCAGGAAGGCCGCCACCTGGGCCAGGGACTCACGCGAGGCCGCGGGGTCGTCGTCCCCGTGCTCCAGCACCCCGTCCACGCTCACCAGGGCCAGGGCCCGGCCGGGGTGGCGGCGGGCCACCTCCCGGGCCACGGTGAAGCCCATGCTGTGGCCCACCAGCACCGCCTTGTCCACCTTGGCCGCGTCCATGACCGCCACCACCGCGGAGGCGAAGAGCTCCGGGGTGTAGGCGATCTCCGGCTTGCCACTGGCCCCGAACCCGGGCAGGTCCAGGACCAGCACCCGGTGCGCGCCCGCGAGGGCCGGGACCTGGAAACGCCAGAAGCTGCGGTCGCAGTTCCAGCCGTGGACGAGCACCACCGCCGGCCCCGGGCCGGGCATGTCGGTGTAGGCCACCGGGATGTCCGAGACCATGGCCGTGGCGTTGGCCGGACCGGCCGGGCCGGGCTCCTTTGCCGGGGAGCAGGCGGCCAGGAGGGCCAGGAGCGACAGCAAGAACACGCAGGGCAGGATGCGCATGGGACCTCCAGGGCGGATGGCGGAAGGGACGGCTATCCCCGCCCTACGGCGGCAGGGCTTGGCTTGTCAATTCCTCCCACCAACCTGCTTCTGCGCCTTGCCATCCTTGCCGGGCCGGGGTAGTTTGCAGGGAGGACGCCCCGCCGGGCGCACCCAAACACCCCATCTGCAGGAGAACGGCATGCACCTGTCCGTCACTCTCAGCGGCCTGCTCGACAAGGTGGTGGTCTCGTCCCTGCCCCGCTCCTTTGTGAAGCGCATCTTCACCCACTGCATGGGCAAGAACAACACCCCCTACTTCGCCAACAACTGTTTCAAGGGCGTACTCTACTTCAACGACGACCTAGCCATCAAATTCGCCGAGGATACCGGCCACACCTGGAAGGGTTGGGAGGGCGAATGCCGCTTCTACCACCAGGCGGGCTTCGTGTTCGAAACCAACCTGGAGATCACCGCCCTGGTGGACGGCAAGCGGGATTTGCGCCTGGAGACCGGCGCCCTGGTCGCCAGCACCACCCCGGTGTCCCTGGAGGCCTTCCTGCCCAAGGTCGGGCACGATGACGTTCTGGTGCTTCTGGGCTCGGTGGACAAGGCGGAGCAGACCTTCACCCTGGAGACCATCGACGACGCCTTCGACGTGGACAACCTCACGGTGAGCCTGGACAGCTTCGAGGACTTCACCTTCGACGACCAGTTGGTCACCGGCCTGGCCTACAACGGGCAGGAACTTGTCGCGGGCGAAACCCAGACCCGGGGCATGAACATGATCATGCCCGCGCTCTTCGACCATCAGGGCGGGGAACTGGACCTGTACGACTTCGTCGGTTAGGAAGCCCGGACGTGACGAACGGGGCCGGTCCTGCGGGGCCGGCCTTTTTTTTATTGCGCTAGTCCAGGGCCGGGGCCAGGCCCAGGCGGACGAAGGCCAGGAAGAGTTCGCGGCTCACCCAGGCGTCGGTTGCGGCGTAGCGCACCTGCTTGCCCGAGAGGTCGGGCCGGGCCCAGTTGGTGCAGCGCGCGCTCTTGGAAATGCGGATGCCCAGGAGGTTGGCGGCCAGGTTGCGCAGGCCGTGGGTGGGGATGTCCACCTTGCGGGCAAGGTCGCCCAGGTCCATGAACCCGGCGTCCGTGAAGTCATGCAGCCGCCTGAGGCCCAGCACGTCGTCGCGCACCGAGACCCCGGCCTTGACGATGCCCGGATCGGACAACAGGCCGGCCAGGCCCTGCGGAAACCGGGGCAGGCGGGAAAGCTGGAAGATGTACACCCGGCGCGAACCGGCCAACTGCACCAGCGAGGGATCGTAGGTCTTGCCCTTCTTGAAGGAGGGGCGGGTCTCGGTGTCGAAGCCCAGCACCCTCTCGCGGCCCAGGGAGCGGACTGCGGCCGCGGCGGCCCGCAGGTCGGTGACCATGCGGATCTCGCCGTCGAAACTGCCCAGGGGCAGCAGGTTGATCTCCTCGCCGTCGAACTTGCGCTTGTACTGCTCGATGTGGTCCATGGCGCGGTCGGGATTCAGGGTGATGGAGGACGCCGCGCAGGCGGCGCGGCGGGAGATGGCGTCAACCCGGCTCACTTGGGACGGAAGGTGATGCGGCCCCGGGTCAGGTCGTAGGGCGAAAGCTCCACGGTCACCTTGTCGCCGGGCAGCACCCGGATGCGGAACCGGCGCATCTTGCCGGAGATGTGGGCCAGAACCTGGTGGCCGTTGTCCAACTCGACCTTGAACATGGCATTGGGCAAAGCTTCTTCTACGATTCCGGGCATCTGAATGGCATCTTCTTTGGGCATGGATCCTCCGGGTCAGGGTGCAAAAAACGATGGCCCGCCCCGTGGGCGGGGCGGGCCATGTAAGCAGGTTCGCTCTATGGCGTCAAGTCCGCCTAGTAGCGGGGCTTGCGCTCACGGGGCTTGGCCTCGTTGACCTTGAGACCGCGCCCACCCATGTCCTGGCCGTTCAGGGCCTCGATGGCCTGGTCAGCCGCATCATCCTCCATCTCCACGAAGCCGAAGCCGCGGGAGCGGCCGGTTTCGCGGTCCATGATGACCTTGGCCGACTGCACTTCGCCGTACTGGCCGAACGTGCGCCGCAGGTCGTCCTCAGTGGTGCTCCAGGGAAGGTTGCCTACGTAGATGTTCTTCATACCTCGCAAACTCCTGAAAACAAAAACGTTGTGATGCCCGAGAGGCAGGGAAAGGCAACCGTCGCGTGTCCCGGAACGTCCGGCCGAGGCCCTGTTCCATCCGCCCCACATCCCGCCACGCCGCGCCCCCCGCGGCGGACGGACTGAAAAACCGCATTACTGCGAAATTCACGCAGTGGTCAAGAAAAATCCACAGAAAAATAGGGGCCATCAGGATGTTGCAGGGATGCAGTGCGGGAAGATATGCGCTCAACATATTGATTTAAAAAAATTTTCTTGAATGAAGCCGCAGGGGCTCATGCATTTTTTATAACGCCCGTTGATGACTGGTTTTTTCAAAAATTTCTAAAACTTCCTGCATGGCGGGCTACGCATCCCGGCCGCAAGACAGATTTCGGCATCACCGGAGGGGCGCCCGGCCGGGGCCCGGGAAAGCCCCGGGCCCCGCAGCCAACTCGCCGGAAAACCGGCGTCAATGCAACAAGTTGGGCAGGAAGGTAATGATGACCGGGCAGAAGGTGAAGAGCGCCAGGGCAAGGAGCAGGGCGTACAGATAGGGCAATGTGGCCTGCATGACCTTTTCGAGGGGCACCTTGCTGATGGCGCTGGCCACGAAGAGGTCCAGGCCCACCGGCGGGGTGATGCAGCCGATGGCCAGGTTCACCACCATGAGCACCCCGAAGAACAGGGGATCGATGCCCAGGCGTTCGGCCACGGGCAGGAAGATGGGCGTCAGGATGACCACCGCGGCCGAGGCGTTGATGAGCGTGCCGATGACCAGCAGGAGCACGTTCATGAGCACCAGGAACAGGGCCGGCGAGGAGGTCAGGGAGACGATGAATTCGCCGATGTGGTGGGGAATCTCCAGGTTGGTGAGCATCCAGCCGAAGACCTTGGCCGCGCCCACGATGAACATGATGATGGTGGTCCCCATCACGGCCTGGAAGATGATCTTGGGGAAATCCCGGATCTTGAGCTCGCGGTAAATGAACAGGCCCACCACGATGCCGTACACCGCGGCCACGGCCGCCGCCTCGGTGGGCGTGAAGATGCCGCCGTAGATGCCGCCGATGATGATCACCGGCGTGAGCAGGGCCCAGAAGGAATCCTTGAAGGCCTTGAGCAGGTTCACGAACGAGAAGGAGCCCTCGGCCGGAATGCCCTCCTTCTTGGCGATGAAGTAGCTGACCAGGCACATGGCCAGGCCCATGATGATGCCCGGGGCGAAGCCGCCCACGAACAGGTCGCCGATGGAGGTGCCGGCGATGACCCCGTAGACCACCAGCGTGATGGAGGGCGGGATCACGATGCCCACGGTGCCGCCCGCGGCCACGATGCCCGTGGCCAGCTCCCGGCGGTAGCCCTTCTTCTCCATCTCGTTGATCATGGTGGAGCCGATGGCCGCGGTGGTGGCGGCCGAGGACCCGGAGATGGCCGCGAAGAACATGCCGGACACCGCCACCACCTGGGCCAGGCCGCCGGTCAGAGAGCCCACCAGGGCCTGGGAGAAGCTGACCAGGCGGGTGGTGACCCCGCCCGCGGACATGAACGAGCCGGCCAACATGAAGAACGGCACGGCCATGAAGGAAAAGGAGTCCACGCCCGAGTACATGACCTGGGTGACCATCACCTGGGGCATGTCCATGAAGGCGAAGAGGATGAAGGACACGGACAGGGCCAGGGCAAAGGCCACTGGCACGCCCAGCAGGGTCAGGCCCAGGAACACGCCGAGAAGTACCGCTTCCATATGCTCCCCCTATCCCCGCCGCGCCAGCGCGGCCTTGGCGATGCGTACGGTATCCTTGATCAGGTAGAGCAGCATGAGCGCGCCGCTCAGGGGCATGATCGCGTAGACGTAGCTCATGGGCAGGCCCAACCCCGGAGAGGTCTGGAAGGTCATGATGGAGGTCATCTTGCCCCCCTGGACCATGAGCAGGGCGATGAAGGCGTAGCTGCACAGGTTGACGAACGTCTCCAGGACCAGGCCCGCGGCCGTGCCCTCGAGGCGGCTCGGCAGGAGCTTGACGGCCAGGTGCCCGCTCTCCCCCATGATCAGCGCGGAACCCAGGAACACCACCCAGACGAAGAGGAATCTCGCCAGTTCCTCGGACCACTCGAAGGTATGGCCAAAGCAGTAGCGGGTGATGACCTGGAGAAAGATGATGGCCAGCATCGCGCTCATGGACGCCACCGAAATCCAGTACAGCACGGCCCGCAGCCACTTGAAGATATTGTCCATTGCGCCCTCCCCGCGGCGAAGCGGCCCGGGCGGGAGCCCGGGCCGCTGTTCAAGTTACTTCGCGAGGGCCTGGACCTTGTCGATGTTGTCCTGGCCCACAACCGGGGCGAACTGGGCGTAGATAGCCTTGGTGGCGGCCATGAACGGGGCGCGGTCCACCTCGATGACCTCGATCTGGCCGGTGGCCTTGATCTTGTCCCAGTACTGCTTGTCCTCGTCCTCGGAGACCTTGCGCTGCCAGGCCACGGCCTCATTGGCCGCCTCCTGGACGATGGCCTGCTGCTTGGCGTTCATCTTGCCCCAGGACATCATGGAGATGAGCACCGGTTCGGGCGCATAAGCGTGGGCCGTGAGCGAGGCGTACTTCTGGACCTCGAAGAAGCGCTTGGTCCAAATGTGGGCGCTGGGGTTCTCCTGGCCGTCCACGGTGCCCTGCTGCATGGCCGAGTACAGCTCGCCGAAGGCCATGGGGGTGGGCGACGCGCCAAGGGCCTTGATGGTCTCAACGTAAATCTTGTTGTTCATCACCCGGATCTTGAGCCCGGACATGTCCGCCGGGGTCTTGATGGGGCGCACGTTGTTGGTCATGTGCCGGATGCCGTTCTCCATGTAGCCGAGCAGCTTGATGCCCTTGCCCTCCAGGGCCTTGCCCAGGTCCATGCCCACGCTGTCCAGGGAGACGTAGGCGTGGTCCCGGTCCTTGAACAGGAACGGCATGTCGAACAGGGATATCTGGGGCTGGAACTGGCCGAGCACCGCGGTGCCGGTCAGTGCCATGTCCACGGTGCCGAAGATCAGGCCCTCGATGAGGTCCTTCTGGCCGCCGAGCTGCGAGGACGGGAAGACCTTGACCTCGATCTCGCCCCCGGATTTCTCGGCCACCAGCTTGGCGAAGTAGTCCGCGCCCCGACCGTAGGGGTGCACGGGTTCGGCGATGTGCCCGAGCTTGAGCACGACCTTGCCGGCGAACGCCGGAACGGCCATGGCCAGCGCCAGTACGACGATGCAGAACGAGACTGCCAGTCTTCTCATGGTGCGATTCCCCCGTTGGGTTGAAGTAAGGAAGTGGACCCGACGCGCGGCCGCCTCGCAACGGCGATGCGGCGCCTTTGGTCCACAGCCTACCAGGGGAATCCAGGGAAATACTGTTGCGGGCGTAAAGAGCGATATCCGCGTTTTGGTAATAGTGTTCTTTTTGGGCACGGCCCACAGCGCAGCGCACAGCGCAGCGCACAGCGCTGGATCAGGCCTGGAAGTACTTGCGTTCGGGGCGGCCCACCGAGCCGTAGACCACGTCAGGGGTGACCCCGCCCACGGACACCAGGTACTCCAGGTAGCGGCGGGCCGTGCAGCGGCTGGCCCCGATGCGCGCGCCCACCTCCTCGGCGCTCAGGCCCTGGGCCGCGTCCTCGGCCTTGAACACGGCCCGGACCTTGTCCAGGGTCAGGGCGTCGATGCCCTTGGGCAGGGCCTCCCCGCCGCATCCCATGGTCCCGGCCGCGGCCTGCGCGCGCAGCAGCCGGTCCACGTCGCTCTGCTCCACCTCGCCCACCTGGGCCAGCAGCATGCGGCGGCGGCGGTACTTTTCCAGGCATTCGTGGAAGCGGCCGGCCATGACCGGCTTGATGATGTAGTCGCAGACCCCGTGGCGCAGGGCCTCCTTGAGCGGCCCCACCTCCCGGGCCGCGGTGATGAGGATCACGTCGGTCTCCAGGGCCCGCGCCCGGATGCCGCGCAACAGGTCCATGCCGTTGCCCTCGGGGAAATAGAGGTCCAGGAGCACCAGGTCCGGCCCCAGGGCCTCCACCATGTCCACCGCGTCGGCCAGGCCCAGGGCGACGCCCACCACCTGGTACCCTTCCACGCGCTCGGTGAACCTGCGGTGCAGGTCCGCGATCTTGGGGTCGTCCTCGACGATCACCACCCGGATGGTGCTCATGCCTCTTCCTCCCGGGATTTGGGTATGGCCACGGTGAACAGGGTGCCGCCCAGGCCGCCCTCGGTGACGGTGATCTCGCCGCCGAGCTCCTCCAGCCGCCGCCGCACCAGGTAGAGGCCCAACCCCCGCCGGCCCTTTCCCTTGGTGGACACGCCCTTCTCGAACACGGCCGCAAGCTGGTGCTCGGGAATCCCGTCCCCGGCGTCCTCCACCTCGAACACCACCTCGTTGCCCAGGTCGGTGAAGGACAGGCCCACGGAGCGCTCCCCCTCCGGGCGGTGCAACACCGCCTCGAAGGCGTTCTCCAGCAGGTTGCCCAGAATGGTGACGACCTTCTTGCGGGGTATCCACTCCGGCAGGTCGACCATGCTGCCCTCCGCATCCACGGTGAAGTCCACCTTGAGCTCCTTGGCCCGACTGTACTTGCCCAGGATGATGGCGGCAATGGCCGGATGGGGCACGGCGGAGCGCAGGAAGTGGATCATCTCCTGGTAGCCCGAGGACTCCTTGACCACCAGGTCCAGGACCTCCTGGTACGCTTCGATCTGGATCAGGCCGGAAATGGTGTGCAGGGTGTTGGAGTATTCGTGGGACTGCACCCGCAAGAGCTCGGTGTACTCCTGCACCTGGGAGAGTTCGCGGGCCACGCGGTCCAGTTCGTCCGTGCGCCGGAAGCTGGCCGCAGCCCCCCAGACCTCTCCCTGGTGGAACAGGGGCACGGTGTTGACGATCATGGCGTGGCCGCGGATCTCGCGCTCCTCGTCGTGCTCGGCGCGGCCCGACTCCATGGCCAGGTCGAGCCCCATGCCCGGCAGCACCTCCTCCACCGGCCGGCCCACCACCTCCTCGGGTTCGCTGGCCCCGGCCGGCTCCAGGGCCGCCCGGTTCACCAGCCGCACCAGGCCCTCCCGGTCCACGGCCACCACGCCCTCGCGGATGGACTCCAGCACCGCGCCGCGCTCCAGGTACAGGGCGGCGATCTCCGCGGGTTCGAGTCCCAGGGTGATGACCTTGAGCCGCCGCGCGATGACCACCGCGCAGATCAGGCCCACCACGGCCATGGCCGCCACGTACAGGAGCGGCCGCTTGAGCCGGGCCTCGATGATCTCCTGCATCCGCTCGGTGAGATAGCCCACGCTCACGAACCCGATGACCTCGTCGTCCGGGCCGAGGATGGGCACGAAGGCCCGCAGCGAACGGCCCAGGGTGCCCACGGCCTCGGACACGTAGGACTTGCCCTGGTTGAGCACCGGCCCGGTGTCCCCGCCTACGAACTGCTTGCCGATGCGCTCGGGCACGGGGTGGGAGTAGCGCTTGCCGGTCCGGTCGCCCACCACCACGAAGGCCGCGCCGGTGTCCCGGCGCACGGCGTCGGCCAGGACCTGGATCTCGCCGTGCGGGTCTCCGGCCAGGAGGGCCGCCCGGATGATGGGGATATGGGCCACGGCCCGGGCCATGCTCAGGGCCCGCTCCCCGGTCTGGGTCCGCACGACCGAGGACATCAGGCTGGAAAGCAGGACCCAGGTGAGGGCGAGCTGCACCACCACCAGGGCCGCCACCATGCAGATGAGATAGGCCTGGATGGAGCCCGACCCCATCCGGGACAGGAGGCGAAGAAGCCTCACGCAGCACCCCCCGGGCATGAAAAAACCCAGACGGAAGAGGTTCCGCCTGGGTTCTGTTCACACGTCAACTGCACACCTCAGAAGGGCACGTCGTCCATGCCCCCGGCCTCGGAGGGGAACGCCGGGCCCAGGCCGTCGTCCTCGGGCGGGAAATCGCCCGGCTCCTTGCGGCCGGCGGGCTTGCTCGGCGCGCGGCGCGGGGCCTGGCTGCGCGGGGCCTCCTGGGAGTCCTCGCCGCCGCCCCGGGAATCCAGGAACTGCACCCGGTCGGCCTTGATCTCGGTGGTGTAGCGGTCCTGGCCGGACTGGTCCTGCCACTTGCGGGTCTCGATCTTGCCTTCCACGTATACCAGGCGGCCCTTGGACAGGTAGTTGGCCACGGTCTCGGCCTGCTTGCCCCAGACCACGATGCGGTGCCACTCGGTCTTCTCGACCCGCTGGCCGTCCTTGACGTAGCCCTCGTCCGTGGCCACGTTCAGGTTGCAGACCGGCTGGCCCGACTGGGTGTATTTGAGTTCCGGGTCGCGGCCCAGCCGCCCGATGATCATCACCTTGTTCAGCGATCCAGCCATATCATCCTCCCTCCGGCGAAGTTTCCTCTTCCTGACATCTTGCAGAGGCGGCGGCAAGCCTGGCGCGCGTCAGCCCCGAAAAGGCGTCCCCGCCGTGTGCGTCATCTGGAATACGAAAATATATTCGGCCGTTGCCGCATCTCAAGGCGAGAGCATCCTAGCGGGGAAGCTCCCGCTCCAGGCCGTCCAGGGCTTCTTCCAGCTTGTCGGAAAGCGCGTTGGCCTCGGCCGGTTTCCAGTCGGCCAGGGCCGACTCCAGCCTGGCCTTGGCCGCCTCGACCCCGTCCAGGAGCGGCTCCAGGGCCTTCCGTGCGGCCGGGTCAACCTTGCCGAAGCGCACCTCGTCGCCCAGCACGGCCACCAGTTCCAGCACGCCCACGGTCCCGTCCTCGCGCATGGCGCCCCGGGGCATGTCCGCCTCGGGCCAGGCCAGGGCGCACAGTCCCGGCCAGCGCCGCTCGACCTCGCGCGGGTCGTAGGTCTGGGCCGAGACCCGGATCTGGAGCAGTTTACCCATTGCCCTCGGGCTCCTCCCACTCGGCCTGCACCCGGTTCACCACGTCCTGGATCACGGTCAGCTGGTCCGCGGGGCAGACGCCGATGAGGGGTTCGCCCGCGTCCACGTTGTCGGCCAGGCCGAAATACACCGCGTAGATGATGCCCTCGGGGCCGCTGTAGGCCAGGGGGGTCTCCCGCTTCATGCGGGACACGATGAACAGCTCCATGCCGTCGCGCACCGTGACCGCGCGCGAGCCCGAGGCCCGGACCTTCTTGTCCACCTCGGGCACGAAATAGTACTTGGCCCGCTCCGGCGCGGGGAACAGGAACAGTGCCTTCTTGAGGATGGCCGAGAGCACCTCGGCCTTGGTCAGATAGTGCCGGATGGTGCAGAAGGGCGTGGCGGCCTGCACGAAGGTCTTGTCCAGGTCCGAGGCCACGCTCTCCACCACGCCGTTGGTGGGGGCGTGGATGGGCTTCACGTTGCGCTCGCGCTCGATGGTGGCCAGGGTGGCGCCCTTCTTCTCCTTCCACGAGCCCAGGGGGCCGCGGACCTGGGCTCCGGGGGCCAGGGACAGGGACAGGACCCCGGTGTGCGGGGTGGCTACCTCCACCATGGTGTAGGGCGAGGCCTTCATCTCCTCCAGCAGGGCTTTGACGTCGATCATGCGGGCGCTCCGTCAGCGGTAGTAGAGGTTGCGTCCGCCCATGGTGAGCAGGGCCCGGTACAGGTTCTCGCGAATCTCCCGGCGGTCCCAGATGGCCACGATGTGGCCCCGGGACAGGGCCTGGTGGGCGTCGTGGTAGTCGGGCGGGATGTCGATGCCGGTGGTCTCCTTGATGACGCCCGGACCGGCGAACCCGATGTTGGCCGAGCGCACCGCGAACTGGTAGGGCGAACAGCCCAGGAAGCTGGCCACCGGGCCGGCGTAGGAGTTGTGGTCGTAGAGCACCACGTAGAGCCCCCCCTCCTCCATGTAGCGGCGCACGGCCAGGGTGCAGCGGGGCATCTGGATGACCCCGTTGACCCCCTCCTGGATGCGGATGCCCGCGGTGCCGTGCACGTAGGCCAGGAAGGGATAGTGCTTCTTGCGCGCCCGGTCCGCGGCGCGGATGAACTTTTCGCCCTCGGCCGCGCCCACGGTGCCGCCGCGGAAGTTGGCGGTGAGCATGGCCACCACCACCCGCACGCCGTTGATCTTGGCCTCGAAGGTCACGCAGCCGCACTTCTGGCCGGTCTCCCGCTTGGCCTTCTCCAGGGCCTTGGCCAGGCCCTCGTGGGACAGGGGGTTGCCGGACTCGATGCGCTTGTTGAACTCGAACACCGAATCCGGATCAAAGATGTTGTGCAGGTACCACTGGGACTCCATGGGGAAATGGTGCCCGCAGAAGGAGCAGACCCCGGCCGAGTCGCCGAACAGCTCCGGGGCCCAGAGGTCCAGGCAGCCGTTCTCGTCGGCCCGGGGGCAGGTCACGGTGCGGTCCTCGCGGGCCTGGGGGCTCACGTAGCCCGAGCCGATGAACCCGCAGGCGCCGCCCTCCCAGCAGGAGAGCTCGGTGAGGCTCTTGCCCGCCTTCTCCAGGTCCACGGACCGGCCGTTGCCCAGGAGGCCGCGGACCTTGCCCAGGGGCGAGCCCACCTTGTCCCTGAGCACCTGCACCTCGGCCCCGATCTCCTCCACCGCGTGGGCGAACTTCTTCTGGTGCTTTTTGAAGAAGTCGTACTTGAAGAAGGAGGAGACGCTCCACCAGGCCTCCCGGCCCCAGACGCTCACCTTGTCCAGGTAGGGCCGGGGGTCCAGGTAGGCGTTCTGGCTCATGCGCCGGAACTTCATGTAGCGCTTCCAGACCAGGCGCTCCCTGGCCTGGGCCGAAAGGCTCCAGCGCACGTAGATGTCCTCGGTGCGCTTTTCCTCGTCCTTGCGGCCGGAGCGCAGGGCCATCATGCGGAAGAAGTTCCAGCCCCGCACCGAGAGCACCACGCTGTCCGTGGCCCGGATGACCTCCTGGCGCAGGAGCTTGAAGAAGTCGTAGTGCTCGGGCCGCGCGCCCAGGGGGGGTTCGGGCACCACCCGGTCCACGTAGCCCATGGCCCGGTTGTCGTCGGCGGTGATCTTGAGGGCCTTGGCGCAGGCCTCGATGAGCGCGGCCGGGGCGCGCTGGCCCTGGCGCAGCCGGCCCTCGATGGCCGCCGCGCCCTCCGGGGAGATGACCGAGTAGTAGCCGTGCGAGAGCATGAGTCGGGCGTCGGCCAGGCCGATGGCCTCGGCCCCGCCCGAACCGCCCTCGGAGATGCAGGCCACGATGGGCACGCTCAGGCCCGCCATCTCGTAGAGGTTGCGGGCGATCTGCTGGGCGGCCCCGGGCGGCTCCTCCACGGGGTAGGAACCCGGGGTGAAGATGTAGGTGTGGATGGGGATGTTCTCGGTCTGGGCCACCTTCATGTAGTGCTGGGCCTTGGCGTTGCCCCAGGGCTTGACCGAGCCGCCGTTGCGGAATTCCTGGCCGTGCCCCTTCTCCTGGCCGATGACCATGACCGGCTGGTTGTAGACCTTCCCGCCCACCCGGCGGGTGATGTAGGCCCGGGCGATGAGCATGGACGGGTCGATGCTGTACTCGTCCTGGCCGCCCAGCTCGGTGTAGTTGTCGTAGACGTTCTCCAGGATGTCCCGCAGGCAGACGCGCTGGGGATGGCGCACGATGCGCACCTTGTCCATGGGGGTGAGCTCGCGGTCGAGCTTCTTCTCCACGAAGGTGAAGAAGTCCTCCAGGGCGGTGAACTGCTTGGCCACCTCGTGCACCGGCAGGGCCGGGGCCCGCTCCTGGAACTCCGCCAGCTTGGCGGCCAGGATGCGGACGTTGTCGTTGTCCTTTTGGCCGGAGATGTCCCGCACGTAGTCCAGGCGGGTCTTCAGGCCATGAATGCGCTTTTCGATGTCCATGAGTGTCGGTCAGTCCTGTGCCGGCCAGGGGACCGGCCGGCCGGGCGGCCGGGGTCCGGGCCCACGGCTGGCTCGGGTTTGTGCTAGAATTCCAAGAGGTTCGCGGTCTTTTCCCGGAGGAATCCCACGTTGGACTTGAGCCCGCCGCCGGACGAGTCTTTCCCCTCCAGCACCAGCTTGTCAAGGAAGGCCAGGCCGCGCTGCTTGGCCTCGGCCAGGGTGCGTCCCCAGATGATGGCCAGGGCCAGGTTGGGGTCGTACTCGGTGGGAATGTCGTAGGCCTCGTCCCGGGGTACCTGGGTGTGCAGCTTGAGCCAGGGCTCCTCCGCGAAATCGAAGCGCTCGATGCGGCCGGTCCAGGGGGTGAAGCCGCGCTCCGGGTCCTCGGCGATGAGCCGGTACTCGATGCCCACCCCCTCCAGGCGGATGTCGTCCTGGTCGAAACCGGCCTTGGGATCCTTCTCGGTGTCCAGGTGCGCGCCCAGGCCCAGGCGGATCTGCTCGGCGATGAGGTCCACCTCCTCGCCCTCCCGCCGGCCGATGCGGGCGATGATGGCCGAAACCCCGTTCTCCACCTGGATGCGGGTGTTCACCTCCATGAGGAAGGGGTCGCCCTTGGGGGTCACGATCCACTCCCAGGTGCCCACGTTGTCGTAGCCCGCGGCCTGGGCGATGGCCAGGGAGTGGTTCTTGATCTCCTCCAGCACCCGGGCCGCGTCGAAGCGGTATTTCATCTCACCGGGCGCGAAGCCCGGGGCCACCTCGATGCGCTTCTGGTGGCCGGTGGACTGCACCGAGCAGTTGCGGGTGCCGAAATGGCGAACCTGGCCGTGCCGGTCGGCCACCACCTGGACCTCCAGGTGGTTGAAGTCCATGATCCGCTGCTCCACCAGCACCCCGTCGTCCCCGAACTGGCGCTTGGCGTAGTTGCGGATGCGGCGGAAGACCTGGCGGAAGGCGTCGGGGTCGTGCACCTCCTCGATGCCCATGCCCCCGCCCCCGGCCGAGGCCTTGACCAGCACCAGGGGCCGCTCCACGCCCTGCTCGGACTGGAAGGCGAAGAGGTTGTCGGCGATCTCCTCGGCCTCCATCTCGGCGTAGATGGGCTTGTCCGAGCCGGGCACCGTGGGCACGCCCAGGCCGCGGGCCAGGCGCTTGGTGTTGATCTTGTCGCCCAACTCCCGGATCACGCTCCAGCTGGGGCCGATGAAGATCAGCTTGCGCCGGCGCTCGGTGGCCCGGCGGGCGAACCGGAAGTCCTCGGCAAAGAACCCGTACCCGGGGTGGATGGCGGTGGCCCCGGTGGCGTCGGCCACCGAGAAGAGCTCGTTGGCGTCGCGGTAGGAGGAAATGCGCATGGCCGCCGCGTCGCCGCCCAGTTCCCGGGCCAGGCGCACGTGGCCGCTGGCATGGTCCACATCGGTGTATACACACACAAAGTCCAGGCCCAGCTTGGCGCAGGCCTGGACGATGCGCATGGCGATCTCGCCCCGGTTGGCAACCAGGACCTTATCCGTCTGCTTCACAGGCTATCCGTTGCGTAGGTTATTCCCTGGCCTTCTTGCGCAGGGCGATGAGGCGTTTCTGGACTTCCAGCACAAGCTTGTCCAGGCGGGCCTCCTTGCGGTGGTCGTTGCCCTCGAAGTTGCACCCGATTATCCCGTTGTCCAGCACGCGCATGACCCGGGCGGTCAACTCGGCCAGGAACACCTTGCCGTTGAGGTGCAGGTCGAATGTGATGATCGTATTTTCCTTGAAGGACTTGGTCTCGTCCCGGAAAGCCAGGCCCATGGCCGAAAGGTCCACCACATCGTAGCCGGCCGCCTTGGCCGGAACCACCACCGTGAGCCCCGGGACCTTGGCCCGAAATGCCCGCCGGCTGGAGTCGTCACCCGCCACGGAAAAGGAGATGTCGCCCGCCATGGTCTTCCCTCACTTGCCCACTTTCTTTTCCAGGACAATGTCCACCCGGCGATTCTGGGCCCGGTTCTCCGCCGAGTTGTTCGGGAAGAGGGGCTGTAAATCAGCAAGGCCGGTGGCTGTCAAGCGTTTTTGGTCGATGCCGCTCTGCAGGAAGAAGCGCAGCACGTTCACCGCCCGCAGGGCGGAAATCTCCCAGTTGTCCTTGAACCGGCTCCCTGGGCCCGGGGGAATGTCGTCGGTGTGGCCCACGATGTTCACGGTCTGGTCCGGGCTTTTGATGAGCAGCTCCCGGATGGCCAGGAGCGCCTTCTTGCCCTCGGGAGTGATGTCCACCTCGCCGCTGGCGAACAGGGCGTTGCCCGGCACCCGCAGGGTGATGACCCCCTCGTCGAACACCGCGCCGATGACCCCCTCCACGCCCTTGCGGGTCAGGAAGGTCTTCACGTCCGAGAACACCTTGCGCTGGCTCTCGATGAGCTGCTTCTGCATGCGCACCGTGTCCAGGATGGCGGCCTCCTGCTGCTTGACCCGGGCGGTGGACAGTTCCTGGTCCTTGCCGCCGAAGGTCTTCTTGACCGCGGTGAAGGAGTCCGTGAACTTGGTGGTGTCCAGGGTCGACATGGAATAGAGCAGCACGAAGAACGTCATCAGCAGACACGACATGTCTGCGAACGTGTTCATCCACTCGCTTGGTGGAGCTTCGGGCTCGTCGACTTGTTGGACTTCGTCGTCAGCCACGTTGCTTCCTCTCCTTGGGTGGTTCGAAGGAGGACAGCTTCTCGTACACCAGCCTGGGGTTGTTGTTCTCCAGGATGGACTTGGCCCCTTCGAAGATGATCATGAGTTGGAGCTCTTCCTGCATGGTGCGGGCCTTCATCTTGCCGGCAAAGGGCAGGAAGATCAGGTTGGCCAGAAGCGACCCGTAGAAGGTGGTGATGATGGCCACGGCCATGGCCGGGCCGATGGTCTTGGGGTCGTCCAGCCGGGAGAGCATCTGCACCAGGCCGATGAGGGTGCCCATCATGCCGAAGGCCGGGCTGTACCCGGCCAGTTTCTGGAACACCTCGATGGAGATGTTGTGGCGGCGTTTCATGGTGCCGATCTCGATGCCCAGGGTGTCCCGGATGAGCTGGGGGTCGGCGTTGTCCGCGATGAGCTGGCAGGCCTTCTTGAGGATGGGGTTCTCGGTCTGGATGTTCTCCAGGGCGATGAGGCCCTCGCGGCGGCTGATCTCCGCGATGCGGACCATGATGTTCACCACGTCCTCGATCTTGCCCTTCTTCTTCATGAAGAGCGACATCGCCCCGCCGAAGGAGCCGATCACGTCGCCCAGCGGGAAGGTCACGCAGATGGCCGCGAACGAGCCGCCGAACACGATCATCATACTGGGCACGTCCACGAACATGCCCACGTTGCCGCCGAGCAGGATGGCCCCCAAGACCAGGCCGAACCCGATGAGCGTGCCGAGGAGGGTGACGATATCCATGGGCTGCGCTGTGCTCCTTATGGGCCTCGGTACGGTTTGCCGCGGTCAAACGCGTTGACAGGCTGCGGTCGGGTCCGCACAATGCCGCCTGCCCCGACGCGTCGAAAGACCTTATACCTGTAGGCGCAACATTATGCAAAACCCCCAAAAAGTCCAGCAAGCCGCCACATTCATTCGCGAAACCCTTGCCCTGCCCCACCCGGCGCGGCTCGGGGTGGTGCTGGGCACCGGTCTGTCCGGCGCGGCCGGGGGCCTGGAGGTTCTGGCCAGCCTGCCCTATGCGGACATCCCCGGGTTCCCCCGGTCCACCGCGCCCAGCCACGCGGGCAACCTGGCCGCGGCGGTGCTCGGCGGGGTCCCGGCCTGGGTGCTCTCGGGCCGCTTCCATCTCTACGAGGGCTACTCCCCGGCCGAGGTGGCGGCCGGGGTGCGCACCCTGGCCGCCCTGGGCGCGGACACCGTCATCCTCACCAACGCCGCGGGCGCGCTCAACCCGCAGTTCGAAGCCGGGACCCTCATGGCGGTCACGGACCACATCAACTGCACGGGACTCTCGCCGCTCACCGGCCCGAACCACGACGCATGGGGGGAACGCTTCCCGGACATGAGCCGGGCCTACGACCCTGCCCTGGCGGACCTGGCCCGGGACTGCGCGTCCCGGCTGGGCCTGCGCCTGGAGCGGGGGGTGTACGCGGGGGTACCCGGGCCCCACCTGGAGACCCCGGCCGAAACCCGGGCCCTGCGCATCCTGGGCGCTGACGCGGTGGGCATGTCCACGGTGCTGGAAACCATCGCGGCCCGGCACCTGGGCCTCAGGGTCCTGGCCCTGTCCTGCCTGACCAACAAGAACCTGCCCGACTGCATGGAGCCGGTCACGCTCGACAACGTGCTGGCCGCTGCCCGGGCCGCCTCGGCCGACCTGGCCCGGCTGCTGGCCGCGGTGGCCGCGGAACTCTAGGAAACGGCCGCTAGCCGGACCACGAGTAGGCGGGCACCGCGTCGTCCAGGGGGATGTGCTTGCACTCGATGCCCGCCTTGGTGATGACGTACCGGCTGATCTGGCCGGCGTCCTGGTCGATCACGTCCACGTAGCCCTTCTTGTCCTCGGCCATGAGGGCCTGCACCCGCTCCATGAGCGCGGGCAGTTGAGGCAACCGGCCCTCGTGCATGACCTCCACCTTGTTCCCGTCGTATTCCGCCTCGTCCAGGCGGCGCAGGTCCGGCCTCAGCTCCTGCCAGGCCTCCTGGCTCATGCCGAAGAACTGGGCGAACACCTTCACTCCGCTTCGCGAACTCACGCTCGGTCCTCCTGAGGCCGCCCCGGCCGGGGCGGCGGGATGGGCTTTCCTACCCTGCCCCGGCCCGGGCTGTCGAGGCCGCACCTGCCGGAAACCCGACACCCGAAAAAACGGCGTCGGTGTAACATTTTCAAATCACATGACTAATCATACTGGCAGGGTCTTTGCTTCAGTGGGCGTGAAGCAAAAACGCCTGGCCCCGGCCGGGCCCATAGCCCAGACCCCTACGCCCAAGGAGGAGACCATGTTGTCCCTGCTCAAGAAGCCCGCACCCGTACCGTCCTCACCTGGGGAAAAGCTCGGCGAGGCCAAGGAGCTCTTTCTCTCCGGCAAGTTCCCGGTGGTGACCACCGAAGCCATCCCCACCAAGGACATCCGCCTGGTCATCGGCCTGGTGGCCTTCCGCGGCTACGACATGGAGCAGGCCTTCTACGGCATGGTGAGCCGGGCCATCTCCCATGGCGCGCACGCGGTCATCGGGTACAAGGAGAACGTGGCCTTCCACCCGGACGGCAGCCGCTACGTGTCCTGCTACGGCACCGCGGTGCGCATCCACGACCGGCCCAAGGAACAGCCGGTCCAGTAGGTTTCGCCCGGCCCCGGCCGGTACGCGCGACGACACGGGCAGGCCCCGCTCCTTCGGGAGGCGGGTCCTGCCCTTTTGCGTTCAACGGCGGGACGCCGCCTTCAGGCCTTGGGGGGCTTGTGCCGGTCGTGGCAGTCGTGCTTGAGGGCAGCCAGGCGCCCCGCCGCGGACCGCGCCGCAGCCAGGTCCCCGGCCGCCACCGCGGCCGCGAACTCCCGGGTCAGGGCCTGGAACTCGGAGTAGTACTCGTCCCCCTTGCCCGGATAGGCGCACATGAGCAAACAGTCGTCCACAAAGCTCCCGGCCAGGCCAGGGTCGGGCATTTGGCCCTGGGACAGGGCGTCGCGAATGGCCCGGAACTCCTTCTTCATCCATCCCTTGAGACTGGCGTAGCGGGGCTTGCCCGCCTCCTGTTGGGAGGGGGCCTCCCCCTTCCTGCGCGTGCCGCGGCTGCCCATGAGTTCCTCCTTGAGGCTGGAGGGTTGCGGGTCATGCCAGCCCTACCAGGCCCGGCCCCGGAGGTCGAGGCCGATGGCCCGGCAGCGGGCAGTTTTCAACCGCTCTCTACGCCGGTTTCCGCGACAGGAGAAAAATGCCGTAGGTGGCCAGCAGGTTGGGCAGGAGGCGCACCCGCCGGCCGCTCTCCTCGTGGTGGTGGGTGGAGATGGCCACCTCCCGCTCCACGGCGAATCCCTCCTTGCGGCAGAACCGGCGGAAATCCTTGAGGGTGATGACCCGGATGTTGGGGGTGTCGTGCCAGCCGAAGGGCAGCTCCCGGGACACCGGGGCCACGCCGGTGAACAGCAGTTGCGCGCGGATGCCCCAGTGGCTGAAGTTGGGGAAGCTCACGATGCCGCACGCGCCCACCCGCAGCATCTCCCGGATGATGCGCGCCGGCTCGTACACCTGCTGCAGGGTCTGGGACAGGATCACGTAATCGAAGGACTGGTCCGGGTAGTCGGCCAGCTCCTGGGTCAGGTCGCCGTGCAGCACGGACAGGCCGCGGGCGATGGCCTCCTCGGCCTTGTCCTCCTGGATCTCGATGCCCCGGGCGATGGCCTGCTTGTGCTCGCGCAGGTGGGCCAAGAGGTCGCCCCGGCCGCAGCCCAGGTCCAGGACCCGGGAGCAAGGCTCCACCCAGGAGGCGATGACCGACAGGTCGTAGCGCATCAGGCCATTCCTCCCGGGGCCGCCCCTCCCCTCTCGTCCCCACCCCGCTCGGCCTGCTCCCCGGGGGGGCAGTCGTCCTCGGCCGCGCCCCGCCGCTCCCGGGCGGCCTGCTCCAGGAACCCGGCGATGGTGCGGGCCAGGCGGGGATTGGGCAGCAGGAAGGCGTCGTGCCCGCAGTCCGCGGAAATCTCCACGAACGACACGTCCCGGCCGGCCTTCTTCATGGCCTGGACCATGAGCCGCGACTGGGCCGTGGGATAGAGCCAGTCCGAGGTGAAGGACACCACCAGGAATCGGGCCTGGGCCCGGGAGAAGGCCTTGACCAGCGAGCCCCCGCCCCAGCGCATCTCCAGGTTGAAGTAGTCCGCGGCCCGGGTGATGTAGAGAAAGGAGTTGGCGTCGAAGCGGTCCACGAACTTGCGGCCCTGGTGGCGCAGGTAGCTCTCCACCTGGAACTCGGCGTCGAAGTTGTAGGCCAGGTCGCAGCGGTCCTGCAGCCGGCGGTCGAACTTGCGGCGCATGGCCTCGTCCGAGAGGTAGGTGATGTGCCCGATCATGCGGGCCACGGACAGGCCGGTGCGCGGGCCGGGGCCTTCGTAGTAGGCCCCATCCGCCCATTGCGGGTCGGTCATGATGGCCTGGCGCGCCACCTCGTTGAAGGCGATGCACAGGGCCGAGTGCTTGGGGGTGGTGGCCAGGGGGATGGCCGCCTGCACCATTTCTGGGAAGCGCGCCGCCCACTCCAGCACCTGCATGCCGCCGATGGAGCCCCCGGCCACGGCCAGGAGCCGCGTCACGCCCAGATGCTCCACCAGCATCCGCTGGGCCTCGACCCAGTCGCCGATGGTGAGCATGGGGAAGTCCAGGCCAAAGGGTGCGCCGGTCTCGGGATTCACCGATCCCGGCCCGGTGGAGCCCATGCACCCGCCGACCACGTTGGAGCAGACGACGAAATAGCGGTCCGTGTCAAAGGCCTTGCCCGGCCCCACGTAGAGGTCCCACCAGCCCGGCTTCTTGTCGGACACGTCGTAGTACCCGGCCGCATGGGAGTCGCCGGACAGGGCGTGGCAGACCAGGATGGCGTTGTCCCGGGCCGGGGACAGGGTCCCGTAGGTCTCGTAGGCCAGGGTCGCCGGCCCCAGGGGCCGGCCGCACTCCAACTCCAACGGGTGCGGGGGTTCGGCAAAGGTGAAGAACCGTTTTTCCACCCGGCCCACGGAGCTGCCGGCAAGGGCCTCGGGCTCGTAGTCGCTCACTGCCTGCGCTCCACCCCGCAGGCCACGGCCAGGTTCAGGCTCCCCCCGGGCGCGGCCAGGCGCACCGCAGCGGCCGGCCGGGGCAGGTCGCCGGGGGACAGGAATTCTGGGGAGAGCAGGCAACAGGTCACCTCGACCTGGCGCTCCACCAGGCCGTGGTAAAGGTAGCGCCCGGCCACCGCAAACACCTCCGGCCCGGGCTGGACGCCGTCCCCGCCGACCAGGGCCACGGCGAAATATTCCTCGCCGTGGACCCACACCGGGTACCGGTAGGCGGACCGATAGTCCGCCATGTCCAGTTCCACGCCCACCTCCACCGCGGCCGAGGCCATGCCGGCGAAGCGCCGGCAGGCGCGCTGGACCGCACCGGCCAGGGAGGCCATGAGCGCCCCGGGCACACTGCCGTCGGTGAAGTAGGCCATATCCACGGTGTGACCCTGGCGGGCGGAGAAAAAACGCTCCAGCAGGGCCGCGTGCTTCTCCTTGTCGATGATGCCCAGCTCCAGCAGGGCCTCGCCCAGGCGGGCGGTGTGCACCGTCTGCAAGAAGAGCATCTCGTCCAGGTCCTCGCGGGTCATGAGCCCCATCTCCACGGCCAACTCGCCGAAGGGCAGATCCCGATACTTCTGCTCCTCGCAGACCAGCTCCGCGTCCAGGATGGTGATGTACCCCCGATCCACCGCCAACTCGCCCAGACGCTGGTTGGCCGTGCGCTGGTGCGCCAGCGCACGATCCAACTCGTCCTGGGTGATCACGCCCTCCTGCAGGAGGAACTGACCGAGAAAAACCGTTTGCACAGTCGTACCCCTAGAGGACGATTTTCTTGTCCTGAATGGCCTTGTTCACAGCCGCCAACAACTTGCGGGCCTCTCCCAGCCTGGGGTTGAGGGCCAGTGCCTTGTCCGCCTGCTCCCGGGCCTCGCGCAGCCTGCCGCTCTCAAAGGCCGCCCGGGCCAGGTTGAAGAACAGGTTCTCGTCCGCGCCGGTGAGCTGGATGGCCCGGGTGTAGTACTCGATGGCCTGGGCGAACAACCCGCTCTTGCGCAATTGGATGCCGAACTCGTTGAACATGTGTTTGTGCCGCACCTCGAAGGCCGACTCCAGGCCCACGATGCGCTTGAACACCGCCTCGGCGCTGCGGGACTCCTTGCGGCGCAGGTAGGTCAGGCCCAGGCCGAAAGTGGAGCGCACGTGCTCCTCGTCCACCCGCAGGGCGTTCTTGTACTCGAACTCGGCGCTGAACAATTCGTCCTTCTCCCGGTGCGTGTCGCCCCGGTTGGCCATGGACTCCAGGGCGCGCATGGCCGGGGACACGCTGTGCATGAACACCGAGGGCTCGGGCAGGTAGTCCTTGAGCAGCTTCTCCCGGGTGAGCACGGACTTCTTTCCCGAGGGCACGAAGTTCTTGTTCACCGGCTGCACCGTGACCTGTCCGTCCCCCAGGTCCTCCACGAACATGTAGACCTTCTGGGACACCCGGCGCCTGGTGACGCCCGTGCCGATGGTGGTCATCACCTCGGTGGAGAAGACCCCGGAGACGGGCTCGTCCCGGTCCATGCCGGGGATGGGGAGTTCTGGCTCATCGGTCATGGGATTTCCCTGCGGCGCAAGCCCGCAAGTGGGGCAGCCTACTCCAAGTGCGGCAGGCTCGTCCACCCTCCTGGGCTCAGTCCGAACCCGGGGCCGCGACCCGCACCGAGGCCGCGAAATCCGCCAGCCAGGCCCAGCCCCGCACGTCCCGGGAACGAGGCAGGCCCAGGGCGGCCACAGCCAGTTCCGGCCCCTCCGCCCAGGCGGCCACCAGCCGCTCCAGGCGGAAGGCCGCGAAGCTGGTGAACTGGGCCCGCACCCCAGGCCCGGCAGACAGCGCGCATTCCTCCAGGAAGCGCACCCGAAAACCCGGCAGCGCGGCCAGGCCCGCGGCCTCGGCCCGCACCCAGTCCAGGGGCGAGAGCCCGCCCGCGGGCAGGATGAGCAGGGTGAGCGTTGCGGCGAAGGCCGCGGCCCGCAGGTCCCCCGGCCCCTCGGCAAAGAGCGGCTTGGCCGGCCGGGCCGGCAGGTCCTGCCGGAACACCAGGCAGGAGCCACCCGGAGGCATGGCCGCCTCCACCGGGACGAACCCGGGCGGCGGGACGCACGCGAGGCGGCCGCGGGCGAAGGCCATCTCAGGCCCTCTCCGCCACCACCAGGTGCACGGCGTAGTCCACGCTGCTGCGGTCGTGCAGGCGCACCCGCCAGCGCCCTTCCGCCTCGGCGGCCAGGCGCAGGCCGGCCAGAGCCGCGGGGTGCCCGCCCCCGGCCAGGAGCGAGCGCAGCACCGCAGCCGGGTCGCCCCGCACCTCGCCGCGCTGGGAATGGCCGCCCAGCCAGTTCTCCGGGGCGGTCACCCCGCCGGACCAGTCGTAGGGCGTGCAGAGCAGGGCGCGGCCCCCGGGCCGGAGCACCCGCTCCAGCCCGGCCAGATGGCTGAGCGGCGAGGCCACGCAGTCCACCAGGTTGAGGGAGGCGGCCAGGCCGAAGGTCCCGGGGGCAAAGGGCGGCTCGGCCGCGTCCAGGCACCAGAAATCCACCCGTCCGGCCTGCGGCGGGTCCACGGCAAAGGCGCGGCGCTCGAACACGATGCCCGCCCGGCGCAGAGGATAGGCCGCCCGGCCGCGCAGCAGCACGGACTGGCCCAGGCGCAGCAGGTCCAGGTTCAGGTCCGCGCCCAGGACCAGGCCGCCGGCGGGGTCCGCCAGGTCAAAACTGATGCGGCCAGCCAGGTCGAAGCTGGTGCGGCCGGCGGCGCAGCCGCAGTCCAGCACCGGCCCCACCGGCCCGGGGCCGGCCAGGTCCAGCAGCCGGGAGAGCAGCTCCCGGACCGCTCCCGGGCGGCCTCCCGGGGCCGGGACCGGGTCCAGGTCGCCCCAGTGGTCGAAGGCGTAGGTGGAGAGCACCTGGTTGCGCGAGTCCTGGGCCGAGCCCGGCCCCAGGCAGTCGCCCAGGAGCCCCTCCAGTTCCGGGCCCAGATCGGAACGGCCCAGCAGGGAGAGCTGGTTGCGGGAGCAGAAATCGCGCAGATCGGCCACCAGCAGCGGGATGCCGTCCACCACCGGGTACTCGGCGCGGCAGGCGGACTCCGGGCAGTGCAGCACGGCCTCCAGCACTGCCCCGCCCTGCTCCTTCCACACCTCGGCCAGGGACAGGGGGGCGTCCACCCCGCGCCGCAGGCAGCGCGGGCACAGGGGCTTCAACGCGTCGAAATGGGAGAGGCGCAAGAGGCCCTACCCTCCGATCATGACGGTGGGACAGCCCGGGAGCATGACGTTTCCACAAGCCCCCCAAACTACCGTCAGGTAGTTTGCAAAAGACCAGACCAGCTTCGGCTGCAACACTCCTACCCTCCAATTATCACCGTAGGACAGCCTGGGGGCATGACTTTCCCCACCGGGCTGGGGATGGGGGCCACGCAACCGGGGTGGGAGGTCATGTCGTTGATCCGGGCCGCGGGCATGGAGCAGATCATCACCGTGGCCGAGCCCATGGCCACCATGCCCGGGCCGTTGGGCACGCAGCCCGGCAGCATGCAGGGCGCGGACATGCTGCCCACGATGGCCGCGGGCGGGCCGCCGATCATCACCGTGGGCGCGCCCTGGATGATGGCCAGGGGCAGGCCCGGGTGCGGGACCGGGGTGGGTGTGGGCGCGGGCGGATGGATGGGCGCGTGGCAGTGCGGCGCGTCCTGCTTGATCATGTCCCCCACGCGGGCGGCCGGCGGCATGGCGTCCTCCTTCTGGCGTTCCGCCGGCCAAGGTGCCGGGCAGCGGCGCCGACGGATATCGATGCCTGAAAAAATACCACGGGTATTTTTTCAGGCGGCACGTCTAGTTGAGGTGAATCATCTTGCCGGTGACCCGGACCTCGTCCTCGGAGTGGACCCGCAGGTCCTTGTCCGACTCCACGGCCAGGACGCCGGCGCTGGTGAGGGTGGCCTTCTCGGTGGCCGCGATGCGCACCGCCGGGGCCACGATGGACACCTCCTCGCTGGCGGCCAACTCCAGCCGCGCGCCGGTGAGGCGCAGGGTCGCCCCGCCCGGGGCGAGCTCCACGGACAGGCAGACCTCGCCGCCGGGCTCGCGCACTTCCACCACCTCGGCCCCGGCCTCCTGGCGCACGGCCAGGCTGCGGCCTCCGGCCAGCTGCAGGGTCCTCTCCTTGGGCATCTTCTTGGCTGCGGGCATGGCGTCCTCCAGGCTTCGGCTATACGCCTCCCCCGCCCCCGGCGCAACCGCGGCGCTCGGCCAGCCGGACGCGCAGGGCCTCCCAGGCGGCGTGCAGGCGCGCAACCTCGGCAGGGGGGAACTCCGGCAGGTCGAGCAGCGGGGCCACGTGGTCCGCGGGCCGGTCCAGCCAGCCCGGGGGCAGCAGGCCCTCATTCCGGCACGCCCCGAACAGGGCCGTGCCCGGATAGGGATGGAACGCGAAATGGCCCACGTCGTGGGGCTCCAGCGCCTCGGCCAGGGCCAGGGTGGCCTCGGCCTCGGCCCGGGTCTCGCCAGGCAGGCCGTACATGGCGTTCAGGGTCAGGGTGAGCCCGGCCCCGCGCACCGCGGCCGCGGCCCGGCGGATCACGGCCTCGGCCATGGGCCGGCGCATGATCTCGCGCCGCACCCGCGCGCTGCCGCTCTCCAGGCCCAGCACCACATGCCGGCACCCGGCTCGGGCCAGTTCATGCGCCAGTGGCTCGTCAATGGTGTCGGGCCGGGAATGGATGGAGAAGCCCAGGCCGAACTCCGCGGCATAGGCGGGCAGGAAGGCCGAGAGCCAGTCCCGGTCCAGGGTGAAGGTGTCGTCCACGAAGAGCACGTAGTTGAGGTCCCCGGCCCGGGCCAGGCTGCGCAGCTCGGCCAGCACGTGCGCCGGCGGCCGGCGGCGGCCCCAGGCCGGGCCGTGCAGGGCCGAGAGCGCCCCGGCAGCGCAGTAGGCGCAGGAAAACGGGCAGCCCCGCCGGGTGCCCACGTGAGCCACCCCGTTCCGCTCGGCGCACAGGTCCCGCGCCCAGAAGGGCAGGTCCGCGGGGTCCAGGTCCGGCGGCCGGCCAGGCGACGGGTCCTGGCGGGTGGCCAGGCCCGGGATGCCCGAGGCCGGCCGCTCCCCCCGGCTCAGGGCGTCCAGCAGCCGGGCCGCGGGCTCCTCTCCCTGGCCGATGCAGGCATACTCGATCCCGGGAGCGCCCAAGACCTCGTGGGGGGCAAAGGTCGGCAACAGCCCACCCGCCAGCACCGGCACGTCGGACATCCCGCGCAGCGCCGCGGCCACGGCCCTGGCCCGGGGCCACTGCCGGCAGGCCAGGGACAGGCCCACGCAGTCCGGATTCAGCGCAAGCGCCGCCCGGGCGGCCTCGGCCGGGTCCTGGTCCACGGGCACCCGCAACAGCGCGGCCTCGTGCCCCCGCTCCCGCACGTACGCCCCCACCGCAGCCGCGCCCAGGGACGCGGCCGCCCAGTCGGATTCCGTGGCGATGTCCAGGAAGAGGAGAAGCATGGTATCCCCAACACACCGTGATATTCCGCGCCATGCGTCCCCGAACGCATGGCGAAGGGTTCCCCCTGTTCGGGAAGGCAAAGGCTCGCCTGTGCCAATCAATGCCGTGGCGGGAAACATGCGCACGCATGTTTCATGACACGGCCTCTTCCCGTCCGGGAGGCCTCACCGGGAGGAGGCCAGCCAGTCCCGGCACAGGGCCTCGTAGAAGCGCGCGGCGGTGCGGATGGCGGCCTCGTCGCACCATTCGTCGGTCTGGTGGGCCTGGCCGGGTTCGCCCGGGCCCAGGATCAGGGCCGGCGGCCGGCCCAGGGCCGGGACCAGGATGCCGGCGTCGGTGAAATAGGGAAGCTGGCCCGGCTCCGGGGCCTGGCCGGTCTCGACGGCCAACAACTCCAAGGCCCGCCGCACCCAGGGATGGCCCGGGGAGGTGCCCACCCCGCGGCCTGCGGACTTCACCTCGATCTCCACCTCCGGCCCGGCGGCCCGGCGCAATTCCGCCACCAGGGCGTCGGGCTCCACATCCACGGGACAGCGCAGGTCCAGTTCCAGCAGGGCCGCGTCCGGCACCACGTTCACCTTGGCGCCGCCCGTGAACTTGCCCACGTTGAGCGTAGGCCGCTGGCCCGAGGCCGGGACCGGCAGCCCGGCCACGTGGGCGGTGAGATTCAGGGCCAGGCGGGCGGCCTTGAGCACCGCGTTGTCGCCCAGCTCGGGCATGGACCCGTGCGCGGCCCGGCCCCGGGTGCGGGCGGCCACCACCAGCGCGCCCTTGTGCCCGAGCATGGGCCGGTTGGCCGTGGGCTCGGCCACCAACAGCGCCCCGGCCCGGGGCGGCAGCACGGTGTCCCCCACCATGGCCGAGGCCCCGGTACAGCCGGTCTCCTCGCCCGCGGTGAGCACCAGGCACAGGCTCCCGCCCGGGAAATCCCGGGCCGCGGCCAGGGCGGCCACCAGCAGGGCGGCCACCCCGCCCTTCATGTCGCTCGCGCCCCGGCCGAAGATGCGGCCGCCACGGCGCTCGCCCCGAGGGTTCACGCTCCAGGGGGCCGCGCCCAGGGGCACGGTGTCCAGATGGCCGGACAGGATGAGGGGCAACGGGCCATCGGCCTTGCCCAGTCGGGCCACCAGCCCGGTGCGCTCCGGCCCGAACTCGTGGTAGTCCACGGCGAAGCCCCCGGACTCCAGCAGGCCGCCGACCAGGGCGGCGCACTCGGCCTCGCGGCCGGGCGGGTTGTCCGAATCCCGGGCAACCAGGTCCAGGGCCAGGTCCACCGGGTCGGGCAGGGGTGTCATGCCTGGGCTTTCCCGTCGGCCAGGGGCGGGCGGCCGGCCAGGGCCAACTCGGCCAGGGCGTTGACCGTGGCCGCGGCCAGGGCGGAGCCGCCCTTGCGCCCGGCGATGACGATGGAGGCCAGGCCCTTCTCGGCCAGCAGCATGTCCTTGGATTCCGCCGCGTTCACGAAGCCCACGGGCATGCCGATGACCAGGGACGGGGCCAGCCGGCCCTCATGGAACAACTCCAGGATGCGCAGAAGCGCGGTGGGCGCGTTGCCCACCACCAGGATGGGGCCGGGCTCCCGGCCCGGGGGGAACAGCTCCGCAGCCAGGTCCACGGCCATGCGCGCCCGGGTCACCCCGGCCGCCTTGGCGGCCTCGGCCACCTTGGGGTGGCCCATGAAGCACTGGGCCGAGGCTCCCAGGGGCAGGAGCCGGCGCGAGGTGATGCCGGACCGGCACATCTCGGTGTCGGTGACGATGGCCGCGCAGCGGGAGAGCGCCTCCACTCCGGCCTCCACCGCGTCCGGGGAGAACCGCGCCAGGGAGAGCATCTCGAAATCCGCGCTGGTGTGGATGAGCCGGCGAACAACGCTCCACTGCGCGCCGGCGAAGGGCCGCGGCTCCGGGACCTCGGACTCGATGATGGCGAAGGAGCGGGCCTCGATGTCCGCCGGGCCGAGGCCGCCGCTGTCGGGATGGCGAGGGGTGTCCATGCGCCGGAACCTAGCGCAGACCCGGGCCGAACGCCACCCCCGGCAGGCCGTTGAAAATCCCGCGATGGCCGCGTTGCTGCGAACCCGTCAAACCCTCACGTATTATGAATACGTGTCGGCCTTGACGGATTCTTGCGCCTTGCCCTCGCGGTTTTTGAACGGCCTGCCCTGCGGCGACAGTACAACGAGGCGGCTTTACCCGCCCCCCGGGACAGGCTAGGGAGATGGGCGGAGGAACGCATGCCGAAAGTGTATTTCATAGGCGCCGGGCCGGGCGACCCGGAACTGCTCACCCTCAAGGCCGCCCGGCTCATCGCCGGGGCGGACCTGGTGCTCTACGCCGGCTCCCTGGTGCCCAGGGAGGCGGTGGCCCACGCCAAGCCCGGGGCCAGGGTGGAGGACTCCTCGCCCCTGACCCTGGAACAGACCCACGCCCTGCTCCTGGAGTGCGTCCGCGCCGGCGGCGACGCGGCCCGGGTGCACACCGGCGATCCCGGGCTGTACGGCGCGGTGGCCGAGCAGGCCGCGCTCCTGGACCGGGACGGAGTGGCCTGGGAGGTGGTGCCGGGCGTGACCGCGGCCTTTGCCGCCGCGGCCGCTGCCGGGGTGGGCTTCACCGCGCCCGGGGTGAGCCAGAGCCTGGTCATCACCCGCGCGCCGGGCCGCACCCCGGTGCCCGAATCCGAGAGCCTGCGCAGCCTGGCGGCGCATGGGTGCGCCCTGGCGGTGTACCTCTCCGCAGCCCAGGCAACCACGGTGCAGGAGGAACTCCTGGCCGGGGGCCTGGCCCCGGACACCCCGGTGGTCATCGGCCACCGGGTGGGCTGGCCCGACGGCTCCCTGCGCCGCACCCGGCTGGACGGCCTGGCCGAGGCCGCCTCGGGCCTGGACCGTCAGGCCGTATTCCTGGTGCTGCCCGGCCTGGGCAAGGAGGCCGGGCGCTCCCGACTCTACGCCCCGGACTTCGGGCATGGGTTCCGGTCAGCCACAGATTAATGGAGCGCCGCGGACTACCGAAATGAAGGGAAACGACGCCCGGAGGACCCGGCTTTCGGCCAAGGCCCCCGGCTCCACCGCAACCGGAACGAACCCCGCGAGGTCCACGCCATGTCCGTGCTGTTCTGGCAGATAGACGCCTTCACCGACCACCCCTTTGCCGGCAACCCGGCCGCGGTGTGCATTCTCCAGCAGGAGGCCGAGCCGGCCTGGATGCAGGCCGTAGCCGCGGAGATGAACCTCTCGGAGACCGCCTTCGTCACCCCGCGGGGCCAGGGCTTCGGCCTGCGCTGGTTCACCCCCAGGGTGGAGGTGGACCTGTGCGGCCACGCCACCCTGGCCTCGGCCCACGCCCTGTGGGAGGCGAAGGTGCTGGACCCGCGCCAGGAGGCCCGGTTCTCCACCAAGAGCGGCCAGCTCACCGTGCGCCGGCTGGACGGGGGCTGGCTGGAGATGGATTTCCCGGCCCTGCCCGCAACCGAGGCCGCGCCGCCCGCCGGGCTGCTTGGAGGCCCTGGGCGTGGAGGCCGCCTTCGTGGGCCGCAGCCGCTTCGACTGCCTGGTGGAGGTGGCGGACGCGGGCCTGGTGCGCCGCATCACCCCGGACCTGGCCCGGCTGGCCCGGGTGGACTGCCGCGGAGCCATCGTCACCGCGCCCTCGGACGCGGCGGGCGCGGACTTCGTGTCCCGCTTCTTCGCCCCGGCAGTGGGGGTGGCCGAGGACCCGGTGACCGGCTCGGCCCACTGCGTGCTCACCCCGCACTGGGCCGCCAAGCTGGGCAAGGGCCGCCTGGACGCCCTCCAGGTCTCCCCCCGCGGCGGCCGCCTGCGCGTGGCCCTGGAGGGCGACCGGGTGAAGATCGCGGGCCAGGCGGTCACCGTAGTGCGGGGGGAACTGGGCTAGCATGCCGTTGAAAAACTCGCGATGGCTGCGTTGCCCGAACCCTTCAAACCCTCACGTATGTCCCGATACGCTTCGGGCTTGAAGGATTCTCGCGCCTTGCCCTCGCGGTTTTTGAACGGCATGCGGACATGCCAAGCCCCCCTGGCACCATGATCATCTCCGCCTCGCGCCGCACCGACATCCCGGGGTTCTATGCGCCGTGGTTCATGGAGCGGGTGCGGCAGGGGTTCTGCCTGGTTGGGAATCCCTTCAACGCGGCCCAGGTGTCGCGGGTGTCCCTGCGGCCCGGGGACGTGGACTGCGTGGTGTTCTGGACCCGGCACGGCCGGCCCCTGCTGCCCCACCTGGACGAACTGGAGGCGCGAGGCCTGCGGCCGGTGTTCCTCTACACCATCCTGGGCAACCCCCGGGCCCTGGACCCGGCCTGCCCTCCCCTGGCCCGCTCCCTGGACACCTTCCTGCGGCTGGCCAAGCGGCTGGGACCGGACCGCCTGACCTGGCGCTACGACCCCATCGTGCTCTCCAACCGGACGGACCCGGCCCACCATGCCCGGCAGTTCGCGCACATCGCCCGCAGCCTGCGCGGGGCTGCCCGGAGGGTGGTGGCCAGCTTCATGCTGCCCTACCGCAAGGCCCGCCCCCGCCTGAACGCCCTGGAGCACAAGGGGATGCTGGTCCGGGACTGGACCATGCAGGACGCCGCGGCCCTGCTCCCGGACCTGGCGGCCGCGGCCCGGGACAACGGCATGGTGCTCACGGCCTGCGGCCATGAGGAGGATTTCTCGCGATTCGGGGTGGGCCAGGCCCGGTGCATCGACCCCGGGTGGCTGAACGCGGCGCTTAGCCTGAATCTGCCCGAGGCCAAGGACCCCAATCAGCGACCGACCTGCAACTGCGTGCCCAGCCGGGACATCGGGGCCTACGACACCTGCGGCTTCGGCTGCGCCTACTGCTACGCCACCGGGAGCCCGGCCCGCGCCCGGGCCAACCTGCGGGCGCACGACCACGCGGCCCCTGCCCTGCTGCCCGGCGTCGGCCGGGATGCGGGCCAGGAGCAGGGGGCGCTCCTGGGCTGAGACGGTCTGCTAGCGGCGGCCGGTGCGGCGATCCTTGAAATCCGAGGACTCGGGGCCGGCCTCCAGGTGCCGGTAGCGGTTCACAGCCATGGCCGCCTGGCGGCGGAGAATGGCGTCCAGGTCCGAGTCCTTCCACAGCCCGGCGAACTCCGGATTGGCGGCGATGCCCGGCCCGAGGCGGTAGCCCGCCTCGGACTCGGGAGCCAAGGCCACGTCGCCCTCCTCCAACTGCACCGGCTCACCCAGTATCCTCGTGAGCAGGCGGCGCAGCATGAGCTCAAAGGCCGCACGAACATCCTCCGGGGCCTCGGCCGTGTTCACCCGCTGCCGGAACTCCGGCAGCACCTCGTTCTCGTACTTGGTGTAGGACGCCATCCTGGCCATGCTCTCCTCCCTGCGGCAGTGCGGAAAACGGATTCTCCCAATACCGGATGCTACCGGTTTTGGCCCGCATGTAAAGCCCACCCTGAACCTGGCCGAACCGCCAAATGAAACCAGGCGGTTGCTCCGCCCGAGGATGGCCCGGCCGGCAGAACGCCCCCATACCCGGCCCGGCCATGGCGTTTTCACGTTTTCACGTATGGACGTATCCCCGGGACTTCATGTACGTTGCCGGAGCGCGCTTGATATGTTTGCGCGTGCAGTCAAGGAGCCATCATGTCGTCCCACCCCCGCATCCTGCTCCTGGCCCTGGCCATCCTGGCGCTCGCCGCCACGGCCCGGGCCGAGGAAAAAACCCTGGTCTTCGGCCGGGCCGCTGATTCCACCTTCCTGGATCCGGCCAAATACCTGGATAACGAATCCGCCATGGTCATCGAGAACATCTTCGAGGGCCTGGTGCGCTATGCCGACGAATCCACCCACGTGGAGCCCGCCCTGGCCGAGTCCTGGGAGACCTCCACCGACGGCCGGACCTGGACCTTCCACCTGCGCGACGGCGTGCGCTTCTCCGACGGCGAGCCCTGCGACGCCCCGGCCGCGGCCTTCTCCTTCCTGCGCCGCACCGACCCGACCCATCCCTATTTCCGCGAAGAGTTCAGCCGAATGGACTCCAGCCTCAAGAACATTTCCAAGGTGGAAGCCGTGGACCGGCTCACCCTGCGCATCTCCCTGCACGAGCCCTTTGCCCCCCTGCTCAGCACCCTGGCCACCCATTCCTCCTACCTGGTGAGCCCGGAGGCGGTGCGCGCCTGGGGCGACGACTTCGACAAGCACCCGGTGGGCGCGGGCCCCTTCGTGCTCACCTCCTGGGCGCCCGGGGAGCGGATCGAACTCACCGCCAACCCGGACTACTACCGCGGCCGGCCCTTCCTGGACCGGGTGGTGTTCAAGGTGGTGCCGGACATCAGGGTCAGGCTCCTGGAGCTCAAGAGCGGGGCCATCCAGATCATGGACGGGGTGGGTCCGGCGGACCGGGACGAAATCCTCAAGAATCCCCGCCTGGCCCTGGACGCCAAACCCGGCCTGAACGTGGGCTACCTGGCCATGAACATGCGCCATGCGCCCTTCGACATCCTGGAAGTGCGGCGGGCGGTGAACCACGCCATCAACAAGGAGAACCTGGTCAAGCTCCTCTACCGGGACCTGGCCGTGGTGGCCAAGAACCCCATCCCGCCCGGCATGTGGGTGTACAACCAGGACGTCACGGACTACGCCTTCGACCCGGACCGGGCCCGCGAGCTGCTGCGCCAGGCCGGATTTCCGGACGGCTTCTCCACCACCCTCTGGGCCATGCCCGTGTCCCGGCCCTACATGCCCGAGCCCGAGCGCATCGCCCGGGCCATCCAGGCCAACCTGGCCGCCGTGGGCATCAAGGCCCACATCGTAAGCTGGGACTGGAAGGACTACCTGGCCCGGGCCTATGCCGGCGAGCACGACATGTGCCTGCTGGGCTGGGTGGGCGCGGGCGACCCGGACAACTTCTTCTCCAACCTCTTCTCCGCGGAAAAGGCCGTGCCCCCGCACGCCTCCAACATCGCCTTCTTCACTGACCCCGAGGCCCAGAAGCTCATCCGGGAAGCCCAGCGCGAATCGAGCCAGATGCGCCGGGCCGAACTGTACCGGCAGCTTCAGGCGGTGATCCACGACCAGGCCCCCTGGGCCCCCCTGGCCCACGCCTACCAGGCCATGGCCCGGGAGCGCACGGTGCAGGGCGTGGTCCACCACCAGACCGGAGTGGTGCGCTTCGCCAAGGCCTACATTCCATGAGCTTCCGGCGCTTCGTCCCTGTCCTGCTCCTGATCCTGGCCGCCTGGTTCGTACCGGCCCGGGCCGCCGATCCGGGGAAACCCGCCCGCCTGGTCTTCGGCCATCTCGCCCCGTGCGCCACCCTGGACCCGGCCCTGGCCGTGGACGTGGACTCCATCCAGGCCGTGCGCGCGCTGTTCGAGGGCCTGGTCCGATTGCGAGACGGCGGCTTGGAGGTGGAGCCCGGCCTGGCCGAATCCTGGGAATCCGACCCCACGGGCACCCGGTGGCTGTTCACCCTGCGGCCCGGGGTCCGCTTCCACGACGGCGCGCCCTGCGACGCCGCGGCCGTGGCCTTCAGCTTCCAGCGCATCATGAACCCGCAGCACGCCTATTACGCCGGCAACCGCAGCCTGCCCATGCCCCTGGGCAGCGTGGCCGAGGTCAAGGCCCTGGACCAGCGCCGGGTGCTCTTCATCCTGTCCCAGCCACACGCCGGATTTCTGCAGGGACTCACCCTGCCCCAGCTCTCGGTGGTCAGCCCGGCAGCCATGGCCGAACAGGGCAAGGACTTCTCCCGCCACCCGGTGGGAACCGGCCCCTTTGTCTTCGACCACTGGGCCCCGGACGGCACGGTCACGGTCCGGGCCAACCCCCGCTACTGGGGTGCTGCGCCGCGCCTGGCCGAGGTGGTGTTCCGGCCGGTGGCCAACGACGCCCAGCGGTTCCACGATTTCGCCGCAGGCAGCCTGGACGTTATGGCCGGGGTGCTGCCCGCGGATGCGGCCCGGATGGCCCGGATGGCCGACGCGAAGCTACACTCCCTGCCCGGCCTGGCCGTCTCCTACCTGGCCATGAACACCGAGCATCCGCCCCTGGACCGGCCTGAGGTGCGCCAGGCCGTTGCCCACGCCATCAACACCACGGCCCTGCTTCGGCTCATCTACCAGGACCAGGCCGATCCGGCCCGCGGCATCCTGCCCCCGGGCGTACCCGGCTACGACCCGAACCTGGCCGCGCCGGCCTACGACCCGGCTCTGTCCCGTCGGCTCCTGGCCAAGTCGGGACTGGCCAAAGGGTTCTCCGTCACCCTCATGACCATGAACACCCCCCGGCCCTACCTCCCCCGCCCGGTGCGGGCGGCCGAGGCCATCAAGGGCAACCTGGAGGCGGTGGGCATCACGGCGCACATCGTGCCCCAGGATTTCCCGACCTTCCTCGACCAAGTAACCCGGGGCCAGCACGACATGTGCCTGCTGGGCTGGGCCATGGACACCCCGGACCCGGATGATTTCCTGAATACAAGCTTCACCGGCACCCCCGGAATGCGGGACCTCAACGTGAGCAACTGGAGGGACGCCCGGGTGCAGGACCTCCTGGGCCAAGCACGGGGCGAAACCGATCCCGGACGCCGGGCAGAGATCTATGTCCGGCTCCAGAAAATCGTGCTGCAGGAGTCCCCCTGGGTGCCCCTGGCCCATCCCCGGATGCTCCTGGCGGTGCATTCCCGGGTGCACGGACTGGTGCTGCAGCCCACCGGCGACGTGCGGTTCCACGAGGCGTGGAAGCAATGACCCCCCAACCGCGCTCCTGGCTGTCCCGGCTGGATCCGCGCAGTTCGCTCCGGGTGCGGCTGTGCTGGGTGTTCGCCCTGCTGGTGGTGGCGCCCCTGTCCATCACCACCCTGGCGGGCATGGCCATATTCCAGCAGCGCCTGGAGCAATCCGTGCGCCAGGAGAACCTGGCCGCCCTGGCCGAGGCCCACACCGTGCTGGTGCAGCGTACCCGCGAGGCCGAGGCCAAAGCCAACCTCCTGGCCGGCCTGACCGACATCCGCAGCCTGGACCCGGAGATGGTCCAGGTTTTCCTGGACAACAACCGGGACCTCTGGTTTCTGGGCATGGTGGAGGTCTTCGGCCCGGGCAAGGCCCTCGTGGGCCGCAGCCCCCAGAGCCCCGAGTTCGCGCCCTTCGCCACCCCCCCCGACGACCCAGCCCTGGACCGGGCCTACGCCCTGAGTCTGGGCTCGGATTTCGTGGTCCAGGACGCCGGCCTGTGCCTGCGCGCCCTGTCGCCCATCCTGGACCCGGCCACCCTCACCGTGCGGGGGGTTGTGGCTGTGACCTACCCCCTGACCGTGCATTTCCTCCAGACCATCAAGGAACGGGTCAAGGCCGACCTGACCCTGCAGTGGAAACCGGACGGGAGCATCCTGTCCACCCTGACGGACTCCGCGGGGCGCTCGCTGGCCAGGGCGTGGTGGCCCTATCCCGCCGAGGCCCTGGCCAGCGGAGCCGCCCGGCAGGAGGGGATGGAGGAGGTGTCCGGCCGGACCCTGGCCACGGCCAGCGGACCGCTGCGGGACAATGACGGGCGGGTGCTGGCCATGCTCGCGGCGAGCACCGACTATGCCGGCATCGCCATGAGCGGGCGCAGCACCCTGCGCTTCATCCTGGTGGCCTCGGCAGTGGCCTTCGTGGTGGCCGTGCTGCTGGGCCTGCTCATCGCCGGCACCTTCACCCGGCCCATCTCCCGGCTGGCGTCGGCCATCCGGGTCATGTCCCAGGGCCGCCTGGACAGCCGGGTGGAGCTGAACCGCCAGGACGAACTGGGGCACCTGGCCGTGGCCTTCAACGACATGGCCGACGCCCTGGAGCGGCGCACCGCATCCCTGTCCACCTACGCCGCCGAACTGGCCGAGGCCAACGCCCGGCTGCGGGAACTGGACCGCCTCAAATCCGACTTCATCTCCACCGTATCCCACGAACTGCGCACCCCGCTCACCTCGGTGCGCGGTTTCGCCAAGGTCATCCGCCGGGACTTCCGCATCTGCGCCGGTGATCAGGAGAAATCCCGGGACGTGCGTGAGGAGCGCTGCCACCGCATCGGCAAGAACCTGGAGATCATCATCGAGGAGAGCGAGCGCCTGACCCGGCTCATCAACGACATCCTGGACGTGTCCAAGATCGAATCCGGGGCCATGCAGTGGCGCGACCAGGACCTGTCCCTGGATGCGGCCGTGCGCCAGGCCCTGGAAATGGCCGCGGGCCTGGCCGGAAGCCAACCGGGACCGACCCTGGCCGCGGACCTGGAGCCGGGCCTGCCCCGGCTGCGCATGGATCCGGACCGGCTGGCGCAGGTGCTCGTCAACCTGCTGTCCAACGCTCTCAAGTTCACCCCGGCCGGCAGCATCACGGTGGGCGCGGCGAGCACGCCGCACGGGGGGGTGCGGCTGTGGGTGAAGGACACCGGGGAAGGCATCCCGCCCGAGGAACTGGACAACGTCTTCAATCTGTTCCATCAGGCTGGAAACGGTGTCCGCCCGGAACTGAAGCCGCAGGGCACGGGCTTGGGCCTGGCCATCGTGCGGCGCATCGTGGGGCACTACAACGGCCGGACCTGGGCGGAGTCCGCCCCTGGCCAGGGCGCCACCTTCTACGTCGAGTTTCCGGCCTCGGCGCTGGTGCGCAGCGACGCGTAAGGAGAACCCATGGAACTGACCCTGCTGACCATCGAGAATCCCGACGAACTGAACGTCATCCTGGGCCACGCCCACTTCATCAAGACCGTGGAGGACCTGCACGAGGCCATGGTTGGCACGGTGCCCATGGCCAAGTTCGGCCTGGCCTTCTGCGAGGCATCGGGCCCCTGCCTGGTGCGCTCCTCGGGCACCGACCCGGACCTGGTGGAGTTGGCCCGCAAGAACGCCCTGGCCCTGTCCGCCGGGCACACCTTCATCATCTTCATGCGCGACATGTTCCCGGTGAACGTGCTCAACGCCATCAAGGCCGTGCCCGAGGTGGCGCGCATCCACTGCGCCACCGCCAACCCGGTGCAGGTGGTCCTGGCCGGCACCGAGCAGGGCCGCGGCATCCTGGGCGTCATCGACGGGTTCGGCTCCAAGGGGCTGGAGACCGAGGAGGACGTGGCCGCGCGCAAGGGATTCCTGCGCGCCATCGGCTACAAGCTCTAGATACCTGCCCGGCCGCGGGCCTCAGCGCCGCCGCCGGGAGGTGTCGAAGGTGAAGGTGGTTTCCCGGGTCTTCTTCTGCAGGCTGGGCGCGTCCTGGATGCGGTGGATGGCGTCGTTGTGCTTCTGCGCGCCCAGCCAGGACATCCCGGAGCTGACCATGGCCAGGATCGCCAGCACGGCCAGCAGAATCAGATCCCCGCGCAGAATGAGCAGCATGAGCAGAATGTAGAAGACCAGGTAGAAGACCAGCCCGTTGCCCACCTTGCCCAGGTAGAAATCCCCCACCCCGGGCAGCAGGCCCGAGAGCAGCGCGGCCTTGGCCGGACTCTTCCAGGTGCTCTTGTCCTGCAGGTCCCGGCGCACCTGGCGGGACACGAAACTGGTGGCCCGGTCTCCGCCGGCCTCCTCCTTGTCCCCGTTGCCGAACATCTGGGCGCCGAAGCCCATGGACGGACGCTCCGGCGCCTTGGCCGCGTCGTTACCCAGGCGTCCCGAGACCACCACGTTGCCGCCCATGCCCGTGGGTTTGGGCCGGCACGGCGGCGGGGCCTTGGCCGGCCCGGCGGGGGCCTTGGCCGCAGGAGCCGGGCCCGGTTTCGCCGCGGCCGGAGCCTTGGGCTGGGGGATGGGCTCGCCCGGTGCGGTGGGCCGCCCCCCCGGGGTGTGGGAGGGAGTGGACGGCACCACCACCACGCCCTGGGCCGGGGCCTTGCGCGGCCGCGCCGGAACGGCCGGGCCAGGCTGCGTCGGCGCGGGACGCGGGGCCTCGGCGCGAACCCTGGCAGGGGACGGGGACGGAGGCGGGGGAGGCTCCTCGGCCTCGGGTTCCAACAGATGGTCGTAGCCGCTCACCCCGTCCAGGACCAGGGGGGATTCCGCTGCCGGAGCCGGTGATTCAGGCCGCGGAAGCGCCTCCACAGGCGGCGCGGGCTCAGGCAAAGGCGGGGCAGGGGGTTCCGGCCCTGCGGAAACACCGGCGTCAGGCGCAGACGCGAATTCCAGGGCAGGCGCGGCCGGGGCGGCCTCCCACTCGAAATCCGGCAGGGGCTCGAACCCGCTCACCCCGTCCAGGATGGCCGGGGCCTCAGGCTGCGCCGGGATCGCAGGCTCGACATCCGCCGGCTCCAGGCCCGCAGCGGGCTCGGACAGGGCCGGAGGCTCGGGGAGGGGTTCGGCAGGAACGGACTCCACGACCGGTTCCACGGCAGGGAAAATCTCCAGTTCAACGACCAACTCGGGCAACGGTTCGGGCTCGGCCGGCCCGGGAAGCGGAGAAATCTCCAGATCCAAGGCTGACGCGGCCTCGGACTGGGGCTCAGGCGCGATCGCCACCGCAGGCGCCGGCTCCGGGACCGGTCCGTCCAGGAACGAGGGCGCGGCGAGTGGCGCCACCTCCGGTTCGGCCCCGAGTTCAGGCAGGAGAACGGCCGGGGATTCCGGTTCGGCAAGGACTCCGGCGTCAGGCGCGGACGCGAATTCCAGGGAGGGCTCGGCCGGCGCAGCCTCCCATTCGAAATCCGGCAGGGGCTCGAACCCGCTCACCCCGTCCAGGATGGCCGGGGCCTCGGGCTGCGCCGGGATCGCAGGCTCGGCATCCGCCGGCTCCGGTGCCGCAGCGGGCTCGGCCAGGGCCGGAGGCTCGGGAAGGGATTCGGGAGGAGCGGACTCCACGGCCGGTTCCGCGGCAGGGAAAATCTCCAGTTCAAAGACCGGCTCGGGCAACGGCTCGGGCTCGGCCATGGGCGCGGTATCCGCAGCCGGGCTAGGGGGCTCGGGCTGGGGCATGGGCGCGGACGGCGCGGGCCGGACCAGGGCCAGCCGGCCGGGATGCCGGGCCACGGCCTCGGGCGAAACCGCACCCACCAGATCCCGAATCCGCGCCTCGAAATCCTCGGACTCCACGTCGCCACGGGCGTGGGCCTCCAACAGGGTGAGTATCTGCTCCGAGAACTGCCCCATGAGCAGTTCCACGGCCTGCAGCAAGGCGGTTTCGGATGGCCGATCGGGCATGGAGGTTCCTTAGCCCGCCAAGCCGCGCCAGTAAAGACCTGCGAGCGTTATCCCCAGAAAAAACTGCACGTTTTTCACAAACCCGCCACCTGGGGATGAATTCAGTTCCTCGCTGAAATTCAAGGAATTCATCATATTATCGAAAATGCTCTTGCCCGTGGCGCTCGCCGACAGGCTCCCAGGCCGGCAGGCGCACACCCGCGGCCCGAGAGCCCTCCCGGCGCGCCCCAGCCGCGCCGCGCCAGAAACCCCGGCCAGACCCGCCCCCTGCTCCCCTGCCCTGGACGCGATCCCCGGGGCCACGTATTCTGAAGAAGACCGCCGCTCCCGGCGGGCAACCCGCAACCTACCCGGCCACACGGCATACGGGCCGGGCGGAGGGATCCCCATGGCCCACGGCATCATCCGGCTGGCTTTCGCGCTCTTCGGCATGGCCCTGTCCTGGGCGATTCCCGCAGCCGCGGGCGAGGTCCAGAGCATGCGCACCACCATTGGCGACTTCGAGGTCTTCATCCTGGCGGACAGCTACCGCGAACTGAACGCGGGCCTGTTCAAACCCGCGACCCCGGAGCAGGAGGCCGCGGTCAAGGCGGCGTACCCTGCCGGCAAGACCCGCAACGCGCTGAACGTCTTCCTGGTGCGCTCTCCGGCCGGGACCCTGCTGGTGGACGCCGGCGGCGGGCTGCTGCTCGGCCCCGAGCCCGGCGCGCTGCCCGCGCTGCTGGCCTCCCTGGGCGTGGCTCCCGGAGACGTAGACACGGTGCTCATCACCCACGCCCACCGCGACCATGTGGGCGGCCTCACCCTGAACGGCAAGGCGGCCTTTCCCCGGGCCACGGTGTGCATCGCCCGGGCCGAGCACGACTTCTGGATGAATCCCGGCAACGCGGCCAAGGCGCCGGAGCGCCTGCGCGGCACCTTCACGGCCCTGGCCGACGCGCTGGCCCCCTACGCGGGCCGGGTGAAGCTGGTGGAGCCCGGCCCCGGCCCCCTTCCCGGCACGACCCTCCTGGCCGCCTCCGGCCACACCCCGGGCCACCTGGCCCTGCTCCTGGAGTCCCAAGGCAAGCGCCTGCTGCTCTTCGGGGACCTGCTGCACGGCCTGGCCCTGCAGACCGCCCACCCGGAGATCGCCATCGCCTTCGACCTGGACCCCGCAGCGGCCATCTCCTCCCGCCAGGCCCTCCTGGCCCGCGCCGCCAGGGAAGGCTGGCTGGTCAGCGGCGTCCACGTCCCCGCGCCCGCGCTCTACACCCTGCAAGCCCAGGGCGGCGGCTACACGGCCACCCAGGTCCCCTAGCCCCCACAACGCAATAAAAAACCCGGAGGCGCGAGCCTCCGGGTTTTAATGAGTAAGTAGCCTACGCTACTTGAAAGTTCTGGCGGAGCGGACGAGACTTGAACTCGCGACCTCCGACGTGACAGGCCGGCGTTCTAACCAACTGAACTACCGCTCCGCGCCAGATACGTTGTGGTGGGCGGGACAGGGCTTGAACCTGCGACATCCAGCTTGTAAGGCTGGCGCTCTCCCAACTGAGCTACCCGCCCTTCCCGAGCTCCCCCACAACGGGGAAGCACTCTTTAAACTCCCGCCCCTGACTTTGTCAACGGGATTCCTGGGCATTGGCAAAAAAAACCGTCTTCGTCCCCAAATCCGCTCCGGACAGGGCTCTGGAGACGGCCTTCCCCTTCCCTGGCGCGCCCGGGCAGGCATTGGAATCCCCCAGGGCAGGACGGGAAGAAGGGCGGTTCGCGAACCGCCCCTACCCTCCCCATGGGCGGCCCCTGCCAACGCCGGGACAACAGCTCCGCCAAGCTTGATAGGGTCCAGGGGGTTACCCCCTGGCGGGGGGCTGCAAGGGGGGCGAGGAGCCCCCTTGCCGGGGTCCGGGGCGGAGCCTCGGAAACAAGCCGCCGGGGCCGGGGCCGTGCGGCCCCGCCCCGGCGGCGTTCAGGTTCGATCCATCCGGCCCGGGGGCCGGGGGTCTCGTCGTGGGCCTACATGCCCCGCACGTGGCATTCGCCGCAGGCGGTGGGGCCCTTGCCCTTCGCGGTGTGGCAGTTCTGGCACATGCGATGGTAGGCGCGCATGAGCGGGGTGCCCATGCCGGCCTTCACCGCATGGCAGTCGGCGCAGGGGGTGCCTTCGCTGCTCTCGCCCCGCACCAGGTTGCCCTTGTCGTCCGCCCCGTGGTGGCAGGCTGCGCAGTCCTCGATCTGGGCCTTTTCGTTGTGCTCGTCGTGCTTGAACGCCGCGGCCGGCCGCTCGGGCGCGCCGAAGGCCGTGCCCTCGATCTTCACCATGTCGTCCTGGGCCACGGCCAGGACGGCAACGAGGCAGAGGGCGGCCAGCACGGTCAGAGCGGCGGCCAACTTTTTCATGGTCATGAGGTTGCCCCTTGTCTTCATGGTTGGCGCCCCCTACTCGGCCTCGGGCTTTTCCATGTATTCATAGATGATGTCGCCCAGGAACTTGAGCTTGAGCGGCAGATGGTACGTATGGATGATGTCGTCCAGGCCGCCGTGGCAGTTGTGGCAGGGGGCCACGATGGTGGTCACGCCCTGGTCCGCAACCCGAGCCAGCTGCTCGGCCTTCCACTCGTTGGACATCACCCGCTTGGTCTTGAACGGCGGGCCGCAGTTGATGACGCCGCCGCCCGCGTTGCAGCAGATGTTGTACTCGCGGTTGGGGGTCATCTCGATGAGCTCCTCGCAGAAGACCCGGGTCACGTGCCGCCCCATCTCGTGCAGGCCGCGTCCGCGCACGGTGTTGCAGGGATCGTGGAAGCTCACCTTCTCCGGGTACTTCTCCCTGCACTTGAGCCTGCCCTCGGTGATGAGCTCCGAGAAGTACTGGATGGAGTGGATTATGGGGATGGGGGGCATCTTCCAACCCACCCAGCGGTTGCCCACGTCGTACACCGAGCGGAAGGCGTGGCCGCATTCGCCCATGACGATCTTCTTGACCTTGAGCTTCATGGCGGATTCGTAGTGGTACTTCTTGATCCGGCCCATCATCTCGAAGTCGCCGGTGAACATGCACATGTCCGAGTTGTCCCACCCGGGCGTGGCCGGGAAGGTGAAGTCCACTCCCGAGTTGTGGAAGATGGCCGCGGCCTGGTAGATGAGTTGGGTGCGGAACTTGGGCTCCGGACCGATGACCGAGTAGTAGACCTCGGCCCCCTCCTTGGCCACGGGCAGGCGGATGTTGGCGAACTCGTCGCGGGCCTCGTCCTCCTGCCACTGCAGGGAATCGATCCACTCGTCGTCCTTGACCCACATCTGGTTCATGGTGGCGGCGTGGGAATGGGCCGTATCCTGGATGTAGAGCGGGGTCATGCCCAGGAGGTGGCACATGCGGCGCACCGAACTCATGAGGTAGCCGATGTCGATGCCGAAGGGGCAGTACTGCAGGCAGCGCCGGCACAGGTTGCACTCGGATGAGGCGATGACCGACATCTCGTGCACCTCGGCCGGGGTGAGCCGGCCGTCGCGCTCCAGGATCTTCCAGATGGTGCGCTTGACCTTGCCCACTGGCGAGAACTTGGGGTCCTTGCTGTTGGACATGTAGTGGTGGCACGCCTCGGAGCACAGGCCGCAGTGCACGCAAGTCTGCACGTAGGTCTTGAGCCGGGCTCCGCCCTCGGTGGCCAGCCACTTCTTGACGACCTTCTGGATGTGCTCCTCGGTGAGGTTCTTTTCCGCACGTTCCAGATTGGCGTCCTCGATGGTGGAATAGTCGTATTTCCCGGCAGCAATGTCCTCTTGCTGCTTTGCCTTGACCTTCTCCACCCAGGTACGGGTGTCCTCGGCGGCGGCGGGTGCTTCAACTTCGCTCATGGGGGACTCCTTTACCAGTCCTTGATCTGGCGCACGGCCCCGAACTCCGAGGCGGTATAGCCGCGCACGAACAGGGCGTAGATGGCGTGGGCCAAGCGGGTGAAGGGCAACAGGGCGAGCATGAGTTCGCCGGCCAGCATGTGCAGGGTGACCCAGGTCTTGTAGTCGCCCACCTGATGGTAGGCCAGCACGCCGGTGAGGAAGGGCAGGGCCACCACCGCCAGGATGAGGTAGTCGTTGCAACTGGTCACGAACTTCACCTGGGCCAGGGTGAGGCGGCGCAGCAGGAAGAAGGCGCAGCCCGCCAGCACCGCGAAGGCCATCACGTCGGCCACGGCGTCGGGCAGGGTGGGCCACAGGCCCACGTTCCAGGAGGTCTCGAACATGACCACGTGGGCCAGCAGGAAGATGGGGCTCAGGAGCAGGGAGACGTGGAACACCCAGGTCACGATGGCCATCACCGGATTCAGGCGGGCATTGAAGCTGCCCAGAGGCAGTATCCACCAGTAGAAGGCCGACTTGAGCGCGTGTTTCCAGCTCCAGTACTCGTAGACGTAGCCGTCCTTCTGGCGGGCCAGCAGGGCCATCTGGGAGAACTGGTAGAGCGAACCGCCGATGCACAGCACCAGGGCCACCCAGACCAGGGGACCGCTAGCCAGATTGTAGAGACCGTCTATCATGGCTTGCCCCCCTATGCCTTGAAGTCGGACACCGGCACGACCCGGCGCACCAGCCATCCGTCCTCGATGACGGTGACGAGCACCTTGGCCGAATCCGGACTGAACACCGGGGCGAAGGCCGCGGTGAATCCCGAGCCGAACTCGCGGCCATCCACGGCCACGGTGTACTTGCCGCCCCGCTCCACCTTGGCGGCCACGTGCGCGCCGTCCGGGCTGAACACCGGAGCCCAGGCCATGTCGTAGCGGCCGGGCCAGGGGGTGTCGTCCACCACCACGGCGTACGTGCCGTTCTCCTTGCCCAGGCAGGCCGCGCGGGCGCCGTCCGGGCTGAAGCAGGCGTCCTCGACCAGGTCGCCGTAGGTGGTGCGCCAGGCCTTGCCGTCCACGGCCAGGGTCCAGCGGCCGAAGGCCGGGCTCACGATGGCGCCCAGGCGCTTGCCGTCGGCGCTGAAGAACTGGTGCCAGCACTGGGTGAACGAGGTCTTCCAGATGGGCTTGCCGCCGGCGGCCAGAGTCCACTTGCCACCGATGCGCACCGGCGCAACGGCCGCGCCGTCAGCCGGCGAGATGGCCGGAGTCCAGACGCAGGAGAAGGCGGCGGGCCAGGTCTTGCCGTTCTCAACAATGGAATACTCGTACAGGGAGAGGCGCACCTCGGCGGCCAGGCGGGAGCCATCGGCCGAGAAGGCCATGCCGAAGACGTTCAGGTAGCGTTCCGGCCACAGTTCCCCGTCCTTGGCCAACCCGAACACGCCGCCCTGGTACTTGGCCACGTCGGCCTGGCCCAGGGGCTCGACCTGGACTGCGGCCGCGGAGTGCGAACCGTCCGGGCTCAGGGTAAAATGGTTGGCGTTGGTGTACAGCGTCTCCCAGGGGACGTTGTCCACCACCATGCCGTATTCTCCGTCCTGCTGGATGGCCGCGGCGATGTGCGCGCCGTCCTTGGAGAACAGGGTGTTGAAAACGGCCGCGTACGGATCCCATGCCTCGCCATCCACCAGCACGGACCACTCGGCGTCGTTGGCCAGGGCGGTGATCCGGCCATCCGGCGAAAAGCGCGGATACCAGATGCGGGTATAGGTGCCCTCGCCCAGGGCGCCGTTGACGCACAGGCCATACTCCCCGTCCAGGAAGGCCACCCGGGCCAGGCGCTCCCCGTCAGGGCTGACCTGCGGCTCTTCGAGCCAGACGGCCTCGCCGTCACAGGCATCCGCCTGGACCACGCGTTTGACCGGCGTGTTCCAATCCCAGGATGTGATGTCCACGTGTTCCCTCCTTTGCCGCTCTGGGGCAAGTGTTTCCGCATGAATGCGGTCCCGATACCAAAAACCCCCGCCGGATGCAATTTCAATGTTTTAAAAATTGAAGACTCTTTACGTCTAGAATAGGTCCATAAGGGAAAGCAACGCAAAAAACAAATTCATACATTATGAGTCCGAAATTTTTCCTACCAGCAAAATGGAATGAAATCCCATGTGAATTCCGCGTGTTCTCTGTCATAATAACCATTTTACCACACTAGAATGCTCGCGCCTCGGCCCACGCCGATCCGGGCAGAGGGCTCCAAACCGCCCTGAACGCGATTTTCCGGACAAACGGACAAGACGATTGCCTGCGGGCCACGAAGCGGCTATAACCCTGACCTACCGCCGCCAAGCTCCAGGCTGCGCCCTGGCGGAGCAGCCCGCGGCGCGAACGTGCACGCATCCCGAAGCCAACCAAGAGGAAGTCCGATGAGCCAGAAGATCCTGATCGTGGAGGATGAGGTTCACATCCGCACGCTGCTGGAACAGGCCCTCGAGGAACTCGAGGACGAACACAACGTCGAGGTGCTCTGGTCACGTCCGTCAACGTGGTGTAAATTCTGCTGGCCATGAGGTGGCAATCGGTCACGCTGCCCGGGGTGTAATTTCGAGCAGTTCGGCGTTGAGTTGCGGGGTGTTGATTTCGGCCATGGCCTCGA